>JAESGW010000043.1_pt1 | contig 385860 bp, 370 predicted proteins | sample 9269791 | NCBI WGS metagenome assembly JAESGW01 (sample SAMN16773120, study PRJNA677053) | algae metagenome | isolation source: Aphanocapsa lilacina HA4352-LM1 and co-occurring heterotrophs from near cave... | place: USA: Maniniholo cave, near Haena, Kauai, HI | collected 2009-07-28 | reverse complement strand
CGACTACATCGAGCGGTTCTACAATCCGCGGCGCAGGCACTCGACGCTCGGATACCTGAGCCCGATTGCCTTCGAGGAACAACAGCGATTACCTTAACTCAATGTCCACGGAACCGGGGGCAGCTCAGCTCAATTAGGTGAGGATGCAGCGGTATCGGCCACGTAGACTTCGTTTTTGTGGTGCCAGCCTCGTAGTCGATGAAGACGCATGGGCGACCGCAATGCTCGCGAACGTCCTGCTTGCGAAGCTGTGCTGCCTCGCCCACGCGAACGCCCATGTAGGCCATCAACCAGGGCACCCACCGCTTGGCCGCTGCCATCTTCTCGCCTTCGCTGGCCTTCGGAAGGGCATTGAGGGCGTGTTTCAGTAAGGCCTTCGCTTCGGTGTCTGTGAAGCCCTTGTCGCCGCGCGGTGTCGGCCGCTTACGTTCCTTGAGGCGAACCCCCTCGGCGGGGTTTGGCCCAGCGAGCAGTCGGCGCTTTGCCGCCCAACCGAACACCGACTTCAGGGCGACGAGATCGCTGTCATTGACTGTCTTGAGCGAGACTTCAGTCCGGCGATGATCGGCGAAACGCTCGACATCCTCTCGGGTAACCCGAGTGGCATCATCGTGTCCAAGAAAGCCAGCGAGCTTTTCAATGGTCTTGCGGTAGGAGGCGACGGTGCTTTGCGCGATGCCTACCTGCTCGGGGTGCTTCTGCCACTGCTCAAAGAGGAGCGGCAGTCGGAGGCTTGACGCCACGCGGTTTGGCCCTGCCTCACCGCTCTTAGCGAGAACGGAGAGGTCTGGAAACCGCCTTGCGTACCCATCAGGAGCATAGTCGCCGTCAGCGTTACGGGCGAGCTTTGCGGAAGCCTCAGGGGCCACCTTCGCGGCCTCAAGCACAATTGCGAGTCGCGTTGGCGCATCCACCGTAAGGCCGTGCTTCATCAGTACCGCATCGACGATCCCGCCGTATCGCCGCTGTAAGGCTTCGTTGCGCTCGGCAACTCGCGCGGCTTCGCGATCGGCAGGCGTGTCTGACGCGCTGGGTATCCTTAGGTCCCACATGATCGGGCCATCCCAGGCGAGGTCTTCGCGCTGGTTTCGCTCCACCGCTCGCCATTCGTCACCGGTGAGCCGTGGGTCGTCTTCCAGTGTCTCTGCAAACAATCGATACGTTTCTCCAGCGAGCGCCACGATCTGTTTGTTGGTGAGCGGCTGATCTGCTGCTGGACCGGCGCGGTAACGGGCAAAAAGCTCTTCGAGCTGCTCAGTGACTGCGGCGTTCCGGCGTCTGGCGAGGGCTGCGTCGCTTGTCTGCAGCGAGAAGCGCACATCTGCACCGATGGTGAAGCTTACCGCGATGGCCTCGCCGTCGGGCATCCCACTCGGCAGAAGTATGGTCGCCCGCTTGCCCTTCGCGAGCTTGACGATGTCGCCAGGAATGCGCTTGCGGAATTGATGATGTGAGGAGCCTGGACGTTTCATGGGGCGGTTCATGCTGAGCACCATGTGGCGCACCTCCGTGTACCAGTGAGGCGGCCAAAAGCTCAAGCATTCTCGATGCTTATTTCACTTCAATGGGTTGGGTTTGGAATGGTGCCCAGGGGCGGAATCGAACCACCGACACTGCGATTTTCAGTCGCATGCTCTACCAACTGAGCTACCTGGGCGTAACGCGGCAGCCCTCGAAGCCCCACGCAAGCCGCGACCTTATAGGTGCTGAGCAGGGCGCTGTCCAGCATCCCGGAAGCTACTTCGCCAGCACTGCGACCTTAACCGTCTGCGCGGCCCCCGACGCGGCGCCAGCGCCGTCCACGACCACCACGTCGAAGCCCGCCCAGCGGCCCTCCGATCCATCGTGAACGAACTCGACGCGTGCAGCATCGATGTCGGCTTGCTTGAAGGACGTCACGGCATCGCGTGGCGCGTCGGTGAGAGCAACCCAACCGCCCGTCGGGTTCGACACCGTGAATGTGAGGGCGTCGGCGCCGTGGTCGGGGTCGACCGCCATGAGGTCCATCACCGTCACCGTGACGGATTTCCCGCGCGCGACGACAAGCTCCAGATCGCCAGCGATTTCGGGGGGAATGTTGCGCAGTTCCGCCGAGAGATCCCCGCCGGCTTCGAGCGCGAGGCTGCCGTAGCGGATGTCGCCCTCCACAACGCCAGTGCTGGAGATCCGGATCAGCCGTTTGACGACCGCCTCACCCTGAAGCGTGCCATGAACTTCAGCCGTATCGGCCCTGAGCTTGCCGGCGAGCCGGCCGCCTTCGTGGACGCGCAGCTCCTGCGCGGCGACATTGCCTTCCACGTAGCCGTACACGTCGATGACGCCGGCATTGAGGATGGTACCCTTGACGATGGTGTCGCCCTGAATAAGTGCTTCACGGCGTTTGTCGGCCACGGCCTGCTCCCTGTTTCCCACCGTAATGCGCCGGACAGGGGCGCCGCCCCGCCTGTCCGCAGAACAATGATAATGCTAGCCGGCGCGGGTGGCGGAAGCGAGGCACCCATTCTGGGTACGGTCGCCGCGGTGTGAGGCGCCTGACGTTCGCCCGGGTCCGTCAGCCGGAAGCGCTGCGATCCGGAATGTCGATTTCGAAGACGGCACCCTGATCAACGGCGCTTTCGACCAGGCGGAGATCACCCCCGTGCGCCACGACGAGCTCGCGTGCGATGGTGAGGCCGAGACCCGTCCCGCCTTTGCGGGCCGAGCCCTGGAAGGCCTGGAAGAGATGGGCGCGAGCCCGCTCGGGTACGCCCGGTCCGGTGTCGCTGAGGCGGATATGCGTCGTGCCAACGCCGCGGCGCGCCGCAATGGTGATCGTGCCCTGGCTGCGCTGTGCCTCGATGGCCTGCAGTGAATTGCGGACGAGATTCGACAGCACCCGATAGAGCTGATCACGGTCGGCATCGACGATGAGACTATCGTCGACGGCAATGGCAAGCACGACCCGCGTCGAAGGCGAGAGCCCGAGGCCATCGCCGACCTCCTCCGCAAGCGAGCGCAGTGGAATGATCTCGCGGCGCGGCGCCGGCTCCTCGGCGCGGCCGAAGCGGAGCGTGTCATTGCAGAAGGCGATCGCGCGGTCGAGCGAGGCGATGAGCTTCGGCGCAAAGCTCTGCACCGTCGGATCCGGGCTCGACACCAAGCGATCGGACAGGAGCTGCGTGTTGGCCAGCAGGTTTCGCAGATCGTGATTGATCTTGCTCACGGCGAGGCCGAGGGCGGCGAGGCGGCTCCTCTGATTGAGCAGATGGTGCAACTCGGATTGCATGTGCGCCAGCTCGCGCTCTGCCGTGCCGATCTCGTCCTTGCGCTCGGACGGCGAGATGATGCGGCTCGCGTCCTCGGGGCGCTCGCTGAAACGCTGCATGTTCGAAGCTAGCCGCAACATCGGACGCACGAGCAGGGAGTTCAGAGCGAAATAGACGAGGGCCGCCGTGAAGACGGAGATAATGACGGAAAGCACGAGGATATTCAGGCCGAACTTGAGCATTGCCTTCCTGAGCGGCGCCTCAGGAAGCACGACCTCAATAAGTGCGCCCGCGCCTTCGTGCGGCAGGCCGACGACGCGCAGCGTGCGATCTCCGTTCGAAAAGAACACAGCGAGCGCGTCCCACACCTGCGTCATGCGCCGGCTCACAGGCGAGATCATCTCGTCGGGGCTTGGCGGTGAGAGATCGTACGTCGCATCGATCGCCGGCATAGGGTCGGCGGCAAGAATGAGCTGGCGCTGATCATTGCGCTTGAGCGCGACGGCGCGCACCTGCGCGGTGCGGAGGAGTTCGTCGCGCAGACCCTGGGGCACAGCACCTTGTGGGGACGCTTCCGCGGCGAGCGAGGCGAGCTGCGCGGAGCGGAGGCGCTCCGTCAGCCAGTTGACGCGATAGTTCGCGACCGACGGCACGAAGATCAGGACTTCGGCCAGCATCACGAAGAGGATGGTGAGGAGGAGCAACTTGCCGGGCAGACCGATCTTTACGAGGCCAGCCTTGACGCGCGCGGCAGTGCCACGCAGCCTGCTCGGAGCCGCGATGTCGATTTCCGCCGGTTGCTCGACCTTCTGATCCAAACGTCGCGTCCCTTCTCGCGGGCTTGTTAGCAGGCCCGCGGTGCCGCACGCCGGCACGCTAGCCAAGTCGGCCTGCGCTGGTCGCTCGAACGAGCCGGCGCGATCCGTGCGCCCACCTCGGCTGTTATCGTACGCCGTGATCGCCCACGACCGAGCGGCCTGCGAAGCCGCACCGCCGCGGCTTCCAGGTCCGAATTCCCTCCTTCATAGGCAGGAAATCTCGGGACATTCTATCCGAGCTTGCGCAAGAGCCCAACAGCCTTCCGCACCAGGGGCTTGCCGGCCGAAAGCGCATAGGTGCCCATAGCCGCCCGCTTGCTGATCTCGCCAAGTGTCGGATAGGGGGCAATCCACTGGGTCATGGCCGTGATTTTGAGCCCCTGGGAGATGGCCAGCGACCAGATCTGGATGAGCTCGCCAGCCTCGCGGCCGACGATACCCGCGCCGAGAATCCGGCCCTTGCGGTCCGTCACGACCTTGACGAAGCCTTCGGTCGCGCGTTCGGCTTGGGCGCGGTCGTTCTCGTGGTAGGGCCAGCGGAAAACCTGGATGGCGTCGTGCTTCTGGCGTGCCTGATCCTCGGTCAATCCGACCTGGGCGAGCTCAGGATCGGTGAACGTGACCCACGGGATGAGCTCGCTCTGCACCTTGGCGGGTAATCTGAACAGCGCACGGCGGAAGACGATGCCGGCGTGATAGTTGGCGACGTGTGTGAACGCCTGGCCGCCAGCAATGACGTCGCCGATGGCGAAGACCTTTCGGTTCGAAGTGACGAGGCCGTCGCTGACCATGATGCCGCGGTTGTCATATTTGATGCCCGCGGCCTCCAGATTGAGGCCATGGACATTGGGCTTGCGACCGGCGGCAATGAGGAGGTGTGTGCCCTCGACAACCTCGGAGCCCTCGGACGTCGCGATCGTCACCTGGACGGCGCCCGGCCACCCCGAAACCCGCTCGACCCGCGCCCCCTCGCGGATGACCATGCCTTCGGCGCGCGCGTACTTGAGCACGACATCCGATAGTTCCGGATCGTCGCGGCCGAGTGCCTTTAGGCCTTCGAGAACCGTGACCTTAGCGCCGAGGCGAAGGTAAGCCTGCGCCATCTCCATGCCCACGGCGCCGCCGCCGACGACCACGAGATGACCGATCGGCTCGCGAAGATCGAACAACGTCTCGTTCGTCAGGTACGGGACCTTGTCGAGGCCGGGGATCGGCGGCACGGCTGGCGATGAGCCGGTTGCGATCACGAAGCGCCAGGCCTTGATGAGCGTGTCGCCGGCCTCGACGGTATGCTTGTCGCGAAAGCGGGCCGGTGCCTGGATGACCTCGACGCCCATGCCCGTGAAGCGCTCGATGGAGTCGTTGCGCGCGATGCCGGCAATGACGGACTTGATGTGATCGTTGAGAGCCGCAGCGTCAACCTCAGGCTCGACGGCCCGAATGCCGAACTTACCAGCGGTCCGCATTTCGTGCGCGCGCCGCGCTGCCGCGATCAGTGACTTGGAGGGGACGCAGCCCGTATTGAGGCAGTCGCCGCCCATGAGATGCTTCTCGATGAGGACGACCTTCATGCCGAGAAGCACGGTTGATGCGGCAACTGAGAGCCCGCCCGAGCCCGCCCCGATTATGCAGATATCCGCGTTGATCGTACCGCCCTGGCCAAGTGCGCGTGCACTATCACCCGCTTCTGCATTAGGCCGCTGCATCCCGTGCCCTCCACTTCTTCAGCACCACCGGGATCAGCGCCACGATGCCGAGCAGCACGAAGGCCAGGATCAGCTCCTTGGTCAAAAGAGCGCTGGTATCGATCCTGTACGGGCACGCCACGTCCGGGTTGACCGGCTGGGTGGCGAGGCACGCGTGATGGCTACGGTTCTGCGCCTTGATCACGCTGCCGAGCCCCGCCCCGGCAACAGTGATCGCGGTGGTGCCGGGAATGATACCGAGAAATGTGGCGAGCACATAGGTGCGTAACGGCACGCCGAGCACGGCGGCAGCCAGATTGACGACGACGAAGGGGAAGGCCGGGACGAGACGAAGAAACAACAAGTAGCTCAGCGCATTCTCGGAGAAGCCCTCGCGCAGGCGCGCAAGCCACGGTCCGACGCGTGAAGCCATCACCGTGCCGAGCGAGGAGCGGGCCACTAGAAAGATGATCGTCGCGCCGCTAGTCGCCGCAAGTACGGTGACGGGCGCTGCGATCTTCCATCCGAACAGCAGGCCGCCGGCAAGCGTCAGTGCCAGTGCGCTCGGCAAGGACAGCGCGACCACGGCGATGTAGGCGACGAAATAGAGCGCGATGGCAATAGGAAGATGCGTCGCGATGAAGCCTTGAAGCAGCTGATAATTGAGCCCGATTGACTTGATCGTCAGGAGATGATGCCAGCCCATGGCGAACGCGACGCAACCGATCGCAACGAGCGTCGCCAATGGCAGCCAATTGCACGAGCCCTGCTTGGATGTCGCGCTACAGGCGCACACTCCGCTGGGCTCTTCCTGCTTTTGCTGCGGGCCTGACATTCCAGTTGCTCTGCTGTGCGGCGGCAGTTCTTTCTTGTGGCATTCCTGCGCCGTCTGCCGAAGCGCGAATCCCAACTCATCCAAAGCTTGGGCATGATTCAGCTGCCCTGACGCGACGCACAACCATCTCCGCGCCGGCCGCAAGGTTCGCAAGATAGGGCCGGGGTTGTCTATTGCACAGCGGTGGTCAAGCACACGTGAACGCACGTCAGGCGACGTGAACGCCGAACCTAGGCCCAAAATATCGGTAACTAGCTTGCTGCGTGCGCGAGCGTCGCCGACACAGCGCTGCGCCATCCGGCGTAACGGCGTGCGCGCTCATCGGCTGCCATTGCGGGCAGGAAACTGCGATCGAGCTGCCAGGACTTCTGGAAGCCCTCACGATCGGGCAGCACGCCAGCCTTGTGGCCCGCGAGCCAAGCGGCGCCGAGTGCGGTCGTCTCCAGCATAGTCGGGCGATCGACGCGTGCGGCGAGCACATCAGCGAGGAACTGCATGGTCCAGTCGCTCGCGACCATGCCGCCATCGACGCGCAGGACAACGTCGGCGCAGGCCGGCCAATCGCCTCGCATGGCTTCGAGCAGGTCGCGCGTCTGGTAGCAGACGGACTCGAGTGCAGCGCGGGCAAGCTCGGCGGGGCCTGTTGCACGAGTGAGGCCGAAAAGCGCGCCGCGCGCGCTCGGCTCCCAGTGTGGCGCACCGAGGCCGACGAAACCCGGCACCATGTACACATCCTGCTCGGGATCGGCGGCGGCAGCGAGTGGTCCCGTCTCGGCAGCGGACTTGAGCACTTTGAGGCCGTCGCGCAGCCACTGCACGGCGGCGCCGGCAACGAAGATCGAGCCTTCGAGCGCGTATGCGGTCTCGCCGTCGAGGCGAAATCCGATGGTTGAGAGCAGACGGTTCTTGGAGCGCACAAGCTCGGCGCCGGTATTGAGCACGGCGAAACAACCCGTGCCGTACGTCGACTTCATCATGCCGGGCGTGAAGCAGCCCTGGCCGATCAGCGCGGACTGCTGGTCGCCGGCGACACCGCGGATCGTGATCGCGGCACCGAGCAGGGCAGCATCCGTCGTGCCGAAGTCGGCGGCGCAATCGCGCACTTCGGGAAGCATGACCGCCGGCACACGAAAGATGCGGCAGAGATCATCGTCCCAGCGATGCCGGCGGATGTCGAACAGCGAGGTGCGCGAGGCATTCGTCGCGTCAGTGAGGTGGGATTTGCCACCGGTCAGCCGCCAGATGAGGAAGCTGTCGACCGTCCCGGCGAGGAGGTGGCCAGCCTCGGCGGCTGCGCGCGCGCCGTCGACATTGTCGAGGAGCCAAGCGATCTTTGTTGCGGAGAAGTAGGGATCGAGCACGAGGCCCGTGCGCTCGCTGATCATGGCCTCGACGCTTTCGGTCTTGATGCGTGCGCAGATGTCCGCCGTGCGCCGGTCCTGCCAGACGATCGCCTTGTGGATGGGCTTCCCCGTACGCCGATCCCAGACAATCGTCGTCTCGCGCTGATTGGTGATGCCGATGGCCGCAACGCGTGCCGCGGTGACATTGGCCTTCTTCAACGCCGTGCGCGCCGTTTCGATCGTACCGCGCCAGATGTCTTCGGCGTCGTGCTCCACCCATCCCGAGGCCGGATAGTGCTGGGGCAACTCCTCCTGTCCGAGGCCGATGACCTTGAGCGCACGGTCGAACAGCAGGGCGCGGCTAGAGGTCGTGCCCTGGTCCAGGGCGAGGATCGACTCGGTCATGGATGATCTCCGGCTTGATCACCGCGGCCGCGGATGCCCCGCTCAGTGTTTTTCTGGCCGCCAAAGAAAAACCGCAGCCGGCACAGTGCGGCTGCGGTTCTATTTCTTCAAGTCTCTCGACGCGGTCCAGCCTCAGGTTCCGGCCGGTTCCTTGGTCGTGGACAGCACCGACGGCAGCGCCGGAATGCTGACCTCGCGGTCGCGCCGGCGCGGCTGCGGCGGCTGGTAGGCGCGGCGAGCGTGATGCTCGCAGTAGGGAAGGCCGGTCACCTTGTTGCGGCCGCAGAAGTGGAAGTCGGCCAGCTGGGGGTCGCCGATCGGCCACCGGCACATGCCTTCGGTGAGCTGCTGGAGCGTCTTGCGCTCGCCGAGCGGGATCTCGATTTCCTCGATGGTGGGAACCGAGCCTTGAGAAAGGTCAGCCTCCAGCATCTGACGGAAGGCGGTATTGCCGACATTTGTGGGTCGCTGGCGCTGTTGTACCGCGCGTCGCGGCTGCGCCTGACGCATGCGCAAGCGGCTGCTGCTTGTGCGGTTGCTCGAGGCTCGTGTGGCGAGTCCGAGACGGTGCACCTTTCCAATGACCGCGTTACGGGTCACTTCGCCGAGTTGGGCGGCGATCTGGCTTGCGCTCAGCCCGTCTGCCCAAAGCTTCTTGAGCTGCTCGACCCTCTCATCGTTCCAGACCATAATCGTCATCTCTCCTGCGCAGAATCGCAGCAAGGTGCCGTCGTGCAGGCACGCGATGCCACATCGGCCCTGGCGGACTCCGGGCGGCAAACGGACGCAAATGCGTACGGCGCCACGGAAAAGCCTGGGCGGTTACGAACTCAGGAACTTGGGAAACGCTATACGGCGATGCCCGCCGGACTCTGGAAACTCGGGCATCCACGCTACTGACGGCCGCCGCGATACGAGGGCGCTCCGTCCGGCTAAGGGGTTGGCTGCATTCCTGCCCAACATCTCGTGCCGATCGAGAGGAAAGGTACAACAGCTATGGCGCCGCCCTCAAGCGTGCTCAGACGGCACGATGGCTATTGACAACAGTGCGTGACCCGTCCGCCACAAATCGAATCACGTTCTCTGTATGTGCGCGGAAAACTCTAATCTTTACCGATAGGCATTGTTGTCGCCTCTGCAACTAGTGACTTGCTCTCACGCACCGCCGGCAAGCCTCCGAACCTTACGAAACGTTTAGCAGTCGTTTCTTGACAGTGCCAAAAAGAGCGCCTAACTCCGCGACAAAACCAATGAGACCGCCGCGGGCCCGCCGCACACTCGGTCGCGAGTGGCGCTGCTCGAGATTTGCGGCGCGATGGAGGGGAGTTGAATGGCAGTACTCGTCGAGGCGGATCGACTTAGGAAGTCGTTCGGGCCGATCCTGGCAGTCGAGGATATCTCGCTCAAGGTCGAGAAAGGTGAGGTGCTCGGCTTTCTCGGGCCCAACGGTGCCGGCAAGTCGACCACCATGAAGATGCTGACCGGCTTTCTCGAGCCGGACGCGGGGCGGGCGCGCATCTGCGGGATCAGTGTTGCCGACCGCCCCAAGGAAGCCAAGTCCAAGCTCGGCTATCTCCCCGAAGGCGCGCCGGCCTATGGCGACATGACGGCCCGCTCTTTCCTGAACTTCATTGCCGAGATACGGGGCTTCGACGGTGCGAACAAATTCGCGCACGTCGATATCGCACTCGCGCGCACTGGGCTCGAGAGCGTCGCGACGCAGCGCATCGAGACCCTCTCCAAGGGCTACAAGCGCCGCGTCGGTCTCGCCCAGGCCATTCTTCATAATCCCGAAGTCCTGATCATGGACGAGCCGACCGACGGCCTCGACCCCAATCAGAAGCATCATGTGCGCGAGCTGATCACCGAGATGGCCAAAGACAAAGCCATCATCGTCTCGACGCATATTCTCGAGGAAGTGGAAGCGGTCTGCACGCGCGCGGTCGTCATCGATCGCGGCCGCATTGTTGCCGACGGCACGGCAGAGGCCCTGCAGCGGCGGATGCCCTATCATAATGCCGTTGCGATTCAGATCGCGGCAAGTGAGGCCGATCGCGTTGCCGGCGCACTCGCGGTGCTCACGGGCGTCGCCACAGTTGAGCGCGTGGCGGCCGCGAACGGCCATATTCGCCTACGCGCACTGCCGAAGCCCGGCGCAAGCATCGCGGCCGATGTCGGTGCGCTTCTGCGCGACCAGTCGATCGCCGTCGAAGAGCTGATCGTCGAGCGCGGCAAGCTCGATGACGTCTTCCGCGAGATCACGACGAGCAACGAGGACGCCCGTCATGCGTAATATCTGGACCATCACCAAGCGCGAGCTTGGCGCCTACTTCGGCACGCCGCTCGCCTACGTCTTCGCTGTCATCTTCGTCGCGCTGACCGGCGCCTTCGCCTTCTTCATCGGCAACTTCTTCGAGCGCGGACAGGCGGACCTCCAGCCATTCTTCAACTATCACCCGTGGCTCTATCTGCTACTCGTGCCGGCGATCGCCATGCGTCTCTGGGCTGAGGAGCGCAAGTCCGGCACCATCGAGCTTCTGATGACGCTGCCGATCTCCACCAGCGAAGCCATTGTCGGCAAGTTCCTCGCGGCTTGGATATTCATCGGCGTCGCGCTCGCGCTGACCTTCCCGATGTGGATCACCGTCAACATTCTCGGCAAGCCCGACAACGGTGTGATCCTCGCGAGCTACATCGGCAGCTTCCTGATGGCCGGTGCCTTTCTCGCGATCGGCTCCTGCGTATCGGCGCTCACCAAGAACCAGGTCATCGCCTTCATCGTCGCGGCGACCATCTGCTTCCTCATGGTGATGAGCGGGCTCGAGCTGGTGCTCGGCTTCTTCCGGGGCTGGGCGCCGTCGTTCATCGTCGATGCCATTGCCTCGATGAGCTTCCTCAATCACTTCGAGCTGGTCAGCCGCGGCGTCATCACGCTGCCGAGCCTGTTCTTCTACTTCTCCATCATTGCCCTCTTCCTGTTTGCGAATGTCATCGTCGTCGAACAGCGTAAGTCCGCCTGAGGGAGATCGCACCATGTCCATTCAATCACCCAAGCCTTCGCCCTTCGCCGCAGCCACGCAGAAGATCTCGGGCCAGCTCCTCCTCGCACCCGGCGAGGTCGTGCGCTGGGCATCGCGCCTCGATCGCTCGACCATTGCATGGGGCGCGCTGGTGCTTGCCGTCCTGCTTACGCTCTCCGCGAATCTGATCTTCAGCGCCGTCGCTAAGAACGCGAAGGCCGATCTCACGGCCGAGCGCCTCTATACGATCTCGGACGGCACCAAGCGCGTACTTCAGCGCATCGATGAGCCGATCAACGTTCGCCTCTACTATTCGCGCAAGCTCGGCGAGGTGGCGCCACTCTTCGGCAAGCACTTCGTGCGCGTGAAGGCTCTCCTCGAGCAGTATCGGGACCTCTCGGGTGGAAAGGTTCAGCTCACTGTCATCGAGCCCGAGCCGTTCTCCGACGCCGAGGATCGGGCCGTCGCCGGCGGACTTCGCGGCGTTCGTCTCAACCAGGATGGCGAGACCGGCTACTTCGGCCTCGTCGCCTCCAACACGACCGACAACGACGCGGCCGTCGAGTTCTTTGCGCCCGATCGCGAGCGCTTCCTCGAATACGATCTCATCAAGCTGATCAACGGCCTCGCCAATCCCAAGAAGCGCGTCGTCGGGCTCATGGCCAGCATTCCCGTCGATGGCGGTGCCATGAACCCGATGCAGCCCATGCGCCAGCCGGCACCGCCGTGGACGGTCATGGAGCAGATCCGCGAATTCTTCGAGGTTCGTCCGCTCGAGCAGACGATCACGGAAATTCCGGGCGACATCGACGTCCTGATGCTCGCGCAGCCGACCAATCTCAGCAAGGAAGCCGTCTACGCCATCGACCAGTACGTGCTACGCGGCGGTCGCGTGCTGGCGCTCATCGATCCGGTTTCGGAGACGACACCGCCAACGGCGCAGATGGGTATGCCCATGCCGCCGATGCCGCCGGCTGGCGATATCCTCGACCTGTTGAAGGCGTGGGGTGTCTCGATCGATACCGAGAAGCTGGCTGGCGACCCCAGCATGGCGCGGCGCGTGCAGTTCGGCGGCGGCCCGGGCGGCCGACCGGTCGTGACCGACTATCTGGCCTGGCTCCAGGTGGACCAGCAGCACATCAACCAGGCCGATCCGCTAGCGGCCGGCATCGAGCGCCTCAATCTCGCCTCGGCAGGCTTCATCACCAAGGTCGATGGCGCGACGACGAACGTGCAGCCGATCATTCAGACCTCGCCGGGCGCTGGCGAGATGGGTGCGATGAGCCTGCGTATGATGCCGGACCCGCTGGCACTGACGCGCGAGTTCAAGAGCGGCGGCAAGCCACTGGTGCTCGCGGCGCGCATCACGGGTGAGGCCAAGTCCGCTTATCCGGATGGCCGCCCAAAGCCGGCAGAGGCGGCAAAGGGCGATGGCAAGCCAGGCGATAAGCCCGAAGCCGCAGCTCAGAAGGACAAGCCGGCCGAGGCCACCAAGGCCGAGACCGTCGTCCCGCATTTCGCGAGCGGGCCTGTGAACGTCATCGTCGTTGCCGATAGCGATTTCCTGAATGACCAGTTCTGGGTCACCATCCAGGAGATGCTCGGCCAGCGCCTCGCGATGCCGCAGGCACACAACGCGGCGTTCGTCATCAATGCGCTCGAGAATCTCTCCGGTGGCGAAGCACTCGCCACGCTGCGTGGGCGCGGCGTCAACGATCGTCCTTTCGAACGGGTCTCGAACATCCGGCGCGAAGCAGAACGTCGCTATCGCGAGAAGGAGCAGGCGCTCAACGCTAAGCTCAAGGATTTGCAAGGCAAGCTGCAGCAGATGGAGACGAAGAGCGGCGAAGGTGGCCAGATCTTGCTCTCCGACAAGGACCGGCAAACCATCGATCGCTTCCGCGGCGAGATGATCGAGGTGCGGCGCGAGTTGCGCGGCGTGCAGGCGGATCTCAGGCGCGATATCGATTGGCTCGATGGCTGGCTCAAGTTCTTCAACATCGCGGCCGTCCCGCTGCTGATCGGTCTCGGCGGAATCGCGGTCGGGCTGTCGCGTCGGCGCCGTCAGGCGCCGGGCAGCGAGAGGAAGGGTTGAGGCCATGATCAAGCCGCAGCATTTCGTGATCCTCGGCGCGACCACGCTCGTCGCGCTCGTCCTCGCCGCCGTGATTCATGCATCATCGACGCAGCGGGGCCCCGGGACGGCGGACGGTCGCCCCATGCTCCCGGAGCTTCGCCGTCAGGCGAACGGTCTCACGGGCATCGAGCTTTCAAAGCGCGGGCAGACGCTTACCCTCGTGCGCAATGGCGAACAGTGGAGCATCAAGGAGCGGGCGGCATATCCCGTGCAGGGCGATAAGGTCCGCGCGCTCCTCGTGCAGCTGACCAACGCCGAGCTCACCGAGCCGAAGACGGCCGCAAAGGACCGCTGGGCTCTGCTTGATCTCGAGGATCCCGCGGGTAAGGACGCCAAGTCCGGTCTCGTGCGTCTGCTCGATGCGAGCGGCAAGCCGATGGCCGAGGTGGTCATCGGCAAGGCACGGCCGAATGCTTTCGGCGCAGGCCGCAATGGCGTCTACGTTCGCCGCCCAAGCGAGGCGCAGACGTGGCTCGCCAGCGGTGAGCCGAACGTGACGCTCGATGTCAAAGACTGGGTCGATCCCGCGATCTTCAAGGCCGATACCGAAAAGCTGAAGCGCGTGACCGTCGCGCATCCCAAAGAAGTGCCGGTTATCGTCGAGCGCGAAGGCGAAGCGGGCAAGGGCGGCAAGTTCGTACTGAAGTCCGTGCCGGAAGGCCTCAAGGTCAAGGAGAGTGCCGGCGTCGAGCAGATTGCGTTGAGCCTCGGCTCCGTCGAGCTCGAAGACATGCGTAAACTCGAGGCGACGCCCGTTGGCGATGCCGTCAGCATCATCACGGCCGAGAGCAGCGATGGCCTGACGGTGACCTTCCGCTTGCGTCGCGATGGTGCGCTGGACGCCGCGTGGCTGTCCTTCACCGCGACCGGCGAGGGCGAAGCGAAGAAGGCTGCGGACCAGATCAATGCCAAGGCGTCCGGATGGGAATTCAAGATCCCGAAGTGGAAGGCTGATCAGATCGGCAAGCGTGCCGCCGACATCTTCGAGACGACATAACGAGGCGCGTACTTAGCGCAGGGAGCCGCGGCGCAAGCGCCGCGTTGCACGAGAGATGAGCACCGCCGCCGCCTCCCGTCGCCTGCTGCCCGGCGCCGGCTTCGGCACGCTCGCCGCGCGTCTTCCTCCCGACACGGGCGACGCTGCCATCGGGCTGCTCGGTGGGTCGTTCAATCCGGCGCACGACGCGCACGTCCAGATCAGCGAGACGGCAATCCGACGCCTTGGGCTCTCGCGCGTTTGGTGGATCGTGACGCCCGGCAATCCGCTCAAGGTGTCCAGCTCGGCGCCGCCGCTCGATGAGCGCATCACGGCTGCCCGCAAGCTCGTCGGATCGCGGCCGATTACCGTGACCGGCTTCGAGCGCGATCTCCGCAATCCCTACACGATCGCGACACTCTCGTTTCTGCGCCGCCGCCGGCCGCAGGCGCGCTTCGTGTGGGTCATGGGTGCAGACTGCCTCGCCGAGTTTCACCGCTGGCGGCAGTGGCGCGAGATCATGTCGCTGATGCCGATCGCGGTTGTCGATCGACCCGGATGGCGGCTCAAGTCGATGTCGTCAATTGCAGCGCACACTTTTGGCACTCACCGCATCGCCGAAACGGAGGCGGCAATTCTGCCCTTTCTCGCCCCGCCAGCGTGGACATTCCTTACCGCGCCACTCTCCGATCTTTCTTCGACTGCGATACGCGCCGGACGCTCAGGTTAAGCAGGTGATCGCGGTCGTGGTACGGTCATCGACCGGTGCCAACGTGCTTGCGCTGATCGGGGAGGAAACGAATGAGACGGTTCGGCCTTTCAGCTTTGCTACTTTGCGCCATTTCTGCGCCTGCTGCTCAGGCGGCGGAAGTGGTTGCCCTCGGCGCCAGCAATACCTTCGGGCGCGGTCGTGGAAGCACGCCTGACGGTGTCAGCCCGGGCCAAGCCTATCCGGCGCAGCTCGAGCGGCTGCTGCAGTCCCAGGGATGTCGCGTCCGTGTCCAGAACGCAGGTATCGCCGGCAACACCACCGGACAGATGTTGGCGCGTCTTGGTGGTGTGCTCGGCAAGGATACGCGCGTGCTGATCCTGCAGCCGGGGGGTAACGATCAGTGGCGCGGGGAGGGCGGTGATCGATCCGCAAATATCGCCGAGATCAGACAGCGTGCCGCCGCGCGTGGCATCAAGGTCGTGATGCTCGACGGCCTCGGCCAGATCGCCCGCGCGCATCGTCTGCCCGATGGACAGCACTACAGCGCGCAAGGACACGCTCTGTTCGCCGCGCATCTGGCGCCACTTGTTAAGGCTGCCGGCGCCTGCCGGTAACGTCCATCTCTACTCGGGGTCCGATCTGGCAGGCTTCGTGCATGGGCGAGCTGGAGTTTACGTTCGCTTAATGTATCTGAAGGCCCAGCAAAGACGTGTACCAGAACGGCACAGAGAACTTCCGCCATGCAGAGCCAAGGCAAGCGAGCCGGCGGGGCGCAGATCGCCATGCCCATGCCGAGCGGGTCACGATCACGACCCAGTGGGGCGCACAGGCCGGCAGCCTCATGGATCTCTCGACGTCTGGAGCGCAGGTGCGCCTCGCCAATGGCCTCGTCCCCGTCGAGGGCGACGACATGACGCTGCGGCTTGTCGATGGCCGTTATCTCGCGGGCAACGTCGTGTGGGCTGATCGTGGCGCGATTGGCATCCGCTTCGAGATGCCGCTGAGTTCGCTCGATGACGTTCTCTGGCTCGAGCAGCGCGGAGCGGACTGGTTTTACGCCAGCGTGCGCGCACAGCTTGGATAGACGAGGACGGACTACGCCGCGCGCTATCTGCGACAGCAGGCGAGCGCCTTCGTACCCATTGCGCGCCAGAACTGCTGGCGTGTCATGCGGCCGTCGCGGCCTATCGTATCGATGAACTCCATTCGGTAGCACTCGCAAGCGCTCGCATCGCCAGCATCAGGCGGACCGGCACGAGCGGCCGGCGGTGGGACCACCTGCTTCTGCACCTGCGGCGCCGGCGTAGGGACCACAACCGACCCCTTGAGATCGATTGGCTGGTTCGTCGTCCCGAGCTGTTGGCCGCTCGAGCCTGGGCCGCCGCCGGGAATTCCCGTCGGACCCTGCGGCAGCTCCGTCGGCCGACGAACAGTTTGTGCGTGCGCGGTCGTCACGAGCAGCGCGGTGCAGAAGACTACCACGATAGAGAACAGATGCATGGTGACCTCCGACCAATACCGGATAGTCGGCTAGATGCCGAGAAGTGCGAAGGTAAGCGCAATTATCAACATACCAACGGCGATGAAGGCGGACCAGTACGCGAATGTCAGATACGTCTCGCGCATCAGCTTGGAGATCATCTGCTGAGCGGAGCGCTCGGGCGGGCGTAGCTCCTCGGGCAGATAGAGCCACATCTCGGTCCGGCGGTAGGGCTTGGTCGTGGCTTCGCGCGCTTTGAAGGCGAGGATCCCGACCATCAGCAGCATCAGAATGCCGCCGGTCTGGAATGCCAGTCGAGGTTCGAAAGATAGGCCGACCATGATGCAGAAGATGGCCAGGGAACCAAAGCCGCAGGCGCGCATCACCGTTTCAAAGGCAATGTTTCGAATTTCTTCCATTGGAAGTCCCGATTGTGCGACGCAGCAAGGCTAGCGCCGGCACGAAGGGCTCACAATCCATTCGCGTTCACGAACGCGTGTACGCTCAGAGACCGATCGCGAAGAAATTCCCGACAGCCGGCAGCGTAAGTAGCGCGGTGCCAGCAAGCCATATCCAGAGCGAGGCTACGCTCGACTCGTCGCGAGCTCCCGTGACCCGTTCGTAGATCGCCGCAGGAATGCCGCCGAGAATGATGGTAGCCGTCGAGACCATCAATGAGGAAAACATCAGCGTCAGGCCGGTACTGCCGAACAATAGGGCCGGAGCGAGGATTTGCATGTGCAGGATCGCGAACAGCAAGGCGACCTGGTTGAAGAGACCGTTGATCATGCCGAAGAAGGCAATGGCGATGTAATAGTATTGGCGTTCCATGTGTGCGGTGCTCAGCTGACGCGCGGCAGGGCGCCGAAGTAGAGGAATGCATGGAGCAGCAGAACGCGCAGCCAGAAGAGCCACACGACGCCGAACAACCAGACAACGACGGGCGCAGCATCCCTCGGCGTAACGGCACCGACGGCCGCGACAATCGGATCGGTGATGCGACAGAAGAAGCGCCAGATGTAATTCGTCGACGCTGGTTGCACCATGAGTCCCAGCAGCACTCGGCCGATCAGCGTATACATGAGCGCCGCCAGAACGAAGTTCGGCAGGTGGAAATACCAGTAGGTGTATAGCGACCCGCCGCTCACGTGTACCTCACCGCTTGTTGCCGGCGCATATTGGCTGTCGTCGATTCACGCGACAAGCCCAAAAGAAAGCGGGGCCCAACGGGGCCCCGCTCGATTGATGGGATGTGCTGCAGGATCAAGTCTTTTCCTGCAGGATCGTGGCGCCGCGAGGTTTGCGGATTTCGTCGATGTAAGCCTGCATCTCCTTCGAGGGCGCAGGTGTCATCAAGCTGACGATCCAGATCACGAGGAAGCCGAGAGGCATTCCAAGCAGGCCGCAATTGATGTTGTTGAGGTTGAACCACCCGACCTTGTTGGCGAGGGGATGGGCGAGCGTCGGCCAGGACTCCATGGCATTCGGCAGCGCCATGGCCTTTGCGATGTCGACGATCGGCGCGCCTGTCACGGGATTGAGCAGCGACGTCATGCCGAAGTACTTCACGCCCATGCCTGGGAAGTAACGTGTCGTCACGAGGTAGAACAGGCAGAGCCCGAAACCCGCGACGATGCCGCAAATCGCGCCGGCAGTCGTCGCACGCTTCCACCAGATTCCCAACACCAGCGCCGGGAAATTTCCGGCCATGGCGAGCGAGAAGGCCCATCCCACCATGGCTAGAATATCCCCAGGTCGCTGCGAGGCTGTGTAAGCAGCCGCCACTGCAACGATCAGCAGCAGGACGCGCGCAACGAGCAGGCGTCGAACCGTCGGCGCATTGGGATCGAGCATCTTGTAGTAGACGTCGTGCGACAGTGCGTTGGCGATGGCGAGCAGGAGCCCGTCAGCGGTCGAGAGTGCGGCCGCAAGACCGCCGGCAGCAACGAGACCCGAGATCACGTACGGAAGGCCCGCGATCTCCGGCGTGGAGAGCACGATCACGTCCGTATTGATCACGAAGTCCTGCAACCGGACGACGCCTGGATGGCCGGCGATAGCCTTACAGGCAGCGATCACGGCATCGAGGTTCACGGCGTTCTTGCCGCAAACCTGGATAAGACCAAGCTCGCCCCAGGTGAACAGCCACGGCCGCAGCGCAGTCACGTCACGGCCGATGATGTTTGTGTAGACCTCGAGCTTCGAGAACGCCGCGTAGGCCGGCGCCGAGAAGTACAGGAGGAAGATGAAGAACAGTGACCACGCGACCGACTGGCGCGCCTCACGAACGCTCGGCGTCGTGAAGTAGCGCATGAGGATGTGTGGGAGAGAAGCCGTCCCGCACATCATGCAGAAGATGATGCCGAAGAAGTTAAGTGGTGAGTAGTTGAGGAACGGCTCGATGTGCGGCTTCAGACCCGCAGCCGTGGCCAGACCCGTCTGGATCATCTGCTGCTCACGCGCCGTAATGTCGGTGAGAGCCTGCCCGTATGTAAGCTGCGGCAACGGAAGGCCGTACTTCTGCGTCGAGAGAATGACGATCGGCGTGAGGTATGCAACGATCAGAACGATGTACTGCGCGATCTGTGTCCACGTCACCGCGCGCATACCGCCCAGCATTGAGCACAGCAGGATGCCCGCGAGGCCGACGTAGACCGCGACCGTGAAATCCATGCCGAGGAAGCGCGAGGCAATGATGCCCGTGCCGAACACCTGCGCCGTCACGTAAGTGAAGGAGCAGCAGACCAGCACGATCACCGCGAGGAAGCGCGTGAAGTTACCGCCAAACCGGAAGGCCATGAAGTCCGGCACGGTGTAGGCGCCGAACTTGCGCAGATATGGCCCAACGAGGATCGAGACGAGCACGTAGCCGCCTGTCCAGCCGAGCACCCAGGCAAGTCCGTCATAACCCAGAAGGAACAGCGTGCCTGCCATGCCGACGAACGAGGCGGCAGACATCCAGTCGGCGCCAGTCGCCATGCCGTTGTAGAAGGCGGGAACGCGTCGGCCGGCTACGTAATACTCGGAAACCTCGGCTGTGCGCGTCATGATGCCGATCAAGGCGTAGACAGCGAGCGTGAAGAACACGAATAGATAGCCGAGGATCTTGTTCGGTACGCCCATCTGCTCGAGGATCGCGATCAGCACCACGAACCCGAGGAACGTTCCAGTGTAGATGCCGTAGATGCGGCCGAGGTTCTTTATGAAATCCGAAGATGATGAAGTTTGCGTCGCCATGTGTGCCCCCTCAATCGTCTTCCGCCACGCCAAACTCGCGATCGATCCGATCCTGCTGCCGCGCAAAAATGAACAGCATCACGACGAAGGCGATCAGAGATCCCTGCGCGGCCATGTAGAAGCCGAGCGGGAAGTTGAGCACTGGGATGATGATCTGGTTGAGCGGCTTGACGAACATGTGGATGATGTAGCCGAAGAAGAACCAGATCACGAGATGCGTGAACATCAATCTTCGGGTCTTGTTCCAATGGGCTTCGTCATTACTTGATGTTTGCATGGCGTCGGTCTCCTCCTAGCGATAAGGGCGCGCAGGACTGCGTGAGGAGGAATCGTCGATTGCCCATGTCGGCACCTCCCCATACCCATCTTTCCGTCCGGTCTTTTTTGCCGAATCGGTGATCACCGATTGAGTGATCGCTGTGTAGAGGCTAACATCTTGGGATTGGACGCCTTTATTATACTTTCGTCCAAGGGCTGTGGATCGAGCGAGTCAGCAACCGGATGAACTTCCTCACCAAGCTCTTCAAGCGGCCCGAACCGATTCGCGATACGGCCGCGCTGACCGAGTTCATCACGGCGAACGCCGCCTTCGTCGTGCAGAAGGGCATTTATGAATATGCGCGTGCGCGCGCAGGGCACTACGCGAAGGTCCTCTTCTCCGAGCCAGGGTTCCAGAGGGCCGTCGAAGAGTCGCGGTGGCGGGCCTATCCGCTCGGTCTCGCGATGGTCGGAGAAGTGACAACCGCCGTTCTCCAGCAGACGACGTCTCTCCCGCGCGAGACCGTGGTGCGTGCGGTTTCAGATCTCGTCTTGGCTGGTTTCGACGGTTTTGAAGTGCCGGCTGTGATCGGCGAGCAAGAGTGGCGGGGACTGCGCGCCAGCCTGAGCGAACGGCTGGACCGCATCAGCTTGCACCCACCAAAGCGTGCCATGGACATTCCTGAGACGTTCGCCGAGGCCTACTTCGCGCTGATGCCGATCCATGAGAGCTTGCGCGGTCAGGATTTCCCGACGCTCAAGAACTATCTCAGAATAACGCTCTGCAACGTGCACGACGAGCTGACCAAGCGGCTCGATGCGCCGGCGATCGCGGCGGAATTCAGCGGGCGGATCTGAGGCAGCAGTTCTCGGTCACTTCTTCTGCGAGCTATCCGGCACCGCGGCCGCGCCGACGCTCGCTGGCCGACCTTCGGGTTGCGTCGTGAAATGCTGAAAGGCGAGAAGCGCGCCCCCCAGTCCGAGGCCGACAATGTCGCTCAGCATGTGCGGAACGACGAGCGCGAAAGCAGCAACCACAGCCGTGACGCGCTGCCACATGGGCATTGCTCTCAGCAGGAAGCCGTGAAGGCCGCCTGCAAGCATCGCAATCCCGATGCACGAGATGACGACGCGCCAGACGATGGTTGGCCAGTCGCCGATCATCAGCAATGCCGGCTCATAGACGAACATGAAGGGCACGATGAAACCGGCGGCGCCGATCTTCACTGCAGCCCAACCCGTCGTCCAGAGGTTGGATCTTGCGAGGCCTGAAGCTGCAAATACGGCGAGTGCCACCGGCGGCGTGATGGCCGAAAGGATCGCGAAGTAGAACGCGAACATATGGGCAGCCGGGGTGACGACGCCGAGCTTCACCAGTGCCGGGACCATCAGGGCGACCATGATGATGTAGGCCGGCGTGGTCGGCATGCCCATGCCGAGGATGATGCCAGCCATCGCAGTGAGGACCAGCGCCAGTATCAGGATGTTCTGCGAGATGCTCACGACCCACTGCGTGAAGGTGATGCCGAGTCCCGTCAGGATCACGATGCCGATGATGATGCCGGCTGCCGCGCAGGCGAGAGCCACGGGCAGCGTATTGCGTGCGCCATCGATCAAGGCGTCGATGATGGGCCGGCTCTCGATCTCGAGCAGGATGATCTTGCCGCGCACCGCTCGCATCCAGAGGAAGATGAGGCCGGTGAACAGCGCCGCTTCGACCAGCGGATTGAGACCGAACACCTCGGGGATGATCGTCGGTACGCTCGGTATGAGGTAGGAGAGGACCATGAGCGCAGGCAGCACGAGGAGCACGACCGGGCCGAACCAAGCGACCGGGAAGCACAGCAGCGTTCCGCTGAATGCGGCCAGCGGGGCGCTGTAGCCTGAGTACATGACGAACAGGATCGAGCACACCGGAATGAACAGATGGCCGCGTGCCGTCAACACTTGCCGCAGGATCGGCAGCTCTGAGCGCGGGACGCCGAGTAAGCCCTGGCGCTTGGCTTCGAAATGCACGGCGGCAAAGCAAGACACGTAGTAGAGGATCGCCGGGATCGCCGCCCAGATCACGACCTGCGCATAGCTGACGCCCTGAAATTCGGCCATGACGAATGCGGCCGCGCCCATGATCGGCGGCATGATCTGGCCGCCCGTCGAGGCGACCGCTTCGACTGCCGCGGCGAAGTGCGGCTTGAAGCCCGTGCGCTTCATGAGCGGAATGGAAATCGGTCCATCCACCATCACGTTGGCGACGGCCGAGCCGGAAATCGTGCCGAACAATGACGACGACACCACCGACACTTTGCCGGGACCGCCTGCCGTATGGCCCGTGATGCCCATGGCGAAATCCATGAACAACTGGCCAGTGCCGGTGCGCTCCATGAACGCGCCGAAAAGCACGAAGATCATCACGTAGGAGGCGGAAACGGCAAGCGGCTGTCCGAATATGCCCTCGGTCGACAGATAGAGTTGGTCGATGAGGCGGATCGGTTCGACGCGGGTAAAGAAAAACGCGTAGATGAAGAAGGCAATGCAGGTGAGCGGCAACGCCGGCCCGAGCACGCGCCGTGTGCCCTCCATGACCAGCAGGATAAGCGTGATGCTAAGGACGATATCCGTCCAGGTCATGTCATCGACATAGATGATGCGGTCGATGATGTAATCGTAGTAGACGAAAATATAGCCGATCGAGATCACGGTCGCGGCGACCAGAGCCAGGTCCAGGAGCGACGGCGCCTTTGCCTTTCGCTCCAACTCCTCACGTTGCTCCGGCAGCAGCATCGCCAGTTCGTCGTCCGTCGGCGAGCGAAGTCGGTAGTAGAGAAATGTCAGGACGAGCGCGAACATCAGATGAATGCCGCGGAAGATGTAATCCGTCGGCGGCCCGCGGAACACTTCACGCAGCGACGGCGAGATGAAGTCCATCGGTGGGATGATGACATAGAGGTGGTACAGCGCCATCGCGAGGGCAACGGCAGCCGCCAGCTGGCGCGGCATGTTTCGCACGGCCGTGCTCGAAGTCATTTGGTAGTTCCCGCCCGAGGGTCTTCTTCGTGTGTGTTTACGCGTCCGGGGCGACCTGCGGCCGCCCCGGAGACTTCTTTCAGGAACGAGCTTATTTAACCGTGATGCCCTTTTCCTTGTACCACTTGGCTGCGCCGGGGTGGAACGGCACGCCAATGTCCTCGCCCATGATCTGAGGCGTCAGCTTGGCAATCTCCTTGTAGATCGCGGTCATGCCGTCCTTGGCGCCGAAAGTAGCTGCCGTCATCTTGTAGACGGTGTCCTCGGGCAGCGAGCAGGCGGCGACCACGTGTGTGTAGTAGCCGATCACCTGGACGTCCTTGTCCTGCTTCGGGTACGTGCCCTTGGGGATCGTCACGAGCTTGTAAGCCGGGTTGATCTTGCGCATGGGCTCATAGATCTCGGCCATATCGATCAGCTTTATATCGCGCGCCGAGGCGAGGTCCATGAGCGAGCTCGCCGGAATGCCGGTGCCGAGCCCGAAGGCGTGCATCCGGTTATCCTTCATCTGCTCGACGCTATCGGTGTAGCTGTTGGTGAAGCTCGCTTTGACGTCATTGTAAGTGAGGCCGGTCACGCGGAGCACATGCCGCGAGATCAGCTCGCCGGTGTTGCCCTTCACCTGTGTGGCAAAGCCCTTGCCCTTGATGTCCTTGAGCGTGTTGATGCCGGCGTCGGCGTTCACGGCGAGCTGGAAGTACTGCGGATAGAGCGTCGCGATGTTGCAGACCTTGTCGTGCTTTTTGTCGAGCGGTGCTTCGCCCGTTCCAGCGACCGCATCCGCGGTGGTGATCGTATTGCCGAACCCGACCTCGGCCTTGCCTTCCTGGATGGCGCGGATGTTGGCGATGCCGGCGCCTGGCAGCGACTGGATCTTCAGATCGGGGACGGCCTTCTCCCAGGCATCCTTGAGCTGGCCACCGAGCGGTACCCAGAAACCGGCCTGCGGGCCCGTCATCAAGCGGACTTCCGCGGCAAAGGCAGCGGTGCCGGAACCAAATGTGAAGATCATCGCGACTGCAGCCGCGCGAGAAAACCGCATTCTTAATCCTCCCAGGGATTAGAGTTTCCATCCAACCGGCAGTGGGCCACGTTTGCGGCCAAGCCTTTGTCCGTGCGGACGGAATGCTGCACGGGGTGGGGTCTTGCTTCTGCTCGATCGCTTCTATGGAGACATGCGGCCTCCGTTGCAACAGTGTAATGCCGCGTGATGGGCAGTATGCAAGGATGGGCGATCTTCAATAGGCGTATGACTGCGAGGTAAACGAATGCGCATTCAACGCCACCAGTCGATTTAGGCTGCGCAGTTTGCGGTGATCCACGCGGTCAGCACACCGCAGGCGTGCAGGAAATCCTCGATCTTCATGGCTTCGTCGGGATTGTGACTGCCGTTTTCGTTGCGCACGAAGATCATGGCTGCGGGAACGCCGGCCGCCGCAAAGGCTGCGGAGTCGTGCGAGGCGGGGCTGCCGATCGACGCTGCCGGAATTTTGAGCAACGCGGCCGCTTGCTCCAATTCCGAGCGGATCACCGGCGAGACGATGCCGACCGCGGCCGAGGCGCGCGGCCCGAGTTCAAAGCGCACGCCGCGTCTGGCCTCGATTTCGCTGACGATCCCCTTGAGTCTGGCCTCCAGATTGGCGAGGACGTCCGCATCATAGGCTCTGACGTCGAGGCTGAAGTGGAACTCGCCCGCGACGCTCGTCAGTCCATGCGCCGCGGCGTCGGTGTGGAAGCGGCCGAGCGTGGCAGCCATGGGGAGGCCGGCGGCCTCGTGCTCCTCCCACAGCTTATCCAGCGCGACCGCGAAGTCGGCCGCGGCCGTCGCGGCATCGTGACGAAAGCGCCGTGGCGTACCGACGTGGTCGTAACGGCCAATGATCCGTGCGTCGGGATAGCGGAAGTTGCCGGGAATGCCGGTGCAGATGGCGATCGGCTTGCCCAGCTCGACGAGGCTCGGCGCCTGTTCGATATGGACCTCGAGAAAAGCGTGGATCGCGGAGGTTGCAAGTTCATTCCGCCCTGCGCGAATGGCTGCCGGATCGCCGCCGCTGGCCGTCATATGTTCTGCGAGTGTCCGTCCGGTATCGATGCGCCTTGCATCGAGTGCCCCGAGTGGCAGTGCGCCGAGGGCTGATCTGCTGCCGATATAGGACACCTGAAACCACACGCTCTCCTCGGCGCGGATGCCCATGACGGTGATGTCCCGGCGCGGCACGACGCCGAGATCCTTCAGTGCGGCGACCGCGACGAGGCCGGCGATCACGCCGGCGGCTCCGTCGAAGTTTCCCCCATGCGGAACGCTGTCGAGGTGCGAGCCCACTATAATGGCCGGTAGGCTGCGATCGCCACCGGGCGACGTCGCGTAGGAATTCGCGGCTGCATCGCGGCGGATTTCGAGGCCGAGACTGGCGGCTTTAGTACCGAAGACCTCGTGCGCCGCATTCTCGCCTGCGCCGTATGTGTCGCGCGTGATGCCGCGCGGACGCTGGCTGCAGCGGGCCAGTTCATCGAACAGCTCCTCAACGCGCGACCGCTGGGCTGCGACGGCGGCTTTGATGGCGTCAGCAGAAAGGTTCATAATCAGAGGCTCAACAGGCGTCCATATCCCGAGATCTTCGTTTGAACGCCGGACAGGCGCAGGCAGTGCCAGAGGCTCATCTGGTTCGCCGAAAGAACCGGGCGCTTCAGCTCCTGCTCAAGTGCATCAATGATGGCGACACAGCGGAAGCCGGTTCCGGCAATCAGGACGCCATCGGCACTAGCCGGGCAAACAGACTTGATCTGTGCGTAGAGCGGCTCGATCTCCTGCTCGAAACCCATGCCCCGCGGATACATCTCGCTTGGCGGCACGCCTTGCCACTTTGGCCCGGGATCGTACCGCATGTGCGCCGCCGGCTCGTATCCCTGATCGGCGTAGTAGCGGACGCCGGCGCTGACGGTCTCATCGCCGAACCACGGCGGCAGGACGAGGAAGGGCCGGCGAATGCTCGACGCGCGAAGGGCGGCGAGACTGTCGAGGCCATTGGTCGTGACGTGAGCGTTCGATCCGAGCACGTCGGACAGCGCCGCGACCACGGCCTCGTCCCATCCCTTGCCGCCGAGAACGCTACTCGATGTGTGTCCGATGGTGATTGCGGAAAGGCGCATGGCACCGAACTGCTGCGCCCCACGTACCAAATCGTCAGCAAGTGTGATGCCTGCGCGGTCCTCACGCCATTGTGCCCACGGAGCGCGTGCCATCACGCGGGCGGCGTGGACCGACACATGCGGCGGCAGCATGGCCCACCACTCGGCCTCCGGCACGGCTTCGTTGCCGACGATAAACATGCCGATGCGGGCCTCAGCGCCCCAGTTGTCCCTCTGCGTCAGCAAGGTGCCACTCCGTTCTCAGGCCGAGATGCCCGGCATGATAGAATCTTAGTCATCGAGATTGCGAATGCTTCATGCATTCTCCGGCAACCTATTCCTGCAGATCAGTGGCGCCCGCCCGCGCCCCAAGGTGGACTGACGATGAAATGCCTGCTCGTGGCCGATCTTCATTATGCACTCAAGCAATATGACTGGCTGCTGCGTGCCGCGCCTGAGTTCGACGTTGTCATCATAGCCGGTGATCTTCTCGACCTCTCGTCCCATGTTCCGAGGCCGGCACAGATCGTCGTCGTTCTCAAGTATCTGCAGCGCCTCGCCGGCCTGACCAGGCTCGTGACGTGCTCCGGCAATCACGATCTCGATGCCCTGACCGCCGATGGCGAGAAGACGGCGCGCTGGTTTGTCGAGATCCGGAACCTCGGCATTCCCTCGGACGGCGATTCGTTCTCGATAGACGACACGCTCTTCACGATCTGCCCCTGGTGGGATGGGCCCGCGACCAAAGCGGCGGTCGCAGAGCAGCTCGCCCGCGACGCGGCAAAGGGGAAGAAGCGCTGGGTCTGGGTCTACCACGCGCCGCCTGCCGGCTCGCCGACGAGCTGGGGCGGGAAGCGGTCCTACGGCGATCAGGAGCTCACGAAATGGATCTCGGCGCACAGGCCCGATCTGGTCTTCTGCGGGCATGTCCACTATGCGCCCCTGAGCCCTGGTGGCTCGTGGATCGACAGGATTGGCACGACGACGGTCTTCAATGCCGGATACCAGCTCGGTCCCGTCCCGGCCTATGTCGTCATCGACACCGACGAGGAGGCCATACTCTGGTTCTCGGCGACGAGCCTCCAGGCGGCGCCTTTGGCAGGGCTCGAGCTGCACAAAGTCGAGAAAATCAGCGAGGTGCCGGCGTGGTTTACAGCCGCGGATCGGGTCCTGTCTCAGGTCCCACAATGATCTCTTGCCGCTGCTGATGCAGTAGGGTCCCCAGCACCTCGTCGACCATGCAGAGGTGGTTGTTGTGCTCGGCGAACTGACGCTTCATGTCGGCGAGATAGCCAGTGACGCATTGCAGCCGCAGGGCCAGGAGGGCTGCGATGTGATGGAGCATCTCGGGTCTTGATTGCAGGAAGGTTCCGACGTTCTCGATCAGGTAGGCGCGGGTCGGACGCATCGACTTCACCGATGCGGTGTGTGGGGCATCGAGCAGGAAGGACATCTCGCCGAACAGAGAGCCGGGCGTGGAAATGTTTGCGATCTGGATGCCGCCGTGCGCGACCTCGACCTCGCCGTCGATGAGTATGTAGAGCTTGCCCGATTTTTCGCCCTCGCTGAGGAGGACGGCGCCGGGCGCCAGCTCGACCTCCGTGAGGCCGGCGCATTTATCGAGAATGCTGCTCATATGGCCATCGCGTGAGAGAGCCCGGTCGCATTATTGTGCGGCTGCACAATTTCGTCGAGCCCGAATTCCGGGCCGTTTGCAGAATGACGCGGCCGGTCAGTCGCCATCGACTTTTGTGTAAGGCTGAGGTGGCTTGAGCACAAAGGCCGAAAGGCTGCCGAACCCGGACCACATGTCTTGGAGGCCTCTGAAGGCGAGCGGTTTGCCGCGCTTTGGAGAGAGCGGGATGACAATGCTCCCCGCTCCCGCGATGACAGCACCTCGCACTATCCGCCGCAGACCTTTACTTCCATGCGTCATCACCGCGGACGGCAGGCCGCGGCGCTTGACGTGACTGAAACTCGCGTTGGAGGCCACGCGCATGGCCCGGTCCAATTGCCAGCGCATAGTCAGGCGCGCAGGAATAACGGCCTCGTGCACGACCGCATCGTCAGCCCAGCATATGGTCCAGCCGGCCTCCGCCACTCGATAGAAGAAGTCGGAGTCCTCGCCGCCAGAATAGCGCATGGTCTCATCGAATCTGAGGCCGCTCCGCACGATCGCGGTCCGCAACATGACGTTGTTTGTGAAGGCTGTGAGCAGTCGAGTGCCAGATTTCCTGCTTTTGGCAGCCCGCTTAGAGAGCCAAGCCGGTGCGGCGGACGTGTACTCGTAATGAACGGGACCTTGAACCACGTCAGCATCGAAGCGGCCTGCGCAAGCGAGCAAAGCAGATAGCCAATTGGGGGCAGCTACCTCGTCATCGTCGATGAAGGCTATCCAGTCCGGGTCGAGCTCGAGCGCTGCTTCCAGGGCGCGATTGCGCGCCATTGATATGCCCAACTGAGGCTCGAGCACGTAGAGAACACGCCAATCGGATGGCGCAATCTCGCTGGCCGCTGCCACCTGCGCGCTGCAAGTGGGGTCATAGTTGTTCTCGACAACCAGAGCGATCGGCTCGATGCCTGCTGGCACCTCCTGCGCAAAGAGAGATGCCAGGCAGTCGCGAAGCATATTCGGTCGGTTGCGAGTGCAAAGCGCGACTACAACCTTCACGGGCGCGTGCTCAGAAAGTAAAAGCTCAATCGAGACATGCAGCTACGAGAGGAGCTTGGAGCTGCGACAAAATGCTCGCGGCGATCGTTGCTACTACGATAGCACAGAGTAGGGCTCCACGATGTGCCGGCGTTTGCCGTCCTGCATGAGAAGCTCCTGTTGCTGGGCGCGTCGGGACCTGCGGGCGCTGAAGTACTTCATAAAAAGAACCGACGCTGGCGGCAAACGTGGGGAGAGCCGGTCACGCGCCTCGCTGTAGTCTCTCATCGCGGCCAGAATGCCCGAATGGTAGGTGGTCTTCGCCAAATGTCTCGCAATCAGGTAGTTCCGGAATTCGAGCTCTTGATCCTTGTAGATCAAGTGGTTGGAAAGGAAAGTCAGCAGCGAGGGAAAGTAGGTGTTGTGGTTGGAAGAGATGCTATCGGACTGCCATCGCTTGTGCCACAGGGGCTTATCTATGGTCGCGCCACCAGCATAACGGGCCGTTCGCATGACAAGATCACGATCTTCCATCCACCGAAGGGCTGCATTGAAGCCGCCGACGGTCATAAGCAGGTCTTTTCGAACCGTCAGCCCTGAGGTCGTGGGCTGGAGCACGTGACGAGCGACGAGGCGCTCGAACTCGTCCCCCTCATACAGGCGGCTCGGCATCTGGTGGTGCGTCAGTTTTCTCTTCTTTTCGGTAGTGAATGCGGAGAGCACAACTCCGACGTTTGGGTGGCGTCTAAGCACCGATAACGGTTGCTCCAAGCGGCCCGGAAGCCACAGGTCGTCCGAGTCGAGAAATGCGACATACGGAGCTCGGGATAACGTGATCCCGGCATTGCGCGCAAAGCCTGCGCCGCGATTTCCCGCAAGGCTTATGACTGTCAGCCGCGGATGGTCGAGCTTCGTGAGGACGCCTACCGTGTCATCCTGGGAGCCGTCATCCACGGCGATGATCTCGAAATTCTCTTCCTCGAGGTCCAGCACGCTCTGGACGGACTGCAGAACAATCGCACCGCGATTGTACGTTGGCAGGACGACGCTCACGGACGGATTATCCACCGTAGCGGTTCGCACGATTGATGCAGCTGGCACGTTCCACATAGTCCCATGCATCATACCCGCCTCCACACATTGTCAATCTCAAATCTCAATCATAAGGCTCACTAAATCTGCTGGCGGTGCGAATTTGATTCGAGGCAAGAACGCGGCATTGCAACGGAAAGGGAGGGACCATCCACAGTAAACCGCGCCCTCGCGCACCCTCCACCTCCATTGTTGTATTTCTGCCGCTTTTTTGATTGCCGTCTAACCCGGGAGAGAGTGGTGCAGCACACCGCGACCATTGCGCATGGTGGCTTGAGGGCGAGTGCGTATGGTAGGAGATTGGCTCTCGCATGGAGCGATTCATTCTGCTTGACGACTCTGGAAGCCAGCGACGATGAAAAGCAATGAAGCTATCTGGCCCATTGTCAGGCGGCTGTTCGGCGAGCACGCCTGGGAATATGCCCCCCGCTATGCGGTCGCCTTTGTATTCATGGCGATAGTCGCCGGATCCACGGCGCTTACCGCATGGCTGATGCGCGACGTCATCAATGACGTTTTCGTCAATCGGGATCAGCAGGCGCTCGTCTGGCTTCCATTGGTCATCACCGCCCTTTTCGTTGCGAAAGGCGTTGCTGCTTATATCCAGGAAATCCTGCTGAGCCGGATCGGCAACCAGATAGTCGCCCATATGCAGAGGCGGCTCTACGATCACATACTGAGGATGGATGCGAAGTTCTTCCAAGACCACAGCTCGGCAGAACTGATTACACGCATTTCCACGAATGCTCAGGCCGCTCGCGAGATGATGAATCTTCTCGCCGTGGGACTCGGCCGCGATCTGATGACGGTGTGCAGCCTCTTGCTTGTCATGGTGCTGCAGGATCCCGTGCTGTCGTGCGTGTTGATCCTCGTTGGGCCAGGTGCAGCCTATGGCATGAGGCAGCTGAGCAGACGAGTGAAGAAGGTTGCGGGGAGCGAAGTCCATTCAGTGGTTCAAGTCGTCTCCAATATGCGCGAGACGACGCAGGGAATTCGCATCATCAAGTCCTTTCAGCTCGAGGACAAGATGCGGCAGCAAATGGGTGTCGCCATTGAGGCCGTGCAACGGCTCAACAATAGAATGGTGGCAGTCAAGGCGCGCGTTAATCCGCTTCTGGAGACGGCAGCAGGTCTCGCGATCGCTGCCGCGGTCGCATACGCTGGGTGGCGAACGATTTCGCACGGGCAGACGCCAGGCGAGTTCTTCGCCTTTATTGCCGCGCTGCTCATGGCGGGAGAGCCGCTTCGCCGCTTGTCGAGGCTTCAGCTGCAGCTCGTCACGTCGGCCGTCCAGGTCAAGATGCTCTATGACTTGCTCGATACGCCCTCGCCCGAGACAGAGGTGCCGGCGAAGCCATCGCTTGTCGTGAGGCGGGGCGAGCTCCGATTCGAGAAGGTTTCTTTTGCGTACGCGGACAATGTGCCGGTGCTGAAAGGTCTGAGCTTCACCGCACCGCCTGGCAAGACGACGGCTCTTGTAGGTCTGTCCGGGAGCGGGAAGACGACCGTCTTCAATCTCATTCAGCGCCTCTGGGAGCCATCGAGCGGCTCGATCACGATTGACGGGGAGACGATCGCCGAGGTCTCCCTTGCTTCCCTTCGTAGTCAGGTCGCTCTGGTCAGCCAGGATGTTTTTCTCTTCGAGGGTACGATTCGAGAGAATTTGGTGGGCGGCCGCAAGGACCACTCGGAGGATGCCATCATCGCCGCGGCCCGGGCCGCGCACGCCGATGAGTTCATCAGGTCTCTTCCTCACGGCTACGACACACCGGTCGGCGAACTTGGCGGGCGCCTGTCCGGAGGCCAGCGGCAACGTTTGTCAATCGCCCGGGCCTTTCTGAAGGATGCTCCCATCATATTGCTGGATGAGCCAACGTCAGCGCTGGACAGCGAGGCCGAGCAGATCATCCAAGCTGCGCTTCAGTCGCTGACAGGCGGGCGCACGACGATTGTCATCGCGCACCGCTTAGCCACGGTAGCTAAGGCCGATGTGATTCACGTGTTGAGCCACGGCAGTATGGTTGAAAGCGGCACGCAAGCAGAGTTGCTGCGACGCGATGGTCTCTATGCGAAATTGCACCGCTTGCAGTTCGGGGACATGGCCGCTCACTCATGATCTTCGCGGCGTGTCGTTTCCGAGGGGGCGGAGATGGTTGCAGTCAAGTTTGTCGAATACCGGAGTTCGGACGTTTTCCGTGCAAAGGCGGGCTAGCCGCAAGTCGATGAAGCTCTGTAAACGCGCTTGGTTGCATGAGAGCCAACAAGGATAGCGCTTCTATGTCGATAGCTACGCATCCGGAGACGCTTTCAACCGCGCTCCCTCGGGTATCGCAGGAGCTGACGATCGCCGGGCGTCGCTTCGATGATGTCTCAACGCCGGATGTCCAAACTCCCCTCGTGTCATTCGTCGTCATCTGCTGGAACTACGCGAGATATGTCGGTCAAGCGATCAATTCGATCAAGCAACAGGACTATCCATTCTTTGAGTGCCTGGTGATCGACAACGGTTCGACCGACGACAGCGCCTCCGTGATCAAGGCCGCGATCGAAGGTGATGCGCGTTTTCGAATTGCGCAGCTTGACCACAACATGGGGCAGCTCGGCGCCGCACTTTGGTCTCTCGAACGCATTCGCGGCGGCTTCGTCGTGTTTGTTGACGCTGACGATGTGCTATACCGAAACTACACATCGTCACACCTCCAAGTGCACTTCGCGCTGCCTAGAAGCGTCGCCTTTACGAGCAGCAGCGTCACGGAAGTCGACGCCACCGGAAGAATGCTGACCTCGCACTCCTCGCATATCAAGACGGGGAGAAAGGAGGGTGTCCGCGGTCTTCGAATGCTACAGGGAGCTGTGCGGCTTCCAAAAGTTACTGACGAGCACTACGAGATTCTGTCCGCACATACGGAAACAATTCCGCGCACGCTCTCAGGATGGCATTGGGGTCCCGGAACGGCGAACATGTTCCGGCGCTCGATGCTTGAGCTGGTAAGGCTCGGTGACGGATCGCAGGACTACATTCGAACTGCTGATACCCACTTCAACTCAATGTGTCATGCCCTCGCAGGCTCGGCCGTTATCGATATCCCTTTGTCAGCGTATAGGCTGCACGGATTCAATTATTTTACTCGGCAAGAGAGCCTCGATGGTTTGAACAAGGGCACAAAAGAGCACAGAGAAAGTTCTCGCGCGAATCGCCTCGCGTCGGCAGAGCTGCTGCTCACGCATTCAGACGCATTTGCTTGGCTTCTCGGTCGAGACTACTGGGCAACCTTCGACCAGTGTGCAGGTGCCGGCAAAAAAGGATCGCGCCGGATCTTCAAGGCGCAAGAGGCGCGCGAGATCTTCGGCCGCAATATTGGTCGATTGATTCACTCCCATGGCCAACCAAGGGTGGCGCGCGAGGTCGCTTGGCGATTTGGCTACCGACAGGGCCTGCGCATAATGAGATTGGGGACTGGCAAATCGCTCTCCATCAAGCTTCGCGCGCGCCTATTCCTGCAGAGCCTGATCGGACCGGTGGCGGGATTGCTGGTCGCCAGACGCCGAAAAACGAGGCATTAGCTATGGAGGAGTGGGCTTCGATATCGGCACTGGAGATGTTGCGACACTGAGGGGGCTCAAGCGATGGGGATCACGAGTGTCGCCGTGTTGGACAACGGGCTGCGATCCAAGTTCGGGCATAGTTATTCTATCAATAAAGCAGTAAGCCGTCGCTTCCATCAGCTCGGGATCTCACATCAAATTTTCAGCGCCCAATCCGTCGAAGCAGATGTTCGCGCCGAGATGGAATGCGTCCCATTCTTCACGCGGGGAATGTATGACGGTATTCGGCCATCCCGGATCGAGCGAAGCCTGCGCCGTTTCAAACGCAAAGCTGCAGGAATGCCCAACGATCGATCGCCATCTGAAAGCCGGACCAGCCGGGTTCTTAACGCCGGCTTCGAAGCTGATCTTGGGAGGCTGCCACGAAGTGTATGGGGGCGCGATAAAATCGTACTATTTCCGGGCTTGATGCAGCACCAAATGCTTGGAATGGCACGTTTCATCCGGTCACATCGAGAGGAAATATCGGCGAACATCATTTGCCATTTGATGTTTGAGCCTTCGTGGCTTCCCTGGGGAGGGAGTTCCGCGCTGGGCGAGAAGACTTATGAAAATTCTTTTCAGATTATCGAGGCCCAGCGGCGGCGTGTGCATTTTACAACCGAGAACGAGAATGTCGTCCGCAAATACGCCAAGGAGTTCGGTATCAGGATGGATATCCTTCCTATTCCCCTGTCAGTTGGGCGAGCTGCTCGTTGTCAAGCGCGACGCATCCGTATTGGCTTTCTGGGATACTCGAAGATGGAGAAGGGCTTTCACCTTCTGCCAGACGCGATTGCGACCTGTTTGAATGGCCCGCTCGAGCTGGATTTCGTCGTGCAGATCAATCATCACGGCAGTCAGCAAATGGTAAGCGAGGCCGAGACCGCGTTGAACAAGCTGCCCATTAGAATTCTAAGGGGGCAACTGTCCCAGGAGCAGTACCGCAGTGAGCTCGCTGAGATTGATGTGATTTTGTTGCCATATGATCCTCACAACTTCGGTCTGCGCGGTTCCGGCGTGTTTACGGAAGCGGTCTCGTGCGGGCACTTAGTCGTGGCCTCGAAAGGAACCTGGGCGGGGCAGTCTATCGAGAACGGCGAGGCCATCGGAGAAACTTTCGAGCCCTATGATGCTCAAGCCCTTGCTGCGGCTATCTTGCGTGTTGGCAACGACTTCCGCGCGCGACAAGATGAGGCAAGAAAAGTCGCTCAGGCTTGGGCATCGCGGAACTCCGCAGAGGAATACGTAGACAAACTTCTGGCGCTCGCCGTCGAGCGCAGTCCAACGTCAGAGTTTGTGCAAAGAAAGTTCCTCGACAGGTGGAAGTCAAAATGCCACCGCTAAACACTTTAGAAGCTCGATCATCCTCGCGACTGTTGTTGCGCACGTTTTGGGGCCTAACCAAAAATTTTGGCGCGCCCCTAAAGAGGGCTCTATTTTTGCTGCCCGCGGCTATCGAGTCTCCGCGCGCTTCGAAGTCCCGGCGCCTTTTGCTCAAGATGTTCGCCAAGGACGTAAAGCGGCTATCGCGTAGCTTTCGACGCGGCCCATCGGGAAGCTCTGCCGAAGAGCTGCTCGAGCTGCGTCGCGCAATTGTGAAAGCTTTGCACGCTGTATCTCCAAGCGAGCTGGAGGATTTGTGGTCGCAAGGAATGAGAACAGCCTTACCATCGCTGATGTCATCAGGGATGAGGGATTCGTCGCGCAAAGCTGAAGATGAGTTGTTGTTCTCCGAGCTAAGTTTGCACGAAGCGGCGAAAGGCGGATATCTGGACCATCCGGCCGCTTTAGTTTCTGCTATGCTGCTCGCGCAGAACTTCGAAGTTCCGATCGCCGAGCGGCTCCGCGTCCCCGCTTGGCTACAGAAGGCCTACACGCACTTTGTTTTCGATCCGGTAAATGTCTTGAGCCGTGTGGGTGATGCAGAGACTGTCTTCAGCTATATAGACGACTTGACGCGCGTCCTTCATGGTCTCGTGATCCGCAAGGAAGTAACCCGTTGCCCGATTGTTGACAGGCTGCGCAGCGCATACGTGCGCCAAATGAACTTCACTCAAGCGTATTTCAGCGCCGCAAATTTGCGCCTCATGTATCAGCGGCGTGGTGATCTGATCTCGGCCGATCTTATTGCCAACGGGGCTCAAACATTGCGTGCCATCGTGCCGAAGGTTCGGCCAAAGATTCGTTTGGGAATATTTGCTCAACATTTCGGCCCTCAGACCGAGACCTATTTTACGCTCTCCCACTTCGGTGACCTCGATAGGGAGCGTTTTGATATCAGGCTCTATTCAATGAGTTCGACGAATCATCCGCTTGAGCAGAAATGCATTCAGAGTGCCGACGACTTCATTGTGCTTCCGCCGGATGACCTAGCTGAACAAGTACGCACGATCCGCGATGACGATTTGGACATACTAATGATCGGCACAAATATGACAGCCGTCTTAAACACTGCGGCTCTGCTCGGCGCATTCCGAATGGCACCAATTCAGATCGCTACCGTGAGCTCCCCGGTCACAACTGGTGCTCACCACATCGACGTGTTGCTCTCCGCGGAGTGGAATGAGCCTGATGCTGATCGGGACGAGCATTACACCGAGCGGCTGGAATTATTACCGGGGGCAGTGAATTATTATGCTTATCAGTTCGACAACGATCCGGCCACCGTTTCATTCGACAGGGCAGATCTAGGAATTTCCAAAGAGTCTGTCGTAATGTTCTCGGGCGCGAATTTTTTCAAGATCACTCCCGAGTTATCACGGACGTGGACACGAATTCTGGCCGCGGTTCCAAATAGCGTGCTGCTTCTGATGCCCTTCGGTCCAAACTGGAGTGCGCGATATCGTGAGGTGCCATTCAGAGAGAGGATAGATGAGCAGCTGAGGGAAGTAGGAGTCGATCCGGGACGAGTTAAGATCGTCAGTGCTGTCCCCAGCCGCCGCGACGTCCACGAAATTCTATCCACTTGCCAACTGTACCTCGATGGCTTCCCATTCGCGGGAGCGTGCTCGATGCTTGATCCGATAATAACGGCGGTGCCCCCCATCGTGTGGTCTGGCGCAAACGCGCGGTCCAATCACGGGGCTGCGTTGCTTCGCCTTGTTGGGCTCGAGCAACTTATTTGTCGCTCTGAAGATGAGTATGTCGCGACTGCTGTTTCCCTGGCAACCAACGCGCCAGAGCGCGCGCGCATTTCGACAGCCCTTAGAGCTCTGGCGAAGCGGCATCCGCCGGTTTATTTCGACACCGGCTTGTTCGCGTCCCGAGTTGGCAAGGCGCTCGAGAGCATCTATCAGCGCCACCTAAGGAGATTTTCCGACCTGGAGGCACAATCGCCCGCCGAACGGATACAGGTCTTGCAAGACCTCGCGCGTTCGGTTGTCGGAAAGAACATCGAGCTCAACGCCCTGACCGACACTAATATTGTTACGGCTCTGATTGAGCCCTCCTTTCGAGCCTTGAAGCGTTCGGCACCGCTGCGAATGCTGGATGTGGGGGCCTGCTTTGGCGATGTAGCTCTGCCACTTCTGAAGCGAGGATGGATTGCGGATCTCTTTGAGCCAAACCCCGACACGCGCGAAGTGCTCAATCGGAATACGGCCGGGTACAGAGACAGCTGCCGCATCCACGCGGCAGCTGTAAGCAGCTCTGGGGAACGCGAGATGACGTTCCATAAGTCCAAGGTGGCGGGTTGCTCTGGTTTGGATAATTCGCCGTTTGCTCAGACTGAAGCGCTCATCAGGGTGCCATGCATTGGTCTAGCGCAGTTCTGTGCTGAGCAGAACATTAACTCCCTGGATTTCATCAAAGTGGATGCGGAGGGTTTTGATTTCGACGTTCTTGAATCCTTGGATTTCGACAAGGTATCGCCCCGCCTGATCTTGGTCGAGTATGGTACGCACTTTCCTTCACAAAGCGTGGAAACGATTAATGCGGCGATTCAGCGGATGGCGGACAGATCCTATGGATGCATCATTTTTAACTACGAGGATGACGGCAATTTTGCATTGGGATCGTGGATCTACCGGCTAACGGAGATATTTATCGATGAGTCTGTGCCCAATTTGGAACGCAATATGTTCGGCAATATTGTCTTTTATCGGGAGGGAGATACGGAGTTTCTGCTAAACTTGTTCTCCTTGCTGGACATATGTCGCCGTCCTACGAGTGGACTCGAGAACAATATCTAGCGGTGTGCATCGCATTAGCCTGGGCGATCACCTCCTGATCAGGAATATGGCCTTGCGCCGCGTGCGATGTCCGCATCGACCATTTCTGCAATGGTCGTCGCAAACGATTTCGTTCGCTGCCACGCCAATGCATTCTCCAGTCGCCGCGGATCGCCGCAAAGAGCCGGCTGTTCATCATCGAGTCGAAACGTTGCGAATTGCCGCCAGTCCAACCCGACGTGGCCAAACGCTGCATCCAGCATATCGCGCACGCTGTGCAGCTCACCAGATGCAACGATGTAGTCCGCGGGCTCCGCGGCCGTAGCCATTAAGTGCAGCGCTCGCACCGTATCGACCGCGCTGCACCAGTCCGCGCGTGCTCCCACGTTAAGGAGATCAAGTGAGACGGGACGCTTGAGATGGGCCGCGGCCGCGGCCAAACTTATCTTGCGCGACACATAGCGAGCTCGCCTCAAGTGAGACTCGTGATTGAACAGAATGGCAGTGCTTGCGCGCAGCCCGAACTCGCTGCGAAGAACCGCCAGCAAATCTGTGCTCCAGGCCTTGGTGTGGCCGTAGAAGGTGCTTGGCAGCTTGGGGCTGGTCTCGTCGACCATGTGCTGGTGCCGGCTTGCAGTATACATCTGGCTCGACGCTGCGAAGATCAGGTGGCTCGACACTTTCGACTTCAAGAGAGCAAATGCCAAAGATTGAGTCGATCCGAAATTAGTGTCCACCATCCTCTGTCTGATTTGGGTTTCCGAGTAGGTAGAGTTCTCCTCGGTGGAGTGGTGGACTGCTGCCAGATGGTAGATTTCATCAGGGCTGAGATGCGCCAGTAGATCATGGAGTGCTGTCGTATCGCTCATGTCCGCTTCGATCAGTCGGACCGCACTGGTGTGCGTACACCCCGCGGCTCTAGATCGCACTAAGCCAATAATATGATACCCAAGGCTTACGAGGTAAGCCGTCAGGAGACTTCCGTCCTGTCCCGCAGCGCCGGTGATCAATGCAGTTCTGGGCACGGCGAAGGCTCTAGGCTATTTCGATCTCGGGAAACGGAAATATAAACTTACCACCTCTCAGCAAAAAGTCTTTCTCCCGTCGCAGAATGCTGTCACGGAAATGCCAGGGTAGGACGATGAAGTAATCGGGCTCCATAGCATGTGCTTCGGCCTCCGAAATAATTGGAATGTTGGTCCCGGGAGTTACGCATCCAAACTTGTCCGTATTGACTTCAGCGATTGCGCCTATCTCGTTCGACGAGAGGCCGCAAAATTGCAGCAGTACGTTCCCCTTAGTCGAGGCGCCGTAGCCGAGCAGCTTCTTTCCGTCAGCGACGAGGCCGCGGATGAGCCGCGTAAAGTCTTCGCGATGACGAAACACCCGTTCCTCGAAGTCGCGATAGGGACGCGGCGTCTTCAGGCCCATGCGATCTTCTTGAGCGAGCAACCAGTCGATCACGGGCCGGTTTGGCCGCAACCGAGTGTTGGAACGATGGGTCGCTGTGACGGCGAAGCTTCCGCCATTCACCGCATTCGTGGCAACGTCGGTTATCTGCAATCCCGCAGCGTCAAGAATAAGATTAACGACCTCCAAGGAATAGTATTCCAAGTGCTCATGGCATATCGTGTCATAGGAATTCGTCCGTAACATCGAGGGCATGTAGCTCTGTTCGAAATGCCACACACCGTCATCTGCAAGAATATCCGCGACCTGTTTGGCGAAATCGATTGGTGCCTCGAGATCGTAGAACATCGAGAACGATGTGACTATTTTAGCCGGCTTGGGCTGAGCCGCTCGAAAGCTGTCGGCAGAGAAGAATTCGGGTATCAGTGTGACGTCTGATCGGTAGTATCGACGGAATTTTTCTCCGGTCGGATCGATACCAACACGATTCAGTCCAGGCCTGGAATAAGCGCCCAAAAGGGTTCCGTCGTTACTTCCAATGTCGAGGACAACGTCTCCTGGCGAGGGCTCGACGAGACGCTCGAGGGCGCAGACATGATGTGTCAGGTGCTGGACCATGGATTGGTTAAGGCCTGATCGATAGCCATAGTGATCTCCATACAAATCGGCCAAGTTGTAAGAGTGACGAAGCTGGACCAAGCCGCTATCGGGGCACCAGACAAGTTCAAGTGGGCCACGTGGGACATTCGCGGCCTCGGGGCGAGGAAAAACGCCGGTGAGAGTCTGAACACCAAGATTCAATACAGATATAAGATGTTTACTCCCCGAAACGCGACACCCGTTTAGTTCATTGTAGACGCTCATAAAATCCTCGTAGGGCCTTTCGCGCAGGGATGATATCCGGCAGAGCAAGCCCGCATCTTTCGCGCCGACGGTCCGCCCTGCGGTGCGCCGGGGATCCAATTAACGTTAGCAGCATAGTGTGTTCCGTGCATTAGGCGAGCGCATATCGATGGGGGAGAGCTTCATGCTGAGGGCGCAGAGGACGATGCTGCTGATGGTTTGCGCACCGCGACAAGCGCGACAGCAGACATTAATTGCACATGCGTACGCTAGGGGAAATTTCCCGACGGTCCCGGCTAAGCTCGTGCAACCAGATGCCATTCGGCATCCACGCATTGCATGAATGCAATCACGGAAGCATCAAAGCCGCCGGTCGCTGACGCAGTTGGTCCACTAAGGATAGGCGATCGCCACGACGTCGGCACCGCCTTCTGCATCTGATACTGCAGTGTATGCAGTATGGTGCGGTCGAGAGGATTCAGGGAAAACCGCGCTAACTACCTGCGAAACAAGCATCTTCTTAGCTGTTACAAGACGGCAGTGTAACAGGCTGACGATGGGAGTCTAGGCCCCAGGATCACCGCGAACCTCCGGCATACGATCCGCGCAAGGTGCCGAGGACGAATCAGGTATTGGGCAGATATTGGATGGTCGACACCGGGTGATCGTTGTGCGCGTCGGTGCGGCCGACCGTAATCGCTGCGACCGAGCATGGTCGCTCGATCCCCCTCGGCCGAAGCCTCGCCAGCGCCGACCTGTGGACAAAGATCCCACTCGCGCGGTGGAGACTTGCCATCGCCTATAATGGCACAAAGTCGAATCAGGCCGGTACCCGTGAGGGGATGAATGCCTATACGCAACGTCAACGAGGTGCAGTTGGGCGAAGTCATAGCCTCGCACCTATTTCCGTCCAAGGAGATCGACAGTCCGGATCACCTGCTGGGGCGCGAGCCACACCTAACGCGGATCGCCCGGGCTTTCAATTCCCACGGACGCAACATCTTTATCTTCGGCGACCGCGGCATCGGCAAGACCTCCGTGGCCCGCACTGCCGCTACGCTCAACAACTGCAGTGACCACAAGCACATCTACGTACCGTGCAGCATCTATAACTCATTCGCCGATGTCATCCAGGCGGTCGCCAACGAGGCAACAAAGACTCAAGGGCGCCTGACCCAAAAGCGCAAGATTGGCCTTTCGCTGGGCTACGCTGGCGCAAGCATCGGCGCAAATATCGAGGAGGCGGGCGCTACCACGCTTGCTGGATCGACCACGCTAACTGACGCGCTCGACGTCTTCAGCTTCGTCGGCACCCGTCGCAAGGGACGTACCGTCGTTGTTATCGACGAGTTCGACCGCATCAAGGGTGCGCAGGACAAGGTACTATTCGCCGAGCTGATCAAGAATCTGGCGACCCGCGACGTCGAGGTACGACTCATCCTCTGCGGCATTGGCGCGTCCATTGGTGAACTTTTGGGCGCACACCACTCCTGCGGTCGTGCCCTCGAGCCCCTGGAACTCGACAAGCTGCACCACAACTTCCTCCACGACATCATCAGGACACCGGCCGTCAAGCTCGGCGCGGAAATTCCGCGCGAAACGCTCCTGCGCATCGGTATCATCTCCGACGGCTTTCCCCATTTCGTTCATCTCGTCGGGGACTGTCTGTTCTGGGCCATGCACGACGATCCGAGTGAAGTCGCCGCCTCGAACCGCAGCCACTACGAGGCAGCTGTTCGCATGGCGCTTACCCGGACCGAGGAGTTCCTAAAGACCGCCTACCAAAAGGCGACAGAAAAGGCCAAGCACCAGCTAGAGTACGAGGAGGCATTGTGGGCGCTCGCCGATCGGTCGGAGACCCGCCGACAATTGAAGGCGATTTACGACTCCTCCTACAGGCGCATCATCGAGCAGCGCAAGCTCAATGGCCGGAGCCGATGACGCGCGAGCAACTCAACAAGAGGTTGCTGTCTCTGCGTACTACTGCCCATGGCGAGATTGTCGTCGGCCACAGCAGCGGCTTTTACTCGTTCCGCGACAGCATGCTGCGCGGTTACGTGCGCCTTAAGGCCGAGGCGGAGGGCATAGAGCTGATCCCTGACCCGGCCTAGGCAACTTCGGATGGTCTAGCTTTTGCGCCGCTTCCCCGTCTCCGGGTCGCGGCTACGCTCAATCGCCTCTTTCATCTCGCGCCAATAGCGCGCCCTCAGCGTCGCCGCGATCTCGCGCCGTGTGGGTTCTCCTCTGCGGTGCCGCGCAACATCCTCTCGCGCGCACTTGAGGCGCCAAGTGACATCCGTAAGCCTCATGCCGAGATCGTCGACGATCTTGCGTGGCGGCAAGTCGCGGAGCACGGCCAATTCAAAGAACCGGCCGAGCATCTCCTCACGCCGCTGTTCCTCGACCAGGGCAGCGATCTTCTGAATGAAGCGGAGATTTCTATGATTCTGGCGCCACGCGCGCACGGCGTCGCGATACGCGCGTGGTGACGGACACTCGGCGCGAAAGCGCTCCAGCATCATGTCCTCATAAACACGCTTTTCTTCACGGGCTTCCATCTCCTGCTCGCTGACGCCACGGGCAGGGATACCGCGCAGCGCTGCCAACAGCTTGCGTCTTGCCGTAGTTGGGATTTCTGCGAGCGCCGGAAGATCGCTCATTGCGCGCAACGCCTAGGTCTACCACGGCGCGCGCGCTTCGGTGCAGGCGCATCGGGCACGATAGCGAGCGGGGCGGGCGGCTCAAAGCCGAGAGATCGTAGCCAAGCGGCGTGCTCCTCACGCGCGCGAGCTAGCGAAGCCTGCCGGCGTTTTGTGCTTTCCTTTTCCGCGTGGGCTTCAACCCTGCAAGCGTCTTCGACCGTTAAGGGCTCGCGGTTGTACATGTGTGGCGGCAGACGCATCACTGTAGCTCAAAATTGGTTCGGTGACGGCCGGTACTCCGGAGTTAAGCACCGGCCGCCGCCTTTAGCCGTCGGTGCCGACGGTGTCCTGTAAACGGCGCTCGCGCCTGGAGGCGTGAACCTCCATGCGCCTCGCGATCTTCTCGACGACTTCGATTGGTAGGTTCTCCATCGCAGCAACACGCTCGGGAGTGGCGCCGCAGAGCATCACTCTGATTCTGTGAAGGCGATCGGGTTCCAGGGGAGTGTCCCCAATGACCTTGACGCTCTGCTGGATGGACAGCGCCAGGCACCAAGTTTTCATCCCGCGCCACGTCTTCCACGTGCTCGCCAGCAGCAAGGCGCGCGGCGATGCGATCCACCATCACGTGCGGAAGCGATTGCACGAGCAGCGCGTATGGGCTTTCCGTTTGATACCTGTTTCTATGGGTGAGTCGCTTCATCGCGCGCGCTCACTTGCTGGTATCGACGCCGAAGTCACGCAGGGACTTTCCGAGCGCCTTCGCCTGATCAAAGGCCGTGCGCTGCACGCCCCAGGACAGCTGCGTCCATGACTTGCCAGCAGCGATGTGCGCCAGCGCTTCGTCGATTGCGTGCCGGGGCGGAGGTGCCAGCTGCGCCGCAACCATGCGACGTGCCTCTTGCCTGCGGAGTGGATCCAGGCTCCCCGGATCAATGCTACTCTGCGCTGCGAGCTGCGCGTCTTCCGGTGTCCAGCCCTTAGCTCGCTGCTCATCAGTGAGCGGCGGCGGTACTTTCTTCTCTTGGAGCGGAGCAGGATCTGCGGACAGTTCCGCGTCGTGTGGCACGAGGGCTAGCAGCTCATCAGCCGACGCGCGCTCAAGATTGCGCCATTCCGTCAGCTTCTGAGCTTCGCTCGGAGTGCCGAGCTGTTTGAGGCGCCAATCCAATGCCTGCAGCGCCGTGGGGGGCGTGCGGAACATGTCGGCGTTGTACTTCGCGAGGTACTCGATGTTCGCCGCCATTTGGTGGGGGAATTCGGGCATCGGGGGACCATAGGTCTCAAACATCTTCGCGGCGATCGCGGTCGCCTGCTTCGGTGTCAGGTGGCCGTAGCGGCGTCGCGCGTCTTCGCTGTACCAGTTGAGCGCGTCGGTTTCCGCCTGCTCTCGATGGTGGGTTGAATGTGGATCGCTGCTCACGTGATCACTCCTTTACTAGCGGCTTTAGTCGCCCATCGTGGCTGTGCCGCTGCCGGCACGATGTCTGCGAGTTTGCCTTGCTCGAATGCGCGTATCCGGTGCGCGAGCAACGGACGGTTTCCCATAAGGCGCTCGTCTGCGCGGATGCGCGCCGCAAGCTCCCTCACGTGCCACTTGCCAGCGATCCGACGATTCGTTAGGGCGAGCTCGCGCCGCTTGGTGATAGCTGCTGACAGGCGCTCCTCGAGGTTTCGCCAACGCTCTTCTGGATGCGCGCGGCGCCGATGATCGGCGTGCTTGAGGGCCTTGCCCACAAGCAGCTCAAGGGCGGTGTCCGTGGCCTGCGGATGCCGGCGCCGCATGATCAGCCAAACGCGCCGACGAAGCTTCTCATGCCGCAGGTCGCGATAGTCACTGAGCTGCTTGCGGCGGCGAGCGTGAACTTGATTGCGACGTTTGGCGGAAATGTTGGCCATGGTGCGTCAATGCCGGCCAGCCAGTGCGCCGCCACCAGTGCGCATCTGCTCGGCGATGGCTTGATCACGTGTGAACAGGTTTGCCACGTCGGCTTCTGTGGGGAGTGGCCTGCCGTCTTCCACCATCTTCCGTAGGTACGGGAGAATTCTGCGCCTACGATCATCGTCGTTTGCGTACGTCATACTAGATACGGCCGATGTCCAGGTGTCGCGATCGGCGCCGGGGCCGACGAGAATGCGGGCAGCGAGCCGTGGGCTACAGGCGCCGGCGAAGATCGCTGGATCTGTGCTCCTTAAGATATCCAGCGCGGCTTTGACACGATCTCGGGCGTTCTCGTGCTCGCCAAGAGCGAGCAGCACGGCGATGACTCCGACCAGGGCGGGCGAGTTGCGGACCAACTCAGCCACGATGTCGGCTTGATGCCCGTGATGGCTCATGGGTACGCCGAATGCCGACGGTGAGTCGTTGCGCGCTAACAGCGCTTGCGCGATGCCGAAGACCGCCAAGGCTTCGGCGTTGAACTGGGCCATCTGGCGCTCGAAGGCCTTCCGGGATGCCTTGTCCATGTCAGCGGCCCTCCCGTTCCGGCCGGGGAGCTGACTGTCCGTCCTCGATGCTTCTTAAATATTCTTTCGCGGCTCGTTCCGATATACTTCGCAAATACTCAGAGACGCTTATGCGGCGCTCGGCAGCAATAAAAGCCAACCTCCGACGCAAACCATCGTCAGCGCGAAACGAAATCATAGGGTTAGCGGCCATGTGTCTGACGCCCCTTACGCGAGTCAAAGAATCTTCTGTCTAGCACATGCAACAGTTAATGTCAAGATATTAGACAGGTATTGGAGAGAAAAAGCCGCCGTAATGCCGCATCGAGTCAAGCATTAGCGCCGAACATTGTGGGGGCCTGTAAGACTATTCGAGGAATGAAGGCGGCGAGTGCGGGCGGCGGCGGGCGGGTTCACGTCAATCTGACAGCCGCCGAAGTGACCGGCGCGATCGATGCGGTCGACCTACTACATGCCGCCTTCAGAGACCATATCAGCTAAAGGCATAAGTCAGCGGGAGCCTGCACAGCCACATAGGGGGATACTAGGGTGGATCGGATCTATAAAAATTGAGATAACCCATTGATAATGCGCGATCTTTTTTCTTTATTTGGTGCGGTCGAGAGGACTCGAACCTCCACGCCTTGTGAGCGCTACCACCTCAAGGTAGTGCGTCTACCAATTCCGCCACGACCGCACGGGAACTACGGATGAAAATGGCCGACCCGGCTCTCGCGCGGCGGTCACCCTCCTCGTTCGCCGCAGGTGGGTATCAGACCGCCCCAGCGTTTGCAAGTCCCGGACGCGGTGGGCCGTAAAGTGTCGGTTTTCAATCAAGGTCCAGTACCTCGAGCAGGGCCGCTGTGTAGGCCGCCGGCTGCTCGTACATGACCCAGTGGCCGGCATCCGGGATCGTGCGCGTAACCAGCTCAGGATGGCTTTCCCGGAGCGCGTCATAACGAGCATCGACCGATGGCCATGCCGTCTGATCCTCGGCTCCCCAGATGGCGCGGACGGGCACCACCACTTCCCGCAGCTTCACGCGGATTTCGTCCGTGCGCGCGAAGGGGCGCGAGCAGAAACGGGCGCGGCGGATGTTCTCCGACTGCAGGTAGACGGCCAGCGGATCGATGCGGCCGTTCTCCTTGAACATGAGGATTTCGAGAAGCTGGCGATGGACGCCCATGCGCTCCTGCTCGCTCATGCCGACCCGCTCTTTCGGGAATTCGATGCCGGGGCCTTGCGGAAATCCGAGTGCCGCGCAGCCCGTGATCGTGAAGTCCGAGACCCAATCGCCGAGGCGCACCATGGCGTGTGTGGACACATGCGCGCCGAAGGAGAAGGCGACCACATGCGCGCGCCGCTCGCGAGCAATGAGGGACTTGAGCCCTTCGGCGACGGCCGCGCCGCTACTCTCGGGCGTGTGGGGTGCATGAGGCATCGCGCTATCGCCGAGTCCAGGCAGGTCGATGGTCCACACTTCGTAGTGCTTCTTGAGCACGGGAATCTGCTTGATCCAGTGCGTCCATGAGCCTGAGCCGCCATGTGCCAGCACGACGGGACGGCCGCGCCCCCAGCGACGCCAGACGAGCTGCCCGTCACCGCACGGCGTGGTGGTGACCTCGGCGTCAGCGGCGATGGCTGCGACGATGTCGGCTGGATCCTTGCCGCTGCGGGCAAGCGTGGCGATCGGATCGTCGAGGGGTGAAGTGCGCTCAGTTGCGGATTCGGTCGTGCTCATGAGGCTCCGATTGGCGTTGTGCTTGTTCGTTTGTCGGATCAGGTCACGCCTGCGATGCCCTGTGGCAGCGGCTTGCCTTTGATGAAGGGCTCGATGAGGGACATGAAGTCGCTGAGGCGGTCGTGGTGGACCCAGTGGCCGGCGCGCTCGAAGCGGGCGACCGTCGCGCTCTTGAAATGCTGAATGCGGCCGTCCTCGCGCGGATCGGATGCCCAGCTCTCCTTGCCGTAGACGAGGAGCGTCGGGCAGGTGATGCGCGACCACAGGCGCTCCAGATCCGTCATATCGATGTCATCGGGCGGCCACGAGCGCACGTAGTTGTCGAACTTCCAGCTATAGGTGCCGTCCTCGTTCTGGTTGATGCCGTGAACCGTCAGGTGCCGTGCCTGCTCGGGCGAAAGGTGCTTATTCTCTTCGTGCATCCGCGCATAGGCGTCCTCGATAGTCGGGTAGCGGCGCGGGAGACGGCCGGCGAGCTTTCGCTGGTCCTCGATCCAGCTGGCCATGCGCTGATCGATTGGCTTGCCGTAGCGCTCGGCGTGCTTCTTCGGCGAGGGGCCAAGTCCCTCGATGGCGACGAGTCGCGCGATGTTTTCGGGGTATATGCCGGCGTAACGGATCGCGATGTTGCCGCCGAGCGAATGCGCGACGACCGTCACCGGCGCCAGCTTGAGCTGATGAATGAGCTGCGCGAGATCGTAGATGTAGCCGATCATGCTGTACGTGCCGGTGCGCGACCATTCACTGTCACCATGCCCGCGCAGATCCGGGGCGATGACATGCCAGTCGCGGCGCAGGCGCTCGGCCACCCAGTCCCAATTGCGGCAGTGATCGCGCCCGCCGTGCAGCAGGATCAACGGCGGCGCCGAGCTGTTGCCCCAGTCGACATAATGCAGACGCAGACGCTGCGAGAAGAACACGCGCGACGTCGGGCCGGGCGACTGCAGGGTACTGTTCGGCGAGCTGTCCATGGGACTGCGCTGTCCTTGGTCGGGCATCGAATTCCACGCCCCTGCAAGCTCGAGCTGCAGCAGACGACTTCCGTATCGGAGATTGATGTTCGCGGTCGCAACATTGCGGGTGAACCCTGGCCCCCGTCAACCTCTTCCCCCGCATGTGAGGCCTGCCGGACCCCGTGGTGCCGGAACCTGCCGTGTGCGCCCGCGTTACAAACGGATGCAGGAGGCTGCCATGGAAAAACACGAAACGATAGAACGGCCGGAAGTGAAATCGACGGTGGAAGCGCGGCAGGGTGACCAGCGGCGGATGAATCTGCGCGTGTTGGTGATCTCCCTGCTCATCGCCATCGTTCTTCTCGCGGCGCTATACGCGTTCGTATACCCATTCCCTGAGTAGTCCTGTCGTATAGTGTCGAGCCTGAGCGCCTCGGGTTATGCTTGCCGGCAGTTGCCTGAGTGCCGGAGACGTGAGGATGCCTTTAACCGGTCCGCTATGCCGCGCCGCCCGCGCGTTGATCCAGTGGTCGCGCGAGGAACTGGCGAGGGATAGCGGGGTCAGCGTCGCGACGATCGCCGCTCTAGAGATAGGTCGCGAGACCCCAGCCGATAACGTGCTGCACAAGCTGCAGGCGGCGATGGAGGAGGGTGGCGCCGTATTCATCCCTGAGAATGGCGGCGGCGTTGGTGTGCGGTTGAGGTTCAACAGCCGCGAGGTGCGCGCGCTCGGCAAGTGGGAGGGCGAGGGCGGTCATCCCGGCGAAGACGACGTCTGACCTTGCGACGCCGAGAAGCATTATTCAAGTCGGCGGCGGAAGAGCCAGGCGGCGGCGCTCAGCGTGAATACAGCTATGATTGCCAACGGCAGCGTATTTCGCGCGACTTCGCTCAGGGGGATGTCCTTGAGAAATACGCCCTTCACGACGACGAGGAAATAGCGCAGCGGATTGACGACCGTCACATGCTGCAGCCACCCGGGCATATTTTCGATTGGCGTCGCGAAGCCCGAGAGCAGCATCGCCGGCACCATGACCAGGAAGGCGCCGAGAATGGCCTGCTGCTGTGTCATCGAGAGGGCGGAAATGAAGAGGCCGAGCCCGACGACCGAGGCGAGATAGAAGATCGCGCTACCGTAGAGCAGCACGAGAGATCCGCGCAGTGGGATGCCGAAGACGAAAATCGCCGCCAGAATATAGATCGTGATGTGGAAGACCCCGATGATCATCGGCGGCGTCAGCTTCCCAATTAGGATTTCGTGCGTACGGAGGGGCGAGACCATGAGCTGGTCGAATGTGCCTAGCTCACGTTCGCGCGCAATTGACAGCGCGGTCACGACAAGCCCGATGATCAGGGCGATGCTCGCGATCAGATTAGGCACCATGAACCATTGGAAGATGAGGTTCGGGTTGAACCAGTTGCGCGGCACGACGCTGACGCCGGCGTCGGTTACTCGACGGCCCGCCGGCGTATCTGCGGCGAGGCTCGCGACGATCTGATTGAGATAGCCACCGACAATCTGCGAGGCGTTCGAGCGGCGTCCATCGAGGATGATTTGCACGTCCGCCGAGCGACCGGCCTCGATATCGCGCGAGAAGGTCGGGCCGATGTGGATGGCGGCGATGGCGCTCTGAAGGTCGATGGATTCCTGCAATGCTGCGGGCGACTGCGCGTGTAAGATGCGGCGGAAGGTCGGTGCGCCATCGATCCGCTGGACGAGCTCGTGACCCCATCGGCCGGAGTCGCGGTTCAACACGATGACATCGACATTTCGCACTTCGAGCGTCGCCGCGTAGGAGAACACGAGAAGCTGTACGATCGGTGGACCGATCAGGATCATGCGGCTTCTGGGGTCGCGCAGGATCGCCAGCAGCTCCTTGATGATCAGGGCTTTGAGCCGGATCCACATGTCACGCGATCCTCTTCCTGGTGCTGCGCGCCGCGAGAAGGAACATGATCGCGCCCATTGCCAGCATGACCGCGATGGCTTCGAGGAACATCGGCCAGATGTCGCCGGCGAGAAATACGGTCTGCAGGCTCGGGATCAGGTAGCGCGCGGGCACGATGATCGTGATCCACTGGATCACAGTCGGCATGGAATTGATCTCGAAGAGGAAGCCGGAGAGCAGAAAGGCCGGCATGAAGGCTGAGAGCAGTGCGACCTGTGAGGCGAGGAACTGGTTCTTTGTCGCGGCAGAGATGAGCAACCCCTGTCCGAGCGCCGGCACGAGAAAGCTGGCGCTCAGAGCATAGAGAGCGAGCAGAGAGCCGCGGAAGGGTACGCCGAACAGGAAGACCGCGACCGCGACGCAGAGCGTCATCGAGACGAGTCCAAGCACGAAGTAGGGGAGGATCTTGCCGGCAACAAGCTCGGCAGCGGTCACCGGCGTCGCCATGATCGCCTCCATGGTGCCCCGCTCCCATTCGCGGGCGACGACGAGCGAGGTCAACAGTGTGCCGACGAGCGCCATGACGATGGCGATTGATCCAGGCACGAGGAAGTTGCGGCTCTCGAGCTCAGCGTTGAACCAGTATCGTGGTTCCGGGATGATGGCCGGCGGCTGCGCCATGGTCTCGGCGCTGCGCAGAGCTGCCCAATTGGCAACGACGCCCTGGGTGTAGTTCTGGACGAAGTTCGCAGTATTGGGCTCGGAGCCGTCGACGATGACCTGAACGGTCGGCTTCGTATGCGCCGCGAAATCGGACGTGAAGGTCGCCGGGATGACGATGATGCCGCGGATGCGGCCGAGGACGAGATCCTCCTCGAAAGCGCGCCGGTCGCGGCCCGTCGACACATCGAAGTAGCGCGAGGCCTGGAAGCTCGCGGCGAGATCCTGCGTCAGCGGCGTCTGTATTTCGACGACGAGGCCGACCCGCGTGCGCTGGATATCGAGCGAGACACCATAGCCGAACAGGAAGAGCAGGACGGCGGGAAGCACGAAAGCGATCAGGATGCTGCTCGGGTCGCGCAGAATCTGGAGGCTCTCCTTACGCACGAGCGATGCGAGGCGCCGGACTGTGCCGCTATGTGCTGCCTCGGCGCCGCCGCGTGCTGTGTCCGTCATGCTGCAGCTCTTTCGACCGAGTCCTGCACGAGCGCGATGAAGGCATCTTCCATGGTCGGATCGGGCATCTCGGGCGTCGCGACACGCGCTTTAAGCTCGTCGGGCGTGCCGAGCGCAATCGCCTGGCCGCGATTGATCAGCGTGATGCGGTCGCAGTACTCGGCTTCGTCCATGAAATGCGTGGTGACGAGAACGGTCACGCCCTTCTCGACGAGGCCATTGATGTGCGTCCAGAACTCGCGCCGAGTGATCGGGTCGACGCCGGAGGTCGGTTCGTCGAGGAAGAGGGCTTCCGGCTCATGCAACACGGCGCAGGCGAGCGCGAGGCGCTGCTTGAGACCGAGCGGCAGATCCTTGGAATTGAGAGCTGAGTGCGGTCCGAAGCCGAAGATCTCGGTCATCAGCGCGACGCGCTCACGCTTGCGGGCACCGGAGAGGCCGTAGACGCCGGCGAAGAAATCGAGGTTCTGGGCGACACTGAGGTCGCCGTAGAGCGAGAACTTCTGCGCCATGTAACCGAGCCGATTGCGGGCTTCGGCGCCGTCGCGCCGGAGGTCGAAGCCCGCGACGCGGCCCTCGCCGGCAGTGGGCTTCAGGAGGCCGCACAGCATCTTGAAGGTGGTCGACTTGCCAGCGCCGTTAGGTCCGAGCAGGCCGAAGATCTCACCGCGCGGCACATCGAAGGTGATGTTCGAGGCGGCTGTGAAGTCTCCAAACTGCTTGGTGAGGCCCTTGGCCACGATGACGGGGCGATCGCTTTCGGCCGGGCGTGGGCGTGTCTCCTCGGCGAGTTTGGAGCGGCCGCCGGGGCCGCCGCCGAGCATGTCCACGAAAGCATCCTCGAAGCGGGGAGGTGTTGGCGCAATGTGCGCGTCCGGACCTGCTTGCTCGGTTACGTGAGTAAGAGTGTTGCCAGCCTTCTCAAGAACCAGTCGTATGGCCTCGCCCTGAATGACGCCGTCAATCACGCTATCATCCTCGAGTGCGCGCGCGAGCACGGCGCGCCGCCGTCCCGCGACGTCCGACAGCTTGAAGGTGCGGCCCTCGACACGCGACGTGAGCTCGGAAGGCGGACCGACGAACAGGAGCTTGCCCTGGTTGAGCAGAAGCACGCGATCGCAGGCTTCCGCCTCGTCGAGATAGGCTGTCGACCAGAGCACACCGATGCCTTCCTGGGTCAGCGCTTCGACCATCTTCCACAGATCGCGGCGCGAGATCGGGTCGACACCGACGCCCGGCTCGTCGAGCAGCAACACGCGCGGCTTCCTGAGCAGTGCACAGGCGAGGCCGAGCTTCTGCTTCATGCCGCCGGAGAGCTTGCCGGAAAGGCGCGTCATGAAGCGTTTGAGGTCCGTGAAGGTCAGCAGTTCGTCGAATACGGCCGGGCGCTCCGACTTCGGGAGGCCGCGCAGATCGGCATAAAGATCGAGGTTCTCCTTCACCGAGAGATCCTCGTAGAGGCCGAAACGCTGCGGCATGTAGCCGATGGCTGAATGAATGCGCACGGCATCGGTGCGCGTATCGTAGCCGAGCACCTCGATGGTGCCTGCATCGGGCAGCATGAGGCCTGTCATCAGGCGAATGAGCGTGGTCTTGCCGGCGCCGTCCGGACCGACGAGGCCTGTGATTTCGCCCGCGCGGATATTCGCGGTGATGCCGTCCAGTGCCGGCGCCGCTTCGCCGAAGGTCTTGGTGATGCCGGCGATGCGGATGGCGTCAGGATTCGCCGCACCGCTTTCGGATGCGATTGTCATGATCCACCTGCGCTGTCCTTGGCGAGAGGGACCCGCACAGTCACCGGCATACCCTGGCGCAGGCCGTTGCTGCCGGGATCAACGACGACGCGCAGGCGATAGACGAGGTCGGTGCGCAGCTCCGGCGTCTCGACGGACTTGGGCGTGAATTCAGCGACGGGCGAAATGAAGCCGATCGTACCGTTGTAGGGTTTGCCGGGTGAGCTGTCGGAGAACACTTCGACCTTCATGCCGGTATGAATACGGCTGAGGTTCGGCTCGGCGATGTAGGCGCGCACCCAGACCGGCTTGGATAGTGACAGCACGTAGACAATATCGCTCGGCGAGACGATGGCGCCGGGCTCGCGCACGCGCGAGAGGATCACGCCGTCCGCGGGTGCAATCAAAACCGCATCCCGAAGCGATGTTTGTGCTGAAGCGAGGCTTGCTTCGGCCGCCTGGACGTTGGCGCGCGCAGCGGCGATATCTTCGGCTCGCGTGCCCTGCTCGAGCAGACGCAGTGCTTCGAGAGACGATTGTGTGCGCGCCACCGCCATATCTCGCGTGGCCTTGGCTTGGTCGAGAGCTGCCTCTGACACCGCGCCGGTCGGCCTCAGCCGCGCAGAGCGTTCGTAGACGAGCTGGGCGTTCTGCTGATCGGCAACGCGTTCCTGGTGTACCGCGCGCGCCTGATCAATCTCCGCCTCGCGCGGCCCGGCTTCGAGCTTCTGCAGTGTGGCGTGTGCGGAGGCAAGCTGCGCTTCGGCGAAGCGGATCTGGTCCTGGTAGGGCTGGGCGTCGAGGCTCGCGAGCCGATCGCCGGCCTTGATCGCATCGCCCTCATCGACAAGAGCCGCCCCCAGCCGCCCGCTGACACGGAAGCCAAGCTGCACCTGTCGGATGTCGACATTGCCGTAGAGCGTGAGATTGGCCCCGCGATCGCGACCGCCGGAGCCGAGGAGACCGCTCCACCATGCGATGGCGCCAACGGCTGCGAGCGCGAGGGCGACAATCGGTAAGGCCTTCCTGTTCATTTTACGCCTCCACCATGGAGCGAGCGCACGATGTCGGTGATGTTCGCACGGATGGCATCGAGTTCCCTGGGGCCCATCTCGTTCCATTCGAGCTGACGAAGGGCAGCTGCATTCGCGACGCGGAAGATCATCAGGCTGCCGACGAGCGAGAGGGACCTGAGACGCACGCGGTCGGATGTCGGCGCGTCATCGAGAAGAACTCCGACGAGCCGGCGGACGGCTTCGAGCATGGGCCGCATGACGGCGTCGTAGACTTTGTCAAAGGCCTCGGTCGGCTCCATCTGCTCGCGGATTAGAAAGCGGGCCCAGGGGCGCGACTTCTCGCTGGCCATGACCTCCGCGAGCGTGTGCAGGAGGGTGGTCAGTAGCTCACGCGCCTCATCGCGTGTTGGGGGCCGGCCTTCACCTTGGATCTCGGCGAGGCGGGCCTGGACCTGCTGGCGCCGGGCGCCGACGTGACTCGAAATCAGGCTCGCGAGATGCTCGGCCGCGGCAAGATAGAGGCCTTCCTTGCCGCCGAAATAGTACGGGATGGCCTGGAGGTTGACGCCTGCTGCCGAGGCAAGCGCCCGCGTAGTCGTGCCGTCGAAGCCGTATTGGCCGAACACGTCGATGGCAACGTTCAGAAGCTTCTGGCGCGTGGCATCGCCGCGCTCGCCGACGGAGGCGTTGGGGTCAGAAGCTGTTTTGATCGGTTCTTTCATGGGGGTGCATTATTTCATTCGATTGAATTAGTCAATCGAATGAAATATTCACGAGTCCGTGATGGAAGAAGGTAGAAAGATGCGTTCTGCGAAGGATTTGAGGGGTCAGCCCGATTGGCCAGGGGGTGGCGCGTGACATAGGGCTGAATCGAAGGCACACGAGCCCTATCTGACCCACTCTGTAGTCGCCCTAGCGAGCCCGTCGCCAATGACGTCCGACAGCCCACCGCGTCCCGGTCCCGACCTGCATGTGCCCGTCCGGCCAGCGCCGCGACGATGGGTGAAGTGGCTGAAACGGGCTGTGCTGGGGCTCATCGCGCTCGCGCTGATCGGCGCTCTGTTGGTCTGGCAAGGCTTGCGCGGCAGCCTTGCTCAGCTCGACGGCGAGGTGAAGCTGCCGGACTACAACTACCCCGTGACGATCTCGCGTGACGCGCTCGGCGTCGTCACCATCGAGGCGGGAACCGAAGCCGATGCCGTGCGCGCACTCGGCTTCGTGCATGCGCAGGAGCGCTACTTCGAGATGGACCTTGCCCGGCGCAGCTCTGCCGGCGAGATGTCGGCGCTCCTCGGGCCCGCAGCACTTCCCATGGATCGCGAGCGCCGCGTGCACCGGATGCGCGCCCGCGTCTCGAAGCACACCAGCGAGGCCGACCTGCTCGGCAGGCGGCGCCCGCTACTGGAGGCTTACGCAGCTGGTGCCAATGCCGGGCTGAATGCGCTGTCGGTGCGCCCCTGGCCCTATCTGCTCCTGCGCAAGCGGCCCGCGGCGTGGACAGCCGAGGACACGGTGCTTGCCGCCCACGCGCTCTACTTCGATTTGCAGGGCTATCATCCGTTTGCGCGCCTGGCCTTGTGGCGGCTCAGTCGGTCATTGCCGGCGCCGCTCTTCGCCATGTTGAATCATGGCGGCACGTCGTGGGACGCCCCGCTCGTGGGCGAAGGTCTCGGTGATGCGCCTCTACCCGGTGCGGATGCGATCGATCTGCGCCGTCTGCCAGCCATCAACAAATCAGGTGCAGTCACAGAAAGTGAAAGCGCACCTGGCAGCAACAACCTCGCTGTGGGCGGCGCGCTGACCAAGGACGGCCGCGCCATCGTCGGCGGCGACATGCACCTGGGGCTCCGCGCACCTGGCGTCTGGTTCCGCGCGCGGCTGATCTATCGCGACGAGCGCGCGCCTGGCGGGCGGATCGACGTGACGGGCTTCACCTTACCCGGCATTCCTGGCGTGATTGCAGGCAGTACGGGTCACGTGGCCTGGGCCGTCACCAACGGTTATGCCGATGCCTCGCAATGGGCACTCATGCCTCCATGTACCGGCGCGCCGACGCAGTGCGGGATCACCGAACATCGCGAGACGATCGAAGTCGCGGGCGCGGCGCCCGAGGTGCTCGTCGTCCGAGAGACAGACTGGGGACCAATTCTGCGCCAGCAGCCGGATGGGAGCTTGCTGGCACTGCGGTGGGCAGCGCACCTTTCGGGGGCAATCGGCAGCGGTCTTGCGGAATTCGGATGGGCGCGCAATATCGATGAGCTTTTCTCCATCGCCGATCGCGCGGGTACGCCGGTGCAGAACCTCGTCGGTGTGGACAGCGCCGGCCGCATCGGCTGGCGTCTGCTCGGCTCGCTGCCGGACTGGCAGGCACCGTGCAATCGTGAAGGCATCGAGCGCGTGGTCGTTCCCGCAGGCGCATGTCCGCCCTGGCCGCTGAAGACAGCGGGCCTGCCTGAGTTGCGCGATCCGCAGTCGGGACGCATGTGGACAGCTAACAACCGCGTGGATGCAAGCCCGCAAGGTCTGAGCTTCGGCTATATCGGCCGCGATCAAAGTGCGCGGGCGCAGCAGATCCGTGATGCGCTCATGGCGCGCCAGCAATTCACCGAACGCGACATTCTCGCAATCGAGCTCGACGACCGCGCGATCTATCTCGAGCGCTGGTGGAAGCTCTTGCGCACGGTGCTCGCGGGAACGGGCGGGGATCCGCTTCTCGCGCGGCTCGAGACGGCGACGCAGAAATGGGAGGGGCGCGCGTCCGTCGACTCCGTCAGCTTTTTCGCGACACGTAGATTCCGCGATGCCGTCGAGCGGCGGGTGACTTCGATGCTGCTCAGCGCATTCCCCGAGGCGACCGCACATGGCGCTGGCCAGATTCGACTTGGTCAGACCGATGGCTGGCTCTGGCCGCTCGTCACGACGAAACCCGCGCATCTGCTGACTGCAGGTCATAACTCTTGGGATGAGTTGCTCGCTGCGGCTGCCCGTGATGTCGCTCGCGATCCTGCGATCGTAAGGGCGGACGGCACCTTCGGTTCATGGGGCGATTTCAATCGCGGATCGTCGATCTGCCATCCACTGGCACGCGCACTGCCCGATGCAGCAAAGCGCATCTTGTGTATGCCGGACGAGCCGCTTCCCGGCGACGACGACATGCCGCGCGTGCAGCGTCCGGCCTTCGGTGCTTCGCAACGCATGGCCGTATCGCCGGGCTACGAGAAGGATGGCTTCATTCACCAGCCCGCCGGCCAGAGCGGCCATTTCCTCTCGCCCTTCTGGCGCGCCGGGCACGATGCCTGGGTGAAGGGGTCGCCGACGCCGTTCCTGCCCGGCAAGACGGAGCATGTCCTGACCATCGCGCCGCAGTCGTAGCTGCGGGACGGCTCAGCTTTGCGCTGCAGTCGTGCGCCTGAGCACATGCTTCTGGATCTTGCCGGCAGCCGTGCGCGGGAACTCGCCGACGAAACTGACGTGCTGCGGAACCTTGTATGCGGCGAGCCGGGCGCGTGCCCATGCCCGCACCTCCGCCTCATCGAGCGTGTTATCGGGACGCAGAAGAATGTGCGCGTGACCCACTTCGCCCCATTTCGCGTCGCTCACGCCGATGACGGCAGCTTCGAGAATAGCGGGATGCGCGTGCAGCACACCCTCGACTTCGGCCGGATAGACGTTCTCGCCGCCCGATATGTACATGTCCTTGATGCGATCGACGATGTAGTAGTAGCCGTCCGCGTCACGTCGCCCGACATCGCCGGATTTGAGCCAGTCGCCGTCGAAGGCAGCAGCGGTCGCCTGTGGGTTGTTGAAGTAGCCGGGCGTGATATTGGCCCCGCGGAACTGGATCTCGCCGGGCGCGCCGTCCGACACGATCTTGCCCGAGGCCTCGACGAGGCGGACTTCGGTCATGACCTGCGGCTTGCCGATCGAGCCGATCTTTTCGGTCGCGTGCGCGCGGTCCATGAGAAAGGCGCACGGGCCGGTCTCGGTCATGCCCATGCCATTGCAGATGAGAGCGCCCTTCGCGAGGAATGCCCGGATGAGATTGTCCGGAAGCGCGGCGCCGCCCGAACCCCAATGGCGGATGCGGCCGAGGTCCAGCGAGGCGAAACGCGGATGCAGGCTGATGGCCTGATAGATCGCCGGCACGCCGAAGAAGGCGCTGATCGCGTCGCTTTCGATAAGCTGGATGACGGCATCGACATCGAATTTTTCGATCACGTGGCTCGTGCCGCCCGCAATGAACACTGGAAGTGCGTGCAGATTGATGCCGGCCGTGTGGAAGAGCGGCAGGTAGTTGATCGTGCCGTCCTCGGGGCCGATGCCCGTCGCCTGCCGGACATTGATGTAGTTCGCGAGCGCCATGCCGGGCGTCTGGATCACGGCCTTCGGCTTGCCCGTAGTGCCTGATGTGTACAGCAAGTACCAGACACGATCGCTCGGCCATGTCGTCTCGCGGTCCGTGCGCGGGCTGACGCGGGCGGTGAGCGTCTCGCATTCATCCAAGGTGAGGCGCTCGATCCCTGTCTCGCTCGCAAGGATCCCGGCAAGTGATGACGTTGCGTTGTCGTGCAGCAGGAGCTGTGCGCCGCAGTCCGCAAGGATCGGCCTCAACTCGCTCGCCGTCTGACGCCAGTTGAGTGGTACGAGAATGATCCTCGCCTTGGCGCACGCGAAGAGGAGCGCGAAGAACATCGGCGTGTTGTGGCAGAGCACGGCGACGCGCTCGCCTTCCGCGATCCCGCGGGCTTCGAGCGTTGCGGCAAGTCGTTCGGCAAATTGATCCACATCCTCGAATGTCCACGTGCGACCGCTCGCGACATCGCGGAAGGCTGTAGCGCCCGGCGTCAGCAGCGCGCGCTGGCGTGCGAAATCTGGGATCGTGCGCATCATCGTCTCCGCCAGTGCGCCACGCAAAAAAAGCGCGCGTCTCACACCCGCCGGCGCGGCTCGAGGCCCTTTGCGATGAGCTCGAATGCGGCGGCGGACACCTGGTCGAGTTTAACTTTGCTGTCCCAGAGCGCATAGCGCATTCCGACCATGTCGCTGAGACCCATGAGCGCCCAGGCACGTACCTCCGCATCGCCCTTCGAGATCTCGCCACGCCGCACCGCTGATTTGAGTGCACTGCTGTAGCTTTTCGCGAACTCGTCATAGTAGCGGCGGTAGACTTCGGGATCGACGAACTGAGCTTCGGCCACGACGCGATAGAGGTTCGGATTGGCGCGCACGAACTCGAGGAATGCGCGTATGCCGCGGCGCTCGGCCTCGAGCCGATCGGGCGCATCGGCGATCGAGAGCGTGAGATGGCGCCTAAGTCGCCGGCCCATGCGCAGGACCAACTCGCGCATCACGTCCTCTTTCGTGCGGAAGTAGAGGTAGAACGTGCCTTGCCCGACCTTGGCTTGCGCCGTGATCGTGCTTATCGAGGCTTCGGCAAAGCCGCGCCCCCCGATCTCGATCTCCGCCGCATCGAGAATGCGCTCGCGCGTGCGCTCGCCGCGCTTTGTCTTGGGTGCGGGCAGTGTCGGGGATTGATCGGGCTCTGACATCAGCGGCTTGGTGATCTCGTGACGAGGTAGGCACCGACGTGTCTTGACGGCTTACCCAGGGATAGCTAGCGTAACTTGAGACCTGACTCAAGTGTCATGTTCGGGTCGGCGTAAGGGAGGAGATCATGCTGAGGACGACAAACAAGTCGTGGCGGATGGGGAGTGGTCTGGCGGCGCTGCTGGCTGTTCCCGCGCTCGCGCTGACGGCGCCGGCGGCCGTGGCCAAGGACATCAAGATCTGCCTCATTGCGGGCAAGACGGGTCCGCTCGAGGCCTATGCCAAGCAGACCGAGGCCGGCTTCATGATGGGCCTCGAGTATCTGACCAAAGGCACGATGCAGGTCGGCGCGGACAAGCTGTCGGTCATCGTCAAGGACGACCAGCTGAAGCCAGATCGCGGCAAGACGCTGCTCGAGGAATGCTATGGCGACGACAAGGTCGACATCGCCGTCGGCACGACGGGCTCGCCGGTGGCGCTTGCCATGTTGCCGGTCGCCGAGGAGCTGAAGAAGGTGCTGATCGTCGAGCCGGCCGTTGCCGACTCGATTACCGGCGCCAAGTGGAACCGCTACATCTTCCGCACGGGCCGCTCGTCGTATCAGGATGCGCTCGCGAACGTCGCGACCGTCCCGGAGAACGAGGATGTCGCCATCGGCATGCTCGGCCTCGATACGGCCTTCGGACGTGACGGCGTGAAGGCGTACAAGGAAGCGCTCACCTCACTGCGCCCGCGCGCGAAGATCGTCGCTGAGGAATACGCCGCCGGCAACACGGCCGACTTCGCGCCTTTTGCAGAGCGGCTCTTCAATGCGCTGAAGGATCAGCCCGGCAAGCGCATCATTGGGTTCATCTGGGCCGGCCCGCATCCGCTCGCGAAATTCGCCGACATGAAACCGGAGCGCTTCAACATCGCGCTTGCGCCCGGCGGCAATATCCTGCCCGTGATGAATGCGTGGAAGCAGTTCGCCGGCACCGAGGGCGGCATCTACTACTACTACGACTTCCCGAAGAATCCGCAGAATGACTGGCTCAAGGCCGAGTACACGAAGCGTCACGGCGCGCCGCCGGACTTCTTCGTTGCCGGTGGCTTCTCGGCTGCGGCGGCTGTCGTTGCCGGCCTGACGAAGGCGGGCTCGACGGATACGGAGAAGCTGATCGCCGCCATGGAGGGCCTGACCTTCGAGACGCCCAAAGGCACGATGACCTTTCGCAAGGAGGATCATCAGGCCATGCAGGACATGTATCACTTCCGCATCAAGAAGGACGCCAAGGACAACGACGTCCTGGAGCTTGTGGCGACCATTCCTGCCAGCAAGATGCCGCTACCGGTCACCGTTCCGAAGTGAGAAGCTGCAACGACTGATGCTGGCGGGCGCCTCGTGAGCGCCCGCTGGCTTCGGCGTTCTTGAGGCCGCATGTCTCGACCCGTTCTCGAAACTCAGGGCCTGACGATCCGCTTCGGTGGCCATGCGGCCGTCGACAATGTGAGCTGCGCCTTTCATGTGGGCAGCCTCACAGCGATCGTCGGCCCGAACGGCGCGGGCAAGACGACGTACTTCAATCTCATGTCGGGCCAGCTTCCCGCGACCTCAGGGAGCGTCCAACTCGACGGCGAGGACGTTACGCGTCTCAGCGCGGCCGAGCGGGCGAAACGCGGCATCGGACGCGCGTTTCAGATCACCAACCTCTTCCCGAACCTCACTGTTGCCGAGAATGTCCGACTCGCCGTGCAGGCCAAGGCGCGCGCGGCCGCGAGCCTCTGGAGCCGCTGGGACCATCACGTCGAGTGGATCAATCGGGCAGAGCATTACCTCGAGGAAGTGAACCTGCAGGACAAGCGCGCCTCTGCCGCTGCCGCGCTGCCGCACGGCGACAAACGTAAACTTGAAGTGGCGCTCATGATGGCGCTCGAGCCGCACGTCTACATGTTCGACGAGCCGACGGCGGGCATGTCCGTCGACGAGGTGCCCGTGGTGCTCGATCTCATCAAGCGGCTGAAGGCGGCGGGCGACAAGACCATCCTGCTCGTCGAGCACAAGATGGACGTCGTGCGCTCGCTCGCCGATCGTATCGTCGTGCTCCACAACGGCCAGCTCGTCGCCGACGGCGATCCCGAGACGGTTATTGCCTCGCCGATCGTGCAGGAGGCCTATCTCGGCTCGATGCCGGCTGCGGCGAGCAAAGGAGCGGCCGTGTCATGAGCGAACCGCTGCTGAAGCTCGAAGGCGTCCACACGCATATTGGCCAGTATCACATTCTGCAGGGTGTGGATCTCGTCGTGCCGCGCGGCGAACTGACAGTGCTGCTCGGCCGCAATGGCGCCGGCAAGACGACGACGTTGCGCACGATCATGGGTCTCTGGCCGCCGAGTAACGGCGTCATTACGTTCGACGGCCAATCCATCGGTGGGCGCGCGACGCCGGATATCGCGCGCCTGGGTATCGGCTACGTGCCCGAGAGCATGGGCGTATTCGCCGATCTGACTGTCGCAGAGAACATGCGTCTCGCCGCGCGCCTTGGGGCACCAGATACAGCGCGGCTCGACTGGATCTTCGGCCTCTTTCCGGCGCTGAAGCGCTTCTGGCAGTTGCCTGCGGGGCTGCTGAGCGGCGGGCAAAAGCAGATGCTGTCGATTGCACGCGCGATCGTCGAGCCCAAGGCACTCATTCTCATCGACGAGCCGACGAAGGGCATCGCGCCCGCCATCATCGAGGGCATGATCGCGGCCTTCAAGGAACTGAAGCGCGCCGAGACGACCATTCTCCTCGTCGAGCAGAACTTCCGCTTTGCCGCGAGTCTCGGCGACAGCGTCGCGGTGATGGACGACGGTCGCATCGTCCATCGCGGCACCATGCAGGAGCTTGCCGGGGACGCCGATATGCAGACGCGCCTGCTCGGCCTTTCGCTCGCGGCGCACCAGTAGGAAGTATCCATGGCGACGACGACATCCCGCCCCGCCTCCGACGATCTGCCGAAGACACCGCGCGATCTGCTGCCCGTCTTAATCCCGCCGATCATCGCGCTCGCCGCGCTGCCGCTTGTCGGGAGTCCGACGACCTGGGTGACGCTGACCGTCGCGGCGCTAGCCATGGGTATGATGATCTTTGTCATCGCGAGCGGGCTCACGCTGATCTTTGGCCTCATGGACGTGCTCAACTTCGGCCATGGTGCCTTCATCGCGATCGGCGCCTACATGGCCATGACTGTGCTCGCGCCGCTCTCGGGCTGGGTGCAGTCGGATGCGCTGACGCTCAATCTCGCTGCGCTGCTTCTTGCCGTCCTCGCAGCTATGATCGGCACAGGCGTTCTCGGCTGGGCATTCGAGCGTGTCATCGTGCGCCCCGTGTATGGCCAGCACCTTAAGCAGATCCTCATCACCATGGGTGGGCTCATCGTCGCCGAGCAGCTCATCCACGTCGTCTGGGGCGGCGATCAGAAGCCCATGCCGCTGCCGGGCGGGCTGCGCGGCGCGATCACGATCGGCGATTTCGCGCTCGAGAAGTTTCGTCTACTCGCGGTGGCCGTCGGCCTCACGGTATTCATTGCCATGCAACTCGTGCTGAACCGCACGAAGGTCGGCCTGCTCATCCGCGCCGGTGTCGAAAACCGCGAGATGGTGGAGGCGCTCGGCTATCGCATCCGCCAGCTCTTCGTCGGTGTGTTCGTCGTGGGATCGGCGCTCGCGGGCCTCGGCGGCACGATGTGGGCGCTTTATCGCGAGACGCTCACGGCCGCGATCGGCGGCGATGTCATGGTGCTCGTCTTCATTGTTATCATCATTGGCGGGCTCGGCTCGGTCGGCGGCTGCTTCCTCGGCGCCATTCTCGTCGCTCTCATGGCCAACTACACCGGCTATCTCGTGCCGAAGATCGCCGTTGCCTCGAACATCCTGCTCATGGTCGCAATCCTAATGTGGCGACCGCAGGGCCTTTATCCGGTTGCGAGGCGCTAGCCCCATGATCCAGTCCGCGCTTTCAGGCGATCTGCCGCGCAGCCGCGTCCTGAGCTTTCTGCTGGCCGCGATATTCCTCGTGCTCGCCTTCACTCCCTTTCTCGTCAGCGGCTCGCAGCCGATCAACACGGCGGCCAAGATCTGCATCTTCATCGTGCTCGTGGCGAGCTACGACCTGCTGCTCGGCTACACCGGCATTGTCTCTTTCGCGCACACGATGTTCTTTGGCATTGGCGGCTACGGCGTTGGTCTTGCGCTCTACGGCTGGGGTCCGACATGGGCCTCCGCGGGACTTGGCCTTGTCATTGCGCTCGTCGTCGGCACCGTGCTCGCCTTCGTGATCGGGCTCCTGTCGCTGCGCGTGCGCGCGATCTTCTATGCCATGATCACGCTCGCCGTCGCGTCGGCGTTCGCGATCCTCGCGAGCCAGCTCTCCGAGTACACGGGCGGCGAGGATGGGCGCTCGTTCCGTGTACCGCCACTGCTGAGGCCCGGCTCTGTACTCTTCGATATTCCCGCGATTGGATTGCGTGTCGACGGGCGCGTACTCAGCTACTACCTCGTGTTCGTCTCGGCATTGCTATTGCTGCTCGCCGCATTCCGCATCGTGAATTCGCCATTCGGCCGTGTGCTGCAGGCCATCCGCGAGAACGACTTCCGCGCCGAGTCGCTGGGCTACAATGTCGTGTACTACCGCACGGTCGCGAACTGCCTTGCTGCCGGCATGGCTGTACTCGCCGGCGCGATGAGCGCCATCTGGGTGCGCTACACGGGGCCAGATACAACGCTTTCGTTTGCGATCATGCTCGACATCTTGCTCATGGTGGTGATCGGCGGGATGGGCACGCTCTATGGCGCCGTGATCGGTGCGACGCTCTTCATTCTCGCCCAGAACTACCTGCAAAAGCTTATGGGCGTCGCCAGCGAGGCGACATCGGCCCTGCCGCTCATCCCGCACCTGCTGCATCCCGATCGCTGGTTGCTCTGGCTCGGCGTGCTGTTCATTCTCAGCGTCTACTTCTTCCCGAATGGCATCGTCGGCAAGCTGCGCGAGATGGTGCGCGGGCGATAATTGCTGAATTTTGTTTAGGAGCGAAAGGTGAACCGCGAGCGATGGTGCGCATTGTCGGGTTCACGCGGCGTTCATCGCGACTAGCCATGAATGCGCGCCTCAACAGCCTAGGGAGTGTCCCATGAGGACTCTTGTCGTTGCTCTTGCTCTCGTTGCTAGTGCCTCTATCGTCCATGCGCAGGGCATGGCGCCATCGTGTCAGGCACAAGCCACGTCGAAGAAGCTGGCCGGTGCGGCACTGAAGTCGTTCATGACCAAGTGCGAGAAGGATGCATCGGCGAGCTGCGATAAGTCCGCCGCCGACAAGAAGCTCGCCGGTGCCGCCAAGACGAGCTTCGCGAAGAAGTGCGTCTCCGACGCGGTCGGCAAGTAAGAAACACGAAGATCAGGATTGGCCCGTGCCACCTTCTGAGGTGCACGGGCTATTCAATTTGAGCGGCGCGGTTGATGGCCTCGAGAATGCGCGGCGGTGTCAGCGGCACCTCGGTGAGGAACGCGCCGGTCGGCGAGATCGCATCGTTCACCGCGTTGAGAATGGCGCCTACAGCGCCGGCGAGGCCGGCTTCACCCGCTCCCTTGGCGCCAAGCTCCGACGTCTCAGTCGGCGTCGTGACGTGCGCGACCTCGATGTCCGGCATCTCGGCGGCCATGGGTACCAGATAATCCGCGAAGCTCGCGTTCAGTAGGGCGCCGTTCTCGGCATAGCGGAACTCCTCGTAGAGCGCCGAGCCGAGCCCCTGCACGACACCGCCGCGGATCTGCTCGCGCACGAGCAGCGGATTGAGCACGCGACCACAGTCGTGCACAACAAGATGACGCAGCGGACGAACGAGGCCGGTTCCGGTATCGACCTCGACGATGGCGACCTGAAGGCCGTTGCCGGCGATGAACATGCGGTCGCGGCTCGCGTAGCGTGCCGTCACAGTGAGGTCGGAAGGTAGATCCGACGGCAGGGAATACGGCCTGAAGTGCCCGATCTTCGCGAGTTCGGCGGTGCTCATGTGGGCCGTGCCGTGCTGCCTGTCGACGACAATGCCGTCGACAAGATCGAGATCATCCGCGCTCTTCTGCAACAGGAAGCCGGCCATCGACAGCAGGTTCAAGCGCAGCGTGCGGGCGGCGCGCATGGCGACCTCGCCGCCGAGCGCCGCACCGCGCGAACCCCAGGAGCCGCCCCCCATCGGCGAAAGCGCACTGTCGCCGCTGATCACTTCGACATCGTCGAGCGGAATGCCGAGCACGCCCGCGACAACCTGCTGAATGCCCGTATCGATGCCCTGGCCCTGGTCGGTGGTGCCGATGTGAATGCGGACCTGACCTGAAGCCTCCATGCGCAGAAGGCACGTTTCCTGCGCGCTGATGTGCTGGCCGCCCTCGCCGTAGTACTCGGGTCCGATCGCGGTCAGCTCGACGAACGTGTTGAAGCCAATGCCGCGATGAATGCCTTTCGCGCGCAGCGCCGACTGCTGCTGCCGAAAGGCTCCGACATCGACGAGGCTCAGCGCCTTGTCGAGGCACTGCGTGAAGGACAGTCGCTCGAAGGCGACGCCGCCGGCTGACGTCAACGGGAAGTCGCTATCCCTAAGGTAGTTCTGACGGCGCAGATCCAGCGCATCGCGACCGAGCCGCTTCGCGCCGAGCTCGATCAGCGCTTCTGAGACCGCGGCGGCAATGGGATGACCGACCGCGCGGATATGGCCGAGAATGCCGCGATTGAGAAAAGCCATCTTGAGTTTGGCGGCATAGTTCTCCAAGCGATAGGGCGCGCCTGTGAGCCGCGTGATCTGGTTCCCTTCGGCGACGCTTGATCGCGGATGCTGGCCATAGGCGCCGGCATTGAAGCGATCCTCGATGGCAAGTCCAACGATCCGGCCGTCCGCCGCAAAGCCCATGCGCGCGTGCACCTCATGGTCGCGGCAATGCACGTCCGTCATGAAGGACTCAACGCGATCGGCGATGAATTTCACCGGGCGGCCGAGCAGCACCGCTGCAGCACAGGCGGCCAGCTCATCAGGATAGAGGTGGTGCTTGACCCCGAAGGCGCCGCCGACATCTGGGCAGATGACACGGACTTTGTGCTCGGGCAGCCCAAGCAGCCGCGCGTAGAGATCTTGCTGCTGGTGCGGTGTCTGGTGGGACTGATGCACCGTGAGGCGACGCTCGGTCGGATCGTACTCGGCGAGGATGCCGCGCGTCTCCAGGCTCACGCCCGTATGGCGATGAAAGCGGAACGTCCGCTCGACGACGTGGTCCGCAGTCGCGAGCGCGGCCTCGGCATCCCCGGCGACGACCTCGGCCTCGAAAGCGAGATTACTCGACATTTCCTCATGAATGCGCGGAGCGCCGGGCGCCAGCGCGCTCGCGACATCGCCGACCTGCGCGAGCGCCTCCCAGTCGACGACGATGGCTTCGCAAGCATCTTCGGCCTGCGCTCGCGTTGCGGCCAGGACGGCAGCAACCGCCTCACCCTGAAAGCGAGCTGTATCGGTTGCGAGCACGCCTTGCTCTGGGGCGGCCATGGTCGGAAAGCGGTTGTGCAGCGGCCGCCACGTGGACACGACGTCGGCGAGATCGGCCGCGGTGACGACGCGCACGACGCCGGGCATGTCCGCAGCGGCGGATGTGTCGATGCCGCGGATGCGTGCGTGAGGATAGGGCGAGCGCAGGAACGCCATATGCACCATGCGCGGTAGGCTGATGTCGTCGACGAAGCGGCCGCGTCCGGCAAGCAGGCGCTTGGCGCGATCGCGCGGAACCTCGGCGCCGATAGGTTCTTTGAGATCGGTGCTCAAGCAGAGACCTCCATGACTGCATCGATAATGGCTTGGTAGCCCGTACAGCGGCAGAGATTGCCGGAGATCCAGTCGCGCACCTCGTCGCGGCTCGGCTTGGGATTGACGCGCAGCAGCTCGCCTACTGTGAGGAGCATGGCGGGCGTGCAGAAGCCGCATTGCAAGGCGTTGCGGCGATGAAAGGCCTGCTGGAGCTTCGTGATGCGTCCGCTTGCGTCGGCGCCTTCGATCGTCTCGACGCGCGCACCATCGGATTGGACCGCCAGCATGAGGCAGCTCCGCGCGAGCCTGCCGTCGACGAGCACCGTGCAGGCGCCACACACGCCATGCTCGCAGCCGACGTGCGTGCCCGTGAGGCCAATATCATGACGAAGGAAATCCGCGAGGCTCAGCCGCGCCGGCACGTTCGCCGTGACTGTCTCGCCATTCACAGTGAGCGCGATACGCGTGTTGTTGTCATCAAGCATCGAGAAGTTCCGCTTGGAGATCGCCGAGAATGCGCGCCAGCAAGGTAGTCGCGACCTGGCGCTTGTAGGCCGCGGGATAGGCAGGATCCTCGGGTGGCGACAGCTCCGCGCCGAGTGCTTTGCAGGCGGCCTTGATCGCGCCTGCGGCGAGTGGCCTGCCTTCGAGTGCCGCCATGGCATTCGATGCGAGAATAGGCCGATCGGAAACGCCGAAGAAAGTGAGGCGGACATTGTGCAAGGTCTCGCCCGTTCGCTGCGCGGCAAGCGCGAGGCCTGCGATCGCGAAATCACCGCGCCGCCGCGAGACCTCGCGGAAGGCATGAACGGCATTGGGTGCGGCCGGCGGGAAGTGGATCGCGGCCACGAGCTCATCGGCCTGACGTGCGGTTGTGTAGAGACCTTGGAAATAGTCTGCGGCGGCAACCCGGCGACGGCCGCGCGTGCTCGCGAGCTCGATCTCGGCGCCAAGCGCGAGGCAGCAGGCGGGCCACTCCGCGGCCGGGTCGGCGAGCGCGATGCTGCCCCCGATCGTGCCGCGCGCGCGGATCGCGATGTGCGCAATATGCGGTGCCGCATCGGCTAGGAGCGGGAGACGCTGACGGACGATCGCCGATTGCGCGATCTCCTCGTGCCGCTCCAGGGCTCCGATGGTGATGCTGCCATCGGCCTCGCGGATGCCGCTCAGCTCGGAAAGCCCGTTGATGTCGATCAGCACGGCTGGCGCCGCAAGCCGCAGGTTCAGGAGCGGCATGAGGCTTTGGCCACCGGCGAGCACCTGAGCGAGATCGCCGTGCTCGGCGAGCAGCGAGAGGCATTCGGGCAGCGTCTTGGGCTTCAGATAGCGAAAGTCCGGCGCTTTCATGCGATCACCGTGCTGTCCAGCCGCCGTCGACGACGAGGCTCGCGCCGGTGATCATGCCGGCTGCCGGCGATGCCAGAAACACCACGGCACCGACCACATCCTCGATCTGTGCCATGTGCCCCATGGGAATGCTGCCGAGCACGTCATTGCGCAGTGCCGGATCGGCAAGTGCAGGACGCGTCATGGGCGTGTCGACCCAGGTCGGTCCGACAGCATTGACGCGGATATTGTCGGCGGCAAGCTCGATGGCCATGGCCTTGGTGAGGCCCTCGAGCGCGTGCTTCGTCATGGTGTAGACGCTGCGTCCCTTCATGGCGACGCGGCCGAGTTGCGAGGTGATGTTGACGACTGCGCCGCCGCGCTCGCGACGATCCTTGTCGGCTCGCATGCGCTGGACGGCGGCCTGCGCCACGATGAAGGCAGCCCGCACGTTCAAGCCGAGCAGCGTGTCGAGGGCGCGCGTTTCGACGTCGACGAAGGGCTGCGGGATGTTGGTACCCGCATTGTTGACGAGGATGTCCAGGGACGGCAGCTCGGCGAACGTCCGGCGCACCTCGGCTTCGTTGGTTACATCCAGGGTGATCGTGGTCGCGTTCCCGCCATCGGCGGCGATCTCGCCGGCGACGCGCTCGATCTCGGCGGATGTCCGCGCTGCGAGTACGACGTGCGCGCCAGCCTGTGCCAAGCCGTGCGCCATACCGGCGCCGAGGCCACGGCCCGCGCCGGTCACCAGCGCTGTGCGGCCGTCGAGCCGGAAAGTGGGAAGTTGCTTCATCTGCAGTGCCATGCCCCCTGGAGTGCGCGAGGGAGAGTAGGGCATGGTCAGGCCTGAGGCCAGTACCGGCAATGCTTGAAATCTGCATGGCGGTGATCGATCGTCGGGCGGTGAAAGCGGCCGGGAGCGGGAATAAGCTCGCGTCGAAGATGGCTCGGGGAGGTCGCAGGAATGCTGGTTGATGTCCACGCGCACGGGTTCAGCGAGGAGTTCGTGCGCCGGATGGCCGATACGCCGGGCCTCGGTTTTCCGCTGCAGGCGACGGGGCCGCGCAGCTATCGTCTCCCCGGCTACGGCACGTTCGATCCGCTTCTCTACGATCTTGATGCCCGGCTGGAGAGCTTGAAGCGCAGAGGCGTGACGCTGCAGCTCATCTCTCCTTCGCCGAGCATCATCTCGAACGGCCCGAAGATCGTCAGCCTCGAGGAGACGCGGCAGCTGAATGCATCCACGGCATGGATGGTCGCGAACGGTGAAGGCCGCATCGCCGGACTTGCAGTGCCGGCACTGGGCGATCCCGCCATTGCCGCCGACGAACTTCGCCGGAGCGTCGAGGAGCATGGGCTTGTGGGCGTGGTCCTCAGCACGTCCGCAGGGCCGCACCCTCTCGACCATCCGGTGTTCGCGCCGCTGTTTGCGGCCATCGAGAAGCTCGATCTCATGGTCTTCATGCACTCGACCTCGTCGGCACTGAGCGCCACGCAGACGGAGTACACCTTGCGGACACTCGTTGCCTGGCCGACGGAGACGACGATCGCCGTGGCGCGTCTCATTTTCGCCGGCACTTTCGAGCGTCATCCGCGCCTGAAGCTCGTTCTCTCGCATGGCGGCGGGACATTGGCGAACCTTGCTGGCCGGCTCGATCTCGGCTGGAGCGCACCGAAGTACGAAGCGAATGAAGCTTGCCGGGCGAACATCACGCGCCCACCCAGCACCTATCTCAGGAGCCTCTACTACGACACGGTCGTGGCCAGTCCCGACGTGCTGGCGCTCATCATCAAGACGTACGGTGCCGATCATGTGCTTTTCGGCACGGACTTTCCCTATGAGATCGGCGATGCGGAAGGTGCGCTCGCGCTGCCGATGCTGGACACTCTCCCGATTGCCGATCGCGAGAAGATCCTGTCCGGCAATGCGCTGCGGCTTATGGCGAGGCACTCTTGAGGCAGCGGTGTGCCGTGCTGATCCGAGTGAGGCTTGGAGCGTAGTCAGTTTACCGTGGAAACGCGCGCGGCAAGAATTGCGTCGATCTTGTCGCGGATGGCCGCCCCGACAAACATCTGCGGTTCCGAGGCGGTCAGCCCTTGCGCCTTTTCCCAAGACTCGATCAATACGCGTGCGCGCTCATAAGCCGTTATGAACGAGTGCTCTTTCCGCAGTGCATGATTGAAGTAGGCATCACCGAAGAATGTCCATTCGCGCTCGTTGCTACATCCGAACGAGGTTCGATCCGAGCGGGCCGCCGTGAGGATCAGCGTGTTGTCATCGCTCAAGTCAGAAACGAAGCTGCCGGAGTAGCAGGCCGAGAGCACGAGCACGCGGTTCTTGATGCCGGACTGCGCGAGCGCATTGACGAGCCGGGGCGGCGTAAGGTTGTTGAGGCGCACACCCTCCATGGATACCGAGATGACGTCCCCGAAGCCGTGGGAGGTCACGAACAGCACCAGGACATCGCGCTCGACATTCATTCGGCGACCGATCTCGCGGAGCACCGTTTCCAGATTCGAGACGCTGGCGAGCGGTGTATCGCCGACGCTCTCGCGATGGTTCTGCAGAATGATCGAGCGGCCGTAAGTTCCAAATCGCTCGTCGAAGAGATCTTTGACGGCGGCGACTTCGCGCTTGAACACGTCCTGCTGGCTGTAAGCCGCGAACCCGACGAAGTAGATCTCTGCTTGGTCCTGACGTGCCGGTTGCAAGTCCGAAATCGACTTCGCAATGAGCGAATGCTGACGCATCATCACAGCCTCGCCGTCGATGGGCGGGCCCGCCGGCGCCTGCGAAGCAACTGATACCTCGGGCGCGCGCCGAAGCGCATCCACTGCCACCTGCAGCAGCGAGAACTGTGAATCTTCGTCGTCCTTTTCCCTGATGATGCCGGCATTGGGTAGGATGAACGGCGACATGAGCATCAGGAACATCCCGGCGAAAGCGAGCAGCGCCCGCTGCCGGCTCACCATGCCGTAGATGAGCCGGAACAGGACGACACATCCCCACACCACCAGGACGAGGAAGGCGGCTAGTGGCAACAGGGAGACTTCAATGTCGATGTTCGCCGGGCTAATGCCGGCCAACCGTCGGAGCAGGTAGCCGTAGACGGCCGCGAGCACGAGCATGGGGATGCTTACCGCGACCGAGCCAAGCACGATCCGCTCGGGTGCCGCGCCGCGACTTCTCAGCGGCAGCAGAGACAACAGCGTCAGAGATATACAGAGCACTGCCAGGGCTGACGCAATGCCGCTCGCATCGAATGTACGAGGTCCCTCGGTCCACGCACGCTCGAGGCCTGCCAATGTCAGGATGTAAATCCCGTAGACTGCTACGTGTGCCGGCAAGGGAGCCGAGAAGGCATCGGGCCGCGGCTTCAGCAATACGAGTGACCGGAGACCATCGATAAGAGCTTGAAATACGTCCTTCATGGCGAGGCAGTGTCTCGGATGATCGATTGATCAGGATTTGTACCATGCAAAGCGTAAGTCGGACCTTCAATCACGGATTGATGAACTATCAGCGATTGGTGCAAAAACGGCTCGCTTACTGAGCGAGCTAGCCTTTGCGAGGCGCGGGCTGATTATATGGTTCAGACATTATATGAGTCGGATGCCACTGACACTCGCAGATGCCGGAACTGTCGCCGTCCCCTTATTTCGTGCCGTACATTCGATCGCCGGCGTCGCCGAGCCCAGGGACGATGTAGGCATGATCGTTGAGCCCGCGGTCGATAGAGGCCGTGAGGATCGGTACATCCGGATGGGCTGCCGAGAAGTTCTCGATGCCGGCGGGCGCTGCGAGCAGACAGACGAACTTGATGCGCTTGGCTCCTGCGTCCTTCAGGCGATGTACCGCGGCGACGGCGGAGTTGCCCGTTGCAAGCATTGGGTCCACGCAGATGCACAGCCGCTCCTCGATCTGATCGGGCAGCTTCATGTAGTACTCGATAGGCACCAGCGAGCGCGGATCGCGGTAGAGGCCGATATGTCCCACGCGGGCAGAGGGCACGAGATCGAGCATTCCATCGACCAGACCGTTTCCGGCGCGAAGAATGGAGATGAAGCAGAGTTTCTTGCCCTCGAGCCGCGGTGCCATGTAGGTCTCGAGTGGCGTGGTTATTTCGACCAGCTCTGTTTCGAGATCGCGACAGATCTCGTACGTGAGCAGCAGGCCTATCTCGCGCAGAAGAATTCTGAACTTGGATGATGCCGTGCCGGCGTCACGCATAAGTGTCAGCTTGTGCTGTACCAGCGGATGGGTGACGACAGTGACATTGGATGCCGGCATCGAGTTCTGCTCCATCACTAGAAGAGAGTACCGTCGGTGGTAATAGTCAGCGGCGGGGGACCGCCAGGGCGCAGGTCCGCAGCAATGCGGCGGCCTGCTGACCACGTGCCACCTTGAAGAACGGCGCCGAGTGGAAGTGAAGTCGCATCAGTGCCCGTCATTTCGCGCACCCGGACTGCGAGACGATCCAGCAGCGCAACAGTGAGCGCGCGCCACTCGACGATGAGCTCACTCGTGGCATCGTGGGCGCGAGCGAGTGCTGACGGCTCCTTAAGAACGAGCACGCGTGTGTCGATGAAGAGCCCGCCATTCCGATATTCGGCGAGGCCCGTCAGGCCGTCCAGATTGCTGATCGTCAGGCCGGCTTCTTGAAGTGGCTCGATCAGCGAATACGAAAGCCACTGCGAAAGCTTGTGAAACGGAACGATGCCATCAGCAGCGCCCGCCAGCTCGAGCAGGGGGAAGTCACCTGCATCCGCGATCACTACATCGCCGAAACGCCGCGCGCCGGGCCACGCCGCTCCTAAGTGCTCGAGCAGGGTGATGAGGATGAGCTGCGCGGGAATAGTGCCACCCGCATCTGCGCGCGACTTCAGATAGTCGTAGATATGGCCCGGTCGCACAGAACCTTTGCTGGCGAATACGGATGGAGCAGTGCCCATCGCGCGCCCGAGGTTATTGAGAAGTCGCGTGCGGTGATCGATGCCGGGCAGAGCGTTCTGAGGTGTCGCCTGGAAGGCGTGCGCCAGGGCCTCGGGCTTCAGATTGTCGAGTTTCTCTTGATCGACACGGAGCGGGTCTTCATTGGGCGTACTGCTCAGAAAGCCGGCTTCGAACATGCGAAGGCTGGCGAGCGCAAGACCCTCTGATCTACCGATGGTCAGCTCGGTTGGTGCGTCGTGATAGTGCCAGTCCGCGCCGGCTCCGGCATCCAGAAGAACGGATATGACGGCGAGATCTATGCGCGCTCTTGCGAGGGCGTCCGGGGCCATTGGTTGATGGTGTGCCAGAATTTCGGCCCACAGGTCACGACCATTCAGCTCGAAGTGCCGCCACCGACTGTGCAACGGTACATTGCCGCTTGGGTAGTTGCGACGGATCTCCGAGACGACCAGTCCGGCGGCGACGTCGAGCCGAGCAAGGTCGACATCAAAATGCTTTGTCCGGCCGGACAGTGCAAGATCGAAGACCATTCCGCACCGCTCGCGCACAGCCTCCGGCGTGAGCAGCGCTGCTGCGGGATCAGCATGTGTTCTCACGTAATATCGCGTCCCTTGACGTCCATGAGAGCCTCGGCATCGAGGACATCCTTGGTCGTGAAATAGCCTGCGGCCTTCTTCGCCTCGATCTCGACCATCGCATCGTCGGGTATGAGCTCGGGCGGAATATCGATCCGCTCGACGATCTCGATGCCATGCGCGACCAGCGCGTCGTGCTTCATGTTGCTCATGGATGCCAGGCGATCGATGCGCGTGATGCCAAGCCAATTCAGGACATCCGGCATGAGTTCCTGAAAGCGCGCGTCCTGCACGCCGGCAACACACTCCGTGCGGATGAAGTAGTTTGCCGCGGTGTCTCCGCCGAGCTGCCGCTTCCGCGCGTTATAGACGAGGAATTTTGTCACTTCTCCGAGTGCGCGCCCTTCCTTGCGATTGTACACGACAAGGCCGCTGCCGCCCTCTTGAGCCATTTTCACACAGACCTCGATGCCATGCGTGAGATAGGGTCGGCAGGTGCAGATATCCGAGCCGAACACGTCAGAGCCATTGCATTCGTCATGGACGCGGCAAGCGAGCGGCTTGGAACGGTCTGCAAGATCCCGAAGATCTCCAAAGATGTAGACCGTGGTGCCGCCGATTGGCGGAAGAAACACTTCAAGGTCGGTGCGCGTGACCAGCTCGGGGTACATGCCGCCAGTCTGCTGGAAGAGCGCGTGACGGAACGGTCCTTCTTCGACACCGAATCTCCTGGCGATGCCCGGCAAATGCCAGACCGGATCAATCGCGATTTTCGTCGCCTGTATGTCGCCGTTGGCGAGGAGTATTTTACCGTCGGGCCGGAGCCGGCCAGCTTCGATGGCCGAGCGTACTTCTGGAACACTCATCCGAGCCTGCGTGACCGCAATCGTGGGGCGTATATCAATGCCCTGCGCGATCTGATCCTTGAAGACCTCGGTGACGAGATGGCCCCATGGATCCAGAGAAACGATCCTGGCTGGATCGCTCCACTGAGGAAACGGGCCAATCGGAAGCAAGGGAGCGGTGTTGGTCAGGTCAGGCACGTGGCCATTGGCCAGTCGCCCGATAGCGACCGACACAGCCAAATAAACGGAATAGCTTCCCGAATGCGTGCCGATGGCGTTGCGCGCCATCGGATTCGTTACCGTACCGATGATCGGTCCGCGCTTGAGAGGATCAGGTTCGCCCCACTGGATTGGCGGGCGCCAATTCGGACCACGTGGAGCATGCGATGTCAGTACGATGTGACGTGACCGCGACATCGGGTGTTCCTCTGTTGAGATGAGGGAACCGAAAGTCAGCACTGTGAGAACTCAAATATAGACAAAAGTTGACCAAATGGTCAAATTCAGTTCCGCAATAGTTGCCTGGACAGCGATCGGCTTTCTCACGGGCTGGCTTGGATCGTAGTGTAGCCTCGGCAATGTCGGCTTCCGTGCCGATTGATTGGACGAAAGGGCCGGAAATAGTGGCGACATTGCTTCGCGGCGATTGGGTGGTGGCTTACGACGGCCGCGGGCATGTCCTCATTCCCGATGGCGTGGTGGTGGTCGAAGGAAGTCGCGTCGTTCATGTCGGCCGATCGTATGACGGGACGGTAGAACATACGGTTGATGGCACCGGGATGCTCGTAGCGCCCGGCTTTATTGATGTGCACGTTCACGCGGGAAGCCGGGCACTGCATCGCCTTTTCTCCGACAGCGGCCGTCCGGATCTCTTTGGACAGCCCTTCCTCGAAGTGGCCATCGCGCGTCCCGGCACCATGCATTCAGGCGGTGCCAATGTGGATAGCCGCACCGGCATGACCGCGGCGGAGCGTACGCAGCTCGAAGCGGATTTCACTGTTGTCGAGCTGATGCAGAGCGGGATCACGACGTTCCTGGAGTTCGGCGCCAAGCTCCCCATGCAGCAGGCGCTGGCTCGCGCGACCGAGCGCATTGGCGCGCGGGCTTATCTTGCTGCCGGCTGCGAGTCCGGCCACTGGTCGTGCGATGCGGCGGGCCGTCCGATCTTCAATTGGGACGAGGCTGCTGGTATTGCCGAGCTCGATGCTGGCCTTGCGTTCCTGGAGCAGGTCTCGGGGACCGCCGAGGATCGTATCCGTGGTGCGATCGTGCCGCGCTTCAGCGAGACATGCAGTCGCGAACTCCTTCGCGCGTGCCTCGGCGTCGCCCGCAAAAGCGGCAGGCCCGTCGCGATGCATACGGCTTACAACGTCCACGAATTCTATCAGATCGTCATGCGGGAAGGCATGACGCCCATTGCCTTTGCTGCGGCACAAGGCCTGCTGGATCTCGGACCTCTGCTCAATCTCGGCCACTGCAATTTTGTCGGCGAGTCTGCGCCGCTGCACTTCTCCGGCGGGAATGACATCGGCCTGATAGGCCATCATGGCTGCACGGTCTCTCATTGCCCCGTCAACCTCGTGCGCCGCGCACGAAGCCTGGACAACTGGAAGCGATATCGCGCCGCCGGCGTGAATATGGCCCTCGGAACAGACACCTATCCGCGCGATATGATGATGCAGATGCGTACGGCTTCCTATTTCGGAAAGGTGCTCGCGCATGATCTCCACTCTGCGACCGCGGCCGAGATGTTCGATGCAGCCACCCTCGGCCCAGCGAAATCACTCGGCCGGGAGGACATCGGGCGCATAAGTGTCGGCTCCAAGGCGGACATCAGCCTCATAGATCTCAAGGGTGGTACGGGACTGAGAATCGGCCCCGTCCGCGATCCAATCCGGAGCCTTATCGAGTGCGGAACGGCTGACGATGTTCGCGCGGTGATGGTCGATGGTGTAATGAGAATGCAGGATCGCGCAGTCACCGGCGTCGATGTGTCCGCTCTCCGGGCATCGGCGCAGAAGATGGCCGACGGTGTCTGGGCGTCGCTGCAGGATTGGGATCCGCTCAACCGAACAGCCGATCAAATGAACCCGCCGTCCTATCCTATTGTCTCGAGTTGAGCCGGTCAGAGCGCGCGATGGACGATCTTTCCGTCGACCATCGTCAGCAGGCACTTCAGCTTCCGCACGTGCTCGGCAGCAAGGGTGGTCGGATCTCCATCCAACACAGTCAGATCCGCTAGAAAACCGCGGCGCAGCGGGCCTTTGTCGTTTTCATCGAACGTGAGATGGGCGCCGTTTACGGTGAGCAGGCGAAGGGCCTCTTCACCGGTGAGGCATTGCGATCTACCAAGTACGCGCCCGGTCGTGCGTTCCTGGCGACACATCATCGTCCAGAGCGTGAACGCCGGATCGTAGGGAATATTGTCTGTACCCGAAGAGACGTGAAGGCCGGCATCAAGCATCGCACGGTGCGGTACGACGCACTCGCCGCCGTCGACGTCAGCGAGATAAGCCGTGCCGCCCTTCCATAGATAGTAGACGGGGATTGTCGTCACGAGCAGGCCGAGCCGCTTGAGCACAGCGAGATCTTCGTTGCGGCAGCGCGCGATATGCTGGATGACCCAGCGGCGGCCGGTGAGATCGTAGTTTGCGGCGACCTTCTGAAGCAACGGCACCACGCGATGCAGGTTGTCGGCGACGATCGTATTGAGGCGAATGTCGAACTCCGCACAAAGCATCGCGTATTCGAGGAAGGTCGCTTCGTCATTCGCCTGCTCCACGAAGCCGGCCCATCCAGTATCGGGCAAAGAGCGTCGGGAGAGCGCTGCCGTCTTGGGATCGCCGCCGAATGCCACATGCAGGCCGCAGATCTTGAACCATGGATCTTCGAGGCCGCGCCCCTGGGCGGTGGCTTTCCAGTCATCGATCTCAGCGCGGGCTTCCGCAACGCTCTTCCACGTCGGGCTCATTACGAGGCCGACGCGTGTCGTGAGCTTCCCCTTCTCCCACAACTCGCGAAATGCGGCGATGGTGCGCGGCGCGAAGCCATGGCCTTCATAAATGCTCGTCGTTCCGACCGCATTGTAGAGCCGCATGGCATCGACGAGTGAATCGCGACGATCCTCGAACGAGAAGCGCGGTACGGCGGTGAGGAGGTCATTGTCGATGGTGGGGCGCGGATTGTGCTCGATGATCACGCCCGTCGGCTCGCCCGCCTCATCCTTCATGATCTCGACGCCCGCACATGCAGGACTGGAATGACGGTCAATGCCGTTGAGATGGAGTGCCGCCGTGTTGAGCGCAGTGAAGCAGGGCGGTTTTCCCCAGTTGCCGAATGCCGCGGAGATGCACACCGGATTATCCGGGGCTGCGCGATCCAGCTCGTCGCGCGTGGGCATCCTTCCTTCGGCAAGATAGGCGGGGCCGCCGAAGTAGTATGGCGGCTCGCCGACTGGCATGGTCACGATCCAGCGTCCGGCGGGTGTCATCGCGGCAGCGGTGGAGATACGAGTGAGAACCTCGGCGATATTTCGTCCGCCGGCAAGCGAAAGGCGGCGCAGTTTCAGCCCTTCGCGATCCAAGTGAGCGTGTGTGTCGTTGAAACCGGGAATGACCGTGGCGCCAACAATATCGATCAATTCGGTGTGGGGGCCAGCTAGACCGCGGATGTCCGCGGCGCTGCCGATTGCGAGAATGCGGTTTCCCGAGATCGCAATGGCTTCGCACTCACTGTGGTCAGGATCGAAAGTCCGCACGCGCCCGCCTGTGAGGATGATGTCGGCGCTGCCATACACATCGAGCGGCACTAGACATCCCCCACGCGGTTGAGATCACTTTCCAGAGGAGTACCAGGGAAACAGGTAACTCTGGAGCAGGGTGAACAGACGATCGACCACATAGCCAAGGAAGCCGAGCGTCGCGATCCCGATGAACATGATGTCCACGCGGAAGAGCTGATGTGAGGTGGCGATCATGTAGCCGATACCCGAACTGGCACCGGCGAGTTCAGCCGCTACAAGCACGATGAGCGCGATGCCGATCCCTTGCCTGAGTCCGACCAGGATGAAGGGAAGTGCTGCGGGAAGAATGACGAGGAACATTGTCTGCACGCGCCCCGCACCAAGGCTCATGGCCGAGCGGAGAAGCACGGGCGGCACGTCACGCACGCCGGTGTAGGTATTCAGCCAGATCGGGAAGAATGCTCCCCAGGCGATCAGCGCAACCTTGGACGGCTCGCCGATGCCGAACCACAGCAGCGACAGAGGCACGAGCGCAATGGCCGGAATGGAGCGCATGCCATGAAGAATGGGGTCGCTCAGGAACTGAAGAAGCTGAAGGCGCCCGGTCAGCAAACCAGCGAGCGTGCCGAGAATGGTCGCGATGATGAAGCCATTGAGCACGCGTAGGAGGCTGACCCTGATGTTCTCGATGAGCTCGCCGGATTCGATCAGCTCCCGCAATGTCCCGACGACATCGGAAGGTGGCGGAAACAGCAGGCGGTTCATCCACGGAATGACGTGGGGCGTTGCTTCCCAGGCGGCGAGAAACAGGATGATGCCAAGGATGTTGAGGGACAGCTGCCGAATGGATTGACGGCGTCGATCGGCCTTCAAATCGCGCAGAAACTGCTCTTCCCTGGCGCGCAGATGAGCGTCACGCGATTCGGGCTGAGCTGCTGCATCCGCACCCGCGCCGTTGTTTGGGGCTGACGGGCTCATGTGTGGAAAGCCCTATCGACGCGCCCGTACACGGCGGCGAATTCCGGCGATCCGCGATCGCGCGGATAAGGCAGATCCACGCTGACGATCTCCTTGATGCGTCCCGGATGCGGCGACATGATAATGATGCGACTCGCAAGAAACGCAGCTTCTTCGATGTTGTGCGTTATGAAGAGAATGCTGAGGCCGAGCGTCTGCCACAAGCGCAGCAGCTCTTCCTGGAGCGTCGCGCGAGTCATGGCATCGACGGCCGCGAACGGCTCGTCCATCAGCAGTATTTCGGGTTCATTGATGAGCGCGCGTGCGACGGCAACGCGCTGACGCATGCCGCCGGACAGCTCGCCGGGATAGCGATCCGCCGCGCGCCGCAGCCCGATCAGATCGAGATAGTGCTCGGCGCGCTCACGGCGCTCCTTCTTGGGTACGCCCTTCACGCGAAGGCTGAACTCGATATTCTCGCGCGACGTCAACCAGGAAAAGAGAGCGTACTCCTGGAACACGACGCCGCGATCGGGGCCTGGTGCGGTGATCGGCTCACCGTCCTGCAGTGCCTTGCCCTCTGTCGGTTGCGTGAAGCCGCCGATGATATTGAGGAGAGTCGTTTTGCCACAGCCCGAGGGGCCTATGGCACACACGAACTCTCCTTTGTGAAGCTGAACCGAGACGTCCTGTAGCGCCCATGCCGTACTGTCGTCTGCGCTCGCATAAATTTTCGAGACGTTCTGAATATTGATCAGGGCACTCATGGATGCTCGGCTCAACCCTAGCTGAGCTTCACGCGGTCGGGCGCGATCTCGGTGAGCGCTTTCGTGTAGATCGTGCTAACGAAGAGTTTGCGCATATCCCCGTCGGGACGCTTGGCCAGCTTTTCGTCGATCGCCCATTCTGCAGCTTCGATCAGATCCTGCACGAACCGGTCATCGAAACGAAGCTGGAATTCGAAATCCGCGGTTTCCTTTGCGACAGCGTCAGGCGTCGTCTTCGTGCGCTTGGCGACGATATCCATCCACGACTTGTCCTTCGCTATGAAGGCCTCGGCGTCCATGAGCGCCTGGACGCCCGCCTTCAGGATGCCCGGCCGCTCGGCCACGACGGTCTCGTTCGTGCACATGAGCTGATGGCTGGCGAAGAACTTGGAATAGCCCTCCTGGGTCATAATGAAAGCTTCTTCCTTGAGCGCGTTCTGGACGACGAAAGCCGCACGGCTCGTCCAGGAGAGACCATCCACGTCACCGCGCACCATGGCGTTGATCGCATCGCCGGGAGTCATGTTGACGATCGTCACGTCCGACTTCTTGAGCTTCGCCATCTCGAGATAGCGATGGAGCGCGTAGTGACCGCTGGTGCCGATGCGCGTTGCGACGCGCTTGCCCTTGAGGGATGCAGGATCGTTTCCGCTGATGCCACGACCGGTCCGCGCAACGATCTTCATATCGTTCGAGTAGCGCTGATAGTTCGCGAAGATGACCGGCTTCAACCCGCGCATCGCCGCAAACAGATACGGCGAATCCGTCGTCGTGCCGAAATCCGAGTCCTTCGTGAGAGCGGATTCGAGCGACTCGCGGCCGGAAGGGAAAGTTGCCATCGAGGGATTGAGGCCGTGCTTCTTCCAGGACTCGATACCATCGGCGACGTACGGCACCGACCATGTATAACCGTCGCTGCCGTAGGCGATCTTGACGTTCTCGCTTGCTGCAATTGCCGATCGAAACGGCAGCGCAGCGAGCATCGCGCCCGAAGCGGCGGTACCAAGAAATCTGCGGCGGTCTAGGCTGTGATCCGACATGGTGAGAGCTCCCTCGTTTGAAGCTCCTCTGGGTTGACGTTCTCCCGAACACGTCGTGATTGAAGTTTCTTAGGACGCCCCCACTGCAAGGACCACCCGGGCGGTGCAGGCTGCTTGCTCGAAAGTGTCACGTCGCACGCACCGTCCGCGCACTCAACGTGACATTCCGGAAGCAGCAGGCGTACTTCCCCAACGCACAAGTCTGCTGTGAGAACGCGAGGATCGTATGGTGACTTGACCAAATGGTCAAGTAGTGCGCTTCGCACTCCGCCTGCCTGTTTTCTGATCAGATGGGCGCACGCCGCAGCCCTTGAGAACGAGTGTAGTGATGAAGTCAGCGGCGGTATCGAAGTCGCCGCTCGTGAGGCGATCGCGCCGAAGAATGCTGCACACCTGCACCTCGAAGTCGGCGTAAGTCTGGGTTGCCGCCCAGATAACGAAGAAGAGGTGATGCGGCGGGATGGGATCCATTTTTCCGCGCTTGGCCCACTGCCTGAGGATTCCCACCTTCTCGTCGACCCAATCGTTGAGATCGCTGTTGAGAAACTCCGAAAGGACTGGGGCACCGCGGATCATTTCATTGGCGAAGATCCGCGATGCGAGTGGCCGCTCCTTGGAGAGCATTACTTTCCGGCGGATGTAGTTGCCGAGCGCTTCCGTCGGATCGTCTTCGGCGCTGATGGCTTGGAATGCCTCGAGCCATGGCGCCATGATGGAGCTCATAACCGCGAGGTAAATGTCCTTCTTGGTGCGGAAGTAGTAGTGCACGTTGGCTTTGGGCAGGCCCGCGCGATCCGCAATCTCCTGTGTCGTCGCGCCATCGAAACCCTTTTCGGCGAAGACCTCCTCCGCGGCGCTCAGGATCTTGATATTGTTTCGCATTCTGACGCTGTGGGCGTCGCCGTGCCGACTAGTCTCGCTCACCCGGGCGTGTTTGCTCACCGTCGGCTCCAGTTTTCCCGGTTGCACCTCCGGTCTGTGTACGTCAGATGCGCGCGCTGAACAAGAAAGCGCAGTTCAGTTGAGATCAGCAGTAATGGCATCGACGATCAAGCCGGCGTGCTTTCGCAGCAGCGGGACGGCGACGACCTCGAAGTGCGTGCCGCGTGTCCAGGCGCCCAGGATCCACAGACCTCGCGTTCGGCGCCCATCGGGGCCGAGAGCCTGACCTGATTGGCTAGCAGCAAGCCCCAAGCCATAGGCATCCGGTGAAATCAGTCCGCGATCTGCTGCCGCCTTGAGAAGTGGCTCATCGATCATGTCCACGCTCGGCCCAGTCGCATTTATGAGCACATCGGCGGTGACCGGCCGCCCGCCGATCGTGAGGTGGACATCATCTCCGGCAATCTCGACATTCCCGACGCGGCCGCGCGCGATTCTGAGCCGGCCTGTCGCGGTCAGCTTTTGCATGAGGGCGAAAGACGGCGCCGGCATCCGGTGGCGATGATGCAGCCAGTGCCGAAGTCCATGCCGCGCGAATGTCGCTCTATCTCGCGGGGTCCACGCCTCCCAGAGACGTGGTGCGTGCGACTTGGTGGCCTCGATCACTGAGATCCAATGATCCGTGGCATCGCCTGAGCGGATCTCGTGCACGATATATTGCCAAACGCGCGATGGCCGCGCCGCCGGTATGTCGCCGCCTCCAGTCCAATTGACGACCGTAGCATCGGCAGGGGGCATGAAGGGGCGATTGGCCGCCAATACAATCCCTGCTTCAGGCGCGGCTTCGTTGACTGAGATCGCGACATCCGCGGCGGTCAGGCCGGTTCCGGCGATGACGACTTTGTGCGCGCCCTTGATCGTCTCGGCATCCAGTCGCCAGGGATCTTCGATGACGCGCCGATGCTTGAGCTGGGGCGCGATCCGGCGCGGTGGCAGATTCCCGATGGCCAGGACGACATGATCAGCGACCAGCGATGTGCCATCTTCCAGAATGACGGCGAGTCCGCTCGGTTGGGCAGAAATCTCCGTGGCGGTGGAGCAGTGATGCCGTATGGGGGCGCGAGAGCGAAGCTCGCGCACGACGTCGTCCATGTACTCGCCGAAAACACCGCGCGGACAATAGCCTGAGACGAGTTCCGGACGGCGCCGCGCGAGCCAGGAAACGAATGTTTCGTATCCGGTTACTGGGTGTGGGTCCAACTTGTCCGGGGTCACATTGAGGAGATGATCGGAATTGTTCGTCGCGTAGGCCGCGCCGCGTCCTAGAAGCGTGCTCGGTTCGATGATGTCGATTTCCGAGATGCCGCGATCCGCGAGGAGCGCCGCGAGCCACACGCCCGCTGCCCCGCCGCCCACGATGATCACTCGTCCCATTGCGGATCGTGCCTGATAGCCAGTCCTGTCGGCTCTCGCAGCCGCCCGCCCTGTCTTGCCAACAGCGCAAGCGATTAGGCCTGCGCCTCGTTCTGGCAACGAGTGGCAATTCATCAAAATCTGACCAAATGGTCAATATTGTTGCGCGGCGCCTGCGCCTGCCTTCTGCGCTGCTTGCAGCGCAGAAGGAGCTAAGTGCGCCATCCCACTCAGGACGTCTTGGCCTTGAGCTCGTCGAGCTGCTGGCGCGCGCCGGCGATCATGCAGGAGAGGTCGGAGGTCAGCATCACCATGTCGAAGCCGCGCTTGACGGCACCTGCCGCAAACGCGGCGCTGGCACAATGCATGACGCATTTAATCCCGTGCTTGTGCGCGGCCTTCAGGATCTTGTCGCAAGTCGCGAGGTGAAGCGGATCGGGATTATCGCCACGCGGCGTCAGGCCCAATGCGAACGACAGGTCAGCCGGCCCGATGTAGACGGCGTCGAGACCGGGCGTGGCGCAGATAGCGTCGAGGTTTTCGAGGCCCTCCTTCGTCTCGATCATGGCCATGACGACGATCTCGTCGTTGGCCTTGGCGACGTAGTCGGCGCCGCCGTAGTGGATGGCGCGCACGGGCCCTGATGAGCGAATGCCGACCGGCGGATAGCGGCACGCAGCCACCGCCTTCGCCGCTTCCTCCGCCGTATTGACCAGCGGCACGATGATGCCATAGGCGCCGAGGTCCAAGGCCTTCATGATGGACGCCGGCTCGTTCCATGCGACGCGCACGACTGGGGCCGTGTCGGTCTGCGAGATCGCTTGCAACAGCGGCCCAACGTCATTCATCTCGGAGGTGCCGTGCTGCAAGTCGACGCAGAGGGCATCGAATCCCTGGCGCGCCATGACCTCGGCTGTGAACCCGTGGGACACGGAGAGCCAGCCCAGCGTCACGTATTTGCCGTCCCGCCACATCTGCTTGATCTTGTTGGGTCGCATCGTCTTACACCTCCCGTATTCGCTCGTTCTGCAGCGGACTCGCTGGTGCTCGGCACGGCATCCGTATATCCGACCGGCGGTTCATTGAGCGTTGCTTTTTTGGAGGGTGTAGTCGACCTATTAATGCACCGCCTCCACCAGCGGCCGCCCAATAGCGTGATCGTTGTGGGGGAGCGGCGACGGGTAGGGACTCACTGCCTGCGAAGGACGACTGATAGGTTGTTTGCCGGCATCTCGTGGATCTCGGGCGGCCCGAAGCCATGAGAACGTGCGTAGTCGGCAACGTCTTCCAGATTGCGCACGCCCCACTCCGGGTTCTGCGTGCGGAGCTGACGATCAAATGCTTCATTGCTCGCGGCGGTGTGGTGGCCGTCGCGGCGGAACGGGCCGTAGAGGTAAAGCAGCCCGCCCGGATTGAGGATTTCGCTCGCCCCGCTGACGAGCCCCTCCGCCGCCGGCCAAGGGGCGATGTGGATCATATTGAGGCACACGACGGCTACGGCTGATCTGATTGGCCACGGCCGATCCATCACATTGAGGTGCAGAGGTCCTCGAACGTTCGTGAGGCCCTGGTCCTTCACCCAACGCGCGATCGATAGCAGGCAACCTTCGTCGCGTTCGCTTGGCTGCCACGTGAGATAGGGCATGCGTTGGGCGAAATGGACAGCATGTTGTCCCGTACCGCTGCTGACCTCGAGCACGACGCCATGCTCAGGCAATAACTCCTTGAGCAGCTGGGCGACGGGCTCCTTGTTGCGTTCAGCAGAAGGGCTGACGAGCCGGTTTCCGGCCAAGCCGCCCAGGGATTCATTGCGCATCGACGATCTCCGTCTCTGACTTGGTCCGCGGTAGCTGCCAAATGCGGGGCACTAGAGCACTTCCACCCGATCGCTCTCGATCCTAGAGCATCCTTATCGGATCGCTCAAACACGAAGCGATTCCGTGCGGTCCGATGATGCTCTAGTGGCCGCCGGATGCGGCGGCGACCGGGGGTGGGCGCTTCATCACCAGGGCCAGCACGGCCAGTCCCATGAACAGGAATGTCAGCAGCAAGAAGACGTCGGCGAAGCCCATCACGACTCCCTGCCGGTGCACGATCTGATTGAGCTGCTTCAACGCCATGGCCTGGGCATCGCTGCCGAAGGACGAGAAGCGCTGCGTCAGGCTGTAGAGCGTCTCGAGCGCCGGCTGCCGCGACCAGGTGATGGCCTCGTGCAGCCGAGCCAGATGCAGGTCGGTGCGGTCATTGAGGATCGTGGTCAAGCCAGCCAGCCCCACCGCGCCGCCGAGGTTGCGCATCAGATTGTAAAGACCCGATGCGTTCTTCAGCCGGTCGGCAGACAGCGTGCCGAGCGCGATGTTGTTGATCGGCACGATTGCCAGCATCAGGCCCATGCCGCGGAAGACCTGCGGCCAGAACAGTTCCCAGAAATCCCAGTCCTTGGTCAGGTAGGTCAGCCAAAAGGTCCCGAGTGCAAAGAGCAGGAAGCCGGTGATCAGCATGTAGCGCGGATCGACCTTGGCCGAGAGGCGGCCGGCCAAGGGTGCCGTGAGAAACATGGCGACGCCCGAGACGAATACGGTCTCACCGATCATCAGCGCGTCGTAGCCACGGACTTGGCCAAGAAAGAGCGGATAGAGATAGGTCAGGCCATAGAGGCCGATGCCGAGCACGAAAGAGAAGAGACTCCCGAGCGCGAAATTGCGATCCGTAAAGGCACGCAGATCGACGATCGGATGTTTGGCGGTCAGCACGCGTGTGAAGAAGGCGATTGCCGAAAGCCCCGACACCCAGGCCATGAGCAGCACGCTATGGTCGCCGAACCAGTCGTTGCGCGGTCCCTCTTCCAGGACATACTCGAGCGCGCCGAGGAACCCTGCCATCGCCAACAGACCGACCAAGTCGAAGTTGCGGAGCAGCGACCAGTCCGGCGTGTCGAAATCGATGAGGATCAGAGCGGCTGCCGTGACGGCAATGCCAGGGATGATGTTGATGAAGAACAGCCAGTGCCATGACAGGGCGTCGGTCAGATAGCCACCAACCGTCGGGCCGATGGTCGGCGCGAGCGTCGCCACGAGACCGATCATGGGGCCGACGATGACCATCTTCGAGCGCGGAAAGATGAGATAGGCGGTGGCGAAGACGGTCGGAATCATGCCGCCGCCGATGAAGCCCTGAACGGCCCGCCAGAAGATCATCTCGTTGATGCCGGTGGAAAGACCGCACATCAAGCTCGCAGCCGTGAAGCCGCCGGCTGAAGCCGCAAACAGGATCCGCGTGCCGAGTGCCCGTGACAGAAATCCGGAGAGCGGGATCATCACCACTTCGGCGATGAGATACGAGGTCTGCACCCACGTGATCTCGTTCGCCGAGGCCGAGAGGCCGGCCTGGATCTCGGTCAGTGAGGCCGAGACGATCTGGATGTCCAGGATCGCCATGAACATGCCGAACGTCATGGCCAGGAAGGCAAGGAGACGGCGCGGATCGATGCGATCCTCAGCCGCCGCGCGGGGCGTCGACGGGTGGAACGGCGTTGCCGCGGCAGCGGGACTGTCGGCCATGGCGGCGTGCTCCTCGGCTCGCGATCAATTAGCGTTGGGCCGCACGCTGGCGCTCGACAGCTTCTGCTCGGTAACTGGCGCGCCCGGCTTGGTGTTCACGCTCACCACGACCGACATGCCTGGCCGCAGAAGGGACTGCTCGGCGACAGCCGCCGGCACGAGAATGCGAACGGGAAGCCGCTGCACGATCTTCGTGAAGTTGCCTGTCGCGTTGTCCGGCGGCAGCAGCGAGAACACTGAACCCGATGCTGGGGCAACGCTTGCCACCCGACCCTCGAGCTTACGATCGGGGAACGCGTCAACTGAGATGCTGACCGGCTGGCCGGGATGTACCTTCGCGAGCTGCGTCTCCTTGAGATTGGCGTCGATGTAAACCGCATCGAGCGGCACGAGGCTCGCAAGCCTCTGCGTCGGCTGAACGTAGTCGCCGACCTGAACCGCGCGATTGCCGATGACGCCGTCGAACGGCGCACGGATCAACGTGAAGGAAAGATCGCGCTCCGCCTTGGCGAGCGAGGTCTCGAACTGCTTCAGCGTCCGCCGCGCCTCTTCCTGCTGCGACTTGAGGACGCCCACGTTCGCCGTTGCCGCTTCGATCGCGGCCTCCGACGCTTTCACGGAAGCGACGGCCTGGTCGTAGCCGGCCTTCGCCTGCTCCAGCAACTGCTGGCTGCTGACCTGGCGCGCGGCCAGATCCTGCTGACGCTTGAGCTCGAGTTCGGCCCGGGTCGCGCCAGCCTTTGCGGAGGCGAGCTGCGCCTTGGCCTGATCGACTGCAGCCTCCTGGGCTGCCGTCTGCTGGCCGAGGCGCTCGATCGTCGCCTGCTGCACGGCAATCTGGTCGCGCGCGGTCTGGACAGCGAGCTGATAGTCGCCGTCGTCGATGCGCGCGATCACGTCGCCGGAGGCAACGCGGGTGTTGTCCGCCACGATAATGTCGGAGACGTAGCCTGAGACTTTCGGTGACAGGGTCGCGCTCTTGGCGCCGACATAGGCGTCGTCGGTGCTGACGAGATAGCGACCGGCCGTCCACCAGTAGTGGCCATAGTAGGCGCCGCCGCCGATGGCCGCCAGGAGACCCAAGGCAGCCAAGCCGCGGACGAGGGGCCTGCCGCGGTGCGCCGCGGGAGGTGTCGATTCAGCCGGCTTTTGAGCGTCGGCCGGCTTGGCTCCGATCGCGGACGGGCCGCCATTCTGGCCGCCCTCAATGGCGTCGGGCTTTCCCCGACCCTCTGTAAGCTGTTGATCTTCCGACATAACCCGTCTCTCCCAGCCACGATTACCGTTGAAATTGACCGAACGGTTCGGTCATGATGCGCTTGACATAGGCGCGAACGAGGCCTATGTCAATGACCGAACGGTTCGGTCAAAGCCTTGGGATCGCGAAGCCGGGACGAGGGGAGAGGACACCATGTCGACGCCGGTGCAGGTAAAGCCTGCCCAAGAAGCACCCGAAGACAGCGCCAAGCGGCGCCAGATCCTCGAAGGGGCGCGTCGGACGTTCCTTGCCAACGGCTTCGATGCGGCCAGCATGAATGAGATCGCCCGCGAGGCCGGGGTCTCCAAGGGAACCCTCTACGTCTACTTCAAGAGCAAGGAAGAGCTGTTCGAGGCCATCGTAGAGGCGCAGAGCCGGGAGCAGGGCCAGCAGATCTTCAGCCTCGACCGCGATGCCGACATCGAAAGCGAGCTCAGCCGGCTGGGCCGGGCATTCTCGAAGTTCATGTCGCGTCCAGGCGGCGTTTCCGAGCTCAGAACCGTCATGGCCATCGCTGACCGGATGCCGGAGCTGGGTGTCAGATTTTTCCTGGCAGGCCCCGCGCTCGGCATCGAGAGCTTGCGGAAGTATCTCGAGGACAAGGTCGCCGACGGCACGCTCGAGCCGCATGACTGCGAGGTCGCCGCAGCGCAGTTCATCGACGCCTGTGTATCGACGACCTTCAAGCCGATGCTATTCAATCATGCCGGCCCGCCGTCCGACGAGCGCGTCGCTCACGTCGTCGGCATGGCCGTGCGCGCGTTTCTCGCTGCGTATCGCAGGCGCTGAGAGCGGCCCGGCCATCATCCAAACAGGGAGGCGACGACATGACTTTGGGACGAGATCTCGCATACGTCGCGCTGGTGGTGAACGACGGCGATGCCACGGCGCGCGTGCTCGGCCAGAATCTCGGCCTCAAGCGCAACGATATCGACGATGGTGCAGGGCAGCGAGTGCCGGTCTTTGCGATTGGCGAGAGTGCACTGGCGCTGTTTCCGCAGGGTCATCCCGCTGTCGGTGGCGAGACACGTCCCGGCGTGCATCACATTGCTCTCGGCGTCGACCATCTCGATGATGGCCTTGCGGTCGCCGACAAGGCGGGCGTTCCGGCAGTCGGCAAGCCCGAAACGGGGCTCGGAACTCGCCGGCGCGTCGCGCTTGCTCCCGAGCAGACTGCCGGCATCAAAACCTGGCTCACCGAGCGCGTTGCGATCGACCGTGCGAAGGTACCGCTGATCGAACGGCTCGATCATCTCGGTGTCGCCAGCGCCGACAATCAGGTCGGGATTTCAGCGTGGACGCATCGGCTCGGCTGTCCGATCGAGAGCCAGCAGACAGACATGGAGGTGATGATCCCGGTCGAGAGCTTCACGTCCGACAAGCACGGCGTCGTTTATCACTCGCGCGAGCCGATCCCGGTCGGTGGTCTGCGCGTCGCTTTCATCACGGTTGGCGACACCGATCTCGAGTTCCTGCAGAACTTCGATCCACGCCAGAGGGGGGCCGTCGATCACGGCAGCTCAGGCACGACGCGGCAGGACCAAGGGGCCATTGCCAAGTTCGTTGCCGCGCGTGGGCCCGGCTTGCATCACGTCGCGATGAAGACTCCTGATATCAATGCGGTGCTGCGCGGCCTCGATGAGGCGGGTGTGCCCGTCATCGACAAGAAAGGGCGGCCGGGTTCTCGTGCGGGACTTATCGGCTTCGTACATCCCAAGGGAACGGGCGGTGTCCTGTTCCATTTCGATGAGCGACCCGGCTAGGCTATCGCGGACAACTCTCACTTCAGCGCTAGCGCAGGCGCGGCAATCTCAGCGCGCTTTGCGCCGTTGCCCAAAATAATTCGTTGCGGCTGTCGGATTGGATTGGGCTGCTTCGTCCTAGGACAGAGGCGCCCAAGCTTTGTTCGAGGAGACCCGCAATGAACACGCCCCAAATGCTCTGGACCGGTCGTGTGCTGACCGGCCTTTTTGCTCTGTTCATGCTCGGCGCTTCAGTCACGCCCAAGCTGCTCCAGATGCCCGTAGCCGAGGAGACAATGGCTCAGCTCGGCTGGCCGGCCGGCTACGCGCTCATGATTGGCTTCATCGAGCTGGCCTGCCTCGCACTGTACCTGTTCCCGCGCACGAGCGTGCTCGGCGGCGTGCTGATGATGGGTCTGCTCGGGGGCGCAATGGCCACTCAGATTCGCGCCGGTAGTCCGCTCTTCAGCCACATCCTATTCAGCGTGTATCTCGGGCTGTTCATGTGGGGCGGGCTGTGGCTTCGCGATCCGCGCTTCAGGGCTCTGTTTCCCGTCACGCAAGAGCCGTCCGAGACGGCGACCCTCCAGATCCAAAACTAAGCTTCAAAACGAAAGGACAAGCCATGGCCAAAAACACGATTTGCGTTTGGTACGACAAGGATGCCGAAGCCGCAGCGCGGTTCTACGCCGCGACTTTCCCCGACAGCAAGGTGGGTGCCATTCACCGCGCGCCGAGCGACTACCCATCCGGCAAGGCAGGTGACGTGCTGACGGTCCTATTCACGGTCGCCGGCATACCCTGCATCGGCCTCAATGGTGGGCCGGTCTTCAAGCACAACGAGGCCTTCTCATTCCAGATCGCCACCGACGATCAGGAAGAGACCGATCGCTACTGGAACGCCATCGTCGGCAACGGCGGCCAGGAAAGCGCGTGCGGTTGGTGCAAGGACAAGTGGGGCATCTCCTGGCAGATCACGCCGCGCGAGCTGACCGAGGCTATGGCGGCCGGCGGCGCTGAAGCCAAGCGCGCGTTCGAAGCGATGATGGGCATGAAGAAGATCGACGTCGCTGCAATCAAGGCGGCGCGGCGGGGCTGATTTTCACGCGGCTGCCGCATGATCAATCCGATGGCGTGGACGACCATGCCATCGGAATTGGCTGGGCGAGCTGGATTGGCGACTTTGTTAGCCGGCGTTGTCGCCGAACCCGGTCGAGCTCGGAACTGGAGTTAGGGCTCGCGCAGGCGCTTGCGGAGATCCGCCACAGCGCGCCCAGCGAGCCTGCCGAACTTCGACGCCTTAGTCTCGGGCTCGTGCTCCACCTGTCCAGCTTCGAACTCCGCCAACCATAGGCGCAGTTTGACGCGGTCCTCGGGCGAAAGCTTCGCGATAGCCTGTTGGATGTCTTCCAGGGTCATCCAGGAAGAATAGCACTTCGAGATGGCGGCTTAAACTCGGCACAATCGACCGAATCGGCGGTTGAGAGCGCCAGGGTGGGGCGCGGCAACTCATTGAGATTAAGTCGCGGTCGGCGACGGCCACGTATACATTATCGGGCGAAAAGAGGTTCTGGAACAGCCCGTTAGAGCGACCAACGCCGAAGAGTTCTGGGGTTCGCGGCTATATACGGAAGTGGCGCCCCGTAGGGGAATCGAACCCCTGTTTTCAACGTGAGAGGCTGACGTCCTAACCGCTAGACGAACGGGGCAGCGCTCGCCGCCTCCTATAGGGGAGGCACGGTCCGCAATCAAGGCCGTTCTGGCAGGAAGGGACGCCAGCGTGTTTGCGGGACGGCGCGCGGGCAAGCGGCTATAAACGCGACCGGAATGCCGGGTTATTGCCGCGCCGGCGGCGGATCGCGTGGAGAAGGTGCCCTTTGTCTGTTGGTGTCGTGATCGAGGAGCGTGGTGGCAGGCCGGTCCCAGTGCTCATGCCGTCCGGGCGGCCGATCTCCGAGATCGTCGCGGCTGTCCACGAGCACACCATTGACCAAGGCCTCGCAGCTCTCGCCATCGACGGCCTGGATCGTGAGAGCCTCGAGCCTGTGCTCGTCTACTGCGCAGAACTCAAGTGCGAGGCGGACGATGCAACCTGTCCCGGCTGCAAGCGGCGGACGGACGTGGATGGTATCGGCTCGCTCGATGCACTGGTCCGGCGCCACCGCGAGATCGTCATCGGCGACGGTGCGGTGCGGCTCGAGGGGCCCGGTGAGGCAGTGGGCGAAGCGGTCTCGCTCGAAGCCCTGGCGCGCGACTGGGCAGGCGAGAGCATCTGGTTCTGGGCCCGCCGCGTCATCCGTAAGCTCCGTCACGGAATCCGCCGTGCGCACATCCAGGGCTCGGCGTTCTCAGGGGGCGAGGCACCAGCCGTGCTGCTCATGGAGCCGCAGCTCGCCGACAACATCGGCATGGTGGCGCGCGCCATGGCGAACACCGGCCTCGACGAGCTGCGCCTGATCGCGCCGCGGGACGGCTGGCCGAACGAGAAGGCGCGGATTGCCGCCTCGGGGGCGAATTACGTGGTCGACGACGGCGTCGCTCACGGCACGCTCGCGGAGGCCATCAGCGATCTCAACTGGGTGGCCGCGACAACGGCGCGCCAGCGCGACCTGAGAAAGCCCGTGCTGACGCCGGAACAGGTCGTGGCCGAGATGCGCCGGCGGGCTGCGGCCGGCCAGCGCTGCGGGATCTTGTTCGGCCGCGAGCGCAATGGTCTGGAGACGGACGAAGTGGCTGTCTGCGACGCCGTTGTCATGATCCCGGTGAACGCGCGATTCGCCTCACTCAATCTCGCCCAGGCGGTTTTGCTCATTGGCTACGAATGGATGCGCCAGCACGAGCGGGCGAGCCTCGGGCGCGTCACGACCTATGAGACGCCGCTGGCGCCGGGACTGAACGTCGGCGCGAGCCGGCCGGCGACCAAGGAAGAGATGCTCGGGCTCTATGAGCATCTCGAGCGGGAGCTTGAAAGGCTTGGATTTTTCAATCCGCCGGAGAAGCGCCAGACAATGGTGCGTAACATCAGATCCTTGCTTGCCCGCATGGAAGCGACCGAGCAAGAAGTGCGGACGCTGAGGGGGATTGTAGCCGCTTTGGCACAGGGCAAAGGGCGCGCGCGAAAGGCGCCATAAGTTTGCCCAACTTGCAGCCGAGCGATGCGCTTCGCCAGTGGGGGCTGGTCCCGGCGCTGCGGTGCCCGGGATGACGAACAGCGTTGCCGTATCCGCGAGGCGGGCGTCGCTGCGTACGAGCAAGCTGTGGCAATCGAGGGGCTGAGGTAATGAGAATGGCTTCGACGACGTTGAAACGTGCGATTGCCGGCGTGTTCGCCTGCGCGGCGCTGGCAGCCAGCGCCGGCGCCGAGGCCCAGTCGCAGGGTAAGCTCAGCGACAAGTCCGTGAATACGCTCATGGAATATGCTTGGCAGATCCTGCCGAGCAAGTTCACGACACCCGACGGCAAGGTCATCGAGGTCGACAAGTCGAAGCGGGACGGAAATATCGTGCCCATGGAGAACGGGCGCGACATCATCAGGATTAGCTACAGCTCCGCGCAGGCGCAGGTCTGCGAGCTGTGGGAAGAGCAGCAGGCCAATTACGACACGCTGATGCGGCGGGAGCTTCGCAAGAAGAAGTGGACCGACCAGCAGCTGCTCTACATCACCACACTGCACCGCATGACCATCCATGCCATCGCCGGCAAGCTCAAGGTCGAGGAGAAGGAAGGCGAGCTGAAGGTCTTCCTCGAGCCGATCAAGCCAGGCGACGTCAAGTGCACCGACGAGCAGAAGGCCAAGATTCGGGAGGCAATCCAGGCCAATGTGGCGCAGGACGCTGCAGCAGCCAAAGAAGCGGCGGCCGAGAGCAAAGCCCCGCCGCCCGCCGCCGCGCCTCCCAAGAAGAAGTAACGCCCAGGCGGCGAACTTCAGTCCCTGAGCAGGTCGTTGATGCTCGTCTTCGAGCGAGTTTGCGCGTCCACTGTCTTCACGATCACCGCGCAGTAGAGCCCGGGGCCGGTCATGCCGTTAGGCAGCGGCAGACCGGGAAGAGTGCCGGGCACGACCACGGAATAGGGCGGCACCTTGCCCGTGTGGATCTGACCGGTGCTGCGGTCGACGACTTTCGTCGTCGCCGAGATGAACACGCCCATCGAGAGCACCGAGCCCTCGCCGACGATCACGCCTTCCACGACCTCGGACCGCGCACCGACAAAGCAGTTGTCCTCGATGATGACCGGGTTCGCCTGAAGCGGCTCGAGCACGCCGCCGATGCCGACGCCGCCCGAGAGATGCACATCGCGGCCGATCTGCGCACACGAGCCGACGGTCGCCCAGGTATCGACCATGGTGCGCTCGCCGACATAGGCGCCGAGGTTCACGAACGAGGGCATCAGCACGACGTTCGGTGCGACGTAGGCGCCCCGGCGGACGACGGCGCCAGGGACGGCGCGGAAGGCCGCCTTCTTGAAATCATCGGGTCCCATGCCGGCGAACTTGGAGGGGACCTTGTCCCACCAGCTCGCGCCGCCGGGTGCGCCCGAGATGAGCCCCATGTCGTTCAGGCGGAAGGAGAGCAGCACGGCTTTCTTGAGCCACTGGTTGACGACCCAGGTGTCGCCCTTCTTCTCGGCCGTGCGCGCCGTGCCCTTGTCGAGCATGTCGATGGCGGTATCGACTGCGTCCCGAACTGCACCCTTGGTTTGGGCGTTGATGCCGTCGCGCGCCTCCCAGGCCGCATCGATCGTGGATTGCAGGTCGGCGGTCGACATGGCGGGTGCTCCTCGGAAAGCCATTGACGGGGTCGGCCGCTTTTGGCGCGGGGCTGCAGCGACTGTCAATCGCTTCGAGCGAAGATGCGCGTTTGGAGGCACGCAGTGACGGGCGTCTCGGGACCTGGAAATTTTTGCAGTTCGCGTGCTGCTGGAGTGGCGCGCTGCATTGCGCGTGCTCGAAACACAATCCACAATGCGGCGTACGCGATACTATTACGCGTTCTGTCGAATCCGACTACTGATAAGCTGTGACTAATCCGTTCGCCCACCCTCGGAGGGAACCGAAATGGCAGCGAAGAAGAGCGAGAGCACCGGCACGAAGGCGGCCGCAGCCGCTTCCAAGGTTCTGAAGGATCCCAAGGCCAGCAAGGACGCCAAGACGGCGGCGGCCTCGGCCCTAACCCAGAGCAAGAGCAAGGAAGCCACCAGCGCCAAAGCGGCAGCGGCGGCATCCAAGGTCATGAAGGACCCCAAGGCCAGCAAGGAAGCCAAATCGGCGGCGGCCTCGACCCTGACGCAGCGTCCGGGCAAGAAGTAGCGCTCTCACCGCTTGGCGAACGCGCATAGGGAAGCCGCCGGGAGCTCGGCGGCTTTCTTCGTTTGACGCCGCTCGAGGAGATGACTGCAGTTAGAATTGTCGCCAGGAATGCATTGGCGGTCGGCTGTTCGGCCTTGAATGCAAGGCGCTCCATTGCGATGTTTGATTGATATCAAAAACTATGTCAGCATTACTGACCAATGCATCGCCCCCGCCATTGGGGACGATCCGTGCCGATGCACCCGCGCGTTGATAGGGCGGGGCCGCTGCCCAAAAGGTGATCTTCATGGTCAAGAGCAGCCCGACACTCGATGACAAGTTCGATCTGAACGATAGCCATCAGCTGCTGACGGGCGCTCAGGCGATCGTCCGCCTCGTCATGATGCAGCAGGCCCGCGACAAGCAGGCAGGGCTCAATACTGGTGGGTACGTCAGCGGTTATCGAGGGTCGCCGATCGCGGGCCTCGAAGGTGCGATGCTGCGTACGCGCAAGCTGCTCTCGAAGTACAACATCGTCTTCAATCCCGGCCTGAACGAGGACATCGCCGCGACCGCCATCTGGGGCAGCCAGCAGGCCGAGATCCGTGGCGACGGGAAGTACGACGGTGTATTCGGCATCTGGTACGGCAAGGGGCCTGGCGTCGACCGCACTGGCGACGTCTTCCGCCACGCCAATCATGCCGGCTCCTCGAAGCATGGCGGCGTGCTGGCGGTGCTCGGGGACGACCACACCTGCGAAAGCTCGACCTCGGCGCATCAGTCCGAGTTCGCGATGGTCGATGCGATGATCCCGGTGCTCAATCCGGCAGGCGTGCAGGAGATCCTCGACTATGGCCTGCTCGGCATCGCGCTCTCGCGCTTTGCCGGTGTCTGGGTCGGCATCAAGTGCGTCAAGGACAACATCGAGTCGACGGCGACGGTCGATGGCCGTATCGACCGCGTGCAGGTCAAGATTCCCGAAGAATTCATCATGCCGCCGGGCGGGCTCAACATTCGAGTCGGCGATCAGGCGCTCGACAAGGAGGCGCGCCTCCACGACTACAAGAAGGGCGCGATCCTCGCCTTTGCCCGCGCCAACAAGCTCGACCGTATCGTCACGAGCGGCGGTCCGGATGCCAAAATCGGCATCATCACCACCGGAAAGAGCTATCTCGATGTCCGCGCGGCCATGGAAGAGCTCGGCATCGATGAGATCAAGGCGAACCAATTTGGCTTGCGCCTGTACAAGGTGGGCATGCCCTGGCCGCTCGAATCAGAAGGCGTGAAGCGGTTCGCCGAAGGGCTCGATCTCATTCTCGTCGTCGAGGAGAAGCGCTCGCTCATCGAGACGCAGGTCAAGGAGCAGCTCTACGATCTGCCGAACCGGCCACAGGTCCTCGGCAAGAAGGACGAGAACGAGCAGTGGCTCTTCCCGGCGAAGGGTGCGCTCGAGTCAACGCAGATCGCGCTGGCGCTCGGTGAGCGCATGATCCGCGCCGGGCGCTGCGACGAGGGCGTTCGAGCGCGCGTCGACGAGCTGAAGAAGCTGCGCGGCAACAAGGCGCTCGGCGCCGAGGCCGCAACACGCGTCCCATACTTCTGCCCGGGATGTCCGCACAACTCATCGACCGTCGTGCCGGAAGGCTCACGCGCTTACGCTGGCATCGGCTGCCATTACATGGCGCAATGGATGGACCGCTCCACCGAAGGGTGGACGCACATGGGTGGCGAGGGCGCGAACTGGGTTGGCGAAGCGCCGTTCTCCAAGCGCAAGCACGTCTTCCAGAACCTTGGGGATGGCACGTATCTGCACTCGGGCAGCCTCGCGATCCGTGCGGCGGTCGCGACGAACACCAACATCACCTACAAGATCCTCTACAACGACGCGGTTGCCATGACGGGCGGCCAGTCGCTGGAAAGCGGCACGACCGTCGGACGTATTGCTGCACAGGTGCTTGCCGAGGGCGTGAAGAAGCTGGTCGTCGTCACGGACGAGCCGCACAAGTATCCGTCCGGTTTCCTTCCAGCGGGCACACCCGTCTACCACCGCCGCGATCTCATGAAGGTGCAGAAGGAGCTCGCGGAGATCGATGGCGTCACGGCGCTCATCTACGATCAAACCTGTGCTGCTGAGAAGCGCCGCCGCCGCAAGCGCGGCGCGTTCCCAGATCCGGTGAAGCGCGCCTTCATCAATCCCGCCGTATGCGAAGGCTGCGGCGACTGTGGCGTGAAATCAAACTGTGTCGCGATCGTGCCGCTCGAGACGGAGCTTGGTACGAAGCGCGCCATCGACCAGTCGACCTGCAACAAGGATTTCTCCTGCGTCAACGGCTTCTGCCCGAGCTTCGTGACCGTCCACGGCGCCGTACCGCGCAAGCCTAAGGGCGCGGCGGGCGACGGTGGCCTTACGACCATGCTCGCGAGTCTTCCCGAGCCGACGCAGCCGGGCCTCGACAAGCCCTACACGATCATCGTCACCGGCGTCGGCGGCACGGGCGTCGTGACCATCTCGGCTGTGCTCGGCCAGGCGGCCCATATCGATGGCAAGGGCTTCGGCTCGATCGACATGACGGGCCTCGCGCAGAAGGGTGGCGCTGTCGCGTGCCACATCCGCATCGCGAAGTCGGCGGACGATATCCACGCCATCCGCATCGGCACGGCGGCGAGCGACCTCGTCATCGGCTGTGACCTCGTCGTTACGGCATCGAACAAGGTGCTCGAGACCATCCGGCCGGATCATACGGCAGTGATGGTATCGACGTACGAGATGCCGGTGGCTGATTTCACGCGCCAGCCGGATCTGAAGGTGCCGGGCCAGGCGCTGCTGCGCGCGATCGAGGAGCGGGTGCGCAAGGGCGACCTCCACACGCTCGATGCGAATGATCTTGCCGTGAAGCTCTTCGCCGACTCGATCGCCTCGAACATGTTCATGCTCGGCTATGCCTACCAGCTCGGCAAGGTGCCAGTCGGAGCCGAGGCCATCGAGAAGGCTATCGAGCTCAACGGTGCCGCCATCGAGATGAACCGCTCGGCCTTCCGCTTCGGCCGGCTTGCGGCACACGACATGAAAGCCATCGAGCGCATAGTGAAGCCGCGTGCCGCCAAGACAGCGCCGACGCTCGACGATATCGTCGCGACGCGCGTGAAATACCTCACGGACTACCAGGACGCCGCTTATGCCAAGCGCTTCACCGACATGGTCGAGCGCTTCAAAAGGCTCGAGATGGAGAAGGCACCGGGTTCGACCGGCCTCGCCGAGGCGGTGGCCACGGGCTACTACAAACTGCTTTCCTATAAGGACGAGTACGAGGTCGCGCGTCTCCAGTCGGACGGGCGGCTCGCCGAGGCAATCAAGACCGCCTTCGACGGCAACCACAAGCTCGAGTTCCACTTGGCGCCGCCACTGCTCTCCTCGTTCTTCCGCGACAAGGTCACGGGACATCCGAGGAAGATCAGCCTTGGTGCGTGGATGATGCCGGTCTTCGGCTTCCTGGCGAAAGGCAAGAAGCTGCGCGGCACCCGCTGGGACATCTTCGGCATGACGGCTGAGCGGAAGCTCGAGCGGCAGATGATCCTCGACTACGAGGTCGTGCTCGGCGAGATCGAGCGGCGGCTTTCGAAGGACACGCACGCGGTAGCGATGGCGCTTGCGCGGCTTCCCGAGGAGATCCGCGGCTTCGGCCACGTCAAGCACGCGAACTACGAGAAGGCGAAGCGCAAGGAAGCATCGCTGCTCGCCATGCTGCGCGACCCGAAGCCGGCGCGAGTTGCCGCCGAATAGGGAACTGCATTCCGAAATCGGTTGCTTGGCCGCTTCAACATAGTCGCGCGGCGTGCCAAAAGCATGGGGCGTTTCTCCAAATCAAGGAAACCCCATGCTCAAGATCTACGGGCTGTACCGCTCACGCGCGACGCGCAACATCTGGCTCTGCGATGAGCTGGGTGTCCCGTTTGAACTCGTGCCGGTCATCCAGGCCGACCGGCTGGCGAGTCCCGGCGCGAAGGGTATTGCCCTCAACACCAAGTCTCCCGAGTTCCTGAAGATCAATCCGAACGGCCACATTCCGTCGATCGACGATGACGGGCTCATCCTGCACGAGTCGCTTGGCATCAATCTCTACTTGGCGAAGAAGCATGGCGGCCCACTTGCGCCGGCGAACATTGCCGAGGACGGCCTCATGTCGACCTGGACGGCATGGGCATTGACCGAAGTCGAGCCCCGCTCGATCCTCGTTCTCTACCATCGCGTTGCTAAGCCCGCCGACCAGCGCGATCCCAAGATCGCGGATGCCGCGGTCGAAGCGCTTAAGGCGCCCTTTGCCGTCCTCAACAAGGCTCTGGCTGATACGGACTATGTGGTTGCGGGGCGCTTCACGGTCGCCGACATCAACATCGCCGAGTGCGTGCGCTATGCCATGGCCGCCTCCGAGCTCTTCGAGGCCAATCCGAACGTGAAGGCTTGGCTGGCCAAGGTGCAGTCCCGTCCCGCCTTCAAGGCGATGATGGCCAAGCGCGACCTCGAGCCCGGCTGAGGCCGGCCCAAGCGGGATATCCGCGGTGCCTGATGATCGTGTCTTGACGATCCCGCCGGGCAGCGGCATTCGATGCGCAACGTCGGCCGACACAGGAGGATGGCAGTGAGCGGAACCAGAACCGGACCACGCTACAAGCGCATCCTCCTGAAGCTGTCCGGCGAGGCCCTCATGGGTAAGGGCGCCTATGGGATCGACATCGGCGTGTGCCAGGCGCTCGCCGCGGATATCAAGCAGGCGATCGACCTTGGCGTGGAGGTCGCCGTGGTGATCGGGGGCGGCAATATCTTCCGCGGCCTCGCAGGCGCGGCGAAGGGGATGGACCGCGCGGCCGCCGATTACATGGGGATGCTGGCCACGGTGATGAACGCGCTGGCCTTCCAGAATGCGCTCGAGCAGGCGAACGTGGACTCGCGGGTCATGTCGGCGATCCCGATGCCGACGGTGTGCGAATCCTACGTGCGCAGCAAGGCTTTGCATCATCTCGGGGAAGGGCGCGTGGTCATTTTCGCTGCCGGCACCGGCAACCCGTTCTTCACGACCGACACCACAGCCGCGCTGCGTGCCATCGAGACCGAATGCGAGATTCTCGCGAAGGCAACGCAGGTTGACGGCGTGTACTCAGCCGATCCGAAGAAGGATACGAGCGCCAAGCGCTACGACCGGCTCACCTACGACGAGGTTCTGACGCGCAATCTCAAGGTCATGGACGGTGCTGCCATTGCCCTTGCCCGCGACAATCATCTTCCGGTAATTGTCTTCTCAATCGAGGAGAGCGGCAACCTGCTCAAGATGCTGAAAGGCGAGGCCCGCTCGACTCTGATCACCGCGTCGCCGTGAGACGGAAGGGTCGCGTCACGGCAGCCTGTCGGCCAATGAGGCCCGGGCGGCGCAGCAGTCTTGGAGGCTGATACAATGGCAGCGGCGAGCTTCGACGTGAACGATCTCGAACGCCGGATGCGTGGCGTTATCGATAGCTTGAAACGGGAGTTTGGCGGCCTGCGCACTGGGCGCGCGTCCGCCAATCTGCTCGATCCCGTCGTCGTCACGGTCTACGGCGCCAAGATGCCGCTCAACCAGGTGGCGACCGTCTCGGTTTCGGATGCCCGCACGATCTCGGTTCAGGTCTGGGACAAGAGCCAGGTCGGCGCGGTCGACAAGGCGATCCGCGAAGCCAATCTCGGCCTCAATCCTATCGTCGACGGCACCCTGCTGAGGCTCCCTGTGCCGGCGCTCAATGCCGAGCGGCGGCAGGAGCTGGTCAAGCTCGCCCACAAATATGCCGAGCACGCCCGTGTCGGTGTCCGTAATGTCCGCCGCGATGGCATGGATGTCCTGAAAAAACTCGAAAAAGATCACAAGATCAGCGAGGACGAGCAGCGCAAGAGCTCGGCCAAAGTACAGGAGCTGACTGACCGGCTCATCAAAGACATTGATCAGATGCTCGTGGGCAAGGAAACTGAAATCAAACAGGTTTGAGGATCATGACTGAAGTGTCCTGGCCGCGCGCTTGGCCCGGACGCTGTGAATTCCTTCCCAAGCGTGTCACAATAGGGGCTTCGGGCTCATACCAAGGGGCGAGATCAACGTCCTTGACCGGGCCCCACGGGTTCGCGCACAAACGATTTTCCCGCGCTCGGCAACAGTTTCGCCGATGCCGCGCCAGTTCAGGACGGGGGCGCAGTCAAGGCGAGTGAGCCAGCGCAGCCAACAGCTTGGCCTTGTAGGTAGCGGCCCAGCGCTGCCGCGGCACGTCGCCATCATCATGGATGGCAACGGGCGCTGGGCGAGTGGACGCGGCTTGCCGCGACGCCTCGGCCACCGCATGGGCGTGGAGGCCGTCCGACGCACCGTCCGCGCTGCAATCGAGCTGAAGATTCCCTACCTGACGCTTTTCAGCTTCTCTTCCGAGAACTGGGCCCGCCCGGCGAGCGAGATCGACGATCTCATGGGGCTGCTCAAGCGCTTTATTCGGCGCGATCTAGAGGAACTTCATCGGGCCGGCGTCGCGATCCGGGTGATTGGCGAGCGCGGGCGCGTGGACGGTGAGCTGCTGCGGCTCATGGACGAAGCTCAGGTGACGACCCGCAACAATCAGGCGCTAACGCTGGTCATCGCCTTCAACTATGGTGCACGGGCAGAGATCGTGGCGGCTGCGCGGCGGCTCGCCGACAGAGTCTGCCGCGGCGAGATCGAGCCGGGGGCCATTACCGAGGCCGCGCTGGCGCAGGAGCTGGATACGACGGGCGTTCCCGATCCGGATGTCGTTATCCGAACGAGCGGTGAGCAGCGTCTTTCGAACTTTCTGCTCTGGCAGGCCGCTTATGCGGAGCTCGTGTTCATGGACGTGAAATGGCCGGACTTCGGGCGCGAGCAGCTTCTCGAGGCGATCTCGATCTTCCAGGCGCGTGACCGCCGTTTCGGTGGCCTCGCAAAGGAGGTGCTGGGCTCATGATCGGGAACGCGCGGGCGCCTCAGAGTGCGCGAAGGATGCCGGTGTGACGGAAGGCGAGAGGCCTAAGTCTGCCGCAGCTCCCATGCGGGACCTCGGCCAACGCATTGCCTCGGGCGTGACACTGGCGCTCGTGGTGCTCGGCGCATTGTGGGCAGGCGTTCTGCCCTTCGCGATCGTGGTCGGCGCCGTCGGTGTCGTGGTCACGTGGGAGTGGGGCCGTATCGTCCGCTCGGCCGGCGTGGATGCCATCCTGGTCATCCAGGCTGCAGCGGTTGCGGCCGCAGCGTTGCTCGCGGCCTGGGGACTTGCAGGTCTCGGGTTCATCCTAGTGATCGTCGCGGCAATCATCTCGGCCCTTCTGGCGTTCGGCGAGCGCGGACACATGGCGGCGTTCGGGGCCCTCTATGCCGGGCTTCCGGCAGTGTCGCTGGTATGGCTGCACCATGATGGTGCGGCGGGCTTCCTGGCCGTGCTCTTTCTGCTTCTGACTGTCTGGGGCACGGATACTGGAGCCTACTTCGCCGGCCGCCTGATCGGCGGGCCTAAGCTCATTCCCTTGGTCTCTCCAAACAAGACCTGGAGCGGCCTCGCGGGCGGGATCGTTGCCGGCAGCCTGATCGGCCTCGCGTTCGCCCTCGTGCGCTCGGAGCTCTCTTTGGGGTATATGATGTTCGCCGGCGCGCTGCTCGGCGCGGTGTCGCAGGTCGGTGATTTGCTGGAGTCGGCGCTGAAACGCGAGTATGGGGTCAAGGACGCGAGCGCGCTGATCCCGGGCCATGGCGGCTTCATGGACCGGATCGATGGCCTGTCTGCGGCAGTGGTCGCTGCGGCGATCTTCGCCATGGCTATCGATATTCAGGCGCCGGCCCGCGCTCTGCTCGGATTGAATTGAGCGCCATGCAGAAGGTAATGGACATCGATTCTGGAGTGACGCGCGCTGCCGTCGGGCACGAGGGGCGCGCGCGTCGCCTGAGCGTGCTCGGCGCTACAGGCTCTGTCGGCACCAGCACGCTCGACCTCGTCGCGCGACATGGCGAAGCCTTCGAGATCGAGGTTCTGACCGCGCAGACGAATGCCGGCGCCCTTGCCGACCTCGCTTTGAAGCATCACGCGCGCCTTGCCGTCATCGGCGATGAGCGGGCCTACCCCGAGCTGAAATCGCGCCTCGTCGGCAGCGGTATCGAGGTCGCGGCGGGGCCGGCAGCGCTGATCGAGGCCGCATCGCGGCCAGTTGATTGCGTGATGGCCGCGATCGTCGGCGCGGCGGGCTTGAGGCCGACTTTCGCTGCCGCACGCGCCGCACGCCGGGTTGCGCTCGCCAACAAGGAGTGCCTCGTCTCGGCGGGTGCCGTCTTCATGTCGGCGATCAAGGACGCCGGTTGCGAGCTGCTTCCCGTGGATTCCGAGCACTCCGCCGTTCATCAGTCCATCGGTGGCCACGATCCGAAGTTCATCGAGCGGATCGTGCTCACTGCCTCCGGCGGCCCGTTCCGCACGGCGACCGACGCCGAGATTGCTGCGGCAACACCGGAGCAGGCCGCCCGTCATCCGAATTTCTCCATGGGCCGCAAGATCACCGTCGACTCGGCGACGCTGATGAACAAGTGCCTCGAGCTGATCGAGGCCTATCACCTTTTCCCGGTCGCTGCGGACCAGCTCGCGGTGGTCGTGCATCCGCAACAGATCGTGCATGGCTTCGTCGAGTTCACGGACGGCTCCGTCATCGCGCAGATGGGGACGCCAGACATGCGCACGCCTATCGCCTCCAGCCTCGCCTGGCCGGCGCGGATGGCAGCGCCTGCGGCGCGGCTCGATCTCGTCAGGCTCGGCGCGTTGACCTTCGAGGCACCCGACGAGAAGCGTTTCCCCGCTCTCGGGCTCGCGCGACGCACGTTCGAACTCGGCGGTACGGCCGGGGCGGTGTTGAATGCGGCAAACGAAGTGGCGGTCGAGGCGTTCCTGGCGCGGCAGATCCCCTTCCCGGCCATCGCAGCGCTCGCCGCGGAAGCCCTCGAGGAAGCCGCGCGAAGGGGGCGTGTCGACGAGCCTGCATGCCTCGATGACGTGATCGCGGCGGATGAGGAAGGCCGCGCGCTGGCACGCGGCTTGCTCCGACGGTATAGTTAGCTGAGAGTTAACCTGACCGGGCCCGCAAGTCCCCCGTCAGCCGTCATGGCCCAGCCTGCAAGGGCCTGATCCAGAAAGATAATCGGGAGTCCTACCCTTGGACATTATCTGGAGTTTTCTGTCCGTCCTGCTGCCGTTTCTCTTTGTTCTGACGGTCGTGGTCTTCATCCACGAGCTCGGCCACTTCATCGTGGCCCGCTGGTGCGGCGTGAAAGTGCAAGCGTTTTCAATAGGTTTCGGCCGAGAGATCTGGGGCTTCAACGACCGTCACGGTACGCGCTGGCGGCTCGCCTGGATCCCGCTCGGTGGCTACGTCAAGTTCGTGGACGACGAGAACGGCGCCAGTGTGCCGTCCCGGGACGCCCTGGCGCGCATGAGCCGCGAGGAGCGCCAGGGTGCGTTCCAATCCAAGTCGCTCGGTCAGCGCGCCGCTATCGTTGCTGCCGGCCCGATCGCTAACTTCCTGCTCGCGATAGCAATTTTCGCCGGGATCTTCGCCATCGTCGGCCAGCAGATCACGATCGCGAAGATCGACGAGGTGATCGCCGACGGTCCCGCCGCGCGTGCCGGCTTCCAGGCCGGCGATGTCATCGTCGCCATCGATGGGCAGCCGATCAAAAGCTTCCAGGACATGCAGCGGGTCGTGTCGACCAGCGCCGACCAGCTGCTGAACTTCGAGGTCGATCGTGGGGGGCTTCGGGTGCGCCTGGCGGCAACGCCCGATCGGCGCGAGCACGAGGACCGTTTCGGCAACAAGATCCGCGTCGGCGTCATCGGCATCCGCCGCACCATGCAGGCGCAGGACATGGAGTTCCAGCGGCACGGCGTGCTCGAGTCGATCGCGCTCGGCGTGCGCGAGACCCACTTCGTGATCAGCCGGACGCTCGGCTACCTCAAGGATGTGGTCCTCGGGCGTGAAGCAGCGGATCAGCTCGGCGGCCCGATCCGGATCGCCGAGGTCTCAGGTCAGGTGGCCAGCAGCGGCTTCATTCCCCTGCTCAACCTGACCGCGGTTCTCTCGGTGAGCATCGGCCTGCTCAACCTGTTCCCGATCCCGCTCCTCGATGGTGGCCACCTGCTGTTCTATGCGATGGAGGCGATCCGCCGTAAGCCTCTCAGCGAACGCACACAAGAGATTGGATTCAGGATCGGATTGAGCTTGGTGCTTATGCTGATGATTTACGCCACCTTCAACGACCTGCCGATCGTCAGAAAATGGATCGGACTGGGGTGAATTAGGGTCGGTGCGCTATTCTTGCCACTTCCATCATGGAGGGTGAATCGTTAATTAAGCTCAGTCGGGTGTCGGCGTTCGTGGGTCAAGAAACCATGGCGCCGAAAGTGCCGGTGGGGACCGGTCGACGTGGATACCTGATCGTGGCCACGCACTCGAAAGGCGCAGCACGACTAAAGCCGGGCGCTGCGCCGCTCATGGGGGAACGGCAAGAAAAGGCAGACAGTACGGATGCCGAAGTTTGGGAAGTTGGGGATTGGGGGATCTTCATTCGCGCTGATGCTGGCGCTTTTGGCCCCCCTCGCGATGACTGTTGCGGGGGGCTTCGGGCTGATCGCCAGTGTGGCTCAGGCGCAGGATCTCCGCGTTCGTGAAATCCAGGTCGCCGGCAATCGGCGCGTGGAACCCGAGACTGTGCGCTCCTACCTGCGCTTCTCGGTCGGCGACACCTACAGTGAAGCGCGCGTCAATCAATCCATCTCTGCGCTCTTCACCACCGGTCTGTTCTCCGATGTGCGTATCGAGCGCAGCGGCGGCACGGTGACCGTGACCGTGGCCGAGAACCCGGTCATCAACCAGATCGCTTTCGAGGGTAACAAGCAGGTCGAGAAGACCACGCTCGAAACCGAAGTGCAGCTCAAGCCGCGCTCGGTCTTCACCCGCGCCAAAGTGCAGGCGGACGTTCAGCGCATCCTCGACGTCTATCGTCGCCAGGGTCGCTTTTCGGCGACTGTCGAGCCGAAGATCATCGAGCTCGACCACGGCCGCGTGAATCTCGTCTTCGAGATCAACGAGGGCGGCGCGACGAAGGTCAAGAGCATCCAATTCGTCGGCAACCGCTACTTCCAGGACTCGCAGCTCCGCGACATCGTCACGACGACGCAGGAGAGCTGGTTCGACTTCCTCAAGGGTACGGCGTTCTATGATCCCGACCGCTTGAATCTCGATCGCGAACTTCTGCGTCAGTACTATCTCAAGAACGGCCATGCCGATATTCGCGTGGTCGCGGCTGATGTGCATCTCGATCGCGACGGCTCGGGCTTCTTCATCACGTTCGTGGTGGAGGAGGGCGAGCCCTATGTGTTCGGTGACGTGCGGGTCGAGAGCAAGATCCCAGGCGTCGATACCGCTGGGCTGCAGAGCTACGCGCTTACGAAGAGCGGCAGTATCTTCAATGCCGGCGAGATCGACAAGTCCGTCGAGGCGATGACCCTCGCGCTGACGGAGCGCGGTCACACGTTCGCCCGCGTCCGCCCGCGTGCCGATCGTGATGCGGTCAGCCGCGTCATTACGCTGACGTACGTGATCGACGAAGGCCCGCGCGTCTATGTCGAGCGCATCAATGTCATCGGCAATCTGCGCACGCGTGACTACGTGATTCGGCGCGAGTTCCGGCTCGCGGAGGGTGACGCGTATAATCCGCTTCTGGTCGAGACGGCGAAGAAGCGCCTTCAGCAGCTCGGGCTTTTCAAGGCTGTCGATATCAAGCGGCGTCCCGGTTCCTCCGAGGATCGTGTTGTCCTTGATGTCAACGTAGTCGAACAGCCGACGGGTGAGATTTCCTTCGGCGCCGGTTACTCGACTCAGGAAGGTGTCATCGGCGATATCGGCTTCACCGAGCGCAACTTCTTGGGCAAGGGGCAGTTCCTGCGCCTGAAGCTCGGTGGTTCGCTGGAGCGCATGCAGGTCGATCTGAGCTTCACCGAGCCGCGGTTCCTGGACCGCAATCTCTCGGCAGGCTTCGATCTCTTCTATCGCATTACGACGGAGTCCGACTTCCAGCCCTTCGATCATACGCGGGCTGGCGGGACTGTTCGCCTGGGTGCGCCGCTCTCCGAGTATCTCTGGCTGAACACGAACTACACGCTCAGCTACGACGAGATGAGCAATATCGACGACAATGCCTCTCGCGCTATCAGAGAGGAGGCGAAAGGGGCTGACAGCTTCGACTATTGGACGTCAGCAATTGGCACTTCTTTGACCTACGACCGGCGCAATCATCCCAAGACGCCGACGTCCGGTTACTACATCAATGGCGGCGTGGATTTCGCGGGTGTTGGCGGCGATGTGCAGTACGCACGCTTCCAAGGTGAGATCAGGTACTATTACCCGATCACCGAGCGCATCACCTTCGTAGGCCGCGTGGCCGGCGGCCATATCATGGGCTGGGGGGGCGAGGAAGTTCGTCTGCTCGATCAGTTCTACAAGGGTGGTGAGACGATCCGCGGCTTCGACAGGCTTGGCATCGGCGCGCGCGACTTGGCAACGGATGACAGCCTAGGCGGCGATACGTATTACGTTGGCACGGCCGAGGTTAGATTCCCCATCCCGTTCGTGCCGGATGAACTCGGTATCTCGGGCGCGTTCTTCGTCGATGCTGGCTCTCTGTTTGGTGTCTCCAAGAGCGTGAAAGCGCTCAATGGCACGGTTGATCCGGCCACAGGATTAGTGACGCAGATCAACGACGGTGGCGGTCTCCGCGTCTCCGCCGGCTTCGGTCTGCTCTGGAACTCGCCGCTTGGTCCGCTCCGTGGCGACTTGGGCTGGGCGCTGATCAAGGAAGACTTCGACAAGGAGCAGATCTTCCGCTTCGGCGCGAGCACGAAGTTCTGATCTGGGTTCACAGCGCATATCGCGAAATTTCAGCAACGCGTGCCTTCCGGGCACGCGTTTGCTATATGGGGCCAGTGATCCGGCCGCTGGCCGTCGCCGCCCTATGACAGAAGCCCCCCAGGGAGGGCCCTCCGGACTATGGAGCATCCAGGATTCTTCGAGCGCGCCGGCCCGTTCACAGCGGCCGAGCTCGCGGGACGCATCGGCGCGTCGCTCCGCCCCGGCGACGATGGCACGCGGGGCCTGAGCGACCTGCGCCCGCTCGGCGAGGCCGGCCCGGCGCATTTGACGTTCGTCGACAACCGCAAGTACCTCGAGCAACTCGCGGGGACCCGCGCCGCCGCCTGTATCGTGGCACCGGCATTCGCCGAGCGCCTGCCAGCCGGCGTCGTGGCGCTCCTGATGGCTGCGCCCTATCGGGGTTTCGCACTGGCCCTTCAGGCCTTCTATCCGACCTCCCTGAAGCCCAAGACGGCTGAATTCGATGCCCGCGACCCAGCAGCCAACCCCATCCATCCGACGGCGCGCATCGAGCCGGGCGCCATCATCGAGCCTGGCGCGGTGATCGGCCGGGAGGCCTGGATCGGCAAGGGCACGACGGTTGCGGCTGGGGCGCTGGTCGGCTACCGCGTGACGGTCGGCCGCGATTGTTTTATCGGCCCCGGGGTGACGCTGAGCCACGCCCTCGTCGGCGATCGGGTCATCCTGCACGCGGGCGTGCGCATCGGCCAGGACGGGTTCGGCTTCGCCATGGGGGCGGGGGGGCACCTTAAGGTTCCCCAGATCGGCCGCGTCATTATTCAGGATGACGTTGAAATCGGGGCCAATTCCTGCGTCGACCGGGGTGCTCTTAAGGATACCGTCATCGGAGAAGGCACGAAAATTGATAATCTGGTTCAGATCGGGCACAACGTCGTCATCGGACGGCGGTGCGTGATCGTTGCCCAGACCGGGATTGCGGGCTCCGCGACGCTCGAGGATTTCGTGGTCATGGGTGGGCAGTCTGGCATCGCCGGCCACCTCAGGGTGGGCGCCGGCACGCAGATCGCGGGCGCCTCGCACGTTACAGAGAATATCCCGCCCCGCTCGCGGATGGTCGGCACGCCTGCGATACCGATCCGCGAATGGACGCGCGAGAGGATGGCGCTGCGTCGCCTCGCCAAGGGGCGGGCGACCGACGCGGAGCCGGAAGGCGGCGACGAGGCCTGAGGCGCGGCGCTATACAGGATCAATTTTGAGGACGTGGTGAGTGGCCATGCAAGAGACGATCGACACCGGGAAGAAGCTGGGCTCTGCAGACATTGCGCGAGTGATGAAGCTGCTGCCGCATCGCTATCCCTTTCTGATGCTCGATCGCCTCACGGAGATGGACGGCGACGAAAGCTGCGTCGGCATCAAGAATGTCACCATCAACGAGCCGTTCTTCCAGGGCCACTTCCCGAAGTTCCCGGTCATGCCTGGCGTGCTCATCATCGAGGGCCTCGCACAGACGGCGGGCGCGCTTTGCGTCGCGAGCCTCGGCGAGGACTACAATCCGCAGGTCGTGTATTTCATGGGGATCGACAAAGCCAAGTTCCGCCGGCCGGTGGTGCCGGGGGATCAACTCCACTATCATGTCCGCAAGCTCCGCAGTCGCGGCCGCGTGTGGCGGTTCTACGGCGAGGCGCGAGTAAATGGTCATATCGTGGCGGAGGCGGAGGTCAGCGCGATGATCGCGGACTCGGCTGAAGCGCGCGCCTTCGTGGCACAAAAGAATGCCTGACGCGGGAATTCACCCAGCTGCCATCGTCTCGAGCGAAGCCGAACTGGCGCCTGGAGTCGAGGTAGGACCGTTCACCATCATCGAGGCAGGCGCGCGCATCGACAAGGGCGTGCGCATTGGCCCACATTGCTCGATCGGGGGCCATGTCAGCCTCGGGGAGAGCTGCGAGCTATTGAGCCACGTGGCAATAGCGGGGCGCACCACGATTGGTGCCCGCACGCGCATCTTTCCCTTTGCCTCGCTCGGTCATCAGCCTCAGGATCTCAAGTATTCCGGAGAACCATCGACGCTCTCGATCGGCACCGACTGCCTGATCCGCGAGGGCGTGACCATGAACCCCGGCACCAGCGGTGGCGGCATGGCGACGACGGTCGGCAACAAGTGCGCCTTCCTCGCCAATTCGCACGTGGGGCATGACAGCCACGTCGGCAACAACGTCATCTTCTCCAACAACGTGATGCTCGCCGGGCATTGCCGGGTCGATGACTACGTGATTATCGGCGGTGGTGCGGCGGTCATCCAATATACGCACGTCGGCACGCACGCTTTCGTCGGCGGCATGTCGGGCCTCGAGAACGACCTCATTCCATACGGCATGGCGGTCGGCAATCGTGCACGGCTCAGCGGCCTCAACATCGTCGGCCTGCAGCGCCGCGGGTTCTCGCGCGATCAGATCCACGCGCTCAGGCGCGCCTATCGCCTGCTCTTCGCCGACGAAGGCACGCTCAAGGAGCGCGTCGACGATGTGGCCGCGAGCTTCGAGGACAATCCGATCGTCCAGGAGATCGTCGCCTATATCCGGGCCGACCGGAAGAAGTCGCTCTGCACGCCCCGCGACATCGCGGACTAGTGTTCTTTTGATGCCGAAGTTCGCTCGGGACCCCAGCATCGATGCGCGGCGAACTTCGGAAGCAGGACGCGAGTGAGACGCGGGTGGGGACCGGTATGGATCAGGTTCCCCTAGGCATTCTGGCTTGCGCCGGCAGCCTGCCGATCGAGATCGCGGAGGCTGCGCGCGGCGCGGGGCGCTCGGTGCATATCGTCGGCATTGAAGGTTTCGCGGAGCCTGAAATCGCTGCCTACTCACACAAGATCGTCAACATCGGTCAGGTTGGCGGCATGCTCGCGAGCTTGAGGCAGTCCGGTTGTCGCGAGCTGGTGATCGCCGGTGCGCTTCGCCGTCCCAACCTTCTCAAGATCCGCGTCGATCACGGTTTCTTCCGCGCGATCGGAACCGCACTTAGCTTGACGCGCGGTGGCGATGACAGCGTCCTGCGGCGTGTCGTGCGCTTCTTCGAGCGCGAGGGCTTCGAGGTCGTCGGTGTCGACAGCATAGCGCCGCATCTGCTGGCTCCCGTCGGGCCGCTGGGTCGCATCGCGCCGAGCGAGGCGAGCATTCGCGCGCTGTCGCGCGCTGCCGCACTTCTAAGGGCGCTCGGTGCGTTCGATGTGGGGCAGGGGGCGGTCGCGACGGACGAGCGCATCATTGCCGTCGAGGGTGTGCGCGGGACAGACGAGATGCTCGAGCAGATCGAGGCTGCGGGCATATCGAGCGCCGGCGCCGTGCTCGTGAAAATGCCGAAGCCGGGCCAGGAGCTGCGCGTGGATCTGCCCGCGATCGGCCCGCGCACGATCGAGCGCGCGCATGCGTGTGGACTCGCGGGCATCGTTATCGCTGCCGGCCGCGCGCTGGTTATCGAGCGGGCGCGCACGATCGCGCTTGCCGACGAGCTCGGCCTGTTCGTCGCCGGAATCGACAGCGCGGATGGAATGGCCGCCGCGCCTGTCGCCGCATCGGCCGCTTTCCGCCATATCGGCAGCAAGCGCGCCGGAGCGTTCGAGCGGCGCGACGCTCTTCTCGGCGCTCGAGCGCTCGCCGTGCTGGCGGCGCACGACGCCGGTCATGCTGTCGTCGTGCTCGGCGAGCATGTTCAGCGCGTCGACGGCGCGCTCGGCATTCATCGCATGCTGGGCGGGAGGCGACCGAGCCATTGGGGTCTCAGGACTTTCAAGCGGCGCATGGGTGTTCTGGTCGTCAGTGCGTTAGAGGACATCGGCGCGGATGCCGAGAGCATCGACGCCGTGCTGGCACTGACTGCGCGCGCCGCTCTTGCGGGCATTGTCATTGCTGGCTGTGTGGACGCGGAGCATCCGCTCACGAGACTCTTAGTCCAAGCTGCCGATCGGCATCGGCTGTTCGTCCTCGTGCCGTACGCCAATGGCGGAGGGACGACATGAGCCCCGCGCCCGCCCGCCCGCTGAGCATCTTCGTTGTTGCCGGCGAGCATTCGGGCGACGCACTCGGCGCGCGACTCATGATGGCGCTTACGGCATTGAGGCCGGGTATTACTTTCAGTGGCGTCGGTGGGCCGAAGATGGCTACTGCCGGCCTCCAATCGCTCTTTCCGATGAGCGATATCGCCGTCATGGGGCCGGCCGCGATCATCGAGCACCTGCCGCAGCTTCTGCGCCGCATTCGCGAGACCGCGGAAGCTGCTGTCGCAAGCGCCTCCGACGCCGTTGTGATCATCGATGCACCGGAGTTCACACATCGCGTCGCGCGCCGCATCCGCAAGGCGCGGCCCGACCTGCCGATCGTCGACTACGTCTCGCCGAGTGTATGGGCTTGGCGCTCCTGGCGTGCGCCGCGTATGCGCGCCTATGTCGACGAGGTGCTGGCGCTGCTTCCTTTCGAGCCCGACGTGCACGCTCGGCTTGGCGGCCCACCCTGCACGTATGTCGGTCATCCGCTGATCGAGCGCCGCCATTGGATCGATGCGCTCGATCCGCAAGGTCTCAGAGAACGCCTTGGTCTCACGGACGCACACCCGACCCTGCTTGTGCTGCCGGGCAGCCGTCGCAGTGAAATCACGCGGCTGTGGAACCCATTCACCGCGACGCTGCGTGCGCTGCGGGCGACGGGCCATCGCCTCGATGTGATCGTGCCGACCGTCGAGAACGTGCGCGATCTCGTTGCCGAGCGCGTGAAGCAATGGCCCTTCCCGACGCACATCATCGAGGACGAGGCCGATAAGTTCCGCGCCTTCAAGCTCGCGCACGCGGCACTGGCGGCTTCCGGTACGGTGACGCTCGAACTCGCCCTTGCGGGCTGTCCGATGGTCGTCGCCTACCGCGTCGATCGCCTGGCGCTGGTTTTCCGCAGGCTCGTCAGGCCGCCTCACTTCGCGCTTGCCAATCTCGTGCTCGGTGAGCGTGCATTTCCCGAGCTTATGCAAGAGGCCTGCGTGCCCGAGCAACTGGCGCCGGCGCTCGCCTCCCTGCTCTCCGACACGCCGGAGCGTGCTCGCCAACTCGCCGCTCTCGCTCGCGTTCCCGACGCGATAACGACCGGCACGTCACCGGCCATAGCTGCAGCCATGCGCGTGCTCGCACACGCCGAGCGCTGACGCAGGCAAGCAAAAGGCCACCGACCGCGAGGTCGATGGCCTGTTTGTTACGATCGACTGCGCTCAGCGCTTGTCGACAGCCACGTAGTCGCGCTGCGTCGGACCGACGTAAAGCTGGCGAGGACGACCGATCTTCTGCTCCGGATCCTCGATCATTTCCTTCCACTGCGCGATCCAGCCGACCGTGCGCGAGACGGCGAAGAGCGGCGTGAACATCGCGACAGGGAAGCCGATCGCGCGGAGCACGATGCCCGAGTAGAAGTCGACGTTCGGGTAGAGCTTCTTCTCGATGAAGTAGTCGTCGTGCAGCGCGATGCGCTCGAGCTCCATGGCGACGTCGAGGAGATCGTCCTTGATGCCGAGCTTGGCGAGCACCTCGTGGCAGGTCTCCTGCATGACCTTCGCGCGCGGATCGTAGTTCTTGTAGACCCGGTGGCCGAAGCCCATCAGGCGCACGCCTTCGTTCTTGTCTTTCACCCGCTTGATGAACTCGGGGATATTTCTGACGTGGCCGATCTCCTCGAGCATCTTGAGCGCGGCCTCGTTGGCGCCGCCGTGCGCAGGGCCCCAGAGACAGGCGATGCCCGCCGCAATGCACGCGAAGGGATTGGCGCCGGATGAGCCAGCAAGGCGCACGGTCGAGGTAGAGGCGTTCTGCTCGTGATCGGCGTGCAGGATCATGATGCGATCGAGCGCCTTGGCGACGACCGGATCGACCACATAGGGCTCGCACGGAACGGCGAAGCACATCTGCAGGAAGTTCGATGCGAAATCGAGCTCGTTGCGCGGATAGATGAAGGGCTGGCCGATCGAGTACTTGAAGGCCATGGACGCGATCGTCGGCATCTTCGCGATCATGCGATGGCTGGCGATGATGCGGTGCTTGGGATCGTGGATGTCCGTGCTGTCGTGATAGAAGGCCGAGAGCGCGCCGACGACACCGCACATGATGGCCATCGGATGCGCGTCACGGCGGAAGCCCGTGTAGAAGCGGGTCATCTGCTCGTGCACCATCGTGTGGCGCGTGATGTGGTTGTCGAATTCCTTGAACTCCGCCGCCGTCGGCAGCTCGCCGTGCAGGAGGAGGTAGCAGACCTCGACGAAGTTCGACGTCTTGGCGAGCTGCTCGATCGGATAGCCGCGATAGAGGAGGATGCCTTCCTCGCCGTCGATGTAGGTGATCTTCGACGAGCAGTTGGCCGTCGACGTGAAGCCCGGGTCGTAGGTGAAGCAGCCCGACTCGCGATAGAGGCGGCCGACGTCGATCACGTCCGGGCCAATAGAGCCCGATCGCACCGGCATTTTGACCTGCTTATTGGCGATGAGTAGCGATGCCGTACGGTCGCCATCGGGCGCTTTGGACCCATCGTGTGCGTTCATGTCGACGTCCTTTTGAACAGCGAGCCAATCCACTGGCGCTGCAGCGCCGTTGCCGCAATGCACCATAGCAGCATGCCACTGTTTAATAAAGCAGCAGCGGTCGCTAGGCGATGCATCAAATAGTCGAGAATGGTCAACGTGCCTGGTCCTTCAGCCGGGCGATTGTTTCTTGTCGGCCGAGCGCATGCATCACGTCGAAGACCGGCGGTGAAATGCTCCGACCCGTGAGCGCTGCCCGGAGCGGCTGCGCGATCTTCCCGAGCTTGGCGCCGCTCGTCTCGGCGAAGCTGCGGACCTCCGCTTCGAGGGCTGCGGCCGTCCAATCCGGCGCGGCCTCGAACTTGGGGATCAGGGCAGCCAGGATCGCCTTGGCATCGCTGTCGATGAGCTTGGCGGCCTTCTCGTCGAGGCTCAGGGGGCGCTCGGCAAAAAGGAAGGCAGCCCCATCCACGAGCTCCAGCAGCGTCTTGGCGCGCTCCTTAAGCCCTGGAAGGGCAATGCGGAGCTTGTCCCAGCCGCCGTCGCGATCGAGCTTAGAAAGCTTCTCAGTTCCACCATCGATGACCGCCAGCAGCTCCTTGAGGCGCCGGACCAACTCGTCGTCGCTGGCCTTGCGGATGTAGTGGCCATTGAGGTCAGCGAGCTTGGCGAAATCAAAACGCGCCGGCGAGCGGCCGACCGCATCTAGGTCGAACCATTCGATAAGCTGCTCTGTCGAGATGATCTCGTCGTCGCCATGACTCCAGCCGAGGCGCACGAGGTAGTTACGCATGGCCTCAGGGAGATAGCCCATGGCCCTGTAGGCATCCGTCGCCTCGGCGCCGTGGCGCTTGGAGAGCTTGGCGCCATCCGGGCCATGGATGAGCGGTACATGGGCGAATATCGGCACATCCCATCCGCACGCAACGTAGACCTGCGTCTGGCGCGCAGCATTGGTGAGGTGATCGACGCCGCGAATGACATGCGTGATCGCCATGTCGTGATCGTCGACCACGACCGCGAAGTTATAGGTGGGCGTGCCATCCGAGCGCAGGATGATCATGTCGTCGAGATCCTTGTTTGGGATCACGACGCGGCCTTGCACTTTGTCATCGACGACGGTCTCGCCATCACGCCGCGTTCTAAGGCGCACCGAGGGTTTCACACCGGGCGGCGCTTCCTTGGGATCGCGGTCGCGCCATGGGCTTTCGATGACCTGCGGGCGGCCCTCGGCCTTGGCCTTCTCGCGCATGGTCGTTAGCTCTTCGGCCGTCAGGTAGCAGTTATAGGCGCCGCCTGCCGCGAGCAGGCCGAGCGCGACCTCGCGATGCCGCTCGACGCGCGCGAACTGGAACAGCGGATCGCCGTCCCAGCCGAGCTCCAGCCATTTGAGGCCGTTGGTGATCGCATCGACGTGCTCGGGCTTGGAGCGCTCGCGGTCCGTGTCCTCGATGCGCAGCAGGAAGGTGCCACCCGTGTGCTTGGCGTAGAGCCAATTGAACAGCGCTGTGCGGGCGCCACCAATGTGCAGCATACCCGTCGGCGAGGGGGCGAAGCGCGTGACGACCTTGCGGTCAGATGCGGTCATGAGGCGGGGGCTCTCACGAGTGAGCGTTGAGGTTTGGCGGCCCCTTAGCACAGGTTCGCGCGGGGGGTAAGCGTCTAGCCCCCGCAGCAGGGTCAGGTCTCTGCGCCGCCGTTCACCTGCAGGAGCTGGCCGTTGATGTACGCGCCGGCGTCCGAGGCGAGCAGGGCCGCCATGGCCGCGACCTCGTCGGGCCTTCCCAGACGGCCGACGGGCACGCGGGCTACCATCGGCTTGATGTGATCGGCCATGTGCGGGTCCTGCGCTTCGCCCATGATCGGGCCCGGCGAGATGATGTTCACCGTAATGCCCTTGGGGCCGAATTCCTTGGCGAGTGCCTTGGTCAGCCCCCAGGATGCGTGTTTGGCGACCGAGACGGCGGCGCGGCCGTTGTAGCCGTGGATCGCGTTCATGCCGGCGAAATTGATGATGCGGCCCCAGCCTTTTTGCAGCATCCCCGGAAGGGTCGCACGGGCGAGCCAATAGGCGGCCTTGTAGTCCGTATCGACGACGCGATCGAAGTCCGCTTCGCTCATTTCGAGGAACTTGCCATCGGGGCGCATGGCGGCGTTGTTGAGCAGGGCATCGACGACGCCGAAGCGGGCGAGCGCTTCCTTGGCGATGCGCGCGCAGTCCTCGCGCTTGCCGACATCGCCCATGGCCACCAGCGCCTCGACGCCGAGAGCTTCGACCTCACGCGCAACCGATTCCGCTGCCGCACGGTCCTTGGCGCCGTTGACGACGATGTTGAACCCGCCCTTTGCGAGCGCAAGCGCGCACGCACGACCGATGTTCTTGTTCGATCCGCTGATAAGCGCGGTACGTTGGGCGCGGGGCATGTGGGGCTCCTCTTGTTTCGATTTAGTTTGGTGTTTGTGATCAACCACGGTGGACGAGTTCGACGATCGATACGGCACTGTCGAGTGTCATGGCATAGCGTGCGCCGAGCTGGGCGTTCGCCGCTTCTGCGCCGGAGGTGCCCTTCCAGTAGCGCGAGTGCTCCCACGTGGCCATGTCCTGATACCACGCCATCAGGCGCATTCGGATGAGGCCGGGCGCGGGTACGTAGCTCGATCGCCAGAGACCGATGACTTGCGAGGCATGTGTGCCTTCGAAACTGCCCCACGCGGCAGCCGAGTGCTCGAGGAATGTCGGCAGCGTGTCGGCGGCAATGTCGTAGTGGCGATGCGAATAGTAGCCGCCGGCGAGTTCGGGCAGGCGAGCACCGGGAGCGGGCCGCAGTGTCGGCAGCCAGAGGTCGCCAAGTTCCACCGTCGCGCCTTCGATGCCGCCGAGGATTTCGGCACCGAGGGCGATGGCAGTCTCGCCGTTCGGCCACTCCGCGAGGACGATGAGGTGATTGAGGCTCAGGCCCAACAGCGGCTTCCAGATGCCGAAAAGACGGCCGCCATGTGCTGCTATGGCAGAGCTGCCGGCGCTCTTGATCTCATTGGCGATGGGGCCGTGCTGTTTCGGCGGGATCGCAAGCACATGATGTTGGAAGACGCTCATGCGAGTGCGGCCTCGGCGACGGCCGGCGTTCCTCCTGCTGTGGCCACGTTCGGGCTCCATTTTTGCGGGCGTTTCCCTTGGCGGAGGATCGGGCAGGGGGCGCCAAAAAGCAAGAAGTTGGTCTATGCTGGCCACGCAGGAGCGCAGCGACTATATACCCGGCATGACCCTGACACCTGAGGAGATCGCCCGCTACAAGCGCCACCTCGTGCTGAGGGACGTCGGCGGGCAAGGCCAGCAGAAGCTCAAGGCGGCGCGCGTGCTGATCATCGGCGCGGGCGGCCTTGGATCGCCCGTTGCCATGTATCTCGCCGCTGCCGGTATCGGCACGCTCGGTATCGTCGATGACGACACGGTGTCGCTCGACAATCTCCAGCGCCAGATCGTCCACGAGACGGCGCGGGTCGGCGCGCTCAAGGTCGAGAGTGCGAAGGAGACCCTCGGGCGCATCAATCCGCATGTGAGCGTCGGTACGCACGCGACACGAATCACGGCCGAGAATGCGATCGAGCTGATTGGCAAGTACGATCTCGTGATCGACGGCTCGGACAATTTCGCGACACGCTACCTTGTCTCAGATGCCTGCTATCTCGCGCAGCGCACGCTTGTGTTCGGCGCACTCGGCGCCTTCGACGGCTACATCACGACCTTCAAGCCGCACGAGAAGAAGCCGGACGGCACGCCGTGGCCGACGTACCGCTGCATATTCCCCGAGGCGCCGCCCCCGGGCACGGTCGCGAACTGTGCCGAGATCGGCATTCTTGGCGCGGTCGCGGGTGTCGTCGGCACGCTGCTCGCGACCGAGGCGCTGAAGGAAATCCTCGGTATCGGCGAGACGCTCGCCGGCCGTCTCATGATCTACGACGCGCTCGGCAGCCGTTTCGAGCAGGTGAAAGTCGCATGGGATCCCGAGAACGCGCTCAGCGGCAGGAAGGCGACGATCAAGGATCTCTCGATCCACGCCGGCGCCGGTGATGGCGCGGTGTGCGCGGCTTAGCTCTTCTCCCGCACCAGCTTGAACTCGTGTTCCACGGTCCAGAACGGGTTCTGCAATCCGATCTCCGCCGCCTTCTTCGGATTATCGTGCTGCGTGAATTCGCAGATGAGGCTGTCCTTCACGCCGAAGACGACGTCCGTCTCCAGATAGGGATCGCCTTTGACGAAGAGGTGCGTCGCGACCGCCTGATGGCCCGGCGCCGAGACGATGAAGTGGATGTGCGCCGGCCGATATGGATGACGGCCGAGATTGCGGAGCAGTTCGCCGACCGGTCCGTCGTGCGGGATCGGGTAGAAGAGCGGCTTCGACGAGCGGAACCAGTACCGGCCATCGGCGCCGGTGATCAAGCGCCCGCGTAGATTGTTGTCCGGCTGGACGTCCTTCTGCTGGACATCGTAGTAGCCCTCGCTGTTGGCCTGCCAGACATCCAGCACCGCGCCTTCGATCGGCTTGCCCGTTTCATCGATTACGCGGCCCGTCACGAGCAGCGGCTCGCCCTTGCCTTCGAGGTTGATCGAGTCGCCCATCTCGTAGATCGGTGCATCGGCGACGTGGAACGGGCCGAGCACGGTGGTTTCAGTCGCGCCCGAGGGTTTGCGATGATTGATCGCGTCGACCAGCATGGAGACGCCGAACGTATCTGAGAACAGGATGAATTCCTGACGCCAGTCGGTGCACCAATGACCGGTTTCGGTCAGGAACTTGATGGCCGTCAGCCATTCTTCTTCCGTCGGTTCGACTTCCTTCACGACGGCGTGGAGGTGGCGGATTACGCTTTCCATGACCTGGCGCAGGCGCTCGTCCTTGGCGCCTGCGATCGCGGCGACGACGATATCGGCGGAGCGCGTCTCGTCGAAGGCATATTGGGTGGTTCCGTCGGCGCTCATGGGGTCCTCCCTAGTGCTGGCCCATATTTTTACTGGATCCAGAATGAGCCGTCGGACGCGGCCTCGTAAAGGTCCATCGGGCGCGCAGCCATGCGACGGCGGAACATTTGGCTTCGAGATGCGCGAATCGCCCAGGAGTCGTACAATTGCCATCGTCCGGGAGCCGATGCGGGCTCGGATGATCGGCCAGGGGAATGAACACACCATGCGCCATCGCGCTGCCATCGCGACGCTTGCGGCCATGCTGCCGGTGATGGCGTTGCTGGCTGCTCTGTCGGCCCCGCCTCTTGTGGCGCAGGGTTCGAGCGGAGATGCGCGGCCCTATGACACCAAGCTCATGCGTCTTGCCGAGATCCTCGGCGCCGTGCACTACCTGCGCGAGCTCTGTGGCGCCAACGAAGGGCAGACTTGGCGTAAGCGCATGGAGGAGCTGATCGAGGGTGAGGGAAATGCCTCACTGCGAAAGGCTCAGCTCACGAGCCGCTTCAACAACGGTTATCGCAGCTACAGCCGCACGTACCAGTCCTGCACGCCTTCTGCACAGACGGCGGTTACGCGCTTTCTTGCCGAGGGCGCGGAGCTTGCGAACGAGCTCGCCAAGGTTCAGCAGTAGTCACCGTCAGACGACGCGGCCCGAAACGAACTTCAGCACGACCTCACTGAGCAGCAAGCCGCCGAAGCCGAGCAGAATGATGCTGGCCAGGCGGTTCAGCAGCCGCAGCATGTCGACATCGATGCGGTGGCGAAAGCGGCTGATCGTGTGTGAGAGCACGACCCACCACAGGAGGCTGCCGCCCATGACTGCAGCGACCATCGTGAAGGCGTCGATGTAGCTCTCCACTTCGACGAACGAGCTGATGCCGCCGAAGATGGCGAAGAGGCCGAGCACCGCGCCGGGATTGGTGATCGTGAGGAAGAAGGTTTGCGGAATGTCCCACGCGAAAGCAGCCAGCGATGGACGCTGGCCTCCGGGCAGCTCGTCGCGCAGGAGCTGCGGTCGCGTGAAATAGAGACGGAAGCCGAAGATCACAAGGGCGAGGCCGCCGATCGTCTGCACGCTCATGCGGTAGTGCCGAATTACGCCGGTGACCGCGCCGACGCCGAGTGCGGCGAACAGGGCGATCAGGCCGTCACCGATGACGACGCCGACGCCGGCCGCGATGCCGCCCCAAAAGCCGCGCTCGAGCGCGCGCTGAAGGCAGAGCAGATTGACCGGGCCGAAGGGCATAGCGAGCAGAATGCCGATCATGATGCCGGCCGGAATGATCAATGGATTGGGCAGGAACGTCATCAAGTGCGTCGCCCGTGCAGCGGGCGGGTAATGCGTCGTGGCTCGGGAATGGCGGGGCTCAGCGGTCGCGGCGAGACGACGACCGCCCATCGGGCGGCGCGCCTATGTCGGAACATGCTTTGCGGCGGACTTTGCACGCCGGGCCCATCTCCATTCGTGGGCAGCACCGAGGCTGCAATGAGCTATGTTCTCACTCCTTAGTTGTGCCTGTCCGCATTGTCCACGGGGGAGGTATCGTCCGCACCAAACTTTGGGCGGAACGCTACCTGTGCTGACGGTCTTGCTTGTCGCTGGGCGCCGCTATGCGGGCTCACGGTGTTCCTGTGCCGCCCATCCCCGTGAGCAGGCGCTCTATCTTCCGCTGCTGTGCGGTGCTGCACCAGACGTTCTCGATCAGGAAAGGCTCGGAGCCGGGTATCGCCGCCTTGAAGACCAAGTCGCCGGTACCAAGACCGAGAAAGCCCAACCCCAACAACTTGTGGCGGAAGAGGTCGTCGGGGTTGCGCCGCATGAGCATGCCGCGCGTGTCGTAGACATGGCCGGTGGCATTCCCGAGCCGATGGCGCTCTACCACCTGGCCGCCGCCAAATCGCCAGTACGTGAGCTGGTCGATGAAGAAGACGACGACGATCCAGATGAGCAAGAGGCCGGTCGACATCATCATGTAGAAAGCGAGGTTCATTTCAACGCGGATCTCGGGCACGAAACTGAAGACCGAGCCGAGGCCCCACCGCCATTCCATGCCGACCAGCGCAAGCGCCACGACGGCGGCGATGATGAAGGTGTGCAGCACGCGCGCGCGTACATTCGTGAAGAGGATCACGAACAGTAGGACCGCGACATAAGAGATACCGAGCCAGGCTTCGGGGAAGAACTTGATCTGCTTGCCGGCGAAGGGCACCACGACGTGATTGAGGTATGTCGCGAGCGCGCACATGTAGCCGTAGAACCAGACGACCCACCAGTAGAGGATGTTGGAGTGCGCAACGAGGCGAACCTCGCGTGGCGGAGCAGCCTTTTGGGCCTGGGCGTGCATTCTCGCAGCTCTCATGGCGGCGGCGTCGCCACCTGCGTCCCGTGTTTCGGCCATGTCCGTGACCCTTCCCCTGGAATGCTCTACGCCCGGCCGAGCCCCGCGATCCCCCAAGCGCTGCCAGAAGCTACGGCAGACAGGGCTGCGGCGACAAGCGCTACGAGGATTGAGCCCTTTCGCTCATCCTCGAAAGATGGCGCGTCTCGAGGCTAAGGTTGCGCTCTGATAGAATTGTGACATATCACACGGTGGCGGAATTCAAGGGGAGCAGGGTGATGAAGACATACAGCGGAGAACGCGCATTCGACGGGCTGGTGGTTGAGGTCGACGGGGCGCCGCTCCCCGAGCACTACGAGGTCAAGCGGTTCACGACCTGGGGTTTCGAGTGGACCTATGAGGGCGAGAGCCCGCAGCAGCTCGCGCTCGCCATCCTCTACGATCACCTGGGCGATGGCTCCCGCGCGATCGCGCTCTCGGAACCGTTCATGCGCGAGGTGGTCGCCGACCTCGACAATGATTGGACACTAACGAGCGACGAGGTTCAGCGCGCGATCGATCGCATCGAGGCGAGGAAATAGGCTCGTCAGTCCTTCGCGGGCTTCAGTGCGTCGACCCAAGTGACGAAGTTCTCGAGCGGCTCACGCTCCGTGGTGAAGGAATTCACCTTGGCGTTCGTGTCGGGATAGCCGATCCCCATGCCGCAGACGACGATCTCGCCATCCGGAATGTTGAGCCGCGCGCGTAGGACCTCGTGGTAGTTGGCAAGCGCCGCCTGCGGAATGGTTTCGAGGCCGAACTGCCGCGCCGCGATCATGATCGACTGAATGAACATGCCGGTGTCGAGCCACGAGCCCTTTTCGAGCTGGCGATCGAGGGTGAAAATCATCGCGGTTGGCGCGCCGAAGAATTCGTAGTTCTGCCGGCGTTGGGCGTGCATCCCCGCTTTGTCGTCACGCGTGATGCCCATGGTGGTGTAGAGGCCCCAGCCGCAGGCGCGCCGCCGCGCGAGATAGGGCTCGTACCACTTCGTGGGATAGTACTCGTACTCGCGCGCGCCTTCGCCGACAGTGTCGTAGCGTTGTAGGAGGTCGGCGGCGATCTCGTCACGCTGCTTGCCGTCGAAGACGAAAACTTTCCAGGGCTGGATGTTGGAGCCCGAGGGTGCCCGCCCCGCTGTCGTCAGGATGCGCGCGATCAGCTCGCGCGGGACCGGCTTCTTGAGGAAAGCGCGCGTCGATTTGCGGCCGCGGATTGCTTCCTCAACGGTGATTGAGGCTTCCCCGTTGCTGCTGCTGGCATCGTTCATCGTGCTCTCGCCTCTGCGTTCTATCCTGATCTACTTTGGAGATAGCAGGCACACCCATCCGGATCCAAGCCGCAATCACGGATGCCATGCCCCCATGCGCAGCCGGCAGGCCTCGCTTCAATTCGCAAGGAGGCCGTGCGCCGTGGAAAGATGGTGAAGACGCGGCGACCCTGCCGGCGGCGACGTCGCGAGCGTGGCGACGGCATCGAAGGCCCCGACATCGATGACAGCAAGTTCAGCCGGCTTGGCCTCTTCGGCAATGAGCTGATGCGCGCGCGCCGCTACGGCGTCGGCACCTGGGCCGTTAGCAATGATGCCGAGCGTCTCCAGAAACGCGCCAATGCCTGTCGCACGCATCTTGGCCATGGCTTCGAGCCGGGTCCAGGCTGCGAGGATGCTCATCTCGGGATCGCCGACGGGAAGCGGCACGTCGGGAAGCATCGCAGCGCCTGCGATCTCGATCAGATTGCGGCGTTCGTCGCCAATGCGTACCGGACGGCGCAGCTCGACGTCGATGCCGATCTGCCCCTCATCGCGAACGGCGATGAGCACGAGATCGCCGGTGTGACTCAGGCTGAAGTCACCGCTCCAGCCGATCACGCGCGGCTTTGCCGTGGCAGCAGCCTCTGCGAAGTGTATGGCGCGCCCGATGCGATCTCTGAGCACGATGTGGAGCGCCGTATGCGCGGCAATCCAGCGCTCGCGCAGCTGCGCGTTCATCATGCGCTCTGCACGCGCGTGCTCGGCCTCTGTCAGCAGGCCACGCGTTTTCTCGATCTCAAGAAGCGCCGCCGCCGAGGCCGCGAGATCGACGATCCACACATCGGTGTCGCCCGAGAACGCCAGTGCTGCACGGGCGTTCCCGGTCACGGAACTACCGCCGACCGCTGGCCGCGCTTGCCCCGAGCGGCGCCTTAACGCGCAAAGTCTCGCCAGCAAGCAGTGCCCGGCATGCGCTCAGCTCGGAGATCGCAGCAGCAACCACATCCCGACGGACGGACGGTACTTCGCCGGTTGCGCGCGGTTTGCGCGTGCCAGCATTGCGGCGCGTGTTCGAGGTCGCCCCAGCGGCAGCGGCCTCTCCCGTCGGCGGCGCCGTCGCGATCGATGCCGCAGCGTCGTTCGCCGCGAGCTGCTTGACTGTCTCGACGCCCTGCTCCTTGAGAATGCGCTGGACGCCCCTGATGGTGTAGGCATCGCGATTGAGCAGAGTTTGAATGCCCTTGATCAATTCCACGTCCTCGGGCCGGTAGAAACGCCGTCCACCGCCACGCTTCAGCGGCTTGAGCTGCTTGAAGCGCTGCTCCCAGAATCGCAGTACGTGCTTCGGCACGTCCAGCTCGGTGGATACCTCGCTGATCGTGCGGAATGCATCCGCCGACTTTGCCATGTTAGTGCCCCGCCGTGTTCATGGCCGCAAACCGTCGCCCAACGGTGCAAGGCCAATCTTCGTGTTCAATTTCCGAAGTTCCAGATGCGTCGGTACTAGCGTCACGAACGAACTTCGGAATCACGTGGTACGCTAGGACTATAGTCCTGGTCGCGTGATTTGGATCGGAATTTCGCTTACTATCGCGCCGTGATCGCGGGCGCTTTTCCGATCATCACGCGGATTTCAATTTACTCCGCAGCCTTGCGGCGATTGAGGCGCGTATTGATGCGCTCCTTCATGATATTGCTCGGCCGGAAGACCAGCACGCGGCGCGGCGTGATCGGTACTTCCTCGCCGGTCTTGGGATTGCGGCCCATGCGCTGCGCCTTCGCGCGCACGCCGAACGAACCAAACGAGGAAAGCTTCACGCCTTCGCCCTGCGAAAGCGTCTCTGATATCTCACTGAGCACGCGCTCGACGAGCTCCTGCGACTCGTTCCGCGGCAGACCGACTTTGCGGACTAAAGCGTCCGCCAGATCCGCGCGGGTCAATGTCTTGCTGCCCATTGGTAAACGCCTCCCCGGTGCTTGATTGTACAGAAGCTACCGGCAGTGTGCGGGTCGGTCAATGCCTCTGAACAACAACCGGCTGATATCGCAATCAAAATTGTTCGATTGCAACAATCATATGCACGCGATGCGACAGCGCACGTATTATCTTATCGGCGTTCACCAACGGGCGAGGACAGCGCCCCAGGTGAAACCCCCGCCCATGGCCTCCATCAGGACCAGGCTGCCCTCTTTCAGGCGGTGCTCCTCGAATGCCTGATTTAGGGCCAGCGGGATCGACGCGGCCGATGTATTTCCGTGTTTCGCCAGCGTTGTCATGATCTTGCCGGGGTTGACGTTGAGCCGTTTGGCGATGCCATCGAGAATGCGCTGATTGGCCTGATGCGGGACGAAAAGGTCGATCTCCTCGGCCGCGTAACCCGTTTCCACGAGCGTTTCTTCGATCACGCCCGAGATTTTCTGTACTGCGTGGCGGAACACCTCGCGGCCGTTCATGCGCAGATGCCCGGTGGTCTTGGTCGAGCCGGGACCGCCGTCGACGTAGAGCAGATCCTCATAGCGGCCGTCGGAGCGGATCCGGGTGGCGAGGATGCCGCGATCTTCCCTGGTGCCCTTCTGAGGCTGAGCTTCGAGCACGACGGCGCCGGCACCATCGCCGAAAAGCACGCAGGTCGTACGGTCGGTGAAGTCGAGAATGCGCGAGAAGGTCTCCGCGCCGACGACGATGGCGCGCTTGAAGAGGCCGGTCTTGAGGAAGTTGTCGGCGGTCGTCATGGCATAGACGAAGCCCGAGCAGACGGCCTGGACGTCGAAGGCTGCGCCGTTCGTGATGCCGAGGCCTGCTTGAATGCGCACGGCCGTAGCGGGGAACGTTCGATCGGGCGTGGCCGTCGCGCAGATGATCAGATCGATGTCTTGAGCTGCAATGCCCGAGCGTATGAGCGCCTGTCTGGCTGCTGCAATTCCAAGATCGGACGTCAGCTCGTCATCTGCCGCGAAATGGCGCTGTCTGATGCCGGAGCGTTGCGTGATCCATTCGTCGGACGTGTCGAGGACTTTCGCGAAGTCATCATTGGTCATGATGCGCTTCGGAAGATAGGCGCCCACGCCACGAATTACCGATCTGTTGACGGCCACTTTGCTGTTCCTTGCGAGAAGTCTTCGTGTCCCGGCCGATGCCACGGACGTGCGTTCCCTATGCCTCAGTTCTCCGGGATCGCGGCCAGCTTGCCGTTGAAGGCGTCGAGATCCGATGCGATCCGTCCCTTGAGGTCGCCCGCGGCCATCTCGTAGCCGACATTGATTGCGCTCGCAAAGCCGAAAGCGTCCGTGCCGCCGTGGCTTTTGACCGCGATTCCCTCGAGCCCAAGGAACACACCGCCGTTAACGCGGCGCGGGTCCATTTTGTGCCGGAGCGTACGGAAACCGGGTCGGGCGAGCAGCGCACCGATCTTGGTTACCAGAGATTGTGCCATGGCTTCACGGAGATACACCCCGATCTGGCGCGCAGTACCCTCCGCCGTCTTGAGGGCGATATTGCCGGCAAAGCCCTCGACCACGACCACGTCCACGGCGCCCTGGCCGATCTGGTCGCCCTCGACGAAACCCCGGTAGTCGATCGGCAGACCGAGCTCCGGGAGCTTCAGCCAGGCGTGCGCCTGCTTGACCTCATCCGCGCCCTTGATCTCCTCCACACCCACATTCAGCAGGCCGACGCTCGGCCGTTCGATCTTGAGGTAGGCGCGCGCCATGGCGGCGCCCATGAGGGCGTACTCGGCGAGCTGGCGCGCCGAAGCGCCGATATTGGCGCCGACGTCGAGCACGATGCAAACGCCCTTCACCGTCGGCCAGAAGGCCGCGATCGCGGGCCGCTCGATGCCCGCCATGGGACGCAGCACCAGCTTTGACATGGCCATCAGGGCGCCGGTGTTGCCGGCCGAAATGGCGGCGTGAGCCGTGCCCTCCCTTACCTGCTCGAGCGCGAGCCACATACTCGTGCCCTTGCCGCGCCGGACAGCCTGGCTCGGCTTGTCCTGCATGGAGATGGCGGTGTCGGTGTGAACGACGCGCGATGACGCGGCGAGGCGTGGGAAGGCCTTCAGCTCCGCTTCGATCGAAGCGCTATTGCCGCAAAGGATGAAGCCGATCGCCGGATGCGATTCGAGGGCCATGGCAGCGCCCGGCACGATCACCGGAACTCCATGGTCGCCCCCCATCGCATCGATGGCGATAATGCGAGGCTCTGGCATATGGTTCGTACTGTTCGTTAAGGAAGACGGCGAAGCTGCTACGCGGCGACGTGTCCCTGATTCCCCCAAGGCCGCCCAGAGTGCGATTGGCATGTCACTTGGACGCCATCGGACGTCCACGTGACATGCGAATCGCACTCCTATTCATGTGAAATAGAGCATGATCGCTTCCGACGTATCACGCGCTGCTACCGTTGGGAGCCATCATGCTCGGGCCGTCAAAACCGCCCGAACATAGCGTTTTGCGAGGGCGGCACAACTGATTTTGCAGCAAGCTCGAACATCGACCGTCCGTGTGGCAACAGAGTCGGGGAACACGGCGGCCGCGCGCGATCGCTGCTCGCGTTGGTGCGGCAAATCATGCTAAGAGCGCGGAACGAATGCGAAACGCGGCACACGCGAGCGCCTTGCGAACGGGATGGGTTCGATGAGCGACGCCGAGCGGGACCGACTGGTCTCGAGCGTCAGGAAAGAGGTCGATGCCTTCGAGGCATCGATCCGCCCGCAGTCGCTCGACGAGTTCGTCGGCCAGGAAGCCGCGCGCAGCAATCTCCGCGTTTTCATCCAGGCTGCCAGGGGGCGCGGCGATGCGCTCGATCATGTGCTCTTTGCCGGCCCGCCGGGTCTCGGCAAGACGACGCTTGCGCAGATCATGGCCAAGGAAATGGGCGTAGGTTTCCGCTCGACCTCCGGTCCGGTGATCGCAAAGGCGGGCGACCTCGCGGCCCTGCTCACCAATCTCGAGGATCGGGACGTCCTCTTCATCGACGAGATCCATCGTCTGAGCCCGGCGGTGGAGGAAATCCTCTACCCTGCTATGGAGGATTACCAACTCGACCTGATCATAGGCGAAGGCCCCGCGGCGCGCTCGGTGAAGATCGATCTCGCCAAGTTCACGCTGGTCGGCGCGACGACTCGCGCGGGACTGCTGACCAACCCGTTGCGCGACCGCTTCGGCATTCCCATCCGACTCAATTTCTACACGATCGATGAGCTGGAGAAGGTCGTGAGCCGCGGTGCGCGCGTGCTTGGTGCGCGCATGTCGAGCGATGGCGCGCGCGAGATCGCGCGGCGCTCGCGGGGAACGCCACGCATTGCTGGACGGCTGCTCAGGCGCGTGCGCGATTTCGCGACCGTCGACGGTGTCGCAATCATCGATGCGGCGGCTGCCGACCGCGCGCTCAATCTGCTCGAGGTCGACAACGAGGGGCTCGATGCCCTCGACCATCGCTATCTCAACTGCATCGCCAAGAATTACGACGGTGGACCGGTCGGCATCGAGACAATTGCCGCGGCGCTTTCAGAAGCGCGCGATGCCCTGGAAGAAGTGGTCGAGCCCTTCCTCCTTCAGCAGGGCTTCATTGGGCGGACACCACGGGGCCGCGTTCTGACGCTACGGGCCTATCGTCATCTCGGCCTCACCGGGCCGGCGCGCGCATCCGCCGCACAGATCGGTCTTTTTGAGATCTCAGGCGACGACGATGATGCGGCCGCTTCGGGTCGCGGCTGAGGACGTACCGCTTACGGCATGATCATTGCAAGGCACAGGTATTTCGCACGGGGCTGCTGCTGAATGTTGACGCGTCGCGCATTGCTCAAGGCCGCAGCGGGTTTTGGACTGGCAACATTTGGCTTCACAGGCTACGCCCTGGGCGTCGAGCCGTGGACCCATCGCATTGTCCGCTACCGGCCGCGCCTCCCCGGCTGGCCTCAGGACCTGAACCTCAAGATTGCGCTCGTTGCCGACGTCCATGCTTGTGAGCCATGGATGGATCTCGAACGCATCGATCAGATCGTCGCTGACACGAACAAGCTCAGGCCGGATCTCGTCCTGCTCCTCGGCGACTACATGGCCCATCATCGCTTCGTGCACCGGCCGATTGCGGCGAACGAATGGGCCAATGCCCTGGCGCGTCTGAAGGCGCCACTCGGCGTGCACGCCATTCTCGGCAACCACGACTGGTGGGACGATCAGGATGCGATGATCCGGGGCAAAGGGCCTGTGCGGGCGCAGCGCGCCCTCGAGGCGGCGGGCATTCCAGTTTACGAGAACGACGCAAAGCGCCTCCGCAAGGATGGCCGCTCATTCTGGCTCGCCGGACTAGGCGATCAGCTCGCCTTGCGCGTGCGAGAGGGTGCCTGGCCGCGTCGCCGCACACGTATCCGCGGCGTTGACGACTTGTCCGGTACCATGGCTCAGATCCACGACGACGCACCGCTACTGCTCATGGCGCATGAGCCGGATATTTTCCCGCGCGTATCGAAGCGTGTCGCGCTGACCGTTGCCGGGCATACGCACGGAGGTCAGGTCGCGGTGGCCGGCTTCACGCCCATCGTGCCCTCGCGGTTCGGTAGCCGCTACGCTCGCGGCCACATTGTCGAAGGCGGCCGCCATCTCATCGTGTCGGCGGGGCTCGGGTGCAGCGGCGCGCCCATTCGTTTCGGCGTGCCGCCGGAGATAGCGCTCGTGGAACTTGGAGGCGCGAATGCCTGAGCCGCATGCGTGGCCCGATCTCGCCGGGCGCATGGTGAGCGGTGCTGACGGAAGCCGTCACCATGTGCTGCCCGTGCGGGTCTACTTCGAGGATACGGACTTCTCGGGTCTCGTATATCACGCAACTTATCTGCGCTGGTGCGAACGCGGGCGCTCCGACTATCTCCGCCTCGTCGGGAACGAGCATCGTGCCCTGATCGAGGGTGGCGATGGCGCGGAGCCCTCGGCGTTTGTGGTCCGCCGTATGCATCTCGAGTACCTGAAGCCGGCGCGCATCGATGACGTGCTCGAAGTCGAAACGCGGGTCGTGGAAGTCAAGGGTGCGGCGCTGGGGCTCGCGCAGCGTGTTGTCCGCGGCGAGACCGTTCTTTTCGAGGCGGAAGTGCTGGTCGTGCTCGTCTCGGTCTCGGGCAAGCCACAGCGCCTGAGCCAGCGCCTACGTGCCGGACTTTCAGGCAGCTGAACAGCGACGAATTGGCCCGCAGCATGGGCGCTTCCGTTTATCGTTCATGAGACCCGGCGGCACATGGACACATGTGGCCGAATCCGGGCACGTATCGAGCCCTATATCGTAGTTTAGTCACAATGGAGCGTAAGAAGCGGCACGGGGACAGGCAGGTCTGTTGATCTCAGGTCGAGCCCGACCGGCCGGCAGCGCGCTCCGAGGCGCGGATTGCAGGCCGGAGGGCTGGTGTCGTTTGGCCTCTTCCGCTTCGATCCGAGACATCCCGCGCCAGCGAGCAAAGCATGAACCCGACGGATATCCTCAAGGACAAGATCGGCACGGTCGCGCACGGCCCGGGTACCTCGTTTCTGGAACTCTTCATCCAGGCCCATCTCGTCGTTCAGATTGTCATGGTCGGGCTGCTGCTCGCCTCGGTCTGGTCCTGGGCCATCATCATCGAGAAGATCTTCGCCTTCCGCCGCGCGCGCCGCGAGGCGGACCGCTTCGAGCAGCTCTTCTGGTCGGGCCAGAGCCTCGAGGAGCTATACGCAACCCTCGCCCGCGACCGCACGCAGACCATGGCGGCGCTCTTCGTTGCAGCCATGCGCGAGTGGAAGCGATCAGTCGAAGGCAACATCCGCGCGCTGGGGGGCATCCAACTGCGCGTCGAGAAGGTGATGGATGTCACCATCAGCCGCGAGATGGAGCGGCTCGATCGCCGCCTTCTGTTCCTCGCGACGGTCGGCTCGACGGCGCCCTTCATCGGCCTCTTCGGCACAGTCTGGGGCATCATGTCGAGCTTCCAGGCAATCGCAGCCTCGAAGAACACCAGCCTCGCCGTCGTCGCGCCCGGCATTGCGGAAGCGCTTTTCGCGACGGCACTTGGCCTCCTGGCCGCAATTCCGGCGGTCATGGCGTATAATAAGTTCTCGGCAGATTCGGCGCGGCTTTCGCAGCGTCTCGAAGCCTTCGCCGACGAGTTCGCCGCGATCGTTTCGCGCCAGATCGATACCCGGTCCTGAAGAACCCGCGAGCGGGGAGAACAAAATGGGCGCCAGCCTGAACACCGGTGGAGCAGGCAAGGCCGGACGGCGCAGCCGCGCGCGCCGACATGCGCCGATGAGCGAGATCAACGTCACGCCGTTCGTCGACGTGATGCTCGTGCTGCTCATCATCTTCATGGTTGCCGCGCCGCTGCTGACGGTCGGCGTGCCGCTCGAGTTGCCCCAGGCCAAGGGCAAGCAGCTCGAAGCGAACAAAGAGCCCATCGTGGTGTCTGTGAACTCGCGCGGCGAGGTCTATCTCGGCCAGGAAGAGAAGACGACCATGCGGCTCGATGAGATCGGGACGCGGCTCAAGTCGATTGCACAGAACAGGGGCGGTACCGACGAGCCGGTGTTCGTGCGTGGCGACAAGGCAGTCAGTTATGGCGACATTGCTCGCGTGATGGGACGCATCCGTGATGCCGGCTTTCGCAAGATTTCCCTCGTGACGGAGGTGGAGGGCGGGGGCTGAAGCCGTGTATTTTGGGCTCCTCGTCTCGTTTGTGCTGCACGCGACGCTGCTCGGCTGGTCGGTCGTATCCTTTCAATCGACTCCGGAGCTGAAGACGCCGACCATCGAGCCGATCGCGGTCGAGATGATTTCGCCGACCGAGCTGACGCGTCTCACCAGAGGCAGCCGCACAGCGACGCTGCGGGAAGCTCGCGCCAAGGAAAGCGATACGACGGAAGCGACGCCTAAAGAGACGTCCAAACCGCGCCCGCCGATTGCCCAACCACCACCTCCGCCGCCACCACCACCCGAGCCGCCGGCACCAGCGCCACCTGAACCCGCCCAGCAGAAGCCTGCCGAGGCCCCACCGCCTCCACCGCCGCCGCCCGCACCTGCCGCGGCGCCGGAACCCGATCGTGCTGCACTCGAACAGAAGCTCGCCGATCTCGCGCTTCAGCAAGCCGAGGAAGCCAAGCGCGAGGCGCAGTCCAAAGCCAAGGCCGAAGCTGATGCAAAAGCCAAGGCGGAAGCAGAGGCCAAGGCAAAAGCTGATGCAGAAGCGAAGGCGCGCGCAGAAGCCGAGGCCGAAGCAAAGGCCAAAGCTGAAGCTGAAGCCAAGCGTAAGGCCGACGAAAAGCGCAAGGCGGACGAGGCCAAGCGGCTAGCAGAGCAAAAGCGCAAGCAGGAAGAGGCGCGTAAGAAGAAGCTTGCCGAGGAGAAGGCCAAGGCGCAGTTCAGTGCGGATCGGCTCTCGGCCTTGCTCGACAAGTCGCCCGATCCGCGCGCGCAGGCGCCGGCTGCGCCGCAGCCGAGCAAGGACACGAAGGCGAAAGGGCCTGTGCTCGGCGCTGCCGAGGGGCGCGATAATGTGCTTTCGTCGAGTGAGGCCGGTATGCTCGCGGGGTTGCTCAGCCGCGCCGTCAGCCGGTGCTGGAACGTGATCTCAGGCGTTGCTGGCACCGAGAACGTCGTCGTCCGGATGGAGGTGCGGCTCAATCGGGATGGGACGCTCGTCGGTCCCCCCAAGGTGACGAACTCGGACGGCTCGCCCGTCTTCGCGCACGTTGCCGACAGCGCGGTTCGCGCCATGATTGCCTGCGCGCCCTATCAGCTGCCGCCGGACATGTACGAAGGCGGTTGGGAGCACATCAATTTCGCCTTCAGGCCGCCGCACTGACCTACGGCGACGCTTCAATCGCATTCAGATTCATGAGGATGGGGAGAGTTCGGTGCCGGCATTTGCCGCTGTCGGTACTTTGTGCTCAATCACCCGATATTCGGGCTGGCCATGGCGTGATTCGCGTCGCAGCCTGCAGACGGGCATCCTCGGCTTCGGGCATGGAGGAGAGTGCGATGGCGGCCAAAGGCGCGCGTGAAACGTGGTCGGCAGCTGGCGAGCCACCGCCTGCGACGCTGATACCGCGTGACGAGATCTCCGACTTCCATCTGCGCGATGAAGCGCGCCTCGTCGGCGGTCTCATCGAACGCGCGGTCTACACGGCCGACGAGCGCCAGCGCATTGCCGTGCTTGCTCAACGTCTCGTCGATGGAGCACGGGCCGGGCGCGGGAAGCACGGCGGCCTCGATGCCTTCATGCACGAATACGGCCTGACGTCCGAAGAGGGCGTCACGTTGCTCTGTCTCGCCGAGGCGCTGCTGCGCATTCCCGATGCCGATACTGCGGACGCATTGATCGACGAGCGCGTGGGCAGCGGCGATTGGGAGCGTCATCTCGGTCATTCGGACTCGCTGCTCGTCAATGCCTCGACCTTCGGCCTCATGCTGACCGGCCGCATTGTCCGCCTCGGTCGCGCGCCGGGCTCGGGTCCGGGTGCCGTTCTGAAGCGCCTCGTAGCGCGCTCGGGCGAGCCGGTCATCCGGCAGGCCATGCGGCAAGCCGTGCGCATTCTCGGCGACCAGTTCGTGCTCGGGCGAAACATCGAAAATGCCATCTCGAATGCCTGGGAATACGAGAAGCAGGGCTATGTCGCGTCCTACGACATGCTCGGCGAGGCGGCGCGCACCGAGAAGGACGCTGCGCGTTATCATGCGCGCTATGCGAGCGCGATCGAGGCTGTCGGCAAGTCTGCTGGTGCGGCGGAATCTGAGAACATCGAGACGCTCATGCGGCGTCCGAGCATCTCTATCAAGCTCTCCGCGCTGCATCCGCGCTTCGAGCCCGGCAAGGAAGCGCGTCTCGAAGTCGAGCTGCTGCCGGCGCTCCTGGAACTTGCCCGTCTCGCCCGTGCGCGCGGGCTCGGCATCACCATCGATGCCGAGGAGCAGGATCGCCTCGATCCGTTGCTGATGATCTTCGAGCGGTTGCTCCATGCGCCTGAGCTCGCAGGATGGCCGGGGCTCGGCATGGTGGTGCAGGCCTATGGCAAGCGCGCGATCCCGGTGCTGCGCTGGCTGAAGCGGCTCGGCGAGACGACGCGGCGCACGATCCCGGTGCGCCTCGTCAAAGGCGCCTACTGGGACAGCGAGATCAAGCTCGCGCAGGAGCGCGGTCTGCCCGGCTATCCCGTCTTCACCGCCAAGACGCACACCGACGTGTCGTATCTTGCGTGCATGCGTTTTCTGCTGAGCGAAACGCGCACCTTCTACCCGCAGTTTGCCACTCACAATGCGCACACGATTGCCGCTGCGCATGTCGCCGGTGGCAACTTGCCCTTCGAGATGCAGCGCCTGCACGGCATGGGCGAGGCCCTCTACGAGGAGGTCGTGAGCAAGACCGGCCTCGGGCGCCGCTGCCGCATCTATGCGCCGGTCGGTGCGCACGAGGATCTGCTCGCCTATCTGGTCCGGCGACTCTTGGAGAACGGTGCCAACACCTCGTTCGTCAATCGCCTAGCCGATGACGACATGCCGGCCGCGGAGATCGTGCGCGATCCGGTGGACGCGACAGAGCAACTCTGGCAGGCGGGTAAGATCGCCGAGAACCTGACAATTCCGCTGCCGGCCGCGATCCTCGGGCCGAACCGGCGGAACAGCGCTGGCCTCTCCATTCCCGAGCCTGCGACGCGCGCAGCACTGCTGGCCGACATCAATGCGGCGATCGCGATCGACTTCACGGCGGGCCCGATCATCGACGGCAAGGCCATCCGAGGCGGTGATGCGGCGCGGCTCGTACTCTGTCCGCATGATCGCCGCCGTCGCATCGGCACCGTGCTCGATGCCACGCCCGATCAAGTGGGGCGCGCCATTGCCAGTGCCAGCAAGGCCATGCACGCCTGGGACCGTCGCGGCGGCGCCGGGCGCGCCGCCCTGCTCGAGAAGGCCGCCGACCTCCTGGAGCGCGATCGTGCGCGCCTCATGGGCGTGCTCGTGCGCGAAGCCGGAAAGACGCTGGAAGCCGCCCTTTCCGAAGTGCGCGAGGCCGTCGACTTCCTCAGCTACTACGCTGGCGAGGCGCGCCGCCAGTTCACCGGGCCGACGGTGCTGCCGGGACCGACGGGCGAGCGCAATACGATCGAGCTTTGCGGGCGCGGCGTGTTCGCGTGCATCTCGCCATGGAACTTCCCGCTGGCGATCTTCACGGGCCAGATCGCGGCTGCTTTGGCAGCAGGCAATACGGTCGTCGCCAAGCCCGCCGAGCAGACGCCCGTCACGGCCTTCCTCGCCGTCGAGCTGATGCACGCGGCAGGCATTCCGGGCGAGGTGCTGCATCTCTTGCCGGGTGATGGCTCGGTCGGTGCGGCGCTCTCGAAGGATCCGCGCGTTGCCGGCATCGCCTTCACCGGCTCTAACGAGACGGCCTGGGCCATCCAGCGGACACTAACCGATCGCCGCGGCGCCATCGTGCCGTTCATAGCGGAGACGGGTGGCATCAACGCCATGATCGCCGACAGCAGCGCGCTTGCCGAGCAGGTCGTGCGCGATGCCGTGCGCTCGGCATTCGACTCAGCCGGCCAACGTTGCTCGGCGGCGCGCGTGCTTTTCCTGCAGGAGGAGATCGCCGACGCTGTCACAGAGATGCTGACGGGTGCCATTGCCGAGCTCAAGGTTGGCGATCCGCTCGACTATGCGACGGACGTCGGCCCCGTGATCGACGAGGATGCGCAGACCATGCTCGAAGCGCACAAGCTGGCCATGCGGCGCGGTGCGCGCGAGTTGATCGATCCGCCTCTGCCGAGCGATTGCCGCGCGGGCACATTCGTGACGCCTGCCGCCTACGCGATCGACCGTTTGGAGATAGTCGAGCGTGAAGTGTTCGGCCCGATCCTTCATGTTGTGCGTTTTGCTGGCGGCCACCTCGATCGCGTGATCAACTCGATCAATGCGCAAGGCTATGGTCTGACGCTCGGCCTGCACAGCCGCATTGGTGCTGTCGCGGACTACGTGGCCGAGCACGCCCGCGTCGGCAATCTCTACGTCAATCGCAATCAGATCGGCGCGGTGGTCGGCGTGCAGCCCTTCGGCGGCGAAGGGCTCTCCGGCACGGGACCGAAGGCCGGCGGGCCGCACTATCTCGCGCGCTTTGCGACGGAGCGCGTACGCTCGACGGACATCACCGCGACCGGCGGCAATATCGAGCTGCTCGGCTTGCAGAAGGGGTGAGACGCTCAGCCTGCGTTGGTGATTTGGATCAGCTTATCCAGTGCGGCGCGAGCGGCGCCAGACTCGATCGCGTGAACGGCCAGCGCGACGCCGTCCGTCAGGCTCGTCGCCTTGCCGCCGACGATCAGCGCGGCCGCCGTATTCAGCAGCACGATGTCACGGAAGGGGCCCTTGGCGCCCGCGAGCAGATCGCGGATGGCGGCCGCATTGGTCGCCGCGTCGCCGCCCTTGAGATCGGCGAGCTTTGCCGGCGCGAGGCCTGCATCGCCAGGCGTGACCTCGAACACGGTGACCTTACCATCCTTCAGCTCGGCGACGGTCGTTGCCCCGGTCGTCGTCAGCTCGTCGAGGCCGTCATGGCCGTGCACGACCCAGACGTGTTCGGCGCCGAGATTCTTCAGCACATGCGCGATCGGCTCGACCCATTCGAGCGCAAACACGCCGAGCACCTGCCGCTTGACGCCGGCCGGATTGGAAATTGGTCCGAGCAGATTGAAGATCGTGCGGATGCCAAGCTCTGCGCGGATTGGTGCCCAGTGCTTCATCGACGGATGGTACATCGGCGCCCAAAGGAAACCGACGCCGGCTTCGCTGATCGCCTTCGCGACAGTATCGGGGCTGGCATCGACCTTGACGCCAAGTTCGGTGAGCACATCCGAAGCGCCGGAAAGCGACGAGACTCGGCGATTGCCATGCTTGGCGATCTTGAGACCGGCGCCGGCGGCAACAATGGAAGACGCCGTCGAGACGTTGAAGGTGCCATGGCTGTCGCCGCCGGTTCCGACGATGTCGACTGCACCCGGAGGGGCTGTGATGCGGTTCATTTTCGCCCGCATCATCTGAGCAGCGCCGGTAATCTCCTCGACGGTTTCGCCGCGCACGCGGAGCGCCATGAGGAACGCGCCCATCTGGGCGGGTGATGCATGACCGTCGGTCATGATCTCCAGTGCGGTGCGGATCTCATCGGTCGATAGCACCGCGCCCGTCGAGACCTTCTGGATGAGGCGTGTGAGCTCGGCGGCGGGCATGGCGCGTGGTTCCGGAGTGGCGAGGTGAGCTAGGCGGCGACGCGCGGTGCCTTGGTGTTGCGGGTGCGCGGCGTGAGGCCGGCGAGGCGCAGGAAGTTCGCGAGAATGTCGTGGCCGTGCTCGGATGCAATGCTCTCGGGATGGAACTGCACGCCGTGGACCGGGAGCGATCGATGCTGCATGCCCATGATGATGCCGTCCGCAGTCTCAGCCGTGATCTCGAGATCGGCCGGGAGGCTCGCGCGATCGACGATCAGTGAATGATAGCGTGTGACCTCGAAGCGCTTCGGTACGCCGGCAAAGAGGCCCTTGCCGGTGGTCTCGATGGTCGAGAGCTTGCCGTGCATGAGCGTCGGCGCGCGCACGACCTTGCCGCCGTAGACTTGGCCGATGGCCTGATGGCCGAGGCACACGCCGAGCAGCGGGATCTTCGGCCCTGCCTTCTCGATCAGCTCGAGGCAGATGCCGGCTTCGTTCGGCGTGCAGGGACCGGGCGAGAGCACGATCGCCTGCGGGGCCATCTTGATCGCCGCGTCGACCGTGATCTTGTCGTTGCGGATGACCTCGCATTCAGCGCCGAGCTCGCCCAGGAAGTGGACGAGATTGTACGTGAAGCTGTCGTAGTTATCGATGAGTAGGAGCATGGGATTTTGCTTACGCGGACAGCGCTTAGGCGTCAAGACTGGTGGGATGGGCGGCGGGTGCACGCGGGTCAGGCGCCGACGAATACGGTCTTTACGAACTCGCGGTAGAGCAGCATCTGGCGCGACAGGGCGCGGGGGTCCTTGAGCACCTTGGAGAGGATGATGCCGCCGTCGGCGACCGCCGAGAGCATGTCGGCGAGATCATCGAGATCGACCTCGATGCGCGGGGGATAGCGGGCGGCGATCAGGTCGAGGCGCGTGCGGAAGCGCTTGCGCCACGCGAGGACGGACGCGGCGTTGAGATCGCGCACCTGCTGGTCGAACAGGCGGTCCTGGTAGCAGTAGGCCGCGATCAGGCAGCCGGGGTGCCCGTTCGGCAGATCGGCCAGCAGCTCGGCCAGCATCTTGAGGCCGACCAGGAAGCCGTGCAGCGGGTCCTCGTTCAACTCGTCGGCGCGCGCGAAGAGCTCGTCGAACATCGCGCTTTCGCGCTCGATGTAGCGCACGAGCAGGACGCGGGCGAGCTCGGTCTTGTCCCGGAAATGATAGAAGAAGCCGCTCTTCGTGATTCCGACGGCGGCGATCAGCTCGTCGATGGACGTGGCGTCGAAGCCCTTCTCGAGCACAGAGGCCTCGGCGCAATCGAGAATGCGCTCGCGCGCGTCGCCCTTTCGCCTCGTCACTGCGGCCGGAGTCGGCATGGCGAACTGTACCTATGGTCAAGTTACGCGGGTAACAGCGCCGACAGCGGCGCTCCGTTATCCATTTCTCTAGCGCATAAGCGATTGTCTTCTAACACGAATTCAAATGCGTGCGCAACTGCACCACGCGCCTTCTAGAGGCTTGTGCCAAACGCCCCTACAAGTCCGACCGTCAACGCCGGCAGGCATTTTCGGCAGGGAAAACAAACAAATCAGAGTTGGAGATCATCATGAGCAAATATCGCAATGCATTGCCGCAGCTCGGCTCGCGCCTGTTCCTGACGGACGGCGGTCTCGAGACGTCGCTCATCTTCCAGCACGGCATCGACCTCCCGTATTTCGCGTCCTGCGAGCTGCTGCGCAGCAAGGTCGGTCGTGACGTGCTGACCGAGTACTTCCTGCCCTACATCGAGATGGCGCGGCGGGCGAAACTTGGCTTCGTACTCGAGGCACCCACATGGCGCGCGAACCCCGATTGGGGGGCGAAGCTCGGCCATTCCCGTGAGACCCTCGCCGAGGTCAATCGCCTGGGTATCGCTCTCATGGAGGAGCTGCGCTTTGCCCACGAGAGCAGCGAGACGCCGATGGTGATCAGCGGCAACATCGGGCCGCGCGGCGACGGGTACGTGGCTGGTACCGAGATGACGATCGAGGAAGCAGCCGAGTACCACGACGAGCAGGTTGCGGTCTTCGCCGGAACGGCTGCCGACATGGTCGCTGCCTTCACGATGACCAACATCAACGAGGCCCTCGGCATCGTGGTCGCAGCGCAGCGGCACCAGATGCCGGTCGCGATCTCGTTCACGCTCGAGACCGACGGCCGGCTGCCGAGCGGCGCGACACTCGCCGAGGCCATCGAGAAGGTCGATGCCGCCACGGGCGCGGCCCCTGCCTACTATATGATCAACTGTGCGCACCCGACGCACTTCGAGGCGACGCTTGCGGGTGGCGGAAGTTGGATCGGGCGCATCCGTGGCATCCGCGCCAATGCCTCGAAGCGCAGTCATGCGGAGCTCGACGCGGCGCCCGATCTCGATGCCGGCAATCCAGTGGAGCTTGGTGCCCAGTACGGCAGCTTGATGCGCGCCTTCCCGCAGATCCGGCTGATAGGCGGCTGCTGCGGCACGGATCATCGCCATGTGGCTGAGATGTGCACGGCCTGCTCGGGCCATTCGGCGGAGGCAGCGTGATCATGGGCATGAGCTGCCCATAGCGCGGCACATGCCTAAGCTCTCAGCTTCAGTTTCTCCAGGAAGCTGGTTTTTGAGAACGCGCCCTTGGCGTCGCGGGGTATCCACGACGGCAAGGGCCGGCGGTCGAATTCCTCGCAGAGGACAATGCCGTTCGTATAGAGCGCGGCAACATAGCTGAAGGTGCTCTTGGCGCTCAGCAGGACATCGGCGTCGCGTAGATGCTCGATAGTCTCGAGCGCGCCGAGATCCAGCTCGACGCGGTGACCCATATCCGTGAACTCGGCGAACTCCTCCGGTTTGCCGTTGCTATAGATGCTCACATGGAACGCGAGCCCTGTATTTTCTAGAAGCCCTGTCACTGTCGCCAGCGATTCTAGGACTGCTCTGTTCGACGTGAAGCGATGAGATACGTCGCTTGCCGAGACATCGCCGCGGCGGACATGAGCTGCGATGTGGAGCTGCCGCCCCTGCAAAGAGCTGCGCGCTGGCCGGCGGACGACCCGATCATAGATCTCGGGGTTCTGATCGCAGTAGACATACATGTGCGGGATGGCGATCAGGTGTGGCGTCCTCCATAGCGTCGGATTTGTCGCGAATTCGATGAGCCCGATATGCGGTAGAGAGACATCCCGCGTCAGCGGCTTACCTTGGCCGAGCGCGAAGAACGTCTCGCAGCGATCACGCCACGCAGTTGGATCGCCCTCGGCATGGGCGATCTCCTCGAAGGGCGTGTGCGCATACCGCAGTCCGAGATTGCTTGCGGCGGCCTCGACCGACAGGCGCGAAAGGACCTGAGAGCCGACGCCATCGCGGCGCAGCGAGGCCGCAAAAATGCTCTCGCGAGAAATGGCCGCTGATCGGACGCCCCGGACAATGCGCTCGCCCAAATGGCGCTTATCGCTGTTTAGCGTCAAGCGCAGCCGACCCTTGAGGTCCGTCCACGCATATCGCGCGTAGTATCCGAGACCCTCCTTCATCGCCAGTGCGGTCTCGATTGGCGTCTTGGCTGCCTTGAGGTCATTTGATCAGGCCGTCTGATACCAGCACGCTGGAAGATGCAAATCCGGGCGATCAGGGACGTTCTTACGATCGAGGTGATGAGGGAAGTGTGTAGCATAACGTCGGCTCTTGATGCGGTCCCTCCTGAGGAAGGTGAACTCGGCAAGGCGTGGCGTCTCGAACGTTCCGAACTTGACCGTCGCGCCGTTATTGTTCGGGTGAATGTGAACGGGATCAAAGTCCTTCAGCAACTTCGAGAACGCAAGCGAGATGAGTTCGATGCCGGTGCGATCGTAGATCCTCGGGAGGCCATGGAACTCGATTACGATGATCCTGAATTTGCGCAGCGTCTCAAGGTCGGTGGACAGAATCACCCCGTACTCTGCGCCTTCGATATCCATCTGCAGGATGAAGTCGGATTCCCCAGGGGCTTTCCTGTCGACCCAGTCGTCGAGCGTCATGAACTCATCGGTGCTGGTGTGCCCCAGGAATTTGCGCTCGAAGTCGAACAGATCGTTCTTGACCGGAGGCGCCGCAACAGATGCGTCTGCCAGGAAGCACTTGATGCCGCGGGCTGCCAGATCCTCCTCGAAGCGGGCAACTACCGAGACCCCGGGGGAAAAGCAGGCGCTTATTCCATCAAGATCGTCCGGAACGAGATAGCCTCCGTCGGCGTCGCCGCCGAGGCGGATAAGCTCATGCTGCGTTTCAACAGGACGCACCATCTCGAGAAAGCGCTCGATCGCTCGCGGATCAGCCGTCCTGCCGTACGTCAGCCCGAGACTGAGCAGGGACGACCGCGTGAAGCGCCGCAGGCTACACATGACAACGCGCCTCACATGGTGTGGAAACTCGAGGGGTGCTGCGACGAGCGGCTGCCCTCAAGCGTCCGCCAACAGCTTCGGCGTCGCGAAGTGGAGCAGGCGGCCCTTTCTTGGTCCGACGTCCTTCCAACTCTTGACATCGAACGTGACAACGAGAATGGCCGCAGTCGGAAGTTTCTCCGACAATGCCGCAATCAGCGCGGGATCGCCCTCGCCGATCAGCTCCAGCCCCAAGACCTGCAGCCCCGGATTGTGGCCGATGATCATGAGATGCTTGACCGTCGAGGGCGTCTTGCGCACGCGTTCCATGAGGCCAATCGGCTCGGCGAGGTAGAGCGCTTTCTCGAATTTCGTTTTCGGCTCGGGCTCCCAGCCGCTCGTCGCAAGCTCAAAGGTTTGGCGCGTGCGCACAGAAGTGGAGCAGAGCACGAGATCGGGCTTGAGGCCCTGCTGCCTCAGGAAATGCCCCATCAGCGGTGCGGCGGCTGTCCCTCGCGCATTGAGCGGCCGCTCGCTGTCGTCGAGGCCGGAGATGTCCCAGCTCGACTTGGCGTGTCGGAACAGAGTGAGGGTCAGCATCGCAATCGGTCCTCCGATCTGACGCGTCCGAGCGAGATTGGCTCAGGGTTTCGTGGCCAGATAGTCCTTCGTCCACCGGTCATAGTCATCGGCACGTGTCACGCGTTTGACAAGGTCGGCCGAGGCAAGACCCTTGAGATCCTTGGGCGCAGTCCCGTCACGCAATGCCTTGAGCGTATCGTAGATGGCCTGGATGGCCGCCTGGATGGGCTGGTGGCCCTGCAGGCAGACGCGCACGCCGCGCGACGCCAGATATTCACGGTCGGACAGCTCGGGTGTCGCCGTGCCGAGAATGAGCGGGATCTTGATGGACGGCGCGATGGCATCGAGCTCCGCGCGGGTCTTCACGCCGACGAGGAAGATCGCGTCGACGCCAGCCTTCTCGTAGGCCTGCGCGCGTTTGATCGTGTCCTCGATGCCGGTGATCATCGGTGCGCTGGTGCGCCCCGCAATGCAGAGATCGGGATCGCGCCGTGCGGCGAGCGCGGCCTTCATCTTGCCGATGCCCTCCTCGATGCTGAGGATCTGCGGCTTCTCGGTCGTACCGAACGGCTGCGGCAGGGCCGTGTCCTCGATGGACATGCCGCTGACGCCGGCGATCTCCAGTTCCTCCACCGTGCGCATGACCGAGAGCGCATTGCCATAGCCGTGGTCGGCATCGACCATCAGCGGTAGCTCCATGGCGCGATTGATGCGGAGAGCCTGATCGGCAAACTCCGTGAGCGTCAGGATGATCAGATCGGGCGCGGAGAGCACGCCGAGCGATCCCGTCGAGCCGGCGAACATGCCGATCTCGAAGCCGATGTCTTCTGCAATGCGGGCCGCGAGAGGATCGTGCACGGAGCCCGGATGATAGCAGCGGTCACCGGCAAGATAGCTGCGGAACTTCTGGCGGCGTTCAGTCCAACGTGAAGGCATGACGCGAGATCTCTCCGAACTCAGATGTGGGCGACGGCTTCGGGGCTCGGCGCGATCGCGCCGCGTTCGACACGGCGGACCACGTCCACGATGCCGTCATTGGCGGGCGTCGCGATCTTCAGCTCCGCACCTTTTGCCGCGACGAGACCATTGATGTAGTCGATCTCCGTGCGTCGGCCCTTCATGATGTCCTGGCCCATGGACGGGCGCTGCTCGTCATTCCTGTGCTTGACTTGCTCGAGCAGGATGCCCTCGCATTCCTCGCGCGCGGCCTTGTCGCCCTCGCCGGCGGCGAGCAGCTTCTCCGGCGGAATGTGATAGACGGGCTCGAGCGCATAGCCATGGGCGAGACCGACCTTGATGGCCTCCGCCGCGAGCCGGATCGCGAGCCAGCGCGTCATGGGATCGCGATCATTGCCGTTGCCGCCGCGCCCGGTCGCTGCCGCAACGGGATTGCGCATGGCATTGACGATCAGCTTGGACCAGCGCTCGCCCCAGAGATTCGTCGTCGTCTTGGAGCTGTCAGCGACGCCCACCATCTCCGCGATCTCTTTCACGCGCGGCGTGATGCGCCCGTGCGCCTCGCCGACGCGGAAGACCGTATGGCGCGACCCGCCGAGACCGACATTGCGCTGGACCTTCGCTGGGCCCGTGAGTTCGACGGAAATGGTCGACGCAATGCAGCCGACGGTCTTGCCCCAGCCGACGACGGAGGCAATGCGCTCTTCGTTGATCGAGTTCTGCAGCGAGACGACGTAGCCGTCGGCGGTGAGATACTGCGCGATCATCTGCGTTGCCCAGACCGTATCGTAGGACTTCATGGACACGAACGCGATGTCGAAGGGGCGCTCGCTCCCCGCCTTCTGCAGGTCCGTGATGTGGATGGCTTGCACGGGGACGGTGAAATTCTCCGGCGCCGTCTGGCCTCTGAGCGTCAGGCCGTCGCGGCGCATGGCTTCGACGTGCTCCGGCCAAGGATCAATTAGCGTGACGTCCTGCCCGGCCTTGGCCAGATACCCGCCCACATGTCCGCCGAGCGCGCCGGCGCCCACGATTGCGATTTTGCGTTTCATCCCCGTGCTCCTCGATCCGGCCCGCCTGTGTTCATTTTTCCCGCGGGGCTCGTCGGGGGGGCAGGATGGTCGTCGGGGGAGGGGAGGTCAAGCGTTGAGGGGGCGGCGTTGCCGCGGGGCTGTTATGGCCAGTAGCGGATTTCGCATCCTTATGGCGGTTTCGTGAAACGTTAACGCCGAATACCGCCCCCGATAGTCTTGTTGCTGGCGCATGAAGCGATTTCCTCTCGCACCAATTCATAGCCGGCGCTGCGATGACGCGCGCGTAGTGATGGGCAGAGGTGTTAGGGCGACTTCCGATCATCCAGAATGCGCGGGCGATTTAAGCCTTGGAACCCGTTGAGCGATAGGGCGTTACTCTTCGGCCTCGCGTGCTGAGTGTTCATCCCAATTAGTGCGGGAAGGGGAGTGCCTGTTTCGAGGGGACGGATGCGCGCCCCGGGGAGCGTCCATGTCCACGTTGCTTTCCATTGGGGTGGAGGGCCTAGACGAAATCCTGGCAGGGGGGCTTTCCGCAGGCTGTGTGTTTCTCCTCGAAGGCAAACCGGGGACGGGCAAGACCACTATCGCGTTGCAATTTCTCCTCGCTGGACAAGCGCGCGGTCAGCGCTGCCTCTACGTCACACTTTCAGAAACCGAACAGGAGCTTTTGAATGTGGCGGCCTCGCATGGCTGGACGCTTGGCAATGGTTTCAATATTTGCGAGTTGCAACCGCCGGAAAACGCTTTGGATGCTCACGAGCAACAAACGTTGCTCTACGCGTCAGATCTGGAGCTGGGCGACACCGTCAAACAAATTCTGGATGCGGTCGAGCGAACCAACCCCGAACTCATCGTTCTCGATAGCTTGTCCGAGATTCGATTGCTGGCTCAAGGATCTCTCCGCTACCGAAGGCAGCTTCTTGCACTCAAGCACTTCCTCGCCCGTCGCGGAGCTACGGTTTTATTGCTGGATGATCTGACGGCTGAGGCTGCCGATAAGACAGTCCATAGCATCGCCCATGGCGTTATTTATCTCGAGGAGCTGGCACCCGAGTATGGATCTGATCGGCGCCGTACAAGAATCGCCAAATACCGTGGTCACGCCTATAGGGGCGGCTATCACGATTTCATAATCGCGAAAGGGGGCGTAACGGTTTTTCCCCGCCTCGTGGCATCAGAGCACAGAAGTACTTTAGCATCGAGCCCGGTGCAAAGCGGAATCGCAGAACTTGATCAGCTAGTTGGCGGAGGTGTTGACAAGGGTACGAGTACGCTCGTGCTTGGTCCGGCCGGCACCGGCAAATCCTTATTTGTTCTCCAATACGTGGTAGCTGCGATGCGGCGCGGCGAGAAGGCGGCGGTATTCATGTTCGACGAGGAACTCGGTGTCACGTTCCGCCGTAGCAAGGCTTTGGGTATCGATTTAGAAACCTATCGGGACAATGGCAGCCTGCATATTCAGCAGATAGATGCGGCAGAGCTTTCGCCCGGGGAATTCTCGCATCGCGTCAGCGTCTGCGTCGAAGATCGCGGCGCGAGTTTGGTCGCGATCGACAGCCTGAACGGCTATCGGGCGGCTATGCCCGAGGAGCAATCTTTACTCCTTCATATGCATGAGCTCTTGCAGTACCTCAACAGGCAAGGTGTCACCACCTTCCTAACGGTTGCTCAGCATGGCCTTGTGGGAAATATGGAGACGCCTGTTGACGTAACGTACCTGGCGGACACCGTAGTCTTGATGCGCTACTTCGAGGCAGCGGGACGCGTCCGACGCGCCGTTTCGGTTGTCAAGAAGCGTACGGGGCCGCACGAAGATACCATTCGCGAGTTTCAGATAGGCGCGCGCGGCATACAGGTCGGGCCTGTCTTACGAGACTTTCAGGGCATCCTCCGAGGCGTCCCGACATACGTCGGCAGCTCGATACTTTCAGACGAGTAAGCTCATGCCGCTCGGTGGGCCAAACTCTGAACGCGTGCTCGTGCTGGCGACACGCCACCGTGACGCTAAGGTCGCCCATCGACTGCTCGCCGAGGCAAGCTTTCCTGCGCTCATTTGCCAAGGAGTGACCCACCTGGCGCAAGAGCTACGCAAAGGAGCAGGATGCGTGGTTCTCACCGACGAATCGATTGATGGCTTTGCAGCTCAGACTCTACATGGCTGGGTCCAAGAACAGCCTGCCTGGTCCGATCTGCCGATCGTCGTGCTTACCAGTAAGGTCGACGAGTCCTCTCGCAGCCGTTCGGCCCGAGAGTTGCAGGATACTTTGGGCAATATCTCCTTCGTCGAGCGCCCGTTCCATCCGCGGACGCTTGCAAGCGTCGCGCGTTCGGCCATGCGATCCCGGTTGCGGCAGTACGAAGCGAGAGAGCTGCTGGAACGATATGAGCTGCTGGCACGCGAACTTCAGCACCGAACCAAGAATTTGCTCGCGGTGATTCTCTCGATCGCCGGCGCGAGTTTGCGCGAAGGAGGCGACGGTCAGGGAGCATTCATCGCTCGGCTGCACGCACTCGCCGCAGCACAAGACCTATTGATGGAGGGAGATGGACGAGGCGCCTTCCTCTTCGACATCGTTCAGGCAATTACCGGCAGCTTCGGAAATCGGACCGCCATCGACGGGCCGCAAGTGCATTTGAGCCCCACCCTGGCGCAAGGCTTTGCGCTGGTCGTGCATGAGCTTGCCACTAATGCCGCCAAGCACGGAGCCTTGAGCCGCGAGGAGGGCAGCATCTCGATTGGCTGGGAGGTTGCCGTCAAAGCAGACACAACCACTTTGCTTTTCAAATGGCGAGAGCGAGGTGGCCCGCTGGTCATGTCGCCCAAGCGTAAGAGTTTCGGCACCGTCCTGCTGGAACGCGCGCTGCCTACTTCCTCGCCACCACGCTTTAATTACGGCACAAACGGATTTAGTTACGATCTGTCCGTAAAGCTCGCATAACGTCGAAGAGTCATCCCATCAACTCGGTACGGTCCCTTTCACGACCCACGCCGTGGCTGCGTACGAGCGAAGACCGTCGGCTTCGCCATCCAGGTAGGCGCGCTCGACGGCGTCGCGGACTCTCAACCTCATGTCGGCGCTCAGGCTGCCGACGTAGTCAGCCAGCGGTCCGTCCTTGCCGTCCAGTGGTGCCCAGAAGTCGGCAAACGACGCGAAGTCCATTCGGATCGAGACAGTATCCTGCACGATATCGACGAGCCCGGCATCGCGCCATGTCCGCTCCAGGTCGCCTGGACGGGTCAGGGGGCGCGTGTACGCTTTTGCGCGACGCTCGATGGCGCCGGGGTCGACCACGGCCGCAGTATCCCAGAACATGCGATAGAATACGAAGCCGCCACGCGTGTCCCATGTCGCCGCGGCAACGGTTCCACCCGGCCGCGTGACGCGGCGCATCTCGCTCACCGCCAGCTCGCCCCTAGGGATGAACTGCAGAACCAGCATCGACAGCGAATGGTCGAAAGAGGCATCATCGAAGGCCAGCGCACAGGCATCGCCCACATCAAAACTGATCCGGGGATCCGGATTGCGCCGCTTCGCGTAGCCGACATAGGCAGGTGAAAAGTCGATGCCGACCACGGCGCCGATGCTTGGGTTCTGCGCGAGGCTGAAGCTGAGATTACCGGTGCCGCAGCCGACATCCAGCACACGGGCGCCGCTGGTGACGCCTGCGAAGGCAATAAAGCGTGGTGCCAGAAGCCGGCTCCAGCGCCCCATTTGAAGCTCGTAGCCGTCGCCGTCCGATGCCGTGAATGTCGAAGACGCTGACATTTCGCACCTCCCGGGTGGAGAAGGAGCATGAGCGCCCTCGCAGGCGCGGTCAAGGCTGGTGCGATTTCATTCCGCGCGTGATGTCGGGATCGCGGGCGGTGAATCGTCTTCGTTACATGGTGCCCATCCGGAAGCCACATTCGCGGCCTTGCACAAGAGGACTGAAATGAAAATCACCGTCGAAACCACCGTCGCCGCCCCGATCGTTGAGGTCTGGAAGGCTTACACGAGCCCCGCGGACATCATGCAGTGGAATGCGGCGTCCGACGACTGGCACACGCCGTCCGCCACAGTGGATCTGCGCGAGGGCGGCGCCTTCTCGTCGCGCATGGAGGCCAGGGACGGCAGTATGGGCTTCGATTTCGCAGGCACGTATACGAAGATCGTCGAGCATAAGCTGATTTCCTACGCGTTCGGAGATCGGACGGCCGAGGTCGCGTTCACACCAGGTCCGGAGGGCGTTCTGGTGCAGGTCTCCTTCGATCCCGAGCAGGAGAATTCGCCCGAGCTGCAGCGGCAAGGCTGGCAATCCATCCTCGATGGCTTCAAGCGGTACGTGGAGACTAAGAAGCGAGCGTGAAGAGGTGAGCGGCCCAGGAATCCTCACGAGGCGCCGCCCATGGTGGCGCCTCGCATGTGATCAGCATGGGAACGCGGGGCGCTGCTCTTAGTTTAACTGTCGATACGAGGACCGCAGAATTCCGGCCACACAGATCATTTGATCGCCAGCACAGTGGGAAATTGCGCGTTGCAACGAAGTTCCTCGCAATCTGGCGAAATCGTCGTAACGGACATTCCGGCGCGCCTGGATCGTCTGCCGTGGGGACGATTTCATACGCTCGTCGTGCTCGCCCTTGGCATCACCTGGATCCTGGATGGATTGGAGGTGACGCTCGCCGGCGCGGTCGCGGGTGCGCTGCGCCAAAGCCCTGTCCTGCAGTTCACGAGCGCAGATATCGGTCTTGCCGGCAGCGCCTATATCGCAGGCGCCGTCGTCGGCGCCGTGTTTTTTGGCTGGCTGACGGATCGCCTCGGGCGCAAGAAGCTCTTCTTCATCACGCTCAGCGTCTATCTGCTTGCGACCGCCGCGACCGCGTTCACCTGGAATCTTTGGAGCTTCATGCTGTGCCGGTTCATTACCGGTGCGGGCATCGGCGGAGAGTACGTCGCCATCAACTCGACCATCCAGGAACTCGTCCCGGCACGCGTACGCGGCTGGACCGATCTCGCGATCAACGGCAGCTTCTGGGTGGGTGCTGCGCTCGGCGCAGCGGGCTCCATCGTGCTGCTCGATCCGACGCTTCTGCCGGTGGACATGGGCTGGCGAGCGGCGTTCCTGATCGGCGCGGCACTGGCGCTCGTCATTTTCCTCATGAGGTTCTGGATACCTGAGAGCCCGCGCTGGCTCATGACGCACAATCGCGCGGACGAGGCCGAGGCGATTGTGAGCGTGATCGAAAGCCAGTTCAGGCGGCAGGGGCATGACCTCTCGGACGGCCCGTTTCCGCGCATCCGCCTTCGTGCGCGCGACTACACGCCGCTGAGCGAAGTGGCCGCGACGCTGTTCCGCGCACAGCGGCAGCGGACGTTCGTCGGTCTCAGCCTGATGGCCGCGCAGGCATTCTTCTACAACGCGATTTTCTTTACGTACGCGCTGATCCTGACGGAGTTCTACGGCATCCGCGCCGATCACGTCGGCTGGTACATACTTCCCTTCGCTGCGGGAAATTTTCTGGGCCCCATTATTCTCGGGCGCTTGTTCGATACGGTCGGTCGCCGGCCGATGATCGCGTTCACGTACTCGATCTCCGGTTTGCTGCTGGCGATCACGGGCTTCATGTTCGCGCAGGAATGGCTGACCGCCACGCAGCTGACCATGGCCTGGACGGTCACGTTCTTCTTCGCCTCGGCTGCGGCAAGCTCCGCGTATCTGACCGTGAGCGAGACCTTTCCGCTGGAGATCCGCGCGCTCGCCATCGCCTTCTTCTATGCGCTCGGCACGGGCGTCGGCGGCATTCTCGGTCCGCTGCTGTTTGGAATGCTGATCGAGACGGGATCGCGCTGGAGCGTCTTCACGGGCTATCTGCTCGGCGCGGGCCTCATGATCGCGGCGGCGATCGTCGCCGGCATCTGGGCCGTCGCGGCCGAACGCAAGCCGCTGGAGAGCGTGAGCCGTCCGTTGGCGTCGGTGGATTGAGCCGAAGGTTCGCGCACTTCCAACATGACGCACCTCGTCCTCTTGAACATCCGCATGCTGGTCATAAATACGTCATGTGGGGGTTCATTTGCCGTATGGCAAAGGCAAAGCGCGCTTCGTGGCTGCCGCCACGAACGATCGGTCGGGCTTTGCTATGGGAGAGGGAATACAAGCGCGCATGTCTGGATGGTTGACTGGCTTGGAAGGAGCGTTCGCTCTCAAGCTCATGATGTGCCTGATGCTCGGCACGCTCATCGGTGTGGAGCGCGAGCTTCGCAACAAGCCCGCCGGCATCAGCACGCACTGCTTCGTCATGGCAGGTGCGTGCCTGTTCACGTTCGTGTCGACCGTCGCCGATCCCAACAGCCCTGCGCGCATCGCGGCTCAGGTGGTATCAGGCGTGGGCTTTCTCGGCGCGGGGATGATCCTCAAAAGCGAAAACAACACAATCAGAAATCTGACAACCGCAGCGGCCGTATGGTTCGCTGCCGCGATCGGCATGGCCATCGGCATCGGCTGGTACGTGATCGCCATCATCGCGTCGGTTTATGCGGTGATCGTTCCGCGCATTCCGCACGTCAAGAAATGGCGCGAGAGCCAGCAGGACGAGTGACCTCGGCCCGTACCGGGCTCAACAAGAGGAGGAGGCCGCCATGTCGAAGCTTCGCGTGAGCTGCTTTTCGATATCGCTGGACGGCTTTGGCGCCGGTCGCGAGCAGACGCTCGAGAATCCGCTCGGCATCGGCGGCGAGGCCCTGCACGACTGGTTCGTGCCGACCCGGACCTTTCTGAAGGTGCATGGGCGGGAGGGCGGCACGACCGGCCCCGATGATGATTTCGCCGCGCGGCAGTTCGCGAATATCGGCGCGTGGATTCTGGGGCGGAACATGTTCGGGCCGGTGCGCGGACCTTGGGCCGATGAAAACTGGAAGGGATGGTGGGGCGACAATCCACCGTACCACCGCCCGGTCTTCGTGCTGACGCACCATGCGCGCGCGCCGATCACCATGGAAGGCGGCACGACCTTTCACTTCGTGACCGACGGCATCGAGTTGGCGCTCGCGCAGGCCCGCAAGGCGGCCGAGGGCAAGGATGTGCTGCTGGGCGGGGGCGCGGCGACGATCCGCCAGTATCTGCGCGCCGGATTGATCGACGAGATGCACGTTGCGATCTCCCCGGTGATGCTCGGCTCCGGCGAGCATCTCTTCGCAGGCATCGACACGATCAAGCTCGGCTATCGCCGCACCGAGCACGTCACGACGCCCAACGCCACGCACTTCGTATTGGCGAAGGGGTAGGTGGGCGCGCGCCCAGGATCAGGCGCTCGCTGCTCTGCGCTGGCGGCGCCACCTGGAAAACCGATAGGCCCAGAACAGCGGCCAGCCGATCCCCATGAAACCGAGAAACGGCAGGAATAGCGCGAGCGCGTAGACGTCGATCCTGAGATTGTGCTCGGCGACGGAGTTGGCCGGGTTCGCTGGCGCGTAGTAGACGCCGATTGAGTCGCCCGCGGATAGATCCGGCGGCGTGCGTACGTCGGTCCGCGTGGTCGAGCCTTCGTGGCGGGAGCCGTTCGCGGCAACGACGCTGTAGTCGATCACGAGCCGGTATTTCGGCGCGCCGTCTTTGAATTTGCCGACTTCTTCGAGCTTGGTCTCGCGCACCGTTCCCTCCGTTCGCGCGCCGAACCAGAGCAACGCTCCTTCGCGTGCGAGCCGCGGCCCCATGATCGCGATGGCGGTGGCGCAGCACACCGCAAGCAGCAGCATCGCCACTCCGAGCGCGACGAGGCTTCTCGACTTCGTGGAATCGGCCCACGCATCGAACTGGTCTTGACGAATGAGCAAGCGTGACAAGGCGCCCCCGTCCCCGATCGAGCCTGCAACATCAGTGCCCATAGGTGCTGGAGCCTACAGGATGATGAGAGCGATCGGCACAGAAGGCCACATTAGTCTGAAGTTCTTCGAGACACTCGCTGCACGCCGCCATGTGCTCTTGGCGGCACGTGAGTAGGTCCAGCGAGACCCCAGACGAGCCCTTCGAGCTCATCTAGTGGAATCCGAAGAGCATTCGCGATCTCATTCTTACTTACGCGCTCAGACCACAACTGCATAAACACCTTCTTCCATACGATTGAGGTCTCGCGCTCAATCCCGCGAGGCTCGCCCTTGCGATAGCCGCGCTTTGTTAGCTCGATGCATACGCTTTTGTACTGCCATTCGGAGACGAGTCGCAGTTGTTGCAGCCTGTAGGCCATCGCCATAGCCGAGACCCGCCAGCGCTGCTTCATACTGATAACCGCGTCGGCATTCACGAACCTTGGCGCCCTAGCGCGCACGTCATTTTCGGGCATGAGGAATGCGGAAGCGAACGCGTTTGCCTCGCGCTCACTCGCTCGCTCGTCATTCTGGACGCGATCGCTATTCGGGCCGGCGTGTCGGTGCATGACGAGATGGGCAAGCTCGTGGCCAGCATCGAGTATGCTGCGCTCGGCGGTCTTGAAGTTGTTAAGAAATATGAAGGGTTTGTCATCGCGCCAGAATGAGAATGCATCAACGCTCGCTGTGTTCTCCGACAAAGAGAACACCCGGACACCGAATGTTTCGAGCAACCCGACGACATTGCCGATTGGGCGCTCTCCAAGGCTCCAGTGTTGGCGCAAAGCGCGCGCAGCCGCCTCCGCATCAGCCTCGTGGCTTAAATCTAAAAGATTGGGTTGGGGCAGCGAGAAGCGCGACTCGATCCAGTTGCTCAACTCAAGCCCCAATGACCCGGCGGTGATTGCAGCGTCTCGCTCCCTTGCGCTCATTTTCGAAAGGCTTCGGAAGCTCACCGCCTCCGTAGAGATTGTCTCCAGGTCACCAGCAAAAAAGAAAGCACGAGGAAAACTCAGTGCCGCTGCGAGCTTGTTGACGGTTGTATCATCGGGAGCGTTCTCGCCATTCTCTAGGCGAGAGATCGTCATAACAGACAACCCGCTGCGCTCGGCAAGCTCCTTGCCGGTCATCCGGCGCCGCTTGCGGGCCAGGACCATTCTAGTCGGATTAAACATTGAACTTAGCTCAAGTCTTGCGAACGACTTCCGGATCGAAATCCGCGATCGGCCCATCCTCCGGTGCCAGCAAGCTCTCGTCGTCAAGCTCGATGCCGGACGATATGTAGATGCGCTCGACGTAGCTGGTAAAAGTGCCACCCTTTACCACGGGCCGAGTCAGCTCACAGGCACCCCTCGGATCGACCATTAAGTAGAATGCTGCTATGCCGTCGCGAGCCAGCGGCGCAAACTCCGGCAGCGTGCCCGCGAACAAGTCCTGCCCGAACACCTTTTCTCCGCCTGCACCCTTCCTAGAGCGCGGCTTGGGCTTCTGGGTGTCGTTGCACGCGACGTCCACATTGGCGAATGCGATCTTAGTGGCTGTCGTCTTATTTGAAATGGCCTCGACGCCATGCGCGCGATCGACCTCCCACTGGCCTTCGGGGGCCACATGCCGATCACGCAAGGCCCACGTACCGTCCTGATACGCGAAGGTGCCACCTGCGTTGGCAGCATGGAACGGCGTCGCGTTGCCGCTTGCATTCATGGCGATGTCGCGAATTTCCAGAAGGGTCGCCAGCGATGTTCCGAGCTCGGCCAGCCGAGCCTCCACGTCGACAGGCACCTTCACGTAACGTGTCGCAATCATCGTCATGTTGCCGCCCTTGTGTCGATAAATTCCACCAACTTGTAGGGCGAAAAACTAAACACAGCAAGGTTGTCGGGCAAGCGCTTGAAATCGTCGTGGTTTTCGCTTCTGCGCTCGTATCACGGCACCGGGGTGATTCGTTTGCCCTGCCGCTTTCCGCGCTCCCTTCCTCCATCCCCAACCCCGTCGCCACACCCCGCATCCCCTGCGAGACAGTCCGATCGCGGGCGGCTATAAGGCGCCGAAAGGCCTAAGCAACCCGGACACGCCATGAGCCCTGCCGCGAGCGCCACCACTGCCACGTCCTACCCGAAGATCACGCCCGAGGTGATCGCCGCCCACGGCTTCAAGGGGGACGAATACGACCGCCTGCTCGGCATTCTCGGCCGCGAGCCGACCTTCCTGGAACTCGGCATCTTCTCGGTCATGTGGTCCGAGCACTGCTCGTACAAATCGAGCCGCTACTGGCTGCGCCAGCTCCCGACCTCCGGGCCGAAGGTCATCCAGGGGCCGGGCGAGAACGCGGGCGTCGTCGATCTCGGCGATGGCGACTGCGCCATCTTCAAGATGGAGAGCCACAACCACCCGAGCTTCATCGAGCCCTACCAGGGCGCGGCGACGGGCGTCGGCGGCATCATGCGCGACGTGTTCACCATGGGCGCGCGGCCGATCGCGAACCTCAATGCGCTGCGCTTCGGCGATCCCGCGCATCCCAAGACGCGCAGGCTCGTGTCGGGCGTCGTCGCGGGCATCGGCGGTTATGGCAACAGCGTCGGCGTGCCGACGGTCGGCGGCGAAACCAACTTCGATCCCGGCTACAACGGCAACATCCTCGTCAACGCGATGTGCATCGGGCACGCGCGCTCGGACAAGATTTTCTATTCGGCCGCGAAGGGCGTCGGCCTCTCGGTTGTCTATGTCGGGTCGAAGACGGGACGCGACGGCATTCACGGCGCGACCATGGCGTCGGCCGAGTTCGACGACAAGAGCGACGAGAAGCGCCCGACCGTGCAGGTCGGCGATCCCTTCACGGAGAAGCTGCTGATCGAGGCGTGCCTCGAGCTGATGGCGTCCGATGCGATCATCGCCATCCAGGACATGGGGGCGGCGGGGCTCACGTCCTCGACGTCGGAGATGGCTGACAAGGGCGGTGTCGGCATCGAGCTGGATCTGGATCACGTCCCGCAGCGCGAGCTGAACATGACGGCCTACGAGATGATGCTCTCGGAGAGCCAGGAGCGCATGCTCATGATCCTGAAGCCGGGGTCGGAGGGCGCGGGCGAGGCCGTGTTCCGTAAGTGGGGCCTCGATTTTGCGATCATCGGCAAGACGACCGGTACGGGCCGCATGATCGTCAAGCACAAGGGCAAGATCGAAGCCGATCTGCCGGTCGACAAGCTCGCGAACTCCGCGCCGCTCTATCAGCGTCCGTGGGTGCCGACCGTGCCGCCGAAGACCATTCTTGCTGAGTGGGTGCCGGCGCCGTCGTCGCTGCTCGGCACACTCGAAGAAATGATGAGCGGCCCGCATCTCGGCTCGCGCCGCTGGATCTGGGAGCAGTACGATCATCTCGTGATGGGCGACACGATTGGCCGGCCCGGTGGCGATGCGGCGGTCGTGCGCGTGCACGGCACGAAGAAGGCGATCGCCGCGAGCTGTGATGTCACGCCGCGCTACTGCCTCGCCGATCCGGTCATGGGCACGAAGCAGGCCGTCGTTGAGACGTGGCGCAATCTGACGGCCGTCGGCGCCGATCCGATCGCGATCACGGACAACATGAACTTCGGCAATCCCGAGCGGCCTGAGATCATGGGCCAGTTCGTCGGCTCAGTCGAAGGCATGGGCGAAGCGTGCCGCGCCCTCGGCTATCCGGTCGTGTCGGGCAATGTCTCGCTCTACAACGAGACGAACGGCAAGGGCATTCCGCCGACGCCGGCCATCGGCGGTGTGGGGCTCATTCCGGATTGGTCGAAGACGGCGGACATCAAGCTCAAGCACGATGGCCACCTGCTCATCCTGATCGGACACGAGGAAGGCCATCTCGGCCAGTCGCTCTATCAGCTGCATGTCACCGGCAAGAGCGAAGGTGCGCCACCGCCGGTCGATCTTCCCGAGGAGATCAAGGCCGGCAATCTCGTGCGCGCGCTCATCCGCGAGGAGAAGGTGTCGGCCGTCCATGACGTGAGCGACGGCGGGCTGCTGGTCGCGGTTGCGGAGATGGCGCTCGCCGGCAATCGCGGTGTCGAGCTGTTCCCGTACGAAGGCAAGCTGCCGGCGCACGCCGTCTGGTTCGGCGAGGACCAGGGGCGTTATGTGCTGGCTGCCGCCCCATCGACGGGCGAGGAGATTGCGGAGAGGGCGCGGCTGCTCGGGCTCGCCGTGCGGATCATCGGGCGTACCGGTGGTGATGCCATACAACTCAAGGGCGAGACTGCCCTGCCGCTGGCTCAGCTGCGCCAGGGCCATGCCGCCTGGCTGCCCGAGTATATGTCCGGAAAGCGTAATTCCTGACGGTGCTGAGGACTCCGGGGTGGTCGTGATAGACTAAGTGCCTTGGAAATTCGGAGCCTCGTGTGATGATCGAGAAATTCGCCGGTGTTCGCGGTGATCTTCGTAGCGAATTTCTCGATCTGAATCACACGAGCAAATTTAAGACCCTAGTGTCCCTCTTGATTCCGAAGTTCGCTCGGGACGCTAGCAGCGAGGATTGGCGAACTTCGGAATTGGGACACTAGGGCCGTGCGCGAGCGACGCCTGCTTCTCATCATCGGCGGTGGCATTGCTGCCTATAAGTGCCTGGAGCTGATCCGGCGCGCGCGCGAGCGCGGCTTCTTCGTGCGCACGGTGATGACCAAGGCCGCGCAGGCATTCGTGACGCCGCTCTCCGTGAGTGCGATCTCCAACGAGCGCGTGCTGACCGAGCTTTTCGACGTCGATGAGGAGCGCGAGATCGGCCACATCCGCCTCTCGCGTGAGGCCGATCTGATCGTGGTGGCGCCGGCGACGGCGGATCTCATGGCGAAGATGGCGGGCGGTCATGCGGACGATCTCGCGACGGCGGTGCTGCTCGCGACGGACAAGCCCGTACTGATCGCGCCGGCGATGAACCCGCGCATGTGGCAGCACGCGGCGACACAGCGCAATGTCGCAACGCTGGAAGCGGACGGCATCCACTTCGTCGGACCGAACGCAGGCGAGATGGCGGAGCGGAACGAAGCCGGCCCCGGTCGCATGGCCGAGCCGCACGAGATTCTTGCCGCTATCGAGAAGCTCTGGGGTGACGAGACCGCGGCGAACATCGGCGCCAAGGGACCGCTCGCCGGTCGTCATGTGCTGATCACCGCTGGCCCGACGCACGAGCCCATCGATCCCGTGCGCTACATCGCCAATCGCTCGTCCGGCAAGCAGGGTTACGCGCTCGCGGCGGCGGCGCGCGCGCTCGGCGCCCGTGTGACGCTCGTCTCGGGACCGACGGATCTGCCCATTCCGCACGGCGTGTTCGTATCGCGTGTCGAGAGTGCGCGCGAGATGCTGGCAACGGTCGAAGCCGCGCTCCCTGCAGACGTCGGTATTTTCGCGGCGGCGGTTGCGGACTGGCGCGTCGCCGATGCGAGCAACCAGAAGATCAAGAAAGATCCGAAGCGCGATACGCCGACGCTCACGCTCGTCGAGAACCCGGACATTCTGAAGACGGTCGGTCACGCGAAGGCCGGGCGTCGTCCATCGCTCGTCGTCGGTTTCGCGGCCGAGACGGAGAACGTGCTCGAGAATGCGAAAAAGAAGCGCAAGAGCAAGGCCGCCGACTGGATCGTCGCCAACGATGTCTCGCCGGCGACCGGCATCATGGGCGGCGATCGCAATGCCGTGCACATCGTGAGTGCCGAGGGTGTCGAGAGTTGGCCGGACCTCGACAAGGGCGACGTCGCGCGCCGATTGATGGATCGCGTGGCGGCGTGGCTCTTGGAGAACACGGGCGAGGCCTGATCGCGCGGGGGCGCGGAGCAATCGGGGGCGATATGGGAAAAGTGACGATCGAGGTGCTGCGGCTGCCGCACGCCGAGGGCCTGGATCTGCCGGCCTATCAGTCCGCGGGTGCTGCGGGCATGGATCTCGTTGCAGCGGTGCCGGAAAATGCATCGATGGACCTCGCGCACGGCGAGCGAAAGCTCGTTCCGACAGGCCTCGTGCTGCAGATCCCCGAGGGCTATGAGGTGCAGGTGCGGCCGCGCTCGGGCCTCGCCATTCGTCATGGCATCACGTTGCTCAACTCGCCGGGTACGATCGATTCCGACTACCGCGGCGAGGTCATGGTCATGCTGATCAATCTCGGCGCCGAGACCGTCACGATCGAGCGCGGCGAGCGCATTGCGCAAATCATCGTCGCGCCCGTCGTGCAGGCGAACCTCGTCGATGTGAAGGCGGTGTCAGAGACCAAGCGCGGCGCCGGCGGGTTCGGATCTACGGGCACTAAGTCGAAAGCAAAATCGAAAAAGCCCGTCTAAAACTATTCCTTCGACAGCGAAGAGCTGCGTGGCTGGCTGGGGCCGTGACTGGCCTGGCTCGTCTCGCATTCGTCATCGTTAGATGCAGTCGGGCACCCATCATACTTTTCCGCGAGTCTCCGCAATGCCTCTCGCATCGGATACGGGAGGTCTTCCAGAGGCACGAGTTCCTTTCGCAGTTGCGCGCCTAATCTCTTGAGTGTGTGCTTCTCCATGGCTCATATCTCCTCAGTGTAAAGAACCGAGGTAAGCCAAGGTTGTTCCCCAATATTTTGAGAATGTAATTTTCGCGATCTTAGGGATCCGGTAACTCTCGATTCGAGCGGTGGTAAATTCAGGATCGCGCGATTCGTTCCATGCCGCCCATGTATGGCCGTAGCGCCTCTGGGATGAGCACGGTGCCATCGGCCTGCTGGTAGTTCTCCAGGATCGCGATGAGCGTGCGGCCGACCGCGAGGCCGGAGCCGTTCAGCGTGTGCACGAACTCCGTGCCCTTGCCGCCGGCGGGGCGGAAGCGCGCGCCCATGCGTCGGGCCTGGAAGTCACCGCACACCGAGCAGGAGGAAATCTCGCGGTAGGCATCCTGTCCCGGCAGCCAGACCTCGATGTCGTAGGTCTTCTGGGCGGAAAAGCCCATATCGCCCGTGCAGAGCACGATCGTGCGGTGGGGTAGGCCCAAGCGCTTGAGGATCGCCTCGGCGCAGTTGGTCATGCGCTCGTGCTCTGCGAGCGACTGCGCGGGCGTGGTGATGGAGACCAGCTCGACCTTGCTGAACTGATGCTGGCGGATCATGCCGCGCGTGTCGCGTCCGGCCGCACCAGCTTCCGAGCGAAAGCACGGCGACCATGCGGTGTAGCGGAGCGGTAGCGTTGCCTCGTCGATGATCTGCTCGCGCGCGAGGTTGGTCAGCGGGACTTCGGCGGTGGGGATGAGGAAGCGGCGATCCTCGCCGCTGATGAGGAACAAATCCTCTTCGAACTTCGGCAGTTGCCCTGTGCCGTACATCGCGGGATCGCGCACGAGCAGCGGTACCTGGCATTCGGTGTAGCCGAACTCACCCGTATGAATGTCGAGCATGAACATGGCGAGCGCGCGCTCGAGCCGCGCAAGTGCACCCTTCAACACGACGAAGCGTGCGCCCGAGATCCGCGAGGCCGCCTCGAAGTCCATCAGCCCGAGCGCTTCGCCAAGCTCGAAGTGCTGCTTCGGCTTGTTCAGGCTCGCGGCCGGCATGGTCTTGGGATCGCCCCAGCGGCGCACCTCGACGTTGGCCGTCTCGTCCTTGCCCTCGGGCACGTCGGCGAGCGGAATGTTCGGCAGCACGGCCAGCTCGCGCTCGAGTGCGACTTCCAGCTCCCGCTGCTTGTCCTCATTCGCCTGGAGCTGGTCCTTGAGGGACGCAACCTCCGCCATGAGCTTCGCCGCAAGCGCCTCGTCCTTGGCGCCCTTGGCTTTGCCGATCTCCTTGGAGGCCGCATTGCGCCGCGCCTGTGCTTCCTGCAGGCGCGTCTTGATCGCGCGCAGTTCCTCGTCCTTAGCAATGAGGCCGGACGAGAGCGGCTCCAGCCCACGGCGCTTGAGGCCGGCGTCGAAAGCGGCGGGATTTTCGCGAATGGCCTTTATATCGAACATGGTAGGTGCCCTGGCGCGTGTGTGGAACCGCGTGGGGGCTGTATTAGGTGGCTCAGGCGGGCGCGTCCAGTGGGGTCGGACCCGCACCCCCGCTCAGCTCGCGGTGCGCTTCGGCACGGTACGCCTCGATGAGGGCCGCCAATTCGTCATGCCCGATCTGAAGGGCAAAGGCTGAGAGTAGAAGGCCGTCATTCCCGGCGGTTTTGGATGCCCAGCGGGCCAGCCGGCCTGCAAGATCGAATACGAAGTGGTCGCCGGCTCCCGGGATGAAATGAAGCTCTATGTTGGATACGCCGAGCTCGCGCTTGGCCGTGATGTAGTAGACCGCCGACCAAGGGATATGCGTGCCATAAGTCGACACGCCGTCGAGCGAGAGGATCAGGTCGGGCCCGCTGAGGGAGCCATAGACGCGCCACAAGGCATCGGCGAGCGAGACGCCCGCCAGAGGGAGGCCGATCCAGCCGAGCGCGGCGAGCGACCAGTGGCCGTTCTGTATGATGTACCAAGAAAGCGCCAGCCCTCCGGCAGACAGCGCCCCGTAGCGCAGCAGGCGCCAGAACGAGTACCGGACTTCGAGTGTCTTCCTGTCATCCATAGACACGAGCGTGCTCCAGCGCGCAGATCCTGCGGCGCTCCTGCTTCCTATATCGCGATGGGAAGAGCAAGCGGGTGGTCGCGCTCAGCTTCGATCGCCGCGCGCGCGTTGCCAGTAGGCTATGATCGTCTCCAGCAGGGCATCATGGCCCATTCTGAGGCCCTGGGAGGCAATGCAGAGACCGTCGGCGCCGACAGCGGCATTTGCCTTGCGCGTGAGGCGCGCGAGATGCGTCAGATGCAACGTGCGCTCGATGGCCGGATCGACGGCGAGTACGATCGCCGGCTGGTTGTACGCCGACCAGGTCGAGATGCCGTTGATGGCCGACCAGGGCACGATGTCGGAGGCGACGCGCGTGTCGCGCACGCCGCGCGGCGAGACCGTGATCACCGACCCCGTGAGTGTGAGCAGGCGCCAGATGGCGACCGCCAGCATCGCGCCGAAGAAGAGGACGCCGAACCAGCCGATCGCCTGCACCGTCCACTGCGGCTGGAGCGCCAGGAACCACGATGTCGCGACGAGCGCGCCGCCGGCCGCGATGAGACCCACCATGCGCCAGGGCGATTGCTTGATCTCGATCGTGCGGGTCGTATCGATGGCCATGCGAGCCAGCCCGGAGAGTACCCAGCCAGGAGCACGTTCAGCGCCGATCAACGCCGATACTGACCGCCCCCGTCCATGTCGATGACCGTGCCCGAGAGATACGCCACTTGCGGCGCCGCGAGCATGACCGTCAGTGCTGCTACTTCTTGCGGTTCTTTGAGGCGGCCGAATGGCAGCGTACCGAGCACCTCCTCCCAGCGGCTCTCGTCGCCGAAGGTGGTTTTTGCGCGGGTCTTGCTGAGCGTCATGATGCGGTCCGTGCGCGTCGCTGCCGGGTTGATGCCGAACACGCGTACGCCGAAGTCGGCGGCGCCCGCGCCGACGCCCTTCGTGAAGGCATTGAGCCCGGCATTGCCCATGGAGCCGCAGATATAGTCCCACCGCGGCGCCGGCCCGGCCATGCCGATGATGTTGATGATGGTGCCGGCTTTGCGCGGCTTCATCTGCTGCAGTGCCATCTGCGTCATGTGCACATAGCCCATGACCTTGAGCGCCCAGGCCTCGGTCCACTTGGCCATGCTCATATCGAGAATGCTGCCGCCGGGGATGGCGCCCGCGTTGTTCACGAGAATGTCGATGTCGGGAAAGCGCGCCATCGTGCTCTCGCGCGCGGTTTCCTGCGAGAGGTCAGCGGCGTGCGTCGTGACGTTGGCCTGATGGCGCGAGCGGATATCGTTCGCGGCGGTCGTGAGTGCGTCGGCGCTGCGTGAGACGAGAATGACGTCGGCGCCCTCCGCGGCGAAGGCTTCGCCGATGGCGACGCCGATGCCCTTCGATCCGCCCGTGACGAGCACTTTCTTGCCGGCAAGCTGCAGGTCCATGGTCGTCCTCCCGTAGAGAATCTTGATGCGCGATCAGCCGATGGTTTCGATCGAGACTGGAAAGAGTGGTGCGAGGTCGTCGACTTGCATGATGTGATAGATGCTGAAGCGATAGGCGTCACCGGCCGTCATCTCCGGCGGCGTGAAGGGAAAGCCGAGATTGCCGGCTGTCGAGATACGCCCGGGGAAAGGTGCGTGCAGCAGATACTGCTTGGCGCTTGCGGCGACGGCGCGCGCTTCTTACTCGGTCTCGGCGATGCATTCGACGAGCACGCCGACTTCCTCCGGCACCGTCGTCACCGGCTGGCCGCCGACCACGCCGAGGCCGTAGAAGCGGAAGAAAAGCTCGTAGGGCCGCTTCGGATTGGGCGGGACAAGCTCGCGCACCATGGCTTCGACGCTCGCCGCGATCTCCTGCGCCTTGGCGATAAACACGGGATCTGTCGAGCCTGCGACGAGCACGGCCCGCGCACCGATGCGCGTTGCGCCCTCGATCTTCACCGTGAATTGCGTAGCCGGCTCCCAGCGGCCGCCTGACACGCGCACGCGGCGCTCGTCCACGGCCTCGTATTTGGCATCGGCGAGATAGAGCACACCCTCGGGCTCCGCGACCGATAGAGGATCGGCCTGCTCATAGAGACTGTGCGCGGCAACGGACATGGGCGTCGCGCGCCGGTTCGGATTCATACTTTCGAGAATGAAACTCTCGCCTTCGAGCGTGCCGAGCATGGCATCGCGCCCGCCACCCTCGCAGCAGAGCGAGGCACACTCGATGATCTTCGCCATCTGCAGGGCTGGGCCGACAGGGAAGCCCAGGCGCTGCGGCAGCGTCGCGTAGATGGCCGTATCGCAGGCGCGGCCGGCGATGATGATGTCCGGCTCGAGGTCGACGGCGCGTTGGAAGGCTTCCATGCCCATCTGGCCGACAATGCGCGCGGCGCCATCGACGTCGGCTTCGGTGAGCGCGGCGATCGGGCCGATGGAGGTGACCTTGCGCGCGCGCACTGCGGCCTTCACGACATCGCGCGGCATCTCGGCGCGAATGGTGGCGACGCGGAAACGAAGATCGTTCTCGCGCGCTATCTCGCGGACGATCTCCATGGTGCCGGCAAGATGCGGATCGCCGCCGCCGGTCCCAGCCGTGCCGAGGATGAAGGGAATCCGGTTCCTCACCGCGCCGGTGATTGCGAGGCCGAGATCGCGCTTCGAAGAGCGGCGCGCGGTCGCGAGCTGCCCCGCGCCGAGGTAGTAGGGACCGGGATCGACCGAGCCCATGTCAGCGCCGATGAGATGCGGCTTTCTTGCAAGTCCGGCGCGGAAGGCCGGCTCAGGGATGCCAAAGCCGAGCTGGCCAGAGGCGGAGAGGATGCGCAGAGGGCCCTTCTCGCGCTTCCAGGCGTCGATGGTGGAGGCGAAGGCGCTCATATCTCGACATCCAGAATGGGGCGATGCTGCTGGGCGCCGTAGACGTCGGTATCGCCGGGTGTGCCGGCGATGATGCGGCGCGGCAGCACGATCTTGATCGCGTTAGCGGCCGGATAGGGAATGATCTCGGCTTCGGCGACATTGAAGCGCTGGGCGATCACGGCCGCCTTGAGGCTCGGTGCGGCGAGCGCCCGCTCATACATCTCGCGCGTGTCGAACATGAGATCGAGTGTGACCTGGGTCGGCCCGGCGTTCTTCGAGCGAATGACGCGCGCCGCATCGATCAGCTTCATGGGCGTTTCCGGGATTGTTGTTGCTTAAGTCCGTACATTCTGCGGCACGGATGCAGCGTCGCGCAATGCCCAAAGCAGCAGGCCCGCAGCGCAGGGCGTGCGGGCCTGGGAATACGTGGGGTTATGAAGTCGACCTCAGCTCACTTCAGCGAGAAGCGAGAGCTGGTAGCCGTTCGAGCCGTCGCGGTCGACGAGGCGCGTGGGGTAGTTACCAGTAAAGCAGTGATCGGTGAACTGCGGGTTCTTTGCGTCACGGCGGTCGAAGCCCATGGCACGGTAGGTACCGTCGATGGACAGGAATGCGAGGCTGTCGGCGCCCATGAAGTCGCGCATTTCCTCGACGGACATGTTGGCGGCCAGCAGCTCGGTCGTGCGTGGCGTGTCGATGCCGTAGAAATCCGGATGCTTGATCGGCGGGCTCGAGATCCGCATGTGGACCTCCTTGGCGCCGGCATCGCGGATCATGGTGACGATCTTCTTCGAGGTCGTGCCGCGTACGACGCTGTCGTCGATCAGAACCACGCGGGCGCCGCGGATGACGCCGACGTTAGCCGAGTGCTTCAGCTTGACGCCGAGGGCGCGGATGCGCTGCTCGGGCTCGATGAACGTGCGGCCGACGTAGTGGTTGCGTACGATGCCAAGCTCGTAGGGAATGCTCGAGAACTGCGAGTAGCCGATGGCCGCCGGCACGCCCGAGTCCGGGATCGGCACGATCACATCGGCAGGTACAAGTGACTCGCGGGCGAGCTCGATGCCGAAGCTCTTGCGGACGTCATAAACACTTCGCCCGCCGGAGACGGAGTCTGGGCGGGCGAAATAGATGTACTCGAAGATGCACGGGCGAGCCGGGCGTTTGGGGAAGGGGCGATGGCTCTCGACACCCTCCGACGTAATGATCACCACCTCGCCGTTGTCGATCTCGCGCACGAATTGGGCGCCGACGATGTCGAGTGCACAGGTCTCGGAGGCGAGCACATAGGCTTCGCCGAGCTTGCCAAGGACGAGCGGACGGATGCCGACGGGATCGCGGGCGCCGATCAGCATGTCGTTGGTGAGGCAGACGAGCGAATAGGCGCCTTCGATCTGCAGCAGCGCGTCGATGAAGCGCTCGACGATGCGGCGCTTCCGCGAGCGGGAAATGAGATGGAGGATGACCTCGGTGTCCGAGGTCGACTGGCAGATGGCGCCCGAAGAGACGAGTTCCTGGCGCAGCGTGAGAGCGTTCGTGAGATTGCCGTTGTGAGCGACGGCGAAACCGCCCGTGTCGAGGTCGGCAAAGAGCGGCTGTACGTTGCGGAGGACGACGTCGCCGGTCGTCGAGTAGCGGTTGTGGCCGACGGCCATGCGACCCCTGAGGCGCTCGATCACGCTCGCCTTGGAGAAGTTGTCGCCCACCAGGCCCAAGCGGCGCTCCTGATTGAAGCGTGTGCCGTCGTAAGTAACGATGCCGCAGCCTTCCTGGCCGCGGTGCTGGAGCGCGTGCATCCCGAGTGCAGTGACGGCGGCGGCGTCATCGTGACCGAATATGCCGAAGACGCCGCACTCCTCGCGGAGCCGCTCGCCATACCAGTCTGATTCTTCTGTTTGCAGCGGGTCGGCGTCCTGGGTCACGGGCACGGACATCATCGCTGCTGCTCCATCGCTGCCGGTTGAGCGCGGGATATGTGACGCTGCCTACTTCTATTCAAGTGAAGCGGCGGCGCCAATACGCGGTCGTATATGTCAAATCGGTGTCAATAGCCACCCCCAACACGCAGCTCTTCCACGTGATATTGGCGGGGCAGTACATGATGTCGCGGGGGCGCCCTCAGGCGGCGCCGGATGCCCCGCGAAGGACGGATCGCCCGGCGTACTCCGCGACGTCGCCGAGTTGCTCCTCGATGCGGATGAGCTGGTTGTATTTGGCGAGGCGGTCTGAGCGCGAGAGCGAGCCCGTCTTGATCTGGCCGGCATTGGTTGCCACCGCTAGGTCGGCGATGGTCGAATCCTCGGTCTCGCCCGAGCGGTGCGAGATCACGGCCGTGTAGCGGGCGCGCTGGGCCATGTCGACGGCGTCGAGAGTTTCGGTCAGCGAGCCGATCTGATTGACTTTGACGAGAATTGAATTGGCGATGCCTCTGCTGATGCCCTCGGCAAGGCGCCGCGTGTTGGTTACGAAAAGGTCATCTCCGACGAGCTGGCAGCGGCTGCCTACGGCCTGCGTGAGCGCCTTCCAGCCGTCCCAGTCGTCCTCGGACATGCCGTCCTCGATGGAGACGATCGGATAGCGGGCAACAAGATCGGCCAGGTACTTCGCCATGCCGGCGCCGTCCAGCGACTTGCCTTCGCCCTCGAGCGCGTACTTGCCGCCCTTGTAGAACTCGGTGGCCGCGCAATCGAGGGCCAGCACGACGTCGTCGCCGGGCTTGTAGCCGGCCTTCTCGATCGACTTCATGATGAAGCCGAGGGCCTCGTCGGCGCTCTTAAGATTGGGCGCGAAGCCGCCCTCGTCGCCGACGTTCGTCGCGTGGCCGGCGTCGTGGAGGCCCTTGCGCAGCGTGTGGAAGACCTCGGCACCCATGCGGATGGCATCGGCGCAGGTCTCGGCGCCAACCGGCATGATCATGAATTCCTGGATGTCGATCGGGTTGTCGGCGTGGGCGCCGCCGTTGATGATGTTCATCATCGGCACGGGCAGGATGCGGGCATTGGTGCCGCCGATGTAGCGGTAGAGCGGGAGATTGCTCGCAAGGGCCGCGGCTTTTGCGGTAGCGAGCGAGACGCCGAGGATCGCATTGGCGCCCAGGCGGGACTTGTTCGGGGTGCCGTCCAGACTGATCAGGGCCGCGTCGATGCGGCGCTGGTCCTCGGCATCCATGCCCGAAAGCGCGTCGAAGATCTCGCCGTTCACGGCATCGACGGCCTTCAGCACGCCCTTGCCGAGAAAGCGGGATTTGTCGCCGTCGCGAAGCTCGTTGGCCTCGTGTGCGCCCGTCGAGGCGCCCGATGGCACTGCCGCGCGCCCGACCGAACCATCTTCCAGCGTCACGTCGACCTCGACGGTCGGGTTGCCGCGGCTGTCGAGGATCTCGCGGCCAATGATGTCGACGATGGCGGTCATATCGGGCTCCGGTCGGCGTGGGGTTGGCGTTTGCGCGCGGGTATAGCCCGCGAGCGCCGGAACGGAAAGCCGATCGGAGGGAGAAAGGCTAAGCGGCTGCTTTAGAGCCGCGAGCCGACCACCAGGGTCCAGAATGTCTTGAACTCGGTCTTGGGATCCTGGACGAGAGCGATGCCCATATGCTGGGCCTCGGCCTGGAGAAGGTTCTTGTTATGGCCGGGGCTCGTCTGCCAGCCCTTCATAACTTCGTCGAAGCTCGCCTGCCCGGTGCCGACGTTCTCGGCTGCCAGTTTTGCGTTATATCCGGCGCGCTTGACACGGTCCCAGGGGTTCGAGCCGTCGGAGCCGTAGTGCGAGATGCGGTCCCACTTGGCGAGGTCCTGAGCGTGCGCCCGGGCGGCCGCCGTCAGCTCGGCGTCGAGCTTGAGGGGCTTCAGGCCATTGGCTTTGCGGTAGTTGTTGATCGCGTCGCGGGCGGTTTCGGGATTGAGGCCGGCGCGGGAGTAATCGCGGTCGGCAAGGGCGCCCTTGGGTGCGCGCTCCGAGGGGTTGCCGACGGGAGCCGCGACACTTGCAGGCGCAAGGCTCGCCGTCCGCTGGCGGCTGTCGACGCGGGTCGGAGTACGGGTTTCGAGGTCGCCGCCGAGCGAGGCCTGGCGACTGGATCTGGCTGCCATGGTTGGGCTTTCGGCGAAGCCCGAGGACAGCGTACTGGAATTCATGCCGCAACCGGTCGTCAAAAGCGCGACCGTAACCCCCGCCAGTACGCGATACATGGCCTTAACTCCTGCCGTCCGACGCGCAACCCACCCAGCATCATTAACTATGCGACCGGGTGGTTAATTCGACGTTAAAGATACGCGCACGGAAATAGCTTCCCTCAGTCCTGGAGCGGATTTTGGGGCACGGCGCCGGCGTGCAGATCCCCTGGACGAACCCGGAACTTCCGGCTTCGTCGCCTCTCCTGCATCGAGCGCGTGAAAACCCGTCCTGTGGGCCATAAGAGATGGAATCTTCGTGACATTAATTGGGCCACGGAGCCGCACGCGTTAAATATAGTTCATGTCGGCCGTGGCCTGATGCGCGCACCCCAGGTCGGACGGCGCGAATCGGGGCGATTTTGCTTGGCGGAATTGTTGCAGTCTTCCAGAATGCTGTTGATTCTACGTTGATTCGTCCGGGTTGAGGGGCCCGGCGGCAGAGGTCTCGCGAGGGAAACGAGAGATCCTGCCTTATAGCCGGCGGGCCGTGCAGGGGCGTGCGCCAGCCGGAATTCCCCACGTGCGTCGTGATGTGTGCGGTGTATGGCCGGGTCGCGTGTGGCCACGGCCTGGAGCGCATTGTCGCCTGTGTTGAGGCAGCTCGGAGGCAGACGGCGGTTTGCTAGGGGGCAAGGACATGGCGGTGGCGGTACTGGATGCGCCTCGCGCGACACCGGCGCGGGTCGACGCGCTCCGGGTCGGCACGCTCGTGCTCGTGCGGATATCGATCGGCGAGGCCGGGGTTGGCGAGGCGGAACTTGCGCGGGATCTGCAACCTTTGGTCAGCCCCGTGGTCGAAGCCGGCGAATGGCGCCTGCTGCTCGGCCGCTTGGTTGCGGCGCATATCAAGGATCAGCTCGTCGTTCGGCGGAACAACCGGCTGCACGCGACGACAGCGGGGCGGCGACAGGCGCGGCAGTTTCTGGGCGCCGATCTGACCGGAACCGACGATTGGGCGGACGTGCGCGACGGCGCGCTCATGGCCCGCGCTCTCGGGACGCCGGGCCTGCCGGCGCGGCGCCTGAAGGCAATCGGCAAGATCGAGGGCTTGCGGCGCGCGATCGTGATCGCGGCGCACGGGCTCAAGCCGCGTGCTGCGGCAAGTGCTTCGCGAATGAGGAACGATCTCGCGCTGCTCGCGCTCGATCGCGCCTTCGGTAATCGCCTGCAGCGGGATCTCGGCTCCAAGTCGGGTCTCTCGGCGAAGGCCGCCCGCCTTCTCGCGGGTCAGCTTTCGGTGCGGCCGCGCGATTTCGGCTCCGACAGCCGGCTCGTCGCGGGTCTCGCGGCCGAGGTGCTCGGCGTAACGAGCAGCACGCTGCCGGCGCTGCGTCTCGCGCTGCTACGCAAGTTCGTTGCGGGTGATCTCGAGTGGCCGATAACCGTGCCCAAGGCGCAGGAGGCGCCCGCGAAGCCTGCGGCGCCGCCACCTGCGAGTACACCGGCCGTCGTGCAACAGTTGCGGCCGGCGCTAGCTCCAGCTCCGGCGCCGACGGGCAAGCCGAGCCCTGAAGCGTTCGCGCGTGCGGTGAAAGATCTGGCACGGCCGCTCGCCGTCGGCGGATGGTCGGGCAGCCGCAAGGTCTACATCTCACAAGTCTGGGCCGCCGTGCAGGAACAGCACGCCGGTTGGGGACTGAGCGAGATCGAGTTCAAGGCGATGCTCACGGAAGCGCATCGCACGGGGCTTCTGGTGCTCGGCACATCGGATCTGCGCGACAAACGCGATCTCGACGAGATCCAGGCCTCAGCCACCGTTTTCAAGAACACGGTATGGCACTTCGTACGCATTGAAGAGTAGTCCCGCTGGGGCCAACAGAAATTTGTGTCGAGGAACAAGAAGAACATGCAGCGTGCAGTAGACAGCGCGGCCCCGGTCGAGAGTTTTGCATCGGCGTTCGAGCACTCGATCACCTGGGAAGACGATATCTGGAGTGCCGACCCGGTCGACGTCGCGGCCGTGCACAAGCAGGCGCGTGCCAAGTTCCAAAGTGCGCTCGACGCGATCGTGAAGTCCGATGGCGCTGTGACGCCGGCGCGCCTGCTGCTGTTCCACGGCCAATCCGGCGCCGGCAAGACGCATCTTATCCGCGCGCTCAGGACGAGCAGCCATCGCACCGGCACGGCCTACTTCGGCTATGCCCAGATGACCCCCGATGTCGCGAGCTACGCCGACTACTACCTGCGCCGTCTCGTTGCTTCGCTTGAGAAGCCGTACGATCCCGATGGTGAGTGCGAGAGTGGCCTCGCTCGGTTGACCAACAAGCTCGCCGCCGCCGCGCTCAGCGATGAGCAACTGAACGAGCTGACCGAAGCGAAGCTCAACGAGGACCAGCTCGCCAAGCTGATCATCAAGCTTGCGGACGAGATCGTCGCGAGCCCGCAGTTCGCCGGCCAGGAGCTCGACATCAATATCGTGCGGGCGCTGCTCTATCTTCAGCGTGCCGATCCGCGCATCGACCAGCGCGTGCGCCAATACCTCCACGGCCGCCCGCTCAACGAGCTGTCGCAGTCGTCCGTCGCGGCGCTCGATTCGAGTAGCGGCGAGGGGCGCGCTTTCGAGATCATCGAGAGCCTCGGCAAGCTCATGTGGACGGTCGATCGCGCCGCGCTCGTCTTCTGCATCGACCAGGTCGAGGACCTGCGCTTCTTCTCCGATTCCGATGAGCGCTTCCACAAGGCCGTGCGCGATCTCATACAGATCGCTAACCGCGTACCGACCGCGCTGATCATCATCTCCTGCCTCGGCGACTTCTACGACCACGTGCGCGGCGTTCTTGCGCAGTCCTATATCGATCGGGTCGAGAAATCCGGTCCCGTCGCGCTGCTCGAGAACCGGACGGCGGACGAGGCGCGGCTCATTCTCTCACGTCGCGTCGAGCAGCACGCCGTCGCGCGCGGCGTCGATCCTTCTGCCGCCGATCTGACGAAACTCTTCGGCGCCGACTTCATGGCCGAGCTTGGTGGTCTTTCGACACGACGGCTGCTGGAAGATGCGCAGGCGCGACTTAAGAGCCGCACGGCGAATGATGAGACGCCCGCCGACGAGCCCGAGGAGTCTGATGGCGCGGGCTTCATCTCAACGCTTGCCGCGGCGCTCGGCTTTGGCCTTGGCGGCAGCACAGAGAGCCAGCCCGCGGCGGGCCAGATCGACTTCCGCGCGAGCTGGGAGCGTTTCGCGAGTCTTTCCGAGGCCGAGATGCCCTCGGACGACCAGGAGCTGCTCGGCGTGCTGACGTCCGCGCTCGAGCTGGCGCGCGCCGAATGGGGCTCGGGCGTCACGCTCTCTGTGCGCCGCGCCGATCTCGGCGATGACCTGCCGGCGGCGGATGTCACGGTCACCCACGCTTCCGGCATCATGCAGAAGACGCGCGTCTTCATCTGCAATCGTCCGACACAGGGTGGCGGCCTCAAACGTCAACTCGACAAGGTGCTTTCGAGCCTTTCCTCGGCGAGCGCGGTCATGCTGCGCGCGAGCGACTATCCGCCGCCGCGCAAGAACCAGACGGCGCAGGCCTTCCGCAAATTCCGCGAGAGCGGCGGTCGCACGCTCGTCGTGCCCATGACGGAGTGGGAGCGCATGATGACCGTGCGCGAGTTCCACGCGCGTCATCGCACCGATCCAGGTTTCGGTGGCTGGCTCGAACAGGCGAAGCTCCTTTCTGCGCTCTCCGTGCTCGCGCAGCTCCTCCGCCTCGATCTGCTCGGGGCGCCGATGCCCATGGGCGAAGCGCCCGCGCGGCGGCGTGCGGAAGTCCCCGTCGAGACAGCCGAGCAAAGCAATCTGGTGACGCTGCCCTGGGCAAAAGGCCCGCCGGACGCTGCTCCGCGCGACGGCCACGGCCTGCCGAGCTTGCAGAGTCGCCTCGCGGACTGGACCGGCTGGACTTCCGGTGGCTCTGCGGCGCCTGCGCCCGCCGCGTCGGCAGAGGAAGATCAGGATCTGCCTCTCAGCGTCATCCTCGACGAGCATGGCTCGCACGCGTCGAGCATTCTCGCGGGGCGTGAGGTCGGCGGACGCGGCAAAACCATCACGCTCAACAAGGATGTGCTCAAGCGGCACACGGCCGTGCTTGGCGGCTCCGGCTCGGGCAAGACGACGCTTGCGCTCTGCCTCATCGAGCAGCTTCTGATGAATGGCACGCCGGTCATCCTGCTCGATCGCAAGGGCGATCTCTGCTCGTATGCCAATCCCGACGTCTGGCGCGGTCGCGATGACGATCTCGGCGAGACGAGCAGCCTTCGCGAGCGCTTGGGTGACCAGATCGATGTGGCTGTTTACACGCCGGGGCGTGCATCGGGTCGGCCGATCTCGATTACGCTTCTGCCGACCGGCATCAACGAGCTGCCCGAGCACGAGCAGCAGCTCCTCGCCAATCTTTCGGCGGCGGCGCTCGGCGACATGCTGCATCTCAAGAACTCGGCGACGCATCAGAAGCAGTCGGGCACGCTTTCGGTGGCGCTGCGTATTCTCGGCTCGCGCTTCAGCACCGAGGTCGGTCTCGCCGATCTCATCCACCTGCTCGAGGATGAGGATCCCGAGCTCACCGAGCTCACACAGCGCATGGATCCCTCGGGCAAGATCCGCCGCGATCTCGTCGCGCAGCTCGACAGCCTTCGTCATCGCAATGCCGCGCTCTTCGAGACCGGCGGCGAGCCGCTGCGCATGGAGTCGTTGCTCGGCATCGGGCCGCATGCGCGCCCGGATGGCCGCACGCGCCTCTCGATCATCTACACGGGCTTCCTCGGCGACAACGAGAATATCCTCTTCTGGGTCTCGCAGTTCCTGTCGGAGGCGCTACGCTTCTGCCAGCGCAACCCGAATGACGAGCTGCAGGCCGTCGTGATGCTCGACGAAGCGGATCTCTACATTCCGGCGAACGCGAAGCCCGCGACCGCCGAACCGCTGCAGAGCCTCTTGAAGCGCGCCCGCTCAGCTGGCCTCGGGCTCATGCTCGCGACGCAGTCGCCGGGCGATCTCGACTACAAGTCGCGCGATCAGATCACGAGCTGGTTCATCGGCCGCGTCCGCGAGGACACCGCACTTCGCAAGCTCAAGGCCGCCTTCCAGAGCGAATCGGGCCTCGATCCGGCGGCCGTGCTGCCGCACCAAACGGTCGGCGAATTCCATCTCGTGCAGGAAGGCCTCGTGCGCGCACTCAAGGCACAGCGCTCGCTCATCACGGCCGAGCAGGTGCCGTTCGACCGCATCGAGCAGCTCGGCTTCGAGACCAAAGGTCAGGGCGAACGGCAGCTCAGATTGTTTGGATAGTACGCTTCTCCTTCTCCCCGTTCTTACGGGGAGAAGGTCGGGATGAGGGGCGGCGGCATACGCTGACATCAGCGCAAGTGGCCGCCCCTCACCCTAGCCCTCTCCCCGCACGCGGGGAGAGGGGATCTTTTGTCCCACGTCCATGGGGCGTAACCGGAGTGAGGGGCGACCACAGGCGCTGGCACGGCATCTGATGCCGCCCCTCACTCCGGCGGAATGCAGAGCCGAACTCCTATTGCTGCGCGAGCGCCAGGCTGAGCTGCTCCGAAATCACGTCATCACGCGCGCCGAAGCTCGAGAGTGTGACGCCGACGAGGCGAATGCCTTTGCTCAGCGGATAGACCGAGCGCACGAGCTGAACGCTCGCGCCGTGCAGTGCCTCTCGCGTGCTGACTGGCGCGTCGAATGTCCGGCTGCGCGTCGCAATCTGGAAGTCGGCGTACTTGATCTTCACCGTAACCGTCCGCCCAAGCGATTGCGTCTTCTCGCACCACGCCCAGACATCATCGGCCATCTCGCAGATGGCGGCCTCGATCTCAGCTGGCTCGATGAGATCGCGCGAGAAGGTCGTCTCCGAGCCCGAGGATTTGCGCGGCCGGTCGGGCACGACGGCGCGGTGATCCTCGCCGCGCGCGAGGCCGTAGTACCAAGGTCCCGACTTGCCGAAGTTCTGTTGCAGAAAGGCGACGGACTGCTGCTTGAGATCCGCACCCGTGAAAATCCCGAGCCGGTTCATCTTTTCGGCGGTGACCGGACCGACGCCGTGGAACCTCCCGACCGGTAGATCCACGACGAAGGCCTCGCCCGATCCCGGCGGGATCACGAATTGGCCATTGGGCTTGCGGTGGTCGGAGGCGAGCTTCGCCAGGAACTTGTTGTACGAAACGCCGGCCGAGGCCGTGAGCCCAGTTTCGGCGAGAATGCGCGCGCGAATCTCGCTCGCAGTCGCGGAGGCCGTCGGGATGCCGCGCAGGTTCTCGCTCACATCTAGGTAGGCTTCATCGAGCGAGAGCGGCTCTATGAGCGGCGTATATTCGGCGAAGATCGCGCGAATCTGCTGCGACACGGCGCGATAGGCCTCGAAGCGCGGCTTCACGAACACGAGCTCGGGGCATTTCCTGAGCGCCGTGCTCGACGGCATCGCGGAGCGCACGCCGAACTTGCGCGCCTCATAGCTCGCTGCCGCGACGACACCGCGTGCGGCCCCATGTCCGACTGCGACCGGCCGGCCGCGCAGTGCCGCATCGTCGCGCTGCTCGACGGACGCGTAGAAAGCGTCCATGTCGATGTGGATGATCTTGCGGACAGGCTCATCGCTCATGGCGTCGATACATCTAGCATGATCGGAACGGATGGTGAACTCTCCGCCGCGCTTGTGCAGTGGATTGCGGCTTTGCAGGCCCGTAGCGCGGCAATGAGGCGCTGATCGCCGACGCAGGCTCGCGCTATCATCATCGCACCATGAGAGGGAGCATCCGTTGAGCATTCTGATCATCGGCGCGGGGCACGCGGGCGGGGCCGTGGCGGCGAGCTTGCGCCAGCACCTCCCCGACGCGCCCATCACCATCATCGGCGATGAGCCTTATCTTCCGTACCAGCGCCCGCCGCTCTCCAAGGCTTGGCTCAAGAGCGATGTCGCTTTTTCTGTCGTCGGCCTTCGACCCCAGACCTACTACGAGCAGCGCAGCATCAGCTTGCGCCTCGAGTCGCGCGTGGCTGCCATCGACTGCGGATATCACACGATCACGCTCGCAAGCGGCGAAGTCCTTACCTATGGCACACTGATTCTCGCGACGGGTGCTCGCGCGCGCCGTCTCGGGCTTGCCGGCGAGGATCTACCGGGCGTCCACGTGCTGCGCACGCTCGCCGATGCCGATCGTATCAAGGCCGGCCTCGTCGCTGGACAGCGTCTCGTCGTGATCGGTGGCGGCTACATCGGCCTCGAGGTTGCGGCCTCGGCCCGGCTCAAGGGCATGGACGTGATTGTCGTCGAGCGCGAGCAGCGTTTGCTGGCGCGCGTTGCCTCACCGCCCATCTCGGCTTTCATGCAGAGCTTTCACGAGCGCCAGGGCGTCGCTTTCCGGCTCGAGACGGGCGTTGCCGGCTTCGACGTGCGCGAGGGACGCGTGACCGGCGTCAAGCTCAGTGACGGCGAGATCGCTGCGGCCGACATGGTGCTGGTCGGCGTCGGCGCGGTGCCAAATACGGAGCTTGCCGAGGCGGCAGGTATCGCGTGCAGCAACGGCATTTCTGTAGATCTCGATGCGCGGACAAGTGACGCGAACGTCTTCGCCATTGGCGACTGCACAGAGCGGCCGCTGCCGCACTATGGCTGTCGCGCGCGCCTCGAGAGTGTCGCGAGCGCGCTCGAGCAGGCGAGGCAATCGACGGCCGCGATCTGCGGCGCCAAGGCCCCCGCTCCGGAAGTGCCCTGGTTCTGGTCTGATCAGTATGACGTGAAGCTCCAGACCGCCGGTCTCCCGATCGGCGCGACGCGATTCGAGGTGCGCGGCGATGTCGATCAAGGCAAGTTCGCCGTCGCGCATCTCGATGATGAAGGGCGCCTGTGCGCGGTTGAAGCCGTCAACTTCCCGAAGGAATACATGGCGGGACGCGCGGCGATCGGAAATCAACGCTCCGCCTGATCGCTACCGCTCATCAAAGAAACGACATCGGCCTCGTCTTGGCTCGGGTGCGCGCGAGCGCCCAGAGCTTGGCGCCATCGAGGGGCACGGGGCGGCGAAACTCCGCCTCGGCCGCTGCGACATCGGGCAGGCTGCGCGCGATGATGTCGTCGAGGCGTTCCGTCATCATGTCGCTGTGCAGTGCGCGCCAGAAGGCGACGCTTTCCTCACGGTAGGCGCGCACGAGCTTTTCGATCACGCGGCGATCTTCGTACGAGCGCGGGTTGAAGAGCTGGAAGGCAATGGCGAGCTTGTCTTCGAGCGTGGGGCGATGCGTGTGCCACGTCGCGCGGCCGTCGCGGAACAGCGAGGCGCGCATCGTCGTGAAATTGTTCCCCGTGAAGATGATGGGCATGCCGCTGTCGTCGAAATTGCGCGGTTCCTGCGTATCGGCGAGCTGGTGGAGCTGGTGGGTGACGAGCAGGCTGTTAATCGTCTTGCCCGTCTGGTTGTCGGCGGCGGAGATCGAGAGATCGAAATCGTCGGCGACGATCGCGATCCGCATTTTGCGCGTGCGGGAAGTCTCGGCGACGAAGCTCATGAACGCGTCGAGCACGGCGCTGGCACCGCCTTCGTGCTCGCTTGCCAGCATTGAGGCCGGCAGCAGCGCTACCGCGAAGCCGTATCGCAACGAGGCGTCGGTCGCCGACACGGTCTTGCCGGTGCCGCGGGCGCCCTGAACGATCAGGTAGCGCTCGACGCGTCCTTTCAGCGAAGGGAGCACCTGCTTGAAGAGGTGCCGACGGATGGCGCGCTCCAGCTCGTCGAAGACGACGCCGTCCGGGCAGAGATACTGCCCCGGCATCCGGATCAGACCGGCGAAGGGCGTCGGCGTGGACGGCGGGGTGCTGGTGCTGGGCGCCAGGTTCGTGATCCGGGACATGCATCGATTCTCCAGGGCGTCCGAGGCAGGACGCGGGGCAACCACCGAACACGGCGCCAGATTCGACGTACAGCGACAAGATTCAACCACGGGTTGATCCACAGCGCAGTAGTTAAAATCAGTGATTGAGACGGGTATGAGCACTATCTCGGTCGCTGAGCTTGGCGCCCGACGGCGATGCAACTATTGCGTGCGGCGTTTCTCATTAAGGTTTGAGAGCAGATCGCACACGCATTGCGTGCACGAAACCGTGCGAGAGCCGGCGCTTCTGTTCGCTAGAAGGCCAAGTGTGGCCAGATATCCTCACATTATGACGAAGGCACGACTGCACGTAGACCGCGAGATGGCGAATCATTACTCTACTGAAGCGTGCGTGCCTTGGGGCGGGCCAGAGCCCCATATCTCCGATCGGATGAGACATCACATGAAGAAAGTACTACTCGTGGTTGCTGCCTGCGTGGCAGCGACCCCTGCATTTGCGCAATATGCTTCTCGGGGCGGTTCCGCCACCAACAGCTCGTCGTCGACGTATGCTTCGCGCGGCAGCGTGGCCAACTCGGCCAGGGTCGAGCAGTCGGCGGGCGCGCTGGCCTTCAGCCTCCTCGCCCAGGGTGAGCGTGCCGAGATCGAAGCGCCGCGCAGCGATCCCTATCTGCGGGTCGAGAGCGGCGCATTCATCATGCCGTACATCAGCGAGTCCTTTAACGCGTCACGTGGTGGCGATGTGCGGGTCTACGACCCTGTCGGCACATTCACCGACGACCGCAGCTTCACGGTCAACAACGACTACACCACGCCTCCATGAACTCGTTGGCGACGGGGCGCAGCCAATGCGGCCACGCCTCGTCGCCCGATACCGCCGCGGCTGCCGGCGTCGCCTCTACATGCCAAATCACATGAGGAATTCGATGCGTATTGCAGCATCCAGCGGTGCCGTTCTGACGTTGCTCGCTACCAGCGCCTATGCGCAGACCGTGGAAATCAATCAGAATGCCTGGTTGAACTACACCGTCATCGTCAACACGAAGAAGGAAGGGTCGAGCCTCGCGATCAACCAGCGCGGCCAGATCAACGGCATCTCATCGGTGCAGATCGCCGGTGAGAAGGACGCGGAGATTCTCGCGCATCAGCGCGGCCGGAAAAACTCGCTCGTGCTCTATCAGCAAGGTTGGATCAACTCCTCCATTGCCGTGCAGGAGGGACCGCATGGGCCCGGCGGATACAAAGATCTGCCGATGAGCCAGGTCGTCCAGTCGACCGACGAGGGCTACCTCTCGTACTTCCAGACCGGCGGCTTCAGTCTCGTGACGCTGTCCGACCCCAATCACACATGGATCAGCCGATTCGGCCGCTCGCGCTGAAGGAGGTGCGGCGTGCTGGGCGCGAAATGTCCGGGTTGCAGTGCGGAGCTGCGCGATGCCATGCCGGGGGGCAGGATACCATGAGGTCGTTGGTCCACATCGCGGCGCGAGCTGCCGGACTAGGCGTGCTGTTACTAGCAAGCGCGTTATTGCTCGTCGGTGCGTGCAACGGCGCGCGCGCGGCGGAAGGTGGGGAAGCTGCTGCCGCCGCGTCTTCTCCGGCTGCCTCCCTCAAGAACCACGCAGACAAGGTGTGCCAGGCATTCGGCCCTGACTACGTCGCTGTCGGGAATACCGGCCTTTGCACGAAGTTCGGCGCCGGGCTTCTCGTCTCCGTATCGCAGGAATTCACGGACCGCGACATCGTCATGGTCGGCCAGCGCATTCCCACGCTCTTCAATAATGGCGCCGGGGCGCCGATCGTCTTCTATCACGAGGACGACGTCAGCAAGCAGACCAAGAACCCGTCGGGTGGCGTCTATTCCTGGGCGCAGATGATGGTCCAGACAAAAAGCGATTGGGGCGTGCTGCGCGGGTTTGTGCGTGTCGCTGCAGATGCTCGGACTCGTTACGACGACGGCGGCGAGGTCGTGGTGGACCTACGCAAGATCGAGGACTCCTACTACTACGGAGCGCTCGACGAAGCCTGGGTACAGTGGAACGGGCTCAAGGTCGGTGTGCAGCCTTCGATGTTCGGCTTCAATCGTCTGCCAACCGTCGTCACGCCGGGATACTCCTCGATCGTAAACACGCTTGGTGCCTCCTACACTCTGGGCATCTCGCGCAATGCCTCTCTCAGCCTCGCGTTCGAGGATCCGGAGCGCCGCATCATGGCCGACGGCATTCTTGCGCGGCCGGCGCGGTCCGATATGCCTGATATCGTCGCCATGGCGCGCATCGCCACACCATCGACGCTCTACCATCTCTCGGGTGCCCTCCATCACGTTGAGGACCATGTGCTCAGGGACTTCGTCGGTGGACGCGATACGAGCGTGTGGGGTTGGGCGCTGTCGGCCGGATTGCAGTCGCGTCTGGCGTGGCAAGATATCGTTGGTCCTGCGGGCGAGGGCACGTTCGGCCGCTTCAGCTTCACGGCAGCCTATTCATCGGGGGCGCCAGCCTATCTCGGCATTCCGTTCTTCGCGCCCGACTACATCGCGGCGGGCGATGGCGCGAGATACAATTCCAAGGGCTGGTCGGCCGTGACGTCCTACGAGCACATGCTCACGCCGCGCGTGAAGCTCAGCGTCAGTGCATCGTACTTCAATGTCTGGATGCACTCGGATGGCGAGCCGGTGATTCCGGAAGATGGCCCCGATCCCCTCGTGCCGGATCTGAACTTCGGGGTCGATGTCCATGGCACCGTCCTGCAGGCCGGACTCGAGTTCATGCCGAGGGCGGGCTTAGTGATCGGCGTGGAGGCCGGCTACACGACGACATCCGCCAAGGGGCGCTATGTCGACTTCCCCGGCGAGAGGGCAACTGTCGGCTTCCCCCACATTGGCGCCTATCTGCGCCAGACGTTCTGATGGCGCCGACGTTCGCTCATCACTTCGCAATGCAACCAGATGTTGCATTTCTGCCGACCCTCCCTGATTTCTCGCTGGCTAGGTCTACTCGAGGCAGAATCTTATGCAATCTTAGATTGCATTATGGCATGTAATGCTCGTACTGGTCTTGCTTCACGAAATCTATCGACGCGGTGGATGCAACCCGCATGTGCGGCTGCGTGGCGAGCGTCGTTGTGCCGGCCAGTCTGTTGTGTGCGTCACGTAAGGTTTTTCATGAACTGCTGAGAGGGAACGGAGATGCGGAGATATTTTTGGGGCGGCGCGTGTGCCGCCGTGCTGGCGGTAGCGGGCGCTATCTTTGGTGGCGCTGGCGGCGCGCAAGCGCAGATAAGTCTTGGCGGCACCAACACGGCGAGCGGTAACTGGAGTACCGCAGTGGGTGAGGGGTCGACGGCCTCGGGCGATAATTCCGTGGTCGTTGGTTGGTTTGCGACGGCATCGGGCACAAGCTCGATTGCGGTCGGCATCGGATCTCAGGCCACGCAAGCGGGCAGCATCGCGATCGGCGGTGGCGCCGCGAGCACGCATGAAGGCAGCATCGCGATCGGCGGCGGTTCGATCACGACGCGCGGCGCGCAGACGGACTACGCGGCTGCCTACCTCACGGCACCGCAAGCATCCGTCGGAGAAGTGTCGTTCGGTACCGAGACGGGCGCGCGGCAGGTCACGGGCGTCGCAGCAGGCTCTGAAGCCACCGACGCGGTCAACGTCGCGCAGCTGCAAGGAGCGATCGAGCCCCTTCGGACCGATCTCGATGCTCTCACCGGCCGCGTCGGAAGGCTCGAGAACCGGATCGAAGACGTACGCGACATTGCGATCTCGGCCGGTGCGCTCACCATGGCGGCAGCCCAGCTTCGCTTCGACGATCGTCCGGGCAAGATCTCCATCGCAGCAGGCGGCGGCGGCTTCCACGGTCGAGGCGCTGGCGCAATTGGCATCGGCTACACATCACCCGACCGTCTCTGGCGCGCAAATGTGTCGGGCAGCTTCACAGAGGGCGAAGCAGCATTCGGTGGCGGCGTGAGCTTCACGCTGAACTGATCGAGGTGCTAGGGGGAGAAGCGGAGGGCGCGCTTCGGTGTGCTCTCCGCCTTTCGCTTCGTCCGATCGAGAAATCGAGACGTGCATATGCGCAGGATGCAAGTTTTCAGAGTGCTTTTGGCGGTTGGCTTACCTGTCATGGCCACGGGCGCACGTGCGGAAGTGATTGAAAGCCGGCCCGCATCAACATGGCGCGTGGCTCAGGTTGCCGAGCCGAAGAAGCAGCGAATGGAGAATTGGGCCTCGTCCGTAAAAGCGGCAGACGCGAAGAAGAAGCAGGGGGCCGAGGCGCCGCCGTCGGCTGAGCATAAGGAAACGGAAGCGCGTGCGGACCGCGGTGTGCCAGCCGGGCAGATTCAGCCGCAGGTGCACGCGAGCAATGGCGGCATCACGACCTGTTTCGATTCGCTGGCGCGCGCGTCAAGTCAGGCTATCGACGGCGAGCATCAGGCCTTCTCGTTCTGGGATCGACAGCGGCCGAACGAAAGCACCTTCCGCTCGATCGTGTCCCTCAGATATCCGCAGGCGACGGCACCGCGCGGCGCCGCCATCATCATCAACAGCCCGGTTGCCGGCTCGGCTTGTGATGCGACAACTCTACAGATCGTGCCGACACTCCGCCCCTGCAGCGCCATCCAGGGTGATCTCATAAAGAACGGAAAGGCCATCGCCAACCTCGCGGGCCTCGCGCTGATCCAGGCGCCGCAGGATCTGAGCTACCTGCTGCTGCCGACGGCCGGAGACGGCTGCACGGTCGTTGCCGTGCGCGTGATCCGCTCGCAGTAGCTGCCCATAAATGCGCGTGGGTCCGGGAGGGTGTTCCCTCCCGGTTGGGGCGTGGGTCGTGCCAGAGGCGCGCTCGTCAACTAAAGTCCTGCTCGCGAAGCGATTTGCTGACCCGTAGCCGATCAGCTATTCGGCCCGCGCTCCATCGACACCGGCTGCCAGCGCCGCAGACCGCTCGTGGGCAGAACCGTCGGATTGACGCACGACATGGGCCAGCGGCCGTTGAGCACGAGCGCCAGCTCCTGCCCGACGCGACGCTTGCGCGCTGGATCGAAACGCGCCGATGCCGAGGCGTTGTGCGGCGAGAGAATGACGTTGCTCATCTTCAGCAGCGGATTGTCGGGCTTCGGCGGCTCGATCTCGAAGACGTCGAGGCCCGCACCGGCGATCCATCCTTCCTGCAGGGCCTTGATGAGGGCACTCTCGACCACCGTCGGACCGCGCCCGGTGTTGATGAAGACCGCGGTCTTCTTCATCTGCTTGAAGTGGTGCTCCTTGAGGAAGCCAATGGCCTCGGGCGTCGCCGGCAGATGCATGGAGATGTAGTCGGACTTGGCGAGCAGCTCCGAGAGGCTCGCCGGCTCGACGCCATGTGCGGAGATCGAGAGCTCATCGAGGAAGGGATCATGCGCCATGAGATGCAGGCCGAAGGCTTTGGCGCGCGCAGCGGTCGCCCGCGCGACGCGACCGAAGGCGATGAAGCCGAGCGTCTGGCCCTGGAGGCGCGGTATCTTGAGAACTTGCGGCCGGCCTTCCGACCAGCGGCCTTCGCGCACGATGCGGTCCTGCTCGAGGGCCCGGCGATGCGTCGCGAGCAGCAGCATCATGGCGTGATCCGCCACCTCCTCGATGAAGGTATCCGGGCAGTTGGTGACCGGAATGCCCTTCTCGGTCGCCGCAGCGACATCGACGTAGTCGACGCCGACCGTGCCGAGCGCGATGAGCTTGCACTTATCCAGCGCCTGGATCATGGGCCGCGTGAACTTCATGGCCTTGGCATAGACGGCGTCGACGCCCTTGGCCGCGGCGATGAAACCTTCTTCCGTCGCGGGGCACTCGATGATCTCGGCGCCCATTCCCTCGAGCGCCTCCATCTCATAGCCATAGCCGCCGCCGGCGACCGTGAAGGAGGCGCCCGCGGGCGTGAGGATCTTGAATTTGGGCATGTCGTGCTCCCTGGTGGCGCCGTTTGGAGGTCGGCAGCAGATTATTCTGACGGCGGACCCTGCCATGCCGGACTGGCTCAAGGCAACGGGCGCTACGGCGGGTGCACGCCAGTGTTTCGCTCGGCGCGGGACGCCCCCTGCTGACAAGACGCGCAGAGACGCTAGTGTAGCGATCACAAAAATAGGCCGCGTCGTAACGGCGCGGCAAAACGCAGGAGGACATGCAATGAAGGGTGCTGTTTTTGCCGGTGATCGCCGGGTCGAGTTCCGTGATTTCGCTGATCCGACGCCGGGGCCGGGCGAGGTCGTCCTGGAGATGAAGGCATCGGGTATGTGCGGCAGCGACCTGAAGTTCTATCGGGCGGCGCCGGGCGAGGCCGCGAAGCTGCTTGGACTTGGCAACACGGGCGCCGTTATCGCCGGGCATGAGCCTTGCGGGGTTGTTGCGGCCGTCGGCAAGGGCGTGAGCGAGAAGGAGGCGCGCGTCGGCCAGCGCGTGATGGTCCATCACTATCGCGGCTGCGGCGTGTGCCCGCACTGCTCGACGGGCTGGATGCAGCTCTGCAACGAAGGCGTTGCCGAGGTCTACGGCGCCACGGGGCACGGCGGCCATGCGCCCTACATGAAAGTGCCGGCGCGCACGCTCGTGACGCTGCCCGACGAGCTTTCGTTCGAGACAGGCGCGGCCATTTCCTGCGGCACGGGCACGGCCTGGGGCGCGCTCAAGCGCTTGGAGCTCAGCGGCGACCAGACCATCGCCATTTTCGGCCAGGGGCCGGTGGGTCTTTCAGGCACCCAGCTTGCAGCGGCCATGGGCGCGCGCGTGATCGCGCTCGACGTGAGCGATGAGCGCCTCGCGCGTGCCAAGGAACTCGGCGCGGACGTGACGATAAATCCGTCCAAGACCAACGATATCGTCGGCGCCATCAAGCAACTCACGCATGGTCTCGGCGCGCATGCCACGCTCGATGCATCCTCGTCATCCGAGGCCCGGCGTCAGGCCGTGCAAAGCGTGCGCACGTGGGGCAAGGCCTGCTTAGTCGGTGAGGGCGGACAGGTGACGCTCGACGTCAGCCCCGACATGCTGCGCCGGCAGGTCACGCTGATCGGCTCGTGGACGTTCTCGACGGTCGGTCAGGCGGAATGCGCGACGTTCGTCGCCGATCGCAAGATCAAGGTCGATGATCTCTTCACACACCGCTGGAAGCTCGAGCAGGCCGACGAGGCCTACAAGCTCTTCGACAAGCAGACCAGCGGCAAGGGTGTGTTCCTGATGTAGGCGGGCGCACCTAGCGCTCGCCCCGCACACAATTGCGCGATTTCCCGGCCCGGCGTGGGGCGGGCACCTGAGCTGCGCGGCCGTACGGTCGCCTTGCGGGGGCCTGCCCCTGCGCCTAGTGTGTCGGCCGCCGCCTCTCGAAGAATTCGACGGCAAAAATCACGCATGAAAGCCACTCACGACGGGACTCTCGGTATCATGGCGCAGGAACTCACTCATTTCATCGGCGGCAAGAAGGTCAAGGGCACGAGCGGCCGCTTCGGCAATGTGTTCTGGCCCATGACGGGCGAGGTCGCGGCGCGCGTGCCATTGGCATCCGCGACCGAGGTCGATGCCGCCGTGCAGAACGCCCGCGCCGCTCAGCCCGCATGGGCGGCAGTCAACCCGCAGCGCCGCGCCCGCGTGCTCGCGAAGTTCGTCGATCTCCTCAACCGCGACATGGACAAGCTCGCCGACGCACTGGCGCGCGAGCACGGCAAGACCGTGCCCGATGCCAAAGGCGACATCCAGCGCGGGCTCGAGGTTGCAGAGTTCGCGACGGGTATCCCGCACCTGCTCAAAGGCGAATACACGGACGGCGCCGGCCCCGGCATCGACATCTACTCGATCCGCCAGCCGCTCGGCGTGGTCGCCGGCATCACGCCGTTCAACTTCCCGGCCATGATCCCCATGTGGAAGTTCGCGCCCGCGATCGCATGCGGCAATGCCTTCATTCTCAAACCCTCGGAGCGCGATCCCTCGGTGCCGCTGATGCTTGCCGAGCTGATGATGGAGGCGGGATTGCCGGCCGGCATTCTCAATGTCGTCAACGGCGACAAGGAGGCGGTCGATGCGATCCTCGATCATCCGCAAATCGAGGCCGTGGGTTTCGTCGGCTCGACGCCGATCGCCGCATACGTATATTCGCGCGGCACAGCTTCGGGGAAGCGCGTGCAGTGCTTCGGCGGCGCCAAGAACCACATGCTTATCATGCCCGACGCCGACCTGGACCAGGCCGTCGATGCGCTGATCGGCGCGGGTTACGGCTCGGCGGGCGAGCGCTGCATGGCCGTGTCGGTTGCGGTGCCGGTCGGCAAGAAGACGGCGGATGCGCTGATGGACAAGCTCATTCCGCGCGTCGAGAACTTGAAGATCGGCCCCTCGACCTCGCAGGAAGCGGATTTCGGCCCGGTCGTGACCGCGGCGCACCTCCAGAAGGTCAAGGACTACGTCGATATCGGCATCAAGGAGGGCGCCAAGCTCCGCGTCGACGGCCGGAACTTCAAGCTGCAGGGCTATGAAGGCGGCTTCTACATGGGCGGGTGCCTCTTCGACGAGGTCACGCGCGATATGCGCATCTACAAGGAAGAGATCTTCGGGCCGGTGCTCTCGGTCGTGCGCGCGAAGGACTACGGCGAGGCGCTTGGCCTCGCCATGGATCACGAGTACGGCAATGGCGCCGCGATCTTTACGCGCGATGGCGATACCGCGCGCGACTTCGCCTCGAAGATCAATATCGGCATGGTTGGCATCAATGTGCCGATTCCGGTGCCGCTCGCCTACTATACCTTCGGCGGCTGGAAGAAGAGCGCGTTCGGCGATCTCAACCAGCATGGTCCCGACTCGATCCGCTTTTATACGCGCACCAAGACCGTGACGCAGCGCTGGCCGTCGGGTGTCAAGGAAGGCGCTGAGTTCTCAATTCCCGTGATGAAGTAACGGGCTCTCACAAGAAACCGGGCAACGCCTCGACGAACAGCGGCGAGCCAGCAAAGGATACGCCCGAATGTCATCGCGCCTCACGCTTTATGGCAGCTTCACCTCGAGCTCGAGCTACAAGCCGATGCTCTTTCTCGCGCTCGCGCGGCTGCCGTTCTCGTTTCGCACGGTCAATCTCAAGAAGGGCGTGCAGAACGAGCCGGCACATCTCGCCCGCAATCGCTATGGCAAGGTGCCCGTGCTCGAACATGCGGGCCTGACGATCGTTAACTCGAACATCATTCTGGATTACCTGGCGCGCACGACCGGTCACTTTGAAGGTGCGACTGAGCAGGAATGCTGGACGGCGCGCGAATGGTGCGCCTGGGAGGCCGATGCGATCAGCAATGTCGCGAAGGTGCGCCACTACAGCCGCTTTCGCGAAGTGCACCCCGAGGTCATGGCCTACTTCCGCCCCGAGGCCGAGGCGGCGTTGACCTTCATCGACAAGTCGCTCAAGGGCCGCGAATGGCTCGTCGGTGACAAATGCACCATCGCGGACATCGCCTGCTGGGGGCGCATGGTGTTCATGGCCGAGGGCGGCCTCGACATCAACCGCTGGCCGAGCCTGCTCGCGTGGTCCGAGCGCTTGAAGGCCAAGCCCGGCTTCGCGCTTCCCTATGATCTCATCCCGAAGAAGGATCAGGAGTTCGATCCTGCGTGATCGCGCTCGACTGAAAGCCGAGGACGCCGATGACCCGCATACCCTTTCCCGATCTCGAGAAGTCGCCGCCCGAAGTGCGCGAGATGCTCGCGCGTCTGCCGGGGACTGTCGGCATCTTCAACATGATGGCGCACGCGGAGACCGTGCTGAAGCCGCTCATGAAGCTCGGCGGTACGTTTCTCGGGAAGCTGCAACTCGATCCGCTGCTGCGCGAACTAGTCATCCTGCATGCGGTGAATCTCGAAGGCGGCGAGTACGAGTGGGTGCAGCACGTGCCGGTCGCTCTCGCGCTCGGTGGCAGTCAGGCGCAGGTCGACGCGCTGCGCGCCGGCGATGACCAAGCGGCCTGCTTCAGCGATGCGCAGAAAGCGGCGCTGAAGTTCGCGCGGGAGGTCGTCGTAGACGTCGGGGCGTCGGAGGCTTCGCTAGCGGCGGCGCGCAAGTATCTCTCGGAGCGCGAGATCGTCGAGCTGATTCTGGTGGCCGGCTTCTACATCATGCTCGCCCGCCTGACCGAGACGCTCGACATCCCGAATGATCCGCCGATCGGCGACAAGCTGGTCGGCCAGATCGCGGCGCGGGTCGCCAGCAAGAAGCCGTGAGAGGAGTGGGGGGATGAAACGCGCGGTCTACGTCAACTGTGATGGCCTTTGCACGGACTGGATCAGTCCGGAGCGGACGCCCGCACTCGCCGCGCTCTCGGCGCGGAGCCTGCGTTGTGCCGAGCACCGCGCGATCTTTCCGTCCGTGACACGCGCTTCGGCGTCGGCCGTCGCAACGGGCTGCCGGCCGATCAAGCATGGCCTGCACGGCAATCGCATGGCATTCATCGAGGATGGACGCCGCCTCGTCGTGCGCGATGCCGGCCCGCCCGACTTTCGCGGGCATATGCGCAAGGCGCTCGGGCGCACGCTGCGTGTGCCCACCATGTCGCAGCGTGTCGCAAAGCACGGCGGTTTCGTCGGCTACTCGAACGTCTCCCCGGGTGCGGCTTACTTCCTCGATCCCGAGGAGCACGGCGAGGTGCGCCATCGCGCCGGCTCCTATGGTCCGGGCGGCTCGACCGTGCCGCCACTGCCGGTCAAGGCGGGACTCGAGGGCGACGTCGCGATGGCCGGCCTCTTCTGTGACGAAGTGCTGCGCGGCAGGAAGCCCGCGATCTCCGTCATGTGGTTCGGCGATCCCGATCTCACCATGCACAATGCGCCGATCGGTTCGCCGACGCATATGGCCGCGCTCAAGCAGATCGATACGCTGGTCGGCGACGTCGCCGCGACGATCGATGAGCTGCGCGCGATGGGCGAGGACATCCTGCTCATGGTCGGCTCGGATCATGGGCATGAGACCATCAGCAAGGGCATCAACGTCACGGCGTGGCTCGACGAGAATGGATTCGGCGCGCTGCGTGAGGCGGGAAAGATCGCCTTCGCGACGCAAGGAACGGCGACTTTGCTCTACGCCATCGACGAAGCTGAGCGCGTCGTGCCCGACGTGCTTGCGAAGCTGAAGGCCTCACCCTGGGTGGGCGAAATCGCGACAGGCGCGGAGCTGGAGCGGCTGGGCATCGCGATCGAAGGCGGGCTCGTCGCCGGCATCAGCCACGCGCGCGATCCGGCGCCGAATGAATTCGGCGTCGCCGGTCAGCGGTGGGGTGCCTTCAACGGATCGGAGTTCAAGGGCCTCGGCAATGGCCAGCACGGCGGCTGGGGGCCGGACGAAACGCGCCCGTTCCTCATTGTCGATCATCCCGGTGCCAAGCCAGCGCGGGGCATGGAGCGGACCTCGCTCATCGACATCGCCCCGACCATCCTGACGTTCCTCGGCGTGCCGGCAGACGGCATGGAAGGCAAGGCGATCGCCTGGAGCTGAGGCCGCCGCACCGATGAACTACGAACATACCGCTCGCCGTGACATCCGCTGGTGGGGATTGTTCGTCGTCGGCGCCGTATTCTTCTACGCCGGCACGGTCGTCGATCCTGCGACGAACTGCGATCCGTCCGGACGCGAATGCGCGCCCTGGCTGGTACCGATAGCCAAATGGATGGGCGCAGTCTTCGGACTTCTCGGTGCTGCTTTGCTGGTTGCGAACCCGAGCAGTGGCAGCCGCATTGATCCCGCCACGGGCGATCTGATGTGGTGGCAGTTCCGATATGGGCCAAAGGGTGGCAAGGAGGGGCGCATTCATCCCTTGCGCATAAGCCGCATCCGCATTGTCTCGCAGAGCGACGGTATGGACGAAGTCCATCTCTACGACCTCGATGGCGAGCGCCAGCCTTTCTTCGATGGTGAGGTGATCCCCTCGCCCTTCGAGAAGTGGGCGCAGGAGCTTGCCGAGAAATGGCCGCATATTCAGGTTGAAAGCGTGTGACGACGATAGTGACCTGAGGTTCGCGTATGTCGAAAGCACAGATCGACGTCATTCAAGGCGATATCACGCGCATTCCCGCCGACGCGATCGTCAATGCTGCGAATGGCGCACTCGCCATGGGGGGCGGTGTTTGCGGCGCGATCTTTCGCGCGGCCGGCGTGGCGGAGCTGACGGCAGCGTGTCGGGCGCTGGGCGGATGTCCGACCGGTCACGCCGTCATCACGCCCGCTTTCGGCATGAGTTCGGCAAAGTTCATCGTGCACGCGGTCGGGCCGGTCTATGCGGAGTACGCGCCGGAGAAGGCGGCAGAGTTGTTGCGCGGCGCCTATGCGTCGGCGCTCAAAGTGGCAGCGGATAATGGCTGCCGAAGCATTGCTTTTCCTGCGATCAGCACGGGCATTTACGGCTATCCGCTGCAGGAAGCCTGTGAACAGGCCGTCGCTGCGTGCGTCGTGGACGGTGCGCAACATGCTCTGGCGATCAAGCTCGTCGCGTTCGATGGCATGACGGCTAGCGCATTGCGCGAGGCCCTCACGCGCATCGGCTGAGCGGTTTACCTAGCGCAGCTCTTGAAATTCCGGCTCGCCAGCCCGATGTTAAATAGATTAACATTGGTAGCGACGAGGGAACTCTATGCGTAAGCACGTGATGATGTGGTGGCTCGCGGGGGGTGCAACGGTGCTCGGGGCGTCGTTGACCTACCTCGCGACGCGACCTGCGCTTGCCCCGGTGGTATCGCGTGCCCAGGCTGGGGCCTCGCGCGTGAGGGAAAGCAGAGTCTGGGAGTTCGGCACCTGGGCCGCGAGAAAGCTCGGCGACAAGTTTGGCACTCTGCTCCGCAAGGATCGCGCGAACAGTGGGAGCCGCGAGCGGCCCATCGTCCGCAATGCCGCCTTCGAGGAGTACCGCGCGGCAGAGCTTGCGCGTCTCGAAGAGGAAGAGCGCGCCTTCCATGATTATCTCGAGCGCTTGCGCAGTGCGCGCGATCGGGAGGAATTCGAGGCCTTCATTCAGGATCGCCGAGCACGCTGAGCCGGAAACAGCAGTACGGGAGGAGCGTCGCCGCTTCTCCCGCTTGCTTTGTGCCGCTTGCTCACGCCGCGGCAATACCCGAGCGCTGCTGCGCACTGTGCTCCAGCAGCGCAAGAACGCCGACGACGGCTGCCTGCGCGAGAATGAAGATGGTGCCAAGCGCATTTGGCGCGATGAACGCCAACACAGCGACACTTGCGATCACCCATCCGATATTGCCGAGCACGATCAGCCAGACGATGGGCCGAGGCGGTGTTGCCTGCAATCCGGCATAGGCCATCAGCGCCGCGATCGGGAACAGGATGAGGCCTGCCCAATACAGCAGCGGCGCCGGAATCGCCGTGAGACCCGCAACGAAGTTGGATCCGAAGGCCAAGAGGGCGCCAGTGGCGACGCAGGTGGCCGCATCGAGCAGAAGGACGTTCTGGAGGGCGTTGTTCGAGTGAATGGGGCTCATGTTGTCTCTCCGTGGGCTTTGTTGGGAAGCCGTCCGTTCGGCTTCATGCCCACGAAGATGGCGACAGCGGTGCAGCAGGTCGATTACGCTCCAGGTAATTGGATCGGAAATATGCCATCGCTAGTTTCGCCACCATGCCGAACACACAACCCACTGCCGGAACTCTGCTGCGGACATGGCGCCAGCGCCGCCGCATGAGCCAACTCGAGCTGGCGCTCGAGGCCGAGGTCTCGCAGCGCCATCTGAGCTTCGTCGAATCTGGCCGCTCCGCGCCGAGCCGCGACATGATCCTGCATCTCGCTGAGCGCCTCTCGATCCCGCTGCGCGAGCGGAACATCCTGCTCGTCGCGGCGGGTTTTGCGCCTATCTACCAGGAGCGCAATCTCGACGATCCGGCACTTGCCGCGCAGCGTGAGGCCATCGATCTCGTGCTGAAGAGCCATGAGCCGTTCCCCGCACTCGCTGTCGATCGCTACTGGACCCTCATGGCGGCGAATGCGGCCATTGGCCCGCTCATTGCGGGCATAGACGCGGCCCTGCTGGAGCCGCCGCTCAATGTGCTCCGCCTGAGCCTGCATCCCGAGGGCATGGCGCCGCGCATCGTGAACTACGACGAGTGGCGCGCGCTGATCATCGCAAGCGTCGCGCAGCAGGTGGATGCCTCGGCGGATGCCAAGCTCAATGATCTGCTGGCGGAGCTGAAGGCGTATCCGCGCCCGCGGAAGAGCGCGATCACGATACCGCCGCCGCGGCGCGACTACGGCAACGTCGTCGTGCCGTTGCAGCTAGCGACGCCGGAGGGCGACGTGCTTTCCTTTTTCAGCACGGTGACGGTGTTCGGCACGCCGGTCGACATCACGCTTGCCGAGATCGCGATCGAAGCCTTCTATCCCGCGGACAAGGCGACAGCCGAAGCCGTGCGCAGGGCCGTTGCCGGTGCGAAGCCGCCGATCGCCAGCGCCACGCCGCCTAAACCCCGTAGCGGCCGATAATCGAGATCGAGCACACATTCTGGTGCGGGAAGCCGCCGAGATTGTGCGTGAGTCCGAGGTGCGGCTCGTCCTGGCGCTGACGTGGGCCGGCGCGGCCGAGCATCTGAAGATAGACCTCGTAGATCATGCGCAGGCCCGAGGCGCCGATCGGATGGCCAAAGCACTTGAGGCCGCCGTCGATCTGGCAAGGCACGCCGCCGTCCGAATTATAGAAGCCATCGAGCACATCCTTAACCGCCTCGCCTTCCTTGGAGATGAACAGGTCCTCCATAGTGACGAGCTCGGTGATCGAGAAGCAGTCGTGGACTTCGATAAGCGAGAGTTGCTTGCGCGGGTCGTCAATGCCGGCTTCTGTGTACGCGCGCTTCGAGGCCGTGCGTGTCGTCACGAAGTGGCTGCCGTCCCAGGAATTGTGGCTCGCCTCCTGACCGTTCGAGACCGAGAGCTGAAGCGCTTTCACAGAGACGATGTCGTGCTTGCCGAAACTCTTGGCAACCTCAGGTGTTGTCACGATAGCGCATGCCGCGCCATCCGAGACGCCGCAGCAGTCGTACAGTCCGAGTGGTTCCGCGACTGTCGGCGCGCCGAGTACAGTGTCGATGTTGATCTTGTTCCTCAAGTGCGCCTTGGGATTCTTGGCGCCATTGTCGTGGCTCTTGACGGAGATCTGCGCCATGGCGCGCTTGAGTTCGTCGGGCGATGTGCCGTGCTTCGCGCGATAGGCCGCCGCGAGTTGCGCGAACGAGCCCGGCGCCGAAAAGTTCGCCCACGACATGGAGTTCAACACGCCGCGCGAGCGCGGTGGCAGACCGCCGTAGCCCGTGTCCTTGAGCTTTTCGACGCCCATGGCGAGCGCGATGTCGGCAGCGCCCGAGGCAACGGCGTAGACGGCACCGCGAAAGGCTTCCGTGCCCGAGGCGCAGTAATTCTCGACGCGCGTCACGGGGATGTACGGAAGGCGCAGCGCGATCGCGAGCGGCACACCCGATTTGCCGACGTGCTGATCCTCGATCGCGGTCGAGAGCCACGCGGCGTTGATCTGCTTGGTCTCGATGCCGGCGTCCGCGAGAGCTTCCTCGTAGGCCTCGACCATGAGGTCATCGGCTTCCTTGTCCCACCGCTCGCCGAACTTCGAGCAGCCCATGCCGAGGATCGCGACCTTGTCCTTGATGCCCGAAGCCATGGCTCAGCTCTCCTTCGCGGATGTCGGGGCGGGTGCGGCTTTCCAGAAATAGCGGGTGAAGCCACGCTGTGTGTCGTGGTCCTTGATGCGGAACATCATGCGTATGGGCCGGCCGACTTCGAGCGCTTCGGGATCGACGTCCGTGAAGTCGAGCATCATGCGGCCGCCGCCCTCGAACTGCACCATGCCGTAGCAGGCAGGTGGTGAGGGCGAGTAGGTGAGGCGGTCGGCAGTGAAGGAGTTGATGCGGCCGGCCTTGTCGGCGAAGGCGTGCGGCACCTGCGTGTGCATAGCATTGCAGTTCGGGTTCACGCAGATGTTCGATTTCGGAATCTGGATCGTGCCGCACTTCGTGCACTCGCCGCCGAGGAAGCTCGTCAGCAGCGCGCGGTTGCGCCAGAGCGAGGAGAGCGGCGTCTGCTTGTCCACTTCCGAGCGCATGCCGCGCTCGATCTCGACGAGATCGTTGATCGCGAGATAGCGGTTGTACGCCGCCTCTTCCTTGCGCCGCGCGAGATGGCCGCTGACGCCCGCCCGCGCGGGGAGCTTCGCGAGCTCCGGCGTGACTTCCAGGATGATCGCATCTGCGCCCTGACCGAAGCCGACGACGAGGATGCGGTCGCCCGCCTTAGCGGATTCGAGCGTATGCCCGAAAAGCATGAGAGGGTGCGCGACGCCCGTCTCGCCTAATGTGACCTGGAGGTTGTCGCGGATGCTCGCCTCGGGCAGGCCCGCAGCTTTGGCAATGGTGGCGGCGATGCGTGGCAGCGTGCCCGGCATGATGAAATGCGTGATGTCGCCCGGCTGGAGACCCGCACGCGACAGCGCCTCGGCAATGACCGGCGGCACGAGCTTCATGTAGCCCTCGTCGCGGATCCAGCGTTCTTCCCACTGGTAGTCGAACGGCTGGTCGTCCGTGCGGTAGTGATCGACGAAGTCGGCCGTGCGGCTAGCCGATCCGACGAGGCGGGCGACGGCTGGCCCTTCGCCGACGAGCACGGCTGCGGCGCCATCGCCGTTCGTCATCTCGTAGGGGCTTGCGGTCTTCGCGCGCCGCTTCTCGGAGGCGATGAGCAGCGTCGGTCCACCGCCGTTGAGTGCATTCAGAAGGGCGGAGGTCGCTGCGCGCTGGCTCGCCGTGACGTCGAGAGCGGCAACGTGGCTCGCGATGTCGAGGGCTTCGGCGACGATGCCGGCATTGAGGCGGTCACGGAAGGGAAAGGAGGTCGAGGCGAACTGGAGGCCGCGGACGCTCTTGCGGTCGATGCCGGTCAGGCAGTCCCGCGCCGCTTCGACGGCCATGGTGACCGCGTCCTCGTCCCAATTGCAGATGGCGCGCTCGCCCTTGGCGAGGCCCTTCAGGGCGGGGTTGAACCAGGAGTTGGCGGCGGCGATGGCCTGACGCTGCAATCTGAGGCGCGGGATATAGGCGCCGAACGCCAGAATGCCGGCGGTCATGGGGGCTCCTTTGAGTATTTCCTCGGGCGCTGATGCGGTTTTCCTGAACACTGCACCTAGCGTCGAACAGCGTCAACGGCGGCTGTCCCGCGAGTTTCTTAATGACTTGAGCGTACGGTCCCCGGATCGTGGCCCGCTGCAGCCGAATGCGCGTCATGCCTTGGCGCGCTTATTTGGCATGGCGGAGAGCACAATGTGGTACGTTCTCGTAATTGCTGCGCTTCTGGCAGCACTCCTGATATGGTGGATTACGAGATCTACGCCCCATAGGGGTAAACTCAATCCGGTGCTGAACGCAAAAGCGTTGGCGGCGAGCGCAGCAGCACGCCGCAAGGCAGTGCAGGCCGTTCACCAGCAGAATAGGCCGGTCAGCCGGCTGAAGTTCGGAAAGCGCTAAGTTCGAACATCGTGACAGATCTAGGCGCTTGCGGCGCGAGATCGTATTGGTCGCGGAGCGCAGTGCAATGGCGCACTGCTTCGCGCAGAAGCAGGAGGTTCCGTTGTCAGTTCACAAGTTCAAGGTCGGCCAGACGGTCGACTTTTCGCCAGGGCGTGGCGCCCTATCATCCGGCTCTCGCCTGTACAAGATCGTCAAGCTCCTGCCTTCGGAGGGTGGGCAGCTGCTGTATCGCATCAAGGGAAGCTCCGAGCCATTCGAGCGCGTTGCGCGCGAGATGGACTTGTCGCTTCCCTGATTTCGACGCCTGACAATCGCCGAGATGTGCCTATCCGCTGGCGCTAGACGTCGCCGCGGTCGTCGACCGGCGGCTTGATGACGCCCCCGACTTCCTCGTCTTCATCCTCCACCTCCAGGATCAAGGCGCCCGCATTGTCATCGGTGTCATCGGCGGCTTCATCGGCCTCGACCTCCACCTCCTCCTCCGTCGCTTCCGCTGCTTCGGCGACGGGTGCGACGGTAGCGCCCTGAAAGCCACGGCTGCGTTTCCAGGACGGCGTCGAAGGCGCGGCATTTCGCGGATGAATTACGCGTTTCGTATCGAATGCCGTACCGCAGCTCGGGCACGAGATCTCAGTTCGATTGAGATCGTAGAACGGCAAGCCGCAGTCTTCACTTTGGCAGATGCGCTTCGTGCCGCGGGCTTTCAGATTCGTGATCATGTGTTCGATCCATTCTTCAGGAGTGCATTCTGCTCGCGAGCAGAATGAGATGGCTTCCCGCCCGTTACTGCTGCGCCTGAAGTGTCGCAGCGAGGGTTGAGGCGAGGACTGCGATGCGATCCAGCTTGCGAGCGGCAGCCCGCCTGCTGGCCTTGTCCGAGATTTTCAAGAGCTCCGCCGTCTCGTGGAGAAGCGCGTTTATTTGTTGAATGCCATCAGTCGTCATTGCCGATCCTTCCATGGCATGACTTTGGGCGTGAACTCGCAGCCCATTGCACAGGTGATGTGTCGTGGATCGTGGCGCGAAACATTTCGCGACATTCGGCTTTTCGGGGGCTGATTAATCCCAGCCGCTCCCGAGCCGTCAGAGGTTGAGTATCCTACGTTCGTCGATTAAATGAAAGGAATTACTCCAATCGGCCTCAGCGGAAGGTGTGACATGCTCCACCCAGAGGTGTTCTCGTTCTTCGACGAGCCCACGAATACAGCGAGTTATGTGCTCAAGGATCCGGCTTCCAAGGCGGCTGCGATCATCGATAGCGTGCTCGATTTCGATGCCGCATCAGGCCGCACCTCGACCAAGGCCGCCGACGGTATCATAGCGTTCGTCAAGGAGCGCGATTTCGATGTTCAGTGGCTGCTGGAGACGCACGTCCACGCCGATCATCTCTCGGCAGCGCCATACCTGAAGGACAAGCTGGGCGGCAAGATCGCCATCGGTGCCAATATCACGGTCGTTCAGGACGTGTTCGGCAAGGTCTTCAACGCCGGCACCGAGTTCGAGCGCGACGGCAGCCAGTTCGACGCGCTCTTCAAGGACGGCGACAAGATCCGCATCGGCGAGATGACCGGATACGCTGTGCACACGCCCGGTCACACGCCGGCCTGCATGACCTATGTCTTCGGCGATGCCGCCTTTATAGGCGATACGCTCTTCATGCCGGACTACGGTACGGCGCGGGCTGACTTCCCCGGAGGAAGCGCGCGCGATCTCTACCGGTCCATCCGCAAGGTGCTGGCTCTGCCGCCCGAGACGCGGCTGTTCCTCTGCCACGATTACAAGGCACCGGGACGTGACAAGTTCGCATGGGAGACTACGGTTGCCGAGCAGCGAAAATCCAATCTGCACGTGCGCGATGGTGTCATGGAGGACGAGTTCGTCGCCATGCGCGAGGCGCGCGACAAGACGCTTGGCATGCCCAAGCTGATCATCCCGTCCATCCAAGTGAACATGCGCGCGGGCGACCTGCCGGAGCCAGAAGACAACGGCGTGCGCTATCTTAAAGTGCCGCTGAACAAGCTCTGAAATTATGCCGGGCAGCCGTGTTTCGGGAATTTCGCGCCGCAGCGTGCTTGCGCTCGGTGGTTGCGGTCTGGCGAGCGCACTCGCAGGCATCGGCGCCGCTTCGGCGAGCGAGACCATCAAGCTCAACGATGCCGATGACGTCTTCGCACGCGAGCAGATATCGGGGACGTTCGTCACCTACGATCCTGCAGAGGATCGCTTCGTCGTCCTCAATGCGGAGCGCGCGGCAACGCGCTTCGTGCCCGCCTCGACGTTCAAGATTCCGAACAGCCTGATCGCGCTCGAAATCGGTGCCGTGAAGGATGCGCACGAAATGTTCCGCTATGACGGCAAACCACGCGCTGTTGCGGCGTGGCAGAAGGACATGACGCTGCTCGAGGCTGTCACGGCTTCCAACGTTCCGGTTTTTCAGGAGATCGCACGTCGCGTCAGGCTGGAGACGTACAGAACGTGGCTCGCGCGGCTCGACTACGGCAATCGCGCGGTCGGCGACAATGTCGAGCGCTTCTGGCTGGCTGGACCGCTGCTGATCAGCCCCGTCGAGCAGGCGCGCTTTCTGGCCCGGCTTGCCGAGCAGCGCCTGCCGATGGGGGCGCGATCGCAGACGATCGTCCGTGACATGGTCCGTATCGAGGAGAAGAGTGGCCGCGTGCTGTTCGCGAAGACGGGATGGAGTGGCAAGATCGGCTGGTGGGCCGGCTGGGTCGAGCAGGGCGCGCGGAAGACGGCATTCGCTCTGAACATGGATATGTCGCGGATCGAGGAGGCGCCGAAGCGGATCAGCCTCGGCAAAGAGCTGCTCACCCACGTCGGCGTTTACTAGGCCTGCGCTCCGGCGGATGGCCAAGCCGGGCAGCCTCGGCTATGACAACAGGCCAATTGCCCGAGCGCAGGATCCCCGCATGGCCGAAGAGCTACCCTTCCGCAAAGAGATCGAGTTCGTCTATGGCGAGGCCAAGACGCTCGCTCCGGGCATCGTGCGCATCGTCGCCAACAATCCGAGCCCCTTCACCTACAAGGGCACGAACACCTACATCCTCGGCGAAGGCCGCGAGGTCATGCTGATCGACCCCGGTCCCGCGGATGCCGCGCATCTGGATGCCATCCTCGCTGCGCTCGCCGGCCGTAAGCTCTCGCACATCGTCGTCACACACACGCATCACGACCACGTGGACGGCTTGCCCGCGCTCCAGGAACGGACCGGGGCGCCGACGGCCGGTTTCGGCCGCTCGGTCGCGACGCCGGGCAAGACACGATCCAGCCCTGCGGGCGGCGAGTACGTCGAGAAAGATTTCAAGCCCGATGTCGTGCTCAAGGACGGCGATCTCCTCGAGGGTAGTGGCTTTGCGCTGCAAGCGCTGCATACGCCCGGGCATGCGCCGGACCATCTCTGTTTTGCGCTCGAAGGGACGAAGCTCTTCTTCTCCGGTGATCACGTCATGGGCTGGAATACGAGCGTTGTCGCGCCACCCGAAGGCAGCATGAGCGCCTATCTCGGGGCCATGGAACGACTGCTTGCGCGCGACGACGAGATCTATTTCCCGGGCCACGGTGGACGCATCTATGAGCCGCAGCGGCTCGTTAAGGCGTACATCCTACACCGGCGCATGCGCGAGCAGGCCATCATGGAGTGCGTGCGGAAAGGCCAGACGACGATCCCGGAAATCGTCGCGGTGATCTATCGTGGGATCGACCAGCGTCTGATCAAGGCGGCGTCGCTCTCGGTTGCAGCGCACATCGAGCACCTTGTCGAGCGCGGACTGCTCATTTGCGAGGGGCCTGTCCTTGACCCGGTGCGCCTTTCCGTACCTTAGACGGAACCTTGGTGTCCTTAGCCTTGGCCTTGCCGCGCGGCGCGACCGCAGTCGGAACGGAAGCTTCGAGGCGCGCCCTGAGCTCGGTGTAGAATTCCTTGATGCGGTTTGCATTGCGGCCGAAGTCGGCACGGCCATAGCGCGACATCGATCGTACGTCGACGCGCGTCGTACCGCCGTCGCTCTCGACCCGCACTATGACATCGTCGGTGAAGCCGAGGATGAGCGTACGATCCTCCGCCTCGATATGGCCGGCACTGCCGTCCTCCTGGGGCGGCTCTTCGGAGATGATGCGCCATTTGAGGCGGCGCATGGCCTCGCCGACCGCGTCATAAACCTCTTCCGCGGAGCGCTCGGTGATCAGCGGCTTGATCTCTGGGTAGTGCAGTTCCTGCAGCTCGGCGATGGCGCCGCCCTGATAGGAGACGGGATTGGCGGCCTTGGCCCGATCGCGCGCGAGCGCTGCGAACTCGGGCGGGTGCTCGATGTCGGTCGTCACATCGGCGAGCGGCGCTGTCCTGAGGTAGAAAGGCACGATGCTTGCCGGCCATGCAAAAATCGCAAGGCTGACCACGACACCGGCCGCTGCGCTCCAGGCTCCCGCCACGCCAGTACGCCAGATCACGACGCCCGCAGCGAGCCCGCTCAAGAGGGCGAGGCCCGCGCCTGCGAAGCCGGTGAGCACGAGACCGATCGCAAGCGGCGTCTCGATGCGGCCCAGGCGGTGCAGCACCAGCGCGACGAGGATGAGCACGGCGCTGAACAGCGCCAGGCGGCGCGCCCAGGTCGCGAACTTCGTGCGGGGCAATGTGGCGGCCAGCGTCATGGCGTCGGCGGATCGTCCCTTCTGGCCCTGAAATATGACTGCATCTGCCGGAGATTTGTTAGGCTTTGCGCCGATCTTATTGGCTTTATCAGCTACCCCCGTCCGCGCTACTCATAGTCGGGCTTCCCGTCAAGAACAGGACACACGTGACATGGCCACGCTGACCAATTTTGCCGCCCGCGACGTCGAGACGGTATTGCATCCTGCAACCAACCTCGCGACGCACCGTACGACCGGGCCGATGATGCTCGAGCGCGCCGAGGGCATCCATGTCTACGACTCGGCCGGCAAAGAATACATCGAGGGGCTGGCCGGACTCTGGTGCACGGGCCTCGGCTACGGCAACACGGAGCTGGTCGAGGCTGCCGCCGAGCAGATGAGGAAGCTTTCATTCACGCATCTCTTCGGCGGCCGCAGCCACGAGCCGGCCGTTCAGCTCGCCGAAAAGATCAAGGAAATCGCGCCTTGCCCGACCTCCAAGGTGTTCTTCACGAGCTCGGGCAGCGAGGCGAATGATTCGCAGATCAAACTGCAGTGGTACTACAACAATGCAATCGGCAAACCGCAGAAGAAGAAGATCATCTCGCGTATGCGCGCCTACCACGGCGTGACGATCGCGGCGGGCAGCTTGACGGGCCTCCCCATTTTCCACGCCGACTTCGACCTGCCGATCGCGCGCATCCTGCACACGGACGCGCCGCATTACTATCGCTTCGCCAAGGAAGGCGAGAGCGAGGAGGAGTTCGCTTCCCGGCTTGCAGGCAAGCTCGAAGCGCTGATCGAGCGGGAGGGGGCCGACACCATTGCCGCCTTTATTGCCGAGCCGATCATGGGTGCGGGTGGCGTAATCGTGCCGCCGAAGACCTATTTCGAGAAGGTCCAGGCCATCCTGCGCCACTACGATATTGCGTTCATCGCGGACGAGGTGATCTGCGGCTTCGCGCGCACGGGCAACATGTTCGGCTGTCAGACTTTCGGGATCCAGCCGGATACGGTCTCCATGGCCAAGGCGATCACGTCGGCATACATGCCGCTCGGCGCTGTCACGGTGCCGGAGCACGTCTATCAGGCCATGATCGACGAGAGCAAAAAGCTCGGCGTGTTCGCACATGGCTTCACCTACTCGGGTCATCCGGTGGCGTCGGCCGTGGCCGTCAAGACCCTCGAAATCTATGATCGCATCGATATCGTGGGGCACGTGCGCAAGGTGGCGCCGACTTTCATCAAGCGGCTCAAAGAGCTCGACGCGCATCCGCTCGTCGGCGAGACGCGCGGCGTCGGCCTCATTGCCGGCATCGAACTCGTCAAGGACAAGAAGAGCAAGCAGTCCTTCGATGCGCGCCAGGGCGTGGGCGCCAAGGTGAACGTGTTCGCCCAGGACGAAGGCCTGATTTCGCGCTCCATCGCCGGCGACACGCTGGCGCTCTGCCCGCCGCTCGTGATCAACACCGATCAGATCAACACCATGTTCGACCGCATGGCGCGTGCGCTCGATCGCGGCCTCGACTGGGCGCGCAAGGAAGGCATTGTCGGCTGATCGCCGGCTTGCGGCCGGCGCTTCTAGTGTGATGATCGAGAAATTCGCCTCATCTCGCAGCACCGTAGCGAGCGAATTTCTCGATCTGAATCACACTAGCTAGTTCATATTTCTAGTTTCCCTTTTGATTCCGAAGTTCGCTCCCGGCACCAGCATCGAGGTATGGCGAACTTCGGAATCGGGACACCAGCGCCGGCCGAATAGGCGTCGGTTAGCCCTTCCTCATCAGGCCCCGCTCCGCCAGCACCTCTTCCGCCACCTTGAAGGCCTCGATGGTGGCGGGGATGCCGCAATAGGCGACGGTCTGATAGAGCACTTCCTGGATTTCCTCGACGGTACAGCCGTTGTTGATCGCCGAGTTGACGTGCAGGCGCAGCTCGGCGGGCTTGCCCATGGCCGTTAGCATGGCCATGCAGAGCATGCTGCGGACCTTCCGTGGCAGACCGGGGCGCGCCCAGATGTCGCCGAAGGCATAGGTTTCGGAAAACTGTCTCAGCGGTCTGTTGAAGTCGTTCGTCGAGGCGTCGCGGCGTTCGGCATAGGCGGCGCCGATGACCTACTTCAGAATCGCCCGGCCTTTGGCGCGTTGATCCTCGATATCCATGGTGTTCCCCTATTGTGTGCGGCTGTTCAGGATGCCAACTCTCGGCTGACCAGGTACGCAATGCAAGCAAGCGCAAACGAGGGTCACAGCGGCTCATTAACCACGCAGCGGCAGCTATTTCCGGACGTTGTCGACATTCGCCCCGCTGTGACCCGCTAATGACACAATCGATTGTAACCTCTGGATGAAACCGAGGGGCGTGCTTGCTTCTCCCGGCACCGGGGTCTAGACAGACCCATCCGTGCACGATCGTAATTATTTGAGGCCGATGAGACCGCCCCCGATATTGCCACCTGTGGAGCGCAAACCGAAGCGCCGGAGCCGAAGCTTCTTGCTGAGCTTCCTGGGGTTCTCATTTGCGTCGGGTATGGTCCTCTTCCTCGGCGCCTCCGCGGTCGGCGGCTATTTCCTCTGGCGGGCGACGAGCGATCTGCCGAGCTACGACAACCTCGCGAAGTACGAGCCGCCCGTGATGACGCGCATCCACGCGCACAACGGAGCGCTCATCTCTGAGTATGCGCACGAGCGGCGCATCTTCGTGCCGATCAATACCGTGCCGAAGCTCCTGATCGCGGCCTACCTCTCGGCGGAGGACAAGCGCTTCTTCGAACACAACGGTCTCGACTTCATGGGTATGGCGCGTGCCGCTTCGCGCATCGTTATGGACCAGATCCAGGGCCGAAGGCGGCGCGCCGAGGGCGCCTCGACCATCACCCAGCAGGTCGCCAAGAACTTCCTGCTGACGAGCGAGCGCACGGCTGATCGTAAGCTCAAGGAAGCGATCCTCGCGGTACGTATCGAGCGCGCCTACTCGAAGGAGAAGATCCTCGAGCTCTATCTCAATCAGATCTACCTCGGCCTCAATACGTTCGGCGTTGCTGCGGCCTCGCTCACGTATTTCAACAAGGAGCTGAAGGATCTCGCGCTTGAGGAAATGGCCTACCTTGCGGCGCTGCCCAAGGGGCCGAACAACTACCATCCCTTCCGCAAGGAGAAGGAAGCGACGGCGCGCCGCAATGCGATCCTCGGATTGATGGCCGAGAACGGCTACATTACTGAGCAGGAAGCCAAGACCGCCGCCGCGAAGCCGCTGATCGTCAATATCCGGCCTTATGGCGTGCAGACTCATGCCGCCGACTATTTCGCCGAGGAAGTGCGACGCACGCTGATCGCGCAGTTCGGTGACGAGAAACTCTATCAGGGTGGTCTCTCCGTCCGCACGACGCTCTCGCCGCGCTATCAGGCGCAGGCGCGGCGCGCGCTCGTCGAGGGGCTTGTTTCGTTCGATCGCAAGAGCGGCTGGCGTGGGCCGGTCGAAAAGATTGCCGTCTCGGGCGACTGGGGCGTGCCGCTCGGCGCCATCGAATTCCCGAACGACATCCAACCCTGGCGTCTCGGCGTCGTGCTCAAGGTCGACCGCGAGAAGGCAACGGTCGGGCTTCGCCCGGCGCGCCAGCAGGACGGCAGTCTTGCCGCGGAGCGTGAGGCCGTCGAGGTGCCCTACGAGGAAATCCGCTGGGCGAACAAGAAGCCGAGTAAGCCGCCCGGCGCCAGCGACGTACTGAATGTTGGTGACGTCATCTATGTCGCGCCCAAGAACCACGACGAGCCGCAAGGCGTGTGGTCGCTCATGCAGATCCCGGAGATCGGCGGCGGTATCGTCGTCATGGATCCTCATACGGGACGCGTGCTGGCGGCCGTCGGTGGTTTCTCGTTCGCGCTGAGCCAGTTCGATCGCGCTGCCCAGGCACGCCGCCAGCCGGGCTCCTCGTTCAAGCCTTTCGTCTACGCCGCCGCGCTCGACAACGGCTACAAGCCGACGAGCGTCGTGCTCGATGCCCCGATCACCATTGACCAGGGTGCCGGCCTCGACGTCTGGCGGCCGAAGAACTACAGCGGCCAGTTCTACGGCCCGACGACGCTGCGCGTCGGCATCGAGCATTCGCGCAACCTGATGACGGTGCGCCTCGCGCAGGACATGGGTATGCCCCTTGTCGGCGAGTATTCCCGCCGCTTCGGCATCTACGACGAGCTGACGCCGGTGCTCTCGATGGCGCTTGGCGCGGGCGAGACGACGCTGCTCCGAATGACTGCCGGTTATGCGATGCTCGCTAACGGCGGCCGGCAGGTCCGCCCGACGTACATCGACCGCATTCAGGACCGCTGGGGTAGGGCCGTCTGGCGCCACGACGACCGCGGCTGCGCGGAATGTAATCAGGCGAGCTGGAGCGGCCAGGCCGAGCCCGAGATCGCCGACGATCGCAGGCAGATCATCGACCCGCATACGGCCTATCAGATGACCTCCATGATGGAAGGCGTCGTCCAGCGCGGCACGGCGACGTCGCTCCGTGCGATCGGCAAGCCGATCGCCGGCAAGACCGGCACCACGAACGACGCCAAGGACGCATGGTTCATCGGCTATTCGCCGGATCTGGTCGTCGGTGTGTTCGTCGGTTACGACACCCCGAAGCCCATGGGCAAGGAAGCGACCGGCGGTCACATCGCGGCGCCGATCTTCGGCTCGTTCATGAAGATGGCGCTTGCCGACAAGCCGGCGACGCCGTTCCGCATCCCGCCCGGCATCAAGCTCGTCCGGGTGAACCCGTCGACAGGCCTGCGCGTGCAGGCCGGCGACACGCGCAGCGTGCTCGAAGCCTTCAAGCCGGACGAGGAGCCGGACGATCCCTATTCGATCATCGGCTTCACCGACGAGACGGGCGGCTTCGCGGCGCAGCCCGGTCAGGAAGGCGATCAGCAGCCTGCGGCTGGCGGTGGCTGGGCGCCGCGCACGGATCGCGGCGGCGGACGCGGCGAGGATGCGCGCGCGATCACGACGCGTCGCGGCGTCTGGTAAGCGGCGCTACTCGGTGCGCAGGGCGTCGATGGGATTGAGGTGCGCCGCGCGCCGCGCCGGGAAGAACCCGAACACCACACCGGTCAGTGCCGCGGCGCCGAGGGCCATGAGGATGGCATTGGGCGCGATCAGGATCGGCCACTGAGCCGAGAGCGCAACGCCGGTGGCCGTCGCGACACCAATGGTCACGCCGATGAGGCCGCCGAGCAGGCAGAGCGCCACAGCCTCGACGAGGAACTGCATCAGGATATCGCGCCGCCTGCCGCCGACGGCCATGCGCAGGCCGATCTCCCGCGTGCGCTCGGTGACCGAGACGAGCATGATGTTCATGATGCCAATGCCGCCGACGATGAGCGAGATGGCGCTTGTTGCGGCGAGCAGCCAGCCCATGGTCGTGAGTGCGGACGTCCGCGCGCGCATGAACTCCGAGAGATTGCGGACGTTGAAGTCGTCCTCCGTACCGGGCTTGATGCTGCGGCGCTGCCGAAGCAGGTTTTCCATCTGGGCCTGGGCTTCGGCGAGGTCGGTGCCGGGATCGAACTTGACGTGGACATTGCCGACGTTGTCGTTCACGAGCTTGCTGCGCCCGACAATGCGGCCGCGCGCTGCTGTCATCGGCAGCATGACCACGTCGTCCTGATCGCGGCCGAACGAATTCTGCCCCTTGCTGTCGAGCACGCCGACGATCTGAAAGGGCACGTTCGTCACGCGGATCGTGGCGCCCAGGGGATCGCCGCCATTGAAGAGCTTGTCGGCGACGGTCTTGCCGATAAGTGCGACGCGCGCCGCCGTCTTCACTTCGTTCGCCGTGAAGCCTCGGCCTTCGATGACCTGCCAGTCGCGAACCTCGTTGAACTGGTCGTGGATGCCCATCAGCGAGGTCGTCCAGTTCGCATTCCCGTAGACGACCGGTCCTGTACCCTGAAGGAGACCGGAGATCGCAACGACGCCTGGGATCTTCTCGCGCAGGGCCTGCATATCGCGCTCCGAGAGCGGGAGGCGCGTGCCAGCACCGCCCGCGCGGCCACCAACACGCGTCGAGCCGGGGAACACGACGAGCATGTTCGAGCCGAGCGATGCGATCTGGCGATCGACCTCGCTGCGCGCGCCCGTGCCGACGGCCACCATCACGATCACCGACGCGACGCCGATGATGATGCCGAGCGTGGTGAGGATCGAGCGCAGCGTGTTGGCGCGGAGTGCCGTGAGCGCGATGCCGAGGCTGTCGAAAACATTCATTCCGCAGCCCTCCCCATGAAGCCGGGCTGGGAGATGTCCTCGACGACATGGCCATCGCGGAAAAGTACGCGGCGCTTGGCATACTCCGCGACATCGGGCTCGTGTGTCACGACGACGACGGTAATGCCCTCGGTATTGAGCGTGCAGAAGAGCGCCATGATCTCTTCGGACGTTTTGCTGTCGAGCGCGCCTGTCGGCTCGTCGGCGAGCAGGAGCTTGGGGTTGTTGACGAGCGCGCGCGCAATGGCGACGCGCTGCTGCTGGCCACCCGAGAGCTGGCTCGGATAGTGATCCATGCGGTCCTTGAGCCCGACCTGCTCGAGGCGGTGTCGCGCCATGGCCTCGGCATCGGCAGGACGCGGGTGCGCATAGAGCAGCGGCAGCATCACCTGACGGAGCGCGGACGTCCGCGCGAGCAGATTGAACTGCTGGAAGACGAAGCCGATGGTGCGGTTGCGCAGATCGGCGAGCGCATCGGAGCTCAGCGTCGCGATATTGCGGCCGTCGAGCTCCATGGCGCCTTTCGTCGGCACATCGAGGGCGCCGATGAGATTCATCATCGTGGACTTGCCCGAGCCGGACGGACCCATGATGGCGACGAACTCACCGAGTTGAATGCAGAGCGAAACGCCGTCGAGGGCGCGCACGGTCTGCTCACCGACGGTGTAGATCTTCGAAACGTCGCGCGCCTCGATCAGCGGCTTGCTGCTCGGCCGGGCGGCGATCACCTCATCTGCGCGGCTCGATAGGTCCATGGCATCGTGCTCGGGACTGGAAAACGAGGAGCCCTTCAGCGCTTCACGGTCTGGCGTTGGCGGATGATCACGCGATCACCCTGCTTGATGCCGCCGCCGACGACCTCAGCGAACTGGTCGTCGGCAATGCCGAGCCGGACGTGGCGCTGCTCCGGCTGACCGGCACTACCGAGCGTCCACACGGACGCCATGCGACCCGTCTGCCGCTGTTGACGCCAGTCCTCGAGCAGAGGCTTCTGCTCCGCGCTCAGCGTCGGCTCGAGTGCGGTCTCGATGCGCTCCATGAAGCGGTTGCGCATGGCGGCGGCATCTGGGCCGCCACCCGGGCCACCCGCCTGCCCGCCACCGGAAGCATTGCGGCGACCGTCGGAGGGGCCGCCTTCGGATTGGCCTGCGCTTTCGCCCTGCCCTTGACCTTCGCCCTGACCGGCGCGTGCCTTCTGACGCTCGGCGCGTGCGGCCGCGCCCTTGCGCATGATCTCCTGCACCATGGCGACCTGATCGTCCGTCAGCTTGAGCGCACCCTTCATCTGCTCGACAAGCCGCTCGCCGCGCTCGGCCGCCTGAGCACCTCCGGATTGGGGGGCGCTGGCCGCTGCATCGCGGGGGCGGAAGCGGAGCGCGTCGTTGGAAACGCGGAGCACATCCCGGCGCCTCGCGGTCTCGATCTGGACGTTTGCGGTCATGCCCGGGAAGAGGCGGCGATCTTCGTTCCGTGCCCCGATGATGACCGTGTACGTCACGACGCTCTGCAGCTCGGTGGCGGCTAGACGCACCTGCGTGACTTTGCCGCGAAAACGTTCTTCAGGATAGGCATCCACGGTGAACTCGACCGGATTGCCCTCACGTATGGCGCCGACATCGGCCTCGTTGACCTGGGCTTCGATCTGGATCTGGCGGAGGTCCTGCGCGATCTTGAAAAGCTCGGGCGCCTGCAGGCTCGCTGCGACCGTCTGGCCGACGTCGATGGTGCGCGAGATCACCGTGCCGTCGATGGGTGAAACGATAAGCGTCCGTTCGAGATCGAGCTCGGCGACCTTGAGCGCTGCTTCACGTTGCGTGATCGTCGCCTTCGCGTTCTCGATCTGGGCGTCGATCACCGCGATATCGGCCGTCGCTACCTCCATGTCGCGGACCGCCGCATCGAGTGTCGCCGCGGAGGCCACGCCCTTGGTGGCGAGCGTTTCCTGGCGCTCGAGCAGGCGCTTTGCATTGCGCAACACAGCCTCGGCCTTGACACGGACCGCGAGCTGATTGGTCACGCCAGTCCGCGCTGCAACAAGATCGGCGCGAGCCTGGGCGACGCGGGCGGCGAAGGTTTTGTCGTCGAGGCGCGCGAGGAGATCGCCTTCCTTGACCTCGCTGTTGAAGTCGGCGGAGAGTTTGTCGATCCGACCGGAGAGCTGCGAGCCGACGCTCACGGTGACGACGGCGCGGACCGGGCCCGATGTCGTCACCAATCGACGGATCTCGCCGCGATTGATCTCGGCCGTATCGTAGGCGAGGGCGCTGTCGCTGGAGCTGCCAAACCCGCCGAGTCCCATCATCCAGGCAACGCCGGCGCCCGCCGCTGCGAGTGGGATCGCCAGGGTAAAGAGATACCTGAACCGCGCTGCCATGTGTCCGACCCGCCTGCGCTCACTGCCGCACGCACCAAAGGACCGGCCCCAGAAGGGCCGGCCCACGCTACCTGAACGCCGGAGTAAACCTGATTCCGTCGCGTTGTCCCGGTGCGGGCTCACTCATTGTGTCGGAAAGGCATCACGCGGAGAAGACGGCTCACCATTACAAATTGTCCAGCAAGCTTACTGGTGGTGCGCGGATGCCATGAACCCCGGGTGAATAGCGCATTCAGAGCGAGTTCACGGCCTCCCGTGCAACCTTGGGACACCCTGGAGATACCATCTTCCCCGGCGTGAATATATGAGGCGCGGAGCCCAGGGTCTCCGCGCCTTTCGCTTTTCTCGCTCACGCCGTTATTCGCTTCGCTCATCGGCTCCGCGGGGGCGGCGCTAGCGCCGGCGCGCCTCGCGCGCTCATGAAGTGTCAAGGCGGCGTGAGCGAGATAGGCTCGTTTCAGGCCTGATTGAAGACCCGCAGCGGCCTGAGCTCGCCGCGCTCGATCTCGCAAAGCGCAATCAGCGTGCCCTTGGAGAGGGCGAAGGCTTCCCCGCTCATGACCGGCGCATCCCGGCCGCGCAGCAACACAGGCTGACCGCGTGCAAGACGCGCCGCATCCGACTGCGAGACATTGACCTCGAGCAGATCCGCGAGCGCACTCTCGACGGGACGCAGAAGCGACTTGATCTCGACGCCGCCGTCATCGAGCTTGGCAGCCTCCTCCAGCTCGTCGATCGTTACCGACTGCGCTTCCTCGAAGGGGCCGACACGCGTGCGCCGAAGTGCCGTCACATGGCCGAGGCAGCCGAGCGTGCGGCCAATGTCGCGGGCAATGGCGCGGACATAGGTGCCGCGGCCGCATTCGGCCTCGAATACGGATGTGTCCGACGCGGGCATCTCGACGAGCTCGAGCCGGTCGATCTGCACCGGTCGGGCTTCGAGCTTCACGGTCTCACCCTGACGCGCGAGATCATAGGCGCGCTGGCCGTCGATCTTGATGGCCGAGAAGGCCGGCGGCGTCTGCAGGATCTCGCCGAGGAAGCTCGGCAGCAGGCCCTCGATGGCGGCGCGAGTCGGGCGCAGGTCGCTGCGCTCGACGATCTGACCTTCGGCATCGTCGGTATCGGTCTCCGCGCCCCATTTCACGGTGAAGCGGTAGGCCTTCTGGCCGTCGACGGCATAGGGCACGGTCTTGGTCGCCTCGCCGAGTGCGATCGGCAGGATGCCCGTTGCAAGCGGATCGAGCGTGCCGGCGTGACCGGCCTTCTGCGCCTGGAACAGCCAGCGCACCTTGCCGACGGCCTGCGTCGACGTCATGCCGATGGGCTTGTCGAGCACGACCCAGCCATTGATCGGATTGCCCTTCTTGCGGCGCCCCACGCTAGTGTCCCAATTCCGAGGTTCGCTTCACCTCGCCACTAGTGTCCCGAGCGAACCTCGGAATTAAAGGGACACTAGAATTATAGATCTCACTAATGTGTTTCAGATCGAGAAAGTCGCTCACAACAAAGCGGCCTATACAGGCTAATTTCTCGATCATCACACTAGTCGTCCCCCCCTGCGTCGTCGTTCGCCTTCACATCGCGGCGCACGCGCTCGCTGTCGAGCAGGCGATCGATGCGCGTTGCTTCCTCGAAGCTCTCGTCCTCGCGGAATCGGACGTCCGGCGCGAACTTCAAGTTCAAGGCACGGGCGACCTCGCCGCGGATGTATTTCTGATTGCGCCTGAGCGCTGCGAGAACCGGGGCGACATCATTTCCGCCGAGCGGCATCACGTAGACTGTCGCCAGCTTCAGGTCCGGCGACATGCGCACTTCGGGAATAGTGACGACGGCGCCTGCGAGCGTGTCGTCATGGATGTCGCCGCGTGCCAGCAGCTCGGCCAAGCGGTGCCGAACCAGCTCGCCGACACGTAGCATACGTTGGGACGGACCACTGGCTGGGCCGCGAGCCGGACCGCGCCCGGCACTCGTTTTCTGTCTGGGCATTTTCTCACTCGGCAACGGGTTCGGACCGCCGCCAGCTCCTCAAAATTCCAACTTGGAAATGCTACCGGAAGCAAAAGGCGGATGAGCGCGCGGCCCATCCGCCTCTTGATGACTTCAGGTCCTCAGAGGGTGCGTGCGATCGTCTCCACCTGGAAGCACTCGATCTCGTCGCCCTCGCGGATGTCCTGGTAGTTGGCGAACGCCATGCCGCATTCCTGACCGGCGGGCACTTCCTTCACGTCGTCCTTGAAGCGCTTGAGGATCGCAAGCGTGCCTTCGTGGATGACAGTCTTGTCGCGCAGCAGGCGAACCTTGGCGCCGCGTTCCACCTTGCCTTCCGTGACGAGGCAGCCGGCGACCTTGCCCTGCTTCGAGATGTTGAAGACCTGCTTGATAGTCGCGTAGCCGAGGAAGACTTCTTTTTTCGTCGGCGCGAGCAGGCCGGACATGGCCGCTTTCACCTCGTCGACGAGGTCGTAGATGATCGAGTAGTAGCGGATCTCCACGCCCTGCTGGTCGGCCGAGAGCTTCGCCTGCGAGTTGGCGCGCACGTTGAAGCCGAGGATGACGGCCTTCGATGCGTGAGCGAGGTTGATGTCCGACTCGGTGATGCCACCGACGCCCGAATGGACAATGCGGGCCATGACCTCCTCGTTGCCGAGCTTGGCAAGAGCACCCATGATCGCCTCAAGCGAGCCTTGGACGTCGCCCTTCACGACAAGCGGGAATTCCTTCTTCCCGGTGTCCTTCAAGCTTTGCATCATCTGCTCGAGCGTGCGCGGGGTGCCCGCCGTGCCGAGCGTCTCGCGCCGCTTGCGAATACGGTAGTCGGTGATCTCGCGGGCGCGTGCCTCGGTCTCGACGACGGCGAACTGATCGCCGGCCTCGGGTGCGTTGTCGAAGCCAAGAACCTCGACGGGCACTGATGGCCCGGCGCTCGCGACATTGTGGCCGGTGTCATCGATGAGTGCGCGTACGCGTCCCCATGACGAGCCGGCGACGATGATATCGCCGACCTTGATCGTACCACGCTGGACAAGCAGCGTGCCGACGGGGCCGCGGCCGCGCTCGAGCTTGGCTTCGATGACGAAGCCGTCCGCGAGGCGGTCCGGGTTGGCCTTGAGGTCGAGCAACTCGGCCTGCAGTGCGATCGCCTCGAGCAGCTTGTCGAGATTGGTGCCCTTGGTTGCCGAGACCGACACCTCGAGCGTTTCGCCTGACATGGTCTCGACGACGATCTCGTGCTGGAGCAGCTCGGTGCGAACGCGGTTCGGATCGGCCTGCGGCTTGTCGATCTTGTTGATGGCAACGATGATCGGCACGCCGGCCGCCTTGGCGTGATTGATTGCCTCGACGGTCTGGGGCATCACGCCGTCGTCGGCCGCGACGACCAGAACGACAATGTCTGTCACCTTCGCGCCGCGCGCACGCATAGCAGTAAACGCTGCGTGGCCTGGAGTGTCGATGAAGGTGATCTTCTGGCCCTTGTCCGTCGTGACCTGATAAGCGCCGATGTGCTGGGTGATGCCGCCCGCTTCGCCACTCGCGACGTTGGCGTGGCGGATCGCGTCGAGCAGCGACGTCTTGCCGTGATCGACGTGGCCCATGATGGTGACGACGGGCGCCCGCGGCTGCAGGTTCTCGTCGATATCCGTGCCGCCGGCGAAGCCTTCTTCGACATCCGCTTCGGAGACGCGCTTTGGCGTGTGCCCGAATTCCTGCACGATCAGCTCGGCGGTATCCGCATCGATCACATCGTTGATCTGATGCATCGCGCCCTGCTTCATGAGGAAGCGGATCACATCGACCGATTTCTCCGACATGCGGTTGGCGAGCTCCTGGATCGTGATGACCTCAGGAATCGTCACCTTCTGCACGATCTTGTCGCGTGAGATCTGGATGCCGGACGCACGGCGTGCATCGCGCTCGCGCTTACGACGCAGCGATGCCAGCGAGCGCTCGCGCTGCTCGTCGTTGAGCAGCTTGTCGACGGTGAGCTTGCCGCGCTCGCGACGATCGTCGGCGACCTTGACGGGAGCGCGCGGCGCGCCCTTGAGGTTGCCCTTCTTCTTACGATCGTCGTCATCCGGCGTTTCGTCCGCGATCGGCCGCCGCTTGGGAACAGTCGTCTCGGTGACCGTCCGACGCGCTTCGGTCGGCGCGGGCGCCCCACCGGTGCGAGCTTGCGCCGGAGCTGCCCCGCCTGCGGGCCTCGGAGCAGGTGTCGGCGCCTGAGGTGCGCGTGCGGTCTGCGGAGCTGATGCAGCGGGTCCCGCTGCAGGTGCCGCTGCGGGAGCGGGCGCAGGTGCAGCCTGGCTGACGGGCGGATTCTTCGCAGCCTCGGCTGCAGCGGCAGCTTCCTCCTTCGAACGCTGAGCGGCCCGCTCGGCTTCGAGGCGCTGCTCCTCGGCGAGACGCTTGGCGTTCTCTTCGGCGCGAATTTTCTCGTCGGTGGCAGCCTGCTCGAGGGCCTTGCGGCGCGCGTCGAGCTCGCCCGCGGAAAGATCGCCGAGGCGTGCGCCACCCGCCGGCGTGGCGCCTCCGCCTGCGCGTCCTCGCGGCTCGTCTTCCTGCCCGGGGCCAGAGAGCGTCCGGCGCTTCTTGCGCTCGACCACGACCACATTCTTGCGGCCGTGGCTGAAGCTCTGCTGGACGTGCCCGGACGCTTCGGTACGCTTCAAGCTCAGCGGCTTGCGGGCGCCGGCCGCGGGGGCCTTATCCGGGGTTTCCTTGGTCTCACTCATGCCTGTTCCGATCTCGCCCTTGAACTCGGCTCGCGCGACGCGTGAGCGGAAGCCGGCGCCCGATAGCGCCTCAACCTCTCTGCCTCGCGAGAAAACCTGGTGGCTGCGCCGCCGCGTGCCAGTGCAGCGTGTACCACATTCGAACGCCCCATGGCCAAGCTCAATTCAGCCGATGACAGGCAATCCAGAACGTGTTGCTTCAATTTCTCCCCAGGGGCACTACCTGGGTCGCCCGGGCCACTTTCGGGCCCATTCTGCGTCTCTTTGGGCCGGGAACCGGCCGAAACGGCCGCAAACTTGCGGTCCAGCTTGGATACTCCGTCGTCGGCCGCATCGCTGGCATGCAGCAGAAACGCGCACTCCCCCCGCTGAACGGCAATCTCGACCTTGGTGAACCCCGTCGTAACAAGCCCCGCCTTGTTGGCGAGGCTCAGCGCCTCGATGACCCGCTTTAGGAGCAGTTGCTCGATAACGTCGGGCAGATTCTCGGGGACCGTGACCGGGCGCTTGAGACTTCGCTGGAAGGCCCCTTTGCGGACCGCCTCGGTGATCACGGCCCGGCTGCAGCTCAGCCACACACCCCGGCCGGGGAGCCGCCTTCCGACATCCGGTACGATTTGGCCATCAGGGCCAGCGACGAAACGGAGGCCGTCTTCCGGCGTTAGCGGCTGACGCGTGAGCGCACAGGTCCGCTCGGCCGCTGCCTTATCGGCAGGGCCTGCGTCCATGTCATGCTCTGGTGCCGCGTCGGCGCCCATATCCGGTCTGTTCGCTCCGTGCTCATTCCCGGATCACGCTTTGGCGGGGGCATCAGCCCCAGCTTCGGCAGTCTCCGATGCGGTCTCTTCGGTAGCCGGCTCTTCCGCCGGCGCGATGTCCTCGGCCTTGATCCAGCCGGCCTCGACGCGGGCTGCGAGGATCATGGCCTCGGCCTCCTTGCGACCGATCTCGAAGCCGTCGAGCGCACCCTTGTGCTTGACCGCCTCGGAGTCCTTGTCCTTTTTGCGCTCGGTCCAGCCGATGAGATCATCGGTCGCGCAATCGGCAAGATCCTCGATGGTTTTGATGCCGGCTTCGCCGAACGCAACCATCATCGCCGTCGTCACACCCTCAATCTTGGCAAGGTCGTCGGACACGCCGAGCTCGACGCGGCGTGCGTCGCGCTCAGCTTCGATGCGAGCGAGATACTCCCGTGCGCGCGTCTGGATCTCGGTCGCCGTATCCTCGTCGAAGCCTTCAATATGGGCAATCTCCGAGGGATCGACAAATGCCACTTCCTCCGCCGAGGCGAAACCTTCGGTAGCGAGAAGCTGCGCGATGACCTCGTCGACGTCGAGCGTCTCCATGAACGTCTGTGAGCGCTCGGTGAATTCCTTCTGGCGACGCTCGCTCTCCTCCTGGTCGGTGAGGATGTCGATGTCCCAGCCCGTGAGCTGGGAAGCGAGGCGCACGTTCTGGCCGCGGCGGCCGATCGCGAGCGAGAGCTGGCTCTCGGCAACGACGACCTCGATGCGGTTGGAATCCTCGTCGAGCACGACCTTCGAGACTTCAGCCGGCGCCAGTGCGTTGACGACCAGCGTCGCGGCATCGTTGTTCTCGGGGAACTGGATGATGTCGACCTTCTCGCCCTGCAACTCGGCGACGACCGCCTGCACGCGCTGGCCGCGCATACCGACGCACGCGCCGACCGGATCGATCGACTTGTCTCGTGAAATCACGGCGATCTTGGCGCGCGAGCCCGGATCGCGGGCAACTGCCATGATGCGTACGATGCCGTCGTAGATCTCCGGCACTTCCATCGCGAACAGCTTGGCCATGAACTCGGGCCGCGTGCGCGAGAGGAAGATCTGCGGTCCGCGCTGCTCGCGGCGCACGTCGTAGATATAGGCGCGGATGCGGTCGCCGAGGCGCACATTCTCGCGCGGGATCATCTCGTCGCGGCGGATGATGCCTTCCGCGCGGCCGAGATCGACGATGACGTTGCCGTACTCGACGCGCTTCACCGTACCGTTGACGATCTCGCCGATGCGGTCCTTGTATTCGTTGTGCTGCCGCTCGCGCTCGGCCTCGCGGACCTTCTGAACGATAACCTGCTTGGCGTTCTGCGCGGCGACGCGACCGAATTCGAGCGGCGGCAGCTTGTCGATCAGGAGATCGCCGACCTGAGCGTCGGGCTTGCGCCGCTTGGCGTCGGCGACGGTGATCTGCTGGCTCTCGTTCTCGACCTCCTCGACGACCGTCATTACGCGCGTCAGATGCGTCTCGCCAGTGCGCGGGTCGATCTCGCAGCGAATGTCGTTCTCGGCGCCGTAGCGGGCCTTGGCACTCTTCTGGAGCGCCTCTTCCATCGCCTGGATGACGATCTTGCGGTCGATTGTCTTTTCACGTGCTAGCGCGTCCGCGATCTGGAGAAGCTCCAGCCTGTTCGCACTGATGCCTGCCTGAGCCATGCCTTGGCACCCTCACTTCACTTTGGTGACGTCAACTCGTCTCTTCTCAGCCGTTCGAGCCGGCTTAGCGGCTTTCTCGGTCGTCGTATCACTTCCCTTGGCGCGGCGCAGTGTCTCGCGCACCAACTCGTCCGTCAGCACGAGCTTCGCTGAGCCGATAAGCGCGAGCGGCAGCCCGACGATCTGGCGGCCTGCCTCGGGCACCTCGATCTCGATGCGCGCCTCGCCGTCGGCATATCCCTCGATGGGGCCGCGGAAGCGCTTTCTGCCCGAGACGGCCTCCTTGAGCTCGATCTTAGCCTCATAACCGGCCCAACGCTCGAAGTCCGAAGGGCGAACCAGCGGGCGGTCGATGCCGGGCGAAGAGATCTGCAGTCGATAGGTGCCATCTACGGGATCGTGAACATCGAGGAGCGGTGATACGGCGTGAGAAACAGCCTCGCAATCCTCGACCGTCATAGTCCCATCTGCGCGCTCGGCCATGATCTCGAGGATGGCGTCACTCCCGCCCATCAGCCGGACTTGCACGAGACGATAGCCCATGCTCTCGAGAACCGGCTCAACAAGGCCTGCAACGCGTGCGGCAACACCGATCTCGACAACAAAACGTGCTTGTTCAACCGGACCGCTCAAGCGCTCCATCCGTGCCCGACTACGATTTCCGATAATGCCAGATCGACCTACAAAAACAAAAAGAGCGGACCCTGCGGGCCCACTCTCAGAGTTGAGATGATCATGAGCGATCACAAGATAGCGAGCATCTATGGCCCTTGCAAGTACCTTTTGCGACATTCGGCGCCTGCCTGCCCGGAAATTCCGCAGGTGCACTGCACAAATATCGGCGATTCAGTGAGCGATTCCATAGCGGAGCGCCGCTCAAGCGTTCTTGAAGTTCGGTTTACGCTTTTCGACAAATGCGGTCATGCCTTCCTTCTGGTCCTCGGTCGAGAACATGGCGTGGAAGACCCGGCGCTCGAAGCGGATGCCCTCGGCGAGGGTGGTTTCAAAGGCGCGGTTGACCGACTCCTTGGTCATCATGGCGATCACGGTCGATTTGCCGGCAATGACGTCGGCGACCTTCAAGGCTTCTTCTAGAAGCTTGTCGGCCGGGACGACGCGGCTCACGAGACCGCACTTGTTGGCTTCGTCCGCATCCATCATGCGGCCGGTCAGGCACATATCCATGGCCTTGGCCTTGCCGACAAACCGCGCGAGGCGCTGCGTGCCGCCCGCACCCGGCATGACGCCGAGATTGATCTCGGGCTGGCCGAACTTCGCGGTGTCCGCTGCGATGATGAAGTCGCACATCATCGCGACTTCGCAGCCGCCGCCGAGTGCGTAGCCGGCAACCGCGGCGATCACGGGCTTTCTTGCGCGCGCGACGCGATCCCAGCTCCCAATGAAGTCCTCCTTGTAGGCGGACATGTAGGTCTTCGACTGCATTTCCTTGATGTCGGCGCCGGCGGCGAAGGCTTTCTCGCTGCCGGTGAGGACGATGCAGCCGATCTTGTCGTCGGCCTCGAAGCCATCGATGGCCTGCGAGAGCTCGGAGATCAGCGCAGCATTGAGCGCATTCAGTGCATTGGGGCGATTGAGCGTGATGAGGCCGACGGCGCCGCGCGTCTCGACGATGATGTTCGAATAAGCCATGGGCGGTTACCTCTCCTCATAGGTCATTGGGGCGCTTCAACGCTGGCAGACCGGACAGAAGAACGTCGAGCGCCCGGCCTGGACTGTGCGGCGGACCATGCCCCGGCAGGCGGGCGTGAGGCAAGGCTCTCCTGCGCGTCCGTAGACATGGAAGCTGTGCTGGAAAAAACCGAGCGAGCCATCGGCCTGGGTGTAATCCTTGAGCGTTGAGCCGCCGGCCGCGATGGCGTCGTTCAGCACATCCTTGATGTGGGGAATGAGCGCCGCAGCGCGCGCGTTCGGCTTGCCGGTCGCTGTCGCGAGGCAGGCTGCGGCGCGCGAGGGTTTCAAGCGCGTGCGAAAGAGGGCTTCGCAGACGTAGATATTTCCGAGTCCGGCAATGATGCGCTGGTCCAGCAGGAAGCTCTTGAGATCGCTGCGGCGGCCGGCGGCCTGGCGCGCCAGATACTCGGGCGTGAGGCCCGGGCCGAGAGGCTCGATGCCGATGCTCGCGAGTAGCGGATGTGTGCCGAGCGCCGCCGCTGTCGTGAGATCCATGAGGCCGAAGCGGCGCGGGTCGTTGTAGACGATCTCGGTGCCGCTCGCGAGACGCAGCACGACATGATCGTGGGTGTCGCGGTTGCCCTGGTTGTGCGTGAACTGGCCGAGCTGTCCCTGTCCAACGATGCTGATGCGTCCACTCATGCCGAGATGGATGATGAGCACGGTGCCGTCGTCGAGATGCGCGAGCATATACTTGGCGCGCCGCTGTAGCGAGACGACGGTGCGATTGGTGAGCCGCTTGCCGAAGTTCTCGGGGAAGGGAAAGCGCAGATCCGCGCGACGTTGCTCGACGCGCTGAATGCGCTGGCCGACGAGCACCGGCTCGAGGCCGCGGCGTATTGTTTCGACTTCGGGCAGCTCAGGCATGGGTGGCTCAGCTTCCGGGATCGCCGACGAGGTCCACCGCAGCGATGCCGGCGAGGGCTGCTTCCTCGTCATTGTCGGAGCTGTCGCCCGAAATGCCGATCGCGCCAAGTAGCTCGCCTTCCTTCGAGCGAATTAGAACGCCGCCAGGAACGGGCACGAGCAAGCCGCCGACGGCGTGCGTCACTGCAGCATAGAAATGGGGTTGGTTCTGAACGCGCGTGTACAGCGTGCGCGAGCCAAAACCCATGGCGAGCGCGCCGTGCGCCTTGCCGGCTGCAATCTCGGCACGCTTGAGGCTCGTGCCATCCTCCGCGGCGGCGAACTTCAGCACGCCGCGCGCATCGAGCACGATCATGGCAAGAGGGAGCATCTTGCGGCTGCGGGCGTGGGCAATCGCGGCTTCTACCATGCCTTGGGCGGCGGTGAGCTTCATGCGGTGACACTCCTGGGCGCGAGCAGAAAGACGCCCCTTCTAGCGGACGGGATCCTGCACGGCGAGCGCGTCGCCGCATCCTGTGGAACCGCAGGTGACTTTGGGGCCTTCCTCCAAATGGAGGGGACACCACCAAGAAACGCGTGACAAGAAACAAAAGGAGACATCCATGCAAGTGACAGAGATCCAGACTCAGGCCCGAATGCTGTTCGAGGTGCACGGTGCCAAGGCGGTCGTCGAGGTCAGCAAGAAGGCGAAGGATTGCGAGCATTCCGGCGACATGGCCGGGGCCTCGGACTGGCGGCGCATCGAGAGTGCGCTCAAGCTCATGCAAGGCCCCAGGGAAACCTGACGGCAAAACTCGAGGCGACCAAGTTCGGACATCTCGCGGGCCGCGGCGGTTTAGTGCCTATCGCGGCCCGCAGCGCGGCACTACTGTGCCCGCCATGAGCGGCACCCAGAATTCACAGTCTTCCGGCACAACCACTTTCGGCTTTCGCGAAGTCGCGGAAGGTGAACGCCAGGGGCTTGTCAACGAGGTGTTCAGTGGCGTGGCCGAGCGCTACGACCTCATGAACGATCTCATGTCCGGGGGGCTCCACCGTCTCTGGAAGGACGACTTTATCGTCCGGCTCAATCCGCCGAGGAGCGCGACGCCTTTCCGGTTGATCGATGTCGCCGGCGGGACGGCCGATATCGCGCTCAAGGCGGTCGCAGGCGGTGGTGCGGGCGTCAGCGCCATCGTCTGCGACATCAGTCCCGAGATGTTGGCCGTCGGGAAGCGCAAGATCGCGGAAGCTGGGTTGGCGGAGCGCATTGCCACGGTGCTCGGCAATGCCGAGGCGCTGCCGTTCGCGGATCGCTCATTCGACGCTTATACGATCGCCTTCGGCATCCGGAATGTAACCCACATCGATCGTGCGCTGGCCGAGGCGTACCGGGTGCTGAAGCCCGGCGGACATTTTCTCTGTCTCGAGTTCTCGCACGTCGACGTGCCGATCCTCGACAAGATCTACGATTTCCATTCCTTCGAGATCATTCCGCGCCTCGGTGCGCTCGCTGCCGGGGCAGCCGAACCCTACCGCTATCTCGTCGAGAGCATCCGCAATTTTCCGAATCAGCAGGCTTTCGCGGAGCTGGTGAGGGCGGCCGGGTTCTCGAATGCGACAGTCCGCAACCTGACCGGCGGCATTGCTGCCATACACTCTGCCTGGCGCATCTAGGCCCTTGATCTTGCCCGCTTTGTTGGAATGCCCTCGGACCCCCGTTGATGCGTGTGTCCAGAGCTTTTTCTAAACCTGTAGTTGTGTATTGTAACGATTAAAGGTTTATTGACGGCTGTGCCGAAATTATCGCCCTGGGGCAGGTCCGCGGCAGGGTCGATACGCGGAGCCGGGCAGGGAGCATGAATTCCGATGTTGAACGGGTTCTCGTTGCGGGCGCGCGCGTCCGCTGCGCGGGTGACGATAGTTGCGGGTCTAGCGCTCTCGCTTGGGGCCTGCTCGCAGTCGGGCAGCCTGCTTCTGAGCGAGCCGGACGTGCCGGTCCCCGGGGAGACGAAGGTTGCCGAGGCGCCACGCTCGGAAGCCGAGAAAGCCACGGAGCATTGGGGCAAGGAGCATGGCAAGCAGCCGAAGAGCGGGAAGATTGCGCTCAACTATGCCCGCAGCCTGAAGGCGCTTGGTCGAAAGGCGGAGGCGCTGGCGGTGCTTCAGTCCTCCTACCTCTATAATGCCCAGGATCGCGAATACCTCTCGGAGTTCGGCCGCCTCGCGCTCGATCAGGGCCACGCCCCGATGGCGCAGCAGCTTCTCGAACGGGCCGACGACCCTGCGAAGCCGGATTGGCGGGTGCTCTCCGCGCGCGGCGTGGCGCTTGCCCAGCAGGGTCAGTACAAGGAAGCCATCCCCTTCCTCGAGCGTGCTCGCGCTCTCGCGCCGAACCAGGCTAGCGTCATGAACAACCTTGCGCTTGCCTACACCATGGACGGTCAGGTCACGCAGGCCGAGCCCATGCTCAGGCAGGCGAATGCAGGTGCCGACGGCGATCCGCGCGTCCGCCAGAATCTGGCGCTCGTGCTCGACCTTCAGGGCAAGAAGGAAGAGGCGACGCGGTTGTCCATGGGTGGCGACCAAGCCCTGCCCTCCGCTGCGCCGCCTGTCGCACCCAAGTCGATTGCGGCGCGCCCCGCGCCTGTCGCCGAGCCTGCCAAGGTCTCCGCGGCGACGCCGCCGCAGCAGCCGGCCATCGCCCGCAAGGAACTGCCGCCCGTTCGTACGGCATCGATACGCGCACCGGCGCCAGCACCTGCTCCATCAGCGGTGCGTCCGGTGACCGCGCCTCTGATGGCGACACCCGGCGCCGAGGCAGACCCGGACGCGATCGTCCGCGCGGCTATCCAGGCCGAGGTTGCGCATGAGCAGGAGCGCTCGCGCTACTTCCCGACGGCAAGCTCGCCGCAGCGCTAACGCTGTCGCTTTTGAGATTGCCCTTCTCCCCGCGTGCGGGGAGAAGGGGCCTTGCTTCATGTCGAGCAGCCCGCGGCGATAACTCAGAGCCGCGAGACTTCCGTCTCTTTCGACGTGATGAACTCGAGCAGCGCCGGCTGCCCCTTCTGGGTTGCAGCAATGCCGCGCTTGATGGCCGCGACGATGTCGTCCGGCTTCTCGACGCGCTCGCCGTAGCCGCCGAACGCGCGTGCCATGGCGGCATAGTCGCCCGAGATGTCCGTCGAGCGATACTTCTCCGTCGAGATGGGCATCACCTTGAGCTCGATTGCCATGGAGAAGTTGTTCAGCAGGATCGACATGATCGGGATGCGCTCGCGCACGGCCGTCTCGAAGTCCATGCCCGTGAAGCCGATTGCCGCATCACCCCACACGTTGATGCAGAGCTTGTCCGGCTTGGCGAGCTTGGCGCCCATGGCAAAGCCGAGGCCCGCGCCGAGCTGGGTCGTCTTGCCCCACCCGATGTAGGAGAGCGGGGCCGTCGACTTCCAGAAGGGCGAGAGCTGGTCGCGTGGGCTGCCGGCATCGTGCGTGATGATCGTGTTGGCGATGTCGACGGTCTTCTGCAGATCCCAGAGCACGCGATAGGGATTGAGTGGGGCATCGTTGCTCGTGAGCTTTGGCATCCACTTCGCGAGCCAGGGCTCGTTCGTGTCACTGATCTCCTTGGCAACCTTCTTGGCGTCCTTGGGCTTGTTGCCGTGGAGCTTGCGCACCTCCGCGAGCATGGCCTCGAGCACGATCTTGGCGTCGCCCGCGATGCCGAGCGCCACCGGCACATCCTTGTTGATGTCGCCTGGATCGAGCGTCGCCTGAATAATTCGTGCGCCGGCCGGCATCTTCACGCCGAAGTTCGTCTCAGTGAACGAGCAGCCGATGCCGAAGATGAGATCCGACTTGTCGAGGAATGTGCGTACGGCTTGCGGAATGGCGAGACCGCCAGAGCCGAGCGAGAGGGAATGCGTCTCGGGGAAGGCGCTCTTGCCTTCGAGGCTCGTTGTGACGGGGATGGCGAGCAGCTCGGCGAGCTCCTTGAGCTCGGTCCAGGCTTCGGCCCAGTGCACGCCCTGGCCGGCGTAGATGACCGGCCGCTTGGCCGCGACCAGCATCTTGGCAGCTTCGGCCACGGCCGAGAGATCGGTGCCGGTGCGGATGCGCTGTGGGACGACGTAGTCCTTGGGATCGACCTCCTCATTCCAGAGGTCGGTCGGGATCTCGACGAGCACCGGCCCGCCGCGGCCTGACTTCAGGTTCTGGAAGGCGCGGCGGAAGATGTTCGGGATCTCCTTGGCGGAGGTAATCGGCTCGGCGGTCTTGGTGATGGAGCGCATGGAGACCGAGGCATTGTAGTTGCGGTCCACCCAAGCGATGCGGCGCGCATAGCCCATGGGGAGCACGAGGATCGGAACGCTCTCGCTATAGGCCTGCGCGACGCCACCGTAGGCGTTCTCGGTGCCCGGGCCGTGCTGCATGGCGAATACGCCGATCGTCTTGCCGGAGGTCACCCGGCTGACTGCGTCCGCCATGTGGAGGCCGACGCGCTCCTGCCGGACGATGATCGGGCGGATATCGAATTTTGCCGCGTGCTCGAGGATGTGATTGACGGGATAGCCAATGATGTACTCAACGCCTTCCTGTTTGAGGATGGCGGAAATCGCATCTCCCACCTTCATGGCTTTTCCTTCCCTGTTTGGCCGCCGGCCGGCCTTTGACCTTATTCTCCATCGAAGCACGCGCGGGTCCGACGGCCAAGCATCGGATACTGCAGATCTGGTGCGCCGGCCGTGTCTTGGCGGGCTAATCGCTCGTCTGCCGAGAGCAGTACGGGTGCGATATGCTCGTCGAAGACTTTCTGTGCGGTTATATTAATCACTGATAAACCACGATCTACGTCGCAAAACTGGAGGCTCTTGCAAGCATTCGCAAGTATAATATCATGCCATGGGCGGAATATTGGCGTAGTGTACTCAAGGTCATGGATGAGGTATTTAATATGTTGTTTCCCAATATGGATTTCTTTCGGCGAAATATGTTATTTTTACTCGTCATTAATTTGCTCGGCGTAGGGTGACCACAAGTTCGGCCGCTAATCAATGAACGGCGGGCTTCGACCCACGAGGTCGCGGAGTTAGTCAGAGTGGGAGAGTGATATCATGAAGACCCTCGTTCGTTTTGCGAAGTGTGAGTCGGGCGCCACGGCCATCGAGTACGGCCTCATCGCCGCCCTGATCTCGGTTGGCATCATCACGGTCGTTACCGCTGTCGGCACGAACCTGCAGACAGTGTTCGGCGAGGTCCGTGACGGCCTCGTTGCTCCGGCCGCCGGCCCCTGATTTCTAGCCGGTCCGGCGGCAGCTTATGCTGCCGTTGGCGTGGCGGAATCATACAATCAGAGCGCTCGCTCCCGACCGGGGCGGGCGTTCTGTCTTTGTGAGCGGCGGTGTCCTGACGCCGCATCCTTGAGTTTCCGCTAATTTCATATACACGTGACCGCGAATATGCCCGCGGCCGTGTCGGACGCGGGTCCCGATGCATCTTTGCCGGACCTGCGTCTCATATGACCTCTGCAACTCAGTCGCCCCCCACCGCGGCGACCTTCATCAATATCGGCGAACGCACCAACGTCACTGGCTCGGCCAAGTTCAGGAAGCTGATCGAGGCCGGCGACTACGCTGCGGCACTGGCCGTTGCGCGCGAGCAGGTCGAAAGCGGCGCTCAAATCATCGATGTGAACATGGACGAAGGGCTTCTCGACAGTGAGAAGGCCATGACCACGTTCCTGAACATGATCGCATCCGAGCCTGATATCGCGCGCGTTCCGGTGATGATCGACAGCTCCAAGTGGAGCGTGATCGAAGCTGGCCTCAAGTGCGTCCAGGGCAAGCCGATCGTCAATTCGATCAGCATGAAGGAAGGCGAGGCCTCCTTCCTCGCTCAGGCGCGCCGCGTGCGCCGCTACGGTGCCGCCGTCGTCGTCATGGCCTTCGACGAGCAGGGGCAGGCCGACACCGTCGAGCGAAAGGTCGCGATCTGCAAGCGCGCCTATGAGCTCCTGACCAAGAAGATCGGCTTCCCGCCCGAGGACATCGTCTTCGACCCGAACATCTTCGCGGTCGCGACGGGCATCGAGGAGCACAACGGTTACGGCATCGCCTTCATCGAGGCCGTCCGGCAGATCAAGGCAGCGTGCCCGTACGCGCACATCTCGGGCGGCGTTTCCAATCTCTCGTTCTCCTTCCGCGGCAACGAGACGGTGCGCCAGTCCATGCATTCGGTGTTTCTGTACCACGCCATCAAGGCGGGCATGGACATGGCTATCGTCAATGCCGGGCAGCTCCCTGTGTACGACGACATTGAGCCGGAGCTGCGCGAGCTGTGCGAGGACGTGATCCTCAACCGCCGTCCGGATGCGACCGACCGCCTGCTCGAGGCGGCGCAGCGCTTCAAGGGCGATGGCACGAAACGCAGGGAAGCCGATCTCACGTGGCGCCAGGGCGATGTCGCTGAGCGGTTGAAGCACGCGCTCGTGCACGGCATCACGGAATTCATCGAGGCCGATACCGAAGAGGCGCGGCAGTCGGTGGCGAAACCGCTGCACGTCATCGAAGGGCCGCTCATGGCCGGCATGAATGTCGTCGGTGATCTTTTCGGCGCCGGCAAGATGTTCCTGCCGCAGGTGGTGAAATCCGCGCGTGTGATGAAGCAGGCCGTCGCTTATATCCAGCCCTATCTGCAGGCTGAGAAGGAAGCCTCGGGCCTCGCCGACAAGCCGGCCGCCGGCAAGATCATCATGGCGACAGTCAAGGGCGACGTCCACGACATCGGCAAGAACATCGTTGGCGTCGTCCTCCAGTGCAACAACTACGAGGTCATCGATCTCGGAGTCATGGTGCCGGCAGCGAAAATTCTCGAGGTTGCGCGCAAGGAGAATGCCGACGTCATCGGCCTCTCGGGCCTCATCACGCCCTCACTCGACGAGATGTGCACCGTTGCGGCCGAAATGGAGCGCGAAGGTTTCGCCGTGCCTCTGCTGATCGGCGGCGCGACGACGAGCCGTGTGCACACGGCCGTCAAGATCAGTCCCAACTACGCGCGCAATCAGGCCATCCATGTGCTCGATGCGAGCCGTGCCGTCGGTGTCGTTTCCAAGCTGCTCTCCGAGACGGAGCGCGACTCGTACGTGGCGGAGATCCGCGCCGAGTACGACAAGGCGCGCAAGGCCTATCTGCGCTCTGACGAAACCAAGCAACGCATTGCCGTTGCGGCGGCGCGCGAAAACAGATTTGAAGTCGATTGGACGAGCTACGAGCCGGTGCGACCCGCGGCCATGGGCGTCACCCGCTTTGCGGCCTACGATCTCGCCGATCTCGTGCCTTACATCGATTGGACACCTTTTTTCCAGACGTGGGAGCTCAAGGGCCGCTACCCCATGATCCTCGAGGACAAGAAATTCGGTCCCGAGGCACGGAAACTTCTCGATGATGCGAAGGCTATGCTCGACCGCATCGTGAAGGAGAAGTGGCTGACCGCTAACGCGGTAATCGGCTTCTGGCCGGCGAATGCGATCGGTGACGACATCGAAGTCTATGCCGAGGACGGCCGCAACGCGCCGGTTGCCGTTCTCCATACCTTGCGCCAGCAGATCGCGCGCGATGCCAGCCGCAATCGCGCTCACACCGCGCTTGCCGACTTCATCGCGCCCAAGGAGAGCGGGCGCCAGGACTATATCGGTGCCTTTGCCGTCACGACAGGCATCGGCGAGGAAGCGGCGATCGAGGCGCACATCAAGAAGACGGACGACTATGGGCGCATCATGCTCAAGGCGCTCGCCGACCGTCTCGCCGAGGCCTTCGCCGAGCGGATGCATCAGCGCGTTCGCCGCGAGTTCTGGGCCTATGCAAAGGACGAGACGCTAGCGAACGAAGAGCTGATTCTCGAATCTTACCAGGGCATCCGACCGGCCCCCGGCTATCCTGCCCAGCCCGATCACACCGAGAAGGCGACGATCTGGCAGCTCCTGGATGCCGAGGCGGCAACGGGGATCGCGCTGACCGAGAGCTTTGCCATGTGGCCCGGAGCTTCCGTCTCCGGGCTCTACTTTGCGCATCCGGACAGCCATTACTTCGGCGTCGGCAAAATCGAGCGCGATCAGGTCGAGGATTACGCGAAGCGCAAGGGCTGGTCGGTTGCCGAGGCCGAACGCTGGCTCGCTCCCGTGCTGAACTACGAGCCGAAGCGGGGCTCCTGAATTTTCATGGACGGCCTATCGGCCGGCGTGCGGTCGCACGCTCATGTAGTGGCGTGGGGACTTCCAGTCCCTCGAAGCAGGCCCGCGGCAAATTCTGACCTCTCGCCATGGTCGCCGCGGGCATTAGCAACGCGACAAGGTTGCGAAGCACCTTCCCAAAAACAAAGCCGGCCAACGGGCCGGCTTTCTATTTGTGGCCGTCGTGACGGCGGGTACGTGATTAGGGCCTAGTTGGCGGATGCAGTGGTTTGACACGCCAGCGCAGATCGTCGAACTCGAAAAGCCTACGGCTTCGGGGCCCGTTCCAACCGGACCTGCCGGTTGTCGTACCCGAGCGACTGCGATGTGGAAGACGGCGTGTTGGCATTGGCCACTCCATCGTCGTTGGAAAGCCCCACGATTCCCTGCCGAGCAATTTCAGACGCCCGAGCGAGGAAAGTGCCGCGTTCTGCGCGCGCCACGGCCTCGAGCGGACGACGGATTCCGTCGTATCGGGTGCAATGAAGGCTGATGAGGATGAGCTTCGTGGTCGTAAACGGGGGAAGATCAGACAGCGGTCCCATCCATGTCCGCCGGATCCCAGCCTTGCTGTTCGAACGCCTCGCCAGCATGCCCTCGCTCATTGCGTTGCCGACAGTGCATCAGCACCTCGGCAGCAGGTAAGCAACGCAACCACTCACGACCGGCTTGATGCCGGTACGTGTAAAGCGGAAATCACCGCTTTCCCAAGGATGATAGGTGATTCGTATGACATCCGGGTAGCGGGGTGCCTGCCATAAGTTCAGGCGGCCACGCCGAATTCCCGGACGGCTGATGCCGGCGCGCTACGCCGCCTAGGACACAAGGTTCGCAACAGCAACCTGTGCCGACGGTCCACGCAAAAGAAATGGCCGCCGGAATGCCACCCGAAATGGGCGCTCCTGACGGCCATGATCTTTATAATCACCGGCGCTAGGCGGATAAACCGCCGTGCTTGGTGAATTCGGCAGAGGTCAGATGGCAAAATCGCTGAGCTTCGAGCCTTTGGCGAGCTTTGCCGTCAGCCATTTCGGCTGCCGGCCGCGGCCGGTCCAGGTCTCTTCCGGATTATCCTTGTTGCGGAATTTCACCGCGACTTTGCCGCCATTGCCACGCTTTCCCGCGCGGCCCGACCCGGCGAGATCCTCGATCTTGTAACCGAGGCTTTCGGCCATCGCGATCACCTTCTGGCGGGCCGTCGTGAACTCGTTGCGCCGCGCGGCGACGATAGCCTTTGCAAGGCGAGCCTCGTGATCGAGCAGCTCTTTCAGAGACATCTTGTCGTAGTTCACGGTCGCCATCTTCTTACCTCGTGCTCCTTTAGTGCGGGTCGGGGGCATGTTGAAACTCGTGTTGTGGGCGCTTTTTATTTGCGTTTCGCCGGCCGCGCAATATGCAATCGCGCGTATTTTGCCGGACGTGCGTGCCAGTGTGTTCTGAATGGTGCAGAGATCGGGAATATATTGATGTTTTTGGCTTGGAGCAAGGAGCCGTTGCATCCGCTGGCGCTTTGCCATGTTCCGGTATATGCCGTAAATATTCTCGGGGGGATTGCATTCCATTTCGGCAATAATGCCATTCGTTCGCGTGCGGATTTAGTGGGAATTGCGGGCGAAATTTTAATTGGCTCATCGCCGGAAATTGCTCGGATCATGAGGCGAACGCGATGTTAGCACCCGCCGAGGTCGGCTGCTAACGTCATGAATTGCCTGGATAAAGGAATTGCGAACACGCGTGATCCGGGTATCCTCATGGGATATCTGCTGCGACGAGAAAGGAAGCTAGACATGGCGGATCGCGACGCCCTTGTCCAATGGCAGGGCTTCAGCCTGACTACGGCCGAGATACTCTATCGCTTGCCCGATCATCCTTCGCTGCTCCAAACCTATATTTGGCAGGAATACGATCTGCATCCGCTCTATCCGCGGCTGAAGGCCTTTCTCGGTTTCTGGACGGCCAACCTGGATGGCCGGCTTTTTCGCATAACGGTCGCCCATAAGGCGTTGCTCTCGCCGCGGGAGCTGAGAATTGCTGCCGCTGACTTCCATTTGAATTGATAACGCGCGAATTGAACACCCGAAGCGCTCCAATCCACAGTCCACCCACCGACCGCGAAGCAGCTGCGTTGACCCGAGACCCCGACTCAGGGCTCGGATACTGTGAGCGTGGGATGGGGCAGTCCATCCTATCTCTAAGGGGGCGGGTTTTGCCCGAGTAGGCAGGCCCTCCGGGGGAGCTTGGGGGTTATCGTGGAACCTGATCTGGCCAGCCATGCACCGCAGCGTCGCCGCGGTGGCTTGCCGCGCATGTACGTAGCGGCCTGGGTGGTGATGTCGAGCATCGCGCTGACGTATCTCGTCACGCTGTCGGTTCGCCCAGACCTTGCTGCGGGCTTTGGCGAGCAGGTGACGGCGCTTGTTGGCATCGAACCCACATCGATCGAGGACGAGGAAGCGCGCGAGGCTCGCGTTGAGCAGATGCGTACGGAAATCGCGGCCCTGCGGAGCAGCCTCGAGGTCGTGCAGCGGGAAGCGGCAGGCCTGCGATCCGAAATTGCGGCGCGCGCGGAGCAGGAGCACGCCCTCGCCGCACGCCTCGCGGCTATCGAGGCGCAGCGCGTGCCCGAGCAGGGCTTGCCGCTCACGACGGCGAGTGTAAATCGCGGCCCGCTCGAGGGAATGGGCGCGAGCGGACCGGCGGCGCTCGCTGGTCGAGCCGTCGACGGCCAGGTAGTCGAGACGCCGCGCGCCTCGGAGATTCCCGCGCGCAAGCCACCGGTCGAGAGCGAGCGCGTGACGTTCGGTGCGCCGCAAGTGAAGCCGGCGACCAGCGCGCCTGAGAGTCCCAGAGGTATACAGATTGCGACCGGCCCGTCCGTCGACGCCCTGCGTATCAGCTGGATGCTGCTGTCCGAGCGACACAAGGAAATTCTCAGGAGCTATGAGCCGCGCTTCGTGCCGTCGACGAGCGGCAGCGGACCTGCATACCGCCTGATTGCGGGGCCGATTGATAGCACAGGCGCGGCCAACAAGGTTTGCGCTGAGCTGCGGGCGAAGCGCGTGACATGCGGTGTGTCGGCCTTTGGCGGCGAGCCTCTTTAGGCGGACATCAGGAAGAGCACGGCGCTCTGGATCAGCAGCACGCCGAGCCAGTGACCACTGTCGACAAGCGTTCGTGCGAAGGGCGCGCCATGAAGCGCGTTGGTCGCGGCCAGCGTCGTGACGACGAAGCCAGTCCAGATCAGCAGCGCCGAGATGAGGGCGCTGCGGAGCGTGAACGGAACGCCGCTGCCGGTGACGTGGCTCAGAATGCCGGAAAGCATCACGACCATGACGAGTTGCGCGATGAAAGTGATGACGAACGGGAGTGGTGTGAGGCCGCCGCTCGTGGCGGTACCGCCATCTGCGGCGAGGCCGATCCATCGTCTTGCGAGAAGTCCGTACCAAATGCCACCAAAAAGGAAGCTCGCAACGGCAGCGAAAAAGATGGCGGAAAAGTTGAGCTTGAGGATCGAGAGCTGCGTCATATCTGCTTCCACTTCCTTCAATGCCGAAGTTGCCAGACGGCGGCCCGCTTGATCTCGGCATCCTCGAGCTCACGGGTAACGGGAACTTCGTAGTGTGCGATCGCGGAGAAGGCGTCGGTGGGAAAATAGCTCCGGCGCGGATCTCCGACCAGTACGCGACAGCCCGCGCCCGCACATCGGCGCACGAAAGCCATGACGCGCTCGGCAAACGGCCGCTCGTAGAACAGATCACCGACAAGAAGGATTTCGCCTTGCGGTGCGTCAATGCTCAGCCAGTCGTCGGTGGTTGCCGTGATCGTCACGTCGTTTGCAGCGGCGTTGAGGCTCATGGCGGCAACGGCCAGCGCGTCGATGTCCGCCGCCGCGACCTGTCGCGCGCCAGCCTTCGACGCCGCTATGGCGGCGATCCCGGAGCCGGCGCCGATGTCGTGAACTGACCTTCCTTCGAACTCTCCTGGATGATCGAGTACGTAACGCGCGAGCGCCTGACCGCCTGCCCAGGCAAAGGCCCAATAGGGTGGCGGCAGGCCCATCTCGCCCAGCTCTTCCTCGGTCTTGCGCCAGATCGGCAGGGACTCCTCGGCAAGATGCAGGCGGATCTCCGGCACCAGTGGCGGCGCCAGCAGCCGCGTATTGGCGAGTATGAAGCCGGTCCGGTCGATCATGGGGATGTTGGTCTCGGGTGTTGGTGTATCTGGCGCGCGTCTATGATGATCGAGAAGCGGGGCCGCTACCGCCGAGCCTCATCTCAGGGGTTTGTAGGTAGCTGCCGCCGCCATGGCAACGACTGACGACGCACGCCCGATGGGAGCCTGAAACCTACGATGAGCCTGCCCGGCCAACCCGTGCTGCGCTTCGCCCCGAGCCCGAACGGCGCGCTGCATCTCGGACATGCGCTCTCGGCGCTCACGGCTTGGGCATGGGCTCAGCGGCTGGGCGGGCGCTTTCTGGTGCGAATCGAGGATATCGATCCCGAACGCTCGAGCGAAGCGCACGTCAAGGGGATCTTCCGCGATCTCGCTTGGCTCGGCGTGCCCTGGGAGGAGCCCGTGCTCCGCCAGTCGCAGCATCTCGACCGCTACGAAGCCGCAGCGGCCCGGCTCGCGCATCTCGGCCTGCTCTATCCCTGCTTTGCGAGCCGCCGTGAGATTGCGGAGGCGAATGGCTCACAAGGTGCGCCGCGCGATCCTGATGGCGCACCGCTCTATCCTGGCCTGCACCGCGGATTGACGCCTGAGGAGATCGCCGCACGTCGACAGAGCGGTGAGCCGTTTGTCATGCGGCTGGACATGGCGAAGGCTTTGGCGCTAGCGCACGGTCGCCTAGGTGGTGCGCCTCTGGACTTCATCGAGCTCGATGAAGCCGGGGGCGTGCAACGTGTCGCCTGCGATCCGGCGCGCTGGGGCGATGTCGTGATCCAGCGCAAGGACGTGCCGACGAGCTATCACCTCTCGGTGGTTGTCGACGATGCCTTCCAGGGCATTACGCACGTCACGCGGGGGCGCGACCTTTTCGTATCGACGGACGTTCACCGCCTTCTCCAGGTGCTGCTCGACCTACCGGCCCCGCTCTACGCGCATCATCGCCTGATCGTCGACGAAAGTGGCCGCAAGCTCGCCAAGAGCGCCCGCGACACGAGCCTCGCCGAGCTTCGCGCAGCCGGCGCCTCTCCCGCTGATATCCGTCGCATGGTTGGTATCGGCTGATCCAATATGGCTAAGATCCTTCTTCTTTTTGACTTAAGTGGTGCACACCTTAACCGCATTTGCTCCGTACTTGAGCGGCGTCGAGGTGGGAGAAGAATGCGAGCCTCCATGGGCTCCGCCGCGATACCGACACGCCGGTCATGCGGGCGTGTGCGCGGGTCTGGCCATCCAGCAGGGGATCGGTCGCGCCCGGTTTTCCTGGGATGAACGCAAGGAAGGGAGTTCGGCAATGTTCCGCATTGCGAGCGCTGTGGCGCTCCTACTGATGCTGATGGCGGGGCCGTCCGCGGCTCAACGTGGACCGGGAGGCGATCGGTGGGTCGAGCTCGGCACGATGAAGGTCGGATTTCTGGCGGACCGTGATGTCCTGCGGCTCGATCGCGACGAAGCCTGGTTCGGTCGCGAGGGGCCGTTCAGCGATCTCCGTCTGACAGCGGAGCGCAGCGACATTCACATCATGAATGTTCGCGTCGTCTACCTCAACGGTTTCGCCGAGGACTTCAGGGTCGACGGCAATGTGCGTCGTGGCCAGAGCATCAACATCGACCTGCGCGGCGATCGCAGCTACCTCCGCCAGATCGAATTCATCTACCGCTCGAAGATCAGCTTCAAGGGCGAGGCGCGCCTGCAGGTCGAAGCGCGCGTTGCACGCCGCGGGCCTCCCCCCGGCCCTGGTCCGGGCCCCGGACCACAAGTCGAGCTGCTCGGCAGCCAGAAGATCGGCTTCGCTGTAGATCGTGACGTGCTGCGCGTCGGTCGCCGCGAGGGTCGCTTCAGCCGCATCGCGTTGCGCGCCCTCGACAACGACATCGAGATTCTGGACATGAAGGTCTTCTACGGCCGTGGTGGCCCGCCGGATGACATCCAGTTCCGTCGTGTTCTTCGCGTCGGTCAGCGTAGCGAGGCGATCGATCTCAGGGGCCGCGAGCCGCGTGTGATCGACCGTATCGAGTTCGTCTATCGTGCGCGACCGAACTTCCGTGGCGCGGCGACCCTCGAGGTCTACGGCGTACATTGAGGCCACGACAACGTCGGAAATAATTGAGGCGGCGCATCCTGGGATGCACCGCCTCTTTTAGTTTGTGGCGCTGATACGAGGATCAGGCCGCTACGAAGGGCTTCTCATCGTCCCAAACTTTGACGGGCATCGGCAGTCCCTCCCAGATCGACTCCGGAAGTGGGCTGTCCGGCTTGATGCCGAGTGTCTGAAGCAGAAGCGTGTACTGCCGTACGTGCTGGCCCGAATGCCATGTGGTGCGCTCGAAGAACTCGAGCTTCGACTGATCGCCGTAATAGACCTTGGCCTTGTCCTGGAAGTTGGTCTTCGTGCCCTCGGCCTTCCACCACGCATCGAGGCGGCGGCCCACGTCCTCGCCGTACGCGAGAACCTTGGCCTTGCTGTTCATCTCCGGCGGCGGCACGCGATTGTACGCGCCTTCCTTGAGCGGCTCGCCATCGACCTCGTGCTCGAGCCAGGCATCGGCGATATTGAAGATGTGATAGGCGAGCTGGGCGTACGTGCGCGGCCGGTTCGGGAGGAAGTTGTTGATCTTCTCCTCAGGAAGCTGGCCGAAGAACCGACGGGCGGTGGACTGCACGTCGGTCAGGCGCCGCATCAACTCGGCGGGCGGATGGATCTTGGTGCCGCCGTATGGGATGCCAGCGACGCGGGCGACATCGCGAAGGACCTGGCCATTTGCGGAATCTTTGCCGCGACGAATGATCGGCACCGTCCGATAGCCGAGCGCCAGAAGCTCCTCCATGGCGCCCTTCTCCTCGAGCACGTTCACCGACGTGAACGGCACGCCATGGCGCTGAAGGAATTCCTTCATGCGTAGGCAACTCGTGCAGCCGGGCTGCCAGAAGGCGCGGATCTCCTGCGAGTTCTCAGAAGCCATGAGCGTTCTCCCGTTTCATTATGATTGATGGTTGTCTGGACAATAGCGGTCGAACGGTGACCGAGGCAAGGCGAGCCAGCCCCCCGTCGGCGCATGGCAGATCGTCCCCCGCCAGTTGCTTGCCGCACTGCGCGGCGTCTGCAATGTTGGGCGTAAGAACGAGAGAAAAGAACGATCAGGAGGAAGCGAGCGCATGGCCTCGAAAGCTCAGAAATTGCGCGCGATTCTGAACGAGGATCGCTGCCACATGGTGCCGTGCTGCTGGGATGCGCTCTCGGCCAAGATGATCGGTGATGCCGGCTTTCCCTTTACGTTCATGTCGGGTTTCGCCGTGTCCGGCGCGCGTCTCGGGCTGCCCGACGCAGGTCTCATCTCATATGCGGAAATGGCCGCACAAGTCCGGGACATCTGCGCCGCGACGCCGATCCCCGTCATCGGCGATGGCGACACCGGTTATGGCAATGCGCTCAATGTCGAGCGCACCATCCGCGGCTATGCCCAGGCCGGCGCGGCATCGATCATGATCGAGGACCAACTCGCGCCCAAGCGCTGCGGTCACACCAAGGGCAAGCTCGTCGTCGATCGCGCCGAGGCCCTCGACCGCATTCGCGCCGCAGCACACGCCCGTGACGAGATCCGCCGCGCGGGCGGTGACATCCTGATCCTCGCTCGGACCGACGCGCGTGCCGTCAATGGCCTCGACGATGCCATCTGGCGCGCCAACGCCTTTCGCGATGCCGGCGCCGACATCCTTTTCGTCGAGGCGCCGCAGTCCGAAGTCGAGATGGCGCGCATCACGAGGGAAGCGCCCGGCATTCACATGGCGAACATGGTCGAAGGCGGCAAGACGCCGATCCCGCCCATGAGCCGCCTGCGGGAGCTCGGCTTCAATCTTGCGATCTTCCCGCTGACACTCTTCTCGGCCTCCATGCGGGCGATCGCATCGAGCCTCGCCGCCATGAAGTCCGAGAACCATCCTGCCGATCAGCTCATGAGCTTTGACGACGTCAAGCGAACCGTCGGCTTCGACGCCTACTACGAGGCCGAGAGCCGCTATGCCGGTGCGCGCTAGTGTGATGATCGAGAAATTCGCTACACGTCGCGGCATGGTATCGAGCGAATTTCTCGATCTGAATCACACTAGCAAGCTTATACTTCTAGTGTCCCTTTTGATTCCGAAGTTCGCTCGGGACGCCAGCATCGAGCTAAGGCGAACTTCGGAATCGGGCCACTAGGATGCCGCCGAGTAGGCTCACACAATAAATCATCAACGAGAATAGAAACTCACCCGAGGAACCGTCCGAATGATCGACTATGCTCCTTTGCTTCGTGCCAATCTGCCGGTGCCGGCCGTCAAGTACAACGGCTTTCCTAAATACAACTTCGTCGGCGGCCACAACGATACGGCGAGCGTTCCGGTCGAGGATCTCATCGCTGCGGCGAGCAAGGTTCTGAAGCGCGAAGGCTCGACGCTCGCGACGTATGGTCTCCAGAGTGGTCCGCAGGGCTATCTCAAGCTACGCGAGTTCCTCGTCAAGAAGCTCGGCCGCGAAGCTGGCATCGGCTGCACGGTCGACGACATCCTCATTACCGGCGGCTCGCAGCAAGGGCTTGAACTCGTCAACTCGCTGTTGCTCGAGAAGGGCGACACGATCGTCGTCGAAGAGGCGAGCTACGGTGGGTTCCTCAGCCGCGTGAAACGCTTCGGCGTCAATATGGTCCCGCTGCCGCTCGACAAGCAGGGCCTCGACATCGAGGCTGTGGCGCGCGCTCTGGCTGACCTGAAGAGCAAAGGCGTTCGGCCGAAATACCTCTATACAATTTCGACAGTGCAGAATCCGACGGCAAGTATCCTGCCGCTCGAGCGGCGCCACGCGCTGATCAAGCTTTGCGAGAGCTACGGCGTGCCGATCATCGAGGATGAGTGCTATTCGGATCTCGTGTGGGATGGCAAGCGGCCGCAGGCCATGCGCGGTATCACGGGAGATGATCGCGTGATCCACATCGGTTCGTTCTCGAAGTCGATCGCGCCCGCGCTGCGGCTCGGTTACGTCATCGCTGGCTGGCCGGTATTGAGCCGTCTGCTGTCGTTGAAAACGGATTCTGGCACGGGCGCCATCGATCAGATGGTTATCGCGGAGTATTGTGAGGCCCACTTCGACGATCACGTGGTGAAACTGCGCAAGACGCTCAAGCGCAAGCTCGACGTGATGGTCGAGGCCGTAGGTGCGAATTTCGGCACAGCGGCGGAGTTCGACTATCCGGACGGCGGCATCTTCCTCTGGATGAAGCTGCCGGACAGCGTAGACACGGCGAAGCTTTTCCAGGCCGCGAGCAAGGAAGGCGTGTCGCTGAATCCAGGTGCGGAGTGGTCGGTTGATCCCGCGCACGGCAAGTCGCGGCTGAGGCTCTGCTTTGCCAATCCGAGCGAGCAGACGATCCGCGAGGGTGTGGCCAAGCTCGCCGAGATCTGCAATCGCGAGTTCGGCGTGCCGACGCGCATCGCCAACGTCGGGCGGTAAAATCTAATTTGGCGGGAGGGTCTGGGAGGGTGTCCCTCCGGGCAGGGGTTTCCGGGGGCGTGCCAAAGGCGAGCGTCCAGGTCGCGCCGAGGGCGCCACCAGGGCTGTCGTCCTGCGCCCGCCGCGGAATACCCATCCACCGATTTTGTGGCTTTTCAATTCGTTGCGGGCCGCGACGCGCCTCGCTAATTGCCGGGGAAAAACGCAGATTGGCCATGGAACAATTAGAGAACATATGTTACCATGGACGAGACTCGAAATGACGTAGGACCGCCCCTTCCTGGTGGCCCGACCGGATGGAAGCTTATGAACGAACCCGTCATCCACTGCCCGAATTGCCGCTCGGAGATCAAGCTCACCGAATCGCTCGCGGCACCGCTCATCGATGAGACGCGGCGGAAGTTCGAGCGTGCCCTCGCCGCCAAGGATGCCGAGACTGCGAAACGTGAGGTCGCGATCAAGGCAAAGGAGATCGAACTCGCCGCGGCCAAGGCATCGATCGATGAGCAGATCGCGACAAAGGTGAAAGCCGAGCGCGCAGCCATCGCAGCCGATGAGGCGAAGAAGGCGAAGCTACTCGCGGCGTCGGATCTCGAACAGAAGTCGAAAGAGCTGACCGAGCTGCAGGAAGTGCTGAAGCAGCGGGACGCCAAGCTGGCCGATGCCCAGAAGGCGCAGGCCGAGCTCATCCGCAAACAGCGCGAGCTCGATGACGCCAAACGCGAGATCGATCTCACCATCGAGAAGAAGGTGCAGGAATCGCTTTCCGCTGTCCGCGACAAGGCGAAACAGGAGGTCGAAGAGCCGCTCAAGCTGCGCGTGCTGGAGAAGGAGGAGCAGATTTCCTCCATGCAGCGGCAGATCGAAGAGCTGAAGCGCAAGGCCGAGCAGGGATCGCAGCAGCTACAGGGCGAAGCTCTGGAGTTGGAGCTTGAGTCGCTGCTGCGCTCCAAGTTCCCGTTGGATTTGATCGAGCCGGTACCGAAGGGCGAACTCGGCGCTGACGTGCTCCAGCGTGTCATGGGCGTATCGGGCCAGCCTTGCGGCACGATCCTTTGGGAGTCTAAGCGCACAAAGAACTGGAGCGATGGCTGGCTGGCCAAACTGCGTGAGGACCAGAGATCAGCCAATGCAGAGCTGGCGCTGCTGGTGTCGAATGCGTTGCCGAAGGGCGTGACAGCGTTCGACTACGTAGACGGCATCTGGGTGGCCGAACCGCGCTGCGCGATTCCCGTCGCCATTGCTCTACGGCAGTCCTTGATCGAGATCGCGCTGGTGCGGCACGCGGGCGACGGGCAGCAGACCAAGATGGAACTCGTTTACGAGTACCTGACCGGGCCGCGGTTCCGCCACCGCGTTGAGGCCATCGTCGAGAAGCTTACAGAGATGCAGCTCGATCTGGATCGCGAGCGCAAGACGATGACGAAGCTGTGGGCCAAGAGACAAATGCAGATCAACGGCGTGGTCGGGTCCACCGTCGGAATGTACGGGGATCTGCAGGGTATTGCGGGCAAGGCGCTGCAGGAGATTGAAGCGCTTGAACCCCTGGCGCTCGAAGGGCCGGAATACGAGAGCAATGCAGCCGAATGACGAACGCGCGAAGGCTGAGTTCCGACCCGGCGAGTAAAAATTAGTCGATTGCGCGATCAGAAAGGATTCCACGTCGGCTTCGATGCGAAGCGGACGTAGCCGACGCTGGCGCCGAGACGGAAACCGACGCCCGTGCGGATCGGTGCCATGATGATTTCCTCGTTGTTGAGGAACGTGATGCCCGCGCCGCCGATGAAGTAGGCCGATCCATCGATGCCGGAGAAGCCGCGGTAGATGTCCTTCGCCTCGCGCATTCCGTAGATGAGGAACAGGGTCTGCGAGCCGGCGGCACCGAAGTCATAGCCGACGGAGGGGCCGTGCCAATAGACCTTCCCGCCCGACTTCCCTTTCATATAGAGCTTGCCGCTGCCGTAGCGGACACCGGCAATAAAAGCGCCCCCGCCTTCCTCTCCGATCACGTAGGCGGTGGGCCTGCCGTACTTGGAGAACGCGTGCTCGATGACACTCGCGACGTTCGCAGACCAGTTGGGAAGGCCATTGCGCGCGGCGTGGGTGATCTCCTCCACGGAGTACGTCGCGGCAGCCGACGCGGCGGTGGTCGGTGCGCCGACCTTGGCCGGTGGCGCCACGGGCGCGACCGACGGTGCGATGGCCGCGACACGGCGCGGCACGGGCAAGGGCGGCACGGCAGCGGGCGGCGGATCGTTTGCGAGCGGCGTGGTCGTCACGCTCCACTGGCCGAGCGGCGGCGCGCTCGCCGGCGGCGGCACCAGCGGTGCCGACCAGGGCGCTGTCCACGGCACTGCAGTGGCGGTGATAGCGGGAGCAGAGGTTTCGGTCGGGTGCTCGATGGGGCTTGCCCGCACGACGTCGAGATGCGGTGCTGTCAGCGATACCCGCGGCATAGCGCTGAGCGAAGGCGTTCTTTCGAGCGAGGCTTCCGGCTGCCGCGGCATGCGCGTGCCGGCCGGCAGGGCCTGAGCCGCCTCGATCCGCCTCATAACGAGCTCGCTCTTCTTTCGGACGGTCGCGCCGAGTGCTGCAGCCGTCGCCTTCAGCTCGGCAAACTTGGCGCAGTCGCCGGGACGCTGCGCGCCTTCCTCGGAAAGGCGGTCGATGGTCGCGAGAAGTTGTGCGGCCTTGTGATCGAGCGCCTCGGTTTCCGCATCTGCCAGCAGTTCGCGCGCCCGCTCGGCCTGTTCCTCGTCGCGCCAGCCCTGGCGCACCTTCAACTGGCTGATGCCTGCCTGGATGCGCGGCTGCGTCTCGCTGCTGTGCCGGCGCAGGTTCGCCGCGGCATCCTCCACGACCTTGGAGAAGTTCTCCCGGCCGCAGCTCGATGCCTGAGCGAAGGCAGGGCCCGAAAGGGCTGCCGTCGCGACAAGGGCGGTCAGCACACGAATCGACATCGCTCGCGAACCTCGAAAGTGCATCGCACCAGAGTTTAGTATGGTTTACGCCAAAGTCAGGCGTAGTTGCTGCTCCTGAGGCCGTCAAACAGCAGAGCCGCGCGCGAGGGTTGCGCAAAGATCACAGATCGTACGGTGGAAACCGCACTCTCGGACCAGTCTCGAGGATGCGATATCTCTCACGCAAGATTTCATAGTGTTCTGATTGTGAATGATTTTCATGACGGTCGTTACGGCGACTCGCGGACGGGACTCGAGATCGTGGCCTCCTTACGACCTCTTGCCACGCCGGGCCCGATCTGCCACGGGACGCAAAGTTGTCCACATGGTCGTTGCGTGTGTCAGCGCCGCAGCAGGCGAAGCATTTATTACGATGGCGGAATAACGGCTTGTGCCACTGGCCTGGCTGGCGCCGCGATCGGTGTGCGGATCGATGGAGAAGCGCATGACCAGCGCCGTTATGTTCGTGCTTGCGGTAGCCACCTTCGCCTGGGGCCTCTCGCTCGCGGCCTATCGCTGGGTTGCGCTCAACAACGCCTGGCCCATGGGCGCTTGGCAGGCGGAATGGCCCCTCATGCCGCGCCTGATCGGTCTCGGCACGGGCGGCGTGGCGCTCGTCTCTGCCGCGGCACTCGGAGGCGCAGCACTGCCGCTGGTTCTTCTCCTTGGTCTCGTCGGCGCGATCGGCTGGGTGCTGGTGCTCAAAGTCTGTGCGCAGAGCGCTCTTTTGCTCGCGCCGGTGGCGGCGATGCTCACTGTGGCCGGCTGGCTCGCAAGCGGCTGATCTGCGAGCCGAGCCTGGGGAATTGAGGGCTTGCCGCGGCGGCGTGACCATTGCTCAAGGCGCGCTGGCGTGGCATCACGTTTCGCGTCGCACCAATCGACCGTCGAGCAGGAATTCCATGTCCGTCCGCAGACTGCATCCCGATCAGCCGGCAACATTCGACTTCACGCCTGACAATCTTGCCTGGGCCGAAGAAGTGATCCGCCGCTATCCGCCGGGCAAGCAGGCATCGGCGGTCATTCCGCTGCTCTGGCGCGCGCAGGAGCAGCACGACAACTGGCTCCCGGAGCCGGCCATCCGCTATGTCGCCGACATGCTGGATATGGCCTACATCCGCGTCTACGAGATCGCGACCTTCTACACGATGTTCCAGCTCGGACCAGTGGGCAAGAAAGCCCATGTGCAGCTCTGCGGGACCACGCCGTGCATGCTGCGCGGCTCCGAGGCGCTGAAGGAAGTATGCCAGCGTCGCATCCATCATGATCCGCATCATCTCTCCGCGGACGGCAACTTCTCCTGGGAAGAGGTCGAGTGTCTCGGGAGCTGCGCCAATGCGCCGATGGTTCAGGTCTTCAAGGATACCTATGAGGATCTGACACCCGAGCTCTTCGAGAAGGTGCTCGACGGCTTCGCGGCGGGCAAGCCGCCCAAGCCGGGCTCGCAGATCGGCCGGCAGGCCTCGGCGCCGCTCGGCGGTCCGACGACGCTTAAGGAAAAAGTGTGAATTCGGGGCGCTTCGGCGCCCCAAGTTTTTTGTGGCGAGCTGAGATGGCTGTGCGCAAGGCGGACGGAAGTGCAGGCGATGCCGACTACGGCACGATCGGCCGTGATTATGCGAGCTTCCGCCAGCCCGAGCCCGCAATCGCCGCGCTGATTTCCAGAGCGCTCGGTGATGCGCGATACGTCCTGAATGTCGGTGCCGGCGCGGGCTCTTACGAACCTGTCGATCGTGAGGTCACGCCGGTCGAGCCCTCGGCATCCATGCGCGCACAGCGTCCCGCTCATCTCGCGACCGCGATCGACGCGGTCGCCGAGAGCCTGCCCTTTCCGGACGGCCATTTCGATGCGGCGATGACGACGTTCTCCGTGCACCAGTGGTCCAGCCTGGATGATGGTCTTCGCGAGATGCGACGCGTCACGCACGGTCCCGTGCTCGTACTTTCCTGCGATCCCGATCTCGTGCAGCGCTTCTGGCTCAACGACTACGCACCGGGTGTGCTCGCGGCAGAGGCGCGGCGCTATCCGGCGCTCGATCACATGCGCGCAGTTCTCGGCGGCACCAGCGAAATCGTGCCGGTGCCCATTCCGCTCATGTGCCGTGATGGATTCAACGAAGCTTATTACGGCCGGCCCGAGCGGCTGCTCGATCCGGCCGCGCGTCTTGCCTGCTCGGCGTGGAGCTTTGTGAGTGCGGAGACGGCTGCGGAATATGTCGCGCATCTGGAGCGCGATCTCGCCTCAGGCGCATGGGATCGCAAACATGGCGATCTGCGCAGCGCGCCCGAATACGACGGCTCGCTTCGTCTCGTCGTTGCGCGGCCTTAAAGCAAAGGCCGCGAGCGAAACGCCCGCGGCCCCAACATTGACCTGTCGCTATTGCCGACGCCGCCATAGCACCACGGAGGAAGGCGATAGCGCCTCTTCCCAGCAGGCGGCGGCCAGCAAACTAAGGCAGCAAAATAATCGAGCCCGTGGTCTTGCGGCCTTCGAGATCCTTGTGCGCCTGGGCGGCGTCCTTCAGCGCATACTTGTGATTGACGTTGATCTTCACGGCGCCCGAACCGACCACGTCGAAAAGATCCTTCGCCGTGGCGACGAGATCCGCGCGCGTCGCGGTGTACGTGTTGAGCGTCGGCCGCGTCATGTAGAGCGAGCCTTTGGCAGCGAGAATGCCCGCGTTGAAGGCGTCGATCGGACCGGAGGCATTGCCGAAGGTCACGAAGAGGCCGAGCGGCTTGATGCAGTCGAGTGAAGCCGGGAACGTGTCCTTGCCGATCGAATCGTAGACGACATCGCATTTTTTGCCGCCCGTGATCTGGTTCACGCGCTCGACGAAGTTCTCGGTCTTGTAGTTGATCACGTGGGCAGCGCCGGCCGCCTTGGCGAGGGCGCACTTCTCTTCCGAGCTTGCTGTGCCGATGAGTGTCGCGCCGAGGTGCTTCGCCCACTGGCACGCGATGAGGCCGATGCCACCTGCGGCCGCGTGCATGAGCAACGTCGTCTCGGGGCCGATTTTGTAAGTCCGACGCAGCAAGTACTGCACGGTCATGCCCTGCAGCATCATCGCTGCGCCAGTCTCGTAGGAAATCGATTCCGGCAGCTTGACGAGTTTGTCGGCAGGTGCGATGCGCTCGCTTGCGTAGGCGCCGATTGCGCCGGCATAGGCAACACGATCGCCGACTTTGAGATCCGTGACGCCGTCGCCGACCGCGGTGACTTCGCCAGCGCCCTCATTTCCCGGCGAGAAGGGGAGCGTCTGCGGATAGAGGCCGGTGCGCTGGTAGACGTCGATGAAATTCACGCCGATCGCGTGCTGCTTGAGTTTGACTTGGCCGGCGCCTGGCGCGCCAACTTCGATGGCCTCATACTTGAGGGCCTCGGGGCCGCCGTGCTGATGTACTCGGATGGCGTGCGCCATGAGGTGCGTTCTCCCTGGATCTGATGGTGGGCACTGGGCTTGATAGCTGCCTAATTCAGTGACTTAGCCCGGAACCCGTTACTCCGGTTACTGAATTATGTTATTTCGGCGGCCATTGGTGATCAGATGGCCGCATTTCTAAGGCTTCTATGCCCGCGCTGCATTGCTTACAAGAGGACCTTCCATGACAGTCGGTCGCCTGCCCGGGCGTTTATTGGTAACCGCCTCGGTGGCGGCGCTTGCGAGCGCCCTTGCCTCCTGCTCCGGACTAAATCTCGAAACCGCGGCGACCGAGCCGCCGCGGGCTGATTGCGTCGACGACAGCCCACCGTGTGTCCAAGCTCGAGGCGCCGCACTCAAGCAGATGCTGGCCGATCCCAAGCGGACGTGGGTGCGCGAGCCGGCTAACGCACATGCCTATGCTGCGGGCGTACGGCTCTTTGCGTTCAGAAGCCGCAAGCGCGAGCTTTCCTGCGATGAGCTGTTGCACGGCAAGCGCGAAGCCGACGCGGCGCCTGCATCCCTCAGCGGCCCGCATTCGGGCGGGTTGTCGCCGGCGCAGAAGTCGCGCGGCACCATGCTCGCGGCGGAAGTCTCGAAAGAGCTTGGTGCCGAGATGCGACGGCGAGGTTGCCGCACCAGTGCTTGACGCAGATGACCGCGACAGGCGGCTGCCGGCCGCGGTCACGCTTCTCCGCCAAGCCCTCAATTATGCTTTTTCATGTAAATGCGCGCGCTCTGCCGGTTGAGCGCCGCGTGAAGCTGCGCGCGCTCCCACGGCGTGACGACGCCGTCGGACTTGAAAAAGCGCTCCATGCGGCGGACGTGCGCCTGGCCGCGAACCAGCCTGGATGCCTCGCGAAACGTGAATTCGCCGTTCTGAATGCCCTTGTAGATGCGAACAGCTTGTCGATGCTCGCGTTTATCGACCCAGGGCGTGCCGGCAAATGCAGGTGCGGATGCGAACACCAACGCAAGTCCGGCTAAAATGACCTTCATCATTGAACGTCTCCTTCCTTGTGAGCCACCGATACGCCATCAGCGAAATGCTGAGTGGCGCCGTGGGTAGCGGATTGGTCGCGGCACGGAGCTTTGTGGTTCTAGTCGCGATGCCGTTCAGGCGTTCACATCGAGGTTATCGAAGCTGTCGGCTCGTTCAGCATTGCGGATGTCTTGAGCTTGACCCGGCGAGCCTGTACACGCTCGCGTGCTTCTTCAGGCACGTGCCCTGAGGGCCGCGGTCATCTGGAGGATGAATGGGACTGGAAGCTTATGCGGATGCGATCATCGCGTTCGTGAAGGAGCACAAGGCGTGGGCCGGGCCGGTCGTGTTCGCGCTGGCGTTCGGCGAGTCCCTGGCATTCATCTCCCTCGTCCTGCCGTTCTGGGCCATTCTGGTGACCATCGGCACGCTCATCGGCGCCAGTGGCGGTCTGGACTTCTGGTTCATCATGACCATGGCCGCGGTCGGCGCCGCGCTCGGAGACTGGTTCTCCTACTGGCTCGGCCAGCACTACCACGAGCAGATCGCCCGCATGTGGCCGCTCCGGAACTACCCGGACCTGCTTCCCAAGGGCCATGCCTTCTTCGAAAAGTGGGGTGCCTGGGCGATCGTTCTGGGACGCTTCTCAGGTCCACTCCGAGCGTCAGTGCCTCTCGTCGCCGGGATTGTCGAGATGCCGCGCCCGACATTTCAGCTGGCGAACTGGAGTTCGGCCTTCCTCTGGGCTTTCGTCCTACTCATGTTCGGCGACGTTGTGGGCCAGGCGCTGAATATGCTGCGGCCGGCAGCCGGCGGCTGACCTTCCGGACTGACTATGGCTAGGCGTACGCCACCCATCCCCTGAAGCTCAGGCCCGCATAGAATAGACTCACACCGGAGAACCCCGCTTCGCGGAGCGTCGCTTCGTCTTCCTCCGGCGAAAGGATGGCGAGTTTGCTCGCGATCGCTTGCTTGGCGCTCTCGACGTTCGCGGGAGCAGTTCCCGCGAACGCGACGTGGCGGCCGATCCACATGGTCCGCTCGGGCTCTGCCTGCGAGAAGCTGATGTGAGCAACGGTGAACGGCGCCCCCGGCGTCAGACGTCGATGGATCTGGCGAAGGGTCTCCAGGCGTCGGTCGCGAGAAACGAAATGGAGTGTCAGAAGACAGGTGGCGCCGTCGAACGGCCCTTCCGGGGCGCCATCAATGTAACCATGATGCAGCCGCACGCGCGCTGCATGCGGCCCCACGGCCTGTTCCGCTGCCCTGAGCATCTCGGCTGACGGGTCGACGCCGTCAAAGGTCCAATTCGCGTGGTCGTCTGCAAGTGCCTTGAGTTCAAGACCGCCGCCCGCCCCGAGCGCCAGTACGCGCCCGTTGGTTGGTACACGCTCCGCCAGGAGCAATGACGTCATGCGGTGAAGGCCGGCTAGGCCGGGAACCTGTCGGGGCGGTCCCTCAGCGTAAGAGCGCGCGTGGGCGGCATCGAAAGCTGCGGCATCCTTGCCAGGCAGGTCAGGCAATTGGTCATTTCCATTCATCTGGTTGTTATGGTTGGAAACCGCATACCGATGTCAAGTTTCAGTGTAATCGGGTACTTCCGCAGGTACTTGCGGGAGCGGCCGTGCTCCCTATAGTGCCGGCGCAAAAGCCCGTCTGCGCCCGAAAGGTCGAGCTGTCATGTCATCTGCGCCGAAGTCCGTGAAGAAGGTCGTGCTTGCCTATTCGGGCGGCCTCGATACGTCGATCATCCTGAAGTGGCTGCAGGAGGAGTACGGCTGCGAGGTCGTGACCTTCACAGCCGATCTCGGTCAGGGCGAGGAACTCGGTCCGGCGCGCGAGAAAGCGCTCATGCTCGGCATCAAGCCTGAGAACATCTTCATCGAGGATCTGCGCGAGGAGTTCGTCCGCGATTTCGTGTTCCCGATGTTCCGTGCGAACGCCGTCTACGAGGGCGTGTACCTGCTCGGCACGTCGATCGCGCGGCCGCTGATCAGCAAGGCGCAGATCGATATTGCGCGTAAGACCGGCGCCGATGCCGTCTGTCATGGCGCGACCGGCAAGGGCAATGACCAAGTCCGCTTCGAGCTGAGCTACTACGCGCTCGAGCCCGGCATCAAGATCATTGCGCCGTGGCGCGAATGGAAATTCAAGAGCCGCACGGATCTCCTCGATTTCGCGCGCAGCCATCAGATCCCGATTGCCAAGGACAAGGAAGGCGAGGCGCCATTCTCGGTCGACGCGAACCTTCTGCACTCGTCATCCGAGGGCAAGGTTCTGGAGGATCCCGCGCAGAAGGCGCCGGAGATGGTCTATCAGCGCACGATCTCGCCGATGGCTGCGCCGGACAACGTGACGACTATCAAAGTCGGCTTCGCCAAGGGTGATGCGATCTCGCTCAACGGCAAGGCCATGAGCCCGGCGACGCTGTTGAAGGCGCTCAACGACCTCGGCCGCGACAATGGCATCGGCCGGCTCGATCTCGTCGAGAACCGCTTTGTCGGCATGAAGTCGCGCGGTGTGTACGAGACGCCGGGCGGAACCATTTTGCTCGCCGCGCATCGTGCCATGGAGAGCATAACGCTCGATCGCGGCGCCGCGCATCTCAAGGACGATCTTATGCCGCGTTATGCGGAGCTGATCTACTACGGCTTCTGGTTCAGCCCGGAGCGCGAGATGCTGCAGGCTCTGATCGACAAGAGCCAGGAGCACGTAGAAGGTGAAGTCACGCTAGATCTCTACAAGGGCAATGTGATCGTCACTGGCCGCGAGAGCCCGAAGTCGCTCTATTCCTCGACGCTCGTCACCTTCGAGGATGACCAGGGTGCCTACGACCAGAAGGATGCTCAAGGGTTCATCAAGCTCAATGCGCTTCGCCTCCGCACGCTCGCGCAGCGCAATCGCGGGCAGAAGACCTGAGGAGCTTCAGCAGTTGGGGGCCGCCCCATGCCTAGCAATGCACAAGAGAAGGCACCGCCGACCGGCATTCTCGAAACCGTCATGTACGCGGTCGACCTCGACGCGACGGAAGCTTTCTACGCGGATGTGCTGGGAATGGTGCCCTTCTCGAAGCTCCCAGGGCGCCAGCTCTTCTATCGCTGTGGCGATCAGGTGCTGCTGATCTTCAATCCGGAGGCGACGGTCGTGCCGCCGCCTGCTAATGCCAAGCTCCCAGTGCCGCCGCATGGCGCAACGGGCGAAGGCCACGTTTGTTTCCGCGCGGGCCGTGAAGAGATCGATGATTGGAAGAGCCGCCTCGAGTTGGCGGGCATCGCCATCGAAGCGGATTTCGTGTGGCCGAGTGGCGGGCGCTCGATTTATTTCCGTGATCCGGCGGGTAACTGCCTAGAGTTCGCCGAGCCGAAGATATGGGGACTTTCATGACGCGCAAGCTGCAGCCCGGTACGCGGCTCGTCGTCGCCAGTCACAACCCCGGCAAGATTCGCGAGATCAACGATCTCATCCGTCCGTTTGGCATCAGCGCCGTATCGGCGGGTGAGCTCGGCATCAGCGAGCCCGAGGAAACCGAGACGACATTCGCGGGGAACGCACGCCTCAAGGCCTTGCACAGCGCCAAGTCGAGCGGTCTGCCGGCGCTGTCGGACGACTCCGGTCTCGAAGTGGAGGCACTCGGTGGCGATCCAGGTGTGTACTCTGCGCGCTGGGCCGGGGCGTCCAAGGATTTCACCTATGCCATGCAGCGTGTCGAGCAGCAATTGCAGGAAAAGTTCGCGCGCGATCCGGACGCACGCCGCGCGAATTTCACGGCGGCGCTCTGCCTCGCGTGGCCGGATGGCGAAACGGAGGTCTTCGAGGGTAAGGTCTTCGGCCATCTCGTGTGGCCGCCGCGCGGCGAGAAGGGCTTCGGCTACGACCCGATGTTCCTGGCGGGTGGCGAGACGCTGACCTTCGGCGAGATGGAGCCTGAAGCGAAGCACACCATCAGCCACCGCGCCCGCGCCTTCGCTCTCTTCGTCGCGGCCTGCCTGGACAAGCGCGATGGCTGACACCGCGGACCCTGGCTTCGGCGTCTACGTCCATTGGCCGTTCTGCGCGTCCAAGTGTCCATACTGCGACTTCAACAGCCACGTGCGCATGGCTGGCGTCGACGAGCCGCGTTTTGCCGCTGCATTCGCGTGCGAGATCGCGCACATGGCAGCGCTGGCGCCCGGCCGCACGGTGACAAGCATCTTTCTAGGTGGTGGCACGCCATCGCTCATGAAGCCCGAGACGGTCGGCGGCGTACTCGATGCAATAGGCGCCGCATGGCCTGTCGCACGCGATGCCGAGATCACACTCGAAGCCAATCCGTCGAGCGTCGAAGCCGAGCGTTTCGCTGGCTATCGCGCAGCTGGCGTCAATCGTGTCTCGCTCGGTGTGCAGGCGCTGAGTGATGGCGATCTCAAAGCGCTGGGCCGTCTGCATTCCGTCGCTGAAGCGCGCCGCGCCATCGACATCGCGGCGCGCACGTTCGATCGCTTCTCCTTCGATCTCATCTATGCGCGTCCTGCGCAGACGCCCGACGCTTGGCGGGCGGAGCTGAGCGAAGCTCTTGGCATGATGCGCGATCACCTTTCGCTCTATCAGCTCACCATCGAGGAAGGTACGCCCTTCGCCGGCCTGCATCGCGCCGGCAAGCTCGCGGTTCCCGATCCCGAACTCGCGGATACACTTTACGAGATCACGCAGGAGCTGACCGAAGCGGCCGGCATTCCAGCCTATGAGATCTCCAACCACGCGCGCGCAGGCGCCGAGAGCCGTCACAATCTGACGTACTGGCGTTATGGCGACTACGCGGGCATCGGCCCCGGCGCGCATGGTCGCCTGATAATCGACGGCAAGCGCTACGCGCTCATGACCGAACGCCAGCCCGAGGCGTGGGCCTCGGCCGTCGAGCAGCATGGCCATGGCATCGTCGACGACACGATGCTCACGCGCTCAGAAGAAGCAGACGAGATGCTGCTGATGGGCTTACGGCTCGCGGAAGGCATCGACCTTCGGCGGCTGGAAGCACTCGGCGGCGTTCGACCCTCGCGGGCAGCGATCGAGCGCCTCGAAAAGCTCGCGTTGTTGGAGCGCCGCGCGTCCGATCGCCTCGTCGCGACACGCGCCGGTCGCTTCGTCCTCAACGAACTGGTGCTGCAACTGTCTGCGAGCTTTGAGCCAGCAGAAGTGGCCTGAGACTCGCCGCGAGCGCTTTGCTGTGCCTTCTCCCCGTCCTTAACGGGGAGAAGGTTAGGATGAGGGGCGGCGGCAATTGCAAACGTCGGCGAATGTGCCGCCCCCCAACCTAACCCTCTCCCCGCAAAGAGCGGGGAGAGTGGATTCTGGGGGCGCTCGCGGCGAAAGTCGTGCGCGAATGCGCTGCGACCTAGAACTTCAGCCCGAGCATCAGTCCAAGGCTTTGCACGGCTGCGCCGGATGCGCCCTTGCCGAGGTTATCGAGCCGCGCGACGAGCACAGCCTGGTTCAGCGCCGAGCTGCCATACACATAGAGCTCAAGCTGGTCCGTGCCGTTCAGAGCTTCGGCCTCGATTCTCGGCTGCGTGGCAACCGGCTCCTTGAGGACGCTGACGAGCTTCTGGCCCTGGTAGTGCTTGTCGAGCGCCAGCTCCAAGTCCTTGGGACAGGGATTGCCGGGCAACGTGTCGAGATGCAGCGGGATGCTGATGAGCATGCCCTGGCGGAAGTTGCCGACGGAGGGCACGAAGATCGGCCGCCGCGTGAGACCGCTGTACTTCTGCAGCTCGGGCACGTGCTTGTGCGTAAGCGCGAGGCCGTAGAGTTCGAAGGACGGCGCTGTTCCCGCCTCATATGCCTGGATCATGGATTTGCCGCCGCCCGAGTAGCCCGACACGGCATTGACGGTCACAGGATAGTCGGCCGGCATCAGACCCGCCTCGACGAGCGGGCGGATGAGTGCGATGGCGCCGGTCGGATAGCAGCCGGGATTGGTCACGCGCTTGGAGGCCGCGACGGCTTCGGCGTGGTCCTTGGTCAACTCCGGAAAGCCATACGTCCAGCCAGGCGCGACGCGATGCGCCGTCGAAGCATCGATGATGCGCGGACTCTCGGAACCCAGGCTGTCGGCGAGGGCCACGGCTTCCTTCGCGGCGTCATCGGGAAGGCAGAGGATGACGACATCCGTCTCGGCCATGAGCGCCTTGCGCGCAGCTGGGTCCTTCCGCTTTTCCGGATCGATCGACTTGATCTCTATGCCCTTGGCGCCGGCGAGCCGCTGGCGGATCTCGAGACCGGTCGTGCCAGCTTCACCGTCGATGAAGACGGTCGGGACTTTGCCTTTGATGGCGGCGGGCTTGCTGCTCTTAGCGGTGTTTTGGGCAGCGGTCGTGGTGGCCATGGTCTTGATCCTGATGTCGGAGCGGGTGCTTGCGGGCACAAAAAAAGCCGCGTTAGGAGCGCGGCGTACGATCAACGGGCTTCTTAAGTCTGCAAGCCGTCATCGCCGCCGCGCCAGGGGGCGCGCGCGCAAACGTCGGATGATGGCAAAACCGGTGCTCATGCGCGGAAACATGATGAAACGGGGCCTGAAAGTCAATGGCCCTGCATTCCGAAGACTATGTTCCGAGCGTGGGGAATTGTCAGATGACGACTCTATGGCCTTCCCGCCGCCTCAGGGCTCGGATGGCGACCATGGTATCCCCGAGGCTGCGGTCGAGGCCGACCGATTGGCTCCAGCCGAGTTCAGCCTTGGCGCGGGCATTGCTGGCCTTCGTGACCTTGCCGCGCATGGTCTCGATCAGCTCCCGGCTCACCATGCGGGGCGTGCGAAGGATGCTGGAGCGCAGCCAATCGAGGGCGGGGCCGGCGCTCATGACGAAGTCCGGGAGCACGCCACGTGCAGCCGGAACGGACATGTCGGCCCAGTGCATGAGCAGGCTCAGCTCGCGCATTTCCGGCGCATGGTCGTTGATGATGATGAAGCGCCCATCTACATCATGCTCGGCAGCGAGGACATGGGCGGCGGCCACGTCGCGCACATCCACATAGGCCGTGTTCGTGTTCGGCGCGCCAAAGCGCATGGCGCCGAGCATGATGTTCTCGATCATGTGAATGGTCGGCGTGCGGCGCTGGAAGTCTGGTCCGCCGACAGCGCCCGGCAGGATGGTGACGAGCTTGACGCCGGTTTCCTCGGCGGCCTTCCACGCGGCGCGCTCGCCTTCGGTCTTGGCGCGAAAATAGGGGACACCGAGATCGGTCGCCCAGTCGGCTTCGGTAACGGGTGGATCGTCCGGGCGCACGCGGGGCAGCGCTGCGACTGAGGAGGTCAGCACGACCTTGGGCACCCCCGCACGCGCGGCGGAATTCACGGCATTGGCGGCGCCCTCGGTGCTGTCGCGCAGCATGGACGGCGCCTCAGGATGGCCGGGCGGATGCATGGCATAAGTCGCAGCCACGTGCATCAGCACGTCCATGCCACGGCAGGCCTCGACGAACGGTTCGCTCTCACGCACGTCCAGGTCGACGATATCGTCGATGCTGAGTGCGCGCAGCGGCGCGGCCTTTGCCGTGTCGCCCGCCGAGCGGATCGACGCGCGAACCTCGTGGCCACCCGCCAGCAGCGCCTTGCACACGCCGAAGCCGACATGACCGTTGGCGCCCGTCACGAGCACTTTCATGGGGTGCCTCGCTCAGGCATTGACGTAGATGTTCGTCTTGCGCCGTTTGCGGGCGAAAAACAGGATCAGCATGGCGCTGCCCGCGAGAACGATCCACGCCGGCAGGCTCAGCAGCGGCACCAGCAACCCGTCCCAGAAGAGCGGATGGATCTTGAGCGAGAGCGTGCGCTTGAGGTTCTCCAGCATCGTGGGGGCCACCTCGGTCCAATACTGCAGCGCCGAGGTAAGGACGATGCCGCTGTCGTTGGCGATCGTGCGTGTGCCGTCGCTGACGAGGGCAATGAGCGCGATTAGCAGGAGAATACGAGCGAAGATGCGCAGGCCGACCTGCGCGACGGTGCGCACACCCGGCACGAACACGAGCAGCAGCAGCAGCACGCCAATCACAGCGAGCGCGCGGTTCTCACTTATGAGCTCTGTGAGTGTTTCAATCATCCGCAGTTGCCGCGAGTCCGTGCATGACTGCTAGCGCGCGGCGCCTCACGAGGCAACCGCGCGCCTTCATTTCCTTGGCTTCGGATAGGGTCATTCCTGCGGCAGGGACTGCGCAATTGCGCAAATATCCCCAAGTCCCGGTCTCAAGCCGCCTTCACGAGGCGCGAGGAGAGATCGAGGACGGCCATCATGTAGCCGACGCGGTCGTCCGCGGCTTCCGCGAGCAGCGAGAAATAGTCCGGCCCGCTCGGGATGATCTCGCCGATCACCTCGCCATACTCGAAGCGCAGATCGGCCTCGTGCTTCTTGGCGATGGCCTGCATCTTCGCGTTCTCGGCGAGGCAGCTCATGAACAGCAGTTTGACCCCGCGGTTGCGTGCCGAGCGGATGATGCGGCCCATGAGCGCTGAGCCAATGCCCTGGTCCTGGTAGGCGCGCTCGACCGAAAAGGCAGCTTCCGCTTCCACGCCCCAGTTGTCGGAGAGCTTTCTGAGCTCGGCTGCTGCCCTGATCTCGCCATCGACGAAGTAGCCGTAGACAATCGAGCCCATGTCGTTCATGCGCGCCGAATAGTCCTCGATGAAGCTGTCGGACACGCCATGGGCGAAGCGCATTCGCCGGCTGTCCCTGTCCAGGCGCAGGAGGTGGTCGCGAAAGAGGTCACCTTCGGTCGGCCACAGCTTGCGTACGCTCGCTGCCGAGATCGGATGGATCTCCGGCGGAAGGGCGTCCGGCGCGTCGTCGGGATCGAAGACCGCGCGCGATGTCGTATTGCTCATGATGTACCCCTCGGGTTGGCACAGGCGAGCTGGCACTCTTGGCGGCACCGGTCTCACACGAAGTCATATGGGGCTTCTATTGCATTGCACAATAGTGCACATCCGCGCGGGGACTGTTAAGCATATTTTATAAGCAGTTATGATATGTTAGATCACATTTCGCGCCGTTTGCTGCACCGCCATATTTTTGACCAATCAGTGCCTGGGGATTGCCGCTCCGCCCATTGGCTACATGAAGCTGTAGGGGTCGATATCGACCGTCAGGCGGAGGTCGCCCTTGATCTCGGGGATCTCGGCGAGCCAGGCGCGCAAGTAGGCCTGGATGTCCAGCTCGCGGGGGGCCTTCAGCAGCAGGCGCCAGCGGTATCGGCCCCGAATGACCGAGATTGGTGCCTCGGCAGGGCCAAGTACTTCGATGCGGGGAGCCGCCGGTGCACGCCGCGCGATATCGCGGGCGACACCCTCGGCCACGTCCTTCAACCGCGCCGAGACGATGAGCGATGCGAGGCGGCCGAAGGGTGGCAGCATGGCGAGCTGGCGCGTGCGGATCTCGCGCTCGATGAACGCCTCGCGGTCGCCGCGCACGATCGCGTCCATGACCGGGTGCTCGGGCATGTGCGTCTGGATGTATCCGGCGCCCTTGGCCAGCGCGCGGCCGGCGCGGCCCGTGACCTGATGCAAGAGCTGGAACGTGCGCTCGGCGGCGCGGGGATCGGCGCCCTGAGCGAGACCGAGATCGCCATCGATGACGCCGACGATCGAGAGATCCGGGAAGTGGTGGCCCTTGGCCACGATCTGCGTCCCGATGATGATGTCGATCTCGTTTCCTTCTATGCGCTTGATGATGTCGCGCATCTCGGTGAGCGAGGGGATCAGGTCGGACGAGAGCAGCGCGATGCGCGCCTCGGGAAAGCGCTCGCGCACTTCCTCGTCAATGCGCTCGACGCCGGGACCGCAGGCCACGAGACTGTCGGTCTCGCCGCACTTCGGGCACTTCGAGGGGAGCGGCATGGAGAAGCCGCAGTGGTGGCAGTTGAGGCGGTTGCGGAAGCGATGCTCGACGAGCCAGGCCGTGCACTGTGGGCATTCGATGCGGTGGCCGCAGGATCGGCACAGCGTGAGCGGTGCATAGCCGCGGCGGTTCAGGAACAGCAGCGTCTGCTGGCGCTTGGCCATGGTCTCCGCCATGGCCTCGACGAGCACGGGTGAGAGCCAGTGCCCCTTTTCCGGTGGCGATGTGCGCAAATCGATCGCCGTGATCTCGGGAAGATCGACGCCCGTGTAGCGTCCCGGCAGGATGAGATGGCGATAGCGCCCGGTCCTCGCGTTCACGTGGCTTTCGATCGAGGGCGTCGCCGAGGCCAGCACCACCGCCGCGCCGCCGAGATGCGCGCGCACGACGCTCATGTCGCGGCCCTGATAGTGGACGCGATCCTCCTGCTTGAAGCCCGGATCGTGCTCTTCGTCGACGACAATCAGGCCGAGATCGGTATACGGCAGGAAGAGTGCCGAGCGCGCGCCAGCTATGACGCGTGCTTCGCCCGTCGCGGCCGCGCGCCACACACGCCCGCGCTCTGGGCCTGACAGCGCCGAATGCCACTCCGCCGGCGCCGCACCGAAGCGGGCCTTGAAGCGGTCCATGAACTGGCTCGTCAGCGCGATCTCGGGCAGCATGATCAGCGCCTGGCGGCCCTGCTCGAGCGTGCGCGCGACGGCCTCGAAGTACACTTCGGTCTTGCCCGAGCCGGTTACGCCATCAAGGAGCGAAACGGAGAACGTGCCGGCCTCGACAGCCGCCGAGAGTGTCTCGACCGCCTCCTGCTGGGCCTCGGTGAACGTGACGGTCGCATGCGTGGGATCGGGCCGTGGAAAGCGACGCTCGGGGATCACGACCTCGACGAGGCATCCGGCTTCGATCAGGCCGTCGATGACGCCCGTGCTGCAGGCGGCCTCGGAGGCGAGCGCGCTCTTCGCCCGGATCAAGCCGTCGGCGGCGATATCAAGCGCGCGCTTGCGGGCCGGCGTCATGCGCGGCGGCTCGGCGGCGCCCTCGACGCGGGCGACCCCAAGGCGCGGCTTGGCAGGCTCGAAGGCCGCCTGCGCGCTCATCATCATGCGCACTACCATGCCGAGCGGCGCCAGCGTGTAGCGCGCGACCCATTCGGCAAAGCGTAACGACGTTGCGGGAAGGCCCGGCACGTCCATGCGCTCAATGATGGCTTTCAGCTTCTTCTCGTCGACGGGCTTGCCCTGGTCGCCGACCGGCTGATCCCAGACGAGGCCGATGCGCGTCTGCGGCCCGAAGGGCACGACCACGAAATCGCCGGGCTCGATCTCTAAGCCCGCGGGCACGACGTAGTCGTAGGTTTGGTCGAGGGCAACGGGCAGCAGCACCGGCACGCGGGGGCGCGCGACGGCGGGCGGTCCAAGCATCGTTGCCAGCAAGTCTTCCAAACCGTCTACACTCGGACTAGAAACCCGAATCAGCCCGCCAGCTTAGCCGCTCAGGAACGGCGATCCGAGGGCAGCGTTCACAAGGCCCGCAGGAGCATACCGGAGGAGCACCCATGAAATTCTTCGTCGATACGGCCGATGTCGCCGAGATCCGTGAGCTGGCCGCGCTGGGCCTGCTCGACGGTGTGACCACGAACCCCTCCCTGGTGGCGAAAACGGGGCGCGACTTCAAGACCATCATCGAGGAAATCTGCGACATCGTGGACGGCCCGGTCTCGGCCGAGGTGACGGCGCTCGATGCCGCGGGCATGATCCGCGAGGGCGAAATCTTGGCCGATATTGCCGACAATGTCGCGGTCAAGGTGCCGCTGACCTGGGACGGCCTCAAGGCCTGCCGCGCGCTCACCGAAGACGACATCATGGTCAATGTGACGCTGTGCTTCTCGGCGAACCAGGCCCTGCTCGCCGCCAAGGCCGGCGCGACGTTCATCTCGCCGTTCATCGGCCGCCTCGACGACATCGGCCAGAGCGGCGTCGAGCTGATCCAGGAAATCCGCACGATCTACGACAACTATCCGGACCTCGGCACGGAGATCCTCGCGGCCTCCATCCGCTCGGAGGAGCACGTCAAGCAGGTCGCGCTCGCCGGCGCCGACGTCGCGACTATCCCGCCGAAGATCCTGCACGCGCTGGTCAAGCATCCGCTAACGGACAAGGGCATAGAGATCTTCCTCGCCGACTGGCAGAAGACCGGCCAAAAGATCAAAGAGTGACCCTCAAGGAGTGACGCGCGTGCCCCAATCGGTCATGTGGAAGGAGCTGACGGCGCCCGAGTTGGTCGAGAAGGCCAAGGCCGGTGCACTGGTGGTCATGCCCGTTGCCTCCATGGAGCAGCACGGGCCGCACATTGCCGTCGGCGTCGATACCGTGCTCTGCGAGACGGTGTGTCAGCGCGCAGCGGAAGCACTGACCGCCGAAATGCCGATCGTCGTCGCGCCGACGCTCTGGTGCGGCATGGCGGAGCATCACATGCAGCGCGGCGGCACCTTCACGTTCGACATCCCGACCTATCGCGCGGTGCTGCTCGCCTTCCTCAAGAGCATCGAGCGCCACGACTTCAAGCGAGTTTTCATCGTCAATGGTCATGGCGGCAACATCAGCGCGCTCTCGGCTTTCCTGCCGGACTTCGTGCGCGAGACGGGTCTCACGGTCCGCGTGACGACCTACTTCGAGCTGGCGCAGCCGGGCATGCCGGCCATCCTCGAGGATCAGGAGCGCGTGCGCCACGCCTGCGAGGGCGAGACGTCTATGATAATGGCTGTCGCGCCCAATCTCGTGCGCACCGGGAAGCTGCCCGAGGCCGTCGGGCCGTCGCGCCAGACGCCACTGCCGCTGCAGGTACTACGTCACCGCTCGTATGGCGAGTTCACGCCGACGGGTGTCGTCGGTGATGCGCGCCGCTCCACGGCCGACAAAGGCCACCGCCTCATCGATGTGTGCCGCGACGCGCTCGTCAGCGCCATCCGCGATCCCGAGACGTGGAAGGGGTAGGCACCGCGCGCACCACTATTGGATCGCGCGCGATGTGAATTCGATTGGCTGCGCCTCCGGGAACTTCCACTTGCCATCTAAGATCTCGGCGCGGGGCCGATAGAGCCGGACCGCGTAGTTCCATCCCTTCATGGTGGGGATGCAATTCGGGATGCGCCCATCGCAGCCACCGAATTGCACGCTGACGTAACCATCGCGATCTTTCGCGGCCGTGATGTTGTTCAGCGAGTAGGTGTTGAGGTCGTTTTTCTGGAAGTAGCCATCGGCATTGTAGACGCTGATGGACCAGAAGCCGTTGACCGGCACCTGCCCGACCCTCAGCTTGTAGACGGTCTCGCCGTCGTTCTTGGCCGGGGTGAAACTCAGGTACGCGGCGTCCTTATCGGGATTGCCGCCCCAGCCCGCGGCCGTAGCAATGAGATGCCGCACGGGATCGACCTGCCCCTTGGCGCCGAAGGCATTCTTGAAGCCGCCTGTCGTTGTCGCGAGTATCAGGAGTGCGTCGCGCACCTTCTTCTGGGATGCTTCATCCCAGCTCGGCACCTCGAAGTTTCCTGCACCTTTCTGGCTGACCTTGATGCCGTCCTGCAGGGCGTGGACCTCCTGCAGATCCTTGGCGTCTGATGGATCGACCAGCGTCCGAACGGCAGCCAGCACATAGCGCGTGCCGACATTCTCTCGGCTCAAGGTAACAGGCTTCGACCCATACATCACGACAGGTACGTAATGATCCTCGCTTATGGCCTGCAGTGATATGAAGCGCTTGCCGGCATTCGGAAGCGTGATCGTCACCGGGCCTGCATCGAGATCGAAGACGCCTGCGGAATACAGCGTATCCCGGTTCATGCGGATGACGTTCTGCTTGTCGATCTCTGTCGGCGTGCGGTTGTGCGTGAACTGGCCGAGACCGCCATCCTTCACGGTCCGTCCCATGTAGAGATCCGACTCGGCGCGCGCGAAGTTGTCGACGGTGACTGGGACTGATTTGCCGGTGGGTGCCTGTGCAAAAGCAATGGCGCTCGCGGTCGTCAGAAGAACGCTGGCAGTTACCTGTGTATCGAGAAATCTCACGGCCACATCTCCTTTGGCGGCGCTGCTGGACTTGCGGAAGCTCCCCGCAATGAGCGCTTCGGAGAATGAGGAGGAACCCCGAATACGCGCGCGCAAAACCCCCTAGATGCCGTGGACTGGATCGCGGCCGGTACAGCGCCTGCCGGTGAAGGAAAGGCGCTCTTCGAGACTATTCAGAGCCGCCGAGGGCTCGAGCTTCGAGGAGTCGAGCAACGCCCTGATGGGCTTGCAAGCCTGATCTACGCTGTCGCCTAGAGCGCCTCACGCATCTTCCGCTGTCGCATAAGCGATCGCGTACGACTCTCGTGCGGCCTCCTCAATCGCGCGTCCTGCAGCATAGGGCGCAAGATTGGCGGGCCGCACGACGCCGTCGAGGAGGCGTGGACACGGCTCCGGCGTGCCGATCACCGTATGGATCGGCATGCGCTCGGCGTAGATGGGCAGGAGATAGTCCTCGTCATCGTCGGCGACGCCCTTGGCGCGGATCTTCGCCGAGGCTCTCTCGATGTCCATGTAGATGACAGCCGTCGCCTTGATCTCCTGCTTGTCGCTCTGGCGGAGCTGCGCCGTGCGGCCTGGGAAGAAGCGGTCGACCATCATGACGAGCGCCTGCTCCTTCTCGGCCTGATCCTCGACGATGCGTGCCTTGCCGAAGGCCATGACCGAGCGATAGTCGGCGGAATGATTGAATCCGCAGCGCGCGAGAACGAGGCTGTCGAGGTGTGTCACGGTCAGGCAGGCCGGCTCGCCCTCGGAGAGATTGCGCAGCATCCGGCTGGCGCTGCTGCCGTGCCAGTAGAGGCGCGTACCCTCGCGCCAGAACAAGGTCGGCGTGCAGAATGGCTGGCCGTCGATCACGTACGAGACGTGGCAGAGCACGGCCGCATCGAGGAGTGCGTGGACGGTCTCGTGGTCGTAGTGACCACGGTCGTGGCGCCGCTTGACCTTGTTGATCTCGTCGACGGGATAGCTCTGGCCATCAGCCATGGCGGGCTCCTTGGGAGTTGACCACCTAAGAATGAATGCGCAGAGTGGTCGAAATCGAGGTCCACTTTGCCATGAAATCTGCAACCACTTTGCGCGCGAGGCAGCGCGCCCTCGACCTGCCGATCGAACTCGACGCAGCCATCCGGAACCAGAACAGCCGGGTTCATGCAGCGCTTCGTGCAGCGATCGTGGAGGGCCGGCTGCAGGCGGGAACTCAGCTTCCATCGAGCCGGGATCTCGCCGAGCAGCTTGGCGTGCGGAGGAATGCGATTGTTGCCGCCTATGAGCATCTCGTCAGTGACGGGTTGCTGGAGGCGCGGCACGGCGCCGGCACCTATGTGAGCCGCTACATTCAGGCGCCACAAGCCGTTCCGCGGCCTCTGGCCACGAGTTTCGCGCCACCGAGGCGTCGTCCGTTCGCGCTTGGTCATACGTTCGTGGATGACGATCTGCTGCGACGCCTCGGCGGCTATCTACGGCACCATGTCGTCACGGCCGGCACGGAGGAGATCGGCTACGGCGATCCGCGTGGCAGTGCGCAACTTCGGGAGCAAATTGCGCAGCACTTAGCCGTCCATCGCGGCGTGCGCTGCGATCCGGAATGCATTGTCATCGTCAGTGGCACGCAACACGCGCTCCGCCTTTGCGTCGAGGCGCTGCTGACGCGCGGCAATGCCATCTGGATGGAGAACCCGGGCTACTACGCGACGCAGTTCACGCTGCGGACAGCCGGCATGAAGCTCATACCGGTGCCTGTCGACGATGAGGGGATCGATGTTGCCGCCGGCCTTCGCACGAAAGCCAAAGCGCGCGCCGCCTACGTCACGCCTTCGCATCAGTTTCCGTCCGGCGTCACCATGAGCATGCGCCGGCGCATTGCCCTCATAGATTGGGCGCGCACGACGGACAGCTGGATCATCGAGGACGACTACGACAGCGAGTATCGGTTCGCCGGACCGCCGCTGACGGCGCTGGCCGGGATCGGCGGCGAGCGCGTGATCTACATCGGCACGTTCACGAAGATACTCTTCGCCGGTCTGCGCCTCGCCTACATGGTTCTTCCGGCGGAGATCGCGACGCGTGTGATCGCGATACGCGCGTCCGTGGATCGGTTTCCGCCGCGTTTCATGCAGGATGCGGTCGCGGCGTTGATGGCGGATGGTACGCTGGCGCGACATACGCGCCGCATGCGCACGCGATACAGAGAATCGCGCGATGTCGTGGTCACGGCGCTTGGCGAGGCTGCGGGCGATGCTCTCGAGCTCTACGGCCCGGCGCAGGGACTCCACCTCGTCGCGCGCCTCCCCGATGGCATCTCGACAGATCAGGCCATGCACATTCGAGATTTGGCTAATGTGGATGCCAAGCTTCTCTCCGAAACGCAGATCACGGCTGGCGGCCCGGAGGGCTTCATCCTAGGCTACTCGGGTCATCCGATTGAAGAGCTGCGCGACGCAGCGCATCGTCTTGGGCGGACGGCAGTCGAAGTCGTCGGCAAAATATGGCGTCCTCGCGCCAAGCGCTAAAAATCCAGGAGCGCGTTGTCGACGACCTCCTTCATCACGAAGAACGTGCGCGTCTGGCGCACGGCGGGCAGTGCGATGAGCTGCTCGCCGTGCAGGCGATTGAAGTCGGCCATGTCGCGCACGCGGATCTTGAGAAAGAAGTCGAAGTCGCCCGCCACGAGATGGCAGTCGAGCACGAACGACAGCTTCTTGATGGCGGCCTCGAAGGCGCCGAAGCTCTCCGGTGTCGAGCGGTCGAGGACGACGCCGACGATGACGAGCGCGCCGCGCTCCACTTTCTCGGGCGCGATCTCGGCGCGTACGCGGCGGATGTAGCCGTTCTTGAAGAGCTGCTCGGTACGCCGGTGACAGGTCGCGGCGCTGGCATTCACTGCCTTGGCGAGGTCCGCATTGCTCATGCGTCCGTCGCGCTGCAACCGCTGGAGAATGCGGCGGTCGAGGCGATCGAGGATCAGGGTCTTGGAAGGATCTTTCATTTTCGACGGCATATTCGGATTTATTCTTTTTATTAATGCTGATGAAGCACAAGCATAATGCAACAATGCCGCCAAGATCGAAAGCACCTATTTCATGATGTGCGCTAGTCTCCGATCGAATTTCGCGATCAGGAGACGATGATGCTCAGGCTGGATAAGTTCGAACGCTACCCCCTAACCTTTGGCCCGACGCCGATCGAACATCTCCCGCGCCTCACGGCAGCCATTGGCGGCAAGGTGCAGATCTACGCCAAGCGCGACGACTGCAACTCGGGCCTCGCTATGGGCGGCAACAAGCTGCGCAAGCTCGAGTACATCGTGCCGGATGCGATCGCCTCGAATGCCGACACGCTCGTCTCCATCGGTGGCGTGCAGTCGAACCACACGCGCATGGTGGCGGCGACCGCGGCCAAGATCGGTATGAAATGCGTCGTCATCCAGGAAAGCTGGGTCCCGCACGAGGATGCCGTCTACGATCGCGTCGGCAACATCCTGATGACCCGTCTCATGGGCGCGGACAGCCGCATCATGCCGGACGGCTTCGACATCGGCATTCGCAAGAGCTGGGAGGATGCCATCCAGTCCGTGAAGGATGCGGGCGGCAAGCCGTACGGCATTCCGGCCGGTGCCTCGGTGCACAAGTATGGCGGGCTCGGCTATGTCGGCTTTGCCGAGGAAGTGCGCGCGCAGGAAAAGCAGATGGGCTTGAAGTTCGACTACGTCATAGTGTGCGTCGTCACGGGCTCGACGCAGGCTGGCATGATCGTCGGCTTTGCGGATGACAATCGCGCCGATCGCGTGATCGGCATCGATGCATCCGGCACGCCCGTGCAGACGCGCGAGCAGGTACGCGAGATCGTCGATCAGACCGCCGAGCTGGTCGAGCTCGGCCGCAAGGTTCGCGACGACGAGATCGTCATTCTCGAGGACTATGCCTATCCCGCCTATGGCGTGCCGAGCGCGGAGACGAACGACGCGATCCGCCTCGCCGCGCGCACCGAGGCCATGATCACGGACCCGGTGTACGAAGGGAAGTCCATGCAGGGTATGATCGACCTCGTGAAGAAGGGCTATTTCCCCGAAGGCTCGAAGATCCTCTACGCGCACCTCGGCGGCGCGCCGGCGATCAACGGCTACAGCTACACCTATCGGAATGGGTAGGTCACCGCCGGACCGCGTGGCTGGCGCACCCGATCGCGCAATTTGACGCCCTCAGCGGCAGGTGGTACGCGATTCCTGCTGAGACGGACGAACATCGACCGCGCTCATGGCGATGTTCGCCGGGCCTCACCGATGCAAGGGTAGGAGGCGCACGATGCCGAATAGCGTCTACAAGATCATCGAACTCGTCGGGACAAGCTCGGACTCTTGGGAACTGGCTGCCAAGAGCGCGGTCGAGCGCGCTGGCCAATCTCTGCGAGACCTGCGCGTCGCCGAAGTGGTGCAGCAGGATCTTGTCGTCGAGGATGGTAAGGTGAAGGCCTATCGCTGCCGCCTGAAGGTCTCGTTCAAATACGAGGGCGGCGCCTGACGGTGTTGATCCCACCAGTCTTCAACGTCTCGAGCGCTAGGCGACGCTAACCTCGACAGCGACGTTCGGGCGGTCGCGCAGCGTGCAGCTAACGGGCGAGTTGGCCTCGCCCCAAGCGGCCAGCTCGCGCAATGTCGCCTCGTCCACGCCATCTGCGCCGATCTTGATCGACATACTCATATTTCCGAGCGCCGTCGGAACACCAGGTATACCGACTAGCCCGCGCGCATCGGACTCGCTTTGAACGTTCACCTCCAGGGTGCTCAGCGCAATGCCGAGCGTAGCCGCCCGCATGGCGATCGCTGTCGCTGCGCACGAGGCCATGCCGGCGCGCAGAAGCCAGCCGGGGTTCGAGCCATTGCCGCTTCCTCCCATCGGCTCAGGCATGTCCGTCGTGGCCCTTTCGACGCCGGGGCCAGAGACCTCGCACAGGAGCCCGTCTCGCCATACGGCTCTCGCTGTCGTGTTGGGTCTTTTTGCTGCGCCTGGTTTCTCACTGAACAGGCGATGGGCTCTCTCGATGGCTTCCTTGGCGCGCAAATTGGACATGGTGTTCTCCTCGCTATTTGTAGCCTGCAACAATGACGAACTCGCCTGGGAGGGTGTAGCTCTCACCAGAGCGATAGGGCTCGATGGAGCGCAGATAGTCGTCGTGCGCCATGGCCTTCACGGCATCGGAGAAGCGGCTGTACGCGAGCGCGACCGGACCGCCGACGAATGCTGCAGCGCAGGCTTCCCGCGCGTCCGCGTAGAGGAGCGTCGTTTGCAGCCTCCGCAGTGAAATGTCCTTGAAGCCAGCTAGCGAGAAGGCGAAGCGCAAAGAATCGCCAGTGCCCATGCGAAAGAACATCGGGCACACTTCGGACTGCACGCGTGCATCGACAATCGGAAAGATCGAGGCCCATCCGCACAGGCGACGCTCGCCCCACACTGCGCAAACAGCGCGTCCATCGGCTTTCGTTACGCGGTGCATCTCCGCGACCGCGCGCTCCGGATCGGGCGCGTACATAAGGCCGAGGGCGCAAAGCGTGGCATCGAATGAGCCGGTCTCGAAATCGAGAGACTCGGCGTCCATGCGGACATAGGAGACGTTGTCGGTCCGGCTGGCGTCGGCGATCGAGCTTGCAATGGCGACCATCTCTTCCGAGATGTCCGTGCCGATCACGCGGCCTTCCGGTCCCACTTCTCGCGATGCTCTGAGGGTAACAAGCCCCGTGCCGCAAGCGACGTCCAGTACCCGCTCGTCGGTTGCCAGCATTGCCATGTCGAGAAGTGCCGTCTGCGCCGGTTCGAGCTGGTCCTGCCAGTACCGCTCGTAGTGCGCTGCGGCCTTATCCCAGCCATATCGCTGCACGCGCTTCTGTAGTTTTGCGTCCATTCGGCTTTCCGCGCTTTATCCACGTGCTAAGCCTGCCGTCACATGGATCTTGACGCCATGACCGCAACGCTCAGAATTCTTGCCGGAACGCCATATCGCAGTGATGCACGGTGAGCTGGGAGAACTGGATGGACGTCCTATCCGAAGTGCTGCGCATCGTCCGGTTCTCGGGTGCCATTCACTTTTGCGCCGAGTTCTCCCATCCCTGGAGCATTCTTTCGTCACCACCGGAGATGCTGACCGCGCGATTGTTTCCCGGCGCGGAGGCGATCACGCCCTTCCACGTCGCGACCGGCGGCAAATGCCGGCTGAGCTGGGGCAGCGTGGACCCGATCCCCTTCGAAGCCGGAGATGTCGTTGTGTTCGCCCGTGGCAGCCAGCATGTGCTGGCGAGCGCCGATGGTTTGGACCCCACTCCTATCAAGGACATTTATCGGCCGGCGGCGGATCGGGTCACAGTGCTCAATCACGGCGGCGGCGGAGAAGTCAGTCGCTTCATCTGCGGTTTCCTGCATTCCGACCAGCGCTTTGGGCCTCTCATCGAGGCCATGCCTGCGCTCACTTGCATCCGCGTTCGCGAGGGCTCCGTTTGGCTCGAGGCTTATACGGACTCTGGCGCCTATGCCGCTCCCGTCAAGCTGCCGGATCCGTCACATTGGTGGCAGGCCGCAATCGATCATCTCGCGCGCGAGACGGCGCGTTCGGGCCCCGGCAATCGCGCGGTATTGGGGCGACTGTCGGAGCTGCTCTTTATGGAGGTCCTGCGGTGGCAGCTCACCTACATCAGCGATGGTCATGCCGGGTGGCTCTCGGGACTTAACGATCCGCACGTCGGGCGTGCCCTGGCCCACATGCACGCCGACCCCGCACGCGCCTGGACTGTCGACTTACTGGCGCAGGAGGTTGGCACATCGCGCTCCGCATTGGCCAAGCGCTTTGTGGACCTCATTGGCGAGTCGCCGATCCAATACCTGGCTGGCTGGCGCATGCAACTTGCGCGGCGTCTGCTGCGTGAAAGCAATGCAGGGCTCGCGGATTTGGCGGCGCGCGTGGGCTATGAATCCGAAGCTGCATTCAGCCGTGCCTTTCGCCGCGCGGTCGGCGTTCCGCCGGCCACCTGGCGCGATGCCAATGCGCTTGTGCCGAAGCAGAGCGAGGAGTGAGGCGGCTCACGCATTCATTGTTCCATATTCTTCGATCAGGCTCAGCCCTTGGTCTTTAACGCGCGGATGGATTGGAGGGCAAACCGGATGTGGCTCTCAGCGTCCGAGGATGTGAGGACAGCGTGGATCGTGCCTCCGGGCGCAATCACGTAAGACGTGCGGCTTGCCATGACGCGAGAAGCGGTCCCGCGCGCGGCATCGTAGGCGCGCACGATACTCCCGTCAGGATCGGCACCAACCGGGAATTTGTCGCGACATTCCAATCTCGAGAACTCGCGCTGAGTGTCCAAGCTATCGGTCGAGATGCCTATTACCGAGGCGCCGAGTTTTTCGAATTCCTCCATGGCTTCGGCAAAGAGGCGGGCTTCCTCCGTGCAGACCGATGTGAAGCTCTTTGGATAAAAGTAGACGACGACCGGTCCCTTGGTCAGGGACCTCGCCAGATCAAAGACGGTGTCCTTACCGCCGAGCGCAGCTTGGATGGCGAATGTTGGCGCGGGCGATCCGACGCTCAGCTCAGCTCTGGCGCCGGTCGAGACGATCGCCATCAAACAAGCCAAAAGGACTTGCGAAAAGACTTTCATGCATCCTTCCCTAGAGTTTGAGCTTTCGGCTGCAGCTCGCCAACTCTAGGACAGAAGCGTCAGCGGCGCTAATGGCAAGTCTGAGAAATCGCCTTTGGCAGCGAATGAACGGGCTGGATAAACGTCGAGTTTCAGATGATGTACTCGGCCCTCAGGCAGCAGATCGCGCGGCATCCGTGCTCGAGCGAGCGTCCCGTGCGGTGTCGGGCCGTGCCAACTTTTTGCCCGCGAGCTTCGCGAAATAGATCCGGCTCGGATCCTCGACCCAGCGATAAATGAAAGTTGCGCCGATGAGAACGACGGCGAAGTATCCGAGCACCAATAGATCGTCCATCCATTGCTGGGGCAGGTCCACAATGCGGGCATAATGACCAGTCGGCGTCACCACGACGCTTGTAAGCGGTACCCCACCGCGCACCTCAACGGCACGAACAACAAGCAAGAACCAAGTCGTGACCACGCCGTGGAACATGTAGATCGAAAACGATTTGGCGCCGAGCCATTGGAAAGGGGGCAAGGACAGCAGGCGCTACACCGGCCCAAGATCGCTGGCGTAGGTATAAATCACGAGCGCAAAAAGCGCGTGAGACAGGAAATAGGCAAGTCCTGTCGGATGCCACTGAAGCAGCGCGATGAAACCGATGATCGTTGCGATTTCCAGTGTTATCGCGACAGCGCGGTTGCGTAGTGGATGAAGCCGCCAGAAATGAAAGAGCAGAAACCCGACAAAGAAGCCCGTGACGGCGCGCGACACGGTGAGTGTGCTGTAGTGGTCCTGCCGCGGCATCTCTGCGTAGTAGAGTGCGGCGGCCACAGTGACGATGAGTAGTCCCAACGCCCAACGCAAGCGCTCGTTCATGGCCACCAGAAGAACTATGGCCATAAGCAGATGCGCGAGCATTTCTCCCGTCAGCGTCCACGCTGGATAGTTCCACGTGAGAGCGATTTCCGGCCACCATGTCTGCAATAGCAGCACTTGATAGGGCAGCGATTCCGCCGTCAGTTGCGGGGGCGTGAATATCTGGGGGCTTCCCGTGAAGAGGCGGACGAGCGGGATCAGCAGAAGCAGCCCGAGCATGGCCAGATGCAGCGGCCAGACGCGGCCAGCGCGCCGCACGATGAAGGCCCAGAACGTCGGTGCATCCTTGACCTTCTCGCTGAAGCCTAGGGCCATCACAAAGCCGCTGACGATGAAGAAGAACTCGAGCACCGGCGACAAGTAGCGCAGCCATTCGTGGAGGAAGAACGAATGTGCTGCATGAAAGTGATACAGGACGACCAACATCGCAGTGACGCCGCGCCAGCCTTCGAGCGCACGTAGCTGCGTTGTGCGCACGGTCGTCGATGACATTGTTTCGCCCCCTTGATCGCAATTCAGCCGAAGCTCAACCTGCCGTGCGCGGAATTCTATGTGCGGCACTTCAATGGACAAATCTCGCCCGGATCTTGCAGCGCAGCAAGTGCCGCGCATTTCCTAGGTTAAAGGTGGTGAGGATAGTAACCGGGCCGCCACAGGCTTTCGCCGAGCTCGGTGGGGCACCCTCTGCCCAGCAACTGGTAGCGTGGACGCCCACTTTCGGGCGATTCCTTTCGCCTTTCATCAATCCGCAATCGTAACGTCATGCCGCTGATACGCAATCGCCCGATATGAGGAAGCCTCATCGGAGGTGCCGTGATGTGGACCACCGAAAGTGCCGGGACGACGGCTCTCGGGCGATCCGCCCTCCAAACGCGGACGCCCGGCGATATTCTTGGATGTGATCTGCCCTATCTCGGCGCGCCCGATCGCCTCCTGTTGCGTGGGCTGTCGCTGCTCGCATCAAGGTACATCGTATCGACCGAAGGCCTGCAGCATGTGCTTCCGGCGCGGGATCCGTTCATCCTGGCCGCCAATCACAGCACGATGCACGAATCCGTACTGGTGCCGCCTTTACTGTTTCTGAACAGGGGCGGAAAGCGGATCCACTTTCTCGCCGACTGGAACTACAGAATCTTTCCCGGTCTGGGCCTCATCTACAGGCGTGCGGGCGTGGTCACTGTCCTGCGCAAGCCGGCGCGGCCGCCGGCGCTGAATTTCCTCAAGAGGCTCTACAAGCATTTCCCGGCGCCGCGCCACGATGCCAGGGATCACCTCGTGGCCGGCCGATCAGTCGGCATCTTCCCCGAGGGGCAGGTCAACTACGATGATCGCACAATGCTGCGCGGGCGCCACGGGGCGGCGCGGCTTTCACTCGAAGTCGGCGTTCCCGTGGTGCCGATGGGGATCCGCTTTCCCGATGCCGAAGCGGGCCGCACGACACGAACGAAGTCAGTGATGGAGCTGGTCATCGGAGCACCCATCGCTCCGCAAAAGCCGGCTGAAGCGCAGGTGTCCCTGGATGAGGTGCGTGCCTGGCACGCGATCATCATGGGCGAAATTGCAAGACTTTCCCACAGGATCTGGACCGATGGAGCGAGCCGTGGTCGATGAGAGCAAGCGGATCAAAGCTGCACGGATCTTCACTGAGAGTGCAAGGCGCGCGGCGCTTACCGTGCTCGCCGCGACCTATCAGGGTGAAAAGGGCTGGGTCAGCGACCCAGAAAGCCAGATCACCCGAAGCGACGTGCGGCGACGGGATGTCGCCTGGTACATCGTGAGCATAGATGGGCAACCAGCCGGCGTGTTGCGCACCCTCTTCGATCCGCCGGTCAGGCAGTACCTGGAGTATGGCCTGCAGTCCACCGATCCGAGCATCGACATCGAGCGCTTTCTCAGCGGCACGCGCATTGCGGAAGTTGGGCGCTTCGCAGTGGTCCCCGAGCATCGCGGCAACCTCATGCTCGCGGCCGCACTGATGCGGGCAGCGACGCGAGAAATGGTGCTGCGTGGCTATTCGCACGTTATCACCGACGTGTTCGAGGACGACCCGCACAGTCCGCTCGGCTTTCACACGCGGGTCATGGGCTTCAAGCAGATCGCGACCCACGATCACGGCGAGCTCAATTGCGTGAGCCGGCGCATCACGCTGGTGCTCGATCTGAAGCACAGCTATCAGCGGCTCAAGCGAAGCGGGAATTGGCTCTTCCGCTATCTCACGGCGCAGTGGCCCGAGACGCTGCATCGCCGATTTGCGACGTGAGGGTTGGAGTAGGGCGATTTATTTGCGTGACCCCTGATTCTGGGTACGGTTGGTTTGGTCGTGAGCCTGAGCCGACGTCCCCGTGAAGCTGCGACAGAGTTCATTTCCGCCGTCGTACTCTCGATCGCCCCCGATGTTGACCCAAGGATACTAGGCTTGTGACCAAAGATTTTAATCGGCCGTCGCGGTTGGGAATCCGTGTAGAGGACGGACAGACATGGATTCTGACTGATCGATTCACCGGCAGCGACGTGGGGGGCGTGACCTACCAACACAACAGCCACGGCGACCACTATCAACCCTGGTTGTTGGTAGACGGCGCGCGCACCGACATTGGCATACCTTTATCGCAGCTCGGCCAGGCAGCTCGGGAAATCGAAAGCGAGTTAGTCAAGCGCACAGGAACCAGCGCAGAGCACGATTGAGTTTCTGCTCTTCAGATGCGGACGCTCCCGACGACTGGATTTGGGCTGCACGGAACAAGCTGGGATCAGGTAGCCGCCCTCAGTTTTTCGCGCAATGCGGGCGGCAATGACGCAAGCCACTTCTCTTCGCCGCCCGGCGGCGGAAGGACCGCCCCAAATTCAGTGACGCCTTCGGCGGGAATATCCGAGATATAGATCCATACGTTCTCGGTCGACACGTTCAATATCTCGGATGACGCTTGCATGAGGCGCCGCATGATCGCGGCCTTCTGCTCCTTAGTGCGCCCCGCCCGGATATCCGCCCTTACCCAGACATGGCTCTCGGGAGCGGGCCCACCGCCAATGAACATCGCCCCAGGGCCCACGTCGTAGAACACAACCTGCACAAAATATCGCGGGGCTGTTCCTTCTTCCGAATGAATGGCCGTTACGCTTTCGACAATTCTCGCACGCTGATCCTGCGTGAGGCTCTTCATCGTGGTAAAAGCATACGTCGGCATCGCCTTCCTCCTGCTGTGACGTGAGCAGCTCTTTGAGCAGCAGCGCTTAAGCCATCACCGATACACCACGGCCTTGATCGCCTCCTGGATCTCGTCCTGGCCGGGGATGACGATGCGCTCGAGTGTGTCGTTGTAGGGCATGGGCACGTCGCGCATGCCGATGCGGGCGATCGGCGCATCGAGGTAATCGAAGGCCTCCTCCTGCACGAAAGCCGCGACCTCGGCGCCGAAACCCCACTTCTTCCAGCCCTCGTGCGCGATGACGAGGCGGCCGGTCTTCTTGACGCTGTTGAGGATCGTCTCGGTGTCGAGCGGGCGCAGGGTCCGCGGGTCGATGACTTCGACGTCGAGGCCCTCGCGGGCGAGCACTTCGGCCGCACGCAGTGCCGGCGCGACGAGCGCCATGGTCGCGACGACAGTCACGTCTTTGCCCGGGCGCTTGATGTCCGCCTTGCCGACCGGGATCACGTACTCGATGGCCGGCACGGGACCTTTCGTCTGCACGTAGAGCAGCTTGTGCTCGCAGAAGATGACGGGATTGTCGTCGCGGATGGCGGCGGCGAGCAGGCCCTTGGCGTCGTAGGGCGTGGACGGTGCCATGACGACGAGGCCCGGCACGTGGCAGAACCACGCTTCGAGTGATTGCGAGTGCTGCGCGGCGAGGCGCACGCCACCGCCCTGGGGACCGCGGAAGACGACCGGCACTTTCGGTACGCCACCGAGCATATAGCGGAACTTCGCGGCCTGGTTCACGATCGGGTCGATCATGTGCGTGATGAAGTCGAAGATCTGGATTTCGGCGATCGGCCGCATCCCCGTGATGGCCGCGCCGACAGCCGCGCCCGCAATGGCCATCTCGGAAATGGGTGTGTCGCGCAAACGCTCCTTGCCGTACTTCTCGATGAGGCCACGCGTCGCGGCGAAGATGCCGCCGATCTTACCGACGTCCTCGCCCATGACGAACACGCGTGGGTCGCGCGCCATTTCCTGGTCAATGGCCTCGCGGATGGCCTCGCCATAGCCGAGCTCGCGCGCGGTCTCGTGGCCAGGACCAGGCTCCGGGCCGAAATCGTGATGTGGCGCCGTCACCGCGCCCTCGAAGACCGCGACCGTCGGCTCGGCGGCAAGCTTCGCCGTCTCGACGGCCTTGGTCAGCTCGGCCTCGACCGTATCGCGGATCTCGGCGAGGCGCGCCTCCGTCACCTGCCGCTCCTTGAGGTGCTCGCCGGCGCGACGGATGGCGTCCCGCTCCTCGCGCCACACGCGATCCTCGTCCTGGCCGCGGTAAGCCGGCAGGTTCGCGCGCATGGAATGATCGCCCCACCGCCATGTAATGCATTCGATGAGTGACGGGCCTTGACCGTTGCGGGCGCGCGAGGCAGCGCGGCTCACGGTGTCGTAGACGGCGGCGACATCATTGCCGTCGATGGTCTCGCCGGGCATGGAGTAGCTCGCCGCGCGGCGCGAGAAGCGGTCGATGGCAGCGACATCGGTAATGCGCGTCGAAAGCCCGAACTGATTATTCTCGAGCACGAACACGACCGGCAACTTCCAGATGCTCGCCATGTTGAGCGCTTCGTGAAAAATGCCCTCGTTCGACGCGCCATCGCCGAAGAACACGACGCAGATCTGGCCGCTGTTGCGCAGCTTGGCCGAGAGCGCCGCGCCCGTGCCGAGGCCGATGCCGGCCCCGACAATGCCGTTGGCGCCGAGAATGCCGCGCTCGATATCGGCAATGTGCATGGAGCCGCCGAGGCCCTTGGAATAGCCGGTTTCGCGGCCGAACAGCTCTGCTGCCATGCGCGTGAGATCGGCACCTTTGGCGATGCAGTGGCCGTGCCCGCGGTGGTGGCTGACGATGTAGTCCTTGTCCTCGATCGCAGCGCAGGCGCCGACGGCAATGGCTTCCTCGCCGACGTAGGAGTGGGCCGTGCCCTTGACGAAGCCTTCGTGGAACAGCTCCTGGACGCGCTGGTCGAAGCGCCGCACGCGCTGCATCTGCTGGTAGAGATGCTCGAGCAGGGGTGTGTCGATCGTCTGGGCATCCATGGGCTTTTCCTCCGGTAGCAGTCGGCTTTTTCTTGCGGGGATGGTACCCGATGATCCCGAATTGGGAAGATGCATTGGGGTGATGCGTGTTTCGTGCCTGCCGCACGGTGCAAGACGCGGTATGATCGCCTCAAAGAACCAAGCCGCTCCGAGGAAATGCCTGCCATGACGATGATCTATGATCCCGCTCACCCCATCGTGCGCGCCGATCCTTATCCGGCCTACGCGCTGCTCAGGGAGGAGGAGCCCGTGCACTGGCATCCGGGCCTCCGCTGCTGGATCCTGACGCGCTATGAGGATGTGGCGGCAGCACTCTCCGGGCCGTCCATGAGCCCTGACCGGCTGACGCCCTTCTATGCGGCGCTCCCCGAGCAGACGCAGAGCCTGCTCGCCGAGATGATGCGCTACCTCAATCTCTGGATCGTCTTCCGCGATCCGCCGGCACACACGCGGCTGCGCGGCCTCGTTGCCAAGGCCTTCCTGCCGGGCACGATCCTCGGCTTCAAACCGCTCATCGAGAAGATCATCGCGCGCCAGCTCGACAAGCTCGCCGAGAAGGACGAAGCCGATCTCGTCGCCGACTTCACCATGCCGCTGCCGGCGCTCGTCATCATGGCCATGATGGGCGTTCCCGAGGAACGGCTCTACGATGTCAAGGGCTGGTCGGACGACATCATGCTCTTCATCGGCACGGCGCGTGCGACGCCCGACAAGTACGAGCGTGCGCGGCGTGGCGCAGTGGGCATGGCGGCTCTCTTCCGCGAGGAGATCGAGAAGCGCCGCATCGATCCGGGCGACGACCTCCTGAGCCTGCTGATTGCGGCACGTGACGAGAAGGACCGCTTGAGCGAGGACGAGCTGGTCGGAACGGCGATGCTGCTGCTTTTCGCCGGGCACGAGACGACGACGAACCTGCTGAGCACCGCAACGCTGACCATGATGCGCAATCCGGATGAGCGTGCGCGCCTCGCTGCCAATCCGGAGATGATCTCGACGGCCGTCGAGGAGTTCCTGCGCACGGAGGCGCCGACCAATGCCATGGGCCGTGTCGTGCGCAAGACGCACGACGTACGCGGCGTCACCCTCAAGGAAGGTGACCGGCTGTTCGCGATCATCAACGCGGCGAATCGCGATGCGAACCAGTTTCCCAATCCCGACAGGGTGGATCTCGGCCGTCAGCCGAACCGTCATCTCACGTTCGGCCAGGGCGCGCACTTTTGCCTCGGCGCCCAGCTTGCGCGGCTCGAAGCGCGCATCGCGATCCCGCAGCTCATCGAGCGCTTCCCGAACATGGCGCCCGGCTCATCGCCGCCCGTATGGCTCGACAGCCTCGTCATGCGTGGACTGAAGTCCCTGCCGGTGAGGACGGGGAGGTAGGCGGGGACCCCGGAAGTTCTGCACAGCCTGAAAACTCACCAAAACCTGACTTGACCGTCGCTTGATCTTCCATCGTACACTCGCTTTCCTGCCTCTATCGGGATCGGGCGAAACCGATGCTCACGCGGAAGCAGCGGAATTGGAAGTTAACGGCGCTGGTATTCGGGCTCCTCCCGTGCGTGGTTGGGCTCGGTGCGGTCCAGGTTTTGCGCTGGTCCGACATCGTCTGGCTCTCGACCGGGGGCGGATTCTGGCCGGTCGTCCTCGCCGGTGTCTCGATCGCCATTCTGATCAGACTTTTCTTTTCCGATTTTGACGATCGAACGAGCGGCGCTGCGGCGTGGCTCACGCTCGTGGCCACTTGGTTCTACGTTCCTGCATGGGCGGCCGCCATCCAGGTTCCTTATGCTGCGGCAGTCATTAGCAAGGGCGGGAACGTGCACAATGTGCGCGAGACGGCCCGCTATCCCGGGTACAGGGTGTGGTTCCTGACGGACCGTCCCGGCACCCGGATCGTTCACAACGTGGCGGGCAAAGTCACGGCGGTCTCGGTCGACATCGAGTATTCCTACGCGGATCCCTATATCGCCACGCGCCAGCACGGCGAGGACCTCTCCGAGGCGCTCGCCCGCGGCGCAGGCATGGTTCTGAACGAGGAAGCTCAGCGGACGCGGGAATCGAAAATTGCGCTGTTCGAGGATCGCACGGCCCAGGATCGCGCGATCGAGAGGATCTGTCGTGCGACGGTGGGCGACGGGATCGGATGCCCTCTCAAGATCAAGATGTCATCTCAAGTCGAGGCGACGGCGATCGGCGCAGTCTGGAGCCGCTACTACTCCGAGAAGGAGGCGATCGCCGAAAAGCACCTGCCGACGCTTGTGCACCTGTTGACGAAGTCGGATTCCCCGATTGCCGATACCGATGGTGTCTTTGCGCTTCTGCTGGAGCTTGCCGAGACTGCCACACCGCTCTCTCAGGTCGCGCAGAAGCCCTATTTTCTTAGTGACGACCAGTTTGGCGAGCTCATCCGGCGCATCATGCGCCTACCGGGCTGCGGCGACGAGGCCGTCGCGATTCTGTCCAAGGTGAAGCGCTTGTCTCAGGCACAGCGTCAGGAGCTTCGTGCCAAGGCCTTCGGCGAGGCGAGTATCGCGAAGATCGTCGCACAAGCCGGCCCGCTGCGCATTACCGATGCCGAGATCGCTCAATTGGCGCCGCGCATGCGTGTGGCGTTTCAGGACGATCCCGGCGTCGCAGTGCGCTCTCTGGAGGTCTTCGGTGACCGCCTCCCTGAAGAGACGCAACGCGATGCCGTCGGCCGGATCGTGAAGGCAAAGGCCTCGTACGCCCTCGCCGCTCTGGCCCATGTGAATTTCTCCGACGAGCTTCGCGGCGAACTCATGAAGAAGGTGCTGGCCGATGCAGGGTACGAGGATTTCTCGGTTGCGGGCCTGACGAAAGAGAGCCTGCAGTCCGTCCTCATCCCGACCGAGCTGAAGTCGCTTATAGCGAAAGCCATCAGGCAGAGCGACACGTCCAAGAGATGGTTCGAGTTTGCGCTGACGTCCTTGCCAATAAGCGCGATGACGCTCGAGGAGCGTCAGTCGCTTCTCACGGGCCTGCTGTTTGAAAGTCCCAAGGCTGCGGTTGAGTTCGTGAGCAAAAACCGAGCCTTTCTCGAGCCCGCAGAGGTCAACGAGGTCACGCGCGGCTATGCGCGGACCATCGAGACCGATTTCTGCCTGCACCTCTCACATCGCAACAGGAACTGGCGGGTCGACTATTTCAGCGAGGATCAGCTGCAGATCTTCCGCGAGTGCGCGGAGCGGAAGTAGGGCCCGAGGCCGATGCATCTACGTCCGCTTGGACCTGCCCAGAGAGAGCGACGCGACAACGATGCCGATCGCGAGGCCACCGGTGGCGCCGGCCGCCGTTCCCCACAGAAGGCTCTTGCCGGCGACGTCCAGGGCATCGAACCAGGTTGAGGATTCGGAACTCAGCAGTTGCACGACGAGACTGAGCGGCGGGCCAACCAGGACGGAAAACATCAGGCCGACGCCGGCACCGATGTATGCGGCGGCCAGAACAGACCTGAGCCAGGTCTCGCCTTCTGCCGCAATGGCGCGTCCGGCGATGAGACCGAGCACTGCCGCGGCGGATACAACGGTGTTAAGGACAAATGCTTCAGTCATTGGGTTTTCCGAGTTCAGTCCGCTGCGCCTAGTTGGCCCGCGCACTTGTCATGAATTGGGCACGGCCGTCCAGATGCCTATAGCTCGATGGAGTGACGACTACTCCCGATATGGATTCCCCGCCGGTCGGCCCGCGGTGTCTGTCCAGATGTCGTCGGGCAGCGAGCGGTCGCGGAAGCATACGCGATCATGGTCGGGGCAGGTGATCGTGTCGACCGGCGCACGGGTGCCGACGGTAAGGCAGCGGGTGGGCGAAGTGCCGCGATTTTCCAGGTAGTGGCCAACCGGGACGCCGGCTCGAAATGTTGCCGCATCGCCTACCCGCAGCAGCGTCTCGGTATCGCCTTCGATTAGGGTGAGTTGGCCTTCGAGGACGTAGATCATCTCGTCCTCGGTGCTGTGCCAGTGCTTGATCGAGGAACGCGAGCCTGGCGGCAGTATCTCGATGAGAGCGCCGAACTGGGTGAGGCCACCGGCCTCGCTGATCCACTCGGTTCGTTTGGGGCCACAGCCGCCGCCTGCGTCGTCGTCGGTCTCGATGACAAAGCGATCAGACGTAATGGCAGGCACTTCTAAACTCCTCGAGCTGTGTCCGCGCTTAAGTATGCGGTTGCTCGAGAAGTGCCAACAGCGGCGGTGTCATCGAGCGGCGCACGCCCTCCAGCTCCAGCAGCCGCTCCTTGGTTGTGGCGCCGCCGGGCGCGGAGAAACCGCCAGTGCGACCGCCGCTCGCGAGCACGCGATGGCAGGGAATGATGATCGGCACGGGATTGCGGCCCATGGCCTGGCCGATGGCGCGGGCGGCATCGGGGCTACCGACCTCGGCCGCAAGTGCGCCGTACGTCGTGGTCTTGCCGTAGCCGATATCGCGGAGCGCAGCGTAGATGCGCTGGTGGAAGGGGCTGCATCGATCGAGATCGATGAGGATCGACGAGAAGTCGATGGCGCGTCCGGCGAAGTAGCGCTGCAGTGCCACGATGGCCCACTGCACCCACGGCGGCTCTTCATCTGCCTGCGCGAGTGTCGCCCGGTCGGCCAGTCGGCGCTCGGTGGCCGACACGTCGCGCTCGGGAAGCTGCAAACGTGTCAGGCCACCGTCTCGCCACGCGATACCGCAGGTTCCAAACGCTGTCGGGAAAAGAAGATAGCGCTCGCCGGCTTCATTCGTATCGCGGCTCATGGTCTCAACTCCTGAAAACCGAGGCGCGCTAGTGCGTGCGCGGCCTCGTCCATCTTGTCTGTCCGGCTTCATCGGGCCATGATGAACCGGGCCCGAAGAACATCACCCATGTTTCCGCCAGCTTTCCGTGTTCGATCCGGTAGACCTGAAATCCAGCGCGAGAGCGTACCTCGCCGGAGCCCGAATCGTTCCAGGTCATGCTGAAGCGGAACCAAGCGCGATCCGTCGTGATCCCGTGATCATAGACGGTCAATCGGATGTTCGGCCGATCGCGTTTCGTCGCAAGGATTTCCTCGGCGTATTCCACCGGCGTGACGCGGCGCGTGCCCGCTTCCTCGTGGCGGACATACTGCGGTGCGAGGCACTCATCTATCAGGTCATGCTGATCCTCGTGCCAAACCCGCTCCCAACGGTCGAATAACGTGTGTGCTGCCTGTTCCGACATACCGCTTACTCCGCGGCGCCGCAGTAGGCTTCGAGCCGGTGGCCGTCCGGGTCGATCACGAAGGCGGCGTAATAGTTTGCCCCGTAGTTCGCACGCAGGCCGGGCTTGCCGTTGTCCTTGCCGCCGGCCGCGAGCGCGGCCTTGTAGAAGGCATCCACGCTCGTGCGCGTCGGTGCGTCGAAGCACAGATGCAGTCCTGATTCGGCATTCTGCGCCGCTGGCCGAGCCGATTTGTAAATCCAGAAGCGAGATTCGTCGCTGCCATAGCCGGCGCTCGTCTCGTCCTTGCTCCGGCAGGCGTATCCGAGCGGCTTCAGTGCGGCGTCATAGAACTTGCGGGCTTTGGCGAGGTCGGCGCTGCCGATCGAAATGTGATTGATCATCGTATTGCTCCCTTAGAGCTACGCTTGTTTGAAATGGCACCCGTTCGGGTCGTCCCGGCCGCACGCCAGGGAAAGGGCCAAAGGCTGGCGTGCGGCCGGGGCTCTGCCTCAGTACGGTGAGACGTACAGAGGTGCTTGCCGGCGGGAGGGGTGGCGATCGTCTCCGCCCCGCGAAGCGTAGGACGTGATTTCACTGCGATCGATGCCGATATCGTGGAGTGTCCGGTCGTCGAGCCCGGCCAGCGTGCGCACCGTCTTGCGATAGCGGCGCGCCACCAAGTAGGCGTGCAACCGCTGGTTTGCCCACCAGGCCAGCCGGATCGCGAGGGATGGCCGAAGCTCTTCCACCTCGATGCTCGGGGTCCGGTAATTTTCCCTGTTGGGGGCCTCCGTCAGTACGACTTGCAACATGATCCATCTCCTAGGTTATGTTTGTTTCTGAGTGGTGCTCATGGGTCGTCGCCGGGCTTTTCCCTTGGCGACGACCGGACAATGCCAGAGGCCCCCTGACAGCCTGCTGTCAGGAGGTCTGGAGGCTCCTGACAGGGTGCTGTCAGGAGGCTTAGGGTAGGAGGGGTGGAGCAGAAATTTGCCCCCATCCAGCGCCGCCCGGGAGACGCTTCATGCGCCGAGCCGACCGCCTGTTCGAGATCATCCAGCACATGCGGCGCAAGCCGACCGTGAAGGCGCGCGAGCTCAGCGAATCGCTCGAGGTCTCCGAACGCACGATCTACCGCGACGTGCGCGATCTCATTTCGAGCGGGGTCCCGATCGAGGGCGAGGCCGGCGTCGGCTATGTCCTCAAGGCGGGTTTCGACCTGCCGCCACTGATGTTCAAGGAGCAGGAAATCGAGGCGTTGGTGCTCGGCGCCCGCATTGTCGAGAGCTGGGCAGATGCGGAGCTCGCTGCCGCCGCGACGGATGCGATCGCCAAGATCGAAGCCGTCATTCCCGATCAGCTCAAGGTTTACATGGCGAATACGGCGCTTATGGCGCCCTGCGCCCACTACATGGCGCCGATTTCATTCGATCTTGCCGAGCTGAGGCGGGCTGTCAGGAGCCGTCTCAAGATCCGATTCCGCTATACGGACGTGCTGCGTCAGGGGAGCGAGCGCACGGTGCGGCCGCTGTCGCTGGCCTTCTTCGGACCGGTCTGGGTAATGGCCGCCTGGTGCGAGCTTCGGACTGACTTCCGCACCTTCCGTCTCGACCGGATGGAGGACTTCTCGATCACGCAGGAGCCTTTCAAGTCCGAGCGCGGCAAGACGCTCCACGACTTCCTCAAGCGGCCCTCGACCTGGACGCGGGGGGCGCTGGCGCCGGCCAACAACGAGGCCGAGTTCGAGGATGGCTGAGGTCGGCCAGCGGCCTGAGCCCTGCCCGCTATGCGTTAACCGCACCCCCAGATAGACAAGTATATGCTGGCTTATAATAAGCCACGTATATATTTTGCCGTTTTATGACGGCGGACCCCTTTCTTACCCGAGCCCTCGGCTTCCTGCTGGCGGACGTATCGCGCCTCATGCGACGGCGGTTCGATGCGCGAGCCCGGGAACTCGGCCTGACGCGCGCCCAATGGCGGGTTCTGACCCAGCTTCGCCGCCGCGAGGGCATCAATCAGACGGCGCTCGCGGATATCATGGAAATCGAGCCGATCTCGCTCGGCCGTCACATCGACCGCCTCGTCGAGAAGGATTTTGTCGAGCGCCGGCCTGATCCGCGCGACCGGCGCGCCTGGCGCCTCTACCTGAAGCCCGAGGTGCAGCCCGTCCTCGACAAGCTCCGCGCGCTCTCGAATGCCAACCGCAAGGAAGTGCTGCAGGGCATTCCGTTGGCGGAATCCGAGGCTCTCATCGACACGCTGCTCAAGATCAAGAGCAACCTGACCGCCCTCGATGCCACCGATCCAGCCAGCCCCGCCTCCGACGACGAAGCCGGCTCCAAGAATGAGGAATGAGGCGCGCCCATGCAGAAGAGCGCGACAGAGCCGGATCGTAGTGCGCCGAGCAAGGCCGGCGGCGGTGTAGGCGCCTTCCTGCGCGCACTCCGCGCCCGGATGAGGTCGGCGTCCCGTCGCTCGCTGTCGGTTCTCGCCATCGCGCTGATCGGGCCGCTCGTCGCGCTTCTGATCGGCGGGTATCTCTATCTCGCCAGCGGTCGCTACGTTTCGACCGACAATGCCTACGTCAAGGCGGACAAGATCACCGTCAGCGCCGATATCGATGGCCGCGTCGTCGAAGTGTTCGTCGACAGCGACCAGCCCGTGACGCGCGGCACGCTCCTCTTCCGCATCGACCCGCAGCCATTCAAAATTGCGCTCGACCGTACCGAGGCGCAGCTTGGCGCCGCCATGCAGGAGGCGCGCTCGGTGCGCGCACTTTACGATCAGAAGGTGGCGCGCCTGAAGCTCGCCGAGGGCGACCTGACGTACCATCAGCAGCACTTCGACCGCCAGGAATCGCTGATCAAGAGCGGCGTCGTATCGCGCTCGGGCATGGATCTGGCGGAGCGGGCGCTGCGCAATGCGCGCGACCAGATCTTGATCTCCGAGCAGGAGATCGCGGAAGTGCGTGCGCGTCTCGGCGGCGATCGGGAGCAGCCCATCGACGACTTGCCGGCAGTTCGTGAGGCGCGCGCCGCGCGTGACCGTGCCGCGCTCGATCTTGCACGCACCGAGGTCAAGGCGCCGGTATCAGGCATCGTGACGAACTTCGACCTGCAGCCCGGCGAGTATGTGAATGCGGGCCATGTCGTGTTCAGTCTCGTCGGCACGGAGAACGTGTGGGTGCAGGCGAACTTCAAGGAAACCGATCTCACCAACGTCAAGGCAGGCCAGCGCGCGACCATCCAAGTCGACATGTATCCGGGCAAGCCGCTGAGCGCCCTCGTCAGCAGCATCAGTCCGGCAACGGGATCCGAGTTCGCCTTGCTGCCGCCGCAGAACGCGACTGGCAACTGGGTCAAGGTCGTCCAGCGCCTGCCTGTGCGCCTGCGCATTGATGCGGCGGACGCACCGGCTCTGCGCGCCGGCATGAGCGTCGTGGTGCAGATCGATACGCAGCACCGCCGGTCCATGCCCGGGTGGGTGCAGAGCGTGGTCGGCTGGTTCGATACGATGCCCGATGCCCAAGCGTCGTCGCTGCCCGAAAGGAAGCCCGGCGCACGGCCTGGCACACAGCCATGACGACGACGGCGTCGCCGGCAGGTGTTCCGCCCACCTATAGCGGCACGCGTCTCCTGCTGATCACCATCGCACTCATTCTCGGGCCGCTCGTGCAGGTGTTCGATACGGCGACCGTATCGATCGCTCTGCGCCACATGCAGGGTGAGCTTTCCGCGACCCAGGATCAGATTGCCTGGGTGATCACATCCTATTTGATCACGCTCACGGTTTTCACGCCGATTTGGGGCGTGCTCGGCGGCATGTTTGGCCGCAAGCGACTCATTCTCATCTCGATCGCCGGCTTTACGAGCAGCGCCATGCTCTCCGGTATGTCGACGTCGCTGACGGAAATCCTGATTTGGCGCGCCGTGCAGGGCTTCTTCGGCTCGGCGCTGCTGCCGCTCGGGATGTCGTCCCTACTCACGATCTACCCGCGCGAGAAGCTCGGCATTGCCATGGCGTGGTGGGGCGTCGGCATGATGTTCGGGCCGGTCTTCGGTCCGACGATCGGCGGCTATGTCACCGAGTATCTGACATGGCGATGGGCCTTCTACATCAATCTCCCGATCGGCATCGTCGCCTTCCTGATGACGGCGTTCCTCGTGCCGCGAACGGGCCTGCGCACATTCCGGAAGTTCAACTTGTACGGCTTCGTCACGCTCGGCGTCGGCATCGCGTGCCTGCAGTTCATTCTCGATCGCGGCGAGCGCTACGACTGGTTCGAATCGCCGATAATGGTGGCGCTCGCGCTCGTGGGCTTCGCGGCGTTCTGGCTGTTCATCGTCAACGTCTTCACGACCAGCACGCCCTTCATCGAGCCCTCGCTGTTCAAGGATCGTGACTATCTCGCCGGCACCGTCCTCAGGACGCTCTTCGGCGTGCTCATTTTCGGCAGCCTCGTCATCATGCCGCCGTTCCTGCAGGACATCGGCGGCTATCCACCGCTGCTCAGCGGTTATGCCATGGCGCCGCGCGGGGCCGGCACCATGATCGCCTCGTTCCTGGTGGGTTATCTGCTACCGTACATGGATCCGCGCAAGCTGATCGCAACAGCGATGATCGTCATGGCTGCCACGATGTGGCAGCTCTCGACCTACACCGAAGACATCGACATGACGGCTTTCGTCATCAACAATTTCATTCAGGGGCTGGCCTTCGGCGCTTTCATGGTACCGCTGAATGCGGTCGCCTTTGTCACGCTGAAGCCCGAACTGCGCGATGCCGGCACGTCGTTCTACTCGCTCGTAAACAACATCGGCCGCAGTCTCGGCGTCGCGCTCTTCTCGAGTTATCTCGTGCGCTCGACCCAGAGCTACCACGAGACGCTCGCCGAGCATATCAGGCCGGACAACGATGTGATGCAGCACATCATCCTGCCGGCGCCCTGGAGCCTGACCGATCCCGTCGGTCTCGCGGCGATCGAGCGGACGGTCGCGCAGCAGGCGAAGCTGCTCGCTTACATTGCCGACTACCAGCTCATCACGGTCGTCATTCTCGTGTGCATGCCGGCGCTGCTCTTCATGAAGAACCCGCACAAACACAAAGCCGCCACGGGGGCGGCACGCCCCGCGGCGGCGTGACGGCTTTTTTCCTTCGTCCCGTCCTACGGGACGCGCCACTGCTTCTGGTTTTGCAACGGTCGCAACCGCGAACGCTGTTGCTACCCCGATACTGTATAGTTGTTGATCCGTCGGCTCGTCCGCACGAAAATGGGCGATTGCTCCCATATAGTGGACATAGGGGAATGCCATGCGTATTCACCATCTCTATTCGGACGAGCACGGCGAAAGTCATTTCCGCGATCTGGAAGTTGAATGGATCAGCACGGATCGTGACGGAACGATTTCCGAACCCCGGCCGGCGACCCGGATTACATTCCGGTCGACCCCCGCGGACTATTTCAACGATTGGCACAATCCATCGAGGCGGCAGTTTGTCATCAACCTCGATGCCTCCGTGGAAATCACGGCAAGTGATGGAGAGAGCCGGATCATAGGCGCCGGCGAGGTTCTGTTACTGGAAGATGTGGACGGACGCGGGCATGTCGGCCGAGCCGTCGCCAGGCGCATTCGGCACTCCGTCATTGTCGCCGTTGAATGACGCCGGCGCCTTCAATGTCCGGTGAGAAGTGGGGTGAGGGGCCTTGGCCGGCGATGGCTTTGGCCGCCGCCCCTCACCCTAGCCTGCACCATGCGCGGGGACGCGGTGCAGGAACGCGCTATTTCGCGGCGAGGAAGTTGCGGTGGATCCAGCGGCCATCGGTCGTGCGCGCCTCGACCTTCAGCACGTCGGCGCTCTCCTTGGTCTCGTGCTGGGCAATGTCGGCGAGTGCGCGCGTGCTTACCTTGCCGTCCTCTGCAGCCGAGAGGAACTTCTCGACGTCCGCGACGGCGGGCGCAGCCGCGTGCGCGGCAGCCACGTCCTTAGCTGGGTTGGCGAGTGCCTCTGTCGCGGCAGCACGCACGAGCTTCGGCCACATCTTCCGGAAGAGGCCGTTCGACGGGTAGATGTCGGCGCCCGTGACAGTGCCGTTGATCGCGATCACCACGCCGATGACGTCATTGTCGTTGAGCGCCTTGGCTTCGAGCGCGGTGACGAACGCCGCCTGCGCCTTCTGGAGACGCTCGTTCTCGAGCGTGAGCTGGAGGCTGGTCTTGGACTTCTCCGAGGCCATGGATGATGCGAGGCGCGTGCCGAGCTGCTGCTGGGCTGCAGCGACGCTGCTCCACACCTCACCCTGGCCGCTCGCTCCACGCGGGCGGGCCTCCTGGATGATGCGCTGGGGATCGCGCGCGGGCGGCTCCACGGAAGGCCGGACCTGATTGATGAGCGGTTGGGCGCTCAACCCATCGCGCCATGCGCCACGCTCCGGCGGGGGCCCGGCGCGCTGCGCCGGACGTGGCTCGGCCGCTGCAACCGGCGCGCGGGCGATCGCGATCTTGGCCGTGCGCGAGAAGAGCTGCGCATTCGAGGCCGAGAACTTCTTTACGTCCTCGGTGCCGCGGCTACTCCAGCGCCCCTGTTCCACGCAGTACGCGCCGATGGCAATCTGGCCGGAGTTCGGAGGGATCAGCAGGCTCGTCGTGAGCACGCGGTCCTGCTGGCCGCCTTTGACGAGGTCGCCGAACTGGATGAAGACCGGCTCGCTGCTGGTGTTCTCGATTTTGAGCTCGCGAACGTTGCCCGTCTCGTGGACGACGACGCTGCCTTTAGCGAGCGCCTCCTCGAGCGTTGCCGGCGTGGGGCCGGCAATGGAGCTGCCGCGCACGAGATACACGGCGAGGTTCTCGTGGGTGAGCGGCGCGGCGATCTTCATGGCAGGATCGGGAGCAGCCGTGGCGACGGCGGCCATGCCGAGGCCGGCGGCAGCGAGGACGATCGGGGCGGCAAATCGGAAATGCATCGAGTGTCACTCCCTGAAATTCGGTGCGAAGGACGCAGTCCACATGCAACTAGCCTTCGTTCCGGGCCGTATTTCGGAGGCATTGCGGATCGGCAGGGGCCTTTTGGCGGCGGATCGTAGGCCCCGGCGTGAACGGCTGATAAAAGCTCAATCAGTCGTTATCCACCGCCGATCGGCTTTGCTTGCTCTTGTTGCAAGCCCGGTAGTACATTGAGGCACTTGGATAATCCCGCAGTCCGTGCCCAGATGGGTGAGGTTGCGAAGCCCAGCCAAACGGAAGAGATCTTGCCCATGTCGCTTGAAACCGAAGCCGTACTCGACCGGAGGAGGCTGCGTCGGCGCGCCTCGTTCTGGCGCGGGCTCGCGATCCTCGCCGTCGTCCTTGCCATCGGCGCCGCCATCGGCCTCGGTGCCAATCAGAGTTCGACCATCGGCACCAAGCAGATCGCGCGCGTGACGATCGAGGGCGTGATCACCGAGGATCGCAAGCAGCTCGAGCTGCTGAAGCGCGTCGCCGATGCCCGCAACGTCGAGGCGCTCATCCTCTTCATCAACAGCCCCGGCGGTACGACGACCGGTGGCGAAGCCGTGTACGAAGCCATCCGCAAGGTGGCCGAGAAGAAGCCGGTCGTTGCGCAGTTCGGCACGGTCGCGACGTCGGCCGCCTACATCGCGGGGCTCGCCACCGACCAGATCGTCGCGCGTGGCAACTCGATCACGGGCTCGGTCGGCGTGATCTTCCAGTGGGCCGAGGTGACGGACCTCATGGCCAAGCTCGGTATCAAGATGCACGAGGTGAAGAGCGGGCCGCTCAAGGCCACGCCCTCGCCCTTCCAGCCGACGGATGAGGCCAGCAAGGCAGTCGCACAGGAAATGATCCAGGAATCGCTCGGCTGGTTTGTCGGGCTCGTGTCCGAGCGGCGCGGCATCGATACTGCCGCTGTGCCCGGCCTCATGCAGGGCCGCATCTACTCGGGACGCGAGGCGCTCGGCTACAAGCTCGTCGACCGCATCGGCGGCGAGGACGAGGTGCGGCGCTGGCTCGAGGACACCCGCGGTGTCACGAAAGACTTGAGGATCGTGGACTGGAAACCCAAGCGGGATCCCGCCTGGGGCCTGCTCGGCGATACGGCCATGGCCGTTGCGCAGTGGGTCGGCGGCCCGCTCGGCGAGGTGGCGACTAGGTTAATGAATGCACGGGTGCTCGCGACGTTGCAGCTTGACGGTCTTGTTGCAGTTTGGCAGCCTTTAGAAAATCGATGAATTTCAAGAAAGTTCACTGGGGAGCGAGGCAGCTGTGATCAAATCCGAGCTTATACAGAAGATCGCTGCGGCGAATCCGCATTTGTTTCATCGTGACATCGAGCGCATTGTGAATGTGATTTTCGATGAGATCGTCGAGGCCCTCGCCAAGGGGGACCGGGTCGAGCTCAGGGGCTTTGGCGCCTTTACCGTCAAGCATCGCCCCCCGCGCACGGGCCGCAATCCGCGTACTGGCGCGACCGTCTCGGTCGGTCAGAAGTTCGTCCCGTTCTTCAAGACGGGCAAGGAGCTGCGCGAGCGTCTCAACGGCGACGCCGGCTAGGCTAAAGCAACGGACTTGAAATTCACCTCGACTCGAGGCTAGACGGGGAGTGAATTTCAAGTCCAAAGTTGCTTTAGAACTCTATGATTCTAAAACGTCTTTGGACCTTAAATGCGACGTTGAGACCGGCCCATACGTGGGTCGCATTTAAGGTCCGACGCTTTAGGACGAAACGGCGCGCGAGGCCCGGGCGGAGGGCAGCGGCGCGAGCTGATGCCGGGTGGAGACCTCTCCCCCGTAGGGGTTGGAGGCTGAAGTCGTGCTGAGGCGTATCGTCTGGTTGCTGGTCGCATTTCCTGCTGCCGCCATCCTTGTCACGTTCGCCGTCGCCAACCGTCATCCGGCGCGGCTGGTGCTCGATCCATTTCGGCCCGAGACGCCGGTTCTCTGGATCGACCTGCCATTCTACGCTTACCTGCTCATCGCTCTCGTGATCGGCGTTGCTCTCGGTGGCACGTCGATGTGGATGACCCAGGCCCGATGGCGTCGCACCGCACGGCGCCGCGCGCAGGAGGCACTGCGCTGGCAGGCCGAGGCCGATCGCCTGGCGCGTGAGCGGGATCAAACTCTCGCGGCTCAGCGGCGCGAACAGGGCGCAGGCAAGGCCCTCGCGGTTGCTGGGCGCTAGGCGCACCGTTCCAACAAACTCCGATAAATCCCCTCTCCCCGCCCTTGCGGGGAGAGGGTTAGGGTGAGGGGCGGCGGCATACCCTGACCTCGGCATTTGTTGCCGCCCCTCATCCCGACCTTCTCCCCGTGAAGGACGGGGAGAAGGGGAAGTTTCTCCCTCCAGCCCGCGGCCACGAATTCGACTTGTCGACATGGCCGCCGCGGGCGTAGCACCACCTATCGAAAGCGAAGCACCTCTTCCCAGCAGCCCGCGGCAAACAAACAATGCACGCCCACCTTCTCATCGCGCTCGACTGGTTCGGCATCGCGGTGTTTGCGGCGACCGGTGCGCTTGTCGCTTCGCGCAAGGAGATGGACGTTTTCGGCTTTGCGCTGCTGGCGATCGTGACGGGCGTCGGCGGCGGCACGGTGCGCGACCTGCTGCTCGGGCGGCTGCCGGTCTTCTGGGTGCAGGAGCCGGCCTACATCCTCGTCTGCGTGATCGTGGCGGTTATTTTGTTCTTCACGGCGCACCTGCCGGACTCGCGCTATCGCCTGCTGCTCTGGTTCGACGCGATCGGGCTCTCGTTGTTCGCGGTGGTGGGCGCGGATCGTGCCCTGGACGTGATTCCGAGCCCGATCATTGCCGTCGTGATGGGTGTCGTGACGGCGACCTTCGGCGGCATCATCCGCGATATTCTCGGCGGCGAGGTGCCGGTGCTGCTGCGGAAGGAAATCTACGTCACGGCGGCGCTGGCGGGCGCGGCGGTCTACGTCGGTGGACAGGCGGCAGGTCTCTCCGAGCCCAACGCGCTGCTGGCGGGATTTCTGACCTGCCTCGCCGTACGTGGCCTCGCGCTCTGGTTCGGCTGGTCGCTGCCCCCCTACCGGGCGCGGCCCGGGCGCCCGCAGGATGGCAGCAGGCGTTGATCCGGGCTCCGAAAACCGGCATAGGATGCCGGCATCCGCGGCTTCTGCCGCTTAACCATTATGCTCGGACGGGCGAATGTCGGTGAAGGTCAAAATCTGCGGGATCAAGACGCCGGAGGCGCTCCATGCGGCGCTTGCCGCGCGCGCGGATTTTGTCGGGCTCAATTTCTATTCGCCGAGCCCCCGTAGCCTCTCGCCCGACATGGCCGCGGAGCTTGCCAAACTGGCGCGCGACCGTACCGCGATTGTGGCGCTCGTCGTGGATGGCGAAGACGCCTTCATCGACGAAATCGTGCGCAAGGTCGAGCCCGATTTCCTCCAGCTCCACGGCTCAGAGACGCCCCAACGTGTCGCCGAGATTACGCGGCGCTGGGGTAAGCCCGTCATCAAGGCCATCAAGGTCGAGGCGGCGGCCGACGCTGCCGAGGCCCTCGCCTATGCGGATGTTGCGCGTTTCATCCTGTTCGATGCCAAGGCGCCGAAGGATCTTGCCGGTGCGCTGCCGGGCGGCAACGGCCTCGCCTTCGATTGGCATCTGCTCGATGGCGTGAAGGACCGCGTGCCGTATCTTCTTTCGGGTGGGCTCACGCCGGAGAATGTCGGTGCCGCGATCGCCGCGACCGGCGCCACGATGGTGGATGTCTCCTCCGGTGTCGAGACGGCGCCTGGCATCAAGAGCCCCGACCTGATCCGCCGCTTCATCGACGCCGCCCGCGCGGTGCACGCCCCTGTCTGATACGCGCAACATGCGCCCGAACTGGATACGCAGAGATCATGGCTTCCCCGACCAAAACCGAGACGCAGGCGCCGAACAGCTACCGCGCCGGTCCCGATGATCACGGCTTCTTCGGCCTCTATGGCGGCCGCTTCGTCGCCGAAACGCTCATGCCGCTCATTCTGGAGTTGGAGCAGGCCTACGAAGCCGCGAAGAACGACGCGGGCTTCCAGACCGAGCTGCGCGATCTCCTGGAGCATTACGGCGGCAGGCCCAGCCCGCTCTATTTTGCCGAGCGCCTGACGGAGCATCTGAAAGGCGCCAAGATTTACTTTAAGCGCGATGAGCTCAATCACACGGGCAGCCACAAGATCAACAACTGCCTCGGCCAGATCCAGCTCGCACGCCGCATGGGCAAGACGCGCATCATCGCCGAGACGGGCGCCGGTCAGCATGGTGTCGCTGTCGCGACGGTCTGCGCGCGCTTCGGCCTGCCGTGCGAAATCTACATGGGTGCAACGGACGTCGCGCGTCAGTCGCCGAACGTCGCGCGCATGCACATGCTCGGCGCCAAGGTGAATTCCGTGACGTCCGGCGCGGGTACGCTCAAGGACTCGATGAATGAAGCCTTGCGCGACTGGGTCACTAACGTCCGCGACACCTACTACATCATCGGCACGGCGGCCGGTCCGCACCCCTATCCCGAGATGGTGCGCGACTTCCAGTCCGTGATCGGGAACGAGGTGCGTGCACAGATGATGGAGCGCGAGGGGCGCCTTCCGGACACGCTCGTCGCGGCGATCGGTGGCGGTTCGAATGCCATCGGTCTCTTCCATCCCTTCCTCGACGACAAGTCGGTCAAGATCTTCGGCGTCGAAGCCGCGGGGCATGGCCTCGACGTGCACAACGGCCACAATGCATCCATGACCGGCGGCCGGCCCGGCGTCCTGCATGGCAACCGCACGTACCTCATCCAGGACGAGGACGGCCAGATCCTCGAAGGTCATTCGATCTCTGCGGGTCTCGACTATCCGGGCGTCGGCCCTGAGCATTCCTGGCTCAAGGATACGGGCCGCGTCAGCTACGTGCCGATCACCGACAAGGAGGCGCTCACGGCCTTCCAGCTCTGCGCTAAGCTCGAAGGCATCATCCCGGCGCTCGAGCCCTCGCACGCGCTCGCCTACGTGATGAAGCTCGCGCCCACGCTGCCGAAGGACGATCTCCTTGTCATGAACATGTGCGGACGCGGCGACAAGGACGTGTTCGCCGTCGCCGGCTACCTCGGCATGAAGATCTAGTGTGATGATCGAGATATTCGCCCCATCTCGCGGCACGGTATCGAGCGAATTTCTCGATCTGAATCACACTAGCAAGATCATATGCTAGTGGCCCTTTTGATTCCGAAGTTCGCTCCAGGTGCTAGCATCGAGGCATGGCGAACTTCAGAATCGGGACACTAGACGCTGAGGGGGAATGGAGGGAATGGCCGTGGATATCGAGCAGCGCGTCGAGGATCTTCTGAAGCACACGGGCGTGTGGGACGAGACCAAGCAGACGCTGCGAGAGCTTCTTGCCGAGCACAAGGCCGGCAAGCTCGATCCCGAAGACGCACGCTACATCGAAGGCCTGCACAAGAAGGTGTTCCAGGGGCGCAATGCGGCGGCCGGACCGACAGCGCCGCTCGCGAAGGCGGGTGCGCAAGGCACGCGCGATGTTCGCGAGGTCAAGGCCGACAACGACGATACGGCGACGCAGCGTGCGCCCTCCGGACCAGCAACAGGCGAGTTGATCGCGGCACTGCGCCGGGACATAGACGACATTGTCACGCCGGCGGACATGCCCGAAGCCGAGGAGATGCTCAGGCACGCTCTCCACGCGGCACTCGTAGCCAAGCTCGACGAATACGAAGCCAAGGAAGAAGGCTGATCACTCAATGCGCCCCGAGACCCGTATCGACCGCTGCTTTGCCGCGCTGAAGCGTGAGGGACGCCCCGCGTTCGTGGCCTTCGTCACGGCCGGCGATCCCGACTACGAGACGTCCAAGACCATCCTGCTCGGCCTTCCCGAGGCGGGTGCCGACGTCATCGAGATCGGCATGCCGTTCTCTGATCCCATGGCCGACGGCCCGGCCGTGCAGGCGTCGTCGCTGCGCGCGCTCAAGGCCGGCCAGACAATGAAGCGCACGCTCCAGCTCGTGCGCGAATTCCGCACCAAGGACAATCTCACGCCGATCATCCTGATGGGGTACTACAACCCGATCTATGTCTACCCGAGCGCCGCCTTCCTCGACGAAGCCCGGGATTCGGGCGTCGATGGAATGATTGTCGTCGACGTACCGCCCGAGGCCGACGAGGAGCTCTGCCTGCCGGCCTTAGAGCGAGGATTGAGCTTCATCCGCCTGGCTACGCCGACCACGGACGATGCCCGTCTGCCGGCCGTTCTCGCGAACACTTCGGGCTTTGTCTACTATGTTTCCATCACTGGGATTACCGGGGCGGCCGCGCCAGTGGTATCGGACGTGCGGGCCCAGGTGGCGCGCATCAAGCGCTCGACGCCGCTACCTGTGGTCGTAGGTTTTGGCGTTCGCACGCCGGAACAGGCGCGGACGCTCGCGGACTGCGCCGATGGCGTGGTGGTCGGCTCGGCCCTGGTCGAGACGATCCGCACGACACTCGGATCCGACGGCAAGGCGGGGCCGGACACCGTTTCCTCCGTGCACAGGATCGTTCACAACCTGGCGTCGGGATTGCGTAGCGCGACAGCGCGTGTTTGATGTGCACATCGACGGGGACGAATCGGTCACGTCGTTAAGGATCGCGGAAAAGGCAGCGCCTGGCGCCACAGGTTAGCCATAATTCGGCGCCGATTGATCGCCGTGCTGCGTGTGATCCGCGATTACCGCGAATAGGGCCCAGGGTAGCGCCGAGCGCGCGGGCGTAGTAGGCGAAGCGGCCGGCCCGGGATAGAGACTGCTCCAAGGAGCTGCAGTAGCGTGAACTGGATCAACAACGTCGTCCGCCCGAAGATTCGGAGCCTGCTCACGACCCGTCGTGAGCCGCCGGATGACTTCTGGAAAAAGTGTCCGGGTTGCGGGCAGATGTCCGACCGGCGGACGCTCGAGGAAGCCCAGCTCGTTTTCCCGTGCTGCGGCCATCACGACCGCATGTCGGCGGACCAGCGCGCGAAGCATATCTTCGACGGCGGCAGCTATTCGCGCCTGCCCTCGCCGAGCGTTCCGGTCGATCCGCTCAAGTTCCGCGATGGGCGCCGCTACACGGACCGTCTCAAGGACAGCAAGGCCGCGACCGGCCTCGATGATGCGGTGCTGCTGGCCGACGGCAAGATCGGCGGTCAGTCCGTAACGATCGCCGCGCAAGACTTCCGCTTCATGGGCGGATCCCTCGGCATGGCCGCCGGCGAGGCCATCATCACGGGCATGATGCACGCCGTGGCCAAGGGGTACCCCTTCATCCTCTTCGCGGCCTCGGGTGGCGCGCGCATGCAGGAGGGTATTCTCTCGCTCATGCAGATGCCGCGCACGACCATTGCCGTGCAGAAGCTGCGCGAGGCTCATCTTCCCTACATCGTCGTGCTGACCGACCCGACGACCGGCGGCGTAACGGCGTCCTATGCCATGCTCGGCGACATTCAGATTGCCGAGCCCGGTGCGCTGATCTGCTTTGCCGGCCCGCGCGTGATCCAGCAGACCATCCGCGAGCAGCTGCCGGAAGGTTTTCAGCGCGCCGAGTACCTGCTCGCACACGGCATGATCGACATGGTCGTGCACCGCCACAAGCTGACGGAAACGCTCGCGCGCATCGTGGGCATCCTCATGGCGGGCCGTGCGAAGATCGTGGCGACGGCCAAGAGTTCGGATCCATTGAAGCGCGTCAACGGGCACGCTAACGGCGCGTCGGTCGATGCCAAGCTGCTCGGCCCTAGCCCGCGCGATGCGGAGACGGTCGACGTCGAGCCGGTGTCGGACGACGAGCGTTTCGTCACGCAGTCCAAGAAGGGTCCGATACGCGGTGGTGACGCAGCGGCGAAGCCGCCGGTGAAGGGTTCCCCCAATACTCCCTGACGCTCACTACGCGGAGTCGGCGCTCCTTGGCCGCGGCGGCAGGAACTTGCGCATGTTCAGCGAGGTCGGACAGTCTTCCCCATGACCAGCCTCGATGATCTTCTCGCGCGCATGAAGCAGCTCCATCCGCTGCTCATCGACCTCTCCCTCGATCGCGTCGAGCGACTGCTCGCGGAGCTCGGCAGCCCGCATGAGCATTTGCCACCTGTTGTGCACATCGCCGGCACCAACGGCAAAGGCTCAACGACGGCCTTCCTCAAAGCAATGCTCGAAGCGGCAGGTAAGCGCGTACACGTCTATACCTCGCCGCATCTCGTGCGTTTCAGCGAGCGCATCGCGCTCGGCGGACCCAATGGCGCGCAGCCGATCGACGAGGCCGCGCTTGCCACCCTGCTGAGCCGCGTCGAGAAAATTAACGCGGGACAGCCGATCACCTTCTTCGAGATCACGACGGCGGCCGCTTTCCTAGCCTTCGCGGAGAACCCCGCGGACTTCCTGCTGCTCGAAGTCGGCCTCGGCGGCCGACTCGATACGACAAATGTGGTCGCAAAGCCTGCGCTCGCTGTCATTACGCCGATCTCCATGGATCACGCCGATAAGCTCGGCGACACCGTCGAGAAGATCGCCGCCGAGAAGGCCGGCATCATGAAGCGCGGAGCGGCTTGCGTCGTTGCGCGCCAGACGCCCGAGGTCGATGACGTGCTCAACATCGAGGCGCGCCGACGTGGCGCACGGCTCATACGCTGGGGCGAGCAATTCGATGCCTTCGCGCAGCGCGGTCGCCTCGTCTTCCAGCGCGAAGACCAGCTGCTCGACCTGCCGATGCCGGCGCTCATCGGCCCGCATCAGATCGTCAATGCCGGCACGTCGGTGGCGGCGGCGCTGGAGCTCGGCATCGACGAGCACGCCATTGCTGCCGGCCTGACGGGCGCGCGCTGGCCGGCGCGCATGCAGCTTCTCGGCCGAGGCGCGCTCACGCGCGATCTGCGACCCGACTGCGAGGTCTGGCTCGACGGCGGGCACAATCCTGCTGCCGGCGAGGTGATTGCGCGCACGCTTGCCGATCTCGAGGAGCGCTCGCCGCGTCCCCTCGCACTGGTGGTCGGCATGATGGGCCAGAAAGACGCCGCCGGTTTCTTGCAGCCCTTCGCCGGACTCGCGCGGCAGGTCGTGACCGTCCCGGTTCCCGGCGCGCATATGCCGCCCGTGAAGCCCGAGGTGCTGGCCGATGTGGCGCGCCGGGTCGGCCACAATGCCGTGGCTGCCGAGGGCGTGGAACAGGCGCTCGATATTGCCGCGCGCACGACGGACGGCCCGCTGCGCATTCTCATCTGCGGCTCGCTCTACCTGGCCGGGCACGTGCTGGCCCTCCAGGACGGTCGCGAGACGCAAAGCAATTGAGCTGGCAACTGAGCCGGGCAACTGAGGTTGCGCAGCCGGGCGGCCTGGGATAAAGAGCTGTGGCCTTTTCGCGCCCGGCCTCCGGCGCTGTGGAAAGCTTCGGGCGCGTAGCTCAGCGGTAGAGCACACCCTTCACACGGGTGGGGTCACAGGTTCAATCCCTGTCGCGCCCACCATGGGCTTCCAGAACACCCTCCGGCAGCTGAAATCCATCCGGTGCCCAAAATGCATGAGCGCACCGCACACTGCCATTCTTCGTTGCTCAAAAGCCGATATTGGACGACCTTCGCGTCATCGTGACTGTCCCACGCAATAAGGAAACGTCCATCATGCGCCCCAACCGCCTTCGCGCCCTCCTGAATGCGAACCAGCCGACCATCGGCACGCATCTGCTGTCGAGTTGGCCGACGCTCGTCGAGCTGATCGGCGATGCCGGCAACTACGACTACGTCGAGTTCACGGCCGAGTACGCGCCATTCACCATGCACGATCTGGACAATCTCGGCCGGGCGCTGGAGCTCAAAAATCTCGGCGGCATGATCAAGGTCGAGCAGACGCAGTGGACGCATCAGTCCATGCGGGCGATCGGCTCGGGCTTCCAGAGCATCCTGTTCGCGGATGTGCGCACCGTTGCCGACGCGGAAGCCTGCATCGCGGCCGTGCGCGCGGAAACGCCTGGCACCGGCGGACGTCTGGGCGTCGGCATGCGGCGCGACGTCGGCACCGTGCGCGAAGGCGGCTCGCCAGCCTATGTCGAGGCCCTCAATGACGTCGTGATCGCCATCATGGTCGAAAAGCGGGAGTGCGTCGAAGATCTCGATGCGATCCTGTCTGTCAAAGGCATCGACATGGTGCAGTTCGGAAGCTCCGACTATTCCATGAGCCTCGGCCTTACCGGTCAGCGGACGCATCCCGACGTCGTGAAGGCGGAACGGAAGACCATCGAGACGGCATTGAAGATGGGCCTGCATCCGCGCGTGGAACTCGCCGACATCAAGCTGGCGGCGCCGTACATCGAGATGGGCGTAAAGCACTTCTGCATCGGGTGGGACGTCCGCATTCTCTACAACTGGTGGCAGGCCAACGGTGCGGGCATCCGCGGCATGCTGGGGGGCTCGAGTCCAGCCTCTCCCGAAAAGAAGCCCGCGAGCACGTACTAAGCCTTTCGCCGTCGCCCAAAGGGTCGGAGTAGATCGTTCCGACCCTTCACAGGGCGCGCCCCAGGCTTAATCCCGCCGCGTCCGCCATGATTACGCCATCGATTCAGGCTCGTGGCATGTGGCGTCCCGCCGCTTGACCCTGCCCCGGGGAGCGGTGAATGCTGTCGTGTAATTGCGACAATGAGCTGACATGTACGTGACCGCTCGGCTGCGGCACGGCGGATTGGCCGAGCGCGGCTCAACTATTGGGTGGGGTTCATGAATATCGTGATGGTCGGTTCGGGGTATGTCGGGCTCGTATCGGGAGCCTGCTTTGCCGACTTCGGGCACAACGTAACCTGCGTCGACAAGGACGCGCGCAAGATCGAGGCCCTCAACGAAGGCCGTATCCCGATCTACGAGCCGGGTCTTGCCGAACTCGTTGCCAAGAACATGAGGAGCGGCCAGCTCAGCTTCACGACCGAGCTTGCCGAGCCCGTATCGACGGCCGATGCCGTCTTCATTGCAGTCGGCACACCATCGCGTCGCGGCGACGGCCACGCGGATCTCTCCTATGTGCACGAAGCTGCGCGCGAGATCGCCCGTGCCGTGAAGGGTTTCACCGTGGTCGTGACCAAGTCGACGGTGCCTGTCGGTACGGGGGACGATGTCGAGCGCATCATCGGCGAGACGAACAAGGAGGCCGACGTTGCCGTCGCCTCCAACCCGGAGTTCCTCCGCGAAGGCGCTGCCATCTCCGACTTCAAGCGTCCGGACCGCATCGTTGTCGGCACCGATGATGAGCGCGCGCGCCAGGTGATGAACGAGGTCTACCGGCCGCTCTTCATCAATGCCTCGCCCATGATGTACACCTCGCGGCGCACGGCCGAGCTCATCAAGTACGCGGGCAATGCCTTCCTCGCCATGAAGATCACCTTCATCAACGAGATTGCCGACCTCTGCGAGAAAGTCGGTGCCAACGTACAGGAAGTCGCGCGAGGCATTGGCGCCGACAACCGCATCGGCAGCAAGTTCCTGCACGCCGGACCGGGCTATGGCGGCTCTTGCTTCCCGAAGGATACGGTGGCGCTAGTCAAGACGGCGCAGGACAATGATGCGCCATTGCGGCTCATCGAGGCGACGGTCGCGGTGAACGACACGCGCAAGCGGGCCATGGCGCGGAAGATCATCTCGGCCATGGGCGGCGACGTACGCGGCAAGACCATCGCGATCCTCGGCCTCACCTTCAAGCCAAATACCGACGACATGCGCGAGTCGCCCGCGCTCTCGATCGTTCAGGCTTTGCAGGATGCTGGCGCCATCATCCGTGCCTATGATCCCGAAGGCATGGAGCAGGCCAAGCAGTTCATGACGGACGTCGCCTACTGCAAGAATGCCTATGAGGCGGCGAAGGACGCATCTGCGATCGCTCTGATCACCGAATGGGACCAGTTCCGCGCCCTCGATTTCAAACGGCTGAAGAAGGCCGTCGCAGTGCCGCTGCTTGTCGACCTGCGCAATGTCTACCGGCCCGAGGAAGTGAGCCGGCATGGCTTCACCATTGTCGGCATCGGACGGAAGGCCTAGCATAGGGACGGACTTCCAGAGCGGCTTTGATCGTTGCCTGCCCGCGGCGGCATCCGCCACGCGAGCCCGAGAATTTGCGGCGCACGTCGACGGTGCACCGTGTCAATCAGGAGGAAACTCGCGATGCTGAAGTTCTACTTCTCCGGCGCTCCGAACCCGACCAAGATCGCGCTCTTTCTCGAGGAGACGGGGCTGCCTTACGAGGCGATCGCCGTCGACACGCGCAAGGGCGAGCAGTTCAAGCCCGAGTTCGTCGCCATCAACCCGAACTCGAAAGTTCCCGTGATCGTCGATGGCAGCGTGACGGTTTTCGACTCGAACGCGATCCTGCTCTATCTCGCCGAGAAGACCGGCAAGTTCCTCCCCGCGTCGGCAGATCGCGGCGCGATGCTCTCGTGGCTCATGTTCGTTGGCACGGGCGTCGGTCCCTACGCGGGACAAGCCGTGCACTTCCAGCATTTCGCGCCGGAGAAGATACCGTACGCCATCACGCGCTACGTCTTCGAGGCCGAGCGCCACTTCGGCATTCTCAATGATCATCTCGCCAAGCACAAATACATGGTCGGCGAGACGTACTCGATCGTCGACATGGATGTCTGGGGCTGGGCGCGCATGATCCCGTTTGTGCTCGGCAAGGATGCCTTCGAGAAGCTGCCGCACCTCAAGCGTCTCGTCGACGAGATCGAGGCACGGCCTGCGGCGCAGCGCGCGCTCAAGATCAAGGACAAGTTCGTCTTCAAGGCCGAGATGGACGACGAGGCGCGTCGCAACATGTTCCGCCACATCAAGGCCTGATCGGGAGCGGCCATGGCCGGCGAGATCAGCGAGTCGGAAGCCACGGGCGAGATCGCGACGATCTTCGCGGAGTTGCGGACACTGTGGGGCGTGCCCTATGTGTCCGCCATCCATCGATATCTCGCGGCAAAGCCCGGCTTTCTCGAATGGTCCTGGCATGCGGTTTCACCCGGCTTTCGAGATGGCACTGGGCAGGAGGCGGCTTGGCGCGCAACGGCGGACCTCGCCGTGCCGCCACTCGATCCCATTCCGGCAGCGGCTTTGCGCGTGTGGGGCATCGACGCCATGGCACTTGCGGCCGTGCGCACGGCGGCCGAGGGATTTGTCCGCGTCGCGCCGGTCAACATGGTCTTTGCCGGCCTGCTGAAGCAGCTGCTGGAAGGTGCAGAACCATCGGGCGACGGAGCCCGGCGGGCGGAATGGACGGCACCCGTGCCGTTACCCGCACCGCCCGAGATGGTCGATCTCGCCCGGCTCGATCCGGCGGCGCGCGCCGCGACGATGCTGCTCGCTTCAGAAATGGCCGGGAAACCGTTCGTGCCCGGGCTCTATCGGATGCTGGCGCACTGGCCGGGGCTCATGGCCCATCTCGCGACGGCACTCGGCCCGCGTCTCACGAGTGCACCGGTCACGTCGGCTTTCGACGAGCTGCGACGACGCATCGATACGGCTGTGCCCGAGGTGCTCGCGGGCCTGCCGCCTGTCTCGTCGTCGCGACCGCGTCCCTCGGGTGCTGATCTCGCGGACTTCTTCAATGTCGGCCAGACGTACCGGCGTACGAGTCCCGAGCTGGTCGTCGTCGGCAAGTTGCTGGCGGACGCGCTGCCGAAATCGATCGACTAGGTCCCGACCGTCAGCGGTGCCGTGAAGCGCTGCAGCGTTGCGATCACGCTGTTCGCGACGGTGAGACCGGTCCGCGGGTTCTCGGGCGACGGGATATTGGCGACCGTCATCTTCACGCTTCCCGAGTCCGAGCTGACCGTCACCGTGTGCGTGTTGCGGTTCACACCCGGATCCGCCCACACTTCGACCTGCGTCGCATCCGGCCCGACACCCGCGAGTCCGAGCGCTGCCGCGACATTTACATTCGCGGGAAAGGCCTTCGCCGCCGCACGCGCACTGCCGCGGAACACGCAGAGTGGCGCCGTCAGATTGTCGACGCTGATGTTGTTCTCGACGAGATAGGGCGCGCCGGCGAGGCCATTCGGCGGCTTTCTGGTTTCGAGGCGGACTTCGTGGATCTTGCCGACGGCCATGGCGCGCACTGTGTCGAGACCAAGCAGGGCGCCCGTCGGCACGACGATGCGCGCACCCGTCGTCTTCGCCTTCTCGACGAGATCCATATTGCCGATCAGCGCGCCGACCGAGAGCGGCAGGAACCAGCGCCCGCGTGCGATCGCCGCGTCGGCAACCTCGCGGAAGACCGCAGCCGGCACACACTCGATGATGATGTCCGCGCGTTCGGCAAGCTCGGCGAGCCCAACGACAGCAGGCGGTGATTTCAGCTCGGCGACGCGCGCCCGACCCCGAGCCTCATCCTTCGCACTGACGGCGGCGAGGGAGATGCCCGGCACGGCACCGGCATCGACCATTTTGGCGACTTTGAGACCGATGGCGCCGAGGCCGGCGATCGCGAGTGTGTAGGCCATAGGTCTCTCTCTCTCTCCATATCAGTGGGCGGATATCCTGCACATTCGTCGCAAGACCCGCGTTTTGATTATGCCTCCCTACCATAATCCGCGCCGGGCGTTGCCGTCAGGGCCTGAGTTCGCTATGCCGCCATGGAGAATTCCTCAGAAGGAGTGGTCACTATGGGTGAGACAATCGGCTGGATCGGCGTCGGCAGCATCGGCCACCGCATGGCGAAGCATCTGGCCAAGGCTGGGTACGCGCTGGTCGTGGCGGATGCCGGCAGCACCGCACGCGCGCCGGAAGGCAGCACGATCGCCAAGTCGAACGCCGAGGTCGCCGCCAGCGCCGAGATCATCATCCTCTCGCTGCCCGACGGCAAGATCAGCGTCGCGGTCGCCAAGGAAATCGCCGGCGCACCGGGCCGCAAGGCCAAGACGGTCGTCGATACCTCGACTATCGGTATTGCCGCTGCCGAGGAAGCAGCCGCCGTTCTCGCCGCCGCCGGCGTCACCTACATTGATGCGCCGGTGTCAGGCGGCATTGCGGGCGCCGACAAGGCCACGCTCTCGGTCATGCTAGCCTGCGCAGAGGCGGATTACGAGCGCGTGAAACCGATCATGGCGCACATGGGCAAGCCCTTCCACATCGGCCCGCGGCCAGGTCAGGGTCAGGCGGTGAAGCTGCTCAACAACTACCTCTCGGGGGTTGCGCAGGCCGCAAGCTGCGAGGCCGTCGCCTTTGGCGTCAAGCAGGGCATACCGATGGCCAAGATCCTCGAAGTCGTGAACGTCTCGACCGGGCGCAACACGGCGACCGATGACAAGTTCCCCCGCCGCATAATCAACGAGGCCTATGACGCCGGCTTCACCGCGGCGCTGCAGGCGAAGGACGTCCGGCTCTATCTCGAGAGCGCCAAGAAGAGCGAGATCCCGAGCCAGGTCGCGTCGACGGTTGTGGATGTGTGGAACAAGTTCGAGAAGGATTGGTCGGGCGCCGATATCACGCACATGTACCCTTACACGCGGGATGGCCGCGTGCCGCCGAAGAAGGCCTGAGGCCTTTCGGGTATTAACCGAATTCAAGTCTCAACTGGCTCGCCCGGCGAAAGTCGGGCGGGCTTTTTTGACCTTTCGGTGACGAAAAATATATCTGTATTTCATGGATTTAATTCATTGGTCTGTCCGGCATCACCAAGTGGTCCCGGGTTTTAATCAAGTATTAATGAAGGTGAGTAATGCTCAAACAAATCATTCAAAAATTGCTGTAAATTTGCGCCGTATATGGAGTTCGGCGAATGCTCGAGACTGGCCTTGTCCTGGGGATGACTGCGACGCACCTCGGCGTGCCGCTCGCGGATCTCATGGCATGGGGGCTCATGATCGCACTGCTCGTCGCGCCGGTGGTGCAACTCGACGACAGCCGGCGCCAGCGCCTTATCAAGGCCGCCGCGCGCAATTCGTCTGACAAGGTCGGCGTCATTCGCCTCGCTGTTGCTCCGCGCCGCATTCCGGAGGAGCCCCGGGAGGTTGTCGCCGTCGTGCCCGCCGCGACGCGCCTCTCGGCTGCCGAGCAGTGGCAGGCCGTCTCGCGCCTCGTCAGCTCTGGCACCGAGCGCGCCATCGCCGTCGCGCGCGATCAAGCAGCCATTCGCCTAGAACTCGACTCGCTCGACTACTCGCTCGAGAACCTGCGTCGCGAGCTGGCCGCTGTGATGACCCTTCCCTCGGTCACGCGCAGTGCGGACCTCGTGCCGGTGCGCGCCGCCAGCCGCTCGCACGCTCTGGCGGCGTAACGTCGGTCGCTTCGCGAGTGGGGCTTTCGCCCCACACCCCAACCGGGTGACACCCCCGGAGCCCCCGCCTTTGTTGATTTTGGAGTGCGCCGCGAGCGCCATCTTCCCCTTCTCCCCGCTCGCGGGGAGAAGGTCGGGATGAGGGGCGGGAACTTGCGCGACGTCAGCGTATGCCGCCACCCCTCACGTCGTGCTGAAAGCACGCCTCTGGCGTGGCCCTCTCCCCGCACGCGGGGAGAGGGGATGTTCCTTCTCACGTCGAAGACGCGACTAGACCCGCACCGGCAATCCCAACGTCTGCAGAACTGCTAGGGTCGCAGTAACGGTCATCACGGCAATGACGGTGCTGACGGCAACGGCTGCGGAGACGGACCCGACGGCACGCTCGTATCGCGAGGCGAAGATGAAGGCGTTGGCGCCGACCGGCATGCAGGTGAAGACAGCAAGAACGCCTGCCCAGACCGGCGTGAGCCCGAATACTGTGATGCCGAGCCACAGCGCCACAGCGGGAAATGCGATCAGCTTCAGCACCACGATCAGCAGCAGCGTCGGCGTCTGGCCGATGAGCTTGTAGCGCGCGAGCGTCATGCCGAGTGCCGTCAGCGATACGGGAATGGCGGCACCTCCGAGCAGCAGGATCAGCTTGTCGAGAACTTCCGGCAAGCCGAAACCGCTCCAGCGCCAGAGAGTACCGATGATGACGGCCGCGATGATCGGATTGCGCACGAGATCGAGCACGGTGCGCGCGGTCGAGGCGAGCGAGCCGCTGCCGATGCCGCGCAACGTCAACTCCATGTGCAGCGTGCCGAGCATCCAGAGCAGGACCGAGTCGCATGTGACGAGAATGGCGACCGGCGTGGCGGCTTCCGGGCCGAAAGCCGAGAGGATCACGGGAATGCCGAGCAGGAGCCCGTTTCCGAACACGCTGGCAAAGGCGACGGCCGGCGCGTCGGCGGCAGGTCGGCGCAGCGCGAGCAGTGTCGCGAGGCTTGCCGCGATCCAGATGACGGCGACACCTGAAGCATAGGCACCCGCGAGCAGCCATGGCGATTGCGCGGGTGGCGCCATGGTCGCCATGGCGCGGAAGAGCAGGGCGGGAATGAGGATCTTGAACGCGAACTGGCTCAGCAGCGGGCCGGCTTCGTCCGGTATGTAGCGCACGCGGTTCACGCACCAGCCGATGGCGATCAGCCCGAACACGGGCGCGACGAGCATGAAGATCGCGAGCATTGCCGCTCCGGTCTGGTTTTGAGGGCTGGAGCGGTGGTGCTATCCCGCGATCTTGGAGAAGTCGGCAACGCCGAGCGTGGCGGCGCGGATCTGCGAGAGCAGGCGCAGGCGATTGACGCGCAGATCCTTGTTGTCCGCGTTGACGGTCACCTGATCGAAGAAATCGTCGACAGGCTTACGCAGCTCGGCCAGTGCATTCATCGCGCCGGTGAAATTCTCGACCGCGATGGCGGCGACGGTGTCCTGCTTCACGCTCTCGATGGCCGCGGCGAGCGTAGTCTCGGCCTTGGCTTCGAGCAGCTTGATCTCGTACTCGCCGGTGTAGGTCGTCTTGTCCTTCTTCTCCTCGATGGTGAGGATGTTCGAGGCGCGCTTCACGCCCGCGAGCAGGTTCGCGCCGTCGTCGGTTTTGAGGAAGGCATCCAGCGCTTCGACGCGCTTCACGATCAGCGCGAGGTCGTCCTGCCCGCCGAGCGCGAACACGGCATCGATAAGATCATGCCGTGCACCCTTCTCGCGGAGGTGGACCTTCAGGCGGTCGGCGAAGAAGGAGAGGAGATCTTGAGTTACTCCTTCCGGACCGGCAGTCACGGTCGGTTCGCGTTCCGCCATCTGCGACGACAGCAGCAATCGGGTGTTCCAGATTGTCTTGGAGAGAGCCAACCGGACATCATTCTCCAGTACGATGCGGATCACGCCGAGCGCAGCGCGCCGCAACTGATACGGATCGCCGGAACCCGTCGGCTTCTCGCCGATGGCCCAGAAACCGACGAGTGTGTCGAGCTTGTCGGCGAGAGCCACCGCGATGGCCGTCGCATCGCCCTCGCTCTCCAGCGGCACCGTGTCGGACGGTCCCTTGGGCTTGTAGTGCAGCTCGATGGCGCGCGCGATCTCGGGCTTGGTGCCAGCTTTCTCCGCGTAGTACCGCCCCATGAGCCCTTGCAACTCCGGGAACTCGCCGACCATGCCTGAGACGAGATCGGCCTTGGCGAGCTGAGCGGCGCGACGCGCGTCTTCCGGCACCGCATCGACAGCGCCGGCAATCTGGAACGCCAGCTCCGCAATGCGCTCGACGCGATCCTTCTGGCTGCCGAGCTTCTCGTGGAAGGTGATGCCTTCGAGCGCGAGCGCCATCTCGTCAAGCGGGCGCTTCAGATCCTGCTCCCAGAAGAAGCGGGCGTCACTCAGTCGCGCGCGAATGACCTTCTCGTTGCCCGAGACGATCTGCTTGCCGCCGTCCACTGCGATCAGGTTCGATACCGCGAGAAAGCGGTTCGCGAGCTTGCCCGTCTTCGGATCACGCAGCGAGAAGCACTTCTGATGTGCCTTCATGGACGTGATGAGGCATTCGGCCGGCACTTCGAGGAAGGCTTCGTCGAAGTGGCCCATCAGTACGGTCGGCCATTCCGTGAGGCCGGCGTTCTCGGCGAGCAGCGCGTCGTCGGCGACCAGCTCCAGCTTGTGCTTTTTCGCCAGTGCCTCGGCCTGCTCGCGGATCATCTCCGCGCGCTCGGAGGCGGGCAGCAGCACCTTCGCCTCCTTGAGCTTCGTGCCGTAGTCCTCGAAGCTCGTGACGGTGAAAGGCGTATTGCCGTGGAAGCGGTGGCCGCGTGTCGTGTTCGAGGCTTCGACGCCCGCCCATGCGAACGGCACGACCTTGCCGCCGAGCAGGCAGAGAATGCCGTGCAGCGGACGCACCCACGTCTCCGGCCGGCTACCCCAACGCTGGGACTTCGGCCACGGGAATTTTTCGAGCACGGCCGGCACGACCTCGGCGATGATCTCCGCAGCCGCGCGGCCGGGCTTCTCGATCTTGGCGACGTAGTAGTCGCCCTTCTTGTCGCTGACGACGGTCGCCTCGCCGATCGATGCGAGTCCCGCTGACTTCAGGAAGCCGGCGATCGCCTGCTCGGGTGCGCCGACGCGCGGGCCTTTGCGCTCATCGGAGATGGCCGGCGAGCGTGCAGCAACGTCCTTCACGACGAGCGTCAGGCGACGCGGCGTCGAGAAGCTCATGGCTGCGCCCACGGCGAGGCCGGTGGCGGCGAGACCTTCGAGGACGAGGCGCTTCAAATCCTCCGCCGCACGCACCTGCATGCGCGCCGGAATTTCTTCGGAGAACAGCTCGAGCAGAAGTTCAGACATGGTTGGTAGCTCGTGTTCTGCGCCGTCGCATCGAGCGCGGCGCGAATCCCCCTCCCCCTTGTGGGGAGGGGTTAGGGGTGGGGGGACGCCCGTCGGCGGAGAGAGGCTCTATCGCTGATGTTCTGCGGTGCCCCCCCCCCCTGCCCCCCCCCACAAGGGGGGAGGGGATTAGGTCGAGAGTGTTGGGGCCGTCGTGCCCATCTTCCGTCAGGAGGCCAAGCGTAACAAAAATCTCAGTCTCGACACCATCGAAGTTCGTCAGGACCTCGTGGTTCCAAAAGCGGCGGACGCGATAGCCCTGGCTCTCCAGCCAACGCGTCCGGCGTCGATCTGCGACAAGTCCTTTCGACTCGCCGTGTTGAGCGCCATCGACTTCCAGGACCAATTTTGCCGAATGATCGCAGAAGTCGGCGATATAGGGACCGATGGGCGCCTGCTGGCGAAACTGAAAGCCCCGCCTGTTCAGGTCGCGCAGTGCGCGCCACAGCCTGACCTCCGCATCGCTCTTGTCTCGCCGCATGCGACGAGCCCGTTCGCTCATCAGATTGGTCACGCGACACGCTCCAGCCGTTACTGCGGGTTGATGCCGAGCTGCACGCCGAGCAGATGCAGCACATATATTGTCGCGCCGATGATGCCGAGCACCAGAAGCACGCGGATCAGCGGCAGCATTTCCTGGAGCATGTTGCCGATCACGTAGCTGATGAACCAGCCGAGCGCGCCGCCGCCGATCAAGCCGGCAAAGCCGACGCCGAGCCCACCCGTCTGAAAGCCGAACCACGCGCCCATTGCCGCAAGTCCGACAATGCCGAGCAGGCTGACCGTGGAGAACACGCGCATCCAGAGCGGCGGCATCTTGGGAGCGCGCGGCTGCTTTGCCTTGGCCTCCTTGCGTGCGGCTTGCCGCGCCTTCATCGTCCTCATGCGCCGCCTCCCTCGGTCTGCAGCCAGGCGCCACAGCACGCCTTCGCCAGCTCGCGCACGCGCAGTATGTAGCTCTGTCGCTCCGTTACGGAGATCACGCCGCGTGCATCGAGCAGGTTGAAAATGTGCGAAGCCTTGATGCACTGATCATAGGCCGGCAGCGCCAGCAGGTGGCGGCCGCAGCTTGTGTTCGTTGGCGCGCCCTTTGCCAGCAGCGACTGGCATTCGCCCTCGGCATCCTTGAAGTGACGGAGCAGCAGCTCGGTATCGGCGTACTCGAAATTGAAGCGTGAGTACTCCTGCTCGGCCTGCAGGAAGATATCGCCGTACGTGAGCTTGCGCGCGTCATTGCGGCCGTTGAAATTGAGATCGTACACCCGATCGACGCCCTGCACGTACATAGCGAGGCGCTCGAGACCATAGGTGATCTCGCCGGAGACGGGATTGCAGTCGAAGCCACCGACCTGCTGGAAGTAGGTGAACTGCGTCACCTCCATGCCGTTGCACCACACCTCCCAGCCGAGACCCCAGGCGCCGAGCGTCGGGCTCTCCCAGTCGTCCTCGACGAAGCGGATGTCGTTGACCGAGGTGTCGATGCCGATGGCGTCGAGGCTCTTGAGATACAGATCCAGGATGTCCGGCGGTGACGGCTTCATGATCACCTGGAACTGATAGTAGTGCTGCATCCGGTTCGGATTATCGCCGTAGCGGCCATCCTTCGGCCGGCGCGAGGGCTGCACGTAGGCGGCATTCCAGGCCTTGGGACCGAGTGCGCGCAGCGTCGTTGCGGGATGGAACGTGCCGGCGCCAACTTCCATGTCATAGGGCTGTAGGACGACGCAGCCCTGCGCGCCCCAGAATTGCTGAAGCGTCAGGATGAGGTCCTGAAACGAATGGCGCGGATCAAGCGCACCCGGAAATGCAGTCGCGGTTTCGGAGGGCGACCTTTTCACAGTCGACTGAGGCATGGCCACGGATTTCACTAAGTCAGGGGCTATCGGTCTGGGCGCAATATACGCATTCCGGGCCTCACGTCATTAAGCATTCGGCCCCGGGTTCAGACGCCTGGCGGCGGGGTAAGCGGGAGGGAAGGCCAACTGATGGAAATCGTGAGCTGGATCGGTTGGCTCGCGGTAGCACTGGCGGGCTGGATCTGGTCCATCGCCTGGCTGCTCATCGGCGGCTGGGTCTCGACGCTCCTGCAGATTCTCGTGATCGTTTTCCTGGTCTTCGCCTTCAAGTACGGCTGGCGTCGTGCGCCGCTGGAGATGGTGCTGCGTGTGCGACCAGTGGGAGGCTGGCTCTGGCGCTGGATCACATCACGCGAGCCACGCCCTGCTTATGAGAGCGGCGCGGGCGTGCCTCAGGTGCGCATTGTCCGCGTCAAGGATTTTGGCGACATCAATCTGTCCAGCCTGCTCAATGTGGTCATGCTGGCAGGCCTCGGACTACTCTGGGCGCTGTAAGGCGGTCCTCGCTTCGGCGATCAATAGTTGCCGAGCGGATTGACCGGGCCGATGCCGCGCAGGATCTGGCCGATGAGGCCCTGATCACGCGATTGGCTCGGCGTCTCGCGCTTCACGTAGTCGAAGATTTTGCCGTCCTTGCGCCCATACTGAGCGACGCGATCCACAGTGCCGACAGGATTGAAGTAAACCGCGAGCACCTTCCGGTCCGTCTCGGTCGGCTTCATGAACGCCATCTGCTGCGTGGTGCTGGAGATGTAGTAGTAGGCCATGCCACCAGAGATGGACGACGTCGTATCGGGCGTGCCGAGCGCGAGGCGCACGGCATCCTGACTCATGCCGGGCTGGACCTGCTGAAGGTCGCTCTCCTGGAAATGATGGCCGTGCGTCATGGTCGTCGGCGAGCAGGCGCCGGCACCGACCGCAAGTGCTGCAATGAGCGCGCCGATTGCCGGCAGCCGCAAACCTGAACGGACAGAAAGGCGAGAAACGCGTTGGCTCGTCATAACCCCATGCTCCCCCGAGCTGCTCCCCGCCTGCTGGCCGTGCCCCGGTGTGTATCTCGTGAGCGCCGGCACCGCATCGCCGAATCGCCCCCGTGCCGACCTTGACATCCGCCTAGCGTGGGCATCTTACACTGGCAATGCGGCGGCGTCGCCGTTTCCCCGACTGATTGCCGGGCTGGCCAACCCGGGCTTGGTGTGTTCAAACCCCCTAAAAGGCACATTCAGCACGTCTTCGGAGCCCTTTGAAAGCAATGCCCTCTGCCCCGTCACCCGCGAAATCTTTTTGGTCGAGCTTCTCGTCTCTGACCCGGCGGGCGCCGCAGGATCGTGCAGGTCAGAGCCTGTACGAGGGAATTGTGGCACAAGCGCGCTCCGAGCCCTTCTACCGCGATCACGGCGTGCTCGATACGGTGCATGGGCGCTTCGAGATGATTGTCCTGCACGTGGCGCTTGTGGTTGGGCGCCTGGGTCGCGAAGGCGATGCAGGGCAGCAGACAGGGCGGGCCATGCTGGAGGCCTTCGTTTCGGACATGGATGATGCCTGCCGCCGTCTCGGTGTTGGCGATATGGGAGTGCCTCGCCATGTGAAGAAGGCAGCCGTGGCCGTGCTCGAGCGTGGCAATGCCTATCGCGCGGCCATTGCAGCTGACAGCGATGGCAGCGCGCTTGCGGGTGTGCTGGCCGCTGAGATCTGGCAAGCGCCCGATGCTGCCGCGGATGGCGCGCGCGCGCTCGCGGCGTACGTGCGTCGCGCTGTCGCGTCTCTCGAAATGCAGGATGGTGCAAGCCTCGTTGCCGGTGCGGTTGGCTTTCCCGAGCCGCCGGTGCGCGAAGGAGCTTGAGCATGAACGCGATCATCGATTGGACGCACGAGACGCGCGCGGTTCCTGAAGCTGGGCTCGATGTAGCGCGCGAAGCCAACAATGATACCCGTGTCGCGCTCGCCGAGGCGCTCGGCATCGATGCCTGCACGCGTCTCGTCGCGCATTACACGATCAAACCTTTCGAGTCCGGCCGCTTCGAGCTGCATGGAACAGCGGAGATGGAGGCTCAACAGGTGTGTGTCATCACGCTCGAGCCGCTCACGCGGATCTATCGCGTGCGGCTCGACGTGGCGTACTGGCCGGCGGAGCTGTTGGGCAACGGACCAGGAGCGGACATCGACAGTCTTGCCGATGATCCCGAGCCGATCGAGGACGGCTGCCTGGATGTGGGCCGCATCATCTACGAGGAGCTGGCGAGCACCATTGATCCCTTCCCGCGCAGCGACGACGCCACCTTCGAGTGGAAGGAAGAGCAGACTCCCGCGCGCGACAACCCCTTTGCAGCGCTCGAGAAACTCAAGCGGCCCAATAATTGACCCGCTTGTAAGTCCCTACTCCGCGACCATATCTAGCGGCATCGTCCGGCGACTGCCGGATCCTACGACAGTCGAGGTCCTGTTGGTGTTCTCCCTCTTTTCGCGGCCCCCCACGGTGCCGGTTCTGCGCTTTACCGGTCCCATCGGCATGGCAACGCCGCTGCGCCCTGGCCTCTCGCTTGCCAGTGCTGCAGGCGCCATCGAGAAAGCCTTCAAGGCCTCGAAGCTGCCGAGCGTTGCCGTGCTGATAAACTCGCCCGGCGGCAGCCCCGTGCAGTCGCATCTCATCTACAAGCGCATCCGCCAGCTCGCGGGCGAGCACGGCAAGCGTGTCTATGTCTTCTGCGAGGATGTTGCGGCTTCGGGCGGCTATTTCCTCGCCATAGCTGGTGACGAGATTTATGCCGATCCCTCATCGATCGTCGGCTCGATTGGCGTCGTCTCGGCGGGCTTCGGTTTCGACAAGGCTATCGAGAAACTCGGCATCGACCGCCGCGTCTACACGGCCGGCAGGTCGAAGGCGATCCTCGATCCCTTCAAGCCCGAGAAGGCCGAGGACATCGCGCGCCTGCGCGAGCTTCAGAAGGATATCCACGACACCTTCATCGGGCTTGTGAAGGAGCGCCGGGGCGCCCGCCTTGCCGGAGTCGCGGAGGACGAGCTTTTCTCCGGTGCCTTCTGGACCGGCCGAAAGGCAATGGAGTATGGCCTCATCGACGGCATTGCCGATGTCAGGACGCGGATGCGCGAGCTGCACGGCGACAAGGTGCGCCTGCGCGTCATTCCCATGGGTGGCGGCGGTCTCTTGTCCCGCTTCCGTCGGATGCCGAGTTTTAACCTCGATGGCTTCGCCGCAGCCGCGCCATCCACATGGTCTGCGACACTTCCCGCGGACGTGATTTCAGCCCTGGAAGCCCGGGCGTTATGGTCACGTTTCGGCCTCTAAGTGTGCTACTCTACCGGCCAGGAGGGCTGGATATGCCGCAACTCGTTGGATTGATGGTCGTGGGCGCAGGGCTCTATGGGGCCTACAAGGCTTTCGGCCGCATCGCGCAGCAGGTTTCCGAGCACATGGCGCGTGCTGACGCGGAGCTGAATCGCCGGACCGCCGAGGTGCGCATCAAGGAAAAAGATCTTGGCGCGCTCGAGTGGGACGAGGTGCAGCAGGTCTATCGGCCCAAGCGCCTGCGCTGACGGGCCTTCTCTAGAAACGACACCCCGAAGTTGCGCGGCCGCTGCTTTGCGCGCCTGACGCGGGAACCTCTTGTAATCTATTAGCAACGAATCTGTCATCTGGCTGTGTGGTAGCGTTTACACAGGCCGGACCGACTGCTAGAAGCCCGATGCAGCAGCCAGCAAGGAGCATCGGGCCATGCCCCTCGACGCGCGCCAGAACGCAGGCGGACACGAGCCGCCGCGGATCAAGCTCGTTGCCGGCAACTCGAACCATCCCCTCGCCGACGCAATCTCGTCCAACCTGAAGGTGCCCCTCGCCCGCAGCGTCGTCAGGCGCTTTGCGGACATGGAGGTCTTCGTCGAGATCCAGGAGAACATGCGCGGCGAGGACGTCTATGTCATTCAATCGACGTCGTTTCCCGCCAACGACAATCTGATGGAGCTGCTGATCCTCGTCGATGCGCTGAAGCGCTCGATGGCGCGGCGGATCACGGCCGTGATGCCCTATTTCGGCTATGCTCGTCAGGATCGCCGGCCTGGTCCCCGCACGCCGATCTCGGCGAGGCTGGTCGCGAACCTGATCGAGCGCGCTGGTGTTGATCGCGTGATGGCGGTCGACCTTCACGCCGGGCAAATCCAGGGCTTCTTCGACATCCCGACCGACAATCTTTTCGCGGCGCCGGTGATGACGCGCGACATCCTCGAGCGCCACGACGTCTCGAAGCTGATGGTCGTATCGCCGGACGTCGGCGGCGTCGTGCGCGCACGCGCGCTGGCAAAGCGCATCAATGTTCCGATTGCGATCTGCGACAAGCGCCGCGAGCGGCCCGGCGAGTCCGAGGTGATGAACGTCATCGGCGACGTCAGGGGCAAGTGCTGCCTGCTCGTCGATGACATCGTCGACTCAGGCGGAACGCTGATCAACGCCGCCAACGCCCTTCTCGAAGCAGGTGCTCTCGAGGTTGTGGCCTATCTGACGCATGGCGTTCTGTCCGGCGGTGCGGTATCCAAGATCACCAACTCACGGATCAAGTCCCTGGTGATCACTGATACGATCCAGCCGACCGAGGCGGTAAAAGCGGCATCCAACATGCGGGTGCTGTCACTGGCGCCGTTGCTTTCCGAGGCGATCGGAAGAACAGCGCGCGAAGAGAGTGTCTCAAGCCTCTTTTATTGAAGCCTGAGGGACACTTATTATATGTGACTGACTATGGGCGTTCGGTGCTGCGCAGCTTCTAGCTCGCGCTAAGGCACTGTTATTGCGTTGCACAGTAACGCGGCATCTTGCCTAATTGTCAGAAAAAGCGCATATACAGCGCGTCGAACTCGCTTTGGTGCACTCTACACGGCAGCGTTCCCGCGCTGATTTCGGTTAACACTCCAATGCGTGCTTTGATGGTCGCGGCAATTCCGCGCGCGACTCAAGACATCCTTGGAGAACTACGAATGGCTACCGGCACCGTCAAATGGTTCAACTCTCAGAAGGGCTATGGTTTTATCCAGCCCGACGAGGGTGGCAACGACGTGTTCGTGCACATCTCAGCCGTCGAGCGTGCGGGTCTCAGCAATCTTCGCGAGGGCCAGAAGATTTCCTACGAGATCGAGCGCGGTCGCAACGGCAAATCGTCAGCGGTGAACCTGCGGGTCGACTGAAGATTTACCCCATCGGGGGCTTGGGGGCGGGCTCAGCCCGCCCCCTTTTGCTTGGGCCTCGGAATAAGCTAGTAGGACCGTTCCGGCGCTGGGGTACCGTGCGCGCCGCGGCGAGGCCGGAAAAAAGGGACGACGAATGGCGAAGGAAGAAGTGCTCGAGTTCGAGGGTGTGGTTGCCGAAGTGCTGCCGGACGCGCGTTGCCGCGTCCAGCTCGAGAACGGGCATGAGGTGATCGCCTACACCTCAGGACGCATGAAGAAGAACCGGATCCGCATTCTTGCGGGCGACCGGGTGACGGTCGAGATGACGCCTTACGATCTGACCAAGGGGCGTATCAACTTCCGCCACAAGGATACGCGCGCGCCTGGACCGTCCGCAGCACCGCGGCGTCCGCAGTTCCGCGGCGGCAAGCGCTGAGCGAGCGCGCCTGCGCGACGGCTGCGACAGCAGAAGCCTTCATTCAATCGACCGCTTGCAACGTGCACGGGATCCCGCAAGGGCATTCCGTGGCGTCGTACGCGCTCGTGCGGGCGTCGACCTACCAAACAGCCTGAGGCGCACGCGTGCCGCGCAACTCCTCAATGCGCCGCCGAGCGCCGGGTACGATCGTTTGGGGAAGCGCATCGGGCGAAAAGAAGCTGGTCTCGGCGATTTCCATGTTCGGCGCCGGTACGCGCGGGCGGCGCCAGTTTCGAACGACATATATTGCCACGTGATCGCCGGGAAACAGCGCGCGATTGTCGAAGATGCCGACGAGCTCCGCAGGACCTTCGAGGATGATGCCGCCTTCTTCATCCAGCTCCCGCGCTAGGCTCTCGTCGAGGCTCTCACCGAACTCGACGCCGCCGCCCGGGAGATTCCACCCCTCCGTATAGGTGTGGCGCACGAGCAGAATGCGCCCCTCGTCATCGATGACAATGGCGCGGACGCCAAGCGTGAGGCCGCGGCTCCAGCGCCAATAGTGCTGAAACAGCCTTCGCGTGAGCTTCTTCAGGAGCATGGGTGAGATTCTGTGCGCCAAGTCCGCCAGACCGGCAACAAGTTATCGGCTGGCTGGTAAGCAGCTTGGAAGATCTGCGACTGCGACTATAGATTGCGTTATCGCTGCAAGCGTCGGAAGTCGCTAGTGCAAGATCGGCAGCTGGTGAAGGCGTCGATCGAAATCAGGCCGGATGAGCCTCGAGCCTGACAGCCACCTGTGCCCCGGTTTCCTCGATGTAGGCGAGGGTCCGCTGGACGGCTAGGTTGAGCCGTTCCAGGGCTTGGCGGGCACCGGGCAGGCAACGTGCCTCGGCGCCAAGCTCATGCTGAGCACTGAGTTGAAGAGCCTCAGCGGCCTGGGCGCATTCCGCGATGGCCCACGCGCCGACGGCACGCGCCGATCCCTTCAAAGTGTGCGCGGCCTCGATCCAATCCTTGCGGTTGGCGGCGATCTGCAGGCGCGCGAGGTAGCGGGGAGCTTCCTTGGCGAAGAGGCCGAGCACCTCGTGCTGGAGCGCCTTGTCGTCCATCGTGAAGCGCGACAGGTGTGCCCAGTCGATCGGGGTGTCGTGACAACGCTCGCACTCGCGCTGTCGCCGTGTGCCGAGTCGACCGCGCTCCAGCCCCTCGTGAATCTGTACCGGCATTGCCATCTCCGCCTGAGGGCGCCGTGACCGGTCCCCTTGGGATGAACGAAGTATGGACGAAAGGCACTAAGCGAGCGTAAGCGCCGGGCGTCAAATGTGCGGCAAATGCGGTGGACCGGTGGCGGCCGATGCAACCTGCGCCGCAAAGCAGCCCTATTGAGCTGCGACCGTCCTCGTGACGGAGAGCGTCGCCCGAATCAGGGAGCGGGCCGAGCGCGCGTTGTGGGGACAACGGCAGAATTCTGGTCGTATCGAGTGGAAGAACTCGATTCAGGCTGGGAGATCAGTCGGCAATAAGATAAAAAAGTTTGGGTATTTACCTAATTCGAGGGGGGCTGCGGCGAACAGGCAACTGTTGCTGCAGCGTGACGGCTGATGAGTCAGGGTCCTAAGAAGGACGACATACCGACTTCTACTGACCAACCGCCTCAATCGCGCGTCGGAGCGACGGGCACATCAGGGGCTGCCGCTGCGCGCGTTGCGCCGCCCCCGCTGCCCAAAGCAGCGTCTGCCGACAGCGTAGCACCAGCAGCCACGGCGGCATCATCCGCGCCAAAGAGCCAGCCCGAAGCGCCGCCTGCGCTCAAGCCATCCGGCGACGTCGGCGGATTGCCCCGTATCGTCTCGGGGTCTTCTCCTAAAGCTCCGACATCGCCCGCACCTCAGCCGCCCACGCTTGGTGGCGCATCGTCGAAGCCAGCTCCCAAGGTGGCATCAGGTGGTCCATCGCAGGCACCACCCAAGCTGCCGCCCATCGCGAAAGCAGAGCCCAAGTCAGACGCCAAACCGGATCTCAAGTCCGACGGGCATCCGAAGGCGCCACCCGCCGTTCCCGCGCCGCCACCTGAGCCGGCAAGCGAAGCCGGCCGCGGCTCCGGCAATGGCAGCACCAGTCGCAATCCGCGCCGGCGCGCTGCCGGGCCCTCACGCACGACCGTTGCCGCCAACGACGATGTGCCGTCGATCGGCGGTTTGATCTACGCCCTGCAGCAGAAGCCTTCGCAGCGGCCGATGACCATCGCAGCAATCGCGAGCGGCGTGTGGGGCGTGCTCAGCCTTCTGCTCGGCTGGGCCATGCTGGAGCCCGAGTTCGCGCGCGCGCCGACCTTCATGGAGATGCTGTCGCGGCCGACGGCGATCACGCTTGCCGCGACGATCCTTATCCCGATCACGCTCTTCTGGTTCCTCGCCTACCTCATCTGGCGCGCCCAGGAGCTGCGCCTCATGTCCTCGGCCATGACCGAGGTGGCGATCCGCCTCGCCGAGCCCGACCGCATGGCCGAGCAGCAGATCGCCTCGGTCGGACAGGCCGTGCGCCGTCAGGTCTCGTTCATGAACGAGGCGGTCTCGCGCGCGCTGGGACGCGCCGGCGAACTCGAAGCGCTCGTGCACAGCGAGGTGGCCGCGCTCGAACGCGCCTACAGCGAGAACGAACATCGCATCCGTGGCCTGCTCGGCGAGCTTTCCGGCGAGCGCACAGCGCTGCTGCAGACCAGCGAGCGCGTCAATCGCGCGCTGAAAGAAATCGGCACCGAGATCCCCTCGCTCGTCGACAAGCTCGGCCAGCAGCAGCAGAAGCTCGCGGGCTTCATCGAGGGGGCCGGACAGAATCTCGTCGCGCTCGAAACCTCGCTCGCTTCCACGGCCGAGAGCGTCTCCAGCAAGCTCGGCAGCCAGACCGCCAAGATCGAGCACGTCTTCGAGGACTTCACGTCGACGCTCGCTGTTGCGCTCGAACAGCGGACCGAGAATCTGCGTCTCTCATTCGAGCGCATGTCGGTCGAGATGGCCGACGGCTCGAAACGGATCGAGACCGCACTGGACGGCCATGCCGAGCGCCTCGCGCTCACGTTCGACGAGCGCGCCCAGAAGATCGACGAGGGCATCGCGCTTCGCACCGAGAACCTGCAGTCCGTCTTCGAGCAGTTCGCGGGTGCGCTCGAGGCGACGATGGCGAGCCGCCAGGAAGCGATCGACCGCCAGCTCATCGAGCGCACGAAGGTTCTCGACGACGCCTTTTCCGATCGCCTCAAGCTTTTCGACGAGAGCATCCTGCGCTCGACGCTCGCAATCGACGGCGCTGTGGCCGACAAGGCGCTCGCTCTGACCGAAGCCCTCGAAGGCCACGCCGCCCAAATCGGCAATGTACTCGGCAGCCAGGCCGAGGCATTCGACGGCCAGGTGCTTGAAGGTGTGCAGGCCGTGCGCCGTGCGAGCGAGGCCGTGACCCGCCAGTCAATGTCCGCCATCGAGGGGCTCGCCAACCAGGCCGACATGCTGAAGCACGTGTCGGAAGGCCTGCTCAGCCAGATCAACAGCGTCACCGGCCGCTTCGAAGCCCAGGGCAAGGTGATCATGACGGCGGCGCACGCGCTTGAGTCCGCCAACACGCGCATCGACCGCACGCTCCAGGCGCGCCAGGAGGATCTTTCGACCACGCTTGAGTCGCTCGCCGGGAAGACTGGCGACATCGATCGCGTCATGCGCGGGTACTCGACGCAGCTCGAAGGCTCCTTCGCCGAAGCGGAGACGCGGGCGAAGCAGGTGGGCGAGCAGCTCACGCGCGGCGCAAAGGAGCAGGCACGCCTCGCGCTCACCGAGATGGATCGCCTGCGCACGTCGGCCGGCACCGAGACCGATCGCGCGCTCGAGGAGCTGCGCGCCAAGTTCTCGAATGTCTCGCGCGAGGTCAACGAGCATATCGGCACGCTGTCGAGCCGCTTCAATGCAACCTCAGAAGACATGCGCGTGCGCGCCCGCGCGGCGCTTTCGGATCTCGAAGCCGAACAGGGCCGCCTGCGCGATCAGCTCGAGCGTCTGCCCGATACGACGCGCGCCAGCACCGACGGCATGAAGCGGGTGCTGCAGGAGCAGCTCCGCGCGCTGCAGCAGCTTTCAAGCCTGACCATCCGCGAGAGTGGGCGCCGCGATATTTCTCCGCCCGCGCAGCTCCCGCCGCCCTCGGGCCATCAGAGTGCGCACGCGGCAGCTAACCACGGCCATCCACAGACGGCACGTCCGGCCGCACCAATGGAAGGCCCGTCGCGCAGCGCTGGAAGCGCGGGCCGCGAGGGCTGGAAGCTTGGCGATCTCCTCGCGCGCGCCTCTGAGGAAGAGGCCGAGCGCGCGACCGCCGCCGCCCAGGCGCCACCGCCCGATCCCGGCATCAATGTGCCGGGGATCGCGCGTTCGCTCGATGCGACGACGGCGGCCGCAATCTGGTCGCGCTTCCGTACGGGACAGCGTGGCATCATGGTCCGCAGCATTTACTCGAACGAAGGCCGCTCGATCTTCGACGACGTGCAGCGGCGCTATCGTTCCGAGGCCCCCTTCAAGGGGACCGTCGACCGCTATCTTCTCGACTTCGAGCACGTGCTACGCGAGGCCGACCAGCAGGATGGTAGCGGCCGCCTCACGCAGTCCTACGTCGTCTCGGACGGCGGACGCGTGTACCTCTTCCTCGCCCACGCAGCGGGGCGGCTGGCGTGAAAGACCTCCCCTTCTCCCCGCGTGCGGGGAGAAGGTCGGGATGAGGGGCAGCTACAAACACCGACGCCGAAACTTGGCGGTATTCACACCGGCCGATCGCCCTTCTGAACCTTGAGCGTACGGTTGTCGGCTGCGGGCAGCATCCGCGCCGGATCGCGTGTGACGATGCAGTCGAGCACGGTCGGCGTCGATGTGTTCTCCAAACCCTCGCGGATCGCGGACGACAGCTTCTCCGGATCAGTAACGCGCACGCCGTGGCAGCCAAAGCCGCGCGCGATCGCGGCATAGTCCATCTCGATGAGATCCGAGGACTGGTAGTTACCCGGACCGTAGACGGCGTGCTGGAGTGCCTTCACATAACCCGAAGCCGCATTGTTGAAGACGATCGCGACGAAGCTCGCGCCGAGGCGTCGCGCGGTCTCCAATTCGCCGAGGCTCATGTTGAAGCCGCCGTCGCCTGTGAGTGCGATCACGCGGCGCTTGGGGCCGGCACCGATCTGCGCGCCGATGCCGCCCGGCACACCGTAACCGATCGACGCAAAGCCGCGGTCAGGCAGGAAGTGCCGGCCCGCTGCTTTCGTGTCGAACATGAGGCCGCCCCAGTGGCCGGCGAAGCCGCCATCCGCGACGAGAATGCCGTCGGCGGGAATGATGCCGTTGATCTCGTGCATGAGGCGGCCAACGTTGATCGGCACTTCCTTGGACTCGAGCCGATCGGCGGCACCGCGGCGCCACTCGGCCATGCGCTTCGGCAACTCGGCGAGATAGCCAGCACGCTTTGCAGCCGCTGCTGTCCCCGATCCGAGTGACGCGGCGAGATCGAGCAGCGTCAAGCGCGCATCGCCCGCAAGCGCGACGGAGGTCCGCGTCGTGCGGCCGATCTCCTCCGGGTTTATCTCGACATGAATGACCGGCTTGCCCGGCGGAATGAGCGCGAAACGCTTGGTCGCGATCTCGCCGAGCTTGCAGCCGACGACGAGCAGGCAATCCGAAGCTGCGATCAGCTCGTTGGCAATGCGGTCATAGCGGCCGAAAAGCCCCGCCGAGTTCGGATGTGTGCACGCGATCGCGCCCTTGCCCGACATCGTGTGTGCTACAGGAATACCGTACGCCTCGGAGAAGCTCTGAAGGGCCGCATAGGCTTCCGAGATGTGGACGCCGCCGCCGGCGAGGATCAGCGGCCGTTCGGCGCGCGCAAGCATGGCGGCCGCTTTCTCGACTTCGCTGCCGTCCGGGCGCGTGCGTCGCGCCTGGGCTTTCAGCGTCGTTTCGTCGACCCAGAAATCGCTCGCATCGAAGTCGTGCTCGGCATGCGCGACATCCTCGGGCACGTTGATGAGCACGGGACCGGGTCGCCCGCTCGTCGCGACGGCGAATGCGCGGCGCACATGCTCGGGCAGGCGCTTGATGACTTCGACGCGGATGACCTCTTTGACGGCCGGGCGCAGGATCTCGATCTGGCGCGCCTCCTGCGTCATGTTCTTCGTCGCGTGCTCGCGATTGGCGTCGCCCGTGATGACGATCATGGGCAGGCCCGCGTTGAGGCTCTCGATGAGACCCGTGACGAGGTTCGTTGCGCCGGGTCCGAGCGTGCCGTCGCAAACGCCGGGACGGTTCGTGACCTTCGCGTAGGCATCGGCAGCGAAGGCGCCCGCGCGCTCGTCATTGATAAGCGCGTGCTTGAGGCCGAGCGCGCGGCAGGCCTCGTAGAAAGGGAGGAGCTGGAAGCCGCCCATGCCGAACATCGGCCCAATGCCCGAGAGCTTCAGTATCTCGGCGAGCGCCTGGCCGCCGGTCATGCGGCGCGTCGAGTTGGGCGCCGGTGGGATGGTGGGCGTGCTCATGGGAATGCCTTTCGCAATGAGGTGGCTGACGGAAGATCGCAGACGCGGGCACGCCTTGTCGACCGTGAGCTGTTTTGCAGTGCGAAGCGCGCCTAAGCGGCCTTGTTGCGCGCTGCGATCAGCATGGCATCGCAGAATGCGGCAGCCGACTGCCCGATCTTGCCGCCGTGGCGCTGAGCCGTCTCGTTGAGCGCGCTGATGAAGCCGTCGCGGTAGGTTGAAAGGCCGTCGCCGATGCGGGCCGAGAAGGCCGAGACGCAAGCTCCGGCAATCCCGCGTGCATCGAGCGCAGGCAGGCGGCAGATGCCGGCGCCGTCCATGCCAATCGCAGCGTCGTTGTAGACGGCCGAGAACACCGGGATCTTGATCGCAGTCTCCGGCTTGCCGCCGAGAAGACCACCATGCGAGGCCGTCACGACCACCGCACCGGCATCGGCCGGCATCACGAGGCTTGCTGAATCGATCACGATCACTTTCGCGCCGGGAAGAACTGCGGAAGCGATCTCGTGGCGCGCTTCATCGGCAGGCGACGGCTTGGGTGCGGGCGCAAGCGCAGCCGCCGCGAGCCGTTCGAGGGCCTCGCGGCAGCTCATGCCGGGGGCGAGGCCATAGCCTGAGGCGCGTGCATTGACCGTCGAGAGAATGCCGCGCGCCACGCCGTCATTTCCATCGCCGATACGCGCGCTGGTGTGGGCGATCGCGCCGGCTGGTACGCCAAGATCTGCGAGCAGGTCGAGACCGGCGACGCCGGCGCGCTCACGGCCGATGCCGGCATCATTGAGGATGACGGCGGCGATGCCCTTTCCAGCGGCATACGCAGCGGCATAGGTGCCGCCGTGCGAGGCCGCGTAGACGACCGCGCCGTGATGCGCGGGCGCGAGGTGGGTCACGCTGTCGACGATGATCGTCTGCAGGCGCGGCGCATTCATTTGTTTCCTCCCTCATACGTCAACGCCCAGACCGAAGGCCTGGGCGTTGACGTCTTATTCTTCTGTGCGGCTTAGCGCCTTGATTAGTTCTTGGTCGTGCCCGCCGGGGCTTCCGTCGTGGTCGACTCGGCCGGCCGCGGCGGCGGCTCAGGAATCTCGCCGCGCATGAGCTTCAGCGCATACTGAAGCTGAGTGTCCTTGTCCGCCTCGGGCGGTACGAAGGAGTTCGAGCCCGACTCCTCCTTGCCCTCCTTCGCCGCATCGCCCTTGAGATGCCCGCGCAGGCTCGCCTCGCCACGCGGCTTCTCCTTGCTCGCGCGCGCCTTGAGCTCCTCGGGCAGCTCCTGCTCGACGACGACATCGGGGTCGATGCCCTTCGCCTGGATCGAGCGGCCGGACGGCGTGTAGTAGCGCGCCGTCGTCAGGCGGATGGCGCCGTTCTGGCCGAGCGGGATTATGGTCTGCACCGATCCCTTGCCGAACGAGCGGCTGCCGATCACGAGGGCACGGCTATGATCCTGCAGCGCACCGGCCACGATCTCGGAAGCTGATGCCGAGCCGCCGTTGATCAGCACCAGAATCCGCTTGCCGTCGGTGATGTCGCCGGAGCGCGCATTCGAGCGTTGCGTCTCCTCGAGGTTGCGGCCCTTGGTCAGCACGATGGCGCCGCGCTCGAGGAAGTCGTCGGTCACGGCGATCGCCTGGTCGAGCAGGCCGCCGGGATTGTTCCTGAGATCAATCACGTATCCCTTCAGGTTCGGGCCGATCTCTTTCTTGAGGCGCTCGACCGAGGAGACGAGATTGGCGTGCGTCTGCTCGTTGAAGGTAGTGATGCGGATATAGGCGACATCACCCTCTGCGCGAGCCCGCACGGCATTGATCCGGATACGGTCGCGCACGATGCGCAGCTCGATGGGCTCGTCGTTACCCTTCCGCTGGATGGTCAGCGTGATCGGCGTGCCGACCTTGCCGCGCATCTTCTCGACGGCCTGCTCGAGCGTCAGGCCGACGATCTGATCGCCGTCGAGATGGGTGATCAGGTCATTGGCCATGACGCCGGCGCGGGCGGCTGGCGTGTCGTCGATCGGAGCGACGACCTTGACGATGTTGTTCTCCATCGTGACCTCGATACCGAGGCCACCGAACTCACCCCGCGTCTGCACTTGCATGTCATTGAAATGCTTGCGGTTGAGGAAGGCCGAGTGCGGATCGAGCGAACTCAGCATGCCGTTGATGGCACTCTCGATGAGTTTTGAGTCGTCCGGCTTCTCGACGTAGTCGGTGCGCACGCGCTCGAGCACGTCGCCGAACAGGTCGAGCTGTTTGTAGATCTCGCTGTTGCTGGACGTCGCGGAGTAGGTGCGCGTGACGTTAACCACGGTCGTCAGGCCGGCCACTGCCGACAACGTGACGAACGTCCAGAATGCGTAGTCCGCTTTTGTCTTCATTATTTGCACCCTCTAAGAGCGTACGGCCCACCAGGGATCGGGGTCGATAGGTCGATTGTCCTTCCGGAACTCTACGTAGAGTACTGGAGCATTGCCTTCCGACTTCGCCGACTGCGACCGGGGCGCGGCGCTCATGAGCCCGATTGGCTCGCCGGCGAGAACGAATTGACCGACCTGAACATCGATCTGAGATAAGCCCGCCAGCAGGATATGATAGCCGTCCTCTGCATTAATTATCAAGAGCTGGCCCCATGTGCGAAATGGTCCCGCCCAAAGGACTGAGCCGTCGCTTGGCGATCTGACCTGGGCGGAGTGTCGCGTCTCCAGGACGATACCCATGGACTGGGTGCCGAACTGTGTCTTGTCACCGTAGCCAAGCACCCTCTTACCCTGGGCCGGAAGCGGCAGCGATCCCTTCGTCTGCAAGAACGGGATGGCCGGGCGCATCGGTACGGCGTTCAGAGCTGCAAGCTGGCTCGCATTTGGGACGAGCTGAGCCATGGCAGGCCCGGCTTTCGCCTCGACGGGGGCTTCGTGCGCACCGGGAGCGGAGGGCCGGGCAGCCGGAGGCCGTTCAGCCGAAAGCGGCGGCGGCCCGGGCTGGATCGGCACTGGGGCAGGGCCACCTGGCCGCGCATCGAGGCTCGCGATCAATGTCGTCAGGTCTTCGATCCTCTTGGCGGTCTCCGCGGCGTGCTTGCGTGCTATATCGAGCGCGGGCTGATGCTCAGCAAGGGACTGGCGCCTGCTCTCGATAAGTTGAGCGATGCGCGTGCGCTCGATCTCATGGCGGGCGGTCTCGGCGCGCAGGATCGTGCTTTGGGCCTTGCTCGCCTCCATGATCTTCACGAGCTCACTGAGGCGGCTGCCCAGGATCGTCGCCTGCTCGGCAAGCTCGGGGAAGGCCCGCGCCAGGATCATGGCGCTGCGCACCATCTGCAGGGCATCCTCGCGCCGCGTGATCATGACCGGCGGCGGATTGCGTCCCATGCGCTGCATGGCGGCGAGCAGGACAGCGATCTTGCCGTGCCGTTGGGAAAGCTGGTCGCGGATCTTGCGCTCCTGCTCTCCGAGCGCGGCCTGTTGGCGCTCGATCTCGCTGAGCCGTGCCTCGCTGTCGTGGATGATGCGCGCAGTCTCGCGCAGGCTGTCGCTCAGGCGCTCGCGCTCGGCCTGGATCTCGGCCACGCTTTTCTCGAGGCCCTTCGTGCGCTGACGGGTCTGGTCGAGCTCCTTGCGCGATTTCTCGAGGGTCTCGCGGGCCTGTCCGGGCGTCTGTTGAGAGAGGGCTACCGGGGTGGCGCCGGTCAGCGCGATGAGGACCGCTGTGGTCATGCCTGCACAGGTAAGGCCATGCTTCCGCGCCCCGCCGCCGCCACCGAGAAAGCGTGATCCCGTCGCAAGGTGCGCGCGTGGATGTCCCGGCGGTTGTGCAGTATGCTCGTTCGTCGCCAAACGCGGGCCTTTCGGATGGCAGGCCTCCTGCCGGAGCAGGAGCAACAGCTGTCTTGCCATGATGATTGCGGCAATTGTTTTGCCATGCAATGGCGCAATTGCCGTTAATGTTCTGCCCGGCTTGGCCCGCTTGTACACAGGCTCGGTGCCCGTCCCAATCTGCTGCGATCACGCCTTATGGAGTTCACATGAGCACGGCTCTGTTCCACCTCTCGACTCTGGCCGTGCTGGCGGTGTTCGTGGTGCTGCTTCTCGGCCTCTGGAACATGATGCGCGGGACGAGCCCCAGTACGAGCCAGAAGCTCATGCGCTGGCGGGTCGGACTGCAGTTCCTTGCGATCCTGATTATTATGGCCTTCTTCCTGCTCACCCGCTGACGGAGGGCGCGCGACCATGGTTGTTTTGAACAAGATCTACACCCGCACCGGCGACAATGGGACGACCGCTCTCGGCAGCGGCGAGCGCGTCCGCAAGGACAGCCTGCGCGTGTCGGCCTACGGCACCGTTGACGAGACGAATGCGGCGGTCGGTATGGCGCGGGTGCATCTTGCTGGCGTCGGCTTCCCGATTGGCGTCGATGCGATCCTCGGCCGCATCCAGAACGATCTCTTCGATCTCGGTGCGGACCTCTGCTTGCCCGACCGCGGCAAGCCGCTTCCATATGAGCCGCTCCGCGTCGTGCCGGCACAGGTGCAGCGCCTCGAGCACGAGATCGACGAGATGAATGCAGCCCTCAAGCCCCTGCGCTCGTTCGTCCTGCCGGGCGGCTCGGCCGGCGCTGCGGCGCTTCACGTCGCCCGCACCGTATGCCGGCGCGCCGAGCGCCTGCTTGTCGAGCTTGCGGCCGAGCCCGATGAGCCCGTGAGCGAGGCAGCCATCCGCTATCTCAATCGCCTCTCCGATCTCCTGTTTGTGGCGAGCCGCTACGTCAATGATCAGGGAGACCGCGACGTGCTGTGGGTGCCCGGCCAGAACCGCGAGAGCGGGGCGTCCTAGTGCCGGCGCAGGGAGGTCGGCGATGCGTTCCGCAGATCGCTGATACCGGTCTCCTGAATTCCGCTATTATCCGCGCGTCCATTGGCATCCTGTCGCCGCTCCGAGGAGTATCGTCGCGTGTTCGTGCCCCTGAGAGACGAGAATCCGCTGCGCGTGATCCAATGGCAGTGGGTGACGGTCGGCATCATCGCCCTCAACGTCATCATCTTCGGCCTGCAGCTCGCAACGCCTGACCAGGGATACATCGCGGACTTCGCGGCCATTCCCTCGGAGCTGCTCGGTACAGGCGGTGGTGTCCTGCGCAAACCGAGCGCGTTCTACGCTGTGCCCGAGCCGCTGACGCTCATCACCTATCAGTTCCTGCACGGGAGCCCGATGCATCTCATCGGGAATATGCTGTTCCTGCGGGTCTTCGGCGACAACGTCGAAGACGCCATGGGCCATGTGCGTTTCCTCGCCTTCTATCTCCTCTGCGGCGTCGCCGGCGGTCTCGCTCACGCGGTGATGACGCCCTCTTCCGACGTCCCGCTGATCGGTGCATCCGGCGCGGTGGCCGGCGTCATTTCGGCCTACCTCATCCTGCATCCGAAGGTGCGCGTATGGGTGTTGGCCTTCCGCTTCATTCCATTGCGGATTACGGCCGCCTGGGCGCTCGGCGCCTGGATCGCGACGCAGTTCGTGATGCTGGCCATACCCGACGGCAGCCCGGTCGCCTGGTGGGCGCACATTGGCGGCATACTTGCGGGCGCGTTGCTTATCGTAATCATGCGCCGCCCCGGCGTGCCGCTCTTCGATCAGGGGCAACGGACGGTCTGAGGGGCAGCACACTTGGGCCCGATCTGCCGATTGACCGGCGGCGTGTAACATTGTATGTTACACGCCCATGATCCGCTCGTTCAAAAGCAAAGGTCTGGGCGAGTTATGGCAGACAGGCACGTCGAGAAAGATCAACGCATCGCTGCATCAGCGCGTACTGCGGCGGCTCGACGCTCTGGATAGCGCGGAACGCCCAGAGGACATGAACGCGCCGGGTTTCGATTTTCATGCCCTCAGAGGCCACGACCCTGTGCGCTACACGATTCATGTGAACGGACCTTGGTGCATTACATTCGAGTTTGAGGATGGCGACGCGATGAGGGTCGACCTCGAGCAGTACCACTAGGAGGCTGAGCCATGCCCGAATATGCGGCCAAGAGAGGACAGGATCGCTGCCCAACCCATCCGGGCGCGCTGCTGCGCGAGGATGTTTTGCCGGCGCTTGGGCTGAGCGTAACTCAGGTTGCGAAGGCGCTGAATGTCACTCGTCAGACCTTACATCGAATCCTGGCGGGGACGACCTCCGTCACACCGGAGATGGCTTTGCGGCTCGGCAAGTTCTGCGGCAATGGCCCCCGCCTGTGGATCAGGATGCAGGAGGCCTACGACCTTTGGCACGCAGAGCGCGCGATTTCAGCCGATCTCGCCAGGATCAAGCCGGCTCAAGTTGCGTAAGGCCAACTGGAAATGGTGGGCGGTGAGGGGATCGAACCCCCGACATCTTCGGTGTAAACGAAGCGCTCTACCGCTGAGCTAACCGCCCCCGACGTGTGCGCATTGCCTCTAGCCGTCCGAGGTGGGCGCTGTAAACCCCGATCTTATGATCCAAATGAGAACAGCTTTGGCGAGCGGCGCTTAAGGGAACTTTCAGCCCGCCTTTAAGTTCAGCATCACATCCGGTGCTCCCACGCACCGGATGCCTCCCTAGTGGACGCCTGAGCCGCGCCAGCGCGGCTCTTTTTCTTCTGTCTCAGAGCACCTTGCCGGGATTGAGCAGGCCCTTGGGGTCGAGCGCGTCCTTGATGCGGCGCATGAGATCGAGCTCGATCGGGTCCTTGAGGCGCGCCAGCTCGCCACGCTTCATGACGCCAATGCCGTGCTCGGCCGAGATCGAGCCGTCCATGGCCGCGACCACATCGTGAACCGCGCCCATGATCGCGTCCCACTGAGCAAGAAAGACCTTGTCATCCGCGCCGACGGGCTTGGCGATGTTGTAGTGAATGTTGCCATCGCCGAAGTGGCCGATCGGCAGAGGGCGCGCGCCGGGGCAGACCTTCTCGACGGCCGCCGCGGCGCGCTCCAGGAACTCCGGAATGCGCGCGACCGCGACCGAGATATCGTGCTTGACGTTGCCGCCCTCGGGCCGCTGCGCCTCCGAGATGGACTCGCGGATGAGCCAGAGATCGCGCGCCTGGTTGGGCGACTGCGCGATCGCCGCATCGAGAATGAGACCACTCTCGCTCGCGGCGACGAGAATGTCCTCCATCTGTGCCTGCGCCGTGCCGTCGGCCTTGGGGCCGGAGATCTCGAGCAGCACGTACCAGGGATAGGGCGTCGCGAAGGGATCGCGCGTGCCCTTGATGTGCTTCAGCACGATTCCGACCATGAGCCGCGGAATGAACTCGAATGCCGTGAGGGTGCCACCCGCGCGTCCCTGCGCTTCCGAGAGCAGCTTCAGCGCATTGTCGATCGATGGCAGCGTGACCATCGCCGTCGCCATCTCGGCCGGGCGCGGCAACAGGCGCAACACCGCCGCTGTGATGATGCCGAGCGTGCCCTCCGAGCCGATGAACAGATCGCGCAGGTCGTAACCTGTGTTGTCCTTCTTGAGCGCGCGGAGCCCATTCCACACGCGCCCGTCCGCCAGCACGACTTCCAGTCCCAGTACCTGCTGCCGCGCATTGCCATAGGCGAGCACGCCGACGCCGCCCGCGTTCGTACCGAGATTGCCGCCGATGCGGCAGCTTCCCTGCGAGGGCAGCGCCAGCGGAAAGAGGCGGCCTGCCTTCTCCGCGACGTCCTGGCATTCCTGCAGCGTCAGGCCGGCTTCGACGGTCATGCTCGTGCCGGCCGGATCGACGTGGCGCACTTTGTTGAGGCGCGCGACCGAGACGACGATCTCGCCGTGCTGCGGAATCTGCCCGCCGACGAGGCCGGTGTTGCCCGCCTGCGGAACCACGGCGAGGTTCAGCTCATTGGCGAGCGCCATGATGCGGCTTACCTCGTCGGTCGTGGCGGGACGCAGCACGAGGGCCGAGCGGCCGACGTACTTGTCGCGTAGCTCCTTGAGGTAGGGGAGCTGCTGGTCGGGATCGACGAGGGTGTGCGCTTTACCCACGATCGCGGCGAAGCGCTCGATGATCTCGGGCGAAAGCGGACGGGCGCGGGTCGGCGACATCTCGTTCATGTTAGTTCTCTGGGCGGGTCTCGAGCTTCTCGGGGCGTTTCACGTGGCAGTCCGCGCGTCCGAGGAAGATGCTGGCGCACCGATGCTCCACGGGTCCTGATTACGGGGAATTGCCCGGACGTGCCAGCGGGAATGGCCGCGCACCAGGGGTGGGCGCGGTGCAGGGCTGGAGGGGAGAAGTGCCCGGCTCCCTACTCACCCTTCAACGGCACGATGCGCTGGACGTTCACCCGCCGCCGAGCCTTGCTCAGGTCGTAGTCGCGCTGGAGGTTCATCCAGTACTCGGCGGAATTTCCGAAGAAGCGCCCCAGGCGCACGGCCATGTCGGCCGTCATGGCAGTCTCGCCCTTGACGAGGTGCACAAGCGAGGCGCCCGACACCTCGATGCGGGCCGCGAGCGCAGCCGCGCTCATGTCGAGGGGATCGAGGTAGAGATCCTTGAGTAAGCGTCCGGGGTGTGATGGCCCTGCAAGAACGATCATTGTCCTGTACTTTCAGAGGTCATGGCGACCTCGGTGTCCACGGTGCCACCGGTAGCGTGAGGCAACCGCGACTGCCATAGTGTCGCAGCCGCCTAACTATTTACTGAACGTTATCCAGACAATTTTCGAGGGATTCGCTGGGAGGGAGCATCCCGAGCCGGAATAGGCCTTGGGGCCGTTGGTAGGAGGAGCATCCAGCTTGAGGCCGCGCCCGCGGCCCGGGCTAAGGCCCGCCCCCGCGGAGCCGGCGAACGAAGTGAGCTCGGCGTGAGCGCAAAAATGGTGGGCCCGGCAGGACTCGAACCTGCAACCAGACGGTTATGAGCCGCCGGCTCTAACCATTGAGCTACGGGCCCCGCGATGCTCGGCTGCCTTGAGGGGCCCCGCGGAAAGCGCGCCTCTATAACAGGTTCGCGACGCTCTTTGCACCCCACGTCTCGTAGCCGGTGCTCGGTCCAACGGAAAACGCTCCCCGCCGCGTTTCCCAGCACGCTTTTGCCGTATTGGACGGCCACAGAGCATCCCAGCCGGGAAACGAACGGACGGACATATGAAACCTCTCACCTCACTGGCGACCGCGGCCTTGTTCGCGCTCGTCCCCATCCTCGGAGCCGCGAGCATGAGCAGCGCCCAAGCCCAGGAAAGACGCGCCGAACGCTTCGTGGCGGTCGCGGGACACGGCAGCGTCGAGGCGACGCCCGACAGCGCCGAGATCACGACCGGCGTCGTCACGGACGGGCAGACCGCGCGCGAAGCGCTCACCGCCAACAACGCCGCCATGCGCAAGGTCGTCGATGGTCTCAAGGCCGCAGGTATCGACGCCAAGGACATCGAGACGCAACAGTTCCAGATCCAACCGCGCTATCGCACCGTGAAGGACCGCCAGCAGGTCGAAGGCTACACCGTGCGCAACCAGGTGACGGTGAAGGTGCGCCAGATCGCCAGGCTCGGCGAGATCCTCGATCAGGTCGTGACGCTCGGCGCCAATCAGGCGAGCGGCATCAATTTCATCGTCTCGGATGCCGAGAAGCGCAAGGACGAGGCGCGCAAGAAGGCCATGGAGAACGCCAAGCAGCGTGCGCGCGTGCTGGCGGAAGCCGCAGGTGCGCGGCTCGGACCGGTGATGAGTATCACCGAGGAGGTCACAGGCCCGCGTCCGCCGCGGCCCATGGTGGCGCGCAGCTCATCGTACGCGGAAAGCGTGCCCGTCGAGTTGGGCACCGAGACGCTCACGGTTCGCGTCGAGGTTTCGTACGTGCTGGAAGTGGGAATGTAACATTCCCCTTCTCCCCGCACGCGGGGAGAGAGAAGCGCGCTGAGCGCGCGCGACTACAGCAGCACCAACGTCGCCAATCCGAGGAAGGCCACGAAGCCGATCACGTCGGTGATCGTCGTCACGAATGTCGTGGAGGCGACGGCCGGATCGAAGCCGAGGCGATCGAGCGTGATCGGCACGAGAATGCCGGCGACCGCGGCCGAGAAGAGATTGATCAGCAGCGCCGTCGCGATGACCATGCCGAGCTGGCCGATCCCGAACCACAAGAAAACGATCGGCCCGATGAGCGCGCCGAGGACGAGACCGTTGATCAGGCCGACAGCGGCCTCGCGCAGGATGATGCGGGTTCGGTTCGCCGGGCCAAGCTCCCGCGTCGCCAGCGCGCGCACGGTGACCGCCATGGTCTGGGTGCCCGCATTGCCGCCCATGGAGGCGACGATCGGCATGAGCACGGCAAGTGCCACCATCTGCTGGATGGAAGCGTCGAACTGCTTGATGACCAAGGCGGCGAGCCCGGCGGTGCAGAGGTTGATCGCGAGCCAGATAATTCGGCTCCTCACCGTGCTGATGACGCTGTCGCCAATGCCCTCGTCGCCAACGCCGGCGAGCCGACGGAGGTCTTCATCCGTCTCCTCCTCGATGACCTCGACGATGTCGTCGACGGTGACGACGCCGACGAGGCGCTTGTTGGCATCGACAACGGGCGCCGATTTGAGATCGTAGCGCTCGAATTGGCGCGCCATTTCTTCCTGGTCGAGGGTTGCGGAGACCGTGTGCTGGTCGGCTTCCATGATGTCCTGCACGAGCACCTCACGCTTCGTGCGCAGAAGGCGGGAAAGGTCGATCGTTCCGATCACCCGGTAGCTCGGATCGACAACGAAGATATCCGTGAAGGTCTCGGGCAGGTCTTGGGACTCGCGCATGTGGTCGATGACGCGGCCAACCGTCCAGAAGGGCGGCACGGCGACGAAGTCCGTCTGCATGAGACGGCCGGCCGTCTCTTCCGGATATTCGAGGTTCCGTTCGAGCGCCGCGCGGTCGCTCGAGGGCATCTGTGAGAGGACTTCCTGCTGGTCCTCCTTGTCGAGGCTTTCGAGAACGTAGGCGGCGTCGTCGGTGTCGAGCTCGGTCAGGACGCGCGCGAGAACGTCGTTCGGCAGGGCCTCGGCGAGCTGGTCGCGAACGCCTTCCTCAAGCTCCGACATGACTTCGGGATCGAAGTCATCGCCCAGCATTTGGATGAGGCGAACGCGCTCATCTGGTTCGAGAAGTTCGATGATATCGGCGAGGTCGGGCGCGCGCAGGCCGTGCGTGAGCACACGCACGTTCGCGGCCTGGTTCTGCTCGAGCGCCAGTCGAAGGGCCTCGAGGCGGCGGCGGTTCATCGCCTCCTGGTCCTCGGCAGGTTCGATCTCCGGCGCTTCTTGGCTCATTGACGCTCCGACTTGCTCGCTCAGTGGTGGTCTTCAGTTCGAGCGCATAGCATGGTGCTCCTTCATGCCATAGCGCAGGTTGATAGAGGACGAACAATGCCGCAGCCGCGCCGCCTGGTGTTCGCGAACTCGATCGACTACGCACCACTTACGGGTGGGTTCGTCTACAACACGCGGCTCATGCAGGCGCTCGGGGCGCGGGGATGGGATGTGGCGACGCTCGACCTACCGGCGGGCTTCCCACGCCCCGATGCCACGGCGCGAGCGCACTCGGCGGCCCTGCTGGCCGCGCTGCCTGATGGAACCCTGGTCATCGCGGATCAGATCTGCTTCTCACCGCTGGCGGATATGCTCGCGCGTGAGGCCTCGCGTCTGCGAGTCGTGATGATCTTCCACCACCCGATTGCCAAGGAGGAGGGGCTGCCGCCGGATGAGCAGGCGCACTTCATGGCGGCGGAGCGAACGGCGCTCGCGGCCTGTCGTCTCGTCATTACGACGTCCGAGACGACTGCGGCGACGCTGATGGCCGATTACGACGTACCTGAGGCCTTGATTGCGGTCGCCCTACCGGGGATCGAGCACGTCGCTGTCGCGGAAGCCCCGCAGGGGGGTGTAATGCGGCTGTTGTCTGTCGGCGCGGTCATCGAGCGGAAGGGCTATCACATTCTGGTCGACGCGCTGGCGGGGCTCTCACACCTGCCCTGGCACCTCGACATCGTTGGCGATCTCGAGCGGGCGCCCGGCTACGTGGATCGACTGCATGCGCGGATCGCGGCTGCCGGTTTGACCGACCGGGTCGTGCTCAGGGGCGGCATCACAGCGGCGGAACTCGATGCGACGTGGCGCTCGGCACATGTTTACGTCGCCGCTTCGTTGCACGAGGGCTATGGCATGGCGGTCGCGGAGGCGATCGCGCGGGGGCTGCCGACCGTGACGACGGGTGCGGACGCTGTGCGCGGCTGGCTCAAACCGAATGCCGCGCTCATCGTGTCCGAGCGTTCGCCCGAGGCCCTTCGAGCCGCGTTGGCGCGTGTTCTCGCGGAGCCGTCACTAAGATCGGAGCTACGAGCAGCAGCACTGCGCGCGGCGGAGCACTTTCCGAGCTGGGCGGACGCGGCCGAGGTCGTGGATCGGCGGCTTTCGGCTCTCTAGAGCGGAAAGCGAGTGGATGGTGTCCTCTCACTAGGCACAACATGTTCCTCCCCCCTTGTGGGGGAGGCTAGGAGGGGGGGATTGCAGAACATCGGCGGTAGGGGTTCCCCCCACCCCTAACCCCTCCCCACAAGGGGGAGGGGGACTGCGTTGTGTCCGATTGAGTCGGAGGCGCGATCAACGCCCCGCAGCAATCCGCTTGTCGAGCAGCGAGCCGATCTCCGCGTCGCTGTACCCGAGGTCCGAGAGCAGCGCGCGCGTATCCGCGCCGAGCGGCGGCGGCGCGCGATCGGGCTCGGCTTCCATGCCGCGGAAGATCACGGGCTGGCGGAGCGTGCGCACGATGCCGATATCGTCGGCGAAGTTCGGCTCGAAGAAACCGACGGCCTTGAGATGCGGATCATCGAGGAGGCTGTCGGGCGTGTGAACCACGCCGCAGGGCACATCGGCCTTCTCGAAGTCCGCCAGCCACTCGGCACTGGTGCGCCCGCCAAGCGCGCCAGCAATGACGGCATAGAGCTGATCGGAGCGCTTGGAGCGTTCGGCGTTGTTCGAGAACCAGGGTTCCTTGGTGAGGTCCTCACGCCCGAGCAGGCCCAGCACTTTGGCCCACTGCACCTGCGTATAGGGCAGCAGCGCGATCCAGCCATCGCTCGTCGGAAAGGGTTTGCGGTTCTGCGAGAGCGTGCGGTGATAGCCCGTCGGACCCTTGTCCTCGAAGCTCGCGCCCATGAGGTGCTCGTTGAGCGAGAAGGCAGCCATGGCCTCGAACATCGGCATCTCGACGAGCTGGCCCTCGCCGCCGTGGCGCTCGCGATGGAAGAGCGCGGCGAGCACGGCATAGACGACGTGGAGGCCGCCGGCTTTGTCGGCGGTCACGGTCGGATGATAGGCGGGCGTGCCGTCGCGGCGATGCGTGAGTCCGGCGAGGCCGGAGCTCGCCTGAATGATGTCGTCGTAGGCGGGCTTGCCGGAATAGGGACCGTCGCTGCCATAGCCGAGCGCTGCGCAATAGATGAGCTTCGGATTGAGCGCGTGCACGTTCTCCCAACCGAAGCCGAGGCGGTCGAGTGCGTCCTGGCGCATGTTGTGCACGAGCACATCGGCCGTCTTGATGAGGCGGCGCAGCACTTCCTTGCCATGCTCGTTCTTGAGGTCGAGGGCGAGCGAGCGCTTGTTGCGATTGTTGTTCACGAACACTGCGCCGAGGCCAGGTCCTGTGGTCGGCGGCGTATAGCGATTCATGTCGCCGTCGACCGTCTCGATCTTGATCACCTCCGCGCCGAGATCGCCGAGGAACTGGGTGGCGAACGGCCCGAGCACGATCGTGGTGATGTCGATGATGCGGATGCCGGCGAGCAGCGGGTACATGGGCGGGGGCGTTCCCTAGGGTTCGATATGGTCCGCTCAGACGGCGGATTGCCCGATTTATGCCGCAGCCAGTCCGTGGGCGCCAGCACCTTGCTTTGCAAAGCAGAATGCACCCGGAGCGGGGGCGACCGCGAAGGATGCACCTCAGTTGTGATTTTTGCCCGCCCCGCGACAGGAGTATGGTCTCTGCGCGATGCGTAACACGGAGGTTGGTCATGGCTACATATGTCATGCTTGCGAACTTTACCGAACAAGGCATCCGCGACGTGAAGGACACGGTCAAACGCGCCGAAGCCTTCAAGGAGACGGCCAAAGCGGCCGGTGTCACCATCAAGGACGTCTATTGGACGCTCGGTGAGTACGACATCGTCGTCACTGCCGAGGCTCATAATGAGATGGCGGTCACGGCTCTCGGGCTCACGCTGGCCAAAGCCGGGAATGTGCGCACTCAGACCCTGCGCGCCTTCCCTGCCAAGGAAATGTCCGAGATCCTCGGCAAAGTGAAGTAGCGCACTGCTTAGGGGCGGATGCAGCTCCCGATGGCGCCTTTCGGTCCGACCGAAGGGTGCCAGGGATGGAGTTTTGCGCAGCGGAGCTAGATGAAGCGCGCCTCGAAAGTCGTCTTGGCGTTTCGGCGCATGCCCGTGCCGTCGTAGAAGCGGAGCGTTTCCTCGCGCCTGGAGCCGGTCATCAGCGTCACGCGATAGCAGCCCTCGGCGCGGGCACATTCGATCGCGTGTTGGACGATCTGGCGGCCGTAGCCGCGCTGCCGGTGCTCATTGTCGGTCACGACGTTCTCGATCATCGCGAACGGACGGCCGCAGCGGGAGAAGTTCGGCGTCACCATCAGTACGCAGGTGCTGACGACGCGGCCGTCTATGGTGCCGACGAAGATGGTCGTGCCGGGGTGCGCGAGGACTTCGGATAGGACCTTGGCGGCATCCGCCTCCGATGGCCAGGGCGGCTCGTCCGGATGAAGCTGATGATAGAGATCCGTCAGCGCCGGTAGATCTGCCAATGTGGCGGGTCTGATGGTCGCGTCCATTTTCCGTCTCACCAGGCTTCAATCCGGCCCTTTCATGGACCAGCTCGGCGCGGCGCCGCGCGCCTTCTTGCGGAAGAAGTAGGACCAGGGATCGGGGAACTCGCCGACGGGAATCTCGATCAGCGCCGGCGCGTTCGCCTTGATGGCCGCCTTGAGTGCGGGCCGGAGCGCTTCCGGCGTCGTGACACGCTCGGCGCGCATACCGAAGCTTTCACCGAGCCGCACGAAGTCCGGGTTCACGAGATCGGAGACGACCGTGCGGCCCTCATAGTTGCTCTGCTGTATGCGCTTCACGTTGCCATAGGCATTGTCGTTGAAGACGAGCGCCACCATGCCGATGTTGTGCGCGACGGCCGTCGCCATCTCCTGCACGTTGAACATGAAGCCGCCATCGCCGTGCACGGCGACGACCGCACGATCCGGCATGGCACACTTGGCGCCGAGCGCCGTCGAATAACCCCAGCCGAGCGTGCCCTGGTAACCCGTCGAGAGATACGTGCGCGGCTTGTACACGGGATAGAGCAGGCGGCTCGCGTAGCTGATCTGGGTCAGCTCCTCGATGAGAATGCCGTCCTCCGGCAGCTCCGCTCGGATCGCATCTATCCACGCTTTCTGCGGCGCGAGGCGGGCGAACTCGCCGTCCATCTGCGCGCGCAGCGCCAGCATTTCGTCCGTGCGGTCAGCGGGCTTGTCACCGACGCGCTCCAGCGCATTCAAGAGCGCGGCCACGCCCTCGGCCGCATCGGCGATGATCGCAACGTCTGGTGTGCACGTGCGCCCGATGCGTGAGGGATTGATATCGAGATGGATGACCTTCATCGCGTCGTCGCGGCCCCAGTCCATCATGTGCTGGAGGCGCGTGCCGATCCCGATCACGACATCGACGTCCTTCCACAGCGTATGCCCTGCGGGGAAGCGGTGGCTGAAAGGATTGCGCGAGTCGATGACGCCCTGGCCCGTGCGGTACGCAATAACCGGCGCCTGGATGCGCGCGGAAAGACGTGTGACCTCGGCGCTCGCGTCCTGGGCGCCGCCGCCGACGAGGATGATCGGCCGTTTGGCGCCTGCCATCAGCTTGGCCGCAGCCTTGATCGCGTCGAGATCCAGCGGCGGTGTCCGGCGGACTGCCGGCGTGTCGTCGAACGCGACCTCGGCCGTGGAGCGCCACATGTTCCAGCCGCATTCGAGGCCGACAGGGCCGGGTACGCCGCTCAGAAGCTCATCGAAAGCAGCGCGGCTCTTCGCCGCGGCATCCTGCGGACCCTCGATGTGCCCCGCCCACTTGGTGAGCGTGCGCATGATGCCGATCTGGTCGGGAATCTCGTGCAGGAAGCCGACGCCCTTGCCGATGTACTGCTCGTAGATCTGGCCGGAGATGGCGAGCACGGGTGCGCAGAGCGATTGAGCCGTGGCAAGAGGTGTCGTCGTGTTGAGAAAGCCCGGCCCCGGCACCACGCAATAGGCCTGAGGCTTGCCGCTCGCCAGCGCGGCGCCGAGGGCCATGTAGGCTGTCGCCTGTTCATGGCGGGTGTGAATGGGCTTCAGTGGGCTCCCGGACCGCACCAGGGCATCGAAGAAATCGTCGTTCTGGACCCCTGGCAGGCAATAAAGCGTATCGAGACCGTTCGCCGCCATGGTGCGGATGGTGACTTCGGCAGCGTTCATCTGGGCGAGGTTGCTCGCAGGCATGTCGGGCTCCCGGAAACGGCTTTTTTTTCCTGGCTACCTGAAGGGGGCGGGTGTGTCACGGGGATAAAGGCCTTCCGGCCTTGCTGCGGCGCACGTCGAGTGCCATGCCAGCGCCATCCTTGGTGTGGATATTCCCATCCACTTCCTGCGATAACTACTAGGATCGTACGGGCGAATCGCAGCCAGCTTGGGGAATGATGGCGGACTTTGGAATGAACAGCGCGCGTGCACCGCGCGGCAAGTGTGGCGTCCTTCGCGTGGCGTCGTGGATTTTCGCTGGCGCCGTGATGGCGACCGCGGGCGCAGCATTCGCACAGCAGACGCCTACTATTCCCGGCCTCATTGTCACGACGACACCACCGCCGCAGCAGCGCGAGCCCGTGGCGCCATTGCGCCAGGAGGCCGCGCCTCCGAAAGCCGAAGCCAAACCGAAGCCGAAACCGGCACCGAGACGCGAGGCGAGTTCTGCGCCAGCGAGCAGCGGCAGCTCAGGCGGTAGCGGTCGCGGCACCGGTATTGTGCTGCTTGTCAACGACGAGCCGGTGACGAGCTACGAGATCGAGCAGCGTGCGACGCTCATGGCTGCTGGCTCAGGTGGCGGCGGAGATATGCGTGCACGCGCCGAAGCGCGCTGGAAGCAGATCATCCAGGATCCCAAAACCAACGAGCGCTTTCAGCAGTATCTTCGCGAGAAGCAGCCGAAGAGCCGTGACGAAGCAACCGCGATGCAGAAGCAGTTCGTCGGCGAGCTGCAGAGGAACATGCTGGACCAGCTCCGCAACGAGGCGCGGATAGGCAATATTCAGAAGTTCCGCGCGCAAGCACGCGAGGAGCTGATCGATGAGAAGCTGAAGCTCCAGGAGGGCAAGCGCCTCAGCATCGTGATCACTGATGCAGAGGCGGACAAGACCTTCAAGGAGATGGCTGCCCGCAACAAGATCACCGAGGAGCAATTTGCAGCCCAGCTCAAGTCGCAGGGCATCGATCCAATGACGATCAAGGCGCGCACGAAAGCTGCCCTCGTCTGGCGTGATGTTCTCCGTCGCAAGTACGGCGCGCAGATCAATATCAACGATCGCGACATCGACCGCTTTGTCGAGCAGTCGACCGAAGACATCGGTAGCGCTACCAAGGTGGAAATGCAGCTCCATCGGATCACGCTCGCCGTGCCCGGCCGCATCGATCAGGCCGCCCTGGCGCGCCGGCTCGCGGAGGCCGAGGGGCTGCGCAAGCAGTTCCGTGGCTGCCGCAACACGCAGGATTTGGTTAAGGGCGTTCCCGACGCCCGTTTCGAGAGTCTCGCTAATCAGGCGGCTTCCGCGCTCGGCGAGCCGACGAGGAGCCTCCTCCTCAATGCCAAGGACGGCGAGATGGTGCCTCCCGCGCTTGCCAGCACGGGCGTCGAGCTATATGCCGTGTGCGGGCGCAAGACCGTCAAGGGAGACGAGGAGAAGCGCCTCAAGGCTCAGCAGGAGCTGACGACGCGCGAGTTCGAAGTCGTCTCGCGGCGCCATCTGAGGGATCTCCGTGCCGAGGCCTTGATCGAGAAGCGTTGATCGAGAGGTCGGGAGTTAGCCTTGGCAAGCGAAGTTGGGCGTGCGGCGGCCTCGCGCCGCCCGCTGGCGCTCACGATGGGCGACCCGGCCGGTATCGGTCTCGACATCACGCTTATGGCGTGGCGCGATCGGGACAGTAGCAGCGTCCCCCCTTTCATTCTCTATGCCGATCCGGTCGCCGTCGCCGAACGGGCGCGTGTGCTCGGCATCGATGCTGAACTCGCCGTCTCAGAGGATCCGGAGAAGGGGGCCGAAGCTTTCGCCCGGCGCCTGCCCGTGCGCCCGGTTCCCGTTGCCGTGAGCACTGTCGCCGGCCGCACCGAGATGCTCAATGCCGGCGGCATCATCGCCGCTATCGACCTCGCCGTTGCGGATGCCGTCGCCGGTCGCGTGTCCGCAGTCGCGACGAACCCCATTGCCAAGAGCACGCTGCTGCGCGCGGGCTTCCGCCATCCTGGTCATACGGAATACCTCGCGGAGCTAGCTGAGCGCCATCATCCGGGACGGCGCTGGGTGCCGGTGATGATGCTTGCGTCGGACGTCCTCCGCGTCGTGCCGCTCACGGTTCATGTTCCCATTTCGCGCGTGCCCGAGCTACTGAGCGTGCCGCGCGTCGTCGAGACGGTGCGGATCGTGGCCGAAGCCATGGCCGCCGATTTCGGCATCGCCCGGCCGCGCATTGCCATCACGGGGCTCAATCCGCACGCGGGCGAAGCCGGCACCATCGGCCGCGAGGAGGTGACGACGATCGGCCCCGCCATCGCCGCTCTGCAATCCGAAGGAGTGGTCGTTACCGGACCGCATTCGGCGGACTCGCTTTTCCATAGCGAGGCGCGCAAGCGCTACGATGCCGTCGTCACGATGTATCACGACCAGGCGCTCATCCCGATCAAGACGCTGGCCTTCGATACGGCGGTGAACGTCACGCTGGGTTTGCCCTTCGTGCGCACCTCGCCTGATCACGGTACGGCCTTCGATATTGCGGGGACGGGTGCCGCATCGCCGACGAGCCTCGTTGCGGCGCTCAAGCTCGGCGCGAACATGGCTGAACGCCGCGCCGCGGCCACGCACCATGCCTGAAGTGCGACAGCCGCCACCTGACGGCTTGCCGCCGCTGCGCGAAGTGATTGCCGCGCTCGAGATCGACGCGAAGAAGAGCCTCGGTCAGAACTTCATTCTGGATCTCAACTTGACGCGGCGGATCGCGCGTCTCGCCGCCCCGCTGGATACGACGACGGTCGTCGAGGTCGGCCCCGGTCCCGGCGGTTTGACGCGCGGGTTGCTCATGGAAGGGGCGCGCCGTGTCATTGTCGTCGAGCGCGACCAGCGTTGCGCGCCAGCCCTCGCGCAGATTGCGGAAGCCTATCCCGGGCGGCTTTCCGTGCATCTCGGCGACGCGCTCGATGTGGACTGGCCGGCCGTGCTGTCGTCCGATTCCTGCCGCACCGTGATCGTCGCAAACCTTCCCTACAACGTCGCGACGCGTCTGCTCATCGGCTGGCTGGAAACCGAGCCTTGGCCGCCGTGGTGGTCGCAGATGGCACTGATGTTCCAGAAGGAGGTGGCGGAGCGCATCGTCGCTCAGCCCGGTAGCAAGGCCTATGGCCGCCTTGCCGTGATTTCGCAGTGGCGCGCGACACCGCGCATCGCGCTAACGCTCGGTCCAGAAGCTTTCACGCCGCCGCCGAAAGTGGCCTCAGCTGTCGTCACGTTCCTGCCCCGCCGTGAACCGATGCCGGAATGCTCGGTGCAATGGCTCGGTCGCGTCACGGCAGCGGCTTTCGGCCAGCGGCGCAAGATGCTGCGTCAAAGCTTGAGAACGCTCGTTGCCGATCCGCTGCCCCTACTCGAAGCGGCCGGTGTCGCACCGGAGTTGAGAGCCGAGCAGCTCGACGTGGCGACGTTTGCGAGGCTCGCGCGCATCGCCGAGCGCATCGCGCGGTAAGCTAAAGCGTCTTTGGACCTTAAATGCGACTTTGAGAACAGCCCAGCCGTGGGTCGCGTTCAAGGTCCGACGCTTTAGTCGCGCCCTGGATCGTAGCGATTGCGCTGTCGCCACTCGGCCATGAAGTAGGAGAGCGACTCGTCCACGTTCTCCGGCATGACGATCCGGATGGTCACGAGCTGATCGCCCGGGGTGACATCGGTGGTGGTGCGCACGCCCTTGCCTTTGAGGCGGAAGATGCGCCCGGAACTCGTGCCCTTGGGGATTTGTAGCGAAACGCGGCCGGAAATCGTCGCGACCTCGATCTTGCCGCCGAGCACGGCCTCGTCGATGGTGATCGGCACCTCGAGCAGAATGTCATTGCCGATGCGCTTGAACTTCGCGTGCGGGCGTACGTGAATCTCGACGAGCGCGTCGCCGTTCTCGCCGCCGCGCAGACCGGGCGTGCCTTTGCCCTTGAGCCGCAGCACCTGACCGTCCGCAACGCCCTCCGGCACCGTGAGATCGAGTGTGCCGCCGTCCGGCAGGCTGACGCGCTTCTTCGCCCCGCCGACCGCCTCCAGGAAATCCACTTCAAGCGTGTAACGGACGTCCTGCCCACGCATGCTGAGACCCGGTCCGCGTGCGCCGCGCCCGCCGAAGAGGTCCGAGAAGATGTCGCTGACGCCCGTATCCCGGGAGCCATTAACGCCGCCGTTGAAGCCGTTGGGCCAGCCGGCACCGCTGCGCGCATAGGTGCGCACGGGTTCGCCCTGACCGTCGATCTCGCCGTCGTCGTAACGCCGCCGCTTCGTCGCGTCGCCCAGGATGTCGTAAGCGGCAGTGATGCGCTTGAAGCGATCGCTGGCTGCAGGATCGTCCGGGCGCACGTCGGGATGGAGCTCTTTGGCGAGCTTTCGATAGGCGCGCCTGATCTCGTCGTCCTGCGCGCCTTTAGCAACGCCCAGTACCGTGTAAAGGTCGTCAGACATGAGCACCGCGTGTCAGCCCGCTAGAATTTATTCGGCACTGGAGACGAACGCTCACCGCCGTTCAGGACAGTGAGCGCGATTCTTGCCGCCGATGGAACTGTCGCATCCTCCCATCTGCAACAAATATGATCTAGCGGGGGATTCCGGCAACTTCGCGCCAATCCACATCGATATACCGTCAATCGTGCGATGATCGGCGGACATCGGCGGAAGCTATTAAGAATCTGTTATGAATAGCGAATTTCTGGCTTGTGGTCGACCAGCTCGGCCAACACCTCGAAGCGGCGACGCAACCGCTCGCCATCGAGATCGCGATGTGTGGCCGGCAGACTCAGCACGAGTTTACCCGGCTCGTAGCTGAGCGGCGTCTCGTCGATGATTCCCGGCCGGCCGATCGAGAGCATGTGAGCGGCGCGGATTGCAGCGCCGAGAATGCGCGCGCGCTTCAGTGTCCGGCGCGAGACCAGCGTCTTGAGCGCCGACGGCAGCTCGTCCTCGGCGCCGAACACGCGTCCGGTACCGACGTGGCGGAAATAGACGGTAAGCCCGAGGAAGATGCGGCCCTCGTGGTCGATCCCGCCGAGGCCGGCATGGGCGACTGTGTTGAGGCTCTGCTCGCCGCGGTGGTCAGGATGCGCTCGCCAGCCGACATCCGAGATGAGGCACGCGGCATGACGCAGACGCATTTCCTCCGGCGTCTCGCGCGGTCCCGGTTCCGCAAAGAGCGTGTCCGTCCACGCGCAGAGCTCGCGCGCGTGCGTCAGCGAGCGCGAGTGCAGGCGCGCATGATCCTCGCAGAAGGCGATCAGCGGGTCGCGGTCGCGCTCGGCCGGCGAGAGCAGGCTGAACACCAGGCCCTCGCGCACGCCATAGACGGAGAACACCACTTCCTTCGGCTTCATGCGCCGCAGCACGCGCTCGAGCACCAGCGCGCCATAGGGCAGCACTTCGCGGCGAGCCCGCGCGACATCCTCGATGCCGCGGATGTCGGCGATCTTCTTGGCGCGGCGAATGCTTTCGCAGAAGTCGATGCACGCACGGCTCTCGATGCTGTAGCCGTGCATGACGCGCAGCGGATACTCGCGCAGGTCCATGTGGAGCTTGGCAAGCGCGCGCCATGTGCCGCCGACGGCATAGAACGTGCGGCCCTCGCCGGCTGTCAGCCACGGCAGCTCGGCGAGGCTCGAATCGACGATCTCGATGGCCTTGTCGAGCTTGTTGCCCGACGTATCGATGAGCCTGAGACCACCGAGCGGCAAGGTCGCGGCTGCTGTCGATTTGGCGCCGGCTATATCGATCAGCTCGAGGCTGCCGCCGCCGAGATCGCCTGCAATGCCATTGGCATTGGGAATGCCCATGAACGTGCCGTTTGCCGCAAGCTCCGCTTCGCGCGCGCCGGAGAGGACCGCAATTTTCGCGCCGATCGCCTGTTCGCCACGCGCGATGAACTCTTGCCCGTTCGCGGCTTCGCGCACGGCGGCTGTCGCGATGACGCGTACGTTCTTGACGCCGAGCACGCGATTGATGGCATGAAAGCGGCGCAGCGCCTCGATGGCGCGCTCGACAGCGTCGGCATCGAGCCGGCCGGTCGAGGCAACGGTGCGCCCGAGTCCGCACAAGACTTTCTCGTTGAAGAGCGGCGCCGGGCTGCGAATGGCGCCCTCGTACACCACGAGACGCACCGAGTTGGATCCGATGTCGACCACCGAGATCGGTTCGAGCTCGTCGAGCCCTATCGGTCGGTCGCCTCTGCCCTCGGCAAACTTCACTGCTTACTGCTCTCGTCCCGATCCTCGAGCTTGAAGCGTGGCGGCGAATGGCTCTTCAGCGACTGGCCGCGTCCCGACAGGCTCGGATTGAACATGAAGTACTCGTGCGCGTTGAATGGCTTCTCGCTCTCGTCAGGCGCGATCCGTCGGCTCGATCCGTCGGGCTGCACGAGCCAGCTCTGCTGATTGTCTTTCAAGTTCGCCGTCATGATCTGATCGAGGATCTGCGCGTGTACCGTTGGGTTAGTCACCGGCACCATAGCCTCAACGCGCCGGTCGAGGTTGCGCGGCATCATGTCCGCCGAGCTGATATACACGATCGCCTTCGGATGGGGGAGCCCATGTCCATTGCCGAAGCAATAAATGCGGCCGTGCTCGAGAAAGCGCCCGATGATGCTTTTGACGCGAATGTTCTCGGACATGCCGGGAATGCCAGGCCTCAGGCAGCAAATGCCGCGCACGACGAGGTCGATTTCGACACCGGCATTCGAGGCCTCGTACAAGGCCTCGATGACCTGCGTGTCGACGAGGGAGTTCATCTTCATCCAGATGGCGGCAGGGCGGCCGGCACGGGCGTGCTCGGTCTCGGCCCTAATGCTTTCCAGGATGCGCCGGCGGATACCGAAGGGGCTCGCGGCCATCGTTTCGAGCTCGGCCTGCTCGCCATAGCCTGTCACGAAGTTGAGAATGCGATTCACGTCGCGCGCGATTGCGGCATCGGCCGTAAAGAACGAGAGGTCGGTGTAGATGCGCGCCGTCTGCGGGTGATAGTTGCCCGTGCCGATGTGGCAGTAGGAGACGAGCTCGGCGCCCTCCTTGCGCACGATCATGCCGAGCTTGGCGTGCGTCTTGAGCTCGATGAAGCCATAGACCACGTGCACGCCCGAGCTTTCGAGATCGCGTGCGAGGCGAATGTTCGCAGCTTCGTCGAATCGGGCCTTGAGCTCGATCACCGCCGTCACTGACTTGCCGAGATCGGCGGCCTCCTTGAGAGCGCGGACGATCGGGCTGTCCTTGGACGTTCGGTAGAGCGTCCACTTGATGGCGAGCACGTCCGGATCGGCGCCTGCCTGACGCAGGAACTGCACGACCACGTCGAACGCTTCATAGGGGTGATGGACGACGATGTCCTTGGCCTTGATCGCGGCGAAGCAGTCGCCGTTGTGCTCGCGGATGCGCTCGGGAAAGCGAATGGTGAAAGGCGGGAACACGAGATCGGGGCGATCATTGACGATGAGCTGTGACGTATCGCCGAGGCCGAGCAGGCCCTCCTGCACATACGTATCCGCCTCGCTGACCCTGAGCTGATCGACGACGAACGTCCGCAGCTCCTGCGGCATGTAGGCGTCGATCTCGAGCCGGATCACGGAGCCGCGGCGGCGTCGCTTGAGCGCGCTCTCGAACGAGCGCACGAGATCTTCTGCCTCTTCCTCGACCTCGATGTCGCTGTCGCGCAGGATGCGGAAAGCGCCCTGCCGCTTGACCACGTAGCCAGGAAAGAGCAGCGAGGCGAAGTGACCGATCAGCGTCTCAATGCGCATGAAGCGGATCGCGCCCGTTTCCTCGCCCGCGGGCAGCTTCAGGAAGCGATCGACCGGCGCCGGGATCGGCATCAGCGCGTGCATGGCCTCGCCGCCCTTTTTCTTGGCGAGTTCGAGGCCGAGGGTGAAACCGCGATTGTGAATGAAGGGAAATGGGTGCGCTGGATCGACGGCGATGGGTGTCAGCACCGGGAATAGGTGCTTCATGAAATAGCTCTCGAGCCAAGCCCGCTCGCCCTCGGTGAGCTGGTCCGGCGAGACGATGGAGATGCCGACCTCGGACATCTCGCGACTGAGTTCGCTCCAGCAGGCCTGCTGCTCGGCCGACAGATTGGCGACGAACTTGTTGATCGCATCGAGCTGCTGGGCGGGCGTCAGGCCGTCGTTGCTGAGGTTCGAGACCTTCGCTTTGACCTGCCCATGCAACCCGGCGACGCGGACCATGTAGAACTCGTCGAGGTTCGAAGCCGAGATCGACAGGAAGCGCAGCCGTTCGAGGACGGGATGGCGGCGGTTGCGCGCCTCGTCGAGCACGCGCGTGTTGAATTGCAGCCAGGAAAGCTCGCGGTTGTAATAGCGCGCGGGACCCTGCGGTGCGTCCACCGGCGCCGGATTGTTCGCCTCGATTTTCGCGCGCGCACGCGCCCTGCTGCCCGACACAGCTCACTCTCCTTGCCGCATTACCGCTCGCTCTGCAGAGCGCGGCCCAAAAGCGAATATACCTGCAATAAATTCACGACATTCAAATGTCGCCCATATTGAGCGATGTTCAGCCGCCTTTTTCGCTCTTTTCCGCCTCCCGGAGTTCGGCCAGGGCCTCGCTTGCGAGGGTCCGGGTCACGGGCCGCCGCTGGGCCAGCGAAAGGCGGTCGAGCACCTCGACGAGGCGGGCCGCCGCCGCGAAGGAGCGATCCAGCTCCCGAGCCAGATAGTGCACGACAGCCGGGGCAGCGGTGATCTGGCGGTCGGTCAGGAGCTTCACGAGGAGGGCGGTCAGCAGCGTCTGGTCCGGTGCGCCGATCGCGGTCATGGCCAGGGCCCTGAGCCTGGATCGTAAATCCGGGAGGGCAATCGTAAGTTCCCCTGCCGGCGCCCGCGACGTCAGCAGCAGGGATGCACGTTGCTCGCGTGCCAGATTGAGCAGGTGGAAAAGCGCCTGCTCGGAGGCGATGCCGCGGTCGATGTCCTCCACCACGACGGCGGGGCGACCCATCAGCTCCGGGATATGCATCTCATCGAGTTCGGCGGCGGCGAGCATCGTGGCCTCGGACCGGAGCTGCCAGACGTGAGCGAGATGGCTTTTGCCGCTCTGCGCCGGGCCGACGACGAGCGCCGAGGCCATGGCCCAGTCCGGCCATCGGTCGACCAGCGCCACGGCTGCGGCATTCGACGGGCCGACGAGGAAGTCCTCGGCCTCGAGCGCCGGGCGCGTGCCCCAGTCGAAGACGAACTGCTCGCTGGCGCGGCTCATGGTGCGGCCTCTCCCGGGCTCGGTGGGGACGGCGGACCACGATAGATTTCGCTTCCAATATAAAGGCGAACCGCAAAGCGGACCAGGACCGCGATAGCTGCTGCTACCGGCACGGCGATGAGAACGCCGACGAGGCCGAGCAACGAGCCGAAAGCGAGCACTGAGAAGATCAGCCACACCGGGTGCAGGCCGACGCGCGGTCCGACAATGCGCGGCGACAGGATCCCGCTATCCACGACGGAGATCACGGCGAAAACCGCGGCCACCTTGAACAAGAGCGTCAAATCCGGCCAGCCCTGCGCAATGGCGACGCCGCTGGCTAGAATAAATCCAAAGGCACCGCCGATCACCGGAACGAAGCTCATGAGTCCCGCTGCGAGCCCGATCAGCAGTCCATAGCGCAATCCGATCAGCGAGAGGCCGACTGAGTAGAGTACCGCGAGGATCAGGCAGATCGTGCCCTGACCACGAACGAATGCAGCGATGGCATCGTTGATCTCGCCGGCGAGCGAGCGAATGGTCGGAGCGTGCTCGCGCGGCAGAGCCTCATCGATACGCGCGACAACGCGCGGCCAGTCGGCGAGCAGATAGAAAGCGACCACAGGCGTGATCAATAGCAGTGACAGCAGATTGACCAAAGCGAGCCCGCGATCCCAGAGACGCTGCACGGCCCAGCCGACGCTGGTCGTCCAGCTTTGAGCCATACCGGCCAATCCGCGCTCGAGGCCTGCGTAGATTTCCTCATAGCGGGCGCCGAGCAAATTGCGCGCGGCATTCTGGAGCAACCCCATCAACCGCTTCATGTCCCCCGGCAGCGACTCGGCGAGCTGACGGAGCTGATCGCCAATCAACGGACCAAGAAGGATCAGTAAGAACACCAATACCAGCGCCCAAACGATGATGATCAGGGCAGAGGCTCCCGTGCGACCGAGACCCATTTGCGCGAGTCTGTCGGCCAGCGGGTTCAGAAAGAAGGCAATGGCAGCGCCGACAACGAACGGGAGCAGGATATCGCTGAGGAGCCACACGAGCCCCAATGCGAGCACGGCTGTAACAAGCCAGAAGGTGAGGTGCCGGTTGGTGTGAAGGGCGGCACGCGGCGTGCTGTCGTCGTCGTTCGGCACCTGAATTCCCCTCTAGGCCAACGCGCCGATGGGCGTCGTCGATCCGCTCGTCTCAGCGGCCGTTTCCGGCCAGATGCGACACGAATGTGCGCACGTAGACCGCGAGCGAGGACGCCGTCAGCACGGCCGTCAGCCAGATCAGCGTCGTTCTCAAGCCGCCGAGCCCGAGATTGAAACCTTCGTCCGCCAGCACGAGCGCTGCGAGCATGAGCTGACTAACTGTGTTGGCCTTGCTCACGGCGTGCGGCTGAATTGCGACCGGCTGGCCGATGATCCAACACAATAGTACTCCGAGCACGATGAGGATGTCGCGCGAGACGACGGCGATCACCAGCCAGGAGGGGAGCTGCGCGGCAACACCGAGGGCCACGTAGATCGAGACGATCAACAGCTTGTCGGCCATCGGGTCGAGGTAGGCGCCGAGCTCGGTCTGCATGTTCCAGCGCTTGGCGAGCCAGCCGTCGACGGCGTCGGTGACGCCTGCGAGCACGAACAACAGAAATGCGCTGCGCGTCTGCCCGCTCACGAGCAGCCAGAAAATGATGGGAATGATGATGACACGGCCGAGCGTGATCAGATTGGGTATGGTCAAGTGAGTGCCTGCGCTTCCTGGAGTGTGATCGTCTTAGATGGGCATTCATTGGTGTCCATCAGAGATTTGAATCTCACTCCTGCTTCCGGCGCGTTGATATCACCTCAAGCACCGGACTGCATCCGCGACCTCTCAAGTCGGAATTTCCTGGATCGGATCAATGGCGGTGCTGGCCGGGCTTGGGTTCCGGCTTGGCCGCAGGCTTGCTGCCGGCTCCGCGCTTGCGCAGCTCCGAGCCCTCGGTGCCGAACTGGTAGACGGCCACCACCTCGTCCCGCAGCGGCCCGGTGACGCGCAGCTTAATGGCCCAAGGGCCGTACATATCGAGCTGGATGCGCGCCTGATAGCGGCCCGGTTGGCCCGTCGGCTTGAACTCGAAGGGCGGCACATTGTGCACCATGGGCATGGATGGCATGTCGGCGCCGAGGACGATGGTCGCCCCATCGAGCGGCGCGCCCGTGCGTGCGTCGGCGAGGTCCAGCGTGCAGTCGTAGGCGAATTCAGGGCTCTTGGCGGCCTTGCAGTCGAGCGTCGCCTTGGCGCGGTCGGCCGCGAGCGCGTCCGCCGGCATGGTCGCCAGGATGGCGCCGGTCAGCAGCAGGGTGCGGATGGGCATGCGTGCGCTCCTCCCGGAACGGATTGGTCGCCCCACTTTGGGGGCTTCGCGGCCGACTGTATCGCTCGCCGAAGGCAAGGGCCAGGAATGTGGGGGCTTGATGCTTCGTGCCCGATGCCGCCAGATAGGGAGGACGGCAACGAGGCGTGGTCCGAACCCACGTCCAACCCGCGAGGACATCCATGCGACTGATCGGCATCCTGAGATCCCCGTACGTGCGCCGCACGGCAGTCAGCCTCAACGCCATGGACATTCCCTTTATGCTGGATGCTGTGCCGGTCTTCGACAAGCCGGAGCTCGTAACGCCGCATAATCCGCTGACGCGCGTTCCAGCGCTCGTACTCGAAGATGGCGAAGCCGTGATCGATAGCGCCATCATCCTCGACTACCTCGACGAGCTGGCCGGACCGGAGAGGCGCCTCGTGCCCGAGGGCGGTGCCGAGCGTCGCCACGTTCTGAAGCTGACCACTGTCGCGCTCGGCTCGGTCGACAAGGCCGTGTGGTCTGCCTACGAATACCGCTTCCGCCCGGAGGAGAAAGTCCACAAGCCCTGGGTCCGGCACAATGATGCTCAGGTCGTCGCCGGCTTCGAGTATCTCGATGGCATAATCGCCAAGCTCGGCCCGGACGATTGGATCGCCGGCACGGAGCGCATGAGCCAGGCCGATATCACGACTGCTGTCGGCTTCACGTTCGCTCAGTTGGTGCGGCCGAACCTGGGCCTCGCCGAGAAGGCGCCGAACGTCGCACGCTTCACGGCACGCTGCGAGGCGCTTGCACCCTTCAAGGCAGCCGCGATCCCCGGCTGAGGCAGATCGCACGGATTGCCCCCGATCAAAGTGTGGCAATTCCGTCCCAGGCTCAGCGGCTTTGCGATGCTGTTGCGCCACGGGCAGTTGCTGACAGTCCACGTTGGTGCTCGATTTGGCGCGGGACGCTGGGGGAGTGCGCGTATGGATCGTTTCGGGAAAGCAGCATTATTGGCTGCAATATTGAGTGTGTCCGCAGGTTGCGCGTCGACGTCGGACAAGATCGGCCCTCAGTACGTTTCGCCGCTGCAGTACAGCCAATATGATTGCAACCAGCTATCGCTGGAGGCTCAGCGCATTTCCTCGCGCGTCGCCCACTTATCCGGCGTACAGGATCAGAAGGCGACGAACGATGCGATCGCCACAGGCGTTGCTGTTGTGATTTTCTGGCCGGCAGCATTCCTTGTCGGCGGCAACGACCAGAACTCGGCCGAGCTCGCCCGCCTCAAAGGTGAGTTCGAAACCATCGAGCAGGTCGCTATTCAAAAGAAGTGTGGCTTTGACTTCAGACGCCAGGCCCCTGTCCAAACAGCATCGACCGAGCGCAGACCTCGGCGCGAAGAAACACGACCCTCGTCGGACTGACCCAATCATCACGTTCGTCGTCGCCGTGGCCGAGAACGGCGTGATCGGCCGCGACGGCGCTATCCCTTGGCACGTGCCATCCGATCTGAAGACCTTCCGCCGCCTCACCATGGGCAAGCCCGTGATCATGGGCCGCAAGACCTATGACTCGATCGGCAGGCCTCTCGCAGGTCGCGACAACATCGTGGTCACGCGCAAGGTCGACTTCTCTGCCGATGGCATCGAGTGCACGAGCAGCATCGATGAAGCGCTGGACATAGCGCGCACGCGCGCTGCCGCGCGCGGTGTCGACGAGATTACAGTGATTGGTGGTGCCGAGATCTTCGCGGCGATGTTGCCGATCGCCGGCCGCATCTGCCTGACGCGCATTCATGCGCGCCCCGACGGCGACACGCACTTCCCGGAGCTAGATCCGAATGTCTGGCGCGAGGTTTCGCGAGCGCCCCTTCAGCCGGATCCTCGCGATAGCGCGGCTGCAACACTCCACATATACGAACGGGCCGCCAGTTAGGCGGCCCGTCCGGATTTTCCTACTCGCCGCTGAGAGGCGGAGCGCTACTGCTTCGCCGTCTTCTTCACGGAAGTCGGCGCTTTCGCGACCTGCTGGGGCTGCGCACTCACCTGGCGCACGAGGTTCGTGTAGGCATCGAAGAAGGCCGCCGAGACAGTCTTGCCGATCTCAGTGTTCGAGTAAACGCCACCACCACCGGCCCCACCCCAGCTCGCGCGCGAGAAGTCGAAGCCAGCGTCAGCCGTCGATGCCTTGCCGGTCGCAGCCGCGACCTGCACGCCCGTCTTGCCGCTGGTGAGGTAGATAGCGACCTGCGCCTCCTGCACCTTCACAGAAAGCGAACCGGCAACCGTGCCGGCGTAACCGGGCAGAAACCGACCGACGCCTGCGTCGACGCCGCCTGCGTTCTCATTCGCGGAGAGAATGTCGGGGGTCAGGAAGTAGTCGGCACGCACAAGCTGCGAGCGCTTGCCCTTCTTGGTAACGCTGCGCTCCGCCATGATGCTATCCATGGCTTCGCCACGGTCGACGATCTGGAAGCAGTTCGACTGGGTAATCATGAGGCGCAGCACCGAGGACGGCGCAGTGAGCCCCGTGCTGGCAAGCACCGGGATATCCTTGTCGACCAGCGCGACGGTGCCGAGCGGTTGCTCGCACCGCGGCAGCTGGGCAACTTTCTTCCGCGGAGCCCCTTCCGTGTCTGTCGCACTCGTCGAGAAGGCATCCGCACCCATTTCCGTTGACGAGCAGGCTGCCAGCGCAAGGCACGCACCAACCGCCAATGACCTCAAAAGCATAGCCATCTCCCGAACCGCTGAACTTGATCTGAATTGGTCCCGCGACTCGGAACGTGTGCGGGCGTGGCCGGACTATCCGCCCGGAATTGAGCACTCGGCAATCGGCCGGTCAAAGGTTGCTGGGGATCAATTATTTAAGCTCAGCGTCAGTGAAACCCTTCGGCCACAGCTACACTTTCCGCCACCTCGATGGGGGGCGCGTCGCTAGATGATCTCGTCCTCGTCCATGACGGGCTCGGCAGCGGTATCCACTGGACGCTCGGCCCGTTGGCGCAGGTGCTGGTGCTGCCGTTGGGGCATACGCTGATGCTCGCGTGCCCAGGCAATGTGGAACAGGGCGTCGCCCATGTTGACGATCGGCAGTGTGGTCGCGCCGATGACGATTCCGCGGACCGGCGAGCGCACTTCCATCTCGCTGTCGTCGTAGGGGTTTGCGACGCAGCCGAGAAGATCGCCTTCGCTCACCGCCTGTCCGATCCGTCGCGCGCTCCGGAAAACGCCACCGTCCGGCGCCCGCACCCACTTCGAGGCATTGGCGAAGACCGGGCCGCGCTGCAGCTCTTTGACAGGTGGTTCAATGTCGCTACCCGGCAGCTCGACGAGACCGCGCGCCGCCATGATGCGTCCGATGCCCTCGACGCCGGCTTTGATGGCGAATTCGTCAAAGCGCAGGCCCTCGCCACCTTCGTAGACGAGCACGTCGACGCCGGCTTGCGTCGCTGCTGCACGTAGCGACCCGTCCCGTTCGGGCGAGGCAAGCACGACCTGCACACCGAAGATCTCGGCAAGCTCGCGGCATTTCGGACGCGCGGCAAAATCGGCTCGGATCTGCGGCAGGTTCACGCGATGGACAGCGGCCGTGTGGAGATCGACGCCGAAGTGCGAACGGCGGATCACCTCGGCAAGCATGATGTTGGCAAGCCGGGCGGCAAGGGAGCCCGTTGCCGAGCCCGGAAACGAGCGATTGAGATCGCGCCGGTCGGGGAGATAGCGCGAGCGGCCGATGAAGCCGTACGCGTTGACCACAGGCACGCAGAGCAGCGTGCCGCGCAGGGTCGCAGGATCCACGAAGCGCAGCACGCGCCGAATGATTTCGACGCCGTTCAGCTCGTCGCCGTGAACGGCAGCCGAGACGAACATGGTCTGGCCGCCCTCGCGTCCATGGATGACGTGGACCGGCAGCGTGACCTGCGTGTGGTTCGAGAGCTTGGAGACCGGAAGATCGACGAGCGTGCGCGTGCCTGCCGGCACCTGTTGGCCGCCGATCTCGAAGGGGGCGCGCGCACTCACGATCGGCTCAGCTCCTGTTAGGTGCCCCGCCGCTCATGGAGTGCCGCGCCGCCGATCCGCGGCGTGGTGCCCCTTGGCCTCAGGCTTCCTCTTCGCCTTCCGGCACAGTACCACCGATTATGCCGCTGACGTCGCCGCCGTCCTCTTCCTCGGCCTCGAGGAATGTCTCGTCGTCGTCGTCAGTGATGGCCTCGTCATCCGCATCGATGTCGACGAGTGCCTCGTCGGCCTCGACATCCGGCGCCTCGGCGGGCGCTGCGCCCTCGAATTCGGGCTTCTTGGCCGCGGGTGCTGGGCGGCGCGTCTTCTCTGCCGCGGCGGCAGCAACTGCGCCGACAGCGGTCGAGGTCATCATCTCGTAGATCGTGCCACAGATCGGGCAAGCGATCGGATCGCGGTTGAGATCGTAGAAACGAGCACCGCAGGACGCGCTCTGGCACGTCCGCTTGGTGCCGCGCTCGGTTTTCATCGACATGGCATGGCCTCACGCCTTCGGCGGCAGAACTTTCGGGGTTTTTTTGGGCCTGCTCATTGCCACGGGTGCCGGGCGGTGTCAAAAGCAATTCGCAAGGGCCTTTGGGGGCATTTTCACCTGATTTGGGCCAATCGCCGCTTGCACCGCTGGATCGTGGCGCCTAGTGTCCGCGCCGCCTTGCGGGACCGGCATGAGGCCGGGACGCCCGAAACAACCGAGAGACCTCCAGCCATGGGCTTTTTTGCCGACAGCTTGAACCGGATCCAGCTTTCCCAGACCATGGGGATCTCGGCCAAAGCGCGCGCGCTGGCCGCCGAGGGTCGAGACATTATCGTTCTGAGCCAGGGCGAGCCGGACTTCAATACGCCGGAGAACATCAAGGAAGCCGCCATCCGCGCGCTGCACGAGAACAAAACGCGCTATACGGACATCGACGGGATGCCCGAGCTCAAGGACGCCATCTGCGGCAAGTTCAAGCGCGAGAACGGTCTCGAATACAATCGCAGCCAGATCTCGGTCGGCACGGGCGGCAAGCAGGTGCTCTATAACGCCCTGCTCGCCACGCTCAATCCCGGCGACGAGGTCATCATGCCGGCGCCCTACTGGGTGTCCTATGCCGATATCGTGCTCCTCGGCGGCGGCAAGCCGGTCGAGGCTCCCTGCACGCAAGCGCATGGCTTCAAGCTGCAGCCCGAGGTGCTCGAGAAGGCGATCACGCCGAAGACCAAGTGGTTCATGTTCAACGCCCCGTGCAATCCCACGGGTGCGGCCTATACGCGCGACGAGCTGAAGGCGCTGACCGACGTTCTCATGCGCCATCCGCACGTGTGGGTGCTGACGGACGACATGTACGAGCACCTGATCTTCGACGATCTGAAATTCTACACCATGGCCCAGATCGAGCCCGGGCTCTATGAGCGCACGCTCACGGTGAACGGCTTCTCCAAGGCCTACTGCATGACCGGCTGGCGGCTCGGCTATGGTGGCGGTCCGAAGCCGCTCATCGATGCGATGCGCAAGCTGCAGTCGCAGTCGACCTCGAATCCCTCGTCCATCACGCAGTGGGCGGGGATCGAGGCGCTCAATGGCCCGCAGGACTTCATCCCGACGAACAACAAGGCTTTCCAGCAGCGCCGCGATCTCGTCGTGTCGATGCTGAACCAGGCCAAGGGCTTGAAGTGCGCAACGCCTCAGGGTGCGTTCTACGTCTACCCGAGCTGCGAGGGTGCGATCGGCAAGACGACGCCCAAGGGCAAGAAGATCAACAACGATGAGGATTTCGTCACCGCGCTGCTCGAAGATACGGGCGCAGCCACCGTGCATGGCGCCGCGTTCGCGCTGAGCCCGTTCTTCCGCATTTCCTATGCAAGCTCGATGGACGTGCTCGAGGACGCTTGCCAGCGCATCCAGCGCTTCTGCGCAAGTCTCAGCTAGTCGAGGTCGGCTCGATTTTTAGGAGGACAGAAGGGCGCGGTCACGCGCCCTTTTTGCTGATACATTTCCGCGTATATAGGATCCGCTATTGACGACATTCAGTCGGAACTCTGGAGGGACTTGCGGTGGCAAAGCTTTATCCGGTCATTCTATCCGGCGGTTCCGGCACGCGCCTCTGGCCACTTTCGCGCGCCATGTACCCGAAGCAGTTCATCCGCTTCTTCGATGACGGCGACCCGAGCTTTCTCGGGGCGACGCTGCGCCGCCTGCCGCCAGCCGATGGCTTCGCGCCGCCGGTCCTGCTCTGCAACAACGACCATCGCTTCCTGGTGCGGGAGGAACTGGAGCGCGCCGGCATCAAGCCCGCGGCGATCTATCTCGAGCCGGTCGCCCGCAATACCGCGCCGGCCATTGCCGTCGCCGCTCTTGCCGTTGCCGCGCGCGACGCCGACGGCATTCTCGTCATCATGCCCTCTGACCACGTGATCGACGACCCCGCGGCATTTGCTGATGCCGTGAGGCGCGGCGGCACGGTTGCCGCGGCGGGCCGTCTCGTTCTGTTCGGCATCAAGCCGTCATCGCCGCACACGGGCTACGGCTACATCCGGTCAGGCGCGCCGCTGGCCGAGGGCAGCGCCGGCGCCCGCGCTGTCGACGCCTTCGTCGAGAAGCCGGACCAGGCGACGGCCGAAGGCTATGTCGCCGCCGGCACGTACCTTTGGAACAGCGGCATTTTCGTGCTGCACGCGCGCACATTCATTGATGAGATGCAGCGCCTCGCGCCCGATATCCTCGCCGCGGCGAGGGATGCGCTTGCGAACGCGCGCGAGGATCTGGGCTTCCTGCGCCTCGACGGCAATGCCTTCGCCGCGGCTCCCGCCATCTCGATCGACTATGCAGTGATGGAGCGCACGCAGAAGGCTGCGGTGCTGCCGATCGATGTCGGCTGGAATGATGTCGGCTCGTGGTCGTCGCTCTGGGAGATCGCCAAACAGGATGCCGATGGCAACTATGCCCGCGGTACGGCGATCATGGAGGATTCGACTGGCCTCTACGTGCACAGCGAACGCTCGCTCGTCGCCGCGATCGGCGTCAAGAACCTCGTCATCGTCGACACGCCCGATGCGCTGCTCGTTGCCGACAAGGAGCGCGCACAGGACGTATCCAAGATCGTGGCGCGGCTCAAGCGCGAGGGACGCCGTGAGCACGAGCAGCACCTGCGCAATTACCGGCCCTGGGGTTTCTTCGAGACGCTGAGCATCGGGCCGCGCTTCCAGGTCAAGCTGCTGCACGTGAAGCCGGGCGCCAAGCTCTCCATGCAGCGCCATCATCACCGCTCCGAGCATTGGGTCGTTGTGCAGGGCACAGCCAAGGTCGTGATCGGCGAGAACGAGCAGCTCGTGCGCGAGAACGAGAGCGCTTACATCATAGCGACGCAGTGGCACCGGCTCGAGAACCCGGGCAAGGTGCCGGTCGAGATCATCGAGGTGCAGATTGGCAGCTATCTCGGTGAGGACGACATCGAGCGGACCGACGACATCTATCACCGCGCGGCCGACGAGACGAGGTGACGGGGAGGGGGCGAGGCCCGACTGGGGATGTATCTGCTTTGACCCGTTACTGACATCGCAGCCGGTAGTCGATCTTCGGACGGTCGAGGCAATGAAGCTAACGCAAGCGTAATTGTTCGTGGCTCAGGACTGCCGCCAGTTTTCGCGACTGACCATGTAGGTGGGGCTGGCCTCGCCGTACCAGATCTCAATTCCGCGAAATTGCATGCCGAGCCGATCCATTACGCGGATCGAAGCGGCGTTGTTGGGATGGCACGAGGCGATGAGCTCAGGGGCCGCGAGGCTATCGAACGCGAAGGCGGTCATGCGTCTTGCCGCCTCACTGGCTAGGCCCCGCCGCCAGAAGTCGGGGTGCAAGCGCCAGCCGATTTCAAGAGGATTGTGCCGCAAGCTCTCCAGGTCGGCGGGAAGTGCGGCCTCGCGGCGCGCATATTGAATGCATCCGGCGCCAGCGATGCGGCCACTAGCGGGCTCGATAAAGGCCCACCAACTGGTGCTCCATGCGGCCCAGCAGCGCTGCACGCCGGCAATCCAGGCCGCAGTTTGCTCGCGCGTCGCCGGCTTGCCACTGATATAGCGCATGACCTCAGGAATCTGGTCCATCGCATACAAGCCGTCGAGGTGCTGCTCGGCAATGGGCTCCAGGAGCAAGCGAGTGGTGTGCAAGATCGTCAAGGCGTTCCTCTGCCGACAACAGGAGCAAGAGCACGCAGCCAAAAGCATCGCCTTGCCTCGGCATCTCTACAAATATCGACTGTGGCAATCGTCCCCAACACTAAGTCCCCGACTACGGCTCCTGGCCTTCACCGGAAACCCACTCCGCTCTCAGGGTGATCCGCGCTTCACGTCTGCTGGATCGGCGTCGTTCGCCGCGACCGGTGGTGTCCGCGTGTTTGAAGTCTGCACGCCCGATGTTGGTGGGCCCGAAGGTGCAGGCGCGGCCTCCTTCGCAACCTCGGGAGGATGTGCGCGATCCCACTCCCGCTGTTGCAGTTGGTAGCGCCGATAGCCCAGCGGGATCACTGCGAGATAGGCGATTGTGAGCACTGTAAGCGTGCCGTAGGGGTATGTCGCCAGCAGGCCTACTAGCGCGGCCGCCGCCGTCATGATGGGTAGAATGAGCTCGCCGCGGATGCGCTCGCCCATGAGCTTGCCCGAGTACGTCGGTATGGTGGAGACGAGCAGGAAAGCCATGAGCAACGTGTAGAGCGCGATCAGCTGCGGATAGTCGCGAACCTCGAGCAAGCCGAGGCCATTGAGATAGAAGGGCAGCAGAACGGTGATTGCACCCGCCGGCGCCGGCATTCCGGTGAAGTAGTTCGATTGCCACTTCGGCTTGTCCACCTCGAGCATGGAATTGAAGCGCGCGAGCCTCAAGCCCATGGCGCAGGCGAAGAGCAGCACAGCGATCCACCCGAAGTTCTTCAGGCTGGTGAGGCCCCATGTGAAGAGGACGATGGCCGGTGCGACGCCGAAATTGATGAAGTCGGCGAGGCTGTCGAGCTCGGCGCCAAAACGCGATTGCGCCTTGAGGGCGCGCGCGAGCCGGCCATCGACGCCATCGAGGATGGCGGCGATGACGATGAGGCCGATGGCGAGCTCGAAGCGATGCTCGATGGCCATGCGGATTGCCGTCACGCCGGCACAGAGGCTCAGCAGCGTGAAGAAATTCGGCACCAGCATCCGCACCGGGATCTTGCGATCGCGAAAGAGCAGGCGTCGGCGCCGGCGCAATCCCAGATCCCGGCCCGCATCGCGATATGGCTCGTCGTCCTCGATCAAAGCTGTGCTCCTGCATCTCTTCCTTCTCTCACCGTGAGGACGGGGAGAGGAGGTTGTCACTAGCCGTCGTAGCCTTCGACGATCACGACACTGGCGTCCGCAGCTTCGTCGCGGATTGCTGCGGCGGCCTTATACTCTGCGCTGTCATAACAGGCACGGGCGACATCGTAGCTCTCGAACTCGATGACGACGTGGCGATCGCCGTTATTCGCCCCCGCGCGTTGCTCGAATTTTCCGCCGCGAATGATGAAGCGTGCATTGTACTTCTTGAAGGCGACCGCATTTGCGGCGACGTAGTCCTTATAGCGCTCGGGGTCGCGTACCCTAACGTGTGCGATCCAGTATCCCTTGGCCATAGCTTGCTCTCCAAATTGAGTACTGCCGCCGGAACCTTAGCGGTCCGGAGCGCGAACACAAGACGGCACGAATTGGAAGTATAGACATACGAATAGCGCAACGGCCGGGCGCGAGGCCCGGCCGTGATGATTTTTCAGTCAGAAGTGTTCCGCGCGTCGCGTCACATGCGGCCTTCGAGGCCATAGTCCCGCATTTTCCGATAGAGCGTCGAGCGACCGATGTTCAGGCGTTTTGCCACTTCCGTCATATGTCCGCGATAGCGGCCGAGCGCGAGGCGGATCATGTCCGCTTCCATGGCCTCGAGCGAGCGGATCTCGCCGCTGTCGTCGATGGCCGGAATGCCGAGCGCACCCTTGCCGGACTCGCGCGCCACCTCGATGGTGCGCGGGATGCTGTCCTCGGCGCCGAGCAGCGCCGGACCGGTGTAGGCCGGATGCGGGTCCACGTATTCGGGCGCGTCCGGCATCTCGGCACGGAAGCCTTCGACGTGCGCGGCGATCTGCGGGAACTCATCGACGGTGAGCTCGCTCTTATCGGCGAGCACGACCGCGCGGAAGACCGCGTTCTCGAGCTGACGGACATTGCCCGGCCAGGCGTAGCTCACCAGCATATTCATGGCGTCGCTGCTGATCGCGGTAATCCGCTTGCCTTCCTCGGCCGCGAAGCGTGCGAGGAAATAGCGAGCGAGCTCCGGCACGTCGCCAATGCGCTCGCGCAGCGGCGGCACGACGATGGGGAAGACATTGAGGCGGTAGTAGAGATCCTCGCGGAACCGGCCGTCCTTGACGAGCTGGATCATGTCGCGGTTCGTCGCCGAGATCAGGCGGAAGTTGACCTTGACGCTCTTCTTCGAACCGACGGGGTCGATCTCGCCTTCCTGCAGCGCGCGCAGCAGCTTGACCTGGGCATCGAGCGGGAGCTCGCCGACCTCGTCGAGGAAGAGCGTGCCGCCGTCGGCCTCCTGGAACTTGCCGATACGCTTGTCGACGGCGCCGGTGAACGAGCCCCTCTCGTGACCGAAGAGAATGCTCTCGACGAGGTTCTCGGGGATGGCGCCGCAGTTGACGGTGACGAACGGTCTGCCGGCGCGCTCGCTCTCGCCCTGGATGGCGCGGGCGATCAGCTCCTTGCCGACGCCGGACTCGCCTTCGATCAGGACGGGAATGTTGGACGCAGCCGCGCGACGACCGAGCGCCACGACCTTGTTCATGACGTCGCCGCGCATGACTAGATCGGTGAAGGTCAGCGTTCCTTCGACCTTTTTCTTGATGCGCGTGATCTCGCCCTGCAGGGCCTCGATCTTGAGAGCGCTCTTGATGGAGACGTCGAGGCGTTCCTGGCTCGCGGGCTTGACGACGAAGTCGGCGGCGCCGGCGCGCATGGCGCCAATGGCCGCGTCGATCGAGCCGTTGGCGGTCTGCACGATGATCGGTGGCGTGCCGGGCTTGGAGCCAAGTCGCTCGAGGACCGTCATGCCGTCCGTGCCGGGCATCACGAGGTCGAGCAGAACGAGCGAGATCGAGGGGCCTTCCGGGCCTTCGAGGATCTGGAGGGCGTGTTCGCCGCCCTGCGCGGTACGGGCGTCATAGCCCAACCGCTTGATCATCTCTTCCAGGATGCGGCGCTGGGCGGGGTCGTCATCGACGACGAGGACGCGCTTGGACATGAGGCATACTCACGCAACAATATAGGACACGTAGGCCGGTCAGGATCACCGTTCGGGGGCAGGCCCCATTTTCGAACAGTTGCTCAGGAGCGGCTTACTCACCGGGCGAGAGTGCCCGACTGGGGTAAATGGATCGTTGCGAAACGCTCGCTTTTGAATTTTTTCCGTCACGTTCTGATCCCACGCGGTGCGGCATCAGGTGAGGCGCTTGAAATACAACTCAAATCCCGCAGGTCCGCGATAGGGCCAGAATGCCGCGGGAGCGCCATGCCTTGCCAGCGCCGCTCCATGCGACAATGTTGATAAGCAAGACGGCAACCAGATTCGGGAGACCGCTCATGAGCACCAGTGACGCCGCCCTCGGCCCGATGCCGGAATGGGACCTGCGCGACCTCTATCCGGGTACCGACTCGGCCGAGCTGAAGCGCGATCTCTCGTGGGCTGCCGATGAAGCGAAGCGCATCCGCACGACCTACCAGGGTAAGCTCGCGGCGCTCAGCCGCGACGGCGCAGCGCTCGCGGTGGCCGTGAAGGCCTACGAGAAGCTCGCCGACGTGATCGGCCGCATCGCCTCGTACTCCGGACTTCTCTATTACGCCGACACCTCGGACGGCGAGCGTGCGAAATTCTTCGGCGACATGCAGACGAAGATCACGGCGATATCGACCGAGCTCGTCTTCTTCGAGCTGGAAATGAACCAGATCGATGATGCCGTCCTCGACGCCGCGCTCAAGCATCCCGATCTCGCGCGCTATGCACCGTGGTTCGCCGACCTGCGCAAGGAAAAGCCCTATCAGCTCGAGGAGCAGCTCGAGCGCCTCTTCGTCGAGAAGGCTGCGACGTCGCGAGCCGCCTGGGACCGGCTCTTCAATGAGACCATGGCGGCGCTGCGCTTCGAGGTCGAAGGTGAGCCGAAACCGCTGAGCCTCGAGCCGACGCTCAACCTGCTCATGCATCCGGACACCGCACGGCGTCAGGCGGCCGCCGAGGCGCTCGCCAAGGTCTTCAAGGACAACATCCGCCTCTTCACGCTCATCACGAACACGCTCGCCAAGGACAAGGAGATCTCGGACCGCTGGCGCGGCTACAAGGATGTCGCGGACTCGCGCCATCTGGCGAACCGCGTCGAGGCGGAGGTTGTCGACGCGCTGGTAAGCGCCGTGCGCGAGGCCTATCCGCGCATCTCGCACCGCTACTACACCATGAAAGCGCGCTGGCTCGGCATGGACAAGCTCGCGCACTGGGACCGCAATGCGCCGCTTCCCGACAAGCCCGATCAGGTCTACGCGTGGAAGGATGCGGAGCGGATCGTGCTCGACGCCTATGCCGGCTTCTCGCCGCGCATGGCCGAGATCGCGCAGCCATTCTTCAACAAGGGCTGGATCGACGCGCCTGTCCGCGAGGGCAAGGCTTCAGGTGCCTTCTCGCATCCGACGACGCCTTCGGCGCATCCCTACATCCTGCTCAACTACCAGGGCAAGCCGCGTGATGTAATGACGCTCGCGCACGAGCTCGGCCACGGCGTGCATCAGGTGCTGGCCGCTCCGCAGGGTCCATTGCTTGCACCGACGCCGCTGACGCTTGCGGAGACGGCGTCTGTGTTCGGCGAGATGCTGACCTTCCGCGCGTTGCTGACTGCGACCACCAACCCGCGCGAGCGCAAGGCGCTGATCGCGCAGAAGGTCGAGGACATGATCAATACGGTCGTGCGCCAGATCGCGTTCTATTCCTTCGAGCGCAAGGTGCACGAAGCACGCCGCGAAGGCGAGCTGACCGCTGACAAGCTCGGCGAGTTGTGGATGTCGGTGCAGGGTGAGAGCCTCGGCCCTGCGATCGAGCTGAAGCCGGGATATGAGGTCTACTGGTCGTACATCCCGCACTTCATTCATTCGCCGTTCTACGTGTATGCGTACGCGTTCGGTGACTGTCTCGTGAATTCACTCTACGGGCTCTATCAGGAGGCGCATCCGGGCTTCGTCGAGAAATACTTCGACATGCTCAAGGCCGGCGGCTCGAAACATCACACCGAGCTGCTGGCGCCGTTCGGGCTTAATGCTGCGGACCCGAATTTCTGGAAGAAGGGCCTGTCGGTCATCGAAGGCATGATCGACGAGCTGGAGAAGATGGATAAAGTGGCTTGAGTTGTAGCCGTTGAAGCTCACGGCAGGCACCACTTATCCCTTCTCCCCGTCCTTACGGGGAGAAGGTTAGGATGAGGGGCGGCGGCAAATGCTGACGTCTGCACATGGGCCGCCCCTCACCCCAGCCCTCTCCCCGCTTGCGGGGAGAGGGGGAAGTTAGAGCTTTAACTGCGGCCGCTTGATCTCATAGAGCATGAGCGCCGTCGCGACGGCGAGATTGAGCGAGTCGAGTTTGCCGGCCATCGGGATCTTCACGAGGCGGTTGCAGACGTCGGCCACCTCGTCGGACATGCCGGGACCTTCGCGGCCCATCACCAGCAAGGTCGGACCCTTGTAGTTCCCGTCGCGGAAATCGGCCGTCCCGTCGAGATGCGTGCCGATGCGGTCGCCGGGCCAAGCCTTTGCCCAGTCGACGAAGGCCGCGCGCTCGACTTTCACCAGCGGCACGGCGAACAGCGAGCCCATGGTCGCGCGCACGGCTTCGCGCTGATAGGGATCACAGCAGTTGCCGACGAGGATGATGCCGTCAGCGCCGACCGCATCGACCGTACGGATGATCGTGCCGAGGTTGCCCGGATCGCGGATCTCGTCGAGGGCCACCCACAACGCCGATTTCGCGAGCGACTTGATCTCCGGTAGCCCTGACCAACGCTGCTCGAAGACGCCCATGAGGTTCTGGGGGTTCTCCTTCGCGGCGAGCTTCTCCAGCACGGCGTGTGAGACTTCGAGGCCTTCCGTGCCCTCACGAAGCGCCCAGTCGATGAGCTCACGATGCGCGCGGCTCTCGCGCGCTTCCGCACCATGAGCGAGTATCTGCGGCCGCCAGCCATTTTCGCGCGCGGTCATGAGCACCGACGCGCCCTCGGCGACGAACAGACCCGTCTCGCGCCGCGCCTTGCGCATGTCGAGCGAGCGGATGAGCTTGACGCGGTCGTTCGTCAGACTGGTGATGGCGCGCGAAGCTGGCGGCGGGCCGCGGTCAGATCTTGAGGTCATCGCCGCACCAGCGCGTGAAGAGCGATGTCGGCACGGCGCGCGCGCCGCCTTCCTCGCGGATGGCGAGCTCGCCGCTCTCGAAACGGCCGCCCTTTTCAGCAAGCGCCTCGCGGCAGAGCTGGTCGAGCATGAGCGCCGAAGCGCGGATGGCATAGGCCGTGAGGACGAGCGCGCTCCGCGGACCGCTGAGAAGCGCTGCGCAATTGCGCAGCATGTCGGGGAGGTCGATGAAAAGATCCCATGTCTCGTTGTTGGGACCACGCCCGAACTTCGGCGGATCGACGAGGATCACGTCGTACTGCTTGCCGCGACGCACCTCGCGCTGCACGAACTTGCGCGCGTCCTCCAGCATCCAGCGCACGGGTGCATCCTTGAGACCAGAAGCCGTCTGGTTCTCGCGGGCCCATGTGACCGCTTTCTTCGAGGCATCGACGTGCGTGACCTCTGCACCGGCGTGAGCCGCCAGAAGAGTCGCCGCGCCCGTATAGGCAAAGAGATTGAGCACGCGCGGACGGTCAACGCCGCTCGGTTGCTTCAGGGCCTCAATCATCCAGCGCCAGTGCGGAAGCTGTTCGGGGAAGATGCCGAGATGGCGGAAGGCACTGAGCCGGCAAGTGAGCGTGACGGCGTTCTCGAGACGCACGGGCCAGCTTTCCGGTACCGGCTTGTTCGTCCGCCAGCGGCCGCTCTCCTCGTCGTCGTTGGCGGAGAAGACGGCGTGCGCGTCGGCCCAGATCTTCTCGTCCGCGCGCGGTTGCCAGAGGGCCTGCGGTTCGGGCCGATCGACGATGATCTTGCCGAAGCGCTCGAGCTTGCGCCCGTTGCCGCTGTCGATCAGCCGGTAGTCGGCAAAGCCATCGCTCTCGATGACGCTGAGGCGCGCCGCGGTTGGAGGCGATCCTGATGCGGCAGTTTCGGGGCTGGGCCGGGGCTTGGACATTGTGTTTGCGGGTTCCGTACCGTTGCGGCAGACATAGAGGCTTGGAGTGAGGGCCGCAACGCCCGGAGCAGGGGAATTCAGCCCTGCCTGCGGAATTAAGGGTAATCCGGCGCGGCGCCATCAATGTGGGATGCGATGCGGAGATCATGAGAGTTTTGGTCACCGGAGGTGCCGGCTTCATCGGCTCGACGCTCTGCCGTTATCTCGTCGTCGAACGGGGCATCGAAGTCGTCAACGTTGATTGCCTAACGTATGCGGCCAACCTGCGCTCGCTCGACCCGATCGCCAACCGGCCCGGCTACCGGTTCATCCAGGCCGATATCTGCGATCGCCCGGCTCTCGACGCGATCCTCGCCGATACCGCACCGGATGCGATCCTGCATCTAGCCGCCGAGAGCCACGTGGATCGCTCGATCGACGGCCCGGCGCGTTTCATCGAGACGAACATTGTCGGCACATACACGTTGCTCGATGCTGCGCGCGACTATTGGCAGGGACTGCCCGAAACTAAACGCCGCGCCTTCCGCTTCCTCCAGATCTCGACGGACGAGATCTTCGGCAGCGCGGCGCCGGATGCCCTGTTCAACGAGGCGACGCCCTATGCGCCAAGCTCACCCTACTCGGCCAGCAAGGCTGCTGCCGATCATCTGGTCCGTGCGTGGCGCACAACGTATGGCCTCCCCACACTCACCACGACCTGCTCGAACAACTACGGGCCCTACCAATTTCCGGAGAAGCTGATCCCGCACATGCTCATCAATGCGATCGAGGGAAAGCCCTTGCCCATTTACGGCGACGGGCTGCACGAGCGCGACTGGCTATTCGTGGACGACCACGTCAAGGCGCTCGCGATTGTGCTCGAACGCGGCCGGATCGGTGAGACGTACGCGATCGGCGGCCGCGCTACGCGCACGAACATCGCTGTCGTCGAGAAGGTGTGCGAGCTGCTGGACGGCCTGCGTCCGGCCGCACGGCCACGTCGCGAGCTGATGGCTTTCGTCCAGGATCGACCGGGTCATGACCGCCGCTACGCGATCGATCCGACGAAGATCGAGGTCGAACTCGGCTGGCGCGCCGAGGAGAGCTTCGACAGCGGTATCGCGCGCACTGTGCATTGGTATCTCGACAACGAGAGCTGGTGGCGCCCTCTGCGCGAGGGCGTCTATCGCGGCGAGCGGCTCGGTCTCAAAACCTAGAGATCGCTCGCGTTGAACGTATCGCACTGCTGGATCTGGCCCGTCTCCAGGCCGCGACGGAACCAGCGCACGCGCTGCTCGGACGAGCCGTGCGTGAAGGCCTCGGGCACGACGCGGCCCTGCATCTTGCGCTGGATCATGTCGTCGCCGATCGCGGCCGCCGCGCGCAGGCCCTCCTCGATGTCGCCGGGCTGGAGGCGCTTCTTGAGCTGATCGTTCACCGAGGCCCACACGCCCGCGAGGCAGTCCGCCTGCAGCTCCATGCGCACCTGCAGTGCGTTGGCCTGCCGCTCAGAGATACGCTGCTTGGCCTCCTGCACCTTGCCGGCAATGCCGAGCAGGTTCTGCACGTGATGGCCAACCTCGTGCGAGATCACGTAGGCCTGCGCGAAGTCACCCGGCGCGCCGAACCGCCTGTCCAGCTCGTTGAAAAACGAGAGGTCGATGTAGACCTTCTTGTCGAGCGGGCAATAGAACGGCCCCATCTGCGCAACGCCTTGGCCGCACGCCGAGTTGGTTCCGTCCGAGAACATGACGAGCCGCGGCTCCTCGTATTTGCGGCCGAATGACTGGAAGATGCGGTTCCAGACATCCTCGGTGTCCGCGAGAACGCGGCGCACGAAGCGGGCAGCCTCGTCGTCGGGCTTTGCCGCCCGCTGCGTCGGTTGCCCGGGCTGCTGCGAAGGCCTGCCTTCACGGCTGCCCGGAAGACCCGGAATGTCGAAGGGGTTCGAGCCGCCGCCGGGACGATCGACGCGCTGGTTCTGCGGCATATCAGGGAAGCTGAAGCCACCACCGCCGCCGCGCAGCAGATCAAGCGGATTGAGCCCGAACAGCAGCATGATCGCGCCGATGATCAGCAGCGTCGTGATGCTGAAACCACCGCCGCGTCCCATCGGGATCTGGATGCCGCGTCCGCCGCCGCCGGGGAAACGGAAACCACCACCTCCGCCCTGTCCGCGCCGATCCTCGACGTTGCTGCTCTCGCGATCCTGCTCGTCGTAGCGCATGACAGTCCAACTCCTGGCCCCAGTGTCCCGTGGTCCCCCGTGCTGTGTGCCCATTGCCGGCCAAAGGCGCGGCCGTCAAGAACAATTCAGCACACGCGCGAATGCAGAACAAGTGGCGTTGCCGCCCCCCACTCTGCAGGGTGCCGTCCGCGCTCTGTCCCGTCTGCCTCAGTGGCCTGCAATGCGGAAAACGCCTCGCTCCTGGTCGTCCAGGCGGGCGACGAGATCGACCTCCCAAGCCAGATACGCGCGAGCTGCCTCGACGTTTCCGTCATGACGCTGGTGCGTATGAAACACGAAGTCGATCCGGTCCTGGTCGGGCGGGCTGTCGGGCGTGTTGTTCATTTTCTGGCCGTCCGCTTGCCACGCCTTCGCGCCGCCGGCGAGTTTGGAGATCTCGCGTGCGCCAAGCTCGGTAAGGTCGAGGCTCGCGGCGGCCGCGATCTCCGGGCTGTCCGCGATAAGGATCACGGGCTGGGCAACGTCCGGCACGCTCTTGGCGAGCCGCGGGCGCGAGGCCCACACCGAGCCTGGAATGTGTCCGTCGCGGTAGTCCTGGCTCGAGCGCAGATCGAGCGCGACGCCGCCACCCGACCAGAGCAGCGCCGAGAGCCCCTGTGGCGTGACGACATGGAGTTCCGTAGCTCGTGCCTTCAGCATTTCAGGTCCACGCGGCCAACGGTCCGCGGGAATGGCTGCGCTGATTGCGGCGGCATTCTCGCGGTCTTCGAGCACGCAAGCCTCGTGACCGAGCTGTCGCAGCCAAGCCGCCACCATAGGCGCCCGGATGCCCTCGCCATCGAGCAGCACGATGCGCCCGCCCTTAACGCCGACCCACTGGTCCGTCGCCTGCTGAAGCTGACCGCCCGGCGCGTGCACGAAGCCGGCGACAGGTTGAGCAGCAACTTCCTCGGCCGTGCGTACGTCGAGAAGGTAGGTCGTGCGCCGCGGGTCGGCGAGCCAGGCGCGTACGTCCGATGTGGTGACGGCGTGCACGCCGCATCTGGCCGCGTGGGTGGCGGCACGCCTGCGGCGCTCGGTGAGCTTCTCCGCACTGAGCGACGGCTGTGGGTACTTCTTCGATGCGCCACGCTGGACCTCGTAGCCGGCGAGGAACCAGCCCTGCGTGCCGTTCTCCAGCGCCACGACCTCGTTCGGCACGCCGAGATCGATGAGCGTCTGCGCGCCGATGATCGAGCGCGTACGGCCCGCGCAGTTGACGACGATGCGGGTCTTCGGATCCGGCGCGATCGCGTCGATGCGTAGTGGCAGCTCGCCATTCGGGCAGCTTATGCCGCCGGGGATGTTGAACTTCTGGTACTCCGCCCACGTGCGGCCGTCGACGATGACGAGATCGTCGCCGCGCTTCTGCATGGCGACCAGATCATCGGCGCTGATGCGCGGCGTGTGCCGCTCGATCTCGACGAGCTCGCCGAAGGTCTTGGACGGGAGGTTCACCCCATCGAAGAGCGTGAAACCCGCAGCCTTCCACGCGGGTGCACCACCTTCCATGATCGCGACGTCGGTAAAGCCGAGACCTTCGGCGCGCTTTGCGGCGCGCTCTGCGACGCCATCGCCGTCATCCATCAGCACCACGCGAACACTGCGGCGAGGCACCAGCCGTTCGATGTCCATTTCCAGCCGGCTGTAGGCCAGGGGCACGGCGAAGAACGGATGCCCGTCGGCGTACTGTCCCGTCTCGCGCACGTCGAGGAGCGCGATTTCCTCCCCATCGGATAGCATCGTCTTCACCGTCCTGGCGGGAAGGGCCTTGGCCATCGTGTACCTCATGCTTCTTCTTTGAGAGCGCTTATACGGACAATATACCCGGCCCTCGCACGGACAGAAAGCTGCCGTGGCAAATACCCGATTAGGCACACTGCCCCGCAACCCTGTGCGAAAACGTCCTGTGGCCGCCGTTTGCTGCGCCACATATACACTGGCGCGGCGGGTGGCCGTCCGTGCACGCTCCCAGCGATTTATGAACAGCTGACGTAGGCTCGGGGGCCACGGCATGTCGCGCGCATTTCTGGTGTTGTTCACGGGGCTTTTGCTGGCCCTGAACGCCTTCTCGAACGACATCACCCTCCCCGCCTTCTGGTCGATGGAGCGCAGCTTCGGCGTGCCCATCGAGGAAGTGCAGGCGATCATCCCGGTCTTTCTATTCTGCTCGGCCTTTGGCCAGCTCTTCTTCGGCCCGGCATCCGATGCTTATGGCCGCAAGCCGGTCATCCTGGTGGGCGTATCGCTCTACATTACCGGTGCAGTGATCGCGGTGTTTGCGGGCAGTATTACGACGATGCTCTGGGGACGCGCTCTGCAGGGCTTCGGCAGTGCGTGCGGCGCAGTGATCGCCCGCGCCATTCTGCGGGACGTGCACTCAGGCACCGAGCTCGCACGAACGATGGCTTTCGCGACCTCGATCATTTCGCTCGGGCCGATCATGGCGCCGATGGTTGGCTATGGCCTCGTCCTGCTGGGTGACTGGCAGGGCATTTTCGTCGGCATGGCCTTCTACGGCATCATGCTGGCAGCCATGGTCGTGATCCGCATCGAGGAGACGAACACAAGCCCGGATCCGACGGCCATACAGCCCTCGCGTCTGCTCGCGTCGTTCGTGCGCGTCTTCAGCAATCATCAATCGCGGTATTTCATCCTGCTCTCGGGGATCAATACGTTCGCCATTCTCACGTATGTCGCGAATGCGCCGCGGCTCTATAGGGGCGCTTTCGGCATCGAGGGCGCTGCCTTCACACTTCTCTTTGCTGTGACCGGCAGCGGCATCGTTATCGGCCAGTATTTGAATGCACTCCTCATCGCCCGGCTCGGCGTTATGGCCGCGACGCGGTTAGCGTCCAGCTCCCTGGCGGTCGTGGCGGTGCTGATCGCCCTTCTGACGCACACCGGAACGCTATCGCTCATCTCATTTGCCGCGCTCATGCTGATCTACAACGCGGCCTTCCTGGTCGTGATGTCGAATTCGGTCAGCATGATCATCGACCCGCACCGGGAGATTGCCGGTTTTGCATCCTCTGTTTTCGGCTTCGCCTCGCAGCTTACGGGTGGCGTTCTCGTCTACCTCACGTTCCCGATCTTCAAAGGCAGTATGGGGGCCTGGTCGCTCGGAATTCTTGTTATCACGCTCACGGTGACTGCCGCCGTCTGGGTCTACCGGCCGAAGGCTGATAATTAGCACCCGCCGTTCAATTTATTGTGCGCCGCATCAATAAGTTGCCTCGACGTACGTCCTATCGACAACCCAGCCGACTCAGGTCAGAATCACCGACGCAGGTTGGCGTGAGATCGTTCGGATGGTCCGCCCGCGCGCCGGGCGGCGCACAATGGGAAGGATCGGGATATGGACGCTGCTGCAATTGTCGTCATGATTATCGTGGGTGCCATCGCGGGCTGGCTCGCCAGCCTTGTCGTCGGTGGTCCTTGGGGGTTGCTCGGGTACATCATCGCCGGCGTCATTGGCAGCGTCGTGGGCGGCTGGCTGTTGAATGCGGCCAAGATCAACATCAACCTCGGCAATCCCATCGTGAATCAGATCATCACGGCCGCCATAGGCGCCATCGTGGTCATCCTGATCGCACGCCTCATAAGCTAGCAACACGCTGACAGATAGTGTAATTTCCGGGCGGGTGCCGGCGTCGGCCCCGCCCCTCTTGTTGAGAGGCCCTAAAGAGAGCAAGTAAGGGTTCATGGTTACGGTTCTGGACATGACGGGGGGCAAGCGGACAGGTGCCGCCCGCCACCCAGAAAAGGCTGCGCGGCCGGATACGCCCGTCCTGCGCAAGCCCGATTGGATCCGCGTCAAGGCCCCGGGCTCGCCAGTCTATACCGAGACGCGCAATATCGTGCGGCAGCACGGCCTGCATACGGTCTGCGAAGAAGCCGGCTGTCCGAACATCGGCGAGTGCTGGAGCCAGCGCCACGCCACCATGATGATAATGGGGGACACCTGTACGCGCGCCTGCTCGTTCTGCAATGTCGCGACCGGCAAGCCCAATCCCCTCAATCCCGACGAGCCGCGCAATGTCGGCGAGGCCGTGGCGAAGCTCGGGCTCAACCACGTCGTCATCACATCCGTCGATCGTGATGACCTGCCCGATGGTGGCGCCCAGCATTTCGCCGAGGTCATCGGCTGGATCCGCAAGCTCGCGCCGACAACGACCATCGAGGTGCTGACGCCGGACTTCCTGCGCAAGGATGGTGCCCTCGAAGTGGTCATCAAGGCGCGCCCTGATGTGTTCAACCACAATCTGGAGACGGTACCCGGCCTCTATCCGAGCATCCGCCCCGGTGCGCGCTACTTCCATTCGCTGCGCATTCTGCAGCGCGCCAAGGAGCTGGACCCGACCATCTTCACGAAGTCCGGCATCATGGTCGGGCTTGGGGAGGAGCGCGAAGCCGTGCTTCAGCTCATGGATGATCTCCGGACCGCCGACGTCGATTTCCTCACCATTGGCCAGTACCTCCAGCCGACGCGCAAGCACGCCGAGGTGAAGCGCTTCGTCACACCCGACGAGTTCGAGAGCTACAAGCGCACGGCCCAGTCGAAGGGCTTCCTGCTGGTCTCTTCGAGCCCACTGACGCGCTCGAGCTATCACGCGGATGCCGACTTCGCGCGTCTTCAGGCGGCGCGTGCCGCTGCGGCAGAGTAAGCAGCGCCTCATGCCCTCATTCGAGACCCGTCGGCAGGTGCCATTCACGCCGCAGGAGATGTTTGCTCTCGTCGCCGACGTCGAGCGCTATCCCGAGTTCCTGCCGCTCTGCGAGGGCCTGCGCGTGCTCTCGCGCAATGATGAGGGCGATCAGCAAGCGCTAGTTGCCGTGATGGACGTCGGCTACAAGGGCCTCAAGGAAACCTTCACCAGCCGTGTGACGCTCGACGAGACCGTCCCGACCTTGCGCACGGATCTAGTGGAAGGTCCCTTCACGCGCCTCGTCAACAAGTGGGATTTTTCCGAGACGCCCGGCGGCTGCGAGGTGAAATTCTTCATCGACTACGAGTTCAAGTCGATGCTGCTGCAGATGCTCGTCGGTGGCCTTTTCCAGCAGGCTTTCGGGCGCTTTGCCGAAGCATTCGAGGAGCGCGCGCATAATATCTACGGCCGCCGCGTCGGCTCGGCCTAGTGGCCGCTTACGCACGCGCCAACTCGTCCACCATCTCTAAGGCGACGGCAATCGACGCCATGCGGATGCCGTGCCGGCCGATATCGCCGAACCGGCATTCGCGATGGATCGCCGGCTTGCCGCGCCGCTCGGCCGCGAGATGCACGAGGCCGACGGGCTTCGCCGCGCTGCCGCCGCCGGGTCCGGCGACGCCGGTCACCGCGACAGTGATATCGGCACGTGAATGTGCGAGCGCGCCCGCAGCCATGGCGAGCGCCACTTCCTTGCTGACGGCGCCGTGCTCCCGGATCATGGTCATGGACACGCCAATGAGCTCGTTCTTGGCTTCATTGGAATATGTGACGAAGCCGCGCTCGACGACGTCGGACGAGCCCGCGATCTCGGTCAGCACGCCCGCAATGAGCCCGCCCGTGCAGCTCTCCGCCGTCGCCAGCATGAGCTTCTTCGCCCGGAGCGTCGCGAGCAGGGCTTCGGCCTTGGCGATCAGTTCCTTGGAGAACATGCCTGCTTTCCTGCTATCCATGTTTACAGCCCGGCGTCGGCTCCAGCATTATTTGAGCATCATTGCCAAGCGCCAACAACCCTCGAGGAGTGCCCATGAAATTCGCGATCGCCATGCTCCTCGCTGTAGTCGTCGCAGGGCCGGCCATGGCCCAGCACCATCATCGCCATCAGCAGCACGCGCCCTCACCTTATGCCGGGCAGCAGCAGCGCGACATCAAGGCCCTCAGCGAGCAGCAGGTCGCCGATCTGCAGCAAGGGCGCGGCATGGGGCTGGCGCTCGCGGCCGAGCTGAATGGCTATCCCGGGCCGATGCATGTGCTCGAGCTTAAGGATCAGTTGCACCTGACGGCGGACCAGCAGCGGAGGTTTCAGCACCTCTTCGACAGTATGAAGGCCGAAGCTATCGAGGCGGGCGAAGTGCTGATTTCCAGCGAACGTGCGCTCGATCGCGCATTCGCCGAAGGCAAGATGACGCCCGACATGCTGGCTTCTCTGACCGGCCGCATCGGCGAGGCACAAGGCCGCCTGCGAGCGGTGCACCTCAAGTATCACCTGACCTCGGCAGAGCTGCTATCCGACCACCAGCGTCGGCGCTATGCTGATCTCAGAGGCTATCGCTGAACATTCGAGGGAACGCCGCCATGTCCGCCAAGCTCACTGCCGACGCCAAAGGCCTTTATGTCATCGCCGCGACGCCCTTCCACGACGACGGCCGCATAGATTTCGAGAGCATCGACAGCCTCGTCGACTTCTACCTTGCGTGCGGCGTGCAGGGCATGACCATCCTTGGTGTGATGGGCGAGTTCCAGAAGCTCTCCGAGAGCGAGACGCTCGAAGTTTCGCAGCGCTTTCTCAAGCGGACGGGGGGGCGGGTGCCGATCATCGTCGGCGTCTCCAATCCCGGCACGAACCAGCTCGTGAAGACGGCGCGCGCCGTCATGGAGATGGGTGCCGCCGGTGTCATGGCCATGCCCATGCGCGGTCTCACCACGGAGCCCTCCGTCGAGAACTACCTGCGCTCGATCCTGACCGCGCTCGGGCCGTCCATCCCGGTGTGCATTCAGGATTATCCCAAGCTCACGGACGTCTATTTCAGCGCCGACTGCTTCATCCGCCTCGTCGATGCCTTCCCGCAGATCGCCATGTTCAAGCACGAGGATATGCCGGGCCTCTCCAAGCTCTCGGCCATCCGCAAGGCGTGCGATGGCAAGGCGCGGCGCTACATGCCGATCCTCTGCGGCAACGGCGGCATCCACCTGCCGCAGGAGTATCTGCGCGGGGCGGACGGCGCCATGACCGGCTTTGCCTTCCCGGACATGATGGTCGCCATGCACGCGCTATTCGCCGCCGGCAAGCCCGAGGAGGGCGAGGACCTCTACGACCTCTATCTGCCGCTCATGCGCCATGAGCTGCAGCCCGGCGTCGGTCTCGCCATTCGCAAGGAGATCCTCCGTCAGCGTGGGGCCATCCACTCGTCCGCCATCCGCTCTCCGGGTCCGAAACTCGATGCCATCGACATGGCCGAGCTGAACCGCCTGCTCGCCCGCCTTGAGAAGAAAACCGGTCATCCGATCAAGGCGGTTCGGAAGGCTTGAGCCGCCTCACATGAACCCCTGTTGCCGTTCCGCCACGCTTTGTGCGCGCAATGGACACAAAGGGGCGCTTGCATCTCTCGCAAATGCCATTATGGCCCGTTAGATACTGTCGCCCAGAGCACTTTCCAATCACCACGCGGTCGGCGGGCGACCACGTGTAATTGGTGAAAGTGCTCTAGGTTTATGATTCTAGAGCATCTTTATCGGACCGCAGAATCGCTAATGCGATTCCGAGCGCTCCGATGATGCTCTAGGGAGTCGGCGGGTTTCGCATTACGGGTGGGAGTTCAAGCTGATGTCGCGTCTCGCGCGCCCGGTCGCGCAAGCGAAGCCGACCTATGACGTGGTCGTCATCGGTTCCGGCTATGGCGGTGGCGTTGCGGCGTCGCGCTTGTCGCGGATCGGTCTCAAGGTCGCGGTCCTCGAGCGCGGGCGCGAGTACCTGCCGGGCGAGTTCGCCGAGACCATGCTCGCCGCCAGTACAGCCATGCAGATCAATGGCAAGGGACGGCAGATCGGCCCACCGGATGCGCTCTTCGATCTGCGCGTCGGCAAGGATGTGCACGCGCTCGTCGGCTGCGGTCTCGGCGGCACGTCGCTGATCAATGCCGCCGTGTGTCTCACGCCTGATGTCATGGTGCTCGAGGACGAGGCCTGGCCCGAGGAAATCCGCGTCGATCATCGCCTGAATGTCGGCTATCACCGCGCCCGCCAGATGCTGGCGCCGGATACGCTGCCCTTGTCCGTCACGCCGATGAAGCTCGCGTCGCTCGAGCGCGCCAGCAAGGCGATCGGCCATCATGTCGAGCGCGTGCCGCTGCATATTTCCTTCGATGAGAAGACCAACGCGGCGGGCGTGACCCAGCCGCCTTGCACCATGTGCGGCAACTGCATGGGCGGCTGCAACAGCGGCGCCAAGACGACTGTGCACTCGACGTACCTGACGGACGCGGTCAATCACGGCGCCGAGCTCTTCACGGGCGCCAATGTGCGGCTCGTGGAGCGGAGCGGCGGCGATCTCTGGCGTGTCGTTTTCCGCAAGACCGGCGACAAGGACAGCCACGTTCCCGTCGGGACCGTCACGGCCGCCATGGTGGTGCTCGCGGCCGGCACGCTCGGCACGGCCGAGATCATGATGCGCTCGCGCGAGAATGGGCTACGCGTCTCGGACCGCCTCGGCTGGCGCTTCTCGACGAACGCCGACGTCATGTCCTTCGGCTACAACTACAAGGAGCCGGTCAACTCCGTCGGCCTTCCGCACGGATCAAAGGCGAAGGTGCCGCCGCCGGGTCCGGCGGTCGTCGGCCTCATCGACCTGCGTCGCCGCCGCGATCCACTCGACCGGCTGGCGCTCGTCGAGGCGACCGTGCCGAGTGCCATGGCGCGGCTCATGCCGATGCTGCTTGCGACCGGCGCGACGCTGGCACCGGAAGAAGCGAGCGGCGGACTTGCAGGTCTCCTTGCTGATACGCGACGCAACGCCGAGAGCCTCTTTGCGGGCGCCTACAGTGGCCCGGTGCATCACAGTCACGCGTTCCTCGCCGTCGGCCACGATGGCGCGGCCGGTCGCATCGTCTTCGAGGATGATACGGCGGCCATCCACTGGCCGAATGTCGGCGATGAGCCTGTGTTCACGCATATCTCGGCCGTGCTGAGGAAGGGCGTCGCGGCCAACGGCGGCAAATACGTGCCGAACCCCGTGAGTAACCAGTGGCTCGGCGGTGACGTCATGACCGTGCATCCGCTCGGCGGCTGCGCCATGGGCAGCGATCGCGACAGCGGCGTCGTCGATCACAAGGGCCGTGTGTTCGACGCCGATCCCACAAAGCGCGCCGATGCGGTCCACGATGGTCTCTTCATATGCGACGGCTCGGTCATTCCCCGCCCGCTCGGTGTGCACCCGCTGTTCACGATCACGGCCGTGGCCGAACGCGCCATGATGATCTTTGCGCGCGAGCACGGCTTGGCGCTCGACGTCTCGCCGCGCCCCGATGCGCCGAAGCGCGTCTTCCGCGCAGAGCCCACCACGAACGACACTGGCACGTCCCGCTTCGGCCGACTGTTCGGCCGCGCCGCATCCGCCTGAGGTAAATCCGATGCGCCTGTCGTCCAGCCTCGACGAGCTGAAGCCGGAGTATGACGCGATCGTCGTCGGCTCGGGCTATGGGGCGGGCGTTGCGGCGTCGCGTCTCGCGCGCATTGGCCTGAGGGTGGCCGTCCTCGAGCGCGGCCGCGAGTTCGCGCTCGGCACGTTCCCGGACACCATGGAGGAAGCTACCGCCGAGCTGCAGTACACGCACGGCGACAAGCGCATCGGGCGCAGGATCGGCCTCTACGATCTCCATCTCGGGCGCGACATGCATGTGCTCACGGGCTGCGGGCTCGGCGGCACCTCGCTGATCAATGCGAATGTCTCGCTGCCGCCCGATCCGCGCGTGTGGGAAGATCCCTGCTGGCCGCCGTCCATTCTCGCAGAAGGAACGCTCGAGGAAGGTTTCCAACGCGCAACGCGCATGCTGCGGCCCGTGCCTTTCCCGAACACCGTGCGTCTCGACAAGCGCGACCGTCTGCAAGCTGCGGCGCAGGCGATCGGCACCGAAATGTCGACAGTGCCGATCAACGTCACGTTCACGCCGGGGCCTAATGCGGCAGGGGTCGACCAACCGGCGTGCACGATGTGCGGCGACTGCTGCTCGGGCTGCAATGTCGGCGCCAAGAATACCGTGCAGATGACCTATCTGCCGGATGCCGTGCGCCATGGTGCGGAGATCTTTACCGAGGCGACCGTCAGCTTCGTGCGCAAGGAAGGCGATGGCTGGCGCGTGTTCTTCACGCCGACTCGCAATCGCCGCGACAAGTTCGGTCAGCCCGAGCGCTCGGTTGCCGCCGGCATCGTCGTGATCGGCGCCGGCGCGCTCGGCTCGACGGAGATCCTCCTGCGCTCGCGACAGGAAGGTCTCGCGCTCTCGGACAAGCTCGGCGAGGGCTTCACCGGCAACGGCGACGTGCTCGCCTTTGCCTACAACGGCGATCAGCCGGCGAATGCCGTGGGCATCGGACATCCGCCGCGCTCGGGCGCCGCCCCGCCGGGGCCGTGTATCACCGGCGCGATCGACCTCAGGTCCTCGCGCCGGCTCGAGGATGGCATGATCATCGAGGAAGGCGTTCTGCCTTCGGGCCTCGCCGAGATCCTGCCGGCGACGTTCTCGGTTGCCTCGCGCCTTTTCGGCAAGGATACGGACACGGGCCTCATCGACACCGTGCAGGAGCAGGCGCGTCGTCTCGACAGTGTGCTTCTCGGCGCGTGGCGCGGCGCCATGCACAATACCCAGACGTTCCTTGTCATGGCGCACGACGATGGCAAGGGCCGCATCGTCATGCGTGGTGACGACATCCAGCTCGACTGGCCGGGCGTTGCGGGTCAGCGCGTGTTCAAGGACATCGAAGCCAATCTCATCAAGGCGGCCGGCGCCAATGGCGCCTCCTACATCCGCAATCCCATCCAGAATACATTCCTCGGCAAGAACCTCATCACCGTCCACCCTCTCGGCGGTTGTGTGATCGGCATCGATCGAACGCGGGGCGTGGTCGACGACACCGCGCGCGTCTTCGATGCCAGCTCGACCGATCCGCAGGCCGTGCACCAGGGGCTCTATGTCTGTGATGGCTCGATTATTCCGCGCCCACTCGGTGTGAACCCGCTGCTGACGATCACCGCGCTTTCCGAGCGCGCCATGATCCATCTCGCGCGCGATCTCGGCCGCGCGCTCACCGATGCGCCGATACCCAATGCCGCGGTCATCTCGCTCGCGCCGGCACCCGAGGAGCGCCGGCCGGCGGGCGTTACTTTCACCGAACGCATGGCGGGCTTCATCGCCGACAATGCCGACGGCAACTACGAGGCCGCCGCCAAGACCGGCGAATCGATCAATCAGCACTTCGCCTTCACCGTCACGGTGCTCATCGACGACGTCGATCTTTTCCTAAGGGATCCCGCACACGCAGGCACGCTCACCGGCACGGTCGAGGCGCCGCATCTCTCGCCGGAGCCGCTCGACATTTCCGAGGGCCGTTTCAGCCTCATGCGCCGCGACCAGAACAACGTCGAGACGCGGCGCTTCGAATACGACATGCTGCTCACGGCGCGGAACGGGCGTCAGTTCCGCTTTGCCGGCCACAAGGTCGTGCACAACGACCGCCTGCCCGGCGATCTCATTCGCGATACGACGACACTCTTCGTCACGCTCACCGACGTCGAGGGCAATCAACCGAATGCGCGCCAGCGCTTCGGCATCCTGAAGATTGCTTTGCGCGATTTCACCAAACAGGTGCGCACGATCCAGGGCGTCGGCGGCAGTGGCCCAGCTGATCGGGCTAAAGCTGTTGCCAAGTTCGGTGGGCTCTTCGCGAGCCAGCTCTTCGATATCTACGGCGGCCTCTTTGCGCCGCTCAAGCGCTTCGACGAAACGCGTGTGCGCAAGAAGCGTGACCTGCGCGTCGGAGAGCCGGAGGTCCACTATTTCACGACCGCTGACGGCAAGCGCCTGCGCCTGATCCGCTATGCGGGCGGCAAGAAGGGGCCGGTGCTTTTCACGCACGGGCTCGGCGTGTCGAGCCTTATTTTCACAATCGACACCATTGACACGAACCTTGTCGAATATCTCGTGGCTGCCGGCTATGACTGCTGGTTGCTCGACTATCGCGCCTCGATCGATCTTGCCTACGCGCGAGACCTCTGGACGGCGGATGATTGCGCGCGCGAGGACTACCAGCCGGCCGTTAATCTCATTCTGAAGGAGACGGGTGCGAAGAGCGTGCAGGTCATAGCACATTGCTTCGGTGCGACGACATTCACCATGGCCATGCTCGGTGGCTGGCTCACGGGTGTGCGCTCCGCCGTCATTTCGCAGATCTCAACGGATGTGATCGTGCCGTACTTCCCGCAGCGGCTGCTGGCACAACTCAGGGCGCCTTCGCTCTTCTCGGGTCTGGGTCTCGATCATGTGGATGCGCGTGCGACCACTGCGGACAGTGTCGCCGGGCGCGTTGCCGACGGTCTGATCCGCGTATTCGTTCCCTTCCGTCGCGAAGAGCGCACGCGCAGTGCTACGTCAAATCGCATTGCGGCGCTCTATGGCCAGCTCTATGAGACATCGCAGCTCAATAATCTGACCTTCGAGATGGCGCTCCCCGAGATGTTCGGCGAGGCGAATATCGATGCCTTCAAGCAACTCGCGCTCATTGCGCGGCGGCAGACGATCGTCGATGCGGCGGGGAGTGACACGTACCTGCCGCATCTGGAGCGCATGGCGATCCCGATCACGTTCATCCACGGGGCGCTCAATCGCTGCTTCCTGCCTGAGAGCACGGAGCGCACAGTTGCGCGGCTCGCGGTGAAGAACGGCGCGGATCTCTACACGCGCCATGTGATCGATGGCTATGGCCACATCGACTGCATCTTCGGCAAGTCCGCAGCGAGCGACGTCTATCCGCACATTCTCGCGCATCTTGAGAAGTCGGCGGAGGCTTAGGGTGCGGCTATCCACGCGCACCATCTTCCCCTTCTCCCCGTCCTTCACGGGGAGAAGGTCGGGATGAGGGGCGGGAGCTTGTTGATACCTCGGCGTATGCCGCCGCCCCTCACCCTAACCCTCTCCCCGCGCGCGGGGAGAGGGGACAGAAGCGACCTTCTTCCCCGCGCTGACGATGTCGATGATCTCGCGCAGGTGCGTTAGGCGCTGAATCTTCGGCTTGTCGCCACCTTTGTCGATATCGCCTTTCGCTGGAACGATCGCGCGCTTGAAGCCGAGCTTGTGGGCTTCGCGCAATCGCGTCGTCATATGCGAGACCGGACGCACGGCGCCGGAAAGACTGATCTCGCCGAAGAACACATCGTCCGGTGCGAGCGGTGTCGCGAGCAACGAGGAGACGAGTGCTGCCGCTGCTGCGATGTCCGCAGCTGGCTCCGAAATACGCAGGCCGCCGGCGACATTCAGATAGACATCGGCCTGAGAGAAGCTCACCCCGCAGCGCGCGTCGAGCACGGCGAGCAGCATGGACAGGCGATTGGAATCCCAGCCCACGGTCGCGCGACGCGGCGTGCCGAGCGACGAGGGCGCCACAAGCGCCTGGAACTCGACGAGCAGCGGCCGGCTGCCCTCGATGCCGGCGAAGACTGCCGTGCCGGGCGCGCTGTTGTCGCGATCGCCGAGAAAAAGCTCGGACGGGTTCGCAACCTCCCGCAGTCCGCTTTCCACCATCTCGAACACGCCGATCTCGTCGGCCGGCCCGAAGCGGTTCTTCACCGCGCGCAGAATGCGATAGGGATGCCCGCGATCGCCCTCGAAGTAGAGCACGGTGTCGACCATGTGCTCGATGACCTTGGGGCCTGCGATCTGGCCATCCTTGGTGACATGCCCGACGAGCAGCATGGCCGCGCCGGACTGCTTGGCGAAACGGATGAGCGATTGCGATGCCGCACGCACCTGCGAGACCGTGCCGGGAGCTGCGTCGAGACCATCAGCCCATAGCGTCTGGATGGAGTCGATGATCACCAGATCCGCGCGGCGATCCTGCTCCAAAGTTGCAAGGATGTTCGCGAGATTCGTCTCGGCGCCGAGTGCGACAGGAGCCGCTGCAAGGCCGAGCCGCTCCGCACGTAGCCGGACCTGCGCGGCAGCTTCTTCGCCCGAGAAGTAAATGGCGCGTCGACCCGCCGTGGCGAAGCGTGCCGCCAATTGCAGGAGGAGCGTCGATTTGCCGATGCCCGGTTCCCCGCCGATGAGCAAGGCCGACCCCGGCACGATGCCGCCGCCCGTCACGCGGTCCAGTTCGGGTATACCTGTGGAAATACGCGGCGCCTCGGCGGTGCCGCCAGCCAGCGTCTCGAGTGGCGCCGGCTTGCCTTTCGCTGAGCGCTGGAGGCCGCTGCCGGGCGCTGCTGCCAGAGCTGCGACGCCTTCCTCCTCGACGATGGTGTTCCACTCGCCACAGGAAGCGCACTTGCCCGCCCAGCGGGAGGACACCGCCCCGCACGATTGGCAGACGAAGCTCGACTTTGCTGCCTTGGCCATCGGCTCTCTGTTCCCCCGTCCTTGGTGCGAGATAGCCTGATTCTGCACGGGCTTGCAGCGCGCGCTTGCGATCCCCACATGATGCCGCTCCGCCGTGCCGAACCGCACTGTCGCACGTCGTCCGCGGATGCTCTATAGCGTCGGGCGACGGAGCCGACCTGCTGCCGAGGATACCATCATGATGCCCCGCCTTCCTGCCGACATGAGCACGCCCGCCTACGTCCTCGACGTGGCGAAGCTCAAGCGCAATCTCTCGACGGCGGCCCGCATCAAGCGCGAGGCAGGCGTCAAGATCCTGCTTGCGACCAAGTCCTGGGCCATGCCGGCGGCCTTCCCGCTCATGCGCGATACGCTCGATGGCACGACCGCGAGCGGCGAGCAGGAAGCACGCCTCGGCCGCGAGGAGTTCGGCAAGGAAGTGCACGTCTATGCACCAGCCTACGGTCCTGGTGAGGTCGAGCGCCTCACGAAGATTGCGGACCACATCTATTTCAACTCGCCAGGTCAGATCGCGCGCTACCTCGACACTGTGCAGGCGGCCGGTCGCAAGGTCGGCATCCGCATCAACCCCGGTTACTCGAATGCGACGCTCGGGGGTGCGCTCTACGACCCATGCGCGCCGGGCTCGCGCTTCGGCACGACCGTCGAAGAGATCGACAAGCTGCCGTGGGAGCACATCGACATCCTGCACACACACGCGCTCTGCGAGTCGCGCGCCGATGGCTCCGTTGGGCTCATCGAGCATGTCGGTCGCACGCTCGGCACCTACGTGCGCAAGGTGAAGGCCGTAAATTTCGGCGGCGGGCACTTCATCAACAAGCCGGACTACGATGTCGATCGGCTGATCGCGGCGTTGAAGGCTTTCCGTGCGGAGTTCGGCGTCGAGGTCATCCTGGAGCCGGGTGCGGGGCTCGTCGTCGATACCGGCTGGCTGGTCTCGACCGTGCTCGACATCCACCACAACGAGAAGGATATCGCCATTCTCGACACGTCCGCGTCGACGCATATGCCGGATGTGCTGGAGGTGCCGTATCGTCCCGGGATCATCGGTGCCGGCGAGCCCGGCGAGCTGGAGCACGACTATATCCTCGGTGGCAAGACTTGCATGACCGGCGATGTGATTGGCGACTACTCGTTCGACAAGCCGCTGCAACCCGGTGACCGCCTCATCTTCACGGACATGATGCAGTACTCATTCGTGAAGAACACGACCTTCAACGGCACGCCGCTCCCAGACCTCGCCATGCTCGACGAGGATGGCACCTACCGCGTGATCAAGTCTTTCGGCTACGAGGAGTTCCGGCGTAGGCTGGGTTGACCCTAGTCAAAACAGAAAATCGCGGAGGAAGCCATGACTGGATTGCTCGAAGGCAAAGCGGCACTGATCACGGGCGGCGCGCGCGGTATCGGCCGGGCGGCGGCTCTCGCCTTCGCACGCGAGGGCGCGCGCGTCGTCGTCTCGGACCTTATGGCCGACGGCGCGCAGGAGACCGTCGCGATGATCAATGCCGGCGGCGGCCAGGCGGTGTCGGTGAGCGGCGATGTGACCAAATCCGAGCTGGTCAAAGCCTGGGTCGACACTGTCGTGAAGACATTCGGCCGGATCGACTGTGCGTTTAACAATGCCGGGATCGCCGGCAATGCCGTTGGCGCCAACGGCAAGCTCACGGCGGACTGGTCCGAGCAGGCCTTCGATCGCATGATCGAGATCAATCTCAAGAGTGTGTGGCTTTGCATGCGCGATGAGATCAACGCGATGCTGGCCGATGGCAAGGGCGGCGCGATCGTCAACACGGCTTCGATCGCCGGCCTTGTCGGGCTCGAGACCTCCTCTGCGTATGTCGCGGCCAAGCACGGCGTCATCGGCCTCACGAAGACGGCGGCGCTCGAATACGCGAAGAAAGGCATTCGCGTGAACGCCGTCTGCCCCGGCTACATCGTCACCGAGATGACGCGCGAGCCTATGGAGCGCAAGGGCGACCAAATCATGGGACGCATTCCGTTCGGCCGCCTCGGCACGCCGGAGGATATTGCCGAGATGGTCGTGTGGCTGTGCTCGGACCGAGCGGGCTACGTCAGCGGCGCCGCCTACAACGTCGATGGCTGCTACGCGGCGGCATGAGCGTGCGTAATGGTCGGCGGCTCGGCCCCGAAAAAGGACAGAGCCGCTGATGGCAGTGCCTCCGACGCAGGCGGCCACGCCGACCACCTTCCCGCTGTGGCCGCTTCTCGCCACGATGGCAATGCAGACGCTCGCCACCGCCGCGGCGTACTCAGTGCCCGCGCTCGCGCCGATCATCGCGCGTGACATCGGCGTCGACGGTGCGTTGATAGGCATGTTCGTGTCGGTCGTCTATGGTGTCGGAATTTTCTCATCGCTGCTGGCAGCCGGCATCATCGCTAGGTATGGCGCCGTCAGGGCCGCGCAGTTCGTGCTCGTGTGCGCACTTGGTCTTGTCCTCGTCTGCGCACAGGGGACCGCCGCGAGCGTCGCGCTCGGTGCGCTCATCCTCGGCATCGCCTATGGGCTGACGGCGCCGGTCAGCACGCACTTGCTCGTGCCGCGCACGCCGCCGTCGATTCTGAATATGGTGCTCTCGACCCGCCAGATCGGGGTGCCGCTGGCCGGTGTTCTCGCTGCGACGATCATGCCGCCGCTCGCGCTCGCCATCGGGTGGAAGGCCAGCCTTCTCCTGCAGGCCGTCCCGATCGTCGCGCTGATCCTGCTGCTCGAGATCCCGCGTCGCGACTGGGACGGCGTACCGTCATTGGCAAGTACGGACGCCAGGAGCGTGCTCCTGCGCTCGTTTGGACTCCTCCACGGTGACAGCGCCATACAACGGCTCACGTTCGTGAGCTTTGTATATTCGGGCGCACAGCTCTGCTTCGTCGCCTTCATGACCGTGCACGTGACGAGCCGTACGGGTCTCGATCTCGTGATGGCGGGATGGTCGCTCGCCGCCTATCAGCTCGCCGGCGTGATCAGCCGGCCCATTTTCGGCTGGATCGCGGACAGGTTCATCGAGGCGCGCATCGTGCTCGGCATCCAGGGCTTCGTCATGGCTTCGGCAGCGTTGCTTGCCGGGCATTTCGCGCCGGGTTGGCCCGTGTGGGCGATCATGGCCGTCGCAGCCGTCGCGGGGGCCACGGCCAGCGGCTACACAGGGCTTGCCTATGCCGAGTTCGCGCGCCTCGGCGGTCCGATGCGGACGGAGGCGACGGGCCTCGGGTCGGCCGCCATGTTCTTCGGTGTGCTCGTCATGCCATCGCTCGGCAGCGTCGCGATCACTTCGACCGGCACCTATCTCGTAGCCTACGGTGCCATTGCCGTGCTCGCGGTGATCGCGGGGACGGTAATGCTGCTGCCGCAGCGAGATAAGTAGACCTGTGTGCGTCCGCTTCTCCTTCTCCCCGTTCTTTACGGGGAGAAGGTCGGGATGAGGTGCGGCCGCTTGCGCTAGCGTTGGCGTATGCCGCCGCCCCTCACCCTGGCCCTCTCCCCGCGAGCGGGGAGAGGGGATTGCGTTGAACTCGCGGCGTGCGCTTACTCCGCCAGTTCCGGAATGCCACGATAGAGATCCAGCGCCTCCGGATTGGCAAGCGCTTCCTTGTTCTTCACCTCGCGGCCGTGCACGATTTCGCGCACGGCAAGCTCCGTGATCTTGCCGGACTTCGTGCGTGGGATGTCGGCGACCTGGACAATGCGCGCCGGCACGTGCCGTGGCGACGCACCGACACGGATCTGCTTCTTGATGCGGTCCTGCAGATCCTTATCTAGCGCGACGCCGTCCTGCGTGATCACGAACAGCACGACACGGACGTCGTTGTCCCAGTCCTGGCCGATGACGATAGCTTCCTTGATCTCAGGGAGCTGCTCTACCTGCCGGTAGATCTCGGCTGTGCCGATGCGCACGCCGCCCGGATTGAGCGTCGCATCCGAGCGGCCATGAATGATCATGCCGCCGTGCTCGGTCCATTCCGCGAAGTCGCCGTGATGCCAAAGGCCGGGAAAGCGCTCGAAGTAGGCGGCGCGGTACTTCTTGCCGTCCGGATCATTCCAGAAGCCGACGGGCATCGATGGGAAGGGCGCCGTGCACACGAGCTCGCCCTTGCTCTTCGATAGGACATTGCCGAGCTCATCGACTACCGCGACGCCCATGCCGATCTGCGGACCCTGGATCTCGCCGCGCCACACGGGCTTTCCGGGAACGCCGCCGACGAAGCAGCCGACGATGTCCGTGCCGCCCGACATAGAGGCGAGGTGCACGTCCTTCTTGATGGCCTCGTAGACGTAGTCGAAGCTCTCCGGCACCAGCACCGATCCGGTCGAGAGAATGACACGCATCGACGAAAGGTCATGCGCATCCATGGGGCGCGCCTCGGCCTTCTTGAGTGCGTCGATGTATTTTGCGGACGTGCCGAAATGCGTGCAGCGTTCGTCCTGGGCGTAGTCCCAGAGCACGCTCCATGACGGATGGAAGGGCGAGCCGTCGTAAAGCAGCAGCGTGGCGCCGCTCGCTAGCCCCGAGACGAGCCAGTTCCACATCATCCAGCCGAGCGTCGTGAAGTACAGCACGCGGTCGCCGGGGTGGACGTCGCAATTGAGCTGCTGCTCGCTCAGGTGCTTGATGAGCGTGCCGCCGGCCGAATGCACGATGCACTTCGGCACGCCGGTCGTGCCCGACGAGAAGAGAATGTAGAGCGGGTGGTTGAACGGAAAAGGCTCGAACGTCATCGCTTCGGCAGGCGTGTCGACGATGGCCTTGTCCCACGTTTCAGCGGTGTGTCCCGCAGCCTTGAGCTTTTGCACGAGCGCGTCGGCCTTCCCGAGATAGGAGACGACGATGATCTGCTCGACGCTCGGTAGCTTGCCTGCGATCTCGACGACCTTGTCCGCGATGTCGATCTGCTTGCTGGCGTACCAGTAGCCATCGCAAGTGATGAGGATGCGGGGCTCGATTTGGCCGAAGCGGTCGAGCACGCCCTGGACGCCGAAGTCCGGCGAGCAGGATGACCAGATGGCCCCGAGCGAGCTTGCTCCCAGCATCCCGATGACGCCCTCGGGCACGTTCGGCAGCATGGCCGCGACGCGGTCGCCCGACTTGATACCGGCGCGCCGCAGCAACCCCTGGAGCTGCGCAGTCTGCCGGCGGAGTTCATCCCAGCTGACGCGTCGGCTGACCTTATCCTCACCGCGAAAGACGAGGGCATCGTCGGACTTCGATCGCGTCGCGCCGGCGAGCAGGTTCTCGGCGAAATTGAGCGTTCCCTTGGGGAAAAAGCGCGCGCCCGGCATTTTGTCCCCATCGACGAGATAGGGAGCCGAGCCAGGATCGCCCTTGATGCCGCAGCGGTCCCAGACGAGCCGCCAGAATGCGCCGAGGTCCTGCAGGGCGAAGGTCTGGAGTTCTTCGTAATTCGTGAGCTTGTGGCCGCAAGCTGGCTCGGCATCGACCATAAAGTGCGCGAGGTTGGTACTCCGGATCGTACTCTCGCCCGGCTGCCACAGCATTTGCGACATGATTTGGTTCCTTCGCCTTAGCCTAAAGACGGGTAGCCCGAAGGTCGTTGTTCGACAAGTGGTTGCCTGACGCTCCCCTGCCACAATCTTGTCCGAGCTTGCCGCAATCCGGGGGCACCGCTAAGACGGTTCGGAGAGGCCACGCGCTGGTTCTGCCCTCGCGATCATGGCGACGGGGGCAAGCGGGAGCGGACTGATATGGCAGCAGGCGTTCTGACGCCCTCGCCGATCTGTGGCTTGTGGGCGATGGGGTGATGAAGCTGAGTGCTAGAACGTGGCGCACGCCTAGGCTGGCCATTATTTTGGGCGGCTTGGTAATCGCAGCGTCTCTCGGTTATGGCGGTGTCACCTGGGTGCACGCGCCCGCCGATATTCTCGCGTCTTTCCGCCTTCAGGCTGCGGCGAACACCGGTCTTTTAATCTCGGCGCCAGTGCAGCTTCTGGCAAGACCTCGCATACTGCTCGAGAAGGCAGCGATCTACGGCGCCGACACCGGTACTAGCGACGATGGTGCGGAGACAGTCGAGCGATCCCGCAAGCTGATCCTTGATCGTCCCATCATCTCGGTCGATGTCGCATCTAACGGTGCGTCACTGGAAAACGCCGTGGTGTCGGCGCTCGAGCCGCTTGCGGCGCGGATCGCATCGCTCGATCTGCAGAGCCTGAGTATCCGGGGCGGGTTGGTGAAGCTGCAGTCGGGCGCCGGGGAGCCGGAGACCCTGACCGATGTCGATCTGCAGATCACGATTCCGCGGCGAAACTCCGCGAGCGTTTCCGGTCAGCTCACCTATCTTGGCCAGCGACTCAATTTGTCGGCGACATTGGCACGGCGGGCTGTCAACGGGGCCGAGCATCGCTGGCCCGTGCAGGCCATGGTCAGCGGCGGCCTGTTCGAGGCGCGCTTCGACGGCGTGCTCGGCGAGGAAAAGGGGCTGCGGCTCAACGGCGCGATCGACATCAGTAGCCCACGCGTCAGGGAGATCGCGCTCTGGCTCGGGATCGGGGCGCCACGTGCGGGAAATCTCGAGGCATTGCGCCTGCGCGGTGCTCTCGACTGGACCGGCGGCACGATGGCGTTCTCGCAGGCCGCCCTCACGCTCGACGGTAACGATGGCGTGGGGGCCATCAGCGTGACGCGCTCGGGCGAACGCACCGCGGTCGAGGGTACGTTGGCCTTCAAACAGCTCAATCTGAAGCCCTACATCGTCTCGGCCATGGTCGAGCGCACGCTGCTCGCACCGATCTTTGCGGCGACGCGGCCTCCTGCGATTACCTCTCTGCTCGACAACGTCGATGCGGACTTGCGCATATCCTGCGATACGCTCGTCATTCCCGGCATCGAGACCGGCCAGGGAGCTGTTGCCGTTACTCTGAAGAACGGCAAGCTCCTCGCCGACGTGGCCGAGCTTGCGATCGAGGAAGGCGTCTTCAGAGGCCAGTTCGTCGTCGAGCGCGCCGGCAATGATCCGCGCTACGGGCTGAGCGGCAAGCTCGAAGGTGTCGAGGCGGGGCGATTGCTGCAGCGTAGCCTTGGCCGCAATCCCCTCCAGGGCCGCGCCGACGTCACCATGAACCTCTCGACGGTCGGCGATACGTCGGAGGAGCTTCTGTCGAGCCTCGCGGGCAAGGCTCTCATCGAGATGCGGGCCGGCGGCCGGCTTGGTCTGGATCTCAAGACGCTGGCGCAATCAGCAAAGCGCGGCGACGTGCGCGGCTGGCAAGCGGCGGGCACATCGACGACGGGCCTGGACGGACTGGGCTTGCGACTTGACGTGCAGCAGGGCGTCGTGAACGCGACGATCCTTCATGCGAAGTCGGGAACGAATACGTTCGGTGGCAGTGGCAGCATCGATCTTCCCGTGCAGACGCTGGACGTCGCTCTCTCTCTCGGGACGACGGATCCTGCTTTGCGCCCCGCGATCAGCGACGTTCTCGCCCTGAAAGGGCCCTGGTCCTCGCCCTCGATCAAGATCGAGCACCGCGGTGACGCGCATCATCGCCCGCCGCCCGTCACGGCCCCGGCCACGCCAGCGAACCGCCCCTAGACTGCGGTTTGGCTTTCATCGATGGAGATCAGAAGACGAACCCGGCCGCCGGCTCGAAGCCCGGCAGATATGGCGCGCTCGCATCGAATGCCGGTCGGCGGTCGAAGCTCATACCATGGCGACACCACACCGTCGCCCGGCCGACGCCGTTCTCTATGTGAACCGCCGCGCACCGGCCGCCATCCTTGAGCTGATCCAGCATCGCCGGAGGCACGTCGACTACCGCGCCGTTGATCAGGATGGCATCGTACGGCCCCTCGTCGGCCGCGCCGCCGCGCATGGTGTTCGCAATCACCACGGCATTGTCGACACCGAGCTTGCTCAATACTTCCTGCGTGCGCTCGGCGAGGCCGGCATCCTCTTCGAGGGCGACGACGGTCTGAGCGAGATGGGCGAGCAATGCGGTCGAGTAACCGGTCGCCGGCCCGACGTCGAGCACCAGTCCCTCCGGCTCGATTTCGAGGAGCTGAACGAGCTTGGCCAACAGGCGCGGCGCAAGGATGAAGCGCTGTTTGCCGCCGGTATCGGAAACCTTGATCTGTTCATCGGCATAGGCGATCGACTTGAGAGGTCCGGGCACAAAGGCTTCTCGGGGAAGCTCGCGCATGGCGCGCGTGATCCGGCGGTCGGTCACATCGCTCGGGCGGACCTGGGATTCGACCATGTTGAGGCGCTGCGTCGCGTGATCGATCATCATCAAGTCCCAGTCTTGCCGCGGGGATTGCGTCTGCCCCGCCCGTTCTCTGGAATTGCTCTAGCGCGCCGAGGCCGAGGACGCAACGGCACACACCGACCCATCGACCGCGTTGACGGGTTCCCAAGCTCCCGCAATGATCGGTCGGCTGATATCCGACGGCAAAAGGTGGCCGCCCAGAGCTGCTGACGCCGGATGCCTGGGAGGTACGGCCATGCAGTTCACGCACGAGCATGAGGAGCTGCGGCGCAGTCTGCAGAAGTTCATCGCCGCCGAGATCAATCCACACGTCGATCAGTGGGAGAAGGAGCAGATCTTCCCCGCGCACGCGCTCTTCAAGAAGATGGGCGACCTCGGCCTCCTGGGTCTGAACAAGCCCGTCGAGTTCGGCGGCCAGGGGCTCGACTATTCCTATGCGATGGTGATGGCGGAGGAGCTCGGCAACATCAACTGCGGCGGCATTCCCATGGCGATCGGCGTGCAGACCGACATGGCGACACCGGCGCTCGCCCGCTTCGGCTCCGATGAAGTGCGCGAGGAGTTTCTCGCGCCGTCGATCTCGGGCGACTATGTCGCCTGCCTCGGTGTCTCGGAGGTCGGTGCGGGCTCCGACGTTGCGTCCATCAAGACGACGGCCAGGAAGGACGGTGACGACTACATCATCAACGGCGGCAAGATGTGGACGACGAACGGCACGCAGGCCGACTGGATCTGCCTGCTCGCAAATACGCCCGACCGTGCGGTCCACCTCAACAAGACGCTCATCTGCGTGCCGATGAAGGCGAGGGGTGTCGAGGTTGCGCGCAAGCTCGATAAGATGGGGATGCATTCCTCCGACACCGCGCAGATCTTCTTCGATGACGTGCGTGTGCCGCAGAGGAACCGCATCGGCGAGGAGGGCAAGGGCTTCACCTACCAGATGCTGCAGTTCCAGGAAGAGCGCATGTGGGCTGCAGCGCGCGCGCTCAAAGGCAACGAGCGCATTATCAATGCGACGATCGAGTACACGCGCAATCGCACGGCTTTCGGCCGTCCGATCCTCGACAATCAGGTCGTGCATTTCCGGCTTGCTGAATTGCAGACGGAGGTGGAGATGCTTAGAAGTCACGTCTATCGCTGCTGCGAGCTCTATCTCGCCGGCCAGGATGTTACGAAGCTCGCGTCCATGGCGAAACTGAAAGCCGGACGTCTGAGCCGCGAGGTGAGCGATTCCTGCCTGCAATACTGGGGTGGCATGGGCTTCATGAACGAGACTGTCGTCAGCCGTGCCTATCGCGACACGCGGCTCTCCTCGATCGGCGGCGGTGCCGACGAGATCATGCTGACGATCCTCGCGAAGTACATGGGCACGCTGCCCGGCGCGGCCAATGCGCGGAAGGAGTAAGAGCCCCTGCACCCTTCCCAGCAGCCCGCAGCATCAAACTCCGAGGTGTCCGTATGGCGGTCGCGGGCATAGGGTGCGAAAGCACCACTTTCCAGCAGCCCGCGGCGCTACAGCTAGAGCCATTCAGCGTTAGTTGGAATCTGGGGATTCCCAAATCAGTCGGCTTCTGATTCAAGATGCGTGCTGGAGCTGGAGGCCAGCACGCATGGCGAAGCCCTATTCCGCTGACCTGCGTACG